>ERZ778515.1-NODE-1-length-391132-cov-17.919295_pt1 | contig 391132 bp, 330 predicted proteins | sample MGYA00510343_ERZ778515 | MGnify/ENA primary metagenome ERZ778515 (study PRJEB29527, sample SAMN07138965) | mouse gut metagenome | material: feces | host: mouse | place: China:Nanjing | collected 2016-01-25 ...
TCCTTGTCTTGGTCCTTGTCTTGGTCCTTGTCTTGGTCCTTGTCTTGGTCCTTGTTCTGGTCCTTGTTCTGGTCCTTGTTCTGGTCCTTGTCTTGGTCCTTGTCTTGGTCCTTGTTCTGGTCCTTGTTCTGGTCCTTGTTCTGGTCCTTGTTCTGGTCCTTGTTCTGGTCCTTGTTCTGGTCCTTGTTCTGGTCCTTGTTCTGGTCCTTGTTCTGGTCCTTGTTCTGGTCCTTGTTCTGGTCCTTGTTCTGGTCCTTGTTCTGGTCCTTGTTCTGGTCCTTGTTCTGGTCCTTGTTCTGGTCCTTGTTCTGGTCCTTGTTCTGGTCCTTGTTCTGGTCCTTGTTCTGGTCCTGTTGTTTTTTCTTCTCTTCTTCCAATTTCTTCTTTAATTCTTCCAGCTGCCGGCGGTATTCGTCCAGGGATTTATCATAACGGAGCATTTCCTCCTTGTTGGACGCTGCTCCTTCATGGGAACCATAGGCAGAGAGAGCATCGTCAAAACGTTTGACGGCCTCCTTAACATGTTTTTTCGCAACGGGTATTTTTGCCAGCCGGGCGTCAATTTCCTTAATTTGGTCGTCAATGGAAGAGGGCCGGGCTTGCTGCTGTTCCCCTTCCGGCCTGGAGAAAGTCATGGTTTTGCGGGCCTGGGCGGCTTCCAGGTTGCCAAGGTTGAAGTGGGAATCCGCCTGGAGGGCTGGTTTGGGAGAAAGGAGCGCCTGGGAGAAAGCTTCTGCGGCTTCTTTGGGGTTATCCGCTTTTTGTTCCAGGCATCCTTTGGCGAATTCCAAGGCCTGGCGCGTTTCTTCCGCCAGGTCGGGAACAGCGAGCATTTCATCAATGGATTTGACGGCTTCTTCCGTTTTTCCCGTCCGGATCAAATCCGTGACATTGTCCAGGGCGTGCGTGTCCGCCTGCGCTTCCTGGCCCAGCAGTCCGGCGCAGAATAACGCCGCAGCAGTCAGAGATGTCATACCGCGGCGTCCGGAACGGCGGAAGGAACGCCAGCGTGTTCCCGCCAGAAGGGTGAGGAGCAGGCAGATGAGGGCCGGAACGGCAAAGATGATGTAGCGGTCATTCGGCACGCGGCGCACTTCTTCCTTGCCTTCCGTGGTATCCAGCCGGTCCGCGATGTCCTTGACGAAGCGGTTCAGCGCCGCTCCGTCGGAGAGTTGGACATATTGGCCTTCCGTTTGCCTGGCCAGGTATTGCAGGCTTTCCGGATTGAGCTTGGAGACGACGTGCTGGCCACGACGATCCCGGTACAGGCCGGAGGGGGATTGCTCATCCGGAATAGTGGTGCCGATGGTAGTACCGATACCCGCTGTCACGATGATAAGCTGGTGTTGCCGTGCGGCTTCCGCAGTCTTATAGGTGATGTTGACGGTGTCTTCCCCGTCGCTGAGGATGACCAGGGCGTTTTTGGCGTCCGCTTCCTTGTCCCGCTTGAAGGTTTGAAGGGCCAGCCGCACAACGTTTTCCAGGTTGGTTCCCCCTTGGGAGACCCAGCCGAATTGAAGTTGTTCAATGGTTTCTTTTAATGCGTTATGGTCATGGGTAAGGGGCATGAGCAGGACGGCGTCCCCGGAGAAGATGATGATGCCGAAGTTGTCCCCCGGCAGGGCGTCCAGCAGGTCGTAGGCGGCGGTTTTTGCCCTTCCCAGGCGGGTCGGGGAAGCATCCTTGCTGAGCATGGAACGGGAGCAGTCAATAGCAATGAGGATGTTGCGCGATTTGGGGATTTCCTTTACCTCCGTGTAGCCGTCCACCGGGCGCGCAATGGAGAGGATGGCGAAGATGGACGCCAGCACGGCAAAGATGACGGGGAGCACCCGGTGCCAGGTGGCCGGAGCGTGAACCAGTTCCCGCCGGTATTCCGGCGAAACGAGTACTTCCCATTTTCTGGAACGGCGGCGCCACAGCCACCAGGCCGCCACCGCGAGCAGGGTCGGGAGAATGAGCGCGTACAGAACGTTTGGATAAAGGAAAGTCATGACGGGTGAAGATCGGTATTACGGGGCGGGGGCCGGTTTGAGCACTTGCAGGGAGAGGCCCAGAAGCGCCAGCGCGGCTCCCGTTACAAGGAAGTACATGAAGTATTCTTCAATGTGACGGACGGTTTGCACTTTGGCCTCGCTTTTTTCCAGCTTGCCGATGGAGGTGAACGCTTTATTGAAGGAGGCCATATTGGTGGCCCTGAAGTGTTCTCCGCCCGTGAGCTGGGCTATTTTCCGCAGGGTTGGTTCGTCAAATTCACTTTGCACCACCATGCCGTTCGCCAGGGTTCCTTCTTCCGTGCCTACGGCAATGGTATAAATTTTGATACCCAGCTTGGCCGCGTTTTCCGCCGCCACCAGCGGGGATATCTGGCCGGAGTTGGAGGCACCATCCGTCACCAGGATGATGATTTTTGATTTGGTTTCCTTACGGTCGTCCAGCCGGGTGGCCGCCGCCGCAATGGCGGAGCCGATGGCCGTGCCGTCCGCCTGGATCATGCGCGGATGGAAATCCCGGATGATGCTGTTGACCAGGGCGTGGTCCAGCGTGAGCGGACAGAAGGATTTTGTTTTCCCGGCAAATCCCACGATACCGATGCGGTCGTCCGGACGGCTGTCAACAAATTGGGTGATGACGTGTTTGGCTGCTACCAGCCGGTTGATGGGCATTCGGTTGAGAACCATATCCGGCGTTTCCATGGAGTAGGAAAGGTCAAAGGCGATCATGATGTCAATGCCGTTGACTGTCCGGAAGGTTTTATCTTCCACGTGCTGGGGGCGCGCCAGGGCGATGGCGATGGCGGCAGCCGCCAGAACGAAGCAAAGGGCCCCTATTTTCCCTGCCAGGGATTGCGGAGTGCGCGCCAGGGAAGCGATGAAGCGCACGGTGGGGTAGGTGATGGAGCCTTCCGCCCCGCGCCTGCGGCGGAGGATGATGAGGCACAAGATGAAGGGTAAGGCATAAAGCCATTCAGGTTGTGCAAATTGGAAGTGTTCCGTCATGGTATGCTAGCGTTGGTTGAAGCGGGATGAAGATTTTTTGACGACAAGGTCCGTTTCTTCCTTCGTCCGGTGGGCATCCGCTTCTATATCATTGATGAGTTGGACCGTAGCGTTCGCCAATTCGTTGACCATGGAATCGTTTTCCGGGGTGTCCGGTTCATATTTGAGAGAAGCCATGCGGTCCAGCAGATCGCGCGTGGGGGCCTGGAGTTCGGAAGGCAGCGCGGTGAGCGCGTCTGCCCGGCGGTTGAATTCCTGCTGGGTTTCATATAGTGCCGGGTCTTTGGTTTCTCCTACCAGGTATTTGCGGAGGATCAGGGAAAATTCCACGGCGGCCTGCCTGAGGGAGGGATGCGTGTTCCGGAGCATCGAGATGTCCCGGATAGCGGTTTCCGACGGGCTGAGCGGCGCGGCGGGGATGCGTCCCTTCCTGCGGATGAGCACGATGACGGCGATAGCGACGGCCAGAAGGATGGAGGCCAAAATAATCCAGATGCCCCACGCATCCCAAAAGCCCGCTTGGAAGTAGGCATCCGGGGATTGTGTTTCCATCAGGGAGGGAAACGCCGGCGGTTCCGGAATTGCCGTGGGGGGGGGCTGAAAGGTGGCGGGGGGTGGCATGGCTGATAGAGAAGAGGATTAGCGTGAAAATTTACGGGATCTTCTGGCAAAAAGGGCCCGGAGGGGAGGCATGAAGTTGTCTGTGGTCTGCAAGTCCAGGAAGTCAATGCCCAGGCGGCGGAAATCCTGCGTCCATTTCTCGCGGTGCAGATGCACGACGTTGGCGTGGGTTTCCCGGACATCCTGACGGGAAAGGTTCAGGAACATGCTTTTGCCAGTTTCCGGATCTTTCAGGATGACGCGTCCGGCATCCGGCAGATGCAGTTCCATCGGGTCTGCGATGCGGATGGGGATGAAGTCATGCTTGAAGTTGAGCTGCCCCAGGGCGGCTTTATTGTTCTCACCCCAGAAGTCACTGATCATGATGACCATGGCCGCTTTTTTCTGGGAAAGGACAAGTTGCCGGGCTACATCGGAAATGTTCTGGTCGGCTCCATCGTTTTTACTGGCTACGATTTCGCGGACGATGCGCAGGGTCTGCTTGACTCCCTTGGCCGGGGGGATGTAATGGGAGTGGCTGTTCCCGTAGATGAGGAGGCCGCATTTGTCTCCGCTCTGGGCAGCGCTGTAGGCGAGCACTGCCGCTACTTCCGCCGCATAGTCCAGTTTGGAGACGCGGGCCGCGGAGGAGGCGTAGTGCATGGAGCCGCTGACGTCCACCGCCAGAATGACGGCCTGTTCCCGTTCCTCCCGGAAACGGCGGACAAAAGGGGAGTTCATCCTGGCCGTTACCTTCCAGTCAATGAAGCGGGGGTCGTCTCCCGGCATGTATTCCCGGAAGTCGTCAAAGTCCAGCCCCTGTCCGCGGAAGCCGGACTGGTATTGCCCGGCGAAGTTTTCCGTGGCCAGATGCCTGGCGCGCAGTTCAATGCGGCGTACGCGCTTGAGAATGTCTGAGGCTTTATCCATGAAATGATTTTCCCTGTTTGGGTTCAATCAGGTTCCGGCAAGGCGCCCCTTGGGGCCTGAAGGATAAGAGCGGGCGCGGAAGCGTCCGCCTCCTGCCGTCACGGCACGGGGACTTTCGTCAGGATGTGGTCGATGACGTCGTCCGTGGAAATGTTTTCCGCTTCAGCCTCATAAGAGAGCAGGATGCGGTGGCGCAGGATATCGTGGGCCAGGTCCTTGATGTCCTGTGGAGTGACGAAGGAACGATGGTGCATGAAGGCATTGGCGCGGGCCGCCAGAGCCAGGTTGATGGTAGCGCGGGGAGATGCCCCCGCGCGGATGAGACCGCGCAACTTCACGTCCACCGTTTCCGGGAAGCGGGTGGCGCGCACCAGATCCACGATGTAGCCGCGCACGGCGTCGTCAATATAAATCTGGTTTACCAGGTCGCGGGAGGCCGCCACCTGTTCCGGCGTGGTGACCGGGGAGGTTTCCGGCGGTTTGGCGGAGCTGGCCATGAGGTCCAGCACCTGGAGTTCTTCTTCGCGCGTGGGGTAGGTGACCAGCACCTTGAAGAGAAAACGGTCAAGCTGGGCTTCCGGGAGCTGGTAGGTGCCCTCCTGGTCAATCGGGTTCTGCGTGGCAAGCACCAGGAAGGGGTCCGGCAGGCGGTAGGTGGTTTCACCCAGGGTTACCTGGCGTTCCTGCATGGCTTCCAGCAGGGCGGATTGCACTTTGGCCGGGGCGCGGTTGATTTCATCCGCCAAAATGAGATTGGCGAAGATCGGGCCTTTTTTGGCTGTGAACTGCCTTTCTTCCGGATTATAGATCATTGTGCCCAGCAAATCCGCCGGAAGAAGATCCGGCGTAAACTGGATGCGGGCAAACTGTGCATGCAGCGTGCCCGCCATGGCTTTTACGGAGAGCGTCTTGGCAAGGCCGGGCACGCCTTCCAGCAGGACGTGGCCCTTGCAGAGGAGACTGAGGATTAATCTGTCCACGAGCGCCTGCTGGCCGATGACCACCTTGCCGACTTCCGTTCTGAGAGCAGAAATCCACGATGAGTTCGCGGCGATAATTTCGTTGAATTCTCGGGTGTCCATGATTCTGATAGCGGGTGAGACAGTATGCCGGGCACTTACGTTGAAAAAATCCTATTATTTCCCAAGGGCAAATCCGGTTTTCAACAGGAGGTCTTCCCGGAAATGGGGAGCCATCATCTGAAAGCCCACGGGAAGTTCCATGCCGCTTTCCCTGACGGTTCCGCAGGGAATGGACATGGCGGGGAGGCCGGCCAGGTTGGCGGGGATCGTGTAGATGTCCGCCAGATAGGTCTGGAGGTGATCCAGCGCGGAATCTCCGATTTTGGGAGCGGGAGCGGGAAAGGTAGGGCCTACGATGATATCCGCCCTGGAAAAGGCTTCCGCGAAATCTCTGGCGACCAGGGAGCGGACTTTTTGAGCGCGGGAGTAGTAAGCGTCATAGTAACCGGAGCTGAGCACATAGGTGCCCAGGATGATGCGGCGCTTGACTTCCGGCCCGAATCCCTCTTCACGGGTGCGTGAGAAGAGTTCCACCAGTCCGGCGGCGTCTTCCGCCCTCTTTCCGTAGCGCACGCCGTCAAACCGGGAGAGGTTGGAAGACGCTTCCGCGCAGGCGATGATGTAGTAGGCGGCGACGACGGCATCCGCGTGGGGCAGGTTGACTTCCACCAGCTCCGCGCCCAGGCTTTCCAGCTGTTTGACGGTGTTTTGCACAGCCTCGGAAATGCCCGGATGGTTGCCGGAGGTAAAGTATTCCGAAGGGATGCCCACTTTCAGCCCTTTGACGTCACGGCCCAGCGCAGCTTCAAAGTCCGGCACGGGGCAGTTTGCGGATGTGGAGTCTTTACGGTCGTGTCCGGAGATGGCCTGGAGCAGGATGGCGGCGTCTTCCACTGTCCGGGTCATGGGGCCGATCTGGTCCAGGGAAGAGGCAAAGGCTACCAGTCCGTAGCGGGAAACGCGCCCATAGGTAGGCTTGAGGCCCACGATACCGCAGTGCCCGGCCGGCTGCCGAATAGAGCCGCCCGTGTCGGAACCGAGTGCGGCAATGGCAGTAGCGGATGCGACGGCGGCGGCAGAGCCGCTGGAGGAGCCGCCGGGAATGCGGTCCGGGGCTTCCGGGTTGCGCGTGATGCCGTAAGCGGAATTTTCTCCGCTGGCACCCATGGCGAATTCATCCATGTTCGTGCGGCCCAGCGGGATGCCGCCCGCCTCTTTCAGCAGGCGGATGGAGGTGGCGTCATAAGGAGCGACATAAGGGGAAAGAAGGCGGGAGGCGCAGCGCGTCGGCTGGCCCAGGACATTAATGTTGTCCTTCACGGCGATGGGGATGCCGGCCAGGGGGCTGGAAATATCCGCTCCGGCCGCGGCGTGGAGGGCTGCTTCACGGTCAAAGGAGATGTAGGCGTTGGTTGTCCGGTCCGCCTCAATGGCGTCCGCCGTCAGGTTGACCAGTTCGGCAGGGGAGAGTTCCTTGCGGCGCAGGCGGTCACGCCACTGGGCCAGGGTGCCTTGAATTTTTGACATGAGAAGGAAAGGGTAAAGACGGTTGAAAGGTGAAGGGAAAAGGAAGCGGGAGGATCAGGCGGATTCCACCACCTTGGGCGTGCGGAATTGACCCTGGGTCTGCTGGGGGGCATTGGAAAGGGCTTCTTCCTGGGTGAAGCCGGTTTCAGGAATGTCTTCGCGCATTACATCCATTGCCGGGAGAGGATGGTTCATGGGGGCGATGCCCGTGACATCGTAGGATTCCAGCTTGGTGATATAGGCCAGGACTTTGTCCAGATCCTTGGAGAAGAGAGCTGTTTCTTCCTCCGTCAGGTCAATGCGTGCCAGCTTGGCAATGTAGGCTACGTCTATTTGGGGCGTGCTCATGGTGTAATGTAGAAAAGATGCGGAAAAGAAGGGGGCTGCCTACTGTTGTTCCAGCAGGCGGACGATCCAGCAGAAGGAAACGGCGATGGCGCAGATCAGCAGGCCCAGCAGCATGAAGTTTTCTCGCAGTTCCCGCCTCATGTTGGTGGCGCGTCCGTCACGGGCCACTACGGCACGCAGTGCCCGGTTCTGGTTGCCCTCCCGAACGCGGTCGGGAGGCGGCATGGTATTGCGGTCCAGGCGCATGCGGGTCTGCTGGGACGGGCGTTTGAGAGAGGCTTCCAATTCCTGGATACGGCTCTCAATTTCCCGAGAGGCGCGATCCAGTTCTGCCAGTTCGGAGGAACGGCGTTTGGTTTTTCTTTTAATCATGATGCGGAAGGGCTGAAAATCCAGATGAAAAAGAGGATGATGAGAGCAATCAGGAGCAGGGGAAGATGGAAGGAAAGACCCTGGAGGAACTGGGTCATGAATTCACGGGAGCTGATGCGCACTTTGCTGGAGCGGCGCACCCCGGTGAGCACTTTGGTATGCTGCATGCGCGCGCACTGCTGGACGGCATCCGCGAATTCCTCCTCGCAGCGGTCAATGACCTGCTGGCCCTGGCTGATGAGGTTGTCCGTATTTTCAATAGGCCATTCATCCGGGCGCACGGTGCTGAGCATTTTCAGGCTGCGCGTCAGCGCCATGTGGATTTGTTCCAGTTCATTGCTTTCCTGGCGGAGGCTTTCCACCTCCCGGCCGATGAGGTCTGCGGCGTTGACCATGCGGTCGCCCAGCTCATTCTGCTGGTCCATAAACCTGGCTTTGCGCATATGGCATTCTTCCAGGCGGCGGCGGGAGTTTTCCACTTCCTCCTTTTCCTTCCGCAATTGTTCCAGCCTCAGCTGGGCCTGTTCCATATCGGCGTCCACCTGGTCGTCTGCCTGGGAATTGTAACCGGGGTCGGCGTCCATGCGGCGGTATTGAGGGTGACTTGGTCTCATATGCGGAAAAAATAATGCGGGCCGGCGTAAGGGATTACAGCGTTTCCGGTCCTTTTTGCCGGAGCGGGGAATCCCTGCGCGTGCTATTATTTAACTTTCACAAAATAAATCAAGCCAAGAAGAAGACAGGGAAAGATTTTCCGGATGTGTTCCCGGCAGGGAATGCCGCCCTGTTTTTTCTTCCGGAGCCGTGCGTTCCGGATATCCGGGGGGGGCGACAGGACGCTCCGCTTTCCCGCAAAGGAGGGGGAGGTGCGCTTTTTTTATGGTCAAGGGCATGGATTTGCTGGTATGTAGGAAGCATGCAGTCTGACACGGTAGAATGTAAGCCGACCATGTGGTTTACCGGCAGGGCGGTTATCATGGCTCTCATGTTTCTGGGGTTCGGAGTGTATTTTTATTATGATGCTTCCATCGGATACCCTCAAAAAAACCTGGAGTTTTTCATGCACAAGGCGTTCGTGGACGCTGGAGCCGTGTTTGACCGTGAGGTGAGCGGGAAAGGAGCGTCCGCGGAGGACTGGGAGCGCATTGTTCTGGCGCGCACCGTGGATTTTCCGGAGGGCTACGAAATTCCTTCCGACGTGAATCGGAACGCGGTGCCGTGGCCTGACATTTTGGCGGATTACAGTCTGATGTCCACCCCCGGCAAGGGCTGGAGCGCTGCGTGGCAATCTTATTCCGGGGAAAAGCACTATCCCATCAAGCCGGTGGACCACCCGTATGACGCCTCCAAAATTTTTGAACAGTGGGTGGCCGGGTGCATTTGCCTGGCGCTTGCCATGGTGGCTCTGTTTTTCCTGGTGAGAACGCGCGGCAGGAAAATGTCCCTGAACGGGAAAGAGGTGACGGCCGCCGGCGTGGCTTTCCGCGTGGATGACATTGCCCGTCTGGATTTGCGCAGATGGAAACTGAAGGGACTGGCCATAGCGACGCTGAAACCGGAATGCGGAGGAGCCCGAATCAGGCTGGACGGCCTGACTTACGGCGGCTTCCGGAAGGAGGATTCTCCCCATAACGCGGAAGATTTCATGAAGGCTCTTCTGTCTCTCTACAGAGGAGAAATAGTGGATTATGAAGAAATTCCTGATGCCGGCGGGCCGCCTGCCCGGCAGGAGGACGAGGAACGTGCCGTATGAGCGAATCCCTTCCACCGGAAAAGGGCGCCAATGACCGTGCGTTCGGCGTCGCCTGCTGGACGCTGGGTGGGCTGGCGTTTGTTCTGTTGCTGATGGTGGGCGTTTCTTTCAGCCTGTCTGTCCGTACCGTGGTGGTGGAAAAAGTGGTGGAGAAGCCTGTTCCCGTTCCGGCACGGGAGAAGCAGGAGCGTCCGGCCGGAGTCGTTGAGGATGGGACGGCTGAGGAGACAGTGCATATGGCGGATGTTCCGGCATCCCCTTCTGAAAAGCCCCGTTCCGTGGAAGAAATGCTCCGGGAAGCCGATTTGTCAGATCCGGCTGCCGATTCTGTACCGGTGGCCGCAGCCGTTGCGGGAGGGGGGGATTCCGCTAGCGGGGCATCTCTTCCTGCTGAGAATCCGGACGAGGTTATGCCCCCCATGACGGAGGAAGTGGCGGAGCTTGTCAAGGCGGCTCGTTACGCCCAGATTGAAGGTGACCTCAAAGTAGCGGTCGTGAAGCTGGAGCAGGCCATGAGGCTGGAACCGGATAATCCGGTGGTGCTTTATTATTATGGACTTACCTATGAATGGCTGAGGAATGCGGATAAGTCACGGGAGTTTTTTCTGAAAGTATATACCCAGCGGGGGAAGGCAGGGAAATATTTTGCGCGTGCGGCGCGGCACCTCCAGGCCGGCTTTTCCAGCCCTGCGGATTTGCGGGGGGATATGTCCTTCGGCACTATTCTGGAATACCGGGATCCGGAATGCCCCGCCGGGGAGCGCGTCAAGCTGATGGTTCCTATTCTGATGAAGGATGGCCTGAATGTCAGGCCGGAGGATCTGCGCGTCATTGTCCAGTTTTTTGACAAAGTCAATGGGAAGAAAGTGGAAAAGACGCACGCGCCCGAACCTTCTTCCCGGTGCGTTACGGAACCCGCGGATTGGGCGGACGGTGAGGAAATCATGGAAATAACCTACTACATGCCTCCCCTGACGGAAGAAGAGACGATTGCTTATGGAAGCCTGAAATATTACGGATATACCGCTAAATTGTATTACAAGGGGGAACCGATGGATTGCCATGCTTCCCCTCCCGTGTTATTTTTACTGGAACAGATGAACCAGAGTTCCCCTTCCGGACTGCCCGAGATTTATGACGGCGGTTTGCTTCCCCCTGTAGAGGCGGCTCCGGTTTCTGAGTCTTATGAATCCCTTTTGCCTCCCTGATGCCTGATTTGCCCAATGTTTGATCTTCCCCACAACTTTGGCGATTACACGCTGGTGGCATTTATTGGCCGCACGCGCGGAGGAATTCTTTATCAGGCCATCCAGCAGGGCATGGACCGTTCCGTGTTTCTGGAGTTGCTGGATCCGGACAATCCGGAGGGGGTGGGCGTGGAGGATTTTCTGATGAAGGCCCGCACGCGCGCCGCCATTAATGCTCCGGTGCTGGGCACCGTCTATGAAGCGTCCCAGGCCCAGGGATACTGGTTCGTCACCAGCGAACAGCTGGGAGGCTCATCTCTCCAGTCCATGCTGGACCGTGGGCAGACCCTGTCCATGAAGGATTTGCTGAAGGTGATTGAAACGGTCGGCAACGTGTGCGGCAGGTATGAGCGTCTGCGGACCGCTTTCAATATCATGGAGCCGCGTCACATTTTCCTGGATGACAAGTCTGCCGTGCGGCTGATGAATACGGCCGTGCCCGGTGACTTTCACGAAGAAACATCCCGCGTCCAGATGAAGCGCCTGGGCATCGACCTGCCTCCTCTGGTGACTCCGGATGTGCCCGGAACCACGCGGATGCGCACCCTGCTGGAATGGATGAGGGAAGGGCAGAACGGAAAGCCGATGCAATGGGACCAGGTTATGGAGCTGGTTGCTGCGGTCCGCGAACAGCTGGGGCTTTCCCCTCGGGTTACCACCCACCGCTATACCGTCCCCGTGGAATCCCGCAGAAAAGCCGGAAAAAAGCTGCTTTGGGCCGGAATGGGCCTGCTGGGCGTGGGGATAGCCGCGGCTGCCGTTTTTCTTTTATTCCCCCGGGAGAAGGAAACCGTATCCCGTCCCCATGTTCCGGCTCCTAAACATTATCCGGATTTTTCCTCCAGCGATCATACGGAAGTCCGCGTAACTCTTCCCGGAGGAGGGGAACTGATTGTGGGAGCCCATGAAATTACCCTGGAATCCTACCGCCTGTTTTTGGACCAGTGGGCACGCCTCACTCCGGAGCTGAGGGAGGAATATTCCCACCCGGACCAGCCGGACAAGAGGACTGCCTCCCATATTCCCCAGGACTGGGAGGCTATGTGGAAGGCGGCTTCCACGCCGGGAGGCAAATGGAAAGGCAGGAAAATAACACCCCGCTCTCCCGTCGTCAACGTCACTTTCTGGGATGCCTGGGCGTATGCGAGCTGGAAGCCCGTGGCCCCCGGAGAACCGCGCTACCGCCTGCCCGAGCGCGGGGAGTGGATGGCTCTGGGGAATATGCTGGAAACGGGTGAGAAGGGGGACAGGACGCTGGTGATTGACAGATACAGCAATGATCATGATTTAAAAACCGGCGTGTGCGGCATGGCTTCCGGCGTGATGGAATGGACTTCTTCCATGGAAAAGGATCCTGCGCGCGTGAAGGAGCCTCCGGGGCCAGTGGCCTGCGGCGGAGACTGGAGGCAGCCCGGCATCTCCAACCGGGTGGAATACCTGCGCTCCCGCGGTGAAAGCCGGGACAATCTGGGATTCAGAATCGTGCGGAATATCCGCTGACCCGTTTAACGACAATACTTAACATATCAATACCATGAAACATATCCTTGCAATGCTGCTGGCCCTTCTGGGGGCGTCCGGGGCCCTGGCCCAGATTTACGTGAAAGTAGTCCCGGAAAAGAAGACGTTCCTCAGCGGGGAAGCCATGTACATGAGGCTGACCATTACCAACAATTCCGGCGTGCCGGTGGAGCTGAAAAGCCGGGAATATTCCTCCTGGCTGGATATCCATGTGGAGCATTCCACTGCGGGGGCGGAACTCCCCCAGTCCAAATTTGCCCTGTTTCCGCCTCTCAAGGTTCCTGCCGGCATGAGCGTTTCCCGCAAGATTGATCTGCGCCATTTCTATGACTTGTCCCGTGAGGGCAACTACCATGTGCAGGCCGTTGTAAAAATGCCCAACCAGAAGGACATGTTTGCTTCCCAGAAATCCCTGTTTGCCGTCCGGACGGGAACACCCATGTGGTCCCAGACCGTGGCCATTCCGGCCAGTGCCAAGCGGTGCACTTTTTCCATTTGCACTATTGCCGTGCGGGGAATCCAGAAATTATATGTGCAGACGAAGGATCCGGATACGGGAGTGGCCTACAATGCCGTGTGCATCGGTGACTGGCTGGGGACCACGCGTCCGCAGTGCATGGTGGACGGCAAGGCGAATGTCCATGTCTTCTTCCCCACTACCCCCATGCTGAGCGCGTATTCCCGCATCAACTACCGGGGAACCATGGAAAAGCTGCAGTACTATAAAAAGGTGGTGGGAGCCCCCTCCATGGTCTTTCTTCCGGACGGAAGCGTACGTGTGACGGGAGCCGTCCATTATGATCCTACCGTGAAACCCAAGACGGTGCCGGATGCCGCTGATGTTCCCGGCATGTAAATCCGTCCTGTTTCGCCGGATGTCACGCAGGGGAAAAGGAAAGGCAAACGTACTGCTTCTTCCGTACCGGGAAAATAAGATATTCCGGTATTTTCCTGAGCTATTTTCCCGGCTGGGGAGTGTTTTTCAAGATGTTTTGCACGCTTTTCTGCACAACGCTGATGGGCAGGGCGTAATTTTCCGCCCGGTTCACTCTGGCGATGTTCATGCCGATGAGTTCCCCCTTGAGATTAAGCAGCGGGCCACCCATCAGCGTGTACCGGGAAGGGGTGTCATGCTGGAGGACCATAGGGAAATCATCCCTGCGTTTGCTGAACCCGCCGCTGATCAGGTCATTGGAATCCTCAGGAGCGTTTCCTCCCAGGGCCTGGCGTCTGGAACCCAGCGTGATGGTGTAGGATAACCTTTTATCCTTGCGTTTGACTTTCAGTGTCACTCTTTCTCCAACTTTTTTCCTGGACAGAATGGGGGAAACGGCATCCAGAGCAGTAACGGGCGTGCCGTCCACCGCCAGAATCTCATCTCCGGCCTTGGCTCCGGCCTGGGCGGCGGGGCCGTCCTTGGTAACTTCCTGAATGGTACAGGGGGTGCCGAAAACGACGCCCAGGTAGGCGGTGTCTCCGTTCGGGATGGGGCGCTGCTCCGCACTAAGGGTTCCCAGCTGGGGCCGTCTGGACGTACGGGTAGTGGAGCCGTTGCTGACTACTAGGGTTCCCATGGCGGCATCATTGCTGACGGGGCCGGGAGCGTGCAGCCCGGCGGCTTCCACTTTCACTACTGCGATGTCTGTGGACGGGTCCGAGCCAATTTCCCTGAACTGCCCATATTTGGAAGAACCTACCCGGATGGTCAGATCCCTGTAGGAATGGAGTTCCGAGGCTTTGGTGGCGATGTAGCCGTCCGGGCTCAGCACAATGCCGTAAATCACAACATCGTGACCGGAAAAGAAAACTGCGCTCAAGTCCTGAAGACGTTCGCGGATGGGCTCGATAGTTTTCAGAACGGCTTTCCCGTTGATTCTCTGTTCAAAATCCAGGCTTCCGTTATTTCCTTCCGCCAGAGCGGGGTGGAACAGGGCGAAAACCAGGGGAGACAGGCAGACGCAGAAAGGAAATTTCATGATGGCTGAGTGGAGAATGGCTGGCTGTCCTGTTCCGGTGGCGGCGTCAGGGAGGTCTTTCCTTCCGCTGTCTCCTCCGTCAGAGCGTCGAAATCCTTCATGGGCACGTGAAGATTGTCTTCCAGACCGGAACCGACTCTGCTGTGAATGCCAATCAGCTTTCCATCCAGGTTGAAAAGAGGGCCGCCGGAATCACCGCGAATCAACTTGCAGTCCGTCTGAATGACGCCGTTCTTGAGGGAAACCACCCTCCCCAGGCGCACCATCGGGCCGCGTTTCCGGTCCAGCCCCCCGCCGTGCCCCAGCGCGAACACCCAGTCCCCCACACGAGGCATTTTTTCCGCTTTTTCCACGCAGGGCAGTTTTTTGTTCAATTGGGATGTGATTTTGGCCATGCCGGCGTCCGAATTGCTGTTTTGCGCCGTGGTTTTTCCCGGAAAGCGCGTTCCATCCGGCAGGATGATTTTGAGCGTGGTTCCTTTCTTGTCCACAACGTGGGCCGCTGAAAAGACCAGGCCTTTTTCCGAAACCAGGATACCGGAGCCGCTGCCGTTGTTTAATTCAATGCAGACCAGGGCGGGAAGCACCCGGGGAAGCTTTTGCTGAAGCTGGCGTTCAATCCGCTGCAAATCTTCTACGGATTGCGGGGTGGAAGTCAGAAGACCGGCTCCATCAGCGGACTGAGCCGGCGCTGGCGGGGCCAGCAGCGCCGTGCCGCAGAGAATAGCGGAAAAACAGGGATTCCGGAGAGCCGGGGTCATGATTGCCGGTGATTATTGCCCAGAGACGGAAGTTTCCGTCTTCTGCTGCTGGTCCTCCTGTCCGCCGCCCACCAGGGAATCATGGTAATACACGCCGATAAACAGGCCTGCCAGCGTAATAAGGGTGATGAGGAGCTCTTTCATGCCGTCACAGCATAGAATGTGTATTCGCGTCTGACGAGAGAATTTCATTGATAAGCCGCATTTTGATGCAGTTCGGCAGAACGGGGATGAATGCGGATGAGAAAATAGCCAAAATAAAGGTTGCTTTTTCCCGTGATAGGCGTATAAATCCCTCAGCGGACGTTTCCGGTTCGCTGACTCATTTCAAGCGGATGTAGCTCAGGGGTAGAGCGCAACCTTGCCAAGGTTGATGTCGTGGGTTCGAATCCCATCATCCGCTCCATTTTTAAGAATCCCGGCCGGTTTGATGCGGGAATAATGAGTTTGCCTGAACAGTGATATTTCCGTTTAATTATTTGAAGGTGCGGAAGGAGGATATGGCGGTCGTTTATTTCTGCAGAGGTGAAACAAGAGCCGGATATCTTGTTTGCAGCGGGGCCTTATGCGCTGCCCCGCCTTTGTTGATCTCCTCCGGAAGGAGAGGAATTATTGCGGAAGTCCGCTTTCCTGAATGACGGGAGTTTCCTTTGGAAGGACTTTTCTTTTTAAAAAAAGCGCTGTCAAATATTTACGGACCGGTTCATCATAGAGTTTCAGGCAGAGCCAGGCCAGCAGAATGCTTCCAAGGACGACGGCCAGGGCTCCGGGAAGTGAGTCCAGGAAGGAAAGCTTTTCGTTTTTCACCCACGCATAGTACAAGTAGATGAACGGGTAATGCACCATGTACAGGGGGTAGGAGATGTTGCCCAGGAAACGGCATATTTTATCCGTATAGGGATTTGTAATTTTGCCGGAAGCGCCAAAGAGGAGGATGAGCGGGAAAAATACTGCGAAGCACGCTGTTTCATAGAGGCTGTTCATCCAGAAAGCATTTTGTCCTCCCAGCCGGGGAACGGCCAGCAGAATGGCAAGGGACAGACTGCATAACCAGAAAGAATTTTTGACGTTGAACGGCTTGAACAGCCGGAACAGGAGCAGCCCGGCTGAAAAGGAGTACAACAGGCGCAGGGAGCCGCCCGTCCATTCCGTGCCGGTCATGGAGAATCCGGAGCATATGTCTCCGTTAGGCCCCCAGAAGCTGAAGGAGGCAAGGCCGAACCCGGCCGAGACAACCAGTATTGCCAGGGAGCGTGTAGAGAGTTTCCGGATGAAGAGGGCATAAAGAAGGTTGCCGATGTATTCAAAGAACAGGGACCAGCTCGGGCCGTTGAGCGGGTACATTTCTCCCAGACCCCGGATTTCCATGCCGGGAGGAGACGGAATGAGCAGAATATTGACGAAGGTAGCGGCGAACAGGGAGATGACCGCTACCTGCGATACATCCCATACGGGGCAGCCCTGGAAATAGAAGATAAGCGCGCCGATGATCGCCCCTATCGCTACCATGGGCTGCAGGCGTATAAGGCGGCGTTTGATGAATTCCCTGGTCGTCATCGTTTTCCAGCGGTTGTCATAGGCGTAGCCGATGACAAAGCCGGAAAGCATAAAGAAAAAATCGACGGCCAGGTAGCCGTGGTTGATGATTTGGTCCACATGGCTGGTGGCGTAGGCTTCAAAGATGTGGAACCATACGACGACAATGGCGGCTACGCCGCGCAAACCATCAAGAATGTGGTAGTGGTGTTTTTCACTGCCTGGGGGAATGGGAGAATGCTGCGTTTTCAACATGAGAGAAGCTGTTGTTCGATGCTGTTTTTGTTTTAATATGAAAAAACGGCTGCTCATTTTCTGCCTTTCCGGTAGATGCAGGTTCTCCGGAGGCGCAGTTGTTGAGCTGCCTAAGCAAATACCCTTCTTCCCGGCAGATTCTTTCAACAGGCGTTGCCTGTCTTATCCGTCGGCAGGGCGATGAGCGGAACGAACGGCGGTTTTCCGGAGGGAAGAATCACTTATGGCTCGGAAGGTGCAGGCAACCGGGAAACCCGTCAGGATGGAACCGTTTTTGTAAGTCTGCCGGGAAGAACAGGGTGTTGCTTGCTGCCCGTCCGATTTCCGGAAACAGGAGTTTCCTGCCCGCTTTTCTGCGCTGAGGCGTTTTTTCCAGAATGGGAAAAGGGCCTGGCAGGGGCGAATGCTCAGCCTTTGCGGTAGTTTACAAGGGTTTCCATATATATTCCGGAGATACTGCCGCCGTCCATGGGGGTTATGTCCTTGAATGCGGGGTTGATGGGCTGCAGCACGTATTCCGTTTTTCCTGTTTCCGCGTTTTTCCTGCGAATCAGTTTTTTCAGGGTAACGCCGCGTCCGTCGTTGTATTCCACGATGGTTCCCGGTTTGGGGATGGGCGGGGCGGTATGGCGCCGCATAATCACCAGGGAGCCGTCCGGGATGAGGGGTTCCATGGATTTCCCTTCTACGCGAACCACGTATTCGTTTTTACCCAGGGGCCTTTCCATGTAAATGGTAGACGGGACGGTGTCGCTTTCCGCAAGAGAGCCTGCGGCGATGTTGCCGATTATTTGCGTACTGTATTCACGCCTGGCGTGTCCAGCATGGGACGGGAATTGTCTGACCAGGGGAACCAGGGGGGAGTGCATTGGCCGCAGCTGGCGTTCCTCCGCCGCTTCGTCTGCCAAATCCGTCAGCCACTGACGGAGGGGGACGCCTTTTTCAGAGGCGGCCCGTTCATATTTCCTCATGCGCTTTTCCGTGATTTCCAGCACGAGGCGATTGGTCTGGACAGGTTCGTCTTCCGGTTGAACCGTTTTGTATTGAGACATCAGGGATTGGATTTTCAACATGGCGCTGGCGGGGAAGGGGCCGGAGGGGGAGAGCCAGTTATTCACTGTACCTTTTTCCGTACCGCATTCCATGGCAAGCCAGTCACGGTTTTTCCCAATGGCCTTCAACCAGTGTTTCACATCCCCTTTTGTCGGTGTCATGGCTTGATGATACACGATTTTCGTGAATTGTCGATAGAAAGAAATAAATTGAATTCGTTAAAATGTGTTGACGTGTTAACGAAAATCGTTAAAAAGGCACTATGAAGTACATGCCTTTAGACCTTTCCGTAATGCAGCCGGAGCCGTTTCCGCATCCCGTGATGATGAGGTCCGACCTGTATCCCAGAAGACAGCCCTCCCGGGAAGAAAAGTGGGGCATTTGCCCCGGTTCCGTCTGCGGCGCGCTGCGGGTGCTGGTTCGTCGATGCTGGGAAGAGGCGGAGCGGCGGAAGCTGGCAATGAACATTCTTTCCGTCGCCGGAGCCTGCGTTTTCGGCCTGATGGCTGTCGGCGTGTTCTGGCTGGCTGTTGAGATGGATAATTCCGCTTTGCAGGCTTCCAAGTCTTCCTGTTCCATAAAACCGTAAGCCGGCCCTTGTCCAAAGGGGGGGCGGAACGCTTTTTTCCTGCGGAGCTTGCTTTCGGGAATGAACGGCCGCGTTTGATGCCTCCCGGTTTGTTTTTTCCGGTTGAAACGCCTGCGGACGCATGAAAGGTTCCGGCAGGAATGGGCGCCGGATTTCCAGAGGGGCTTTTTTATCCGCAGAGCAATTTGAACGGAAGAGACGGGGAAGGGCTGGAGCTTGGATGACTGCATTATTTGCCGGCTGCATCACCCGGGTTCCGGAAATGCCGTCCGCCAATGCCGTTCCTGTGCGGGAATAGCGGTTGGTCATGCAGGCGGGCAGTATGGCGCCCGTTTGCGAAGAGGATGAAGCTGCGGTTCCGGATTTCTGTCCGGAGGGAACCGCATGAGATGGAGCAGGGATGCTTTTCCTCCACGTGGCCGTTTCCCGTTTATCTGGCGCGGTTTGATTTCATTCTGGCGTGGCCGCCGGGACCGGCTGTTGAAGGAGTTTCCTGAGGCGCAGGCGGGCACAGGCCTGTATGGAAATCCCCTGTGGTGTCTGTCGTGCCGGGATGCGAGGCGGGGATGATGCGACCCGGGTCCGGGGCGCCCATCATTCCGGGCGCTATGGCGCTGGTCGGGAGACTGGCGGCGGAAGATGCCGCCTGGAACGGCGGCCTTCCGCTTCTGGATTCATTCCGGGTAAAAGATGCGCCTTTTGCGGAGAAAGTGAAAAATGAAGAGGCTTTTCCCGATTTTGCATGTTGAGAAATAATTTTATGACAGTTGATATGTATTCATTATAAATGAATTAAAAATAATGAAGCAGAAAGTGCTAAAAATCTTTTGCATTATAGTTACTATAAGGAATAGCCTGAATGAAGAAAGAAGAAGGCATGATACGCGGCCGGCGTCCTTTCCCTTCTTTTTCCGGAATCCGGCCATCGCCGTTTAAAAGGCACACCATGAAAAACAACAGACTTTTTATCAAATCATCGCCATGACCAAGAGAATGATTAAAAATGCTTCCTACGAAGGGGAACGCCCCCTGTTCGCTTCCCGCCATCTTAGGCTGGAAGACGTCATTATTTATCCGGGGGAATCCGCCCTGAAGGAATGTTCCGACATTGAAGCTGTGCGGTGCGAGTTCCGGGGGAAGTACCCTTTCTGGCACAATGACGGGCTGCTGGTGGAACATTGCCTGTTCAGGGAAGGCGCCCGGGCCGCCATCTGGTATTCCCGGAATCTGCACATGAAGGATACCCGCGTGGAAGCGCCCAAGATGTTCCGTGATATGGACGGGATGGTTCTGGAGAACGTCGTTCTGACGGATGCTCTGGAATGCTGCTGGCACTGCCGTAATGCGAAGCTTCGCGGCGTGCAGGCGGAGCATGGGGATTACCTGTTCATGCACGGGGAGAATATAGATGTTGACGGCTTCCGCCTGAACGGAAATTACTCTTTCCAATATTGCAGGAATGTGGTGATACGGAATGCGGAAATCCATTCCAAGGACGCTTTCTGGAATACGGAGGACGTGACGGTGTACGATTCCGTGGTGGACGGGGAATATCTGGGCTGGCATTCCAGGAACCTTCGTCTGGTGAATTGCCGCATTTCCGGCACGCAGGCGCTGTGCTACGCGGAAAACCTGGTTCTGGAGAATTGCACGTTCGGAGAGGATGCGGATCTCTGCTTTGAGTATTCCTCCGTGCATGCGGAAATCAAGGGGCGTGTGCACAGCGTCAAAAATCCGCGCAGCGGCCGCATTGTTGCGGAAGAGTACGGGGATATTATTCTGGACGAGCATTGCAAGGCTCCTGCCAATTGCTCCATTGAAACGGGAAAAGCCCAATCCGGAGAAGCCGCATGAAGTACGATTTTGATACTGTTGTTCCGCGCCGCGGCACGAATTCCTACAAGTGGGATTCCATGCCCCGGGAGGATATTCTGCCCATGTGGGTGGCAGACATGGATTTCCGTACGGCTCCGGCGGTGACGGACGCCATCCGGAAGAGGGCCGGGCACGGCATTTTCGGTTATACACGGGTTCCGGATTCCTATTATGAGGCGGTTACAAACTGGTTTGAACGCCGCCACGGCTGGAAGATTAATCCGGAATGGATGATTTATACCACGGGGGTGGTTCCCGCTCTGTCTGCCGTCATACGGGCCCTGACGGTCCCTGGGGACAAGGTTCTGGTGCAGACGCCTGTATATAATTGCTTTTTTTCCTCCATCCGCAATAACGGATGCGTGGCGGAAACCTGCCCTCTGAAATATGAGAACGGCAGATATGCGCTGGATGCGGAGGAGCTGGAACGGAAAGCGTCCGATCCCGCCGTCAAGCTGATGCTCCTGTGCAATCCCCATAATCCAGCCGGGCGCGTCTGGACGAGGGAAGAATTGGAGGAGATGGCCGCCATTTGCCGGAGAAACGGCGTTTTCGTAGTGGCTGACGAGATTCATTGCGAACTGACGTATCCGGGCCATCCCTATACGCCGTTCGCCTCCCTCTCCGAGGACGCCCTGCACCATTCCGTCACCTGTATTTCCCCCAGCAAGGCGTTTAATCTGGCGGGCATTCAGATAGCCAATATCGTCGCGGCGGATGAAGAAGTCCGGAAGAGGATTGACAAGGCCATCAACATCAATGAGGTGTGTGACGTCAATTCTTTTGCCGTAGATGCCCTGGAAGCGGCTTATAACGGAGGGGAGGACTGGTTGGAGGAACTGAAGCTCTACCTTTACGGGAATTACGAGATTGTCCGGGATATGCTGGCAGAACGTCTGCCGCAGCTCCGTGTGGTGCCGCTGGAGGGGACGTACCTGGTCTGGATAGATTGTTCCGCTCTGGGGCTTCCCTCCGCAGAGATTGTCCGCCTGCTGGAAGAGGAGGGTCGGGTGCTCGTCAACGGCGGGGAAATGTACGGGGAAGCGGCGGGGTGCTTCATTCGCCTGAACGTCGCCTGTCCCAGGAAGCTGCTGCTTGAGGGGCTGGAAAGAATCATCCGCACGCTGTGCGGCCTCATTTCCGGAACACGGACGTGCCCGTCGGGCCCTGCAGGCTCTTAACAGGGAGAACAGTTATTAATCATCAACAATCAAGTTGCCATGGAAAATAAGATGACGAGAAGAACATGGCTCCAGTCTTCCACCGCAGCCCTGGCATGCCTGGCTTTGCCGGAGTATGCCCTGGGCGCGGTTGCGGAGAAGGGTGGAGCTTCCAGGGTCTGGATGACGAAGGAAATTTCTCCGGAGGCTCTCGTGAGGATTTACGAGGCTCTGGGGCGTCCGGCCGGAGGAAAGGTAGCTGTCAAGATCAGCACCGGGGAACCGGGAGGCCGCAATTTTCTGAGTCCGGCCTTAATCAAAGACCTGGTGCGCCGGGTGAACGGCACCATCGTGGAATGCAATACGGCTTACGGAGGCAAACGCTCCCGGACGGAGGACCATTTGCAGGCTGCGAAGGATCACGGTTTTTCCGATATTGCGCGGGTGGACATCATGGATGCGGAAGGAGAGTTCACTATCCCGGTGAGGGACAGAAAGCACCTGGAATACGATATCGTGGGGGATCATTTAAAGAATTATGATTTCATGGTCAATCTGGCCCATTTCAAAGGGCATGCCATGGGCGGCTTCGGCGGTGTGATCAAGAACCAGTCCATCGGTGTTGCCTCGGCAGCCGGGAAGGCGTACATCCATTCCGCCGGAAAGACGCGGGATGTTTCCTCCGTGTGGAACAATCTGGCCAGTCAGGATGATTTCCTGGAGTCCATGGCGGCTTCCGCGCAGGCGGTGGCGGATTACTTCGGGGACAGAATTTTGTACATCAATGTGATGAATAATCTGTCCATTGACTGTGATTGCGATTCCCACCCCCATGCGCCGGAAATGAAGGACATCGGTATTCTGGCCTCCCTTGATCCGGTTGCTCTTGACCAGGCCTGCCTGGATCTCGTTTACGCCGTCAGGCCGTCCGAAGGGAATGACAACAGGCCCCTGGTGGAGCGTATTGAAAGCCGCCATGGACGGCATACGGTAGAGTATGCCGAGAAGATAGGTCTTGGCAGCAGGAAGTATGAACTGAAAGAGCTGAAACCGCAGCAGGCCGTTTAGTCGGTCATTTCCTTTTTAGTATCAAAAACAATAGAAAAAACTGTGATGGAAAAAGTGATGTTGAACAATGGCGTTACGATGCCTGTCCTGGGATTTGGCGTTTTTCAGATTCCGGACGCTAAGGAGTGCGAACGCTGCGTGCTGGATGCGATTGAGGTCGGCTACCGTTCTATTGATACCGCGCAGATTTACGGCAATGAGGAAGCCGTAGGCCGCGCAGCGGAGAAGAGCGGGGTTCCGCGGGAAGAGTTGTTCCTTACCACGAAGGTGTGGATTTCCAACGGCGGGTATGAGAAGGCGAAGGCGTCCATTGACGAATCCCTGCGCAGGCTGCGCACGGATTATCTGGATCTGCTGCTCATCCACCAGCCTTTCAACGATTACTACGGCACTTACCGGGCCATGGAAGAAGCGAACCGGGCCGGAAAGGTACGCGCCATTGGCGTGAGCAATTTTTATCCGGACCGTTTTGTGGACCTGGCGGAGTTCTGCGAGATCAGACCCGCCGTCAACCAGGTGGAAACGCATGTGTTCCACCAGCAGGAAAAAGTCCGGGAGGTGATGGAAAAGTACGGTACCAGAATGGAATCCTGGGGGCCTTTTGCGGAAGGTCGCAATGGGTTTTTCTCCAACCCCGTGTTGAAGGGCATTGGAGAGAAATACGGCAAGACCCCGGCGCAAACAGCCCTGAGGTTCCTGATTCAGCGTGGAATTATCGCCATTCCGAAGACGACCCACCGGGAAAGGATGGAGGAGAATTTCAACGTCTTTGATTTTGCCCTTTCCCAGGAGGATATGGGCGCTATTGCCAGGCTGGACCGCGGAGAGAGCCTTTTCCTGTGCCACCGGGATCCGGAATCGGTCCTGTACCTGATCAATTACGGGAAGCAGTAATTCGCATGAAGTTCCAGAAAGATGACACGATACTCATTTAAAATATTTTGCGTGGCTTTTTCCGCCTGCTTTTGCTGTGCGGGGAGCCTGTTGGCAGAAGATAATAACCCCCATACGGACAAGATGATGAACGAGAAGCTGAATTTAACGCAGGAATGGGACAAAGTGTTTCCTAAAAGCGACAAGGTAACCCACCGCAAGGTAAGTTTCCGCAACCGTTATGGCATTATGCTGGCTGCGGATTTGTATATGCCCCGGAATGTTAACGGGAAATTGCCGGCTATTGCCGTTTCCGGCCCTTTCGGGGCTGTAAAGGAACAATCTGCGGGCCTTTATGCCCAGACGATGGCCGAACGAGGTTTTCTGACGATCGCGTTTGATCCCTCGTATACGGGAGAAAGCGGAGGATTTCCCCGCTATGTCGCGTCTCCGGATATCAATACGGAGGATTTCTGCGCCGCCGTCGATTACCTTTCCACCCGAGATGACGTGGATTCGGAACGTATTGGAATCATTGGCATTTGCGGCTGGGGCGGCATGGCGGTCAATGCGGCGGCTATCGACACCCGCATCAAGGCAACGGTAACCTCCACGATGTACGATATGAGCCGCGTGAACGCGAACGGCTATTTCGACGCGATGGATGCCGACGCCCGTTATGAGCTTCGCAAACAACTGAATGCCCAGCGGACGGCTGATGCGAAGAGCGGTTCTTATGCCCTCGCGGGGGGCGTGCCTGATCCTCTGCCTGCGGATGCCCCCGGATTTGTGAAGGATTATTACGATTATTATAAGACGCCCCGTGGCTATCACAGGCGTTCGCTCAATTCAAATGGCGGATGGAATGTCACTTCGGCGCTTTCCTTCATCAATATGCCCCTGCTGGCGTACAGCGGTGAAATCCGCAGCGCCGTGCTCATGATTCACGGGGAAAAAGCCCATTCGCGCTATTTCAGCGAAGACGCCTTCAGGAAGTTGAAGGGGGACAACAAGGAGCTGATGATTATTCCCGGTGCAAGCCATGTGGATCTTTATGACAATCAAGCCGGTGTCATTCCTTTCGACAGAATCGGACAGTTCTTTCTGGAGCATCTGAAATAAGGAGGCCCCGCATCTGAATTTGGGAAAGAAAGACGGAACGTAATGAAACGCAAGGATTTTTTGAAGATAACATCCGGTTTGGCCTTATCCCTGGTTTCCCGGGGATGGGCCGGGGTGGGTTCTTCTTTGCTGTCTGACGGTCCGGGGTCTTCTTCCGGGGTGCCGAAGAAGGGTTTTCTTGGGGAATCCCGGCGCCTTGGAGGCCTGGAAGTTTCCCCTATCGGGCTGGGATGCCTGCCGATGGTGGGTTATTACGGCGGCAAGTATGATAAACAGGAGATGATTGCCCTGATACGCCGGGCTTTTGACAAAGGAGTTACTTTTTTTGATACGGCGGAAGTGTACGGGCCTTATACCAGTGAGGAATGGGTGGGGGAGGCTCTCGCCCCTGTCCGCAACCAGGTCAGGATAGGAACCAAATTCGGTTTTGGCGTGGAGGAAGGCCGTCCTTCTTCCCTGAACAGCAGGCCCGACCATATCCGGCGTGCGGTAGAAGGTTCCCTCAGGCGTTTGCGTACCGACCACATTGACCTGCTTTACCAGCACCGGGTGGACCCGGATGTTCCGATGGAGGAGGTGGCAGGTACGGTGAAGGAACTGATGCAGGAGGGAAAAGTGCTGCATTTCGGCCTGTCCGAAGCCGGCGCCCGTTCCATCAGGAGGGCTCATGCCGAGTGTCCGGTGAGCGCCGTCCAGAGCGAATACGCTATCTGGTGGAGGGAACCGGAGACGAAGATTTTTCCCACGTTGGAAGAGTTGGGCATCGGTTTTGTTCCGTATTGTCCGCTGGGGCGCGCCTTTCTGGCAGGAGCCGTCCGGGAGGACAGCCGTTTTCAAAAGCGGGACCGCCGCGCCACTTTGCCCCGGTTTACTCCGGAAGCCCTCAGATTCAACATGCCGCTGGCTGTTCTTGTCCGGGAATGGGCGGAACGCAGGGGCATGACTCCGGCCCAGTTCGCCCTGTCCTGGATGCTTTCCCGGAAACCGTGGATTGCGCCTGTTCCCGGAACAACCAATCCAGCCCATCTGGATGATTTTCTGGGAGGGGCTTCCGTCCGCCTGTCCGAACCGGAACTCAAGGAATTCGACCTTGCCTGTTCCAGAATTCCCCTGATGGGGCACCGGGCGGATCCGTTTACGGAGAGCCAGATTGACAAGTAGTTTTGCCGGCGCGTTTCCTTCCGCTCCGGAAAAATGCCGCGGGACTGTTTGCGGCGGAAGGATGTTAAGCTATTTTTAAGAAAGAGACATATGATTCTGATTTTCGGAGCATTGCTGGCGGTTTACGTTTTTTGCCGCGCTATTTTGCCGCTGAAGCTGAAATGGGGCTGGAAGCTTCTGCTTGCCGCCCTGCTGGCGGTGGCGGCATTCAAATTCCACTTGCTGCATTTGTTTGGAGGCCCCATGTTTTTCTCCCCGGTTTTGCCGGAAAACGTTCTGCTGGCGGCCGCGTGGCTGTTCTCCGTTCTTTTCCTGTTCTTTTTCCTGCTGCTGGCGGCAGATGTGGTGCGGGCTCTGTATCTGCTGGTTTTGTTCTGCTTGCGGAGGAACAGGACGGAAAGGTTCCGCATCATTGGCAACCGGGTCAATGTTGCTTTGCTGGTTTTTTCCGCCGTGCTGGCAACTGTGGGCATGATTGGAGGCACCAGAGTGCCCCAGGTGAAGGAGGAAACGGTTGCCGTGAACCGCCTGCCGGAGGAGGCGGACGGATTGACGGTCGCCGTGCTGGCGGATCTGCATGTGGACGGCATTACAAGGGAGGAGCGCATTCGGAAGATTGTGGAGCGCACGAACGCCCTGAATCCGGACATCGTCGTGATTGCCGGAGATTTCGTGGACGGGACGGTGCCCGTGCATGGCGGCGATTTGAGGCCGCTTGCGGATTTGAAGGCCAGATACGGGGTGTTCGGCGTGCCGGGCAATCATGAGTATTACTCCGGTTATGAGGAGTGGATGGAGTTCCTGCCCACCCTGGGCATTCGTATGCTTCTTAATGAACACGCGCCGGCGGGAGGGGAGGCCGTGGTATTGGCCGGTGTGACGGATCCTGTGGCCGGCATCATGGGGAAGGAGGAGCCGGATATAAGCAAGGCGTTGAAGGATGCCCCGGAAAAGGGAGTGCACATCCTTGTCTCCCACCAGCCGCGGCTGGCCCGGGAGGCAGCTGCGCACGGCGTGGATCTTCAAGTGTCCGGCCATACGCACGGAGGCATGATTGCCGGGGTGGACCGGCTGGTGGCGCGTTTTAACGAGGGATTCGTCTCCGGGCTGTACACGGTGGGTAATATGAAGCTGTACGTTTCCAATGGGGCGGGGATTTGGAACGGCTTTCCCATCCGCATCGGCGTTCCATCGGAAATTGTTCTGATTCGGCTTCGGAAAGAATAACATATATTGATAAAGCAGTTTAGGAAGTGATGCGGGCAGGATTGCCGGAATTGTTGAAAAAATATTGACTTATAGTTACTCTAATGTTTAGACAGAAATAAGGAACAAGGTCAGGCAAGGGAAATGCCGGATGAAACCGTTTTTTCCGGACGCCTTTTGCCTCTCCTTTTAACCGGATAAAAATACATGAAAACAATATCAATGATATGCACGCTGGCCGCGGCCCTGATGACAGGAGCCGGATGTTTGGGACAGGAACAACCCAAGGTTTCCGCGGAACCTTCCAGGGTCCTCATTGCCTATTATTCATGGGGAGGCAATACGAAGTACGCCGCTGCGCAAATTCAGAGGGCGACGGGAGGAACGCTGTTTGAAATCAAGCCGGTCAAGCCTTATCCCTCCGAATACCGGGAATGCACCGTGCAGGCCAGGAAGGAGATTCAGGAAGGGGTTCGGCCGGAACTGGCCGCCAAAGTGGAGGATATGGGCAAGTATGATGTGATTTTCATCGGCAGCCCCAACTGGTGGAGCACCATTGCGCCTCCGGTCGCGTCTTTCCTGGCAAGTTACGACCTTTCCGGCAAGACGGTGATTCCATTTGTGACGCATGGGGGCGGCGGCATGGCGCGCTGTGCGGACGAGGTTCGGAAGCTGTGTCCCAAGTCCACCGTTCTCAAGGGAGGCGCTTTTGCCGGGGAAGGAATCCGGACGACGAGGGCCGCGCTTGTCAAGTGGGTCAATGAGACGATTTCCATCAATAAATAATGATTTTATGAAACGAACCATCGCGGGAATGGCTTTTTCCCTTGCCTGTCTGATGAACCTTTCAGAAGCCCAAACCATAAATCACGATAAAGTGGAAATGGAGAATGGCAAAAATACGGGCATGTGCGACAAGTTACCGATGCAGCCTGATGGTATCGTCCGTCTCTCAAAAATAGAAGTGCATTCTGAATATTTGGAGGAATATGTGAAATGCGCCATCGAAGTGGGGGAAATCTCCCTGCGCACGGAACCGGGCGTGTTGACCATGTACGCTGTTGCTGAAAAGGACAATGCTTGCAGAATTACGATTCTTGAAACTTACGCCAGCCAAAAGGCATATAAGTCGCACATCGCATCGGCTCATTTTCAGAAATACAAGCAGGAAACGCTGCACATGGTTAAGGCATTGGTTTTATCCGACCAGACGCCGCTGAATCCTCTAAGCAGTATTACTAATATTATTAAATAATACAATAATGAATAAGATTATTTTATTTCTTTCAATTAGTTTTTTCATAACAAATGCTATGGCGCAGGAAAAGATAGTACAGACGGCGGGACGCACTCAGTTAGGAGAGTTTGCTCCCAAATTTGCGGAACTTAACGATGATGTCCTTTTCGGTGAAGTATGGAGCCGGACTGACAAGCTCGGTCTGCGTGATCGCAGTTTGGTAACCATCACCTCCCTCATTAGTCAGGGCATCACCGACAATTCGCTCGTTTTCCATCTTCAGTCGGCAAAGAAGAATGGAGTTACCCGTACCGAGATTGCAGAAATCATCACCCACATCGGTTTTTATGCCGGTTGGCCGAAAGCATGGGCGGCATTTAGTCTGGCCAAAGACGTATGGGCGGAAGATGCGGCTGGCGAAGACGCCAAAGCCGCTTTCCAACGCAAAATGATTTTCCCTTTAGGCGAGCCGAATACGGCATATGCCAAGTATTTCACAGGCAACAGCTATCTTGCACCCGTTTCACGCGAACAGGTGAATATCTCCAATGTAACTTTTGAACCCCGTTGCCGCAATAACTGGCATATTCACAAAGCGACGAAAGGCGGCGGACAGATGCTTATCGGTGTGGCCGGACGCGGCTGGTATCAGGAAGAAGGAAAGCCTGCTGTGGAAATTCTTCCTGGCACAGTCATCCATATTCCCGCCAACGTGAAGCACTGGCACGGGGCTGCCTCCGACAGCTGGTTCTCCCACTTGGCTATTGAGGTTCCCGGTGAGAATGCATCCAATGAATGGCTCGAGCCGGTGACGGATGAGGAGTATGCCAAGGCCGTGAAATAATGTGGATACTTCCATGTGAAACAATTACAGCGCAAGCTGTCGTGCTGGCGCTGTAATTGTTTGATACAAAATTATTTTGAGTATTCCGCGGCGCCGTTGCTTTCATTCGCAATATAATAGGATTTGCCGGAGGCGCCCATGTATTCAGGAATAGTCTCGGATAGCACAGGTTAAGACCCGTATTCGACGAAATAATATGAAAAATATATTGATTATCAGTGGCCATACAAACCTTGCCGCATCTGTAGCCAATAAGACAATCCTTGAAACCTTGAACGAACGGCTGCCGGAAGCTGAAATCGTAAAGCTTGACGAACTTTATCCCGATTTTAAGATCGACGTGGAAGCCGAACAACAGAAATTGCTGCGGGCAGACATCATTGTATTGCAATTCCCTCTCTTCTGGTACTCCGCACCCTCCATATTGGAACGCTGGATGGAAGAAACCTTCCGCCACGGCTTTTCACACGGCAGTACCGGAGACAAGCTCAAGGACAAGAAACTCATTCTCTCTTTCACAACGGGAGCGCCCGAAACGCTGTATAGCCGTGAAGGGGCCATGGGCTACGCGATCGATGAATTTCTGCCATGCTACAAAGCTGTCTGCCGACTGACTCAAATGGAATACTGCGGCAGTGTTTATACCTGCGGCATAAGTTACGGCAATCGTACGACACCGGAACTTATCGAGCAGCAAAAGGGAGCATCGGTGGAACACGCTGAACGTCTTATCCGGTTACTTGAAGCGCTCTGATGTTTGAATAATTTCGACGCAATGGCCTTCAATGGCCCTCTATCCGATGACTGCATGAATTTCATGTATGCGGAGGCGGCAGGAAGCAAATAAGAACGCAGAGCGGCCGGGATTCCTCATTGGAAATCCCGGCCGACGTCTGTTGAGGATTTAAGGGAGGGGTTATTCCTCAGGCGCGATGTTCGGCTCGCTGGCGCTGATGTAGTTCAGCGGATTGCAGCTGTCCGGCCTGCGGTTGTCTAAAAGATCCTGATAAAATTTTTTCTTGTATTTCAACACTTCCATTTGTTTTTTCAGGATTCGGAGCTGTTCCCGGAGACTTTTCTCTTGCTTGAAGATCAGTTCGGCGCGCTCCGGAATGGTGGAATCCCCTTCCTGGCACAGGTCGATGTAGTGCTTGACGCCTTCAATCGGGAGGCCCGTCATCCGGAGGCAGTGGACCAGGCGGAGCCACCCCAGGGTGTAGTCGGAAAACATACGGGCATTCCCTCCGCTGCGGTCCACGTCCGGGATTAATCCGGCGTTTTCGTAATACCGGATGGTGTAGGCTGACATTTCCATCATTTCCGCAACCTGCTTGACAGTGTATCTGGGGGTGCGGTCATAAGAAGGGCGGTAGGTGTCGGATGGATTTTTCTGTTTAATCATCGTGTGACTGATAGCTTACAGTTACTCCAATATACGAGGCGTTGCCGGATGACAAGTTTTTTACTGTGCTTCACGGGAATAACGTATTTAAAGGCCAGGGAAAACGGCGGTAACTCCATTCCGTGTAGGAAGGACCGGGCTGTGCGTCGGAATATCGGGGGAAGGGGGGCAAATGAGTTGACTGGCTTTTCCTCCCCGTTACAATGAAGCCCGCTCCGGGGACGGAGCCTGTAATGATGATTATTGCCTCCCTTTCCGATTCCGCCCGTTACGAAATGTTGAATCCCCTGTTCAGGAGAGCTTTCGATTTTATCAGGGAGATTGCTCCGGCAACCCTGGAAACCGGCCGCCATGTCCTGGAGGAAGACGCGCTGACCGTGATGGTGAATGAACCGGTGATGAAGAAGCGGGAGAACGCCCGCATGGAAGTGCATGACCGGTTTATTGACATTCACGTGCCCCTTTCCCGGGAAGAGGGATTCATGTGGAAAGAGCGCGCGGCGCTGGAAAAGCCTTCTGAACCGTTCAACAGGGAAAAGGACGCGCAGCATTATGATGATGCTCCGGACACCTCTTTTGTCGTGAAACCGGGGCAGTTCGCCATTTTTTTCCCGGAGGATGCGCATGCCGGCTGCATTGGGGAAGGAAAGCTTCTGAAACTGGTGATTAAAGTCAGAACGGCCTGAACCTCATTCCGGAAAAACAGTCCGGAATGGAGAACAGGCCGTTTCTTCAATTTGCGGGCGGGAGTTGCGTTATTTTCCGTCTTCCTTCCGGGCGTCCTGTAAAGCGTTTTCCGGAATCCATACGGCCACATTGCCGCCGTGGACAAGAAACCGGCCGTTGCCTTCCCCGTCAATGGAGACGGTTTCCTCCACGTTGCCGGTGGCTTCCTTCCAAGTTTCCCCTGCGTGCTGCTTGCCCACGTTCATGACTTTGTCTCCATCCTCTCCATTGGAAATGAGCACAGCCACGCCGGAATGCGGGTGCTCTTCATCTCCCACACGGGTGAAGCCGATGGTGTTCGGGTGGTCAAAGTAGTAATTTTGTTCCCCGAAAGCATGGTTTTTACGGATTTCCAGCAGATTGTCGATGATGGCGCGGTGCATGGGCGGGTTGCCGCTCACACCGTAATAGTCCCCGTAGAAGATGCAGGGATAACCTTCCTTCATGAGCAGGATGAGCGCATAGGCGGAGGGCTTGAACCAGTCTTCCACAGCTGATTCCAGGGAACTGCCCCACTGGGAATCATGGTTGTCCACAAAGGTAACGGCCAGCGTAGGGTGGTTCTGAACCAGGGTTCCGTCCAGAATTTTGGAAAGGTCGTAATCGCGGCCCTGCTTGGAGGCCTGGTACATGTTGTAGTGCAGGGGGACGTCAAACAGGTCCACTTTGTAGCGTTCCTCCTTGAGGTAATCGTCCAGGGATTCCAGATCCTGTTTCCAGTATTCACCCACGGCGTAGAAGTCTGCTCCCCTTTCCTTGCGGACGGCTGCCAGGAATTTCCTGATGAATTCGTCATTGATATGCTTGATGGCGTCCAGCCTCATGCCGTCCAGATCCAGTTCCCGGGATACCCATATTCCCCATCTTTCCATTTCTTTCACCACTTCCGGGTGGTTGAAGTCCAGATTGGCGAACATAAGGTAGTCGTAGTTGCCGTTTTCTTCATCCACGCCTTCGCTCCAGCTTTTGCCGTCTCCCATAATCTTGAAAATGGAAGTTTTTTCCGTGCGTGCGTCATAGTCCGTTCCGGTGAAGTGGTACCAGTGCCATTTGAAGTCGGAATATTTGTTTCCGCGGCCGGGAAAGTTGAAGCCGGTCCAGCCTTCAATCTCGTAGGCATCCGTAATTTCCTTGTCGCGGTTCTGCTGGTCCACTTCCTTGGCCATGAATTTTTCCGTATAGTCCGCCCCTGCTTTGTGGTTCATGACGGCATCCAGATAAACGCCTACATGGTGTTCATGAAGAGCCTTGATGGCCTCCTGGAGTTCCTGCCTGGTGCCGTATTTGGTGCGGACGGTGTTTTTCTGGTCGAATTCCCCCAGGTCAAAAAGATCATAGGTGCCGTATCCTACGTCATTTTGTTCCTTCCCTTTGCAGGCTGGAGGAATCCAGACGGCCGTAACACCCATTTCCTCCAGGTGGGGGGCATCTTCCTTCAACTTGTTCCAAAACTGTCCGTCGTTGGGCAGATTCCACTCAAAATACTGCATCATGATTCCGTTTTTCATTTGATCTGATTCCTTGTCATACCGTTCGGGTTGTCGCGCTTCCAGGGGCTGTCCGGTGGAAAAAGCGGTTTTCCCGGGCGAGGTTCCGGATGATGAATCCATACGAAGCCCCCAACAGAATAGAGTCCTGAAAGTACGGCGCGTTAGGCATACTGCCGGTCTTATGTCCTGCAAAAATGCCAGCGGCAAAACGGTAGGCGGGGAGGGTTTTTCTCCGAAGGATGGGAAAAAGCGGTTTCACTCCCCTCTGCCGCACCCCGGAAAGAACGGGCCGGGAACGCGGGTTCGTGTAAGTAAGACAGGTGGGGAGAAAGGTTATGCCTTTCCCGTGCCGGGAACCAGGTAGTGCCTGTTTTTCAGCCGGTAGTATTTCAGGAACCGGCGGATGAAGAGCAGGGTGACGATAAAGGAAAGCACGTCTGCCAGAGGAAGGGATGCCCAGACTCCGTCCTGTCCCCAAAAACGGGGCAGGACCAGCAGGAACGGCAGGAGGAAGAGCATCTGGCGCGTCAGGGACAGGAAGATTGCCAGACGGGCTTTTCCAATGGCCTGGAAGAAGTTCCCGATGATGATCTGGCTGCCGATGAGCGGAAAGGCCAGCACGCAGATGATCAGACCGTTGGCCGCCAGGCTGATGAGCGAGGCGTCATCCGTGAAGAGCCCGGCAATGCCGCGGGGAAAGAAGACGCAGGCCAGGAATCCCAGCGTGGTGAAGGATGTCCCTGCCAGAACTCCGTATTTAAGGGTGAGCAGAACGCGGCCCGGCTTCATGGCTCCGTGGTTGTAGCCGATGATGGGCTGCATTCCCTGAGTGAGGCCGATGACGAGCATGGCGAACAGAATAAGAATGCGGTTGATGATGCCGTAGGCCCCGATGGCCAGGTCCCCCCCGTGATCCGCAAGCTGCCTGTTGATGGCGACGGTGACCGCGCTGCCGCAGACGTTTACCAGGCAGGGAGCCATCCCGATGGACAGGATGCCGGTGACGATGGTCTTGCGCAGCTGCCAGATGCCGTGGCGGAAGTGGACCGTGCTGGCCGCATCGGAAAAGTGTAACAGCACGCGCACCATGCCGACGACCTGGGCGAGAAGGGTGGCCACGGCTGCTCCGGTAATGCCCCATTTGAACCAGAAGATGAAGATGGGAGCCAGGATGATGTTGATTCCTACGGAAAGAAGGGTGGAGCCCATGGCTTTTTTAGGGTAGCCGGTAGCTCTCATCACATGATTGAGGTTGAAGAAGACGTACGTGACGGGCAGGCCCAGCAAGGTAATAAGCATGAAGTCGTACGCATAGGTGAGGGTTTGCCCGCTGGCGCCGAAGGCGGTCAGGATTTCCGTAAGGAAAAGAAGCGTGGGAATCACCAGCACCACAGCGGCAATCAGACTCATGATGAGGACGTTGCCAAGCGTACGCTCAGTTCCTTCCTGGTCTTTTCTTCCCAGCCGGATGGAGCTGATGGCCGCCCCGCCGATGCCTACCAGCGTGCCCAGGGCGAAAGTCAGGTTCATGATGGGGAAGGTGACGGCCAGGCCGGACAGGGCCAGAGGCCCCACGCCGTGACCGATGAACACGCTGTCAATGATGTTGTACAGGGAGTATACCACCATGCCGGCGATGGAGGGCAGGGAGTACTGGATCAGCAGACGCCATACGGATGCGTTTTCCAATTCTGCGATGTTGCGTGACTGGGCTGCCATGGACGTTCCTCCTTTCAAAACAGGTGGCAAACTATAAAAACGCACGGATGGGTTGTCAAGCTGTCCACCTGTCCGGAAAACGGCCTTTTTCCCCCAGTTCCAGAGAGAGGGCTGTTTTTGATTGACTGTGGAAGCTTTTGGGGGTTGAGTCCTTTCCGCCTTTTTCAGAAGCATGCCATGACCATGTCCGTTTTCCCTTTCCTGCGTCTTGTCTCCGTTTGCGGCGCCGCTCTTATGGGTTCTTCCTGTCTGCCCATGTTTGGCGCCGGGCAGGTGCTGGCGGGAAGCAGCCTCGCGGAAGGTCTGCTGCCCTCTTCCTCTCTGGATCTTGTGTGGAGGGGAGACATCCGTTCTTTTCCCTCTTCCGGTTTGAGGACGCCCCGCGGGTTCAAAGTTTCTCCCGCGGATTCTTATTCCCTGCTGATGGAAGCGCGCCCGGGGATTGCCGGAGAGTGGGCCTGCTATCATGACCGCAGCAATTACTACTGGGCTTTTGTAGCCGGAAAGAAGGAGGAAGAAGCGGGGCTTTACGCCGTGCGCCGCGGCGTGGCCGTAAGCGGCATTTCCGGAGAAATTGAAGATGCCCCCGCCGTGCAGGATGCTCAGCCACTCTCCGCCATGTAAGCACAGGTTCTGGTCTTTTTGCAAAAAATGCTGCCGGAACCCCGTTTTCCGGCAAGTTGGACACGATAGGTTTGACAGGCAGCTGTTATTGCGGGCGTATTATGAACCGCATGAAGTTCCTTTTATTATCGTTTGCATGGGTGTGCATGGCTTGCGCCGGAGCATGGGGGCAGGATACGGCCCCGTCTTTCCCGGCCAACGGGGCCAATTACAGGCTGTTTCCGGCGGACCGGCCTCCGCTGGTTCCCAAACCCCAGCAGCTGCGCTGGGACGGCAGGGCCATTCCCGTGCAGTCCGTACGCATTTTGGCTCCGTCTCCGTCCAGGACTTCCTATCCGGAACAGATGAAGTTCATTGTTTCCGAATTGAAATCTTTTCTGGCGGAGCACCGCGTGAAGGTGGCTCCGGACGGGACGTTTGCCGTTAAATTCGTCAAGGGGGATGTGAAAGCCGGCACGGAAAATTCCAAGCTGAAGGAGGAGGCTTATTCCCTCCGTGTAACTCCCGGCGGCGCACTCATTACGGCGATGGATACCAGAGGATTCTATTACGGCATGAAAACGCTGGAGCAGCTTCTTTTGCGCCGCGGCGGGACGACGACCATTGCCGCCTGCGATATCGTGGACTGGCCGGATTTTGAAATCCGCGGATTCATGAACGATGTGGGACGCAATTACATGCCGCTGCCTCTGATTGCACGGGAGCTGGATTCCATGGCGCAGCTCAAGCTGAATGTTTACCACTTCCATTTTACGGAGAACCCCGGCTGGCGGCTGGAATCCAAAATTTATCCGGAGCTGAACGCCCCCGAAAATTATACGCGCATGCCTGGCAAGTTTTACACGCAGAAGGAGTTTAAGCAGCTGGTGGAGTACTGCCGCCTGCGCAATATCCTGCTGATTCCGGAGATGGATATGCCGGGGCACAGCCAGATGTTCCGCAAGGCGCTCAACGTGAAGATGAGCGATGAAAAAGCCACCAAAGCCCTGGTGGCCCTGATCAAGGAGTTGTGTTCCCTGGTTCCCAAGGAGAAAATGCCCATCATCCACATTGGCACGGACGAGGTGCGCGGCAAGGATGAGCAGGTGAACAATGAGATTCTTAAGGAGTACATCAATGCAGTGGAGTCCTGCGGCCGCATTCCCATGAGATGGCAGCCCGGCCTGACGCCGAAGGGCTATAACGGCTCCATCCAGCAGTTATGGTCCGGCCGCCAGAACCGTGGCGCATGGCCTACCGACGGAGCGAAGTATGTTGATTCCCTGGAGACTTACCTGAACCACCTTGATCCGTTTGAAACGGCCATGACCATGTATTTCCGCCGGGCATGCCCGTTTCGGAATGCGGAAGGCCTGGGCATGATGCTGTGTTCTTTCCCGGACCTGGAAATTACGGATCCGCGCAACCAGGTTCTTCAGACGCCCGTTTACGCCGGCATGGCGTTCGTTTCCGAACCTTTGTGGAATAATCCCCATGAGAAGGTGCTGGGAGACCCCAACCAGGACGAATATATGAAGTATTTTTCCAATCTGCCCGTGCAGGGGGATCCTCTGCTGAAGGGGTTTGCGGATTACGAGAACCGCGTGCTCGCCATCCGGGACCGTTTTTTCGTGGATAAGGAGTTTAATTACGTACGGCAGGCGAATATTCCCTGGAAATTGCTGGGGCCTATTCCCAACGGCGGTAAGACGGAAAAGGAATTCGCTCCGGAGGAGGACAACAAGGCAGGGAAGATGAGGGATTCCTACGAGATTGACGGCGTCACCTATGAGTGGTCCGGAGACGATTACACGGGGGCCACCATCATTTTCAAGCATTACTGCGATTTTCCGACGCTGTTCAATGGCGCAAAGATGGGTGCTTATCCCCACAAAAACCACACTTATTACGCGCAGACCTGGATTTATTCCCCCAAGGCGCAGACGGTGCCTTTCTGGATTAGCGGACATACCTGGGCCACGTCCGATTGGCGCAATGGTCCGGCGAGCGTTCCCGGCAAGTGGTTTCATGCGGATCCCAAATTTTTTGTGAACGGCCGGGAGATTGCCCCCCCGCAATGGAAAAAGCCGCGTAACAGCGGCGTGATGGTGGATGAAAACTACCATTTCCGGGAGCCTTCCATGGTTCCTCTTAAGAAGGGTTGGAACCGCGTGCTGGTAAAGAGCCCCAGCAACAATTCCGCGCGTCGGTGGATGTTCACATTCGTTCCGGTGCTGGTGAACCCCAAGACGCCCGGCTGCAATGTGAAGGAGTATCCCGGCCTCAAATTTTCCACACGTCCGGAATAGAAAATCCCGTGATGAGCAACCGGAGCTGGAATGATCCGGTTACAGTATCCGCCATCATCATAAAAAAGCCGCGCTTTTGCCAGAAGCGCGGCTTCTGCTTGCATGCAAAGGACACGGATACGAAGTTAAGCCCTCCGGCGGCGCGTTATCGGAGCGGCAAGTCCCGGCAGGCCAAGGGAAGCCGCGGCCGGTTCCGGCACGGGAAGAGCCCCTTCATTGTAGATTCAATGGAGCAGGGTAACCCTGTATTGTCACAGTATTTTCCAGGGAATATGTTCCAATAGTTCGTCAAAGCCGAGCCCCGTGCCTCCAGGAACAGCTGCCTGAGGGTCCATGCCTCCCATCCGGTCTATAAAGGGGTCCGGCTCAAACAGGAGGTGGGTGCAGAGGCCGCAGAGGGGAATTTCCGTGGGCAGGGAGTTGCGGTAATATTCCGCTGCCTGGTAAACGGCCCAGAGCTGCCCTACGGGGTGATCCATGACAGTGGTGAAGACGGGAGGTTCGTAAAGATATTCCGGCGTTGCTTCCCGTGCGGGTTTGACGATGCGGATGATGGGCAGGTCCGAGGAGATGGCCGGCTGGTGTTCCACATCCGAACCCATGTCCAGGGCCAGAGGCATGCCGGCGTCTACCAGACGTTCCCAGCTCTGGATGGAGAAGGGGCACGGGTCTTCTATGAAGTCTATTCTGGTTTTCAGATGGTGGGGTAGGGATTTCCAGAATTTCAGGGCATCGTTTTCATTCAGGCATCCGTTGAAGTCCAGCCGCCAGCGCCAGGAGGGGACCATGGATGCCAGCATCGTCAGCCGTTCCAGGGCAGCGGCCAGATTGGCGCTGGCCTTGATTTTTCCTGCCTTGAATCCCTTGGATTCCATGATGCGAATGGTAGCGGGGCTGACGCAGGAGGGCAGCGTGGCGTGGCTTTCCGGAATGTGAAGACCGTCAAACAGGCTGACGCCCCTCGCGCGTGCTTCCCCGTCCGTTCGGGCGCACTCCGCAGCGCGGACGCCCAGAGGCAGAGGGCGGCCCTTCCTGAGCGCGTCCAATTCCTCTTGCAGGGTGGCGTCTCCCAGTTCCGGCCACGGCTGGATACAGCCGTACCCGCCTTCATCCGTTTTAATGAGGGCTCCCTTCCTGCACACTTCCGCGGCTCTGGCGTTCAGAGGGCCGCAGGCTGTTAAAGAATATTCATGGTAAAACACAACTTTAATTCAAACAACCTTTCCTTCTTTTGTCACGATGAAAAAAGGTTTTCATTGGATTTTGGAGGGTGAAACGTCTAAGCTCTGCGTCATGTACAGAACATTGGTGTTCGGGGCGGACGGACGGGTGGGAAGCCGTCTGGCAGCGTATCTGGAAGAACATGGCCTGGAGGTGGTGAAGTGCGGACGGGGCTTTTGTGATTTGAAGGATTTAAGCGCTTTAAAACGTGTTCTGCTTTCTTCCGGAGCCACTCATGTGGTGAATTGCGCCGCTGTGAGCGGATTGGAAGCCTGCCTGGATGATCCGGAGACGGCCCACCGCGTCAACGCCATGGCTCCGGAGATGATGGCGCGCATTTGCCGCCTGGAGGGCATGCGCTTTATCCATTTGAGCACGGATTATGTGCTGGACGGCAGGAGAAAAGGCTTGAAAACGGAGGAGGGGAAGTGCCGCCCCGTAAATGTGTACGGAGAGTCCAAGCTGGAGGCGGAATTCCGTGTGCGGGAGGAGATGCCGGACGCTCTGATAGCCCGCGTTTCCTGGGTATTCGGCAATCCGGAACGGCCCTCATTCCCGGAAATGGTGCTGCGGCGGGCAATGAAAAGGGAGCCTCTGGCCGCTGTGGCGGATAAATGGTCCATGCCTACATGGATGGAAGATTTATGTGCATGGCTCCGTTTTCTGGCTTATGAGAGCGGGGCGTCCGGCGTGCTGCATCTGTGTCAGTCCGGAAAGCCTGTTTCCTGGCACAGTTATGCCGTGGCCGTGCTGAAATGCGCCGTGAAGCACGGGTTACTGCCTTCTTTGCCGCCTGTGGCGGAACAAAAGCTCGACGAACAGGCCGGTTTCAGGGATGCTCGGCCCCGGCATACCGCCATGTCCAGCGAACGCCTCTCTTCCCTGATGAAGCAGCCCGTGAGGGCGTATGAAGAGGCCATTGACATGGCCGTGGCCCGCTATGCCGCAGATCCAACCTTTCTCTCCAGCATTTCATGAATGATTTCCACAATTCCCGTGATTCCCGCCCCAGGCCCGTTTACCGGGACCGCCGTTCCCAGCCGGGCCGCCCGCGCACAGCTCCCAAAAAGAACCTTTTTGCCAACAAGTCGCCGGAAGGGAGCGAACAATGGCTCAAGCCCTGGGTGGAGCTGAAGTATTTCACATACAATCCGGCCGTGTTCCCCCGCATGCTCGGCTCCGTAAGCGGGGAAATAGCGCCGGGAAGCCTGGTAAACGTCTATGACAAGAACGGTGAACTGTTCGGCGCCGGATTCTGGAATGAGTCCAGCCGCACGCCCCTGCGCATGGTGTACCACGGGAAGGACGTTTTTGCCGAACGTGACCTGGATGCTGCGCTGGAACGCGCCGTGAAGCTGCGCAGGGAAGTTCTGCGCCTGGATGAAACCACTAATGCGTACCGTGTGCTGCACGGAGATTCCGACGGACTGGGCGGCCTGGTGGTGGACCGTTACGCGGACGTGCTGAGCCTGGAGGTGAGTACGCTGGCCGTCTGGCAGAGGCTGAACCGCTGGCTGCCCCTGCTGCACCGCCTGTGCGGCACAAAACGCCATGTGGTGCAGGTGGATGAGGGCATTGCCCGCATGGAGGGTATCCGGGCGGAGGAGGCGCCGGCATCCCCGGCCCCCGTCAGGCTGGTGAAGATTGTGGAAAACGGCATCACCTATGAAGTGGACTTCGCCCAGGGGCACAAGACGGGCTTTTTCTGTGACCAGCGGGACAACCGCCTCAAGTTCGCCTCCCTGGTGAAGGGGGCCACGGTGCTGGACCTGTGCTGCTACAGCGGCGGCTTTTCCATTGCCGCCAAGATGCTGGGCGGAGCGGCGGAGGTAACGGCTGTGGATTTGGATGAGAAAGCCGTCGCCATGGCTAAAAGAAACGGAAATATCAACCATCAGCGCATCGACTTCGTGCATGCGGATGCCTTTGTCTATGCGCGCCAGATGGTGCGCAACGGCCGCCTGTTTGACGCCGTGCTGCTGGACCCGCCCAAATTCATCGTTGGCAGGGACGGATATGAAGAGGGCATCAAAAAATACCATGACCTCAATATGTTGGGGCTGCAATGCGTGCGTCCCGGCGGCCTGTTTGTCACCTGTTCCTGTTCCGGGCTGCTTTCCCCCGCGGAGTTTGAGCATACCGTCATCAAGGCCGCCCAGCGGCAGGGGCGCAAGCTTCAGATTATGGCGATGACCGGTCCCGGCTGGGACCACCCTTTCCTGAGCACTTATCCGGAGGGCCGTTATCTGAAGGTTCTGTGGGCAATTGCCCTGTAGCAGGAGATTGAGGCCCGGGATGCATTTCGGAAAAACCTTTCAGGCGTGTTGACGTTCTTTGCCCCTCTCTGCTTTCGTGGTGAGGAATATGGCAAAACAAGTATTGCAGCGGCTCAGTTTTACGGCCGGGGAGCTGACCCCGTGGCTGGCTGGACGCGCCGACCTGGATCCCGTGTCCCGTGGTGCCTCCCGGCTGATAAATTTTCTGGTCAGCCCCTTCGGCGGTCTCCGGCGCAGGCCGGGAACACGCCTGGTCGCCCGCGCGGGATGCCGGGAGGGCATGGTGAGGCTGGTTTCCTTCAAGTACTCCACGGGCGTGCAGTTCATGCTGGAAGTGGGGCGCGGCTACGTCCGGTATTTTAAAAATGGCGCGCTTCTGACGGATACGGAAGGCGGGGTGCTGGAAACGCTTACTCCGTGGAAGACGGATGAACAGGTAAGCAACCTCCGGATGCAGCAGCTGAATGACGTGATTTACTGCGTGGAACCTTCTACGCCGCCTATGACGCTGGCCCGCTACGCAGACGATGACTGGCGGCTGGAAGCGTTGGAATTTTCCGGAATTCCTTATGAGAGTTCCCTGTTGAATGCCGTGCGGCTGGAATGCCGCATGGTGCGGGAGGGAGGCGTCAACAGGCTGCTGGCGACAGCGGACGATGATGTATTCACTCCGGAAATGGAGGGAAAGGAGTTTCTGCGCATCACCAGGAAATATGGAGAAACCGTGGCGGAGGGAAACCAGATGCCTTTTTACCATTTGACGACTCTGAGCAGGGACCTTTACAAGGGAGAGACTTTTTCCATGAACCGGGAGGACGGCTGGCGGCAGGCTTATACATGCATCCGCGATTTCAGCCGGGAAAGCGACTACCAGGAAGGGGTGGACCGCCCGGAGAAGTACACGGCCTTTTTTGAAAAAGGGGCCGATGCCAGTACCCGTGTTTATGTCAACGGCGCGTGGACGTTGGAGACGACGGGGACCTGGGATGCGGAATGGGAAATCTGCCGGGGGTATCCGGACGGCTCCAATTACCTTCCCAACCGTCCGGAATTAGTGTGGCATTCCGTGAAGAGCTTTCAGCAGAGGGAGGGGTTCCGGAATAATTTCACCCTGAGCGGCAATGAAGAGGAAATGTCCTACTACAAAATCCGCCTCATGGCTTACAAGGACGGGTCTTCTGCGGGAACGCCCGTATTCCGCGCATCAGCCGGCTCCTTTAACCATGAAGTGGTGGTGGAGGAATATGTTTCCCCGCGCAGCGCCTATCTTGCGAACGCCCTTCATCTGTCCTATCATACGCTGAGTGACTGTGATACCAATGACTGGTCTTTTGGTGCGTTCGGGTTCCGGAACGGTTATCCGTGCACGGTAGAGTTCCATCAGGGGCGGCTGTGGTTCGGAGGCACTCCTGGGCAGCCCCAGACGCTGTGGGCCAGCAGGGTGGATGATTTTTCCGCGTTTACGCCCGGCATTCCGGCGGATTCCCCCATGATTCTGACAATGGCCGCTTCCCAGCAGAACCGCATTTCCTGGATAGCTTCCCTCCGGGGGCTGATGATTGGAACCAGCGAGGGGGAATGGCGTCTGTCCGCCACCAATTCAGAAGGGTTGAATGCCTCTAATGCCGGATTTGAGCGCCATTCCGGCGTGGGGTCTGCCTCCCTGGATGCCCTGTCTGTAGAAAACAGCCTTCTTTTTGTGCAGCAGGGCGGGATGAAGGTTCGGGAATTATTTTATTCTCTGGAGGCCGACGGTTACCAGACAAGGGATGTGAGCCTGTTGTCCGACCATTTGCTGGGGGAGGGAATTGTGGACTGGACTGTACAGAGGAGCACGGCGTTCCATGTCTGGTGCGTTCTGGGGGACGGCAGCGCCGTATGCATGACTCTGAACAGGGAACAGAATGTGGTGGCGTGGCATGCACACCGCCTGGAACACGGCCGCATTCTGTCCGTGGCGTCCCTGCGCGGTTCCCGCAACACACCGGACGAGGAAGTGTGGTTTGCCGTGGCGCGCGGGGAAGGGGAGGAAGCCTGCATTACGGTGGAATGCATGGCGGATGGGAATGCCTGCCTGGATGCCTGCACGGAGGCTGTCGTGAAGGGGGAGACGCTGTCCGGCCTGAGCCATTTGGCGGGATGCGGCGCCTTTCTGGTGGGCGGGGACGGCGCATGCATGGACATCAGCGTTGACGGAGCCGGGAATGCCGCCTGTCCCGGAAGGGGGGATGGGGAAACAGTATCCGTAGGCCTGGCCGCTCCGGCGGAAGTAAGGACGATGCCCCTGGAAACGCTTGAGACGCTGGGTTGCTTTAAAAAGCAGCTCGGTGCGCGCGTCCTGCTTCATGAAAGCACCCTGAAATTCCGCTACGGAACGGGAACTCCGGAGGCATGGAAGGATTTCCAGCCCGGCAGATACGGTATTTCCGAACCTTACTCCGGCTATGTGCGGATGATTCACAACTATGGTATGGATGAGCAGTCTTCCTTTGCCCTCCGTGTGGAGACTTCGGCTCCATTTAACCTTCTGGCCCTGGTGCTGGATGTGGAATTATAGGCGCAGGAGTGCGTTTACGGCTGTTCAGCCGCCTCTTCATGGGAAAGCATGTGCACAATGACCTTGATGCCGTGTTTTTCCCCAGCCGCTTTCGCCAGGGAACGAATGGCGGAGGCCGTCATTCCATTGCGGCCGATGATGCGTGCCACGTCCGTTTTTTCCAGAATCAGGCGGAAGCGGACGGCGTCTCCCTGCGGGGATTCCGCAACGCGCAATTCCGCCTGTTCCGGGTGTTGCACGAATTGCAGGGCGATCAATTGCAGGTACTGGCGGATTTGTTCTACGGCAGGATGCATGAAGGGAAATATGGGTTATTTTCATGAACCATACTATAAAGCCGCCTGATTGAAAAGATGCAATTCCAGACATTCCCTGAAAAAGAAAGTCGCCCCGGCCGTAAAACGGCCGGGGCGCCCCAACTACCCTATGAAACTGGATCGGTTAAGATCCAGAGAGCTTTTTTAACGAGCGCTCACCTGCTCGAGGCGCAATATAGTGGAGGAAAAGGGGATACACAAGTATTTTTTCATTGGAACGATGTTTTTGTTCAATGGAAATAGCATCGTATTTTTATTTCATTTTGACAATATCGGGACCGGAAGAATGGTTATTGTTATTGTCATGAAATCATCTTCCGGGAAGCAGTTCATACGTGAACCCCTTCAGGTATTCCGTTTCCGGAATATTCAATAAAACCGGATGATCCGCTCTTTGGCCGTGTTGCTGCATCAGACGCAGGGTGGCCGGAGCATCAATGGCGGCGTCAAGCACGCTCTCCCGGAACAGGTCCGCTCCGGCGTGGTGGGAACAGCAGAAGGTGGAAAGGATGCCTCCCGGAGCCAGAAGCTTCATGGCGCGGAGGTGGATTTCCTTATATCCGCGCATGGCGTCATGCACGGATTTTTTGTTTCTGGTAAAAGAGGGCGGATCCAGGATAATTAAATCCCATTTGTGTTCTCCTCCGTCCCGGACAAGGGCCGCTTCCTTTTTCAGGAAGTCAAACGCGTTATCTGTGACACACTGCACGGAGACTCCGTTCAGGCGGGCGTTCCGCGCTACGGCGTCCATAGCATCCTGGGAAACGTCCACGGCCGTTACCTCCGAGGCACCGGCAAGGGCGCAGGCCAGGGCGAAACCGCCCTGATTGCAGAAGCAGTCCAGCACGCGGCGTCCACGGGCGAAGCGAGCCACGGCGGCATAATTGTCAAGCTGGTCCAGATACAGGCCGGTTTTCTGTCCCGTCTGAAGGTCAATCATGAATTGCACGCTGCCGCTGCGTGCGGCAAAAGGTTCCGGTTGCTGTCCTCGTGCCACCCGGACGGAGGGGGAAATACCTTCTGCCGCCAGCATGGGTGAATCATTCCTGACAATAATCCCGCGGGGAGAAAGAAGGTCTTCCAAAACATTCAGGATGATGGGGAGGCGGCATTCCATGGCGATCGTCAGCGTCTGGACGACCAGATAATCCGCGTAACGGTCCACAATGAGGCCGGGAAGCCCGTCGGATTCGCTCCAAACGAGCCGGGTGAGAGTTTCTTCCGGAAGCCGGCGGCGGCGCAGTTCTACTGCCTGGCTGATGCGCCTGGAAAAGAAATCTCCGTTCAGTTCCTGTTTGCGGCGGGAAAAGCGCCTGGCGACGATCTGGGAATGGGGATTGAACATGGCGGAACCCAGAAAGCGGTCCTTGAAATCCTTCAGGGCCACGACGTCCCCCGGCTGCGGATTGCCGAAAATTTTGCGCACTTCTGTGCCGTAAACCCAGTCGTGCCCTTGAAAAATGCGTGCTCTTGGAGAAATAATCAAACCTGCCATGTCAGGAAAGGCAATACATGATCGGGGTGGAAAGTTCAAGGGTAATGCGGGCGGCTCCCAGAAAGGCCGTGGGAAGGGTGGAGGCCTCCGTTCCCTGGGATTTTTCGCGCAAGTACGCCGCTGTGCATCATTCCGGGACTATTTCGGTTGAAAATGCCCGGAAACGAAGTAAAATAGGGCGCGTTATGAAAGTAGAAACTTTTGAAACTCCCCAGGATGCTGCCAAGGCTTTGGCAGGAGAAGTTGCGGAATTGATCCGTACGCGCGCCGCTGAAGGCAAAAACGTGGTTCTTGGCCTTGCCACGGGCGCCACTCCGCTGCCTTTTTACGCAGAGCTGGTCCGCATGCATAAGGAGGAAGGCCTTTCCTTTGCCAACGTGATTTCCTTCAATCTGGACGAATACAGCGGCTTGGATCGCGACCATCCGGAATCCTACTGGTACTTCATGCACACGAATCTTTTCAACCACATCGACATCAAGCCGGAAAACATCAACCTGCCCTCCGGCACGGTGAAGGATGATGAAATTGCCGCCCACTGCGCCGCCTATGAACAAAAGATCAAGGATTGCGGCGGTATCGACCTCCAGATTCTCGGCATTGGCCGAACTGGCCATATCGGCTTTAACGAACCCGGCTCCGATGATACCACCGTCACCCGGCAGGTTCATCTGGACGAACTGACCCGTTCCGATGCTGCTCCCGCTTTCGGCGGTATTGAAAATGTTCCCACCACCGCCATTACCATGGGCGTGGCTACCATCATGGGCGCCCGTGAAGTGGCTTTGATGGCTTGGGGAGAAAAGAAGGCGTCCATCGTGAAAAAGGCTGTTCAGGGGCCTGTGACGGTGGATGTGGCCGCCTCCTACCTTCAGAAGCATCCGAACGCCAAGTTTCTTCTGGACAAGGGGGCTGCTTCCCTCCTTTAATTTTACGTTTTAGTAACGGAAATGCCGTCTTTCCCGGTTTCGTGGAAAGGCGGCGTTTTTTATGGGGTGAAGGAAGGCGGAAGCTTCTTTTTTCCATGGAAGTTATATGGGAAATGCCGCCTATGCAGGCAAAAGGGAGGGGTGGAGGCTGGGCAGGGAGGATTTTGTATCATCGTATGCTAATTCACACATCAGCGCAGCGTACGTTTCAAACTATTAACATGTATTGGCGGGTACTGGATGGCATCCGCCATTTTTATTGGAGATAATCGGGGATTTTTCCTTCATTACGTCCGGGACGTGTTGTTGTTCTTTTTGGAATTCCTTATGTTCATTTGAGAGCTAAATGGTTAGTTCTCAAACAGGAAACGATCAGGAACATGAATAATTATATACCACTGAACAAGGCGGTCGGCCCGAAGCTTATCTGCGACGGGGAGCAGGCTCTCATCCCGCAGAAACTCGGAGTTGACGCGATGACGTTCAACTTTGACGGTTCGGCGTGCGAACACGCCACTTGCGCCGGAGCGCCGGAAATGTTCATCAAGGTCGAGGAAGACGGCCTGTACTATTTCGGCGTGGAAGCCGACGACACAGGCAGCATTTCCATTGCCAACGAGAAACTTTGTGAGAAGGATGGGACACCGCCCAACGGCAAGCTGAATCTGGCAACTGGTGCCAGATACCTGAAAGCTGGCTATTACAAGGTGGCCTTGTCTTACACGAATAATGCCTACAACCCCGTCAGCAACAACGCTGCCGCGTTCAATGTGACGATGGACAGGGAACCCATTCAGGCAGGGAAGTATGAAGGCAACTCGACGATGAAGCGCGAATTCTCGCCGTCCCCCAAAATCAAATTGTGGACGATTGAAAAGGAATCCACCATCACCTGTGAAGAGTCCAGGAAAGTGGAGGTGACGCTCGAAGAACCTGCGCCTGTCGTTGAGGAAAGTATCGGAGATACTAAAACGTCCCTTATCAGCCCCCAGATCATCGTGACGGCTTGCAAGGATGAAGTGCTCGACGAGTGGAGACTGCGCGTGCAGCAAGTTTCCGCCGGTTCCAGGATTCTCTTGCGCACGGGAGGATACAGGGACGCCCTTAAAAATCCCCCTGTCACCGAAGATGAAGCCGTCGAAGCGGTCACTGCAATGAACCGTTACCAGTCTCATAAACGCGGCGCATGGCATACTCAGGAGGCATCCCTCGCCCACGAGAAACACCACCGCCGAGAATGCAATGACGCCTTACAATTCTACTGGGACAATTTGAGAATACAGGATTCGATCGAATTAAAACCTGTTTCCTGCGAAAAATTTCCGAAAATGGATGATGCCTTGGCAGAAATGAGGAAGTCCGTTCTTAATTGGACAACCACCTACTTGACCGCTGTTAAGCACTATATTGAATTGTTGCCGGATGATGCCAATGATCGTCCCTACTGTGCCGGACAAAAAGTTCTGAACGAGGCGACCCGGAAGATTATTGCCCAGGCAAAGGCCAATGGATGGAGCAGAGTACCCGATGAAGTCACGGAACCGGGAACGATCGAACCGCCCTGTTTCCTTCCGCCTGTCAACGGCATGTATGCCCGCAGCGTGGCTGCTGCGGAGGAACCGGCATCCTTGACCCTCTCCATTGCGGATACCTCCCGGTTCAGGGAAGGCAGAATCACAGTCCGCTTCCGCAACGAAGGAAACGAGCCTGTCCGGATTCCGGACGAAATCAACGACGAAACAGCCGATTACTTTTTCGTGACTGTATTGAGGACGGAACGGGGAGATGTCCGCATCCTGAACAGGGAAATTGGCACCATGACCTTCCAGCGACCCTTGAACTACCGGGAACTTGCTCCCGGTCAGGAATACAGCGTCACGATTCCGGTATGCCTGGATGAAGTCGATCTGGAAGGCTGGAAACAATGTTCTTGTGAACTCGAAACGCGCTACTATAATCAGCAGGGTAAGGATTGTTTCCTGGGGATGCTCCGGGCGACGGCCAAACTCGCGCTGTAATGAAAAAAATCTTCCGGTATTTAATACTTCTGGCAAACCTGTCCCTCCATGCTACGGCATGGGGGGACATGGCCGACAACGGAGTGGAATGTTCCGTGGTGATGGAAAAGACCCGGTTTGACGCAAGAGAGACGTTCCCTGACTTCAAACTGGTGTTCACGAACAAGGGCGAAAAGACCGTGCGCCTGTTTGACGACTTCTATCCCCTCAAAGATGACGGCCCTAATATCCGTATCGAAATATGGGAAAAAGCGGGAGGGAAAAGATATGGGTACAGAGTGGGCGAAATAGAGAATCCAATAGCCTGTTATATAGCCGGTTATAAAATCGAACGGGTAGCGGCTTTGATGCGCTTCATTACGTTGAAGCCGGGAGAAAAGCATGAAGTCCCCATCAAGGAAGCTTACCTGTTGCTGACGTATTTTGACCGTCTTCGCAATGATCAGAACTATGAGCTGGAAGTACGTTTCAGGGATGGATATGCGTATCCCGATGCTCGGAGGGTGTATGTAGGGAAGGCAGAATTTAGTTTGTCACGCCGGTCGCCCAAAGGAGTTCCTCGGTGAATAATCCAGACTGTTGGAGGACATAGCCTATTGTTCCCGTTCTTCCAATAACCCACCCACCAGAGAGCCAGTTATCTATTGTTCAGCCATTTGTTCCCTGATTATCTCTGTTTCTTGATACATTTTTTTATTATTTCAGAGAAAGGACAGGTTAGTTGAAATAGGTGAATTAAGGGTTCAATGGCCTGAAACCTAATAACGACGGGGGAGAATTGGGACGATGGGCGTAGCTTTCTCCTTATCATTCGAAAATGAAGTTATGAATTATCGTGGAAGAAATCTTCATCACCTGTGAAGAAACCAAGGAAGTGGAAATCGGTTTTGAAGGAATGGAACCGGTTATTGCAGACGAAGCATGGAATTGCATCACTACGCCTATCATTCCCAGAATTTTTGTGACGGCGTGTAAAGGATGAAGCAGCCGATGTCTGGAAGCTCCGTATTGAGGGAGCGGAAAGGCGATCCGGCAATGTAGGCGGTAATTTATCAGTCCCATTGTCTTAAATGGAATTCCAAATTTATTGGGGTATCAAAAATACCAGTATTCTCAAGTTTTGATCAAGGATGGGGAGGTTTGTGGACTTTGATGCGAAATTATGGGATGACAACAGGTTTGAGGAAAACTGTTGAACCCGTCCACGGTGTGCCGGGAGGATTTCTTCGGACAGGAAAAGGCCGGGGCTATTTGAGCCATGCCAGGAATTCATGGTTGCCGTCCGTTCCCGTGATAGGGGAAGGTTCGCACCCCATCCAGGAACGGTTCAGCTCCTCCGTGACGAAAGTGCGTATGGAGTCCACCGCCCTCCGGTGCAAAGCCGGGTCCCGGACGATGCCGCCGGGGCCTATGTCTTCCGGCTGGAGTTCAAACTGGGGCTTGATGAGCACCAGGGCATCCCCCCCCTTTTTAAGCAGAGGAAAGGCGGCGGGAAGGATTTTTTTCAGAGAGATAAAGGAGACGTCGGAAACGATCAGATCCACTTGTTCCCCAATATCCTCCGGAGTCATGTAGCGGGCGTTGAATTTTTCCTTCACAATGACGCGGGGATCCTGCCGCAGTTTCCAGACAAGCTGGTTGGTTCCTACGTCTATGGCATGCACCCTGGCGGCTCCGTGCTGGAGCAGGCAGTCCGTAAAACCTCCGGTGGAAGCCCCAATGTCAAGGCAGACCTTGCCTTCCGCAGAAACGGGGAAGGCATTCAGGGCTCCTTCCATTTTCAGGCCGCCGCGGCTGACATAGCGGGGACGGTTTCTAATGGTGATATCCGCGTCTTCATTAACCTTGAGACCGGGCTTGGTGGAGGGATGCCCCCCCACGCTCACTTCTCCGGCAATGATGAGCCGCTGGGCCAGCTCCCGGGATTCTACGAGATTGCGGGAAACCAGAAGGATATCGAGTCGTTGCTTGCTCATGATTCGGAAAAAGGTGTGAACGCAGGTATTTCATGAAACCGCATGAAGAATCAAGAAAAACCGAGCGCAGAGAGGCATTCGGGCGTAAAAATGCGGCATTCCTCGTACTGGAGCATTTTACGATTGATTCAAGGCCGGTTTATAGGAGACTCTGCGGCGGATGGAACACCGCTACAGGCAATTGATGCGCAGAGTCAGGCTTTACCTGCTGACGGAGGTGCGCAAAAAATCGTGGGCAAGCAAGTTCCTTTCCGCCAGGGTTTTTGATTCTGTTTACTGGTCATGGGATAGGCAATCCGTTGCAACGGGAGCTGCCTGGGGGGCTGCCGCAGCGATTGCCCCTCTTCCCATGCAGAGCCTGTGGGGCGTTTTCGCCTGCCTGTGGCGCAAGGGTAATATTCCCGTAGCCATTCTGATGGCGTGGCTCTCCCCTCCCGGCTTTACTTTTTTTGCCATTCCCGCTCAATGGTGGCTGGGGTGGTTCCTTTTTTCGATTTTGGGGTTCCCTACGTCCGGCGCGAACTGGGAGATGCTGAAAGCGGGGGTTCAGCAGTGGTCCTGGACGCCGTTTGGCGGATTGAGCATCGGCATGGTAAGCCTGGAATTCGCAGCGGGCTGGGTGGTTTCCAGCGTTGTTCTGGGCAGCCTGTGTTACGGGCTGGTGCAGTTGGGATGGAGGATGGGCCAGTTCCTGCACAGCAGAAAAAAGAGCGGCAAGTTGTAATAGCAAAACTGCCGTCTGTGTCAGGCAGGGCGGAACCGGAAAGCCGGGCAGTCCGGAAAAATCAGACGGCTACTTCCATCAGCAGAACGGTTGAGTTCTGGAGGGCTTCTATGGAGACGGTTTCCGTATCCGTAATTCCGGCTCCGTCCCGACTGTGCAATATGGCATCTCCTATTTTTATTTCTCCGTCTATCACGAAGATGTATACGCCCGTGTTCCGTCCCTTGAATTGGTATTCCCGTTCTATGCCTCTGTCCAGCTCCGCCCAGGAAAACCAGGCCTGCTGCATGATGGAAATATCCGTTTCCGGAGCCAGGAAGGTAGAGATTTCATTATGCTTCAACAGGGGGGTGATGTCGTAATCCCGGTACCTGGGGGGCGTATTGATCCTGTCCGGAATGATCCATATTTGCAGGAATTCCAATGGTTCCATGAGGCTGTCGTTGAATTCGCTGTGCTGAATACCCGTTCCGGCGCTCATCACCTGGATTTCTCCGCGCGTGATAGTGTGGCTGTTGTTCAGGCTGTCTCCGTGGCGGAGCCTTCCTTTCAGAGGAATGGAAACCACCTCCATATTTTTGTGCGGATGGATGCCGAAGCCTTCTTCCGGGAGGACCTTGTCGTCATTGAGCACGCGCAAAGCTCCGAATTGCATGCGTTCCGGGTTGAAATAATTGGCGAAGCTGAATGTGTGGTGTGTATCCAGCCATCCGTGGTTGGCATGTCCACGGGAGGATGCACGGTGAATGGTAATGTTCATGATTGATAGGGGGAGTGGGAACGGTTTTCCGCCTGCAGAATGTTTGACCGGCTGCAACTCTGGGCTGTTCAAGGCGAATGACATTATTTCCAGGACCGTAAAATAAATCGGCAACACAAATTGGTGGTGCAATGTCTCTTCTTTTAGGGTAGCGTGCTGCAGTACCCGTGCAAAGAAGACAAGGCTTATGGCTCAGCGGACATTTATGAGATGGATCAAGGGACTGATTCCCACAGTGATTATTTTGCTGGGGGCGTTGCTGCTGGGCTGCATATGCTACATCTCCATCTGGGGGGTGCCTTCCTTCGTTGTGCAGCGGGTGGAGCAGGCTCTTCTGGAAAAGGGCATTCCCTCCCATATAGAGACGCTGAAAGTTACTTTGTGGCCCCGTGCCGTCGTGACACTGAAAAATGTGGAATTGCTGGATCCGGAGGCCATGCCGGAAACTCGCCGGCCCATAGTTCTGCTGCATGAGGCGGATGTGGCGCTGAATTGGAAAAAACTGATAGAAGGACAAGTAGTGCCGGAGCGGGTGAATGTGAAGGGGATGGACGTCTCCGTGCCCGTAGATGCGGGGAATCCGGAAAAAGTTTTTTCCGTAACGGGGGTGAACGCGGAATTGAATCTGGGGCGGCCCGGCATGGTGGACATCGTCAAGGCAGATGCCGTTGTGCAGGGCATCCGGGTGACGGCCCAGGGGGCATTTTCCATTGGTCAGGATGATTCCGGAGACTTTACGCTGACGGCTCAGGATATGGGCGCCGTCAGAGAGCAGTTGAATCAGGTCCTGAATTACATGGACCGGGTGAAGTGGCCTGATGCATCTCCTCCCCGCCTGATTGTCAATTTAAGCGACGATCCGAAAGGCGGCGTGCGTGTAGGCATGGATTTGCAGGCGCCTTTTCTCAGGTACGGAAAAATCATGGTCAGGGATTTCCTGTTCAGCGGGGATTACGCGGATTCCGTTATCATGGCCAAACACTTTACCATGCGGGATGCGGAAACGGCCGGTTTCGTCAGCCTTTCCCTCCAGGCCGATTTGAAAAAGCGCACGCTGATCTGGGATGTCCGCAGTACGGCTCCTCTGGTCTCCTGGGCGGTGGCTATTGTTGATGAAGCTCTGGTGCCGAAGGAAATGAAGTTTCTGAGCGAGCCGCATGTACAGATATCCGGTCGTGCGGTTTTTTCGGAAAATTGGGAAGGCGTGGAACATCTGAATGCTTTAGGTTCCGGATCCATGGGAGCATTTTCCGTGCTTGGGGAAAAATTCCAGAGGGCCTCCTGCAATTTCAGTTATGAAAACGGTAATTTTTATGTAACTGATCTGGATATAAGGCATCCCGGAGGCAGTTTTTCCGGCAAGGTAATGGGAGTGGACGGAGAGATTAAGATAGACGTTCACAGCACGCTGCCTATGAAGGCGATGCTGGGGATGGCCCGTTCCATTGCCCCGGAGGATGCGAAGCTGCCGCCAACGCTGGAAATCAGGGGGGAGCCGGAACTGAAGGTGTACGGTTCCGTGGATATGGGAAAGGGGTGGAAAGGGCCGTTCCAGGTGGACCGCCTCCAGATTGAGGCTTCCGTGGCGGATGTCTTTTACCAGGGAGTGGAATTCGTTTCCGCTGCGGCCAGGGCGGAATTGATTGGCCGTTCCATTAATGTCACCCAATTGGAATTGGTGCGGGATGACGGCCGGGTGAAGCTGGAAGGAAGCTATCTGGGCACCGACCTTGTTTTTACGCTGGAATCTAATCTGAAGCCTGAACTGCTGGAGACTCTGGCTGGAAATTGGTTTTCTGTCCCTGAACATTTGCAGCTTCCGGAAAAAGCGGTTTTATGGGTGCACGGCAGGCTGGATATTCCGGAGGGCAAGCCTGTGGAGCCGACTCTGGTCCGAGCACGCATCCATGCGGAGAACCTTGCCTGGAACAAGGTTCCTGTCAAAACGGCGGATGTGGAAGCGGAATACCGTCCCAACCAGCTTTTTGTGCAAAATTGCCGGGTGGAAATGGAAAAGGGCGTTTTTGAATTGTTCGCCAACGGTTTTCTGGACGGTCAGATGTTTGTGATGGGGCAGTCCACGGTTCCTTTGCAAACGATAGACCAATTGTTGAGCATGGAGGATGACGACTTTTTCATGAACCGCTTTGTCTTCCGCAAGGATTCCGGCCTGGAGTTTTCCTTCCAGGGAACGTTGGGTCTGTACAATCTGGAAAAGGCTTACGACTTGCAGGCTACTGTTTCCGCAACCAACACGCGCTACAGGGGGGTGGACTTGAAGTCCGCCCGGGCGGAGGCCCATCTGGTGACGGACCAGCTGGTGCTGACCAATGTGACGACTGTGGTTTCCAACGGAAATTACCTGTCTTCCGTCGGATTGTCCGGAGGCCCTTCGGAATGCACGCTCAAGGCCAAGAGCATAGATTTCCGTTTTGTGCAGAATACGGTGGAGGTGCTTGGCCTGGAGGGACAGGCCTATCCCGGCTATACCCTGCGGATGTTTTCCGATAGTGCCGCCAGGGTTTTGAAGGAGTTTGTCTTTACCCGGCCCGTAACGCTTTCCGGCGGCGGCATGTTCCCGATGGGGGATGACATGAAGCTGATGAAGGGGCGCATCCGCTTTGACGCTTCCGCCGGGCGCGTGCGCTATCCCCTGCTGGGAACCACGCTGGACCTCGGAAGGACAAAGGGGGAAGTGTTGATTTCCCCGCAATGGGTGGTTGTGGACAAGATGACGGGAACCATCTGGGACGGCTCTTTCACGGGCCGTGTCCTGGCGCAGATTGACGATGGGGACGCCCTGAACGGTTCTTTTGTCCTCCAGGACATGAATTTGAAGTCCATCGGGAAATCCTATGACAAAAAAATGGAGAAAGCCACTGTGCACGGAGCCATTGAGTTTTCATCCAAGGGCGGCAATATGAATTCTATTCAGGCGAAGGGGGAGGCCGCCCTGGTGCATGGCGACCTGGTGGAAATTCCCCTGTTCGGATTTTTGGGGGAAGCCCTCTCTAATTACATTCCAGGGCTGGGGCATCTGATTAATTACAAAATCTCCAGGGCCGATTGCGATTTTTCCATTGAGAAGGGTTATGTGCGCACCAGTAATTTCGCGGCCCAGGGAAGTAACATGTCTCTGGAGGGGGGAGGCTGGATACGCCTTTCCGACTTGCAGGTCAATTCAGATTTCAAGCTGGGGCTTCGCGGTTTGCCGGGGCTTATTACTTCCCCGGTTTTCCTGTTGGCCGGAGGGCTGTTTCAAGTGCGGGGAACGGGGCCTTTGAGCAATGTTTCCTGGAGTTTCGCTCCGTTTTCCGGGGGGAAAGCTCCTGTTCCTCCCGCCGCGGCGCCTGCCCGGAAAAGGTAGGGCAGACGAAATATTTGGGTGTTGCGCAACTGCCGTAAGGAGCCGCATGCCTTGCAGCAATTGAAAATAACAGATGCCGGATATCTGACAGAAGATAAAGAGCTGTAAATTCAGAATGCCCCGTTTACGGTGCTTTCCCTCAGGAAAAGGAGTTCCCGGAGAAATTTTTCTTAAACCAGAGTATAGGCGGAAACAGCTGTAATGCTCAATTTCTGTAGGAAAGACCAGTGAAACAGGAGGTTTTTCCCCGGGAATGAAACCCGGGGCTGAACGGTGCCGGAGCGTAAAAACGTATGAACTATGGAGCCGGAAGGAAATATCCCTACCATGCAATCCTGAAGAAGGTGCAGGAGTTCCTTCATGGAAAAGACAGGCTGCCGGTTTCCGTTGAAGTGCCGCGATTTGCTTCGGCCGTTCTCCTATGTGAACGCCCGCCTGCATGTTCCATACGGGAAGATCGTGCGGTCCGGTACGCTGCTGGCTGGATGGTAATAAGCCGATTCCGGGGCCGGATCGGCTGTTCCCGGCAGGGCGGGGCCATAATGGCGTTCTTTTACTGAGGAAAGGATGTGGCTTTACCGGAAATAGTCTGCGGCAGGAGAGGCGGTTTTAACGGGTAAAAAAGCAAATAAGGCAGGAGGTGTTGGCGTAAAAGAAGGAAGTTTTTATTCCGGAGTGGGTCCGTTAAAAACGGGGCGGCTGAACTGCTCCAGCCACCCCGTTGAAAAAGGGAGTTATTTACCGGATTTTCCCAGTTTGTACCCGGCGTAGGTTTCCGTGTTGTACAGGGGCTGGTTGTCCGGCACGGCGTAACCGATGGATTTGCGAATGGCAAGGAAGTCCGCCACGCCTTCCGGCCCCACCTGGTTCAGAGGCGCTTTGTGCAGACCGGCCATCAGCACCATGCGGCAGTAGGCATCCGCATTTTCCATGAACCATTCCGCTTCTTCCACGTCACGTGCTCCGGTAATGACTCCGTGGTTTTCCATGAAAACGACGGTGGATTGTCTGGCTGCTTCCGCCACGGCCCGGGCCGTTTCCAGAGAGCCGGGCGTTCCGTAAGGGGCCAGCGGGATGTGCCCCAGGAAGATATCCGCTTCCGGATTGATGCCGGAAGGAGGAACCTGCCCGGCAAACAGGAAGGCATTGCAGTGCGGGGGATGGGCATGGATGCAGGCATTGACGCCCACGGATTTCATCATGGCAATGTGCGTTTTCACCTCGCTGGTGGAGGGGCGGATGCCCGCCTTCTGGCGCGCGTCCATGTCCACCATGCAGATGTCTTCCACAGTCATGAAGCCTTTGGAACACAGGGTGGGGGAGCAGAGCAGCAGGTTCTGAGCCACGCGCACGGAGATGTTGCCCCCGTTGCCGTCCACATATTCCCGGTTCCACAGGCGGCGCCCTATGTCGCACATGCGTTCCTTGATGACCAGAATTTCCGGGGAATGGAAGAATTCGTTCACTTCCTCCCGCGTGACGGGGTTATATTTTTCCCATGGGAACACTTTGTCCGGCAGGGGAGGGGAGATTGACCAGTCTTCTGACATATTTAGTAGCGTGTTATTGGTTGAACTTTTCGTAGGCGGCTTCCTGGGAACCCGGCATATATGTCCGGTAGGTGATGCCGAAGGCGGCCCGGGCCTGCTCCGGCGTAGAGTACACCCCGGCACCCGCAAAGGCAAACATGGATGCGCCCAATACCGTACTTTCTGACACTTCAGAGACTTTGACGGGAATCCGGAGAATGTCCGCCCTCATCTGGGTCCAAACTCTGTTTCTGGCGCCTCCGCCCACCAGGATGAGGAATTCGCTTTTGAAGCCGCCCACGGATTCCAAACGGCGCAGGCGGGATTTCAGCCGCCAGGTGAGAGCCTCCATGGCGGCGCGGTAGATATGGCCGCGTGTTCTTCCCAGCACCAGTCCGTTGATGGAGCCTTTCCGGTCTCCGGAAGCCAGGAAGTCCGGAACCATTGTCACGCCGTCGCAGCCGGGTGGGACGGTGGCCGCTTCCGCATCCATGGTGTCATAGGATTCCCCGTGAAAGCAGGCTGCTTTCACCCATTCGATAATGCCGGAGCCCAGCCATTGGAGCCCGGGGTTAAGAAGGCCGGATTCCGCGTCGAATTCCGCCGTGGCGCCGTCCTCATAATCTTCCCGGGCCAGTCTGGCCTGTGCGGAGCGCGCCATCAGGATTTCCCATGTTCCGGAGGAAAGGACGGGCTGGTTCTTGTCTGCTCCAGAACCGAAAATGGCGAACTGGGTGTCGTGCCCGGCGGAGATAACGGGAATGCCCGCCAGGGCCGGGAGATTCATCGCGTCTGCCGCTTCCGGCGTAAGGAGGCCAATGGTTTCCCCTGCATCCACGATGGGGGGGAAGAGGCCGCGGCTCAAACCGAGGCGGTTCAAAATGAATTCGGAAAAATCTCCCGTTTCCAGATCCGTGAGCTGGGAGGTCCCTGCCATGGTCCGGTCTGTCGCCATGATGCTGGTGAGCTTGTAGGCCAGCAGGTTGGAGATGAAGAGCCACGCATGGGCTTTTTCCAGAAGTTCCGGGCGGTTTTCCCTGAGCCAGACGAGTTTGTAAATGGTGTTGAAAGCAAAGGCCCCCACGCCGGAGATACGGTTAAGTTCCTCCTGGGAGATATATTTGCCGATGTTTTTCATGACCTCCGCCGTGCGGGGGCATTTCCAGGATATGACAGGATAGAGCAGGTTGCCGGCGTCATCCACCAGCGCGCCGTCCACGCCGAAGGTGGTAATCGTGACGGCCGTCACCTGTTCCGCATTTAGTCCTTCCAGGGCCTTCACGGCACATTCGGAGAGCTGTCTGAAAATCCGGTCGGCATCCCAGACGTGAAATTCCGGATTTTCCTCACCGGGCAGCGTGGCGTTCGGCTGTGAGGCCTTCCCCACAATGATGCCTTGTTTATCCACAACCATGGCGCGCACATTAGTCGCGCCGCAGTCCAAGCAGAGGGAGTACATGAGTTAAGATTTAATAGTGAAAAGTTAATAGGAATCCGGCTGAGCTTGTTGAGTTGGTTTGTTAATAGAAATGAGCATTTTAGGGATTTCTGTGCTGTCCTGGTTGACAGAGGAAGATTCCGTTTCCGTCAGGCTTCCCGTGGCGCGCAGCAGTTTAGGCCGTGCATGCGTCCCGGAATATTCCTTCAGGGCGATGCGGGGTTTGGAAAAGAAGTCCCTTCTGCGGCTCCCGTAAACAGCTTCGGATAAATTGGCGGCAATGCCCGCACCGGAACGTAGGAGCTGGCTGAGCAATTCCCGCTCGACGTCCTGCTTTTTCAAGTGCCTGCATCATTGAATAATGCGGACCGCGAAAGAAAAGCTTTTCGCGGAAACGGGACTTTCTGCCATGTTTTATCCGAAGCTGTTTACTATTACCTATTAACTGTTACCTTTTCTTTTTCAGTATTTTCCGTATAATGGTCCGTAGTTGGCGCAGGCCCGGAAATCAGCTCCTTCCGGATCCGCTGTGCCGTGGAGACCCCAGGCAGAGGGGCGGTAGATTTGGTCATCCGGAATGTTATGGGCGTATACGGGAATGCGCAGCATGGAGGCCAGCGTCAGGATGTCTGCGCCGATGTGGCCGTAAGTAAAGGCTCCGTGGTTGGCTCCCATGTTGGCCATGACGCTGTACACGTCCGTAAAGGCTCCCTTGCCGGTCAGGCGCGGGGCGAACCAGGTGGTCGGCCAGCCCGGGTCAGTGCGTTCGTCCAGGGTCTTGTGCACCTCGGCAGGCAGATCAACAGACCAGCCTTCCGCCACGATGAGGACGGGGCCGAGTCCCTTGACGATGTTCAGGCGCATCATGGTGACGGGAGCGCCGCCCCTGGTGACGTAGTGGACGGAGTAGCCGCCGCCGCGGAAGTATTCCCGGTTGGCCGGGCACCAGACGGCTTGTTCCATCATGGTTTTCGCATCGTCCGGAGTGACGTCCCAGTGTTTTTTCATGACGGGCTGTCCGTCCTTGCCCGTGCAGGCCATGCAGCCGTCCAGGGCGGCGGAGCCGGAATTGATGAGGTGGATGATGCCGTCCTTGGCATGGCCTTCCAGCGTATAACCCGTGACGCGCTTTACGGCTTCCGGACTCCAGTAGGTGCGAACGTCCGCGAAGACATTGGCCTGTCCGGTCAGCAGATAGCCGAAGAGGAGGCAGGCGCCGTTGAGAGAGTCATTTTCCGTGGCGAAGGGAAGCGGGGCGCGCGGGCCGTTCCAGTCAAAGGTGGAGTTAAGCAGGGTTTCCGCGATGTCTCCGTTCGGGTAGAAGTCCGTCCAGTGGCGCTGGCCCTGGAAGCCGCCGGCAATGGCCTGGTAACCCAGGGATTCTTCTTCGCGGTCGATTTTCTTGAGCTTGGGATTGCCCTGCATCATGTCGCGGAAGATCATGGCCATCAGCACGCTTTCCCTGAAGGTTTTGCGGCGTCCGGCTTCATCCAGCTTCAGGTCCGGACGGTTTTTGTCCTCGGCGAATTTAAAGACGGAGTCCGCCCATTGCATGGCGAGGTCGAATTCCGCTTCGTCATAAATTTTCTGGTCCATGCGGCGGCGCACTTCCGTCATGTCCACGGCCTGTACGCGGATGCCCAGGTAATTTTCCCAGAAAGACTGGTCCACAATGGAACCGGCAATGCCCATGGAGCAGCCGCCGATGGAAAGATAGCCTTTTCCGCGGAGGGTGGCTACGGCGAGGCCGGCGCGGCAGAAGCGCAGGATTTTTTCAGCTACGTCTTCCGGGATGGAAGTATCCGTGGCGTCCTGCACGTCTTTTCCGTAGATGGAGAAAGCCGGGAATCCTTTCTGGTTCAGGCCGGCCAGCGCAGCGGCCAGATACACGGCGCCGGGGCGTTCCGTGCCGTTGAAGCCCCAGATGGCCTTGGGAGTGAACGGATCCATGTCAAATGTTTCACTGCCGTAGCACCAGCAGGGCGTAACGGCCAGGGAGACTCCGACGTTGTTGGCCTTGAATTTGTCCGCGCAGGCGGCGGCTTCCGCCGGGCCGCCGATGCAGGTGTCCGCGATCACGCATTTGACGGGTTCTCCGGAGGCGTGGCGGATGTTGGCCTCAATAAGGGCGGCGGCCGCCTTGGCCATGTTCATGGTTTGATCTTCCAGGGATTCCCGGACGCCGAGGCGGCGACCGTCAATCGTGGGGCGGATACCGATGGTTGGTAATGCTGTTTTCATATCTTGCGTAGGTGATGTGAAGCTGGTTCATGCCTGGGCAGGCTTTTCTTCCTCTTCCTTTTTCAGATGAGTGTTGCGGAAGAAGAAGCCGTAAATTAGTACCACGGCAAAGCAGATGATGGGAATAAAGAAGGATGACCGCACCGCTTTTTCCACGAAGTTTTCCTGGGCCGTCTGGAATTGCTTCATGTCCAGGGGCAGGGCGATGAGGTTGTCCAGCACTTCCGCCTGGTTTCCGGATAACGTGGAGAGAGCCGGAATCAGGGAGAATTGCTGAATTTGCTGTTCTCTTCCGGCAGGAGCGGGGAGGCGTTCCAGATTGGCTTTGAAAACGGCCAGTTCCCCAGGCTTGAGGGAGGAGCAGCCGGGCAGGGATTTGGCCGCCTGCTCAAAAGCGTCCCCTTCCAGGGAGGGGAGGGAAAGGAAGGTTTCCAGGTTTTTCTGGAATTTGCCGGCGGCCCTGGCCTGTTCTTCTCCGTCCGCAGGGCTGGCTTCTGACATCCTGTACAGCGCCAGCATGGCTCCGGATAAGGATTTGCGGGCGTCCGCAGCTTCCGCCTGCGCGATCAGAGGACGGTTGATGGATTCAAAATAGGCCACCTGGTTTTTTACTGTGGTGTTGTCTATCCAGGAACCCATGTACGGGGTAATGACTGCGCCGCCCAGAATGGCCATGATAAGGCCCGCAGCTCCCAGTTTCACTTCAGACCCCAGTCCGCGCAGGGCGATGCCGTAAATAGTAGGGAACATCAGGGACATGCAGCCGGAGATTCCGACCAGTGTCCAGACGGAGATTTCCCTGGGCAGATAGATGGTGCCCAGGCAGCAGAGAATGCCGGCGACGGCGAAAAGGGACATCATGTTGGCCGGGTTAAATTTTTTCATCAGGGCCGTAGTGATGGCGCGGCAGGCGATGAACAGGATGATGGAAAAGATATAGTAGTTGGAGGCCGCCGCTTCCTGCATTCCGGGGAAGACGGACATGATGTATTTAATCGTCCACGTCCACACGGCAATCTGCACGCCTACATAGAAAAACTGGGCCGCCACGCCGCAGAAGTAGCGCGGAAGCTTCACCAGTTTCATAAGCTGGCAGCGGTAGTCCGGCATGATGAGCAGGAAGGCGATGGGCCCGATCATCATAATCAGGATTTGCTGCACCATGCTGAATTCGAAAGCGGAATAGTACTGGAACAGGAAGGGGATGAGAATCAGGGCGATGCAGAGTCCCAGGCGGCCGAGTTTGGCGGAAAGGGGCTGTGTGTTTTCCCGGGTGGGTACGTTTTCATCGTCGGATTTGTAACGGCAGAAAAAGAACCAGATGACGGCGGCGATGGCTACCAGGCCCACATAAGGAACGCATACCCAGAAAAGTTCATCGCTGACAATGGCGTTCAGTTGTTCCGGGTCCATGGCTTTGCGGGTGTCCATGTCCGCATCGTTCAAATGCGCCAGAATGAAATATTTGGCCAGGAAAATACCCGTCAGGGAGCCTATGGGATTGAAGGCCTGGGCGAAGTTCAGACGGCGGACGCTCGTTTCCTGGGACCCCATGGAGAGAACGAAGGGGTTGCAGGTGGTCTCCAAAATGGAGAGGCCTCCGGCCAGCACGAAGATAGCCATCAGATAGATATCGAAACTTTGCCCGATGGCGGCGGGAATGTAGCACAGCGCGCCGATCATGTAGAGCCCCAGCCCGATGAGGACGCCCGCCTTATAGGAAAATTCCTCCAGAAGGATGGAGGCGAAAATGGCAAGCACCGCATAGGCCCCATAGAAGGAAATCTGAACTCCGGCGGATTCCGAAGCATTGATCATGAATATTTTGCTGAATGCCGGAACCAGGTTGTCCGTCATGTTGTTCAGGAGGCCCCACAGCGCAAAACAGGAGACCAGCATGAAGAACGGCAGCCGGTACTGTTTGGGAACGATCGGCACGGTAGAGGTACGGTTGTTATCCATATTGCTTTTGTCAATTTCTCACAAGGACGGCGGTGCGTCAATCTGGAAACCGAAAAGAGTCCAGAAATTATCCAACCTGTTGATAGAAAAAATAAAATGATGTTTTTCCATGGTGATATTCCGTCAGTGTCCGCAGAAGCTCTTTCTTCTTCTTGACTTGTGTTTCCGCGGCGGATAGGAATGAAAAGATGAAGAAGAGTATTCTAGCCGTCTGTCTGGGCCTGGCCGGATTCTGGAGCGTTCAGGCTGAAGATTCTCCCATTGCGGACCCGGAAAGGGTAAATGAACAGGGGGATGCGGAACTGCCTTCCGGGGAATTGTTGTCGGATCATGTGGCGGAAGCGGAATTTACGGGAATGATTCATCGGAAATGCAGGTTCCTTACTTCCCTGTGCCCGGACAAGTGCGACCATGCCAGGGATTTCGCCGTTTTCCGGATCGTCAAGTACCTGGATTACCGGAAACCAGGCAAGTACGGCGATGAAAAGCAGGAGCAGCTGATGGTTGACGTTAATCCGGCGCACAAGCCCATCCTGCAGAGTGCGGATATTTTGAAGAAGATATCCGCCCTTAAACCGGGGGACAGGGTGGTTCTTCACTGGGCTCATTATTATATGCACCGGAATTCCAGTTCTTTCCCGGAACGTCCCGTGATTTCCGTGGAGCCGGCGGCTCTTTCCGGAGGAAAAACGGGAAAGTAAGGACTGGTCTTTCCTCAGGCCGTTCAAGCGGGGCTGGACGCAACGGAAAGCCGTGTGTTAGGAAACGGACCGGCAAATAACGCTGCTCCGGGCAAGATTGCCGCGGGGGGCGGCGTATATATCCCGCGAAACACACCATAAATACGATGCGTTTATCTTTGAATAAATTAATGGGGCTTGGCCTGTTGTGCGCACTGGGCCTGTCTATCCCCTCCGTTCTCGGCAAGGAAAGCTTTGAGCAGGCCAGGCGTGGCAAGTTTACAACGCTTTCCACCAAATACGGCCTTATGTCCTGCCGGAACGGTGTGGCGGAAATCGGAGGAGGGGGAAAATCCGGAGAAGCCTCCCTGCGGATGTTCGGCGGACAGGATGCTGAATTGAAACTGGACTTGAAGGATACGCCTTCCAGGGAAGTCCGGCTTTCTGCCTGGGCGGAGCGGTGGACCGGGCAGGCCCCTTTTGAATTTTCCATTGTGGCCATAGGGCCGAATGGAGAAAAGAAAATTTATGACGGCAAGGATATCAGGACGGGCGGGTTCCATACCAGGATAGAAGCCAGTGTTCCTGCCGGAACGCGTTCCCTGGTGTTCAGGCTTACTTCTCCGGAAAACAAGGGAATGAAGCTGGACGACCTGTTTCTTGTTCCCTGTATTCCCATGAAAGTGAATCCGCAGGTGGAGATGGCCTCTTCCATTTACCCGGTGATGGTGCGTATCCCGTGCAGCCCCGTTCTTTCTCTGAATGTCCGGACGGACGGCTGCCTTAATCCTCAGTTCCTGACAGCTGTCAATCTGGATTTTACGGGTACGACGAAGCTTTCCGACATTGAGTCCGTGGCTGTAATACGGGGGGAAGAGGCCCCTATCATCCATCATGGGGAAGAGCCGTTCCCGAAAGACTCTTCCCAGGTTCTTGGTACAGTAAAGCTTGCCGGTTCCGCCAGACCCCAGATTTCTGTGAAGGGGAAAATGGAGCTGGAGCCCGGAGACAATTACCTGTGGGCTTGTGTGACGATGAAAGAAGGAGCCTCCCTGGACGGCAGGGTAGTGGTGCGTCCGGCCAGCGTTGTGGCGGGCAATAAACCGGTGAGGGTTGCCAATGCGGCTCCCGTGGCGCAGCGCATCGGCGTGGCCGTAGTCAGGCATGGGGATTTCAAATCAAAATTCTACCGTATTCCCGGTCTGGCCCGTTCCAGGAAGGGAACCCTGCTGGCCGTGTACGATATCCGGTACAACCATTCCGGAGACCTTCCGGCCAACATTGATGTGGGCGTAAGCCGCTCTACGGACGGAGGCCGCACCTGGTCTGATGTCAAAATCGCCATTGATGATTCCAAGATTGACCCCTCTCTGGGGGCTACCAGGGGCGTAGGGGATCCGGCCATTCTGGTGGATGAAAAGACGGGGCGCATCTGGGTGGCCGCCATATGGAGCCACAGGCATTCCATCTGGGGCAGCAAGTCCGGAGACAATTCTCCGGAGGCCTGCGGACAGCTGGTGCTGGCCTACAGCGATGACGACGGCCTGACCTGGTCCAGGCCGATCAATATCACGGAACAAACCAAGAACAAGGATTGGCGCATTTTATTTAATGGACCCGGCAACGGCATTTGCATGAAAGACGGCACGCTGGTCTTCGCCGCCCAGTACTGGGACGGCAAAGGGGTGCCGTGGTCCACCATTGTTTATTCCAAAGACCGGGGAAAAACCTGGCACTGCGGCACGGGCGTCAACCAGCAGACGACGGAAGCCCAGGTGATTGAGCTGGAAGACGGCTCCGTCATGATCAACGCCCGGTGCAACTGGGGCGGTTCCCGCATCGTGGGCGTTACGAAAGACCTGGGCCAAACGTGGGAAAAACACCCCACCAACCGCACTGCCCAGCTGAAGGAACCGGTCTGCCAGGGCAGCCTGCTTGCCGTGGACGGCGTTCCGGGCGCGGGCAGAGTGGTTCTGTTTTCCAATCCCAATACCACATCCGGACGTTCCCACATGACGTTGAAAGCTTCTACGAATGATGCCGGGTCATGGCCGGAAGACAAATGGCTTCTTTATGATGCCCGCAAAGGCTGGGGATATTCCTGCCTAGCGCCGGTAGATAAGAACCATGTGGGCGTGCTGTACGAATCCCAGGGGGCGCTGAACTTCCTGAAAATTCCCTATAAGGATGTTCTTAACGCAAAAAATGCGCGCTGATTCCGTTTTCCGGTAACATGTTCAACGGGCCGTTTTCGTTGGAGAACGGCCCGTTTTTTGTTTCCGGGTGTTTTTGTGAAAGGACTTGGCCGCTGCGCTACGGGTTATTTGCCGCTAAAGACGGGAAACTGTACCAGGAACCGGCTCCCCACCCTTTGGCGGGAAAGCCAGCGGTGTGTTCTTAACTTGTTTTGAGGACGCCATTGTCAGGATAAAAAGGAAGCAAGAGCCTCCTTCAGCATGTTTCTGGCGCGGAACAGCAGGCTTTTGGTAGCGGGAACCGTCATATCCAGCGCCCGGGCTATTTCCTCATAGGGCATGTTTTCGAAACGGCGCAGTTGAACGGCCAGCCGCGCCTTTTCCGGCAGAGCGGCGATTGCCGCGTCCACGGCGTGCTGGAGTTCCGTATGTTCCAGTGCTTCGTCCGGGGCCTGGGAAGGTTCCAGAAACACGGCCATGCCTCCTTCCTCCTCCATGGCGTCTGCGGAGGTGGTGGGCTTGCGCTTCTGGCGGCGCACTTCATTGAACACCAGATTGCGCAGGATGGTGAACATCCAGGTGGTAAACCGTGCGGAAGGTTCATAATTCCCGGCTCCCTTCCAGATGCGGATGAATACCTGCTGGGCGATGTCTTCTGTCTCCGGGCCGTTGTTCAGCATACGGGCCACCGTCGCATATACGGAATTCTGGTGTTTGCGGACCAGCATTTCCATGGCGGAAGCGTCGCCATTCCTGACCCTCAGCATCAGCTTGGCATCTTCGTCTGGTTCCGCAGGCGGCATGTCTTGTGCTTCATCCATGAAATTCCCTTTTATAAACCCCGTCTCCGGTGAAAGGTTGCAGCCGGCAGGGCGCATTCCGGAAAAAGGTCTATCCCATTTTTACACGGCTGACTAGATGAAAACGGGTCTTTCTTTTCTTTCCGCAGGGAATGGAAGTAAAATGTTTTACTCTTTCCAAAGCCCGGGAAATATTCGCGCCTTTGCGGGAGAGAACCCGGTGCACGATGGATTCTCTCCATGCCCGCCGATTTGACAGGGGCCGGAAGGGGCTTGTCAGGGCAGGGAAGCATGGAAGAAAGGAACATCGGCTAATTAATTTGTTTAAGGAATCATTCCGAATTTTTTTCGCGGCTTCTTCCTGGTTCAGTTCCAAATAGGTCATTCCCTCAGAAGTTTATGAAGAAAGCATGAAGGAATGCATGGAGCGGAAAACAGGGATTCCTCAATGGTACGTTATTGTGGACGGGCAGCGGAATATCATTGCGGGAGCCGGAGTAATTGAAAACGATTTTCATGACCGGAAGGACTTAACTCCCAATTTATGTGCTCTTTTTGTAGAGGAAAGGAAACGCGGCAGGGGAATAGCCGGGGTGGTGCTGGATTTTGTGAGGAAGGATTTGGCCTCTCTCGGATATTCCAGGCTCTACCTGGTAACGATCTCACGGGTTTTTATGAAAGATACGTCTGGAATTTCCTGACGATGGTCATGGGCGGACATTATGCTCGGGAAAGGCTTTACCAGGCTCCCGACATCAGGGCCGGTTCCGCTTGACGGGCTCCCAACCACACTCCGCGCGGAAAGAAGAGCAAGGAATGGAGAAAGTTCCCCGGCAAAAGGGAAAGAGGGGAAAATAATGAAAAACCGTCCGGTGTTTCCGTTGGAAGATGCACGGAGCCGCCTGCCGGGGGAGGACTCTGTTCTTGACAGCATTTCCTGTCTGCCTGATAACTTGATAATACGAGTACCCCTCAGCAGCATCAGGAAACGCCGCCATGAAACAATGCATGAATTCCGAAAATTTGCATCGCCGCCTCAAGAAGATTATCGGACAGGTGCAGGCAATCGACAGGATGATTGACGAAGACGTTCCCTGTGAAGATGTTCTTGCACAGCTCAATGCCGCCAAGTCCGCCTTGCATAAGGTGGGGCAGGTCGTACTGGAGGGGCACATCAGCCATTGTGTCCGGGACGGACTTGAACACGGAGACCCGGAAGAGACGATCGCGCGCTTCACCAAGGCGGTTGAGCGGTTTGCCAACATGATTTGAATGGGACAATGGGTTAATGCCTTTTTCTGAAAGGTTCGGGAGGGGGGGCCTCATTTTTTTTCTTGAAAAACCCATACCCCTATAGGTATATAAGATGCCCGTACCTGTATGGGTATGAAAAGAAAAATCATCATATGCTGGACCGATTGGAAAAATTGCTGGAATGGGGAGGGACAAGGCGGAAAGTCGCACTGTTGTCCGTTTCCGGATTAGCTCTGTTGATGAGCATGCTTGGCATGGAACCTTTGCCCTTTGAAATTTCATGGATAGCCATTGTGCTGTGCGGCGTTCCCATTGTGCTGGAAGCCGTTCTTGGCCTGGCGACGGCCTGGGATATTAAGGCGGATGTTCTTGTTTCCGTCGCTCTGGTTGCCTCCGTCATCATTGGGGAGGACTTCGCTGCGGCGGAAATTGCATTTATCATGCAGCTTGGGGAACTCCTTGAGGAGCTGACCGTAGCCCGGGCCCGGAAGGGTATTGAAAGGCTGGTCCGTTTGACCCCGGCGACCGCCCGGAAAGTGGAAGGAACCAGGGAGGAGGTTATTCCGACGGAAGAGGTTCGCATCGGGGATATTCTCCGCGTATTGCCCGGAGAGACGATTCCGGCGGACGGCGTTATTCTTTCCGGGCACACTTCCGTCAACCAGTCCGTAATGACGGGGGAACCTCTTCCGATAGACAAGGAAGCCGGGGATGAGGTTTCCAGCGGGACGGTCAACCAGTTCGGAACCTTTGACATGAAGGCGGCCAGGACCGGGAAGGACAGTTCCATCCAGCGCATGGTGCGCCTCGTCCAATCCGCGGATGCAGGGAAGGCTAAAATCGTGAGGCTGGCGGACCGCTGGGCCACCTGGATCGTTGCCATTGCCCTGGTTTCCGCAGGGGGGGCCTGGATGGCCACGGGCGAATTGATTCGCGCCGTTACCATTCTGGTGGTATTCTGCCCCTGTGCGCTTGTGCTGGCAACTCCCACGGCGGTCATGGCCGCCATCGGGAACGCCACCAGGCATGGCTTTCTGGTGCGGGAAGGGGATGCCCTGGAACGCCTGTCCTGCGTGTCCCATCTCACTTTCGACAAGACGGGCACGCTTACCTGCGGTGCTCCGCGCGTGGCGGCCGTGCGCAGTTTCCTGCCGGAGCTCCCGGAACAGGAACTTTACAGATATGCCGCCTGTGCGGAACTGCGTTCTGAACATCCTCTGGGCAAGGCGATTGTCCGCTGTTACCGGAAAGATTCAGTGCGGGAACTTCCCCAACCGGAGCAATTCCGCATGATTCCCGGCAGGGGAGTACGGGCTGTGGCGCAGGGAAAGGAACTTCTGGCCGGCAACCTGGAATTGTTCAGGGAAAACGGGGTGGAGCTGTCCGATGAGGCCAGACGTGCGGCGGAACGGTATCAGGAGGAGGGGTGTTCCGTGATCTTCATAGGAATGAACCGGCAGGCCGCAGGGGTGATCGCCCTGTCGGATACCTTGCGGGAGAATGCCGTAGCCACCATCCGGGAAGTAAGGGATGCCGGAGTGGTTCCCGTATTGCTGACCGGGGACCATGGGAATGCCGCCGCGCGTGTCGCCGGACAACTGGGGATTGACCTGGTTTGCGCGGAATGCCTGCCGGAGGACAAATTCAACTGGATTGACGCGTGCCAGAAGGAGCGGAACCGTGTGTGCATGGTTGGGGACGGAATCAATGATGCCCTTGCCTTGAAAACCTCTCATGCGGGAATTGCCATGGGCGGCATAGGAAGTGACATTGCCGTGGATGCCGCAGATATTGTCCTGGTCAATGACGATATCCGGGAACTGCCCCATCTGCTCCGTCTGTCAAGGCGCATGATGGGGACAATCAAATGCAATCTGACATTCTCCATGGCTCTGAACTTCATCGCCATCATCCTGGCGGCGGGCGGCATCCTGGGTCCTGTGGCTGGCGCGCTGGTTCACAATGCGGGATCCGTCGTCGTGATCGCCAACTCCGTTTTTCTGCTGAAATGGAGGAGGAAAAACGCGTGAATCCGCCTGGAGGGTAGGGAAACTTCCCCGTGTTGATTGCCGGGAGGGAACGGAGTCCGTCTTTTTGACGCTCTCCGGTTTCACCGCGCCGGGCTGGAAAACGCTTGGATGAAAAGAAAGTCCGTGTTATTCTTTTTCCAGTTCGGCAGGGGTGCCCAAATAAAGGCTGAGATTGCAGGAACGGCATGCTGTTCCCGCAGAACCCTTCAAACCTGATGCGAATAATTCCGCCGCAGGGAGTTCGATTGAACGGGCTTGTCCCGTTTTTCGGGGAGGTTTCGTTTCCGCTGTTCCCCTGCCGGAACAGAACAGCATTCATCCCATGAACGATACCTCCAATTTGTCTTATCCCGGTTCCCGCCGCATTTATGTTCCGGGCCGTCTGTACCCGGATCTTCGGGTTCCCATGAGGGAAATCATTTTGGGCGATACCTTGTTGCCCGACGGCACCGCCCACCCTAATGACCCGGTGCGCGTGTACGATTGCTCCGGCCCCTGGGGGGACGCTGCTTATGAGGGAACTGCGGAGGAGGGGCTTCCCTCCCTGCGTGCCGCCTGGATACGGGCCCGCGGGGATGTGAAAGAGGATGTGGGGCACGAGAGCGTCCTGCGTGCTGCGGGCAAGACGCCTGTGACACAGCGTTATTACGCCCAACAGGGCGTCATTACGCCGGAAATGGAATTTGTCGCCATCCGGGAAAATCTGGGCAGGGAACAGGCTTTCAAGGCGATATACGACCGCTATCCGAATGCCAAGAGCCGCCCGGACGAAGCCGCGGAAGCCCTGGAAACGCTCACCATGATGCCGCGTCCGTCCGAATTGGAGGCGCAGGAGGGATTTGGGCCGTCCAGCATGGTGGCCCGCGACCGCCTGGATCACCAGCATGCCCCGGAACGCCGGAACGGCTGCCGCATGCCTGCCTACTTTACGCCGGAATTCGTCAGGGATGAAATTGCCTCCGGCCGTGCGCTGATTCCCGCCAACATCAATCATCCGGAATGTGAGCCGATGGCTATCGGCCGCAATTTCCTGGTAAAAATCAACGCCAACATAGGCAACTCCGCGCTGGGGTCCAGCATTGAGGAGGAGGTGGAAAAGCTGCGCTGGGCCATTCACTGGGGGGCGGATACCGTTATGGACCTGTCCACCGGGAAGAATATCCACGCGACGAGGGAATGGATTTTAAGAAACTCCCCTGTTCCCATCGGTACTGTTCCCATTTACCAGGCTCTGGAAAAGGTGGGAGGAAAGGTGGCTGACCTGAGTTGGGAGGTTTTTCGCGATACCCTGCTTGAACAGGCCCGCCAGGGCGTGGACTATGTGACGGTGCACGCCGCCCTTCTGCTCAGGTTCGTGAACCATACGGCGCGGCGCATGACGGGCATCGTTTCCCGCGGCGGTTCCATCATGGCGCAGTGGAGCATGATCCACGAACAGGAAAATTTCCTTTATTCCCATTGGGATGAAATTTGTTCCATTCTGGCGGCTTACGATATTGCCGTCTCCATCGGGGATGGCCTGCGGCCCGGTTCCGTGGCGGACGCCAACGACTTCGCCCAGCTGGCGGAGCTGGAAGTGCAGGGGGATTTGACCATGCGCGCGTGGAAAGCGGGCGTGCAGGTCATGAATGAAGGCCCCGGCCACGTTCCCATGCACCTTATTGGAGAGAACATGAGCAAGCAGCTGGAATGGTGCATGGAAGCGCCCTTTTACACGCTGGGGCCGCTGGTAACGGACATCGCCCCCGGTTACGACCATATTACCGGAGCTATCGGAGGGGCGATTATCGGCCAGCTTGGCTGCGCCATGCTTTGCTATGTAACCAGAAAAGAGCATCTGGGGCTTCCTGACCGGGAGGATGTGAGGGAAGGCGTGGTTACCTACAAGCTGGCGGCCCACGCCGCAGACCTGGCGAAGGGGCATCCATCCGCGCAATGGAGGGATAATGCCCTGGCCCAGGCCAGGTTTGAATTCCGCTGGGAGGATCAGTTCAACCTTTCCCTGGATCCGCAAAAGGCCCGGTCCTTCCATGACCTGACGCTTCCCCATGCCAACGCCAAAAAAGCCCATTTCTGTTCCATGTGCGGTCCGGACTTCTGCGCCATGCGCCTGAGCCAGGATATCCGCCGCCGCTCACAGCAATAGGCGTCTTTTCTCCGGCATTTCGGGGGGCTTGCGGTTCCGAGGGGGCCAGCCCTTAAAAAAGAATGACAAGCCCCGGTATCCTGCTATAGTACGGTTAAGATGAGAAATTCATTTTTTCCTGCAATTGGTGTTCTTTCCTTGGCCTCCGCTTTGATTTGTTCCGCGTCTTCCTCCTGGGAGACTGATTGGAATAAAGCGTTGGAGAAGGCCGGAAAGGGCGGACATCCTGTGCTGGCTGATTTTACCGGTTCCGACTGGTGTCCCGGATGCATTCACCTGCGCAAAAATATTTTTGACACGGATGCGTTCGCCAAATATGCGGCAGATCATCAATTCGTGCTGCTGGAACTGGATTTCCCCAAGGCTGCCGGGAAAATGCCGCCGGAACAGTTAAAATTCCATGAAGAGCTGATGCGGCGTTATGGCGTTTCCTCGTTCCCATCCGTTCTGTTGATGGAAGGAAATGGCGCTCCCTACGCTAAAATAGTGGGTGCCACCAGAACCCCGGAGGAATATCTGAAAAAACTGGAGGCCGCCGGAGAAACGAGGAGGAAGTTGAAAGAGGCCGTAGCGGCGGCCCAGCCATTGAAAGGAAAGGAAAAACTGGAGCAACTGGTTAAGGCCTTGAACGTGCTTCCGGAAGATTTGCAGCCTTTCCAGAAGGAGTTGATTGCAGAAATTTCCGCTCTGGACCCGGAGGACAGATACGGTTTTGGAAAGAAGTCTGAAAAAGCCGCAGCCATGGAGAAGCAGCGGCTTATGTGGGAACAGTTCTGCCAAAAATATTCGGGGAGGATCTCCGCAGAAGAAACGCGCGCCGGCCGGGAGGAAGCATTGCAGATGTTGGAGAAAAAGGATACGCTTCCTCCCATCCGCCTGAAGATCGCCAAATATATCAGTGATGGGTATGTCTTGGAACGTAATTTGCCCAAGGCTTTGGAATACCTGGAAATTGCCCGTGATGCCGATCCGGAGTCTCAAGCCGCCAAAAAACTGGAACCGTGGATTGACAATATGCGGAAACATATCAATCAGGAGAAGTAAAAATTGTTCCGAAAGGCATGGCCGTCTTCCGTCGAAGGGGGAGGGCCATGCCTTTCCGTTTTTTATTTTAAACAAAAAAACAGGGCTGTTGCGCTATGGCTGATGAAGGAACCGAATGTACGGATGCAGAAATGAATACGCCGGCTTACGTCAGGAATGAGGAGGTTGATGAAGAAAGCAGCCATTTGCTGAGTTGGGATGAGTGGCTGCGGGAACATGCTTCCCAGCTGCTTCTGTTTGCACGCCAGCAGTCCCGCTCTCCGGAAGATGCGGAGGATATACTTCAGGATGCCCTGGTACGTTTGGCTCGCAAGGAGGCTTCCGGGGAATTTGTGGGTGGGCAGGAGGCGTGGCTTTCCTATGTCTTTGCCTCCATCCGGCGTCTGGCGGTGGATTATGGCCGCAAATCCGACCGCCGCCAGAAAAGGGAGGATGAAGCCTGCGCCTCTGAACGGGACGAAGATGTTTATACGGACCCCTGGTTTTCCAGTGCTGCGGCAGATGAGGAACTCAAACAGTTCATGGAAATGCAGCTCAGGAAGCTCCCTTCCAAATTCTCCGAGGTCATTGTCTTGAAAATATGGGGGGAACAAACTTTTCAGCAAATTGCGGAAACGCTGGAAATTTCGCAGAATACGGCGGCGAGCCGGTACCGTTACGGTATTGACTTGCTCCGCAGGGCTTTGAGAAATAAAAAGAATCAATTCTAATGCCGCTCTACCCTTATGAACCATGAAACAACATCATCCGCCGCAGGGGAGGAAGACGGCGGTACTGCCGTCCTGCAGCCCCTTCCCGTATCTGATGAACTGATTTCCCGGCTGGCCGGAAAGTGTGAGGAAATCTTCCCTTTGGAGAGCCGTTTCCGGCGTGATGAAATCTCCGATGATGAAATTTATGAGATGGAATCCCTTTTGAAACGTTTTCGGCCCTCTCCGGCAAAAGTCCTGTTCAGGGAACAATGCTGTGCCCTGATGTGTGCGGAATCCGAACATGAGATGGAAACCCGGTTGAAAAGGCTTTCCGCTTCTTCCATGTTGGAATTTTCCGTCTGTAAAATGGCGCAAGCCATGAATTGCGCCAGTGATGAAAAACGGGAAAAAGCGCTGAACATCCCCCTGTGGCGGCGTTGTGCCTGTATTTCCGGCATTTCCGCGGCTGCCGTTGTGGGGGCCGTCATGCTGGTTCAACATGCTCTGGTGGCGCCCGTAGGGACGGTGGCAGCCGGAAATGCCGGGGAAGTTCCCTCGGAAAAGGCTGAAACTCCTGTGATTCCCGGTGAAAAGCGGGAGTTGCTCCGGACGCCCACCCTTTTTGAATTGCAGGGAGGGGATGAGCGCGTGCCTGTGATTGCTCCCGCCGTTATCCGCAAAATTCTTCCTGAAAAGGAATATTAAAAATTGCGGTGCATGAATATCGCCGGAATTGTGCGATCTGCTGCGGCATTGCGGCTTTCCTTGGCAGGCAGGAAAGATGCCTAGCGTTTTCCGGTGTTCTGCGGCGAAGGATGCCGTCCCGGAAGCGGCGAAAAAAATGCACAAATTTTGAACATTGTATGGACAGATGCTGTATATTATCTCACATGGATATGAAAACCTGTATCTTTCTGACATTGGGATTGCTGGTAGGTTCGGGCTCCGGATATTCCATTGACCGGCCCACAGGAAGTACGGACAACCTTCAGCCGCCTCCTCTGACGCCGACACCGTACGCGCATCAGGTGAAGCCGCTCCCCTCTTCCAAACCGGCCAGACTGGGAATTGTTCCGGGCACGGTGCCTCAAGCGCTCGTTGCGCAGCTGGAGCTTAGCGGATTCCCCGGAGTGCTGGTGACCAAAGTGATGCCGGACAGCCCCGCCGCCAAGGTCGGGCTCCAGGAAAATGACGTCATGGTCAAGCTGGGGGATGTCTCCCTTTCCGGTCCGCAGTCTGTGACGGAAGCCCTGTCTGAAAAGGTGCCTGGAGACAGGATTACGGCTGTATTTTACCGGAAAGGAAAGAGGGAGACTGTTGAAATTACCTTGGATGGGGGAACGCTTTCCGCTGAAGAAATACTGGCGGCCCAGGGGGATCCCCGCACGCAGCCCCGCGCAGTTCCTTCCGTCCGGCGTCAGACGGCGCCTTTTTCCGGAATGGCTGCACGGCCTAATCTCCCCCAGCGTATTCTGGATATGCAGCAGATGATGGATGAGTTTTTGAAGGATTCCGCCATGGATGATTACCGGATGGACGACATCATCGGCCGGATGAACCTGACTCCCGGCGCGGCGCAGATGCTCCGGAGCTTGCAGGGACTTCATCAAATGCCCATGCCTCCCATGGGCAAGGTTTCCGGAGGGGGCCAGAGCATGTCTTCCGTCCGGATGTCGGATGCCAACGGGACTATCGTGGTTTCTTCCAATTCCCGGACGGGAACCACAGTTCATGTGACGGACTCTGCGGGAAAGGTTCTGTATTCCGGCCCCTACAATACGCAGGAGGAAAAATCCGCCGTGCCGGAAGCCGTCAGGGAACGCTTGAAAAACATAGAAACCAATTTCTGCTTTTAACGGCTTCATGAAATAGCGGAGAAATCCGTATTCATGAAGTTGACGACAGCTGCCCCGTGCGGGGCAGCTTTTTTATTACGTGGAAGAAGAGGGGAAAGCTGTGTTGATGCGGCAGATGAAAATAATGACGGGCAGAATGAAAGGAAAATCATGGAAATGCGTATCCTTTAACAAAATAGACCGCTTCATGGTTAAGTGCAGGTGTTGGGAAAACGGCGGTTTTTTCAGGCTGCCCGGTTTCTGGCGGCGGTCTTTTCACAAAGAACGACATGAATGGTTTTATTTTTATTTTGTGGATGCTTTGCTGCGCTTCTTGGAGCCTGGGAGCGGATATATTTGTTTCTCCTGACGGAGATGACGCTCATGCGGGGACGGAAGAATTTCCGATGCGTTCCGTGGAGGCCGCTGTGCGGAAGGCCGGGCAAGGGCATTACGGAAAAGGCTGCCAGATTATCCTGGCCGACGGTATTTATCACCTGGCGGAACCGCTGCTCCTGCGTCCGGTTCATTCCGGTCTGACTATTCGTGCCAAGAATCCGCATAAGGCGGTATTGAGCGGTGCTCAGCCCTTTGTTGCGGACTGGAAGCCCTTCCGTGATGGGATCATGAGAACTTCCGTGCCCTCCGGACTGGAAATGGACGTATTATTGGTCAACGGCAAACCCATGCACATGGCCAGGTATCCCAACGTAACTCCCGGAGAACGCATTTTCCAGGGAACGGCCCCGGACGCGGACGATCCGGAACGGGTAGCCCGCTGGAAAAATCCGGCGGGTGCGTATCTGCATGCCCTTCATCATCGCATGTGGGGAGACATGCACTTCCGCATTACGGGGAAGAATGGAAATACATTGGTCAAGCAAGGGGGCTGGCAGAATAACCGTCCCTCTCCGCCGCACGAAAAATATAAATTTGTAGAGAATGTTTTTGAGGAACTGGATGCTCCCGGAGAATGGTATCTGGACAGAAAGGAACATATCCTTTACCTGTATCCGGAACAGGGAACGGACCTGGCTGCTGCCAGACTGGAAGCCGGCGGCCTGGAAGAACTGGTCAAAATCCAGGGGGAAGGCTCATCCCCCGTCAGGAACGTGACGCTCCAGGATCTGGTGCTGACTGGAACGCGGCGAACCTTCATGGAAAACCGGGAGCCCCTGCTGAGAAGTGACTGGACCATTTTCAGAAGCGGAGCCGTACTCTTGCGGGGAACGGAGGGGTGCCGCATTCTCTCCTGCGAATTTGCCAGGTTGGGTGGAACAGCCGTTTTTGTGGATGGGAATAATGAAAATCTTCTGGTGCGGTCCTGTTATATCCATGACATAGGTTCCAACGGCGTAGCGTTTGTGGGGGACCGTTCCTGCTACCGGGGACCGAAGAATTATCGGGAAGCCAAAGGAATGTCCTTGGAGAGAATCGACAGGGTTCCGGGACCTCGAAACAATGAATTTCCCAGGAACTGCATGGTGGATGATTGCCTGATCACCCGGACGGGGCTGGTGGAAAAGCAGACTGCCGGAGTGCAGATATCCCTGGCCCGGGAAATTACCGTCAGAAATTGTTCCATCTACGAACTTCCCCGGGCGGGTATCAACATAGGGGAGGGGGCTTTCGGCGGCCATGTGATTGAATACAATGACGTTTTTGATACCGTCAGGGAAACCAGCGACCATGGTTCGTTCAACTCCTGGGGACGGGACAGATTCTGGGTACGGGACCAGATGGCGCTGAGCCAGGACAAGGACGTCGTCCTGCTGGATATCCGGCAGCCTAATATCATCAGGAACAACCGCTGGCGCTGTGATCACGGATGGGATGTGGACCTGGACGACGGTTCTTCCAACTATATTATTTACAACAACCTCATGCTTTCCTCCGGCCTGAAGCTCCGGGAGGGGTTTTACCGCAAGGTTTACAACAATATTATGGTTAACAAAACCCTGTACCCGCATGTATGGTTCAGGAACAGCGGGGACGAATTTTACAATAACATTATTTTTGAAGACCGCTACCGTCCCGCCGGCAACATGGATTTTTCCCCGTGGGGAAAACTGATGGACAGGAACTTTGTGCATGTGAAGGGCATGAAAGGGGTGGAACCCGCCTCCGAACTGGCCAGGCAATCCGGCAATGACAGGCACTCCCTGAAGGGGGATGCCCTGTTCTCTGCTCCCGGTCTGGGGGATTTTTCCGTCCGGGCTTCTTCCCCCGCCCTTAAACTGGGATTCCGCAATTTTCCCATGGACCGTTTCGGCGTGCGTTCCCGGCATTTGAAAGCACTGGCGCGAACTCCGGATATTCCTGAAGTTGCCGGGAACAGGATGGAGAAACGGGAAACGGTGCTGGTGAAGAAACTGGGGGCGGAAGTAAGGATAGCGGAGGGCGAAGGGGATTTGTCTGTCTTTGGGCTGATGCCGGAGGATCTGGGCCGGGTGCTGGTTATTGTCAAGGTGCAGAAGGACAGCCCTTGTTCCTCTGCCGGCATTCTGCCCGGCGACGTTCTTCTGATGGCGGGCGGGAATAAGGTGGATGGAGTGGAAAAGCTCGAACGCCTGCTGCCGTCTTCCGGTAAATTAACCGTAACCGTCAGGAGAAAGCAGGAAAATAGAAAGGCGGATTTGCAGTTTTGAGGATGCTTCTGGCCTCCGGAAAAAGAGGAAGCGGAAATTACAGAATTCCGGTCAACTTCCGGTAAGTTTCCAGGGCAAAGGAATCCGTCATTCCGGAAATATAATCAAGCATGTGCGCCAGGCGTGCAGCCCTCCCGCCGTTGTTCCGGGGTACGCCGGTGCCCTGAAGCATGATGGCGATTTTTTTGGATTGGCCGGAGGATGGATGGTTCACCCATTCCATAAAGAAGTCGATCAATTCTCCCAGTACCTTATAACCCATGGCTTCCACTTCAATAACCTCCCTGGCCTGGTACACATTCTTGATGGCGTACTGATACAAGCCGTTCAGCGGGGCGGCCAGTTCCGAGCTGTCTATCAGGGATTGTTCCAACCTTCCTTGCAGCAGGTCTTCCTCGTGGTTCACGAAACTGTCCACGGCGGACTGAATGCTTTTGCCGATGGCGAGCGCGCGCATATAATGGATGCAGGAATCTTTTTCCTCTTTTGCTTCCAGTTCCCGGACATAACAGAGCTGGGATTTCGTCAGGAAAGGGCTGAACAAATCCCTGGTGGAAGCAAAATCCAGAAGTCCGGAAAAATACCCGTCCTCAATATCCGCAATGCGGTAACAGATATCATCCGCGGCTTCCATCAAATACGCCAGGGGATGGCGGCTCCAGCAAAGATGTGCTGCATCAGGTGTGGAACGCGGAATCAACCCCAGATGTCCAGCCATGAAAGAAGCAGCTTCCCTTTCCTGTTCCCCGATGCCGAATTTCTTGCATTCAAGCTTGTTGGCCGCAACTATGCTGCCTTTCCTGACGGCGGAGGAATAAGATTGCGTACAGGGATATTTCATAAAGGCGCCCAAAACAGCCGCCGTCAGTTTCAGGCCGTTGCCCTCCATCGGATCTCCTGTACGTGTCAGAATGCGGAATCCCTGGGCATTCCCTTCAAAAGGCAGCTCCAGGCCGTGCCGTTTCAGGGCGGTTTCAATGGCGTCTTCACCGGAATGGCCGAAGGGCGGATTGCCGATGTCATGGGCCAGGCAGGCGGTGGAAACAATAGTGGCGACATCGGAAGGCATGATAGGAGCGGGCAGGGACCCTTTCTTCGCCAGCCACTCCCCTGCCAGCATGCCGAGGGAAGAACCGATGTGGGCTACCTCCAGGCTATGCGTCAGGCGTGTGCGCACGTAATCGTTGCGGCCCAGGGGAAAAACCTGTGTTTTGTCCTGAAGGCGGCGGAAAGCACTGGAAAACAGAATGCGGCCGTAATCCCGGTCATAATTGCTGCGGTTTTTCTGTGGAGACGCCGTACCCCGATGCCTGGATCCCCAGCGCGCGTCCGACAAAAGCTGCTGCCAATTCATCATCCCTGACATGGTAAGGAAATGCTACAGGGGAATGCCCGGATGTAACAGAAGAAAAATAGAGAGGGAGTTCAATAGGTCAGCATCAGCCCCACGCCCCAGTGCAGGTTCTTGTCGTAATTGGTGGAAACGCTGAGGTGTGAGGTCAGGATGTAGTGCAGGCCCACGGAATAATCCCGGTCCGTATTCAGGGAAAAGGAAAGGCGCAGGCGGGAGGTGAGCGGGATATCGTCCCGCTCCAATTGCAGGCGCACCTTTCCGTCCGTGTCAATGCGCGCATCCGCAATCAGGAGCAGGGGCAGCGTGTACCGGGCTCCCAGGGTGCCGTCCATTTCCCGGTCCTTTTTGGTGGTCTGTCGGAACATGTTGCGTTCTCCGGCCTCCCCCTTGCGGCAAGTCCAGTCCGCCCCGATGTAGGGGTAAAGCCATTGCTTCTCCCCGATATACCTGCCCAGCCTCCCTTCCGCCTCATAACCCCGCGTATCCTTGTAGCCTATTTTCCACTCTCCCTGCATGCTCCACCGGGTGCCCCCGAATTCCAGGTTCCCTATGTTCCCGTTGGTGGCGAAATCATTGTTCACGCTCAGGTACCATTTCCGGTCCATGTCGTAAACATGCTGAAGTGCCTGCATGGGGTGGGGAAGCTGGGGATTGGGGGGAGAATCCTCATACGTAAAAATCCGGCCCATGCCGCTCATCATGTGGTACAGGATATGGCAGTGGAAAAACCAGTTGCCGCGCGTTTTCTCCGCAGCGTTAAACTCAATTACCTGGGTGTCCATGGGCTGGATATCCGCTGTAAACTTGAGCGGAGAAAAATCCCCATGCCTGTTCACCAGCCGGAAAAAATGCCCGTGCAGATGCATGGGATGCCTCATCATGGTATTGTTGGTCAGGATTATGCGTACATTCTGTCCTTCCCTGATCATGATCCGGTCCGTCTCGGAAAGAGTTTTCCCGTTAATGCTCCATACGTAACGGTTCATATTACCGGTCAGCATGAAATGCAATTCCTTAACAGGCACGCCGGAAGGAAGAGTGGTGCGGGAAGGGGACTTCAGCATGTCATACGTCAGGGTGGTTCCTTCTCCGTCCTCCTGCATGTTGCCGTGTCCTCTCCCATGGGAGGAACCGGACTTCATGTCCATTATCTCCATATTTCCGGAATGGGAGGTCGGCATCCCGTGATGATGCATCTTCATATTTCCTCCCATGGTCATCATCCCATTCATTTGCTTCATCTTTTTGAAGTAATTCAGCTTGGGAAAGGGGCGCAAAGGCTGCCTTTCCCCATGGCCCAGCCACAGGGAGGAAGCCCCGGAAGTATCCTCTGCCGTCGCCTGGAATTCAAAGGCCTTGCCTGATTCCGGCACTTTCAAGATGACGTCGTAAGTTTCGGAAACCGCGATTACCATGCGGTCCACGTCAACGGGAACAACGTCTTTCCCGTCGCTGGCCACCACGCGTATTTTCCCGCCCGCATACCTCAGCCAGAAATAGGTGGAGGATGCTCCGTTGACGATGCGCAGCCTGATGCGGTCGCCGCCCCTCAGCCGGGGCAGGGAAGCCCGCGGGATGCCGTTGAGCAGAAAACATTCATAATACACGTCACTCACATCCATGGCGTTCATGCGCTTCCATTCGCTTAACAGCTTGGTTGCCATGCAGCTGGAGCGCAGGGCCTCCCAATAGCTCTGTACACTCCCCTTGCGGATGGAAAACCAGTCGGAGCCCGTGTGAAGCATTCTGTTCACCTCCTGGGGATTCTCGTTCGTCCAGTCGCTCAGTACCAGCGTATATTCCGGCAGGGCGTCCTCCGTCCTGCGTGCCGGGTCATCGGGCCGTTTGCGGACGATGAACGCTCCGTACAGGCCGCTCTGCTCCTGAAAACCGCTGTGGGAATGGTACCAGTACGTGCCGTTCTGGATGATGGGAAAAGTATAGGTATGCGTAGTGTGGGGCTTGACAGGAGCGGAAGTCAGGTACGGAACTCCATCCTGGTCATTGGGCACCAGCAAGCCGTGCCAATGGAAGGAAGTTTCCGTGTCCATCAGGTTATGCACCCGTATTACCGCAGTATCTCCCTCTGTAAAATGCAATGTGGGGCCGGGAATGTTCCCATTGATGGTCATGGCCTGGCGCGTGGCTCCGGTAAAATTGACGGGAGCATTCCGGACATATAAATCGTATTCTACCGTTTTTGCCAGAGAAGGGGAGAAGAGTATCGGCAAGCAGCACAGGAATGGAAGAAAATGGAAGGTTCGTGTGAACATGAATGGGAAAAAGCACTGCCAGGAAAGACCTGCCTCTTGAATTTCCAGTTCAAAATGAAACGGATGTGATGTGTCATGCCCACCCTTGGCCAAATCTGCTAAATGGCGGGGCCTCCAATTCGGACGGAATAGGGCGTCTGGAATTTATTTTATGCGTCGTTTTTTAAGGAAATAGGGACGATCAGGAAAGAGGCCAGGATAAGCAGGCAGCCGATGGACAGAAGGAACATGTTGGAATGCTCCCTGAACAGTAGCAGGGAAGTCATGGCCGCCAGGGGAATCTTGAGATTGTTCATAATCGCCAGCTTTACGGGAGTTACCCGGCGCGCGCCGTAATTCCACAGGAAAAAACAGACTCCTGAAGCGATGACGCCCAAATAGGCCAGCAGCCACCATTGCACGGTTGAAATCCCCTGCCAGCAGGCCAGTCCTGACGGCAGGCCGGAAGGCAAAGTAACCAGCAGGGCGCCTGCATAGGCATAGGCGAAGCAGGATGCTTCGCTTCTCCCGAACCAGGAATTTTTCAGGGAAATGTAGGCTATCTGACCTGCCGCGAAGCAGAGGTTGGAAAGCTGGACCAGAACGATTCCTGTCAACTCCCCGTTACCGGAGGGATATCCTTTCCAAAGGATTCCCGCCCCTCCCATGGCTGCAAGAATAGCCGCCGCCAGATGGAGCGGCGGAAGATTCTTTTTCATCAGGCCGTCTATTAGAACCACATAAATCGGCGTGGTGGCTGTAAAAAGGGCAACCTGGTGGGAAGGCAGATAGTGGAAGGCAGCGATATAGAAAAGATACATCCCTCCGAACTGGACGGCGCCTATCCCCATCATCCCCACGGCATGGCTGAGGGGCGCCTTCCGGACGAAGGGGAGAAAAACGGCAAATGAACCGGCCATGCGTGCCAGTGCGACAAAGCTGGCGGGAAGTCCGGACAGGCAATTCCCCAGCAGTCCGAATGACAACGCCCAAATGAAAGACGTGAGCAGCAACGCAGGCATGCGGGCAGAAGCATACGGAGAAAGGAAAACCAAGTCAATGCCCGTACCATCGGGAGTACGCAACATTCATTAAAAAAGCAAAGGAACGGTTAAGCTTTCCTGCCAGTAGAAATTAAGCTTTTTGTGTATAAGATTGTTTAATCAGGGTAAGGATGTAATCCATCCTGTCCTCATTTTTTACAGTCAGCTCGTAAGATCCGTTTCCATGATGGCCGATATTGGAAACGTCCCTGGCGAGTTTGTAGGGGTCTTCCAATTTGCCTTTTGGGAGATTGATCCAGAGTTTCAGTCCTTGTTTCTGCAAAGCGATATCCGTGAAATTTGAACCGTTGACCGTGAAAGCTACATAAAGCTTGGTTGGGGACCTACATACTTGACTAACCATATTATTTTAAAATATTTTCGTCATTTCCTTTTCGTCTGAAGGTGAACAGCTTAAACAAAAACGCTGACTAGAATACCTAGTCAGCGTTTTTATAATACATTTATAATAAATTATCTCTTATTAAATGTTCCTTTTGCGGGAAATTCTAATCTCGTATTACTTTCAATCATTATTCCATAGCTTTGTACTTGATTGTTGGTAAATGTCATATCCAACTTATAGCTCACAGGATTACTTTCCACAGAAAGCTTCCCAGTATTAATCCCTGTTTTTTCGAAGGTATAGGTACCAGTAACATTTTCCCATACTAATGTATCAGTACCAGGATAAGTTGCTGTATTGAATGAAACCACATTTCCCGAGAAGGTAAGATCTTTGGCTTCCAACTCAAAACCATCTCCTTCCTGATAATCTACATACAATTCACCAACCAAGGATGTTCCATCCAATGTTTCTGGAGCTTCTGAATTGTTTCCATCTCCATTGGATGATGACTTGCTGCATGAGGCAAGCAGTACCAAGGATGCCAGGACTGTTCCAAGTAATAATGTCTTCATAGTTCTTATCTAAGTTTGTTCCCATTTTAGGAACATCTAGAATCTATTACCCAATTGGAGATGCCTTGTAAACATTTTTGTACCCGAATTTGGTACAATCTCGTTCTCTGTTATTGTTCCAAAATGAGGGACAGGGATAGTTTGGAAGAGAAAAATCTTCGTAAAATATTGAAAGAAAAACGTTTGGAGTTAAAATTGACTCAACGTGAGTTAGGAAAACTCCTGAATACTCCTCATACCTTCGTCAACAAATATGAGGTAGGAGAGCGGTATCTCACATTCACAGAGGTCATCAACATCTGTAAAAGTCTTCAGATAGACGTCCATAGTCTCCTGGATGATGTGGTGAGGAGTTCTTCTTAATAGAGTTGTCTCCAAGTATGAGACCGGAGAAAGGTATTTGACTTTCATCGAAGTTTTGATGATCTGCAAGTTGCTCAAAATCAACATTTTGGACTTGTCCAGAGAAGTAGAATCTTGACTTCTCTCAAAAGAAGATAACACTTAAGTCTATATTAAAACTATGGACAATTTGACACAAGAATCATTATTACCTTTGAATAAATCAACATATACTTGTGATGAGTTTAAATTAATTCTGACGCAATTTCATCTAAAAATTAAGGCATTAATTACAGAAGCATCAGAGATCAAAAGTATTGACAGCTTATGGTATACAAAAACTTCATTATGCATGGAGCATTTTGTATTTAAATACGAAGAAAATTTTAAGCTGGGGGAAACAATTTATACCCTATTGAGTTCTCATTCATCATTGAATCCAGTTTCGTCTCTTTCAGAAAAGCATCGAATTCCTCTTCTGATTCGAAGCAAGTTCTTATGGTGGTATATGTCTTACAATACGATTTTCCACAATGATACTTCTCGTACATTTTCTTATCGTGACGTTGTTTCTTTAATAATAGACGGTATGACAGATAAATGGAATAGTTTTGGAGGTTTTTGGTTACTTCAAAATCATTTAGAGGGATTAAATGTTGAATGGAGAGAACATCAGGATGTGAAAAGTAAAAATGATCTTTACAATTATTGGATGAAAAAACTTTTGGAGATGGGATATTCATAAAATTACTTATCCTCATTTTATCAAATCACAGTACATCAATTTTTTACCATCCATCATCTCAATAGTCTTACCTAGGAAATCCAGAACATTTCCTTTAGAAGTATTGTACCTGAAGGAGTATTCATGAACATACCTATTGAGATGTTTTTCACTCATATAATGGTAAATTCCATAATAACCTCTTTTCAAAATCGCCCAAAAACTTTCAATACCATTGGTATGCACAATATCTCGGACAAATTCCCTAACGGAATGGTTAATTTTATGATGTGTAAAATTGGTTAATCCATTATAGGACTTCCATGTATCAGTCATAACAGTGGAACCTTTCTCAATGTTTTCATTGATGAATCCATGAAGTGTGTCCTTCTTATTATCCTGAACAACACAAGATATGACCTGTCCTTCTCTGCTTCTTCCTCCTACTACAATTAATTTACCAGAAGGACCTCTACCCCAACCTCGTTGTTGACTCTTCTTTTTATTCTTCTCTAAACCTCCAATATAGGTTTCATCAATCTCAACAATACCATCCAATTTATTCTTGGTAGTCTTCATCCAAACTTCCCGGATACGTTGGCACAAAAACCATGCAGTCTTCTGAGTAACACCCAGGATTTTACCCACCTGAACAGAAGAAATACCTTTACGGTTTACCCTCATCAGGTACATGCAGAATAACCATTTATGTAATGGTAATTTTGATTCCTCAAGGATTGTACCAAATCTTACACTGAAGAACTTTCTGCATTTCCTACATCTGTAAGGCATTGGAGAGTGGTCTTTACATTCATGGATATTATCTGAGGAACAATGCGGACAGACAATTTTACCATTCCACCTCTTAAGCTCAAAATACTTCCGGGCAGATTCCTCATCTGGAAACATCTGAAAGAATTCGTACAAACTGAGATCGGTTTTATCCATAATTTCCTTTTGGTTACAAGGAAATTTTGTCGTGTTTCGATTAGTTTGTACGCATTTATTTTTAGTTAATTGTGTATTATTTTTAGTTACAATTTTCTTACCCATATGGGACGAGTAGAAAATTGTCCTTAAAATTGAATGATATAAAAATTAATGGAAGTTGACTGAATGGACAGTGGGGTTAATGATGATTAAACTTTAAAAAAATTGGTGACAAAAATAAAATATATGGTATGCTTACCGAATGAATTTGTTTAAAAATATTAAAAAAATGAAAATTATGATAGAAAAAAGTATGGGGAGAAGCCCTCCCCATAGAAAAACCAATAAATGAAAATTGGATATTTATATACAATATTCGGGTGGCGGGTAATTTATTACCTGCGTAAATCCGGGGTGTACTTTTTCAGGTTATCTGATGGTACACCTATCCAAATTATGTGATTTGGATACTCCAGAGAGGTAATGTCACTTACCTCTCTGTTTTTTATTTAATGGGAAGAAGGTATACTGGATGGTTAGTCAAGTATGTAGGTCCCCTTGGTTGCTTTGATTTCGACGTCCCCTAAATCGAGGATTTTATTTCTGAGGCTGTTGTAAATACCCTGTACCTTTTCCGGAATACTCTTCAACCGATCCTGCTCCGTGTAAACTACTACTTCTCTGCTGACGGCATCTACGTCGCTGTTTTTCGATGAAATTGTTTTGATGCTTTCTGTTGCATTGAGTTTTCGGATTTCCTCAAAACTGATGGTTTGATTGCTGTATTTTTTTATCTCCCACAGAGCAATCGGAAGATCTTTAAAATTAATGGCTTCTTTTTGATAAGAAGTAAAGCCTTGGGAAATAAAAATGATCCGGGATTGGGACCAATCCACGCTGCTGCGCTTTAGTGGTTCATTCCGGGCCTCATTATATTCCAGAATGAAATCGGCTTTATTATTAAGCATTGCAGAAAGATAGGCATAGCCTTGATCTACAACGCTAAAATTCTTGTCCTGCTTGTATTCGATGATGACAAAAGCCTTATTTTTTCTGTCAAAAGCCAATGTATCAATTCTCAACCTCTGAACGGAGCCGGATATCGTGAATTCGGATTTGACGAATTCCAACCCAAGCAACGTATTTAAATTGGCTTCTACCAAATATTGAATTTGCCGTTCCAGCTTGAACGGGGTTTCCTTGACTTGGTTCAATATTTCCAGTTTTGAATTTGAATTGAAAAGCGGCATTGAGCAGATGAGGGAAGGTTGCTTGAACCATACTATCTTTATGAGGGATGGATGACAAGACAATCATCATGAAGCAAAATGGGCTATTTAACCAATTGAGCATTATCTGCTGACTGTTCTGAACATAAAAACACCCCGAAATATTGAATTCCGGGGTGTTCAGGAAAATGGTACGCGGTACTGGTTTCGAACCAGTGACCCCATGCGTGTGAAGCATGTGCTCTACCACTGAGCTAACCGCGCGTTTGCAGTGCGGAAGAAATATATCGTTCGTGCCGGGGATTGGCAAGGAGTTTTTTGAAATCGGGTAAAAAAGGATTCCGCTTTTCCGCCGTCAACAAGTTCCCGGAGGAATGACCGGTGTACAGTTTCTCCGAGGGACGGTTTGGAAAAGTGGAAAGGTGGCTTAATTCCGGCTTGTACAGCATCAACCGTCTTCCTACACTCCGGGCATGAGTTGCACAAGCCCTCCCAGAGCATGGGCCCAGATTGATACCAATGCGTTGAGGCACAATTTAAACGTCGTCCGGCGCGTCATGCCGGATCACCGTCTGATGGCTATTGTGAAGGCGGAGGCTTATGGCCACGGTCTGGAAGGGGTGGTGAAGGCCCTGGATGGCGAAGATTGCGCTTTTTTCGGTGTTGCCACGGTGGCGGAGGCCTGCCGGGTGAGGGATGCCGGGGCAAAAACATGCCCGTTTATTCTCGGTCCCTGTTTTGAGGGAGAGCGGGAGGAAATCGTGCAGAACGGCTGGCGCGCCGCTCTTTCCAGCATGGAAGAGGCGGAGCATTTCAATTCCCTGGGCGCCCTTTATGGCAAAACCGTCCATGTCCATTTAGGCGTGGATACCGGCATGGGGCGCAGCGGTTTTTTACCGAGTGAATTGCACGGCCTGACGGACAAACTCAAACAGTTCAGTTATCTGGATCTGGAGGGCGTGTTTTCCCATTTATCCGCAGCTTCCGATGATATTTCCTTCACCCACGGACAGATCAGCGGCTTTACGGAAGCCGTAAATGAACTTTCCCAAGGCCATCGGTACAAGTTCCGGCACCTGTGCAGCAGCGCCGCTGTGTTTAATTACAAGGTTCCCTGCGCCAATATGGCGAGGCTGGGCAGAATCCTGTACGGGTATTCCCCCATGCCGTCTCCCTATAATAAGGAGCTGCGGCCTACAATGACCCTGTACAGCCGCATTACTCTGATACGCACGCTGCCGGGAAATCACGGCGTTTCCTACAACCACTGCTATATAACGAAGGGGAGCACGAAGGTGGCCACTATCGGCATCGGTTATGCGGACGGCTATCTTCAATATCTGTCCAACCAGGGAGCGAGGGTGTATATCAATGGCCAGTACTGTCCGGTTTTGGGCCGTGTGACGATGGACCAGATCATGGTGGACGTTACTTACATGGACCATGTGGAGACCGGAGACCTGGTGGAAATCATGGGGCCTAATGTAAGCTGGGAGGAACTGACGCGCCGTGCCAATACCATCCCCAGCAATGTGCTGACCAGCATCAGCGCCCGCGTGCCCCGGATTTACGTGTAGGATAATGCCGGGGCATGGTGATTAAAAGCTGTTGCCCGCCGCCCGAAAAAAAATCAGGGGATTTGTTTGCAGATATGTTTTTCCCCGGCGGACACGGATAAACGTTTTACCGTACCTTTTACCGCTGGCGGATTCTATTCCAGTCTTCCGGCTCCAGAGCGCAGGGATCAGGGGCTACCCAGTGGCCCGGTTCTATTTCCACAGGGGTAAGGTCCGCTCCCACCGTCTCCGGATAGGAGGGGTGCTGGATGCGATGGCCGAAAGCAGAGCCGAGCGGCGGGTTGATGGGAGAGGGGACGTCTCCCGGCAGAGGCTGGTGCTTGTTGGCCCTGGAGGGGTCTGGTTCCGGAATAGCGTCCAGAAGAGCCTTAGTGTAAGCATGTTTGGGGGATTGATAGATGGTTTCCGCATCTGACATTTCCACGATTTTACCCAGATACATGACCGCCACGCGGTCGGAGATGTGTTTGACGACCGCCAGATCATGGGCAATAAACAGGTAAGAGAGTTTGCGTTCCTCCTGAAGTTCCAGCAGCAGGTTGAGCACCTGGGACTGGACGGATACGTCAAGGGCGGAGACGGGTTCGTCCAGAATAATGAGGCTGGGATTTAGCGTCAGGGCGCGGGCGATGCCGATGCGCTGGCGTTGCCCGCCTGAGAATTCAAAGGGAAAGCGGTCAATAGCGCTGTCCGGCAACCCTACGCGGTCCAGCAGGCCGCGCACCCATTCCCGGCGCGCGGCGGGGGTGCCCATGCGGTGGATGACAAAGGGTTCCGCTACGATTTGACCGATGGATTGCCTCTGGTTGAGGGATTCCGCAGGGTCCTGGAAGACCATCTGGATGTGCGGACGCAGAGGACTCATTTTGCGCTGGGAGAGTCTGGCGATATTGTTGCCGTTGAACCGGATGGAGCCCCCGGTGGGTTTCAGCAGGCGGACAATGCTTTTGCCAATGGTTGATTTTCCGCAGCCGGATTCCCCCACCAGGCCCAGCGTTTCCCCCGGGTAAATATTGAAGGAAACGTCGTCCACAGCCTTGACCCATCCCGCTTGCCGCAGGAAAATTCCGGAGCGGACGGGGAAGTACATTTTCAAATTGTCTACTTGCAAGAGAGGTTCCGGCATGGCTGGTAGAAAAAGAAGTTAAAGGTTGGCGCAACGGGGGCAGGCTTCCACGAAATGGTCCGGGGATATTTCCACGAGGGGAGGGCGTTCCGTGAGTTCTTCCGCGGGCACGCCCTGCCTTTGGCAGAAGCGGCATCCGGGAACGAAATCCGCAATAGAGGCCACCTGACCGGGAATGGTGGGCAGTTTGGTTTTCCGCACGGAACTTAGCTGAGGGATGGAGGCCAGCAGTCCCTTGGTGTAAGCATGGCGGGGGTTGGCAAAAAGTTCCCGGACAGGGGCCTTTTCCACCACGCGGCCAGCGTACATGACGACTACGGAGTCACAGCTCTGTGCGATGACGCCCAGGTCATGTGTAATGAGGATGGAGGATGACCCCATTTCCGCCTGAAGGTCTTTGAGCAGGGACAGGATTTGAGCCTGAACGGTGACATCCAGGGCCGTAGTAGGTTCATCCGCAATGATGAGTTCCGGATGGCAGGCCAGGGCAATGGCTATGACGACGCGCTGGCGCATGCCGCCGGAGAGCTGATGAGGAAATTCGTCCACACGCTGTTCCGGGGCGGGGATACGAACGCGCTGCAGGAGTTGGATGGCTGCGTCCCGGGCTTCCCTGGTGTTCATTCCCCGGTGGAGCATCAGGGATTCCCCAATTTGCCTGCCGATGCTGTGTACGGGATTGAGCGCCGTCATTGGTTCCTGGAAAATGACGCCGATATGGCGGCCGCGGATGCCGTGCATGTCCGTCTCTTTTGCCTGAACCAGGTCGCGGCCCTTGAACAGAATTTGCCCGTCCAGAATTTTCCCCATGGGCTGGGGCAGCAGCCGGACGATGGACATGGCCGTAACGCTTTTGCCGCAGCCTGATTCCCCTACGATGCCTACGCAGGTACCTTTGGGGACGGTGAAGCTGACGCCGTCCACCGCTTTCAACAGGCCGGATTCCGTTTCGAAGCCGGTGACCAGGTTCTTGATTTCCAACAGGGGATCGCTCATGTGTTATTTTTCCGTGGCAGAAGGTTCCAGAGGGTCGCCGCTTTCCGGGATGACAGGCACAGACGGCAGCTTGCCGCCGCCATCCTTGTTGTCCAGGCTTTCAATGGAGTCCATGTAGCGGTACTGGTCATACACGGTATCCACTTCCTCGAATGTTTTTCCTTCCCGCTTGGCTTCCATTGTTTCCTTTTTGATATCGTTATCCACCCAGTACAGATAACTTTCCATGGGATCAAATACGACGGGATGGCAGAATTGCGTAGTTGCACTGTTCGGCCATTTGACCCAGCGCCAGTAACCCAGTCTGATGAATTCCGTGGTCCAGCAGGGAACCCACAGGGCTTCGTCATCAATTTTCTGCTGCACTTTCCACGTGGCCTTTTGGAGTTCGTCTTCCGTGGCTGCGTTTGTTTCTGCGTCCAACAGCTTGTCCATTTCTTTGTCCGCGTAAGCGCAGATGTTATTGGTATAGGTAATAAGGCCTCCACGCTCATCATAGGCGTACCGGGAGTGGAACCCCTGCTCGTTCATCGGATGGGGGGGAGTGAATCCCCAGGCCATGAAGGAGGCCTGAGCGCGTTTTTCCATGATTTTGCGGAAAGCTACGGTGGAGTCCAGAGGGTCAAGCTGGATTTCCAGGCCGCACTTGCGCGCGTCTTCCTTCAGCTTGCCCAGAGTGGAAGCCAGGGAAGGAGATGAATTGGGGAAGGTGATGGCTGCGGTGAGCCGGGTGCCGTCCGGCTTGCGGAGGATACCGTCCGGGCAGGGGATGGTGTAGCCCGCCCTGGCGAAATAAGCGCGGGCCTGTTCCGGGGAATAGGGGCGCGCCTTGATATAAGGATTGGTGAATTTGCCGAAACCTGAATTGTAGGAATTGAGCCGCTGGTAGTCTCCGCGGAAGGTAATGTCAATGATATTCTGGATATTAAGTGCGTGCTGGAACCCCCGGCGAACATTGAGGTCATTGAAGGGGGCTTTGGAGGTATTCAGAAAAACTCCGTAAGGAGGGCGGGGGTAAATGGTGTAAAATGTGCTGCGGTTGATGTAGCCGTTGTGAACCTCCGGTATTTCCATGCGTTCGTGCCATAGTTCCGGTTTGGTGATGTTCAAAACGTCCAGTTCTCCGATGCGGAAGAGTTCGATGGCCTTGGATGGTTCCGCAATGAAATTATACACGATTTGATCCACATTATACATGTATTTCGTGAATTTTTTGTCCCTGGCCCACCAGTCCGGCACGCGCTGGAGCGTTACCTGGCGGCCGCGGATGATACCGTCCGGCTTGACAACATAAGCGCCCGTAGTGGGCGGTATGCGCCACTGGTAGCGTTCCACGTAGTTGGGGCCGAACTCGCAATAAAAATGCGGCGGGGACGGAATGAACAGCGTGCAATAGTACGGGAGCAGAGGTTTGGCGAAGGGGAGTGTGATGGAAAAGCGGCTGTCGTCGTAGATGGTGATGTTGGAAGCGTTCTGGTAAAAAAAGTTGTTGTAGAATACGTCCCGGCTGTATTCCGAAGTGCGGATATACATGTTCACCAGGAGGTCGATGGCCTTTACCTTGGCTCCGTCCGTATAGCGGGCATCCGGATCCAGTTCGAAGTAAACAGTGCGCCTGTCTGGGGATTCCGCCCATTTATGAGCGATTCCTGGAATGATTTTTCCCGTAACCGGATGGATGGAAACGAGGCCGATGATGATTTCATCATACAGGGGGCCGCGGAAACCGCTGTTGCTGTTCGGGCCGTTGGGCCGGAATGTGTCGGGATAGGAGCCGGGGGCCCACTGGCGCAGCACGCCTCCTTTTTTGGCATTCGGGTCCCCTATCTCCGGATTGTCCAGTCCATCCTCCCACTTCAGGTCTTGGGGGATGTCCGCCGGGGTCTTGAATTTGATGTAGTCGCCTTCCGTCTGCCTGCGGTGAATGACGGACAGGGCGGCTTCATCCGCAATGAGTTTGCTTTGCAGTTTTTCCCTGACTTTAGAATCTTCCTCTTTAAAAAACTTGTCCCGGAGCTCCCGTATTTCCTTTTGCTTGGCAGCTTCCTCACGAGCCAGGCGGTCATTGATCTGTTTGTTCCATCGTTCCGGGAAGGAATCAAATCCCGGAGGGAGCGTGCCGAAGGGTACGTTCGGCTGCCAGCCTACCCCCTGGGATTGGGAGGAATCCTTGCAACCGGACCCGGCTGCCAGCAGAAGGGACAGCATCACGGAAGAAAGGGTGGAACGGAGGAGGGTGGACAGCTTAAGCATAAGAAATGGCAAAGCGGGAGTCTTTTTATTTATAAGTGGTGAATTTTTTAGGGTCAAAGGCTTCGCGGACAGCCTCCCCGATAAAGGTGACGAGCAGGAGGGTAATCACCAGGGCGGAAAAGGCGGAGGTAACCACCCAGCTGGCGGAAAGATCCGCCAGTCCGTCATTGAGCAGGCGCCCCCAGCTGGCGTATGTGTCAGGAAGGCCGAAGCCCAGATAGTCCAGGGAAGCCAGAGCCAGAATGAGGGCGGAAACGCTGAACGGAACCAGAGTGACCAGAATGGCGACCAGGTTGGGCAGGATATGAACGAAGAGAATACGGCTGGTGGAAGCCCCAAGCACGCGGGCGGCCGCCACGTAGTCGCGCGCTTTTTCCTTCATGGTGGAGGTTCTGAGCTGGTAGGTCATGGACATCCACCCGAACATGATTAGAAGGCTGATAATCAGGAACATGCCCTTCATATGAAGGGGAACCATATCTGAAATAATCATGATGATGAAAAGGAAGGGAACCTGGGAGAAGATTTCAATGAGGCGCTGCATGCCGAGGTCAAACATGCCGCCGAAGTATCCCATCATCATTCCAAAGGTGATGCCGATGAAATATACGATAGGCAGGTAGAAGAGTGCGGCTTTCATATTTACCTGGAGGCCGCCGTACAGATAAGCCAGAATGTCCGCCCCCTGGGTATTGGTGCCAAGCAGGTGGCCCCCCTTGAGGGGCGGGGAGGGGTGGTAGAAGATACGGCTGATTTTATGTTCATCCGTCTGTTTCAGGAATTCCTCTTTGGTGCCGGGGCCGCTGTAATGTTCCGCCACAATGTTGTTGTTTTCATACGTGGCGCTGTACACCTCCGTTCTGTCTTCCAGCCAGCCGGTGGCCCGGTCCACTTTCTTTCCCTTGCGGAATTTGTAGCTGATGTGGGGAAGGGCTTCTTCATCTTTATGCAAACGGGAGGCCAAACCGGAATACGGCTTGCCGCCGGCCTCGCAGACGAGACCGTCTTCATTCACCATCAAAGCTTCCGAACCGGGGTTGGTGGAATCTCCCGTGGGATCGTATGGAACCAGAGGCATGATGACAAGGGAGGGTTTTCCCGGCTGGCCTGCCTGTTTTTTCAGTTCGCGGTAGTTGGCTTCCGCATCCGCAAAATCTCCGGTCTGGCCAAATGTAGAACCCTTGTATACTTTGCGCATCATGGCCGGAAAGTACCAGGAGCCGTCCTGAACGACAAGGAGGGCCCGCTTGCCCACCAGGCATTGGTCCATACAGGCCAATAGCGTCAATACAAGCAAAATGAGGAGGGATACGTAGCCGCGGGAGATGCTTTTAAAACGCTGGATGCGGCGCCTGGTGATCGGCGTTGGATGGAACCTCCGGGGGCCTTTCAGCATGAGCCAGAAACCGAGGCCTCCCATGACCAGCACGCAAACCCAGCCGAACCACAGGAATTTCCCCTGAGGCGTCAGAAAGCCGCCGTTGTTCTGGTCCGTACAGACGATGTTGAGCATGCTCATTTCCCGTGAGACGGTGAAGGGCCAGCTTAACGTGGGCAGGAGCAGCCCGCACAGCTCTCCCACGGCAGTAAGAACCGCCAGAATGACCAAAAGGTATGCCAGTTTTCTAACCATGTGTATTATTCAAATTTGATGCGCGGATCCACAGCGGCCACGATGATATCGGAGAGAAGGTTGCCCAGCACCATCAGGAAGGAGGTAAGCAGCAGCGTTCCCATGATCAGGGCGTAATCCTTGTCCATCAGAGCCTGGTAACTCAGCATCCCGAACCCCTGGATATCGAAAACCTTTTCCACCAGCATGGAGCCGGCCACAATCAGGCTGATGAGGCTGCCCAGAGTGGAGGCAATGGGTATAAAGGAGTTGCGGAAGGCATGCTTGATGACGGCCCCTCTGAAACTCACGCCCTTGGCCATGGCTGTCCTGATGTAGTCCGCGGAAAGATTGTCCATCAGGTTGTTTTTCATCATCATGGTGGTGATGGCAAAGGAACTTACTACATAACAAATCAGGGGGAGCACCGTATGGTGCAGCAGGTCTCCGGCCTGTTGCCAGAACCCCATGTCCGCAAAGTCCGGAGACGTAAGCCCGCAGAGAGGGAACCATTCCAGCCGCGCGCCCAGATACACCACCAGTACAGCGCCCAGGGCGAACCCGGGTACGGAGTACCCCAGGAAAATCAGGACGGAAGAGATGTTGTCCACCAGGCTTTTATGGCGGATTGCCTTTACTACCCCAAGGGGAATGCAGACGGAATAGGTAATAATGGCGCTCAGGATGCCGAAGTACAGGGAAACGGGAATGCGCTCCTTGATCATGTCCCATACGGGTTCATTGTACTTAAACGAGTTGCCCATAGTTCCCTGGAGCAGACCGTCAAAGCTGGTCTTGTACATTACGGCACGCCAGGCATAGCCCCGAGCCTTGTCGCGGACGGCCTCCGTATTATCCGTCTGCCTCATGCGGCGCGCCCAGCGTTCCGCGCGATCCATGGGGGATTCTATATCCACGGTCCAGCCTTCTGAAGCGGCTTTCCGGGACGGCGTGCCGGAAAAGAAAGCATCTTTCACGCTGCCGGAATCCTTGTCCTGGCGAACTACGACGACTTGTTCTCCTGTTTCATTCAGATTGATCCGTGTATGCGTATCGGAAATGCCGGAATATTCATCTTCCTTGTCTCCCTCTCCCGCTCCGCCGATTTCCCCGAATTCCTCACGGGAAATGAAAATCTTTTTGGGCAGCACGCCCAGCCATTGCAGATAAGCCGTGATGATGGGCTCCTGCAGGCTGTACTGCTCTTCCAGCCGCTCCATATCCGCTTCACTCAGGTTATTGTCGCCGCGCTGGGAGCCGGCTTTCTGTCCGGACAGGGCGCTCATGCTTTGCTGCTGCATCATCTGCTCAATGGGACCTCCCGGAACAAAACGGGTTATGCAAAAGACGAGAAACGTAACCCCCAGGAGCGTCAAGGGCATGAGAAGGAGTCGTCTGATGATATAGGTCTTCATTCGTCGCGCTGAACTCTACCGATTTGTGGAAGGTGAGGCAAGTAGCAATGCAAATTTGTAAGCCTTTGCTAACATAAGGCGCTGTCCGGTTCTTCTTAAGATGAAAGGGAAACAATGCAATACGGCAGGATTCCTTTCTTTTGGCAGGCCTTTCAGGAGGTGCGGAATTTACATTCCTTCTCCCAACCGGCGCGCCAGCATGTCCGGAAGACCGGCGGCCAGAATGCGTCTTTGGGCCTCCGCTACATCGTATTCCACGCGGCGCTGGTAGTACACCATGCTGTCTTCGTCAAGCACGCCGTAAGCGGCGCGGGGATCGCCGTCTCTGGGCTGGCCTACGGAGCCCACATTAATCAGATATTTGTTGGTTTTGAGTAGCTGGATATCCCCGGATTCATATTCATGGATGCTTCCTTCATGGCGGATGAATGTACGGGGGACGTGAGTGTGTCCGTTAAAGCACAGGAATTGATTGTCACGCAGCATATTGATGCTGTGGGTGGCCGTATCCACATTCGTGACGTAGGCCCAGGAGTTGGGCTTGTCCTGTGTAGCGTGCACCAGAACGATTTCATTGGGGAGAATGCGCTGGAAAGGAGCGCGGCGAAGCCACTTTTTCTGTTCTTCGGAAAGTTGCTGCCGCGTCCACATCAGGGCATTGTAAGCTACTGGGTTCATCCCTGCCGGATTGTCTTCTCCAATGGCTTCCTCATCATGGTTGCCGCGCACGGTGGGAATCTGGCGGCTGCGGATGAATTCAAGGCATTCGGACGGATTGGCGTTATAGCCCACAACATCGCCCAGGCAGTAAACGGCATTGCATTGAAGCTGTTCTATATCCTTCATCACCGCTTCCAGAGCGGGCAGATTGGCATGGATGTCACTAATCAGGGCTATTCTACTCATGGTATTGTAAGCAAAGAGCATAGCACTTTGGGGAGGTTTTGCCAAGCGCGTTTGCTCACAGGAAACCATGGTTGGGGCACAGGGTGCCGGCCTTCCCATGACCCCTTATTTCCGTCTGTTTGCTTTACTCGTCTTTTGCCGGAGGCAAAGATTCCAGGGCTTCTCTCAGCCCGTCTACCGGATATTTCAGGGAATTGGCCAGATGGCTGGTCATCAGGTCACGGGCGATTTCATCCGTGGGAAACAGTTCCCGGAAGGGGATGCGTTCCTTTTCCGGTATGTTCAGCCTGTTTTCCAGAACAAAAATATTACTCACCAGGCTGGGTGTCCTGTTGCGGGGATCCTTGAATAACTCCCGGCCCAGTTCCAGAGCTTCTCTGGATTTGGAAGGCACACGGACGAGCGCATAAAATTCTTTTCGGGCCGTAAGGGGAGGCGCTCCCAAATCCCGTGCCTTGCGGTAGGCTTCCGCCGCCTTTTCAAAGTCCGGTTGCCGGTAGGTATCGCTATACATGTTACCCAGCAGGGATTGAAGGTACCAGCTGTCAGGATTGGCGTTGATGCCTTTTTCCAGGAAGCGGCGCCCCTTTTGAATGTATTTGCGGAAGCCTTCCCGGCGTTCCATGGGAGAAAGACGTTTATTGTCCAGATAACTGGAGGAAGCGTTATTGCCCAAATGCCACGATCCGTTGTCCCAGTAAAAATCGGAGTGAGGAGCGAGAGCGGTAACCTGGTTATAGCGGCGTTCCAGGTTGGTCCAGTCGGAAATCAGGAAACAGTCGAAAGCTTCCATGCTCAGCACGGCCGCCACCAGGGAGCGGAGCCCTCCCAGGGAGACCATGGCAAGTTGTTGTTCCAGATAATCGGAAGAGGAAAGCTCTACCGGATTATCCAGCAGCCCCTCCGCCTTCTCCTGTTCCAGAATATGATTCTGCAAAGGCAGGCGAATCATGCCGAAGCCCAGCAGGGCAATGATGAAAATGACGATGGTCTTCAGCATGATTCGCAATTGGTTCGGGTTAATTCATATTCAGGCGCTTGCGGATGGCCTTGTCCAGAAGTTCCCATTCCGGCACGGAGGCTCCGGCTTGCCGGGCCTTGGAGAGAGGGTCTCCCCAGATAGCTGTGTATTCGACGGGGCGGCCTTCGTTGTAGTCCACGGCGCTGGACGGAATGAAAACCCCCATGGTTTCCGTACGGGAAAGGTGGAATTCAACCAAATCTTCCGGCAGGGCGTAGCCGCGGGCCCTGGCTGCCTGTACTACTTCTTCCATGATGCGGCGCGCGCGTACGACGTTTTCCGGATTTTGGTAGAGTTCCGCAATGCTGATGCCGCCCAGAGCCAGGCAAAGCCCGTTAAACGGGATGTTCCAGACGAGTTTGTACCACTGGATTTGCTCTGCGGCGTCAAAGGCGCGCGTTTTGATACCGGCATTGGCAAACAGCTCGGAGAGTTCCCTGGCTTTTTCAGTCCCTTCCGGCGTGGGAATGAAGGGGGCGAATTGGATGTTGCCCCCTTCCAGATGGTTGACATGGCCCGGTTTTTCCCGCATGGCGCAGATGAAGCACAGGCCCACATAGATACGGTCCGCCGGGATGATGCGGGCAATTTCCTCCGCATTTCCCATGCCGTTCTGGAGTGTAACCACAGTTGTGTCCGGCCCCATCAACGGGGGAAGGGCTCTGGAAAATCCGGCGTTTGCCGTGCTTTTCCATGCAACGACAACGAGGTCTACCGGGCCGACTTCCTCCGTGTCCCGGTAAACGTTGATGCGGGGCAGGGAGATATTCCCATGCAGGCTTTTCACCTGAAGGCCGTGTTCTTTCAGATAGCCGTATTCCGAACGTACGATGAAGGATACGTCCTGCCCCGATTCCTGAAGTCTGGCTCCGTAATAGCAACCCAGGGCTCCGGCTCCCAGAATGGCGATTTTCATGGCGTGCGGCGCGGTTGGTGATATTTTTCAGAGCCCCTGGACGTTGCCCTTGTTATCCAGGTAGATGTGCATGGCGTTCGGTGAGACGGGAAGGGCGGGCATGCGCATGATTTCCCCGCAGAGGGCCACCAGGAAGCCGGCCCCGTTGGCGATTTCAAAGTCGCGCACGGTGATGGTGAAGCCGGTGGGACGTCCTCGGAGGCGTCCGTTGTCGGAAAGGGAGTTCTGGGTTTTTGCCATGCAGATGGGAAGGTCCGTCAGGCGGCTGGCTTCAAACTGGGCCAGCTTCTTTTTGGCGGCGGCTGTCAATTCCACACCGTCCGCCCCGTAAATGTTGCGGGCAATGATGTTGAGTTTTTCTTCCACCGGCAGGGCGGATTCATAGAGGGGCTTGAAGGGGGAGGAGCTCCTGTCCGCGGCTTCCACAACCATTTGGGCCAGGTCTTTGCCTCCTTCTCCTCCCTGGGAGAAGATGTCCGCAATGGCGCAGGGAATACCGCGTTCCGCGCAGTGTTTCACGATAGCGTCCAGTTCTTCACGGGAGTCGTCAAAGAATTTGTTGACGGCGACCACAACGGGGCGTTTGTAGTGGGCGGCAGCGTCCAGATGCGCATCCAGGTTGGCAAGGCCTTTTTTCAACGCGTCCACATCCGTGTTTTTCAGATCCGCAAGGGCAGTACCCCCGTGCATTTTCAGCGCGCGTGCCGTAGCTACGATGACAATGGCCGCCGGATCCAGTCCGGACTGGCGGCATTTGATATCCAGGAATTTCTCTGCACCCAGGTCAAACGCGAATCCGGCTTCCGTGACGGCATAGTCTCCAAAATGAAGGGCCATCCTGGTGGCCAGCACGGAGTTGCAGCCGTGGGCAATGTTGGCAAACGGGCCGCCGTGCAGGAAACAGGGCACTCCTTCCACGGATTGGACCAGATTGGGCATCAGGGCATCTTTCAGCAGGGCCATGACGGAACCGGTAATACCCAGTTCCCTTGCGAATACGGGCTTGTCATCCGTCGTGAATCCGATCACGATGCGGTTGATGCGTTCTTCCATGTCCTTGTAGGAAGTGGCAAGGCACAGGCACGCCATGATTTCCGAAGCCGGGGTGATATCGAAGCCTGTTTCTCGGGGGAACCCCTGCTTGTTGAGCCCCACGATGATGGAACGCAGGGAACGGTCGTTCATGTCCATGACCCGCTTCCATATGACTTTGCGTTCGTCAATGTTCAGCGTGTGGAAGAACATGGCGTTATCAATGATGGCGCTGATGAGGTTGTGGGCGGATGTAATGGCGTGGAAGTCCCCTGTGAAATGCATGTTGATTTCCTCTGCCGGCGTCAGGGAGCTTTTGCCGCCTCCGGTAGCTCCGCCCTTGCGGCCGAACACCGGCCCCATGGAAGGTTGCCGGAGCGCCAGGCAGACTTTTTTGCCGATGGCCTGCAATCCCTGCGCCAAGCCGATGGAAACGGTGGTTTTGCCTTCTCCGGATGGGGTGGGAGTGATGGCGGATACCAGGATGAGTTTGCCGGGGGCTGCCGGCTTGTCCAATACGTCCAGGGAAATTTTGGCCTTGTTGCGGCCGAAGGGGATGACGTCTTTTTCATCGACGCCCAGCTTGTTGATACAGTCGGAGAATGCAGGTGTAACCATGCGCACATGATGACGGAAGCCCCCTCTTTTGGCAAGAAGGTTCATGGGCATTCCGGACCGGATGAATCAATGAGCGGGAAAGGGCCGCCTTCTTCCTGTCCTGCGGCATTCCCCGGATATCCATGCAACTCCGGGAGAACCTCCGGAAATACCCGGTATGGCAGGTTGCGCTAAGACGGGGGTAAGAATCAGGGTTGCGCTTTCTGTTTCCTCTCAGCCAGCACGGGACGGTAGTGGCCCGTGATGGTGTGGGAAAACAGGAAGTCTTCTTCCTGCGTTCCGGCGCCGACATTATGAATGATCAGCGGCGTGCCTTCCTCCGTTTTCCGGTCGGAAACGATGCCAATGTGGGGAATACTATCGGACAGGTTCCATGTAACCAGGTCGCCGGGCTCGTAGTCCGCCGCGTTTTCCGTAATGGGAACGGACCAACCTTTTCTGGCAAAGAAGGTACGAAGATTAGGGACCCTGCGGTGGTCAATGCTGCGGTCCGTCGTTTTCAATCCCCATATTTTAGGGTATTTGGAAAAGTGGGCCTTCATGTCCTCATGCACGGCTTTTTGAAGGTCCAGGCCGAAGGCCCTCATGGCGCGGATGACCACATCCGTGCATACTCCCGTTTCGCGGGGAACGTCTCCGTTGGGGTAGGGGATGGATTGATAGCCTCCGTTGTAGGAAACCGTTACTCCTACCTGTTCACGCGCCCTGGCCGCCAGCGCGGCGTTGTCCGCCATCAGGCATGCAGGGCAGGAAAGAAACAGGAGGATGAGAAGGGCCGCCGGTTTCATAGGGCAGATGGGGAGGGAAACGCGGAAAAATCAGACGAAGCTGGCAAAGCCGATGTCCGGCCGGCGTTGCATGCCGTTAAATTGAATCTTTTTGATTTCGTTGTGGGCACGCTGGCGCGCTTCGGAGAGGGTATCTCCCTGTGCCACGACGGCCAGGACGCGGCCGCCATTGGTTTCATAACAGTTTTTATCCGCATTCCATTTGGTGCCGGCGTGGTAAACGGAAGCATTTGAAATATCGTCCAGTCCCTGAATAGCGTCTCCGGAATGGGAGGTCTCCGGATATCCTTTGGAGGCCAGCACGCAGCAGACGCTCCAGCCGTTTTGGAAGGAAATTTCTTCCGGCACAAATTCTCCCTTGGCCCCATGCAGGCAGAAGGAAGCCAAGTCTCCGGAGAGCAGGGGCATAACGGCCTGGCATTCCGGATCGCCGAAGCGGCAGTTGTATTCAATTACTTTTGGGCCGTTTGGAGTCAGCATCAGGCCGAAGTACAGAAAACCCCGGTAAGGCAGTCCGTCTTTTTTTAGTCCGGCTACCGTCGGAGCCACGATTTCCTTTTCAATGCGTTCCAGCATTTCCGGCTCCACCAGCCGGCGGGAAGCTACCGCTCCCATGCCGCCCGTGTTGGGGCCAGCATCGCCTTCCTTGAGGCGCTTGTAGTCCCGTGCCGGGCAGAGAATGAGATAATGGTCGTCCACCAGAGCGCCAAAGATGGAGACTTCCGGTCCGGTAAGAAATTCTTCCACCAGCAGCCGTCCTTCACCAAAACGCTTGTCCGTAAATACTTCTTTCAGGAAAGAGTCCGCTTCCTCCTTGCTCATGCAGACGGCTACGCCCTTTCCGGCGGCCAGACCGTCAAATTTCAGCACGGTAGGATAGTTGTTTCCGATGAGTTGCCGGGCTTCCTCCAATGTGGCCGCTACGCGCGCCTGCCCGGTAGGGATGCGGTGGCGGAGCAGGAAGTCCTTGGCAAATTCCTTGCTGGCTTCCAGCTGGGCGCTTTCTTTTACCGGCCCCCAGCAGGGGATACCCGCACGGGTGCAGGCATTGGCCAGGCCTTCATCCTTGACCAGATAGCTTTCCTCCCCGGCAACGCAGAGATCCATTTTATTGGAAACCATCCAGTCGATCAGCGAGGGCAGATCCCTGGCCGGGATGGGGGTAGCCAGACGGTTGATGGCGTCACTTCCCGGGAAACAGTACATTTCCGGAGCGGAGGGAGATTCCTTGAGTGCCTTGACCAGTGCATGTTCACGTCCACCTTTTCCAATAACGGCTATTTTCATACGCCGCCAGTATGCCGGGACGGACTGATTTTGCCAAGCTGAAATGAACGGTGAGGTTTTCCCTTTTGTCCGGTTGTTCCCGTGCTTTTCCTCCATTGCCGGGAATGGGGCTGTACCACTTTTTCTTTTCGTGGCACGGCGCAGCCGTTCCGTTCGGGGAAGATGATGTAAAAAGGCCGCCTGACCCGGAGGAAAGGCGGCCTGTAAAAGGAAAGGGCGGTATTTGCGTTTAGAACGGGATTTCGTCGTCCATGTCTCCGAAGTCGTTAGACGGCTGATTGGTGGGGGGCATGGGGGGCGGGTTGTAGTTCTGGGCCGGGCGGGATTGTCCGTAGTTGTTGGAACGGGGAGCATTCTGGTACTGCTGGCGCGGAGCACCTCCCATATCGCCTTCACCGCCGCGGGGGAAGAGCTGGATGTTTTCCCCAATCACGCGCAGCTTGGTGCGTTTCTGCCCGGAGGCTTTATCTTCCCAGGAATCCAGTTGAAGGCGTCCTTCCACAAAGACTCCGCGGCCCTTGCTGAGGTAGTTGCCGGCAACTTCCGCTTGGCGGTTCCAAAGGGTGACGTCCACGAAAGTGGTTTCTTCCTGGCGTTCGCTGTTGTCGCCCGCGTAGTAACGGTTGATGGCAAGGCGGATGTCCGTAACGGCGGTTCCTTTGGGAGTGTAGCGCAGTTCGGGATCAGCGGTAAGGTTGCCCATTAAGAAGACTTTGTTGAGATTGGCCATATAGGATGGGTGTTAACGAGGTGTATGGTATATAGGAAAAGGGCCTTACCGTTTAGGAGGAAGGCATGTGTTTGGTCGCTAGCAAGTATGGGCCTGCACATGGTCTTGTGCAATACTAAATTACGGAATCGTCCTTCATCATGTCTCCTTTCTACATTGCATTCGTCATGGAACCGTGAAAACTTTACCTCCATGAGTTTCAGGCAGCGGCGGAGAAACGGACTGTTCCGGGTTTCCTGGGGCACATGCCTTTTGCTGTCTGTGCTGGCACACCTGTTTTTGCTGGCGGGGAGCTGCCTGGTTCCTGAAGAATGGCTGGCTTCCCCACGTCCGGCTGAAGCGGCGCGGAGGAAAGTGGCTGTAAGCGCGCGCATGGTAAAGAAAGTGGAACCTCAACTGGAGAGCCGGAGACAAGAGCCCGCGGAATATCTGCCTGCCGTCGTGAAGACCAATGAGGAGCAGGAAAGCGCCACCAGGCCGGAAGTGCCCAAATTCCAGAGCAACAGGAACACGCGGGCGGAAGGCGGCCGGAAGGATCCGGACGGCGACAGGGATATGCCCGCCCAGGATGGCGTGGAACGGGAAAACGGAGAGATTGTCCTTTTTAACCAGGAAAGGCAGGATGGGGATTTAAGCCATGAACGGGACGGCAACAAAAACGCCTCCCCCGGAGCTTCTTCCAATGTTCCCTACCAGCCCCTGGAACCATCCATGCCGCCTGCCGGTCATCCCGGTTCCCTGGCTCATTCTCCCGTCAAGAAGGGAGAGCCAGGCAAATCGGAAGAGGAAAAAACGGCCCGACAAAACATCCGTCATGCACAGGAGAAGGCCATGCAGCTTCCCCATGCGGTAGTGTTGCCCAGCCCCGGAGATTCGGAGAAGCCGGATCCGCTTGAGGAATTGGCCAAAAGCATTGCGAAAGGGGCGGACAATCCTCCCCTAAATCTTCCCAATCTGGATTTGGTGCCCAATACAAAACCGGTTCAGAAACAGCCCTTGTATGATCCCATGTTCAATGCGGAGAGCCAGCCCGGCTTCAAGACACATGAGCGGAAGACCAAGCAGGTCGGCAAATTCAGCTTTGGCCGCCGTCCGACATTGGATGTGGAAGCTACGCCCATGGGAACGTACCAGGCGATCGTTTACCGGGCTATCGGGGAACAATGGTACCGCCAGTGCGATTTGAACCGCGACCTGATTGTTACCGGAACTGTGCGCATCCGCATCCTGATTAACAAGAATGGCAAAATTTCGTCTATGAGGCAGACTTCCCGCGTGGGAGCCAGCGAGGTACAGAAGTCCTTTACCTTCCTCGCCATCAAACTCGCCAGGCTTCCAGCGATGCCCCCGGAGGTAAGGAGTATGCTTGTGGGGGATTCTTTGGAAATGTATTTCGATTTCAATTTTTAACAACCTACCATCCTGCAACAAATACCATTCACAGATATATGATGATGAACTTGATCAAAGACTGCATTACATTCTTCCAGGCAGGCGGCGTTTTCATGTACCCGCTGGCAGCCTGTTCCGTTCTTCTTATTGCGGCCGTTATTTACCGCATGTTCAATATGAAGAAGAGCCTCATTTGCCCCGTCGTGCTGACCAGGGCCGTGGAGCAGTACACCCGCGGCGCCGTGGGGCGCACTGAATTGGAGAGAATAGCTGCGGATTCGGATTCCGTGGAGGGCCGCCTGGTGCTGGATGCGTTGAATGCACCGCTGGAGGATGAAGCCTCCCTGAAGGAAATGATCCAGGTGAAGGCCCGCGAGGAGTTTGTAACGCTTCAGGCGGGTCTGCCCCTGCTGGACATGATTGTGATGATCGCACCCATGTTCGGCATCCTGGGAACCGCCAGCGGCCTGGTGCAGATTTTCAGCGTTTTCGGAATGGATGAGAGTCACGGCATGATTGCTCAGGGGATTGCCCAGGCTCTGAATACGACGATTGCCGGTCTCGCCATCGCCACTCCGACCGTGATTGCCCACGTTTATTATTCCCGCAAGCTGGAGCGTATTTCCGCCTCCATGGAAGTCCTGCTGACAGAACTGGTTTCCTTCCGCTGCCATCATTCCCAACGCTGACAAGGCCATGCAGTTTTACCGCAAGAAAGCAAGGAGCATGGGGGTGCCCATCGTCCCCATGATTGACATATTGACCATTCTGCTGATTTTTTTCATTGTCCATACGCAGTGGAAGAAGCCGCAGTCCCTGCTTAAGATAGATGTACCCGGAGCGGAATTCATGGAGGGGACTCCGTCTTCGGAACAGCGGGCCGTTCTGACCGTGACGGGGACATCCGCCATTTCCCTGAATGGCAGGCTGGTGGAGATGAATGAACTGGCTGCTGCCCTGGAAGCCTTGAAAAAGGAAAATCCAGGCGTCAAACTGCAGCTTGATGTGGATAAAAAAGCGGAGTTTGGCATCATTGTCGGCATTTGGGATGCGCTGACGTCTGTGGGTATTGACGCAGGTGAGGTTCCTGCCAGAATAGAAATCAACAAGCCCGGCGCACGGTAAGCGCCTTAACATATATATTATCCCCCTCCCGATGTTATTGGAAATAGCACAGTATGGAAATCCGGTATTGAAGGAAAAATGCCGCCCTGTAGAACATTTTGACGACAGCCTGAAAACCCTGGCGGAAAATATGCTGGAAACCATGTACGCAGCAGAGGGCATTGGCCTGGCGGCTCCCCAGGTGAGCATTCCCATTCAACTGGTAGTGATTGATATTCCGAAGGAGGAAGAGTCCGTCACCTGGCTTAAAGTGAACGGAGAGGACAAAGAGCTTTCCGACATCATGCCCTTGATGTTTGCCAATCCCGTTCTGGAACCTTACGGCCCCATGCATCCTTTTCATGAAGGCTGCCTGAGCGTGATGAAAATACGTGCTTCCGTCGTGAGGCCGGATTTTGTCAAGGCTACGGTGCTTCTGATTGACGGAAGAGAAATAACGATTGACTGCAACGGCCTTCTGGCCAGATGCCTGCAACATGAATGCGACCATTTGAACGGCATCCTTTTTGTGGAGCGCGTTTCTTCCGCACAGAAGATTACCCTGCGCAACAAATTGAAGCGTCTGGCATTGGGATATTAGCTTTCCGTGACATCCCTCAGGCCCTTTATGGCAGCCAAAGGAGGGGGGCAAAGAAGACCGCATTCCGGAACCGCAAAGTTTTTACAGCCGGGAACCGTCCCGTGATGTTCCCGGCAGACTATAATCCACCCGGGTTCGCAGTATTCGGAAGAGAAGAGGTCAGGACGCTTTTTCCGGATCCGGCTGAACCGGTTTTCCGGATTCCCTTTTGACGCGTATTTGCAAATCCGCCAAAGCGTTCATGTAGTAAATGTACGCGTCAAAGGCGGATGCATACGGCGTGAAGGAGTTTTCCTTCTGCATGTAGTGGAAGTGGTCCGCGCTCTGCAGTTTGCGCCAAACGTGGGTGAGATCCTTGTCATGGGCTGCCTTGACCGGTTTTTCCAGACGGTAGATTTTGCGGAGGGCTTCATCCTGCATGACGTTGCCATTCCAATGGGACATGGTTCCAAAAGTGGAGCAGGTCATTTCCTGGGTGCACTCACAGACGGAAACGGGCTTGATTTCCTGCGCTACTTCGGACGGAGTCATGAACCGGTTGCCGGCGTCTATGCAGGCGAGAATCATCGTACGCCAGAATTCGAAGACGCCTGTAGCGTCAGACTGGCGTTCCCCCAGCGTTTCATAGTCCATGGACAGGGTAGTGACGCTTCCCTGCTGGTGCGTCAGCCAATCCGCGAAAGTGGTGGGGGAAAGCGGGTATTCCGACCATTCCGGATCAGTCCGCATGATTGCCAGGTCATTGGAGAGTTCCCTGTTGCGGAAGATAGTGGTGGTGTTATACACCCACGGAGCCAGGAAGACTTCATTGCTGGTAAATCCCTTGAGCATGGCCGGGTTGCCGTCCGCCATGATGCCCTTGAAGCCGAGCGTTTCCGCCTGCGCCGCAATGGCGTTGGAGTACAGCATGCCGGTATTCATCAGCACATCCGTTTCCTGATGGAAGAGTTTTTTGAGAAGCTCCCGGTGTTCTTCAATCTGTTCGGCAAATTCCTGAGGGGAGTAAACGGATGCCAGGGAATTGTAATAAGGCATTGCCAGAAAGTCCACACAGCCGGTTTCCGCCAGATCCTTGAATGCGGCAATCAGGTCCGGCCTGTGGTACAGGGCCTGTTCCAGAATGACTCCGCTGAGCGCCAGCCCAAAGCGGAATTTGCCCCCGGTGAGTTCAATAAGCTGTTTCATCAGCCGGGTTGCCGGGAAATAACAGCGTTCCGCCACTGTGCTAAGCACGCGGGCATTCAGATCATCATCTTCATAAAAGGCATGTTCTCCAATTTTGAAGAAGTCATAATGAATCAGCCGGTTGGGCTGATGCGCAACGAAAGTGAGGGAAATGTTGCTCATGGACGGGGTGAAGAAGGCTGAGAGTTATGGAGTAGGGTAAAAAGGCGTTTTTAGCGGTTCAGCACATGTTCATAGACCCGGATAACCTTGTCTGCGGCGGCATCCCAGGTGGAGGCCTTGATGTCCTCCGTGCTCTGTTCCACTACTTTCCGGTACAATTCCTCATCCGTGCAGAGATGGACGATATGTTCCGCCATCTTGTTGACGTCCCAGAAATCCGCTTTCAGGGCTCCCTTCATAACTTCCGCCACGCCGGACTGCTTGGAAATCACGGCGGGAATGTTGAATTGGGCCGCCTCCAACGCAGAAAGGCCGAAGGGCTCCGATACGGAAGGCATGCAGTAGATGTCCGTGATGGAGAGGAGTTCATTGACTTTGTCCTTGTTCAGGAAGCCGGTGAAGTGGAATTTGTCGCCCACGCCCTTGAAGGCTCCGGATTCGATCAACTGGCGGAGCTTTTCTCCCGTACCGGCCATGACGAAGCGTACGTCGTCCGTCTGTTCCAGAACCTTGGCGGCAATCTGAAGGAAGAATCCCGGGCCTTTCTGAGCCGTCAGGCGGCCCAGGAAGAGGACGAGTTTTTCCGGAAATTTTTTCTTCCCTTTGAAGACTTTGACCGGATCCGCTCCGTTGTGAATGGGAAATATCTTATGGGGGTCGATGGCATAGTGCCCGCTGGCGATGGTTCCCGTGTATTTACTGACCGGGATAACGGCATCCGCCTGTTCCATGCCGAATTTTTCAATGTCGTAAATCCAGCCGCGGGCATCCGCTCCGGCACGGTCAAACTGGGAAGCGTGCAGATGCACCACCAGGGGTTTGCCCGTGGCTTTTTTCACTTCCACGCCAGCCAGATAGGTCATCCAGTCATGGGCGTGGATAATGTCAAAATCCTGCTGAAGGGCGACTTTTACCGCTATTTTTGAGAATTGAATGACTTTCAGGGCCAGGTCTCCGGCGTAAAGGTCTTCCTTGTTCCTGAACAGCTGAAGGTCGGCTTCATGCGTTTTGGAGAAGGTGATGCGGCCTTCCTTGGTGAACTGCACCACGCCGGATTCCCCTTCCACGGTGGTGTAGGGGTCCAGTTCAATGGGCGCGCGCTCCACCAGGGCAAAGCTGTCATAGGAATATTTCCGGTCCACTTGCTCCACTTCCCGATAGGAGACGTTATTGAGACCGGTGAGCTGGAATCCGTCAAAAAGGACGGAAGGGTCGGCCTTGGGAACGATCACCCTTAAATCCACTTTTTTTGCCAGCGCCTTGGAAAGACCCAGGCAGGCAATGCCCAACCCCCCGTTGACCAGGGGCGGGAATTCCCATCCTAATGTAAGAACTCGAATTGTGCTCATCGGTTGATGTGGTTTGTCGGTGCCGGGAAGGATACGGACTCGTGCCGTGTTGTACACCAACGCAATAAAACCAGATTTTTCATGTTCGGTCTAGATTAATATGAATAATTTTACTCTAATAATGAAAAGAAAAGTGCTGCTTTAGTTCAATCTTGCGTTCGTCATGAAATTGATTTAGTCTGGACTGAACGCTTTTGATCCTCTCTTCCGTCCGGCTTCAATGTGCTCCGTTTCCAACATCCCTGAAAGACGAAAAACACCTCCTCTCCGGGGGAGTCTCGTCAAATGGGAGTACACGAATACGGTTTCCAAAATAACTCTCAGCGTGTGTCTTGCTGATGCCGGTATTGTCCGCGTAACGTATTTCCCCGGAGCGGTGCCGGAAGACGAGCCGAGTTATGCCGTAAGCCCCGGATATTCCGCGCCGGGAGCGGAAATCCGCGAGTATGATGAGGCCGGGGTTCATGTCGTTGAGACGTCCCTGCTCCGCATCCGCATTCGCACGGAGGAGCAAAAGGTGGATTTTTACGATGTTGCCACGGATGAGCCCCTGCTGACGGATGAGGGCGGATTCGGCCGGGAGAGCAAGGACTGGACTGGAGACGCCCGGGTATGGATACGGAAAAATCTCCAGGAAACGGAGCATTTTTTCGGGCTTGGGGACAAGCCGTGCGCCTTGAACCTGAGGGGCAAGTATTTCTCCATGTGGGGAGCGGACCATTATGATTTCCATGAGGAATCGGATCCCCTTTACAAAAGTATTCCCTTTTTCCTCAGTTTGCGGGAAAGGAAAGCGTACGGCCTGTTGTTTGACAACACGTGCCGTTCGTATTTCGACTTCGGAGCTACGGATGAAAAGGTTCTTTCCTTCGGGTCCTTCGGGGGCCTGATGAATTATTATTTCATTTACGACAGCACTCCTCTGGACATCATCTCCGCTTATACGCGCCTTACCGGTACGCCTGAATTGCCGCCTTTGTGGGCGCTGGGGTACCACCAGTCCAAGTGGAGCTATTATCCGGACAAGGCCGTATACAATCTGGTGGAGCGTTTCCGGGGACTGGGCATTCCGTGCGATGCCGTGCATCTGGACCATCATTACATGGAACGGAAGGAGGGATTTACCTGGGACAAACAGAATTTCCCCGACGCGGAAGGAATGGTCCGCGCCTTGGAGAAGGACGGTGTGAAGACGGTTCTGATTGTCAATCCCGGCGTGAAGGTCAACCCCGCCAATCCGGTCTGGAAAGAGGGGATGGAACGCAATTATTTCTGCCGCCGGTCGGAAGGCAATTTATTGTCGGAGGAAGTATGGCCGGGACTTTGCAATTTCCCGGATTTTACGGCTCCCGCCATACGCGGCTGGTGGGCGGATCTGTTCAGCAGGGATATTGGGAAAATTGGCGTGCGCGGCCTCTGGAACGACATGAACGAACCTGTCGTTTTTCCGGACCGCACTTTCCCGATGGATACGCGGCATGAATATGACGGCATGCCCTGTTCCCATGAAAAGGCCCATAATATTTACGGGCAGTGCATGGCGGAAGCCTCCTGGCTGGGCATGAAGCGTCACGCTCCGGACCGGCGCCCCTTCCTGCTGTCCCGATCCGGTTTTGCCGGATTGCAGCGCTTTGCCGCCACATGGACAGGGGACAACCGGTCCAGCTGGGAACATTTGAAGCTGGCCAATTTCCAGTGCCAGCGGCTTGCGGCTTCCGGTATTTCCTTTGCGGGAGCGGATGCTGGGGGATTCATGGGGCATCCCACGCCGGAATTGTTTTGCCGCTGGATGCAGATGGCTTCTTTCCACGGTTTTTTCCGCAATCATTCCTCCGGGGAGTTCGGCGGTCAGGAGCCATGGGTTTTTGGGCAGGAAGTCACCTCTTACGTGAAAGCCGCCATAGAGGGCCGCTACCGCCTGCTTCCCTATATCTACACGCAGTTCCGCCGGTACGCGGAGACGGGCATGCCCGTGCTGCGCTCCCTGGCCCTGCAATGTTTTACCAACAAGGACACCTACTGGCGGGGGGCGGAGTATTTCTTCGGAGACCATCTGTACGTCATTCCCATTCATGAGCCGCAGGAAGGCGGGCGGTTCCTCTACATTCCGGAGGGCGTCTGGTATTCCTACCACACGGACAGCCTGATGGAGGACACAGGAAAGGATGTATGGGTGAAGTGCCCCCTTTCTTTCCTGCCCGTGTATGTCCGCGGAGGGGCGGTAATTCCCCATTGGCCGGTACAGCAATACGTGGGAGAACTGCCTCGGCCGCCGCTGACGCTGGATGTATGGTGGGCGCCGGAAGGGGAGGTAGCCTCCCATTTGTATGAAGATGCAGGGGACGGATATGCATACCGGAACGGAGAATGCGCCGTGCATGGGTTCCTTTACCGCGGCGGCTCCAATTCCCTGGAGCTGGATTGGAACTGCGAAGGGGATCCCTGTGCGTTCCATGAGTCCGCAGAGGTGGTTTTGCACGGTTTGCCTGCGGGTATTTCCGTCAGTGCATGCATGGACGGCGTGCCGTGCTGCGGCGTGATGAGGGAAGGAAGGGTGTGGAAAATACCGGTGAAGGATAAATTTGACACGCTTTCCGTCTGCTGGCCGGAGGAATAATGTTCTTCCATTAAGGGATGAGGCGTCCGGAGGAACTGTCATGGAAGGTGGAAACTGCGCCTGACCGTATCCCTCTTCAGTTTCAGTTCCCGCCATTCATGCGTCAGGGTGGAGGAGGCCACTACGCCGCCCCCGGTACAGAGTGCGAGCCTCTGCCCCTGCCAGTACAGGGAGCGGATGCCTACCAGGCAGAAAAAGTCTCCATCTTCCAGAAACCCGAACGGGGCGCCGAAGTGAAGCGGACAGCGGAGACGTGAACGCCAGTCGTCCAGCTGGGCGAGCGTGTTTTCCGTGCGGGGCTGGGAACCCAGGGCGGGGGTGGGGTGGAGCAGCCGTATCCAGTGGGCCGGAGTATGCTGTTCGTCCGATTCCAGTGTGAGGTAAGTGACGAAGTGGATCAGGGTGCCCAGGTTCAGCACGCTGCGTGCCGTTCTGGTGACGCTGCCGAAGGGGGACAGGCGGGAAAGAATGCTGCCCGCCACGATTTCATGCTCGCGGATTTCCTTGTCGTCGTTGATGAAAACCCCTTCATCCTCCGGACGGGCCGTTCCTGCCAGGGCCATTGTCTCCAGGCTGCGGCCCTGCTGGTGGAACAGTGTTTCCGGAGTGATTCCGCAGAATCCTTCCCGTTCCGTCCACCAGGCGTAGGGATAATGGGAAGGAGAGCTGCTGATGGCCCGCAGGATGAGTTCCCGGGGTGTGTGGGGGAGCAGCATTTCCCCGAACTGGGGGATCGCCGGAACGCTTTTCATCAATTGCCCGGCAGCGATTTGCTCCATCATTTCCGCAAAAACCTGCGCGTATGCGTCCGGAGACGGTTCCGCCCACCGGATTTCCGGAGCAGGCGGGGGGGGATTTCCCTCCGCCGGGAGAGCATGAAGGGCTGCCGGTATTTTCCATGGCCGCGGGTCGTCCAGCCGGAATGTATCAATATAAAAGGCGGGGCCGGAATCCGGCGGTTCCGCTGATTCCCGGAAAGGCCCGGTTCCGAGAAGAAGGCCGCGGGAAGGGTGCTTGATCAGGGCTCCGGAAGTCAGCGTTTTTATGTCCATGCGCAATTCATGTTAAAATGCCGCCGCCGGGAATTCCAGCTATTTGAATGTTTGTGAAGTGCGGAAGAAACGGGAATGACGGTTCAGTGGGCGCCTCCGTTTTTCCAGAATGTCCCATGGATGGCATGGACCTGAAAAAGGGCATTCCCCTTCGTCCCTGACGCTTTTTCCTCCTCCGTTGAAAAAGCAGGGGATGACGGCCTTCCCCTGCCCGGAGCCTGTAACGGAGAGAAACTCCGCCCCTGTTTCCTGGAGCCGTGCGCCATGTCACGTGCGTTCCCCTTTTGAATTGACGGGAAAAAGCACTCAAGTAAGCTTTAAAGAGCTTCCAACCCTATGCAGATAATGAACAGACCAGCACCATCAGTCCCCACCGCCGATATTCCGGTAGAGGCCATGCTGGCAGAGGTGCGGAAGCCGCTGGGACCCGTTTGGTGGAGCGTGTTTCTCGCCAGCGCATTGCTGGCGGCGTGGGGCATAGGGTGGAGTTCCTGGCGTATTGCCGCAGAGGGTGTGGGCGTGCTGGGGGTGAATAATAACGTGGTGTGGGGGCTGGACATCGTGCATTTTGTTTTCTGGATAGGCCTGGGGCATGCGGGCACCCTGATTTCCGCCGTCCTGCTGCTGACGCGCCAGTCATGGAGAAGCCCGATTGCGCGCGGAGCGGAACAGATGACCCTGTGCGCGGTTATTTGCGCCGCCGTTTTCCCTGTGGTGCACGTAGGGCGTGTCTGGATGGCGTGGATGGCTTCCCCGTTGCCGGAAGTGAGCGGAATTTGGCCGGACATGGCCTCTCCTTTGATGTGGGATGTCATGGCAGTCAGCACCTATTTTCTTCTTTCCCTGTTGTACTGGTATATCGGCCTGGTGCCGGATTTCGCGTTGCTGAGGGATTGCTGCAAGGGGCGTCTGAGGCGCCGGTACGGGTGGCTGGCACTGGGCTGGCAGGGGACGGGGCGCCAGTGGCGCGCCTATGAAAAGGCCAGCCTTCTTTTTGCGGTTATTCTGACTCCTCTCGTGGTATCCGTTCATTCCGTGGTGAGTTTCGATTTTTCCGTGACTCAGGTGCCGGGGTGGCACCAGAGCATTTTCCCGCCCTATTTCGTAGGGGGGGCCATCCTCAGCGGCATGGCGATGGTTCAGCTGATTCTGCTGGGGGTGAGACGTCTGATGGCCGGCAGCGGCGTTCGCCGGGCCGTTACTCCGGCCATTCTGGATTTAAGTTCCCGGTTTGTGCTGGCCCTGAGCCTGGTGATGGGAGCCATGTATTTGTGGGAGCATCTGGCAGCCATTCTGAATGGAGGCTCTCCGGAGCCGTTTCCGGGCAGAAATCCTGTGAATGCCGTGTTCCTCATCGTCATGGTTGCCGGGAATGTGGCGCTGCCCCAGTTGTTCTGGCTCCGCTCTCTGCGAACCAACCGCTGGGTGATCGCCGCCGTGGCTCTGGGAGTGCTTGCGGGCATGTGGATGGAACGTTTCTGGATTGTCGTGAATTCCCTGAAGGCATCCCTGCTGGCTGCCAACATCGGAGAGTATTTCCCCAGCGTGACGGATTTGGCCATGATGGCCGGGAGCGTGGGGCTGTTTATGGCCCTGTACATGGCGCTGGTGCGTGTGGCTCCGTTCTTCTCCCTGTGCGACGTGCGGGAACAGCAATCCCTGAACAAGGAGGGCGGGGCATGAAAAAGCCCGTCATTTCCGGCTGGGTGCTTTCCTTCGGTTCGGAGAAGGCGCTCCTTCAGGCTGTCCGCGTGCTGGTGAAGGAGGAAAATCTGCGCTGGGAGGTTTGCGCACCTTACCCCTGCGCCGCTGTTCGTTTTGCCAACAGGCACGCCGGGAAGGCCGTTGGAGCAGGCGTCCGGCTGTGGGCCGCAGCGGGCGGCGTCTGCGGGTTTCTGGCCGTGGCTCTGTGGCTTTACTGGACGCAGTTCTGTGCGGATCCCCTTGTGACCCAGGGAAGGGTCCAGGGCTGGGACAGCTGGCCCGCATATGTCCCTCCCCTGTTTGAAGGAACTTTGCTGGGGGCCGGATTGCTGACCGCCGCCGGTTTCCTGAAGGGGGCTCTTCTCCCGCAGTGGCACGACTGGGCATTCGAGTGTGATTTTTTCAGGACGGATGAGCACGGGAACGGTTACTTCATTCTGCTGGAAGGCGGGAGCGAAGGCCATGCCGCCGTTTTGGCTGAAGCCCTGCATCCGGATGCCTGCGAGTACGTTCATGGGAAAGGAGGCCGGGCATGAGAGGAGGCATCACGGCGGTAGCAGCCCTTGTTCTCCTGGGAGCGCTCTGGTTCCTGGCAGGGGACGACGATGGAAGAAATGCCGTTCCCCGTTTGTTTGACAATATGAATGATCGTCCTCTGGCGGATGCCCAGCAGGTGGGGATTTCTTCCGCCGCCCCGGACCGGAAAACGCGCCTGGCGCCTCCCCGCTCCGTGGCGCAGTCCCTGGGCATGAACGGAACGGTCCGAAAACGGGAGGATGACCGGGACTCGTTTGCTGCGGAAGGTTCCTATTTTTCCTCCGGCCGCATGCAGGGCGGAGAGGAGGATTCCATGCCTCTGGAACTGGGCGGCATCTCCCGCAGCCGCGACGTGCTGGCGGAGGGGCGCGCGCTTTATCTGGCGCATTGCGCCGTTTGCCACGGAGAGGACGGAAGCGGACGCGGAAGCATGGCCGCTTATGACACCTATCCGCAAATAGGCCCCTTCCGGGATGAAAAATATGCTTCCTATTCTTCCGGAAAAATGTTCAGGAGCATTCGGTTGGGGCAGGGAAACATGCCCGCTTTCGGAAACATTCTCACGGCGCGGGAAATCTGGTGTCTGGTGGCGTTTATCCGCCATTTGCAAGCGCCGCCGGAAGAACCTGCCGTTCAACAAAAGGAACAACATTCATGAACAGCAATACATCTTCAACAGGCGGGGAACGCCAGGACCGTCCGGGATTCGGCTGGGCCGGGCGTTCCGCTGCCCTTTCCCTGTGGATCATTTCCGTTCTATTATGGTGTGTGCTGATGCGCCAGTCCTTTACGGCCATGCCCTGGGACGACATGACGGTAGCCGGAGAAAGGCTGCAGGAATTGAGAAGGCCGTTCGCCGCTGCCGGAATGGCCGTAGGAGTCCTTGGCTCCAGCCTCTGTCTGGGGTGCCTGTTCTGGCTCTGCCTGTCTTCACTGACGGGTTCCGGCTGGGGCATTGCGCTGAGAAGGGTGCTGGCGGCGGGTTGCTGGGGGTTTTTACCCGGTGTTTTGGTATTGGCCGGAACGGTCGGCTGCCTGACTACCGTGATTTTTCCGGAAGCAGCCCGCTACTGGGGAGTGGCGGATGTTGCCTCTCCCGGCGTCCAGCCCTTCGGCGTTCTGGATTTGGCTGACTTCTCATGGTGGAACCCGGCATGGCTGTACGTGCGCGTGGGGAGTATTGCGGTGCTTTCCTGGAGCATGGCCCAGGTATGGGAAACGCTGGTTGCGGAAAAAAATGTCTGGCAGCCTTCCTTCCGCCGGGGCTCTGCCGCCTTCTGCATGGTTGTGACGGTGATGATGCTGGGCCTGCTGGGGATGGACATGCTGGGAGGGACGGGAAAGGTCGTTCTTTCCATGTTCCCCGTATACATGATTGCATATGTTCTGCTGGCGTCCCTGGCATTCGCTGTGTTGTCTGCCGTGTTCCTGAGGCGGCTGGACGGAGGGAAGGAGCTGCCTTGGCCCCGCCTGGGCGGCATGCTGACGGCCATGGTTCTGGTGAAAGCCTATATTGTGTATTCTCAGTACATGATTACCTGGTACGCCTCCATTCCGGCTGAAATGTCCTTTTATAACGTAGCCGCTTCCTCCGGCTGGTCCGGAATGTTTGCCGCGGCTCTTGTTCTTCAGCTTCTGCTGCCTTTCCTTATTTTGCTGTTCCCCGCGTTGAGACGCCGGCCGTCCGCTTTGGGCGCTGTATGCGCCGGGGTGCTGTTTGGCTCCCTGCTGGAAGCATGCTGGATGTTTGGCCCCGGACTTGGGCTGGATCCGTCCGCATGGAAGGCATGGCTTCCGCTTGTCCTGCTCTTGGGAGGGATGGCCCTGATCTGCTGTTTTTCCTTCCTGGGGGCACTGAGCGTCCGCAGGGTATTTCCCGAATCATGATGAACCGTACCGCCGCCGTTTTTTTTCTGTTTTTCCGCCGTCCGGGCGAGTATCTCCCCCTGTTCTGGCTGGCAGGGGCTTTCGTGCTGGGTTTCCTGTGGTCGCTGGCGTACGCTTCCGGTCTGGTGGCGGAGGAGCCTTTGCCGTGGCCGGCCGGCCGCCTCATGTTCGCATTCTACGGCATGCTGGTGTACGGCTGGGCCCTCCCCATCCTGTTTTCCTTTGCGGCGGGAAGCAGGAGCCGGTGGATGAAACCCGCAGAATGGCTCTGGCATGCCTGCGTTGCGCTGGGGTTGGCGACTATTGCCGCGGGGAATGGGAGCGGCGTGCTCCTGATGCCTTTTGACTGGTGGGTTTGCCCGGTTTTTGCCTTCCTTGCCGCAGGGGCGGCGTGCGTCGCATGGTTCCGTCCGTTTCCGTGGCCTGTACGGCTGTTGTTCAGTTCCTCCGCCGGGTGCGTGGCTGCGGCCCTTTGGGCGTTGGGATATACGCAGGCATTGTCCATGAATGGCCTGCTGGATGTTTCCGCCCTGGGAGGAAGCCTGTCCTGCGGGCTGATGTTTGCCGCCCTGGGAGCGGCGGCGCTCCGCCTGGATATGGCGCAGGGGAGGGCAGCCGGAATCCTGTCCGTCTGGATGGCCCTGGTGCTGGCGGCGGCTCCGGTGATTGGCGGGCTGGGGGGGCTTCAGGGGTTTCCCGTGCCGTGGATGTTGGTGGAGGCCGGTACCGCCTGGTTTTGGTGCGCCGTTCTTCCCGCCGTCCTGGCGGTGGCGCGTTTTTGGATAAAATCCGGTACGAAGACCGGAATATGGGTGAAGACCGGAGTTTCCCTGCTTGCCTTGCTGGCGGCATGGAACGTATTTGTTGTGGGTGCGCCTGAGCTGATGCAGTTTTCCCTGTCTGCGTGGCATGAACCGGAATTATGGATTCTGCTGGGGGCCGGAGTTTTGATGATGGCAGGGGGGAAGGCCCCCGGACATTTCCCTGTGGCATGGCGGCTGTTGGGCGCAGGCGTCTGCGGCGTGCTTCTGGCGTATGCCGTGGGCGTGCTTGCCGCCCTGGATGTCCAGGCTTTTCCTGAGGCCCGTCGCGCGGAGCTGATGAGCGGCTGGGTGGGCATGGCTGCCTGCATCCACGCCGTAGCCATGGCTTTTTGCCTGGCGGGCAGCCTCTGCCTGTGGCGGCCAGCGGGAGCGGAAGACGGAGGCCGGGAGCCTTCCCCTCCGTTTTTGCGGCGTTTCTTCTTCATTTCAGCCGTAGCGGCGGCTTTGGCGCTGGCGACGGCTGCGGCCGTTGTTCTGCATGCTCCGCCTCCGGATACCATGGAGGTCAGGAGGCACGTTCATGATGCGGAAGGTTCCGGTATTTATGCCGCGGAGGGGTGTGCCCTGTGCCATACCCAGATTATCCGGCGTTCCCTGTCCGGAAAGGACTGGCAGACGGCGATTGACCGCGGCACGGATCCCGATTTCCCCTACCGGGTCAGTGAACCGGAAGACATGGATGCCGAATTCAACAGGGAAGGGGCTCCGCAGGCGGGTGTGGCGGCCATAGGCCCGGACCTGAGCAATGCGGCGGAATACGCCGCCGGGAGGCTGGAATATGAAGACGCCGTATCCGGCGGCACGCGCCGCGCCGCGCAGGTGCGGGAGTGGCTGGCCCTGCATCTTTACAACCCGCGGGAAATGCAGTTCAACAAACCCTGGACCATGTGTCCGGCCATGCCCGGACTGTTTGAGGAACGCCCGGTGGAAGGGAACGCCCCCTCCACGGCTGCCCTGCCTGTCCGGATGGAACGGGGCCGGGAGCTGGTGCCTTCCCCGCGCGGGGAGCGCCTGTTGAACTACCTGGAGTCCCTGCGGAGGGTGGAACCCTCCCTGAAGCGCGACCAAATCCATTCCTTCCCGGCCCTGTCCCACATTCACCCGGATTATGCCGCGCATCCTCCCGCCGTGGACATGGAACGCCTGAAGAAGGCCCGCGCCGCCGCCGTGATGGAAAAGGGCAGGGGCGTGTACCTTTCCAAATGCGCCATCTGCCACGGCAACGACGGCATGGGGGACAAGGTGACCTATCCGCCCCTGGTCGGGTCCGAGTGGCTGAAGGAAAAGCCTGATGCGGAAATCGTCAGGATCATCCTCCAGGGACTGACCGGACCCATCACGGTGAATGGAAAGGAATGGGATTCCACCATGCTGCCGCCCGGCGTCACGGATTCCCGCGACCTGGCGAACCTGCTCACATTCCTGCGCCGCCAGTTCGGCGGGGTGGAGAAGGCGGCCTATACGCCGGAGCAGGTGGACGCCATCCGCCGGAATCTGTGACGGGAGGGCCCCCGATTACAACGTTTCATGCTCCTTGCCCCGGGAACGGAAATGGCTGCAAATGCCATTCTATGAATTTAGATGATACGTCCGCCCTTTCTGCGGACAGAAACGTTGTAATCGGAACAAATGCCAGTGCCGCCAATGGCACGGACAATGTTGTGATAGGTTACCTCTTCCACCAGAGACGACCGGGGTACCGTTGTGGGTTCCACGTCCGTGGGCACCAACTCCGCCGGAACCGCCCTGGGGGATCATATTAAAGTAGGGAATTCCTGCGTTTCCGTAGGTTCCTGGTCCAATACGGACCACTGTTACATGGGGATAGCCCTGGGTTATCAGAGTAATACGTCCAATGAATCGGAGAAGCACCATACGGCCACGGCCTATTCCTTCTGCGCGGGCATGGGTTCCCGGATCGAGGGGGCCTTCTGCATAGGCATCGGCAGGGGGGGTATGTGGAAGACGGCTGCGGGCACAGCATCGTGCTTGGCGGCTATTCCAGGCCGGAAGTGCCCAGCGGCATTGTGATTTCCGGCGGCCACGCGACGGCCACCCGGTGTGGTTCGTCAGTCCGGGCGTCACCAGCGGGGAGATGATGCTGGCCAGGCAAGCCCTTTTAGATTTCCACAACTTCCTCTTTCGTGATGGCATTGTAGGCCAGTGTTATCCCTCCGAAGCCGGAACCGGGGCCGGAGGATTGCCCGGGTCAATGTCCTTTGCCAGCAAATCCAGCGGGTATAATTCCAGTTTGGTGCCGGGGGTGCAGAAAAATACCATGTCGGGATTGTCCCCGGTCTCGTCCGTTTTAAAACCAAGCTTGTCCCGGTAAAATTGCAGGGACTTTTTCATGTCTATGACTCCAAGGCAGATGCCGGTTACTCTGTTCATGTTCTTCTTCATGGAATTGGCGAATAGCCTGTTTTTCTGTTTAATGTTTTGCGGAGCCTCCGCCAGGAAAATGTGTTTTTCCCGGTTTTGTTAACGTCTGGTTTTATGGTGAAAGAAACGGAGCCGTCCGCAGGTAGTTAAGGAACCTTTTCATGAATCTTCCTTCCTCCCGCATTCCCTGGCTGGACAACATCCGTGTTTTTGCCTGTATTCTCGTTATTGCCAGCCACATCGTGGGGCAGTTTTTTGTGTCGCCTCCTTTCACTCCGGACAATGAAACCTTTGCCTGGTCCTCCTTTTATACGGTGCTGGTGCGGGTCTCCATCCCCCTGTTTTTCATGATTTCCGGCGCCCTCCTGCTGCCCGTTCGGGATACGACGGGACAATTCCTGAAAAAACGCTTCACCCGCGTCCTGTTCCCCTTCCTGCTGTGGTCTGCGTTTTACACTGTTTTTCCGTGGAGCTATGAAACGCTCACGGGGGACAGCTTTCACTCCGTCTTCCCCCTCTCACGGGTCACGCCGGACCTGGAAACCATGGGAACGAACCTGCTGCTGATTCCACTGAAATTCAGCGTAGGCATTCATCTCTGGTACCTCTACGTGCTGATGGGCCTTTACCTCTTCCTGCCAGTCATATCCCCCTGGGTGGAGAAAGCGGGAAAGGCGGCCTTTGCCTACTTCCTGCTACTGTGGGCGCTCACCCTCTTGTTCCCTTATCTCCAGACCATTTTCCCCAGCTATCTGGGAAAATGCCCCTGGAATGAATACGGGGCCCTGCATTCCTTCTCCGGGTACCTGGGCTACATGGTGCTCGGCTGCTTTCTGAGGAAATACCCTGGGAATGCCTCCTTCGCCCGCACGGCCTGCTGGGCCGTTCCGTGTCTGGCCGCGGCCTTTTGGTTTACCCTCCATTTCTACCGGACGTCCACGGCTCAGGCCTGGTCCTCAAGCGGCGACTACATCGGCTTCGCCAGCATTAATGTGGCCCTCATGTCCGTGGCCTTATTCGTTCTCTTCCAGTCACTTCCCGCGTTCGGAGCCGGGTCCGCGCCGCGGCGGTTCCTGGCTGATTTCTCCAGCATGAGTTTCGGCATCTACCTGGTCCACTTTGTGCTGGTGGGAGCCGTTTACCGCCTCTTTGGCATGCTCCATCTGTTGTTCCTTCCGGCTTCTCTTTCCATTCCGCTGCTGACTGCGGCGACGTGCCTGGCAGCCTGGGGAATCATCAAGCTGCTCTCCTTCCTCCCCGGCAGCAGGTACCTGATCGGATAAATTCCGGCATGGAGACAAAAAACTGCCCTCCGCACCGTGTGGCGGGAGGGCAGTCCGGATGGAAAAAGCGGGAAAAACAGGGATCAGCTCAGGGTTTCCACCAGTTTGTCGCCGTAAGCGGAGCAGGTAAGTTCCGTGGAACCGGGAATCATTTCCGCAAGGTCGAACGTAACCGTTTTTTCGGAAATCACCCGGTCAATGGCCTGAATCAGCAGATCGGCGGCTTCCGTCCAGCCCATGTAGCGCAACATCATCTCCGCAGACAGGATGACGGAGCTGGGGTTGGCCTTGTTCAGTCCGGCCAGTTTCGGCCCGGTGCCGTGCGTAGCTTCAAAAATGGAATGCCCCGTCAGGTAGTTGATGTTGCCTCCGGGGGCGATTCCGATGCCGCCGACCTGCGCCGCCAGGGCGTCGGAGATGTAATCCCCGTTCAGATTCAGCGTGGCTACCACGTCGAAGTTTTCCGGATGGAGCAGAATTTCCTGAAGGAAGGCGTCTGCAATGCAATCCTTGATAACGATACCGTTGGGAAGTTTCAGCCAGGGGCCGTCCCCTATGGGGAGGGCGCCGTATTCCCGCCGTGCGACATCGTATCCCCAGTCACGGAAGCCGCCTTCCGTGAATTTCATGATGTTGCCCTTATGCACCAGCGTGACGCTTTTCCTTCCGTTTTTCACGGCATAGTCAATGGCGGCGCGCACCAGGCGCTCCGTGCCTTCACGGGAAACGGGCTTGATGCCGAAGCCGGAGCTTTCCGGGAAACGAACCTTTTTCATGCGGTCCGGGAAAATGCGGCTCATGGTATCAAAAAACAGCTTGGCATCCTCCGTGCCTTCCTTGAATTCGATTCCGGCGTAGATGTCTTCCGTGTTTTCGCGGAAAACGACCATGTTCACTTTTTCCGGAGCTTTGACGGGAGTTTCAATGCCGTTGAAATAGCGCACGGGACGCAGGCAGACAAACAGATCCAGATCCTGCCGCAGCGTGACGTTCAGGCTGCGGATGCCTCCGCCCACCGGAGTAGTGAGGGGGCCTTTGATGCCGATGAGGTACGTGCGGAAAGCTTCCACCGTTTCATTCGGAAGCCAGGTGCCCAGATTATCAAAAGATTTCTGCCCGGCAAAAACTTCATACCATGCGATGGAACGCCTGCCCTGATAAGCCTTGGCTACGGCTGCGTCAATGACACGGGAGGCCGCCGCCCATATCTCAGGACCGGTTCCATCACCGATGATGAAAGGAATGACGGGCCTGTCCGGAACGCAAAGCCTGCCGTTCTGCATGGTGACGGCTGCACCGTCCGCGGGAGGGGTGAATGTTAAATTGGCCATGACGTGCGTTCCTTTATAGGACGCAGCCCGGTTTGGCAAGATAAAAGAGCGGAATGGGGAACTGTGCTTCTGGAGCTTTGCCGGCTCCTGAAGCAACCGGCCTTGAAAATGTTTTCCTCTTGTACCTCAGAACCAGCGGTCCTTCCCGGAAGGTTCTTCCGGCTGCCCGGCTTCTTCCCGGAGGCGTTTGAGGAAATTTTCTTCAGCCTGATGTTTCAAACCGCTCTCCATGATATGCTTCCGGGCGTTTTCGTTCAGCTGGTTGACGGCAATGGCGGCATCTTCGGAAGTCAGCCTGTTCCAGATGCCGGCGTCATCCTTCACGATTCGCAGGGACCCCTCCACCATCTCACAGGAAATCAGCTTGCCATGAAGGCCCTCTGCCGTAATGGGGCCTTTGTTTCCTGCGGGAATGATAATCCGAAGAGGTTCGGGCCCTTCCAGATTGATGCCCCCGTGGGCGCGGTAGGCCGCTTTCAGAATCAGCGTTTTCCTGCTCCACCACCAAGTGGTGGAGTAACGGTATTCATATTCAAAAGTCCGTTCCACTGTTACCAGGTTGGCCACTTTTTCATCCTTCTGCACAATCAGGGCCACGCCGCCGTGGTTGGAGGAAAAACCCTTATTGATCAGGGTGAGGCCCGCTTCCCTGCCGGCTTCAATCAGTTTTTCCGCTACAGCCATCGGCTTTTCCGCCGGGGCGGTGATGCAGGTGCGCACGCCCCAGAACAATACGGCCAGCACACCTATCAGAACGGCTCCCCTGGCCAGCGCGACAACGGCGGGGGAATGGAAAAAGGTGGGGGAGGATCCGCTCATGAGATGTTGTGCGTGGCGGAAATTCAGGGTTCCGGGTCTTCATGGGAGCCATGTTCCCTGATAGGGGGCATGAACAGGGCCAGGAAGGTGAAGGCGATGACGGTCAGGTCATCTATCTGTCCTACTCCCGGAATGAAATCCGGAATCAGGTCAATGGGGGAAAAGGCATAAAGAGCCGTCAGAGCCAGGAGGACAAGCTTGCGTCTGGTGAACAGGCGCGGTTCTCCTTCCCGGCTGCGGAAGTAATTGATGGCCCTGACCAGAAGCTGCTGCCTGGAGCCGTTGGGCGGAATGGGAATCTTGTTTTTCATGGAGATGCAGGGGTGAATTTACCGTCAATGGAAAGGAAACTCTTTTTTATATGGACCGGAAGCAGACCCGGAGGCGGGATAACGGGCCCCTTCGTCCTGCCTTGTTCCGGCAACGGCACGGGAAGGGATTTTTTTGAAGCCGTTTTCTGTAGGCGTCTTTTCATCAGGGAAGCTCTTTCCTTATTGTCTCATGCACTCCCGGCCGCGTCCAGAGCAATTCCCGGCTTCTTCCGGGAATGAGCTTCCTTGCGTTTGAGAGAGTATAACTGCGCCGTGCATGTATTTCCTTTTCCTGGCATTATCATCGGCAAGGGAAGAGGGCAAGTGCCGGAAAGCGCGGAAGGAACCGTAATATTTGTTCTGTCTCTGCCGTTTTCCGAGCCTGTTTTCCCCCAGCCGCAAAAACGTTCCGCAGGGTAGAGGAGGGCTTCTTCCCCATTGGCCTGCGTTCCCTTCCCGGCAGAGGTCCGCTTGGGCTTGCGGCATTGACACGGCGGGAGGCACGGGGTACTCTCCTGCGGCATATATAATGATCAGTTTTACCAATATCAGCGGAGCCGAGGAAATTGGGGCCAATTGCTATTTGCTTGAGATGGACGGCACCAGGATTGTGCTTGACAGCGGGATGCACCCCAAGAAGGAGGGGAAGGCGGCCATGCCGGATTTTGATTCCCTGGAACCCAATTCCGTGGAAGCAGTTTTTTTAAGCCATTCCCACCTGGACCATCTGGGAACGCTGCCTGTGCTTCAGGAGAAACAGCCAGCGGCGGAGGTGTTCATGACGCCCGCCGCGGCAGCCCTGTCTGAAGTGATGCTGCATAATTCCGTGAATGTGATGAGCGCCAAGAGGCTGGACCTGGGCATTGTGGAGTATCCTTTTTTCACCCATAATGATCTGGACAGATTGAGCGACGCCTGGCATGCCAAGTCCTGCAATGAAGTGTTTCGCGTGGGCTTCCGCCAGAACGTGCTGGCCACGTTTTATGATGCCGGGCACATCCTGGGGTCTGCCGGCGTGATGCTGGAGGGCGAGAGCGGCCATACCGTATTTTACACGGGGGACGTGCAGTTTGAAGACCAGAGCATGATTCCCGGGGCTGATTTTCCGGAATCCGGCGTAGATACGCTGGTTATGGAGTGCACGCGCGGCGGTTTCCAGCGCAGCGCCCACTATTCCCGGCCGGAAGAGATGGTGAGGTTCGGGAAAGCGATTGCGGAGACGCTGGAATGCGGCGGCGCCGTACTGATTCCGGTATTCGCCATCGGCAAGAGCCAGGAGATGCTGTTCAACATTCACCGTTTCAAGCAGCAGGGGGTGATTCCCGCCAATACTCCCGTGTACTTCGGCGGGCTGAGCGCGAAAGTTTCCCTGTTGTACGACCGTTTTGCCGGGTTGACGCGCAGGCATGACCATGAATTCAAGCTGAAGGAGGAGATTCAGACCGTGCCCCTTCCGCGCAAGGGAAAAGCTCCGCTGGTGTGTTCCCCGGGGAATATTTATGTGGTGTCCAGCGGCATGATGACGGAAAATACGCTTTCCAACGTCATGGCGGAGCAGGTTCTTCCCCAGGAGAAGAATGCTATTTTGTTCGTAGGATATGCGGATCCCGATTCTCCGGCGGGACTGCTGAAGGCAACTCCTGAAGGGGAACTGGTGAAAATGAGGCCCAACGGGCAGCCGGTGCGCCGCAAGTGCACCGTGGACTGTTTTGATTTTTCCGGGCATGCCACCCGGGACTCCCTGGTTAATTATGCCGTGAAGCTGAACCCCAGGCAGGTGGTTCTGGTGCACGGGGACCCGGACGCCGTGGAGTGGATGCAGCACACGCTATCCGCCAAAATGCCTGATTCCACCATCGTCGTTCCTGAGCCGGGACGCCGCTACACTTTCGAGCCATGAGTTTTACCGGAGAGAGAAAGGGGAGGCTGATCGTCTTTGAAGGCATTGACGGCACGGGCAAGTCCACCCACATCGGCCACTTGCGGAAGTATTTGGAGGGGAAGGGGCTGGAAGTGGTGCAGAGTTTTGAGCCCACACGCGGACGGTGGGGCCGGATGCTCCGGGACTCCGCCGTGACCGGACGCCTTTCCGTAGAGGAGGAAGTAGCCCTGTTCCTGAAAGACAGGAGGGAACATGTGGAGATGCTGATTGCTCCCGCATTGGCGCGGGGGGCATGGGTTCTGCTGGATCGCTACTATCTTTCCATGATGGCTTACCAGGGCGCGCGCGGCATAGATCCGGAGGTTATCCGCGCCGCCAATGAAGAATTTGCCCCGGTGCCGGATGCCGTGGTCTGGCTGGACATTCCCGTTTCCGTGGCGCTGGAACGCATTGGGAACCGCGGGGAACGCGACGCTTTTGAAACGGAAGCGGGCCTGGCGGCCTGCCGCAGCGTGTTTGCATCCGTCCATGCTCCCTGGATGTTCCGCATAGACGCGGATGCCGGGAAGGAAGAGGTGGCGGCAAGAGTGCGGAAGGCTCTTTCCGTGCGTTTCCCCGATGTCATTGGGGCATAGGCATCTCCTTTCGGCCATAGGCCGGGGATTTTTCCTTAGCGTTTCATTCCTGGCATTTGGATGCTATTCCGCAGGCGCATAAGCCGTTGGATCCGGAATCCCGGCTTCCCTGAAGGCTTCCCGGCGTTCCATGCAGGTGGAACAGACGCCGCAGTGGACGGCTCCGCCCTTGTAGCAGGAATAGGTGCGGGAAAAGTCCACGTCCAAATCCTGGCCCATGGCGGCGATGCCTCCCTTGGACATGTGGATGAAAGGGCGCAGGATGCCCAGGCCGGCATAGGTTCCCAGGCGAATGGCTTCCGTCATGGCGGCCATGAATTCCTCCCGGCAGTCCGGATAGATGCTATGGTCCCCGGAATGGGCCGCAATGACGAGCTGCTGCGCCCCGCAGCTTTCCGCAACTCCGGCGGCGATTGACAGGAAGATGCCGTTGCGGAAGGGGACGACGGTCTGTTTCATCAGTTCTTCATCATAGGAACCGTCCGGAATATCGTCCGCGCCGGAGAGGAGGGCTGATTTCAAATGGGAGGAGATGGAGGAAATGTCAATCACGCGGTGTTCTATGCCCAAACTGGCGGCCTGCCAGGCAGCGCATTTCAGCTCTCGTTCCGCGTGGTTGGAGGCATAGTCAAAGCTGAGGGCCACCCGGACGCGGTGGTTCCGGTGGGCCCAGTGCAGGGCTACGCTGGAGTCCAATCCCCCGCTGAGCAGTACGGCTGTTTCCATTTTGTCCATGGTCTGGATTACAGGGGGCGGTTTTCCGGATTGTGTTCGGCTGTTGCGGTCAGCTGGATGCCGCCGCGGGGGGAGAAGCGGCCTTCCACCTTCAGCCACCGCGGAGAAATGGCGGCCACCAGATCATCCGTGATGCGGTTGACGATTTGTTCATTAAAAGCCGGGTAGTTGCGGTAGGAGGCCAGGTAGTATTTGAGAGATTTGGTTTCCACGCACTTTTCTGCCGGAACGTAGGTGATCGTCAGGTGACAGGAATCCGGTTGACCGGTAACGGGGCAGAGGGAGGAAAATTCATGGGTATCCAGCGTGATGGTGTAGGGACGCGTGCCGCGGTTGGGGAAGGATTCCAGCCTGGCGTCGTCGGGGTTGGTAAAGAAGGAGCTTTGAGAGCCTAATAGAGTCAGATGGTCGTCGGACATGGTTGTTGTAGTATGGTAATGGATGTTCAGGTCCCCTGGACGGGGGCTCCGCCGGGGAATTCTTTCACGTACAGGTCCTGTTGAGGGAATGGGATGGAAATGCCGTGTTTGTTGAACGCATTATAGATGTGTTCCCGCACGGAGGAAAGGCTGGAGGACTTTGTCATGACGGGAACCCAGACCCATACGCCCAGATTGACGGCACTGTCTCCGAAACTGTCCAGCACCACGCTGGTTTTCTTGACTTTGGAAAGGAAGGGCAGGGTTGCCAGCGTTTCCAGAATGATTTTGCGCGCCCTTTCCACGTCCGTCCCGTAGGAAATGCCCACTTCCACCTTCACGCATTCGAATTTGTGGTTGCGGGTCATGTTGCGGAAGTTCTTGTTGAAGAGCTGGGAGTTCTGGAAGGCGATGATAGAGCCGTCCAGCGTTTCGATCATGGTGGAGCGGTAGCCCAGGGAGGAGACGCGGCCCCGGTAGCCGTCGCATTCAATCATGTCGCCCTGGCGCAGGCGACCCAGCATTAGGGAGAGGCCGCTGATGATGTTTTCAATGGTATCTTTCAGGGCGAAGCCGATGCCCATGCTCAAGCCTCCCATGACCATCAGCAGCCCGTTGTAGTTGGCGTTCATGATGATAAGCGCCGTAAAAACGAAGAGCCCCCAGAGAAAAAGGGTGGAGAGTGTCACGAAGGTGGGGATGATGCCTACTTCATAATCTTCTCCATAGATTTCATGCAACGTATTTTTCCCCAAAAATATCAAGTAGTTAAGAACAATAGCAATCAGGATGACCGTGATGACGCTGCTCCAGCTGAAAGTGAGCAGATCCTTGATTTCCGTGGTTGCGAAAATCTTATTGATGATGAGGTCCCCCATGTCGAAGGTGGCGGCGGGCCAGATGATGCTGAACAGGATGAGGAAAATGGTCAGGCAGGGAAGCACCAGCTTGGAGATGAAGGGGCGGAACCACAGGATAGCCCTCTTGTTCCGTTCCTTCCGGCGGTTTTCATAATGGTGGAGCAGATCCCACAGCCCCACCAGCAGCAGGATGCTGGTCATCAGCATGATCCAGGTCATCAGCACCAGGAAGGCCATGAAGCTGAATCCAGTCCAGCACAGGACGCTGCCCAAGATGGTGAATACCAGAGATACGGTGGAGAAAAAACGGTCCAGCCGGGGCAGCTTGTGCCTCTGCCGCACCCAGGTCAGCAGGGAGAAGAGGGAAACCAGCGTGAACAGGATGGGCATGGAAATGTCCACGATGATGTTGGGGGCCATGAACATGCGCAGTAGCATGAAGAATCCTCCCAAAAGCAGATAGGGCATGTAGATGCGGATGCCGGAGTTAATGGTGCCATACGGAAGGCGCGTGACCAGGGAGAACAGGATGGCGCTGACCAGAAGAAGGAATTCCGCGCCCAGGGAGGCCGCGCTTTCCAGCAGGTAGTTCGGCGTGCGCAGTGAGGCAATGACGAGGGTCAGCGCCACGATAAGGATAGTGGTGACGTTGGCGAAAGCATGGCGTTTGTTGTAATGCCCCGTCTTTTTCAATGTATTTCGGAAGCCCAGGAAGATGATGATGCGGGAGAGGCAGTAGGAGCACAGGATAATTCCCAGCAGGATAAGTCCGTAATGCTTGAGCGTTTCCGGGTCTGACGGAAGCTGGAGCTTGCTGTCCGCGGATGTTTCCCAAGCCCCCATGCACGTTTCATACGTCTTGTGCGGTTTGAGAAAGATGTACCGGGCCGCGTGGGACGGCGTGTAGAAGACCCTGTTAAACAGGGCGGTGAACAGTTTGGCGCTTTCATTGTTGAGCGCGTCTATTTTGCCGTTCAGGCTGCTGAAAAGTTCCTTGAGGTAGCTGATTTGCTCCTTTTCACTTTGGAGGGATTCTTCCAGCTCCTGGCAGGCATACAGGGCTTCGTCCCGCTGAACCAGGGAGGCTTGCGACAGGGTGTCCGTATTTACTTCCTCCAGGGATGCCGCCAGCTTTTTAATGCGTTCTATTTCCTTGTCCAGCCGTTCCTCCTGCCCCTGGAAATCCGGTTTTTGGGCGTAATACGTCTTCACCAGGCTGGAAGCGGCCTTACAGTAAAAGGCCAGCGTAAATATTTTCTGGTCGTCCAGCGCGTAAAGCACGGCGGACATTTCATATACCCTGGTGTCAAAATAATTATAGGTAGCATCCGCTTCCCTCACCAGCGTTTTCCGGATGGCCATCCTTTTTTCCTCATTCTTTTTCAGAATGGTGATTTCATGGCACAGAGCCATGATTACGGTATCCATTTCCGATTGGTCCGGCTGCTCCTGAGGCTGTTCCGCCTTGGCTTCCTCCGCCTGTTCCGGAGCGGCGGCAGGCGGAGCCGCCTGCTGTGCAGATGCAGAACCTGCGGCCAGAACCCCCGCCAGGAAAAAGGCGGCGCAGCGGCGGAAAAAGATCCGGTAATCAGGGATGCTCATGAATGGTCCCTGTTCTAGGGGCTGCAGGCATTACGGTCAAGGTTATATATTCTCCTGCTGACGGAGGGTGAGCTTCACAGAAAAAAACTTTTTTCAACGTGAACCGTATGGAAAGGACAGGGCATCTTCCGGCATCATTTCCCGAATCCCCGGAAGATGCCCTTCCATAAACAGGAAACGCACCGGAAATTCTCCGGTGCGTTTGAAAAGATGAATACTCCGGCGGGAATCAGTCCAGAGAAAAGGAACGGATTCTCCTTACGGTTTCCTCCCGGCCCAGCAGGGAAAAGACGGAGGAAAGGTCCGGGCCGCCGCTTAACCCGGTGAGGGCCACCCGGGCCGGGAACATCACGGCTCCCATTTTTACGCCGTTTTCCTTGGCAAAGGCTTTCAGCACGCCAATGAGTTCATGTCCATCCCATTCCGGTTCCTGTTCCAGCCTGTCCGCCAGTTTGAAAAGCAGTTCCAGAGCTTCCGGCTGAACTTTGGAGACGGCTTCCGGATCCATGCCCAGGTCAAAAAAGAAACGGATTTTATCCGGGACTTCCGCCAGGGTCTGCACCTTCGTTTGCACGGTGGCGATGGCGGCGTCCAGAATCGGGGAATCCGGCAGGCCGGCTTTTAAACAGAAGGGGCGTGCCCGGAGGGCGAATTCTTCCGCAGGCAGGGCGATGATGTGCTGCTGGTTGACCCAACGGCATTTGGTGATATCGAATTTGGCGGCGGAGTGGTTCACGGCTTCCAGAGAGAAGCGTCCGATCAGCTCCTGAGGGGAGAAAATTTCCGTATCGTCCTTGGGAGACCAGCCCAGCAGGGCCAGAAAGTTCATGACGCCTTCCGGCAGAAAGCCTTCTTCCGGATAGGTTCCCAGGGCGGCGCCCACGTCGCGCTTGGACATTTTGGAGCCGTCCTGGTTCAAAATCAGCGGCATGTGGGCGAAAACAGGGGGAGTGACGCCGAAAGCCTCAAACAGCTGGATGTGCTTGGGCGTGTTCATGATGTGGTCTTCCCCGCGAATGACGTGGGTCATCTTCATCTCAATATCGTCCACCACGTTGACAAAGTGGAAAATGTAGGAACCGTCCGCGCGGCGGATAGCCATGTCCGGGGTGTTGGAGGCGTCCCGGTAGTCGATGGTGATGTCTCCGCAAATCAGGTCATGGAAGGTGACGGGTTTGGAGCGGTCAAAGCGGAAACGCCAGGCTCCTTCATCCTCGTACACGCGGCCGGCGTTCTGGAGCTTCTTGAAATAGGCGTCGTAAATATCGTTTCGCTGGCTTTGGAAATAGGGACCGCAATCGCCGCCCTTCATGGGCCCCTCATCCCAGTCCAGCCCCAGCCATTCCATGCCGGTGAAGATTGCGCGGGTAGCCTCCTCCGTGTTGCGGGCGTTATCCGTATCTTCAATGCGGAGGATGAAGGTTCCCCCCATTTTGCGGGCAAACAGCCAGTTGAACAGGGCGGTGCGGGCGCCCCCGATGTGAAGGTAGCCCGTGGGGGAAGGTGCAAATCTTGTTCTGACGAGACTCATGATGGGTAAGAGAGTAAGGGCCTGTCTGCCCGCGTCAAGTAGATACAGGGGGTGCATGCCAAAAAACGGGGATGCGGAAGCAGTGGATTTTTTAGGACGTTGTCGGCCTTGCGGCTTGCGTGGAGAGGGCTTTTAGGCTTCATTTAACGCCGTGTTCTTTTTAAAACACATATTCCGTCTGCGGGAGAAGTGGCAGATTAAAAGGGAAGATGAGGAAAAGCCCTTTCTGGAGCATCTGGACGACCTGCGGACCATGTTGCTGAGGATGGCTCTGTGCCTGACCGTCAGCACAATTTTGTGCGCCGGGTTTGCGTCCAATCTGATGGACATCCTGAGGCGTCCCGTCAACCAGGTGTGGGATATGTTTGAAGAATCCCATCTTCCGGCAGGGATTGGTCTGGATGCCTGGGGTAAGGCCAAGGAAATGGCAACGGCCATGACGAGCCTGGGAGCTTCCCAGCGGGCATTGTTTCTCCGCCAGGTTTCCCCGTCCCAGGCAGATTTGACGGAGGCTGCCCTGGTTCTTCGCGGCGCGCAGCCGCTGCCGGAGGACAGGAAGCAGGTTTTTATCAGGGAAGGCAGCCCCTCCACGGCCGTGAGGGATCTGGCGGAAGCCCTGTATTCCAAAGGAGCCGTGCTGGCAGACGGAACGGGGCGGGGGGCCCTCAAGATGATGAGCGCGTTCCAGCCCGGGGAGGCGTTTATGCTGACCATCAAGCTTTCCCTGTATGCCGGAGTGGTCATTTCCTTCCCACTTCTGTTGTACTTCCTGCTGCAATTCATCATTCCGGGGCTGCTGGAACATGAACGCAAGCTGCTGTACAAGTGCATGGCTGTCGGCTTCGGTCTCTTCCTGGCCGGGACGCTGTTCTGTTACTTCATCGTCCTCCCGCGGGTATTGACGTTTTTTTACACCTATTCCCTGGAATTCGGCATCTCCAATGAATGGCGCATCGGCTACTACCTGTCCTTCGCCACGCAGATGATTTTAATGTTCGGACTGGCTTTTGAATTGCCTGTGGTAGTGATGCCCTTCGTCAAGCTGGGGGTGCTGACCTATGACATGATGAAGTCCACGAGACGCTATGCCATTGTGGCTATCGCCGTCCTGGCCGCGGTCATCACCCCTACGCCGGATGTAGCTACCATGATGCTGATGGCCGTTCCCATGTATGCGCTGTATGAAATATGCATCATTCTGGCCTGGGTGCATGAACGCAAGGAGGCCGCGCGCACCCGGGAGGAAATCGCCCGGTTTGAAGAAGATTTCAACAACAATAATTCTCCCTACAACCAGTAAATACATCCAACCCACGCCAATATCATGAACCTTCTGGAAATTATTATCCTGGGCATTGTGGAAGGCCTGACCGAATATCTGCCGGTCAGCTCCACGGGCCACCTGCTCCTGACGGAATCCCTGCTGAACATGTCCCAGAGCAAGGAAGCTCTGGATGCCCTGGCCGTCTGCATCCAGGGGGGAGCCATCCTGGCGGTGCTGAGCCTGTATTTTCCGCGGGTAAAGGCCATGGCGCAGGGCGTGCGCGGCAATAATCCCGCCGGGCTGAAACTGCTGGTCAACCTCATTCTGGCCTTCCTTCCCGCCGCCGTGGTGGGCCTGTGCTGCGCTTCACTGATTAAGGAATATCTGTTCAACACATATACGGTGGCTTATTCATGGATCGTAGGGGGAGGCGTTATTCTGGCGTATTGCGCCTGGCGCGCCAGGGAGGGCCGTTCCAATGAAGGGGACTCCGGCGCCTCCATTGAAAGCCTGACGCCGGCCAAGGCGCTGACGGTGGGCGCACTCCAGTGCGTGGCCATGATCCCCGGCACCAGCCGGAGCCTGATGACCATGCTGGGAGGCATGTTTGTGGGGTTGAGCGTGGAAGCGGCCGTGGAGTTCAGCTTTTTGCTGGGATTGATTACCCTGGGCGCGGCCACGGTCCATGATGCGTATAAGGACGGAGCTCTGATGCTGGAATCCTTTGGGTGGGAAGCACTTGCCGTGGGGACGGCGGTCAGCTGGCTTTCCGCATGGCTGGCTGTAAAATGGATGGTATCCTATCTGCAAAGGCACAGTTTTTCCGTATTCGGATGGTACCGCATCGCCATTGGTATCGTGACGCTGGTTCTCCTGTCCATGGGGCTGGTGCATTGAAAAACGGATTCCGGCATTCAAGCACCGGAAAACGTTTTTCTCCGGCGAGGCGGTTCTCTCCCGCAGCGGGAAGCGGGTTTTGAACAATCCCGGAGAAGGTTGGCCGCTGCCTGGACGAAGCCATGACACAGGGCTGTTTTGCATCCCCGGAACAAAACAGCCCTGCGATGAATAGCGTTTCAGAAAAACTTATCTCCTGTGCGTTCCGTGGGAATTCCCGGGATTGGAGGGTTTCGGTGAAGGGGATGGACGGGATGGCGCAGATGAATGAGGGGCGGACGGCCTGCTGGGTGCGCTGGCGGAATGGGGCGGGGAAGAAGGCCGGGAAACGGGAGAGGGCCTGCCGGGACGGTTGATGCCGGAGTGGCCTGGATTGGGGGAGGAAGGCCTTGAAGACGGCAGGGTGGAAGGGCGGCTGGGACGTCCGAAATCCGGTCTGGAGGGACGATTGCCTTCCGGGCGGTTGATGACGGGGCGATTCGTGCCGCCGGGACGGGAAGGATTATTGGCGGAAGGGCGAGAAGGCCGTCCGGGCTGGTTGATTCCCGGATGATGTACTGGCGGCCGCTGTAAATTGCCGGGTTTTCCAAAGTCCGGCCGTTGATTGGGCCGTCCGGGCTGAGGGGCCGGCCTGTTGTTTCCCGGACGGAAATGGTCAGGCCTGAAGTGGGGTTTCATCGGCGGTTTTGCCATGGGGCGGCAGTTATGGGGACGGACATAATGCCCGCGGTAATAAGGAGCCGGCCCCCACGTGGGAATATAGTAATTCGGACGGATCAGGTTGATGGAGTAAATGGGGCTTCCGAACGTGTCGTAGGCATAAATGGGTCTTCCTCCATAATATCCGTAAATGGGGTAACCGGAGCTGTCATACATGTACGACACGCCGGAACCTCCGCTGCTGTAGGAGCCTGACACGCTGAAATTGTCATAATAAGGATCGTAGCAGCCGGACAAAGCGCAGCCGATAGCGGCCGCCAGCAGTGAGTTTTTTAAGATAACGTATGCTTTCATGATGACGAAACAGGGCGGATTATATTTTCCCTTTGCCTGAAAAGCGGCAAGGAAAAAGTACATTTGTTTAAAATTATTTTGCTTGGAAACGCACTTCCTGTTGTCTTAGACTGCAAAAACGTTCTACGCGATGGGAATTCTTCTTCAAAATAAAAAAGTCGGCCTGGCTCTGCTGTGCGATAACGCCCCTTATACGCTGGCCATGACTCTGGCTTCCTATGGCAGGTCCGGGCTGCTTGGCTATTTTGACGAAGCATGCGCCGTTTTTCCGGAAAGCGCCGTCAAGGTGCGGGAGACGGCCCTTTCCCATGGGCTTTCCGCGGTGGCCGCCCCGGTGGAAGGCGGTTTTATAGGAGCCCTCCATACGGCGGTCAACGCTCTTGATACGGATTACGTGCTGCTGGCGGAGGATGACTGCATGATCTGGGAACACCTGCGCGGGGAAAACCTGGAAAAGCAGTTGAAACGGGCATTGGACCTGCTGATTTCCGGACAGGCGGATATGGTGCGCCTGCGCCATGCATGGCGCGGTTGCACGCGCTATAAGGCCGCTTATACATATTCCTACTTTTATCCCGTGGAACAGCTGGCCACCATGTGGGTGCATGCGGAAGGTTTGTCGGAAGCGCCGGACTGGATTAAAAGCATCCGGCGCTTCTTCCACCCTCTCCGCTCCAAGCGTTCGATAGGCCGTTGCGTTTATGTGGAGCAGAACCCGCATCTTCGCTTTCCCCAGTACATTACCAAGATTGATGAAGGCTATATTATTGACAGCGAGGTTTTCCAGTGGACCAACCAGCCTACGCTCATCGCACGTTCCAGAATCAGGCAGATTCTGACGGGGCTGGAGCAGATGTCCGGCTCCATCGGGAAATTGCCGCAGGATTTTGAACATGCCGTCAATAGCCCGCGATGGAGGAACGCCCATATGAACATAGGCGTCATCAGGGGAATTTTCACTTAAATGCGTATGGAAAACGGCGGAAAAGCGGTGCGGTATGAATGCACCAGATGCGGCGCGTGCTGCCGCTGGGCCGGGGATGTGTGCATTGAGACGGATGAAATCCGCGAGATTTCCCGTTTCCTGGACATGGACGAACAGGTTTTTATTGACACATGCTGCCGGTTGAGAGCCAACCGGCGCGGATTGTCCATCCGGGACGCGGAAGACGGCGCCTGCATGATGCTGACGAAAGACGGCTGCCGGATCAATCCCGTTAAACCCCGCCAGTGCCGGGATTTTCCCAACAAATGGAATTTTCCCGGCTGGCGGGATTTGTGCCGCGCCAGAGAAGTGGGGGAGGAACGGGAAGCATAATATGGCCGGAATGCCGCAAGATTCTTTTCTGCTTCCGGCATTATTCCATGGACGGGGTGAAATCCGGCTGGAATCTTGCGTTTTTTACAGGAACTGAGCCAGATCCCGTTCAAAACCGGGATAGGACGTATTGATGCATTCCGCATCCGTCACTACGGTTTCTCCCTGTGCGCTGAGTCCGGCCACCAGGAAGCTCATGGCGATGCGGTGGTCCCCATAACTGGATAATTCCGTTCCCTTCAGGGGAGTGCCGCCGTGAACAACCATGCCATCGTCAAATTCTTCCACATCCACGCCCATGAGCCGGAGGTTGGCCGCCGTGGTGGCGATGCGGTCCGTTTCCTTGACGCGTAATTCGCGGGCGTTTCGGACGATGAAGTCTCCCCGGCCCAGGGCTCCCGCTACGGCCAGGATGGGTATCTCGTCAATGAGGTTGGGTATTTCTTCCGGGAGGAGGCTGGTGCCGTGCAGGGAATCCGAACCGTACACGGTAATATCGCCGTATGGTTCGCCGGCATCTTCCGGAGAAGTGGGCACGATGTCCATTCGCGCGCCCATCCGCTGCAGAGCGCTGATGACGGCGTTCCGCGTCTTGTTCAGCCCTACCTGGCGCAACGTCAGGCGGGAACCCGGACGGCTGGCGGCGGCCACCATCCAGAAGGCTGCGGAGGAAATATCTGCCGGGACTGTCAAATCATGGGCGACGGGGAGAGCCGGTCCGCAGGTTCCGACGGTAAGTCCATCCACGGTGCAGGGAACGCCGAAATGGCGGAACAGGCGTTCTGTATGGTCACGGGTGACGGCCGGCTGGCGCACAGTGGTGGTTCCGTCCGCAAACATGCCCGCCAATAGAATGGCGCTTTTAACCTGGGCGCTGGCCATGGGAAGCGTGTAGGAAATGGGGTACACCCGCCCGCCGTGAATGCTCAGCGGAGCACAGCCCGGTTTGGCTCCCCGGGCTTCAATCCGCGCTCCCATTTGTTCCAGCGGCTGCATGATGCGGCCCATGGGGCGGGAGCTCAGGGAAGCGTCCCCAAACATTTCCGAATCAAAGGGGCAGGCGGCCAGCATCCCGGCCAGCAGCCTCATGCCCGTGCCGGAATTACCGCAGTCAATGGGCCGTTCAGGAGCCTTGGGGCTCATGGCGACGCCCGTAATTCGGAAGCGGACGGGGCCGTATCCCTGCCGTTCTTCCAGCACATCCACTTTGGCGCCCAGCTGCTCCATGGCGCGCAGGGTATTCAGGCAATCTTCACTGCATAGAAAATTATCCACTTCCGTCACTCCTTCCGCCAGGCCTCCCAGAATGGCGGCGCGGTGGGAAATGCTTTTGTCTCCGGGCACGGTCAGTGCCCCTTGCAGGGAGGAAATGGAATGGGAATGAAGGTTCATGAGTTTCCGGAAGAACTACCCTGTATCGGCTGCCAAATCAAGCCAATTACGAGATGGGCGGAGGCATCAGGGGGCATTCCAGAATGGAGTTGATTTTCCGGGACGGTGGCGTATATTCATGTGCGTTATCGGCTGCATCCCCCTGAAAAGAAGGAGAGAGCTTTTCAGGATCAATGGATCAAGCTGGTTTTCATAGGTAGTAAGTTGGAGCGGCCACGGGAGCAGTCCTGTGGCCGCTTTACCTTGTTCAGGGAAGAGGGCGCCCATGGCTTGAAGAAGGAAGCGGAAGGAAGAAAGAAACAAAATGCTTTCCATGTCTGCTTTGGGCTTTACCGCGAGCCGATGAAAGCGTATGTAGTCCATGCCGATCAGGTTCGGGTGGTCGCTGTTCCGGTCTCCGGACCGGAGTAGAGGAAAGTCCGGACATCACAAGGCAGCGTGTCCCGTGAAAGCGGGAGACGGGAATCTCCCAAGGGTTCCCGGACGGAAAGTGCCACAGAAAACAAACCGCCCGGATGGGGTTCGCCCCCATGCCGGGCAAGGGTGAAAAGGGGAGGTAAGAGCTCACCGCTCCGAGGGTGACCAAGGAGGCATGGTAAACCCCGCGCGATGCAAGACAAACAGGGGAAGGGTCGCCTGCCCGCCGGATCCCCGGGTATTAGTCGCATCCGTTTCGTGAAAGCGAACGGGCGCGCGGAACGCCTGACCGCGGTCCGCGTGAGAAAAATGACCGCACAGCCGGCTCTGGCCGGCGGACAAAATCTGGCTTACAGAACCTGGTCGGCTCCTGCTTTTCTACCATGCCGTTTTCCTCCCCTCTTTTCGGGGGAAGAGAAACATCCGGGAATTTGTCCCGTTCCGGGGGCTCTTTGGGGTTGCATGGGCGTTTTAAATGTGTAGAATCCGTCACCTAATTGCAACCCACTATGGAGAAGCTTGTCGTACATGGAGGTTTTACGCTGAGGGGAGCCGTCAATATCAGCGGGTCCAAAAATGCCTCCCTGCCTATTTTGGCCGCATCCCTGCTGACGGATGAGCCTGTAGTGGTGCGCCGGGTTCCGGATGTTTCCGATACCAATTTCATGGTGCAGATCATGGGCCAGCTGGGAGCCTCCGTGGAGCGGTCCAGCGGCAATGTGCGCGTGGAAGCCAGGAACCTGCATTCCGAAGCCGCTTATGAACAGGTGCGCAAGATGCGCGCCTCCATTTGCCTGATGGGGCCCTTGATGGCCCGCATGCAGCGGTGCGTGATTCCCCTGCCGGGCGGCTGTGTGATTGGCGACCGTCCTGTGGATCTGCATATCAGGGCCATCCAGGCATTGGGGGCACAGGTGCAGATTGAGCGCGGCAACCTGATTATTGAAGCTCCCAAGGGGTTGAAAGGAGCCACGGTGGATTTGAGCGGCGACCACGGCCCCACCGTTCTGGGAACGGACAACCTGATGATGGCCGCCGTATTGGCGGAAGGCACCACCGTTATTGAATCCGCCGCCTCCGAGCCGGAAGTGGTGGATCTGGCGAACTTTTTAACCAAGATGGGCGCCAATATTCAAGGTGCGGGAACGCGCCGGATCGTCATTGAGGGAGTGGAAAAGCTCCGCGGCTGCAACCATACCGTTATCCCGGACCGCATTGAGGCCGGCACCTTTATGGTGGCGGCGGCCATGATGGGGGATGGCGTGACCCTGCGGCGCGTGTGTGAGGAACACATGACTGTGGTGACGGATTTGCTCCGGAAGTGCGGCCACCACGTGGAATTCAACGAGCGGGGGGATACGGTCACCATCATTGCCGGAAAAACGCCCAAATGCGGGGAAATCAAGACAGCCCCGTATCCCGGCTACCCCACGGACATGCAGGCCCAGATGACGGCTCTCTTCGCCACCACGCCGGGCATCTCCGTGGTGAAGGATACTATTTTCCCGCAGCGTTTCATGCACTGCTCCGAACTCAAGCGCATGGGGGCGGACATCAAGGTGGACAACGGCACCGCCGTCATTTCCGGGGTGGAAACGCTCAGCGGCGCCCCCGTCATGGCCTCCGACCTGCGGGCCTCCGCCGCCCTGGTTCTGGCAGCCCTGAAGGCGGAAGGCACTACGGAAATCCACCGCCTGTACCATATTGACCGGGGCTATGAAATGATTGACGAAAAACTCCTGGCCATCGGCGCTGCAGTGGAAAGGCTGCCGGATGACGACAATTAACGCCGTTTTAGGTCCTGATTTTACTCCACACCGCATTTTTTCTTTACTGTCAGGGTTCCATATGCTATTCACCGAAGTCCTATGAACAAGGCTCAACTGATCGAACTGATTCAAAGCAAGCTGGGTGCTGATACGACCAAGAAGCACGCTGAAGAAGCTCTGGCCGCTGTGCTGGAATCCATCAAGGAAGGCGTGAAGGAATCCGGCAAGGTGCAGATCATTGGCTTTGGTACGTTTGCTACCAAGACCCGTGAAGCCCGTACTGGCCGCAACCCGAAGACCGGCAACACGATCAATATTCCCGCCTCCAAGACGGTTGCTTTCAAGGCCTCTTCCGCCTTGAAGGACTAAGACGGCAACTCCTTCTCAAGGGAGTACTTTTCTTTCAGCACCCCCGTCCTTTGAGGACAGGGGTGTTTTTTATGTCCCGGTGCGGATGCACACGGCTTGACCGGGTGAACGCCGCCGTCTAGAATACCGCCATGTCCAGCAGTTTTGGTCAGGTGTTCAGAATTTCTACCTGGGGTGAATCCCATGGGACTGGGGTAGGCGTGGTGATTGATGGTTGCCCGTCCCTCGTCCCGGTGACGGAAGAAGACATTCAGCGGGAGCTGGACCGGCGCAGGCCGGGGCAGAGCGACATCGTAACCCCCCGCAGGGAGGAAGACCGCGCGGAAATCCTTTCCGGAGTGCTGGACGGCAAAACCCTGGGAACGCCTATCGCCATCAGTGTCCGGAACAAGGACCACCGCTCTTCCGCCTATGACGAGATGGCCAGAACGTACCGGCCCTCCCACGCGGACTATACATACGACGCTAAATACGGCATTCGCGCCTGGGCGGGCGGGGGCCGGGCCTCCGCACGGGAAACCATCGGCCGCGTCGCAGCCGGAGCGGTGGCCAGGGCCGTGCTGAAGCAGGCTTTCCCCGATATGGAGGTCGTGGCCTGGGTGGATCAGGTTCACCATGTGAAAGCTTCCGTGGACTGGGGAGCCGTGACGGCCTCTGCCATTGAGAGCAACATCGTCCGTACGGCGGACCCCTCCGCTGCGGAAGCCATGATCGCTGCCATCAAGGAAGCTCGTGACTCCGGAAACTCCTTGGGCGGCGTGGTCAAATGCGTGGTGCGCGGCTGCCCTCCCGGACTGGGTGATCCGGTTTTTGACAAGCTGGACGCTACGCTTGCCCACGCCATGATGAGCATTCCCGCCACCAAGGCTTTCGCCGTGGGTTCCGGTTTTGAAGCGGCGGACATGACCGGCTTGGAACATAATGACCCTTTTTACATGCAGGGCTGCCGGGTGCGTACTACCACCAACCACTCCGGCGGTATTCAGGGCGGCATCTCCAACGGAGAGGACATTCTGATGCGCATCGGCTTCAAGCCTACGGCCACCTTGATGATTGACCAGCAGACGGTCAACAGGGACGGGGAGGATGCCCGGCTCAAGGGCAGGGGACGGCATGATGCCTGCGTACTGCCGCGCGCCGTGCCCATTGTGGAGGCCATGGCCTGGCTCTGCCTGTGCGACCACTACCTGCGCCAACGCTGCCAGAGGGCTCTGTAACAACCGGTTTCACGGCTTCTTTTCCCCTCATTCATGGATTCCTCCCTCACATTTTACCTGGTTCTGGGCGCATTGCTGCTGGGTTTCATTGTACTCGGCATGCTGAAGGGGATGATTAAGATGCTCCTGTTCGGCGCGGCAGTGCTCTCTTCCGTAGCCGCTTACTTCTGGCTATCCAAATACGGTTTCACCTACCTCTCTTTCATCACCAGCGACCCGCGGGAATGGATGGTCACGGTGCTGTCCGTCGGAGGCGCGGCGGCTGTCTTCTTTGTCTTTATGCACGGTCTCTTCTGGTTCAGCGACGTCTTCTCCTGGGGACGGCGCATGGGCTTCGGCGGGGCCAAGGGAATCGTCACGACGGTACTGATGGCGGCAGTCGTATGCTGGGTGGGAGTCATGTGCATCTTCTTTTACGGCTCCATGGCGGAAATGACCCGCGCCCGAGAACTGGCCCTGTACCACATGGACCCCAACCGCACCATTTCCCTACCTGCCATTTATTCCATCAAAAAGTCCATCATGGACAACCCCCACCTGAGCTGGCTGGAAAAAATATCTCCGGAGCATGATCCGGAACGGCTTTCCCTGGCAAAAATGATCGCCTACCTGGTGACGCTCAGTCCGGAGCTCTCCGACCAGCGGCGCACCCAGCTGGACTGCCATATGCCCCGTTCCCGCATTACCAGCCGCGTGCTAAGCCTGAAAAGCCTGAGCGAAGACCCCGCCATCCGCCTTCTGGTGCAGAAGGGGGATATGCAGGGCTTGTATAATGATGTCAAGCTGACCCGCTTTCTGGAAGACCACGATGTCCGTTCCGTCCTGTCCCAACTGGATGTTGATCGTGTGCTGGGCTTTGTCACGGAAATTCGCCGGACGGCCCCAGCCGGAAATGAATACATTCCCGAAGCCACTCCAATTGAGTGATAAGCGCGGATTTTTTGTTCCGCCGGAGTGGATTCGTTCCTTTTATCCGCCTTTAATTCAAGAAAAAATCAGGGAGTTATCCCCCCTTGCGCCCGAACCGGAAAAAGAGAGTTTCTGCTTTTTTCAGGAAAAAGCGCTTCCTCCAGGCGTTCGTCCCGGAAGAAGCACTCTTTTGAGGATAAGGTATTGCAAACCTTGAAAAAACATCAGGAGAGTTTTTCCGCGATGGCATCCACCCATTCCGGGAAGGTATCATCATGGTCTCCATTGGAAAGCACTACCGGCAGAAGCCTTTGCGCTTTCAAACGTTCCAGGAAGGAATCGAAGTCCTTGCCAGCCTGGCAGAAGTTTTCGTAAAATTCATCTCCAAGGGCAAAAACGGCGTAGCTTACCTCGGACAAATCTTCCGAAGAGTCCTTCAATTCCTGATGGAGTGCCTCTGCGTTGGTGGGAGGTTCTCCGTCCCCCCACGTACTGGTGATGACCAGAAGCGTTCCCGCATTCTTCAACTGTTCCACCGTTATACCTTCCATGTCAACCACCTTTGCCTGATGGCCGAGCTTGGTCAATTTTGCCCGTGCGTCCTGGGCCAGACTCTCCGAATTGCCGGTTTCCGTTCCGTAGATAATAGTAATTTCCATGCGTTCTGATGATTGGTTTGACAACGAAAGTTAGATTAAACTAATTAAACAGGCAAGGCAAAACAGCAGGACGGCGGTTGAATTTTTCCTCCTTGTTCATCCTTCAGGGCAACTGGTTTTCCGGAAAATTCTCCGATGCTATTATTCCTCTCGTTTGATTATCAAAGTATTCGGATGCTGTGGAAAGGTGAAGCACCAGCCGAAAAGGCGCGCAAAACGGTAGTATAATCCCTTGCGGCGGGAATTTTGGCTGGTCATGATATCGTAAAAAGCCAGGTCAATCTGGCTTCTGGAAATGGGGGCTCCGTTCATTTTGGCGTGCAGCATGGCATCGTGGAACAGGGAAGGGAGGAGCATATCCGGAGGGGTGGACCCCCAGGTGACGCCGTCCCAGCCATAGCCGGGAGTAATGCTGAAACGACCGCCCTCCGCCTGCATGCGTATGGATGGGTCATATACGCTGACGGCTGTCCAGCGGCCAAAATCCGCCCTTTTTCTTCCGCTGGTCCAGCTGATGGCGTTTTTAGTGATGTAGAAAGGCTTGTCTTCATAGAGGGTTCCTTCATACCAGCCGGCCACGGGTTCCGGGGCCGCAGCCGGAGTGGAGCAGGATTCCAGAAACATGGCTGCACATATTGTTGTGAACAATATGTAAATATAATGTGAATAAGAAATAAAGGGCATGAGGGGACGGCGCGTTATCCGGATAGTTGTTTCTTATTGGATTTCCAGCACGATGATTTCCGGAGGGCAGCAGAAGCGCAGGGGAAGAACGCTGCATCCCAAACCGCGGGTAATGAGGAAGGGGGTTCCGTTCAGCTGGGACCAGGGATAGGAAAATTTGACCTTCTCTCGTGAGATGTTTGCCAGGGTCCTGCCTCCGGGAAGGCATATCTGGCCTCCGTGGGTATGCGCGCTGATGACGAGATCCGCCGTGCCGGGAGCCAGCAGGGGAAAAATGTCGGGTACATGTGAAAGAAGGATATGCGGAATATCCGAAGAAAAACGCAGAGGCAATTCCTCCGGCCTGATTCTCAGGTGGTAGTCGTCCCTGACGGAAGAGAGCTGCAGCTCACGGCCTCCGGGAAGGTGCAGCAGCAGGGAATCATTCCACATGGGCAGGATGCCCAGCCCGGAAAACATGTTGCGCCATAAGTTCCAGCCGTAATACTGGTCATGGTTGCCCTGCACGGCAAAAATGCCGAGAGGGGCTTTCAACATCTTGAAATATTCCCGGGCCGTTTCCGGGGCCATGCTGCTCTCCCTCGTGTGGCCGTTGGCATAATCCCCCAGCAGGAAAATCATATCCGGCCGAGCTTCCATGATTGTTTCCATGTACCTGTGCGCCAGATCGCCTCCGTTCGGACGCAGATGGAAATCCCCGGCAATCGCAATACGGAGGGGAGGGCCTTCTTTTCTCTTCCGCTGAGGCATCTCCATCGCAGCCGTGACGGTTTCCACACGCCTGGGCTCCACCTGCCATGCCCACATGAATAAGGAGAAGCCGATCATCAATATTGGGACAAAGATGATTGCCAATTTGTTGAGAAAGGGGCGGCGTGGTCGTGACTTCATGCAGGGCAGGGCTCCTGACTGATTATGAGGCCTTTTAACCGATTTTCAATCATTCGTGTTTGCTAATCGGGAATTTGCTGGTATGATCCGTCCCGCTCAAGGTAGGGCTGTCCGATGACTGCAGCTCTATCTTCATATTAACATCCTAATACCATGCAGTTTACACACGAAATCGAACAAATGTGTTGCGTCAAGAAAGGCTGCAACCATGGTCCGGCTCCTATCCCGCAGGAAGGCAACTGGACGCAATCCAGGGAAATCACGGATATTTCCGGCCTGACCCACGGCGTGGGCTGGTGCGCTCCCCAGCAGGGCACCTGCAAACTGACGCTGAATGTCAAAAACGGCATCATTGAAGAAGCACTCGTGGAAACCAGCGGCTGCTCCGGCATGACCCATTCCGCCGCCATGGCTGCGGAAATCCTGCCCGGCAAGACCGTACTGGAAGCAATGAACACGGACCTCGTGTGCGACGCCATCAATACCGCCATGCGCGAACTGTTCCTGCAGATCGTGTACGGCCGCACCCAGAGCGCCTTCTCTGAAGGAGGACTTCCCATCGGCGCCGGTCTTGAAGACCTCGGCAAGGGGCTTCGCTCCCAGATCGGCACCCTGTACGGCACCCGCGCCAAAGGCCCCCGCTATTTGGAAATGGCTGAAGGCTACATTACCAAGCTTGCCCTGGATGAAGACGGTGAAATCATCGGCTACGAGTTTGTGCGCATGGGGCCGATGATGGAAATGATCAAGAAGGGCGTGGACGCCAACGAAGCCGTCGCCAAATGCACGGGCAACTACGGTCGTTTCGACGAGGCCGCCAAGTACATCGATCCTCGTCACGAATGAGATTGAATTAAAAAGAGTATCTTAACTTCAAGCACTATTACCATTATGCCTCTTTTCGAATCCTACGACCGCCGCATCAAGCAGATCAATGAAGCCCTGGCCAAATACGGCATCGGCTCCATTGAAGAAGCGGAACAACTCTGCCTTTCCAAGGGAATCAACCCCCGTGAAATTGTGAACGGCATTCAGCCCATCGCGTTTGAAAACGCCGGCTGGGCCTATGTGGTGGGAGCCGCCATCGCCATTAAGAAGGGCTGCACGAAGGCCGCCGACGCCGCTGAAGCCATCGGAGAAGGCCTTCAGTCCTTCTGCATTCCCGGCTCCGTTGCGGATGAACGCAAGGTGGGCCTGGGCCACGGCAACCTGGCCGCCATGCTCCTGCGCGATGAAACGGAATGCTTCTGCTTCCTGGCCGGTCACGAATCCTTTGCCGCCGCTGAAGGCGCCATCGGTATTGCCAAGTCTGCCAACCGCGTCCGCAAACAGGATCTCCGCGTCTGCCTGAACGGCCTCGGCAAGGATGCCGCGTACATCATCTCCCGCATCAACGGGTTCACGTACGTGCAAACCAAGTTTGACTATGCCACGGGCAAGCTGAACATCATCCAGGAGAAAGCTTTCTCCAAGGGCCCCAAAGCCGCCGTGCGCGTGTACGGCTGCGATGACGTGCGCGAAGGCGTGGCTGTCATGTGGAATGAAGGCGTGGACGTTTCCATTACCGGGAACTCCACCAACCCCACCCGCTTCCAGCACCCGGTAGCCGGCACCTATAAGAAGGAATGCAATGAGAAGGGCAAGAAGTACTTCTCCGTGGCTTCCGGCGGCGGCACGGGCCGTACCCTGCACCCGGACAACATGGCGGCCGGTCCCGCTTCCTACGGCATGACTGATACCATGGGCCGCATGCACTCCGACGCCCAGTTCGCCGGTTCTTCCTCCGTGCCCGCCCATGTGGAAATGATGGGCCTCATCGGCATGGGCAACAACCCGATGGTCGGCGCTTCCGTAGCGGTGGCCGTGGCTGTTGAAGAAGCCGCCAAGCAGAACGCCTGAGCGAGCAGCTGAGCAAAAAATCGCAGAGCCGCTTTCCCGATTTGGGAAAGCGGCTCTTTTAGCAATTGAAAGAAAAAAAGGGGATGTCCCCCATTTCCGACCCCCTTTTCCGACCCCCTTTTCCTGCCCTTGTATCCGCATCAGCTTCCGATACGGAATCTTCCATCCCGGTCCGCCCGGGGAGGAAGCCCGCGCGAAGGAACGGATCTTCTGGAAACGGATTCCTGCCTGGCAGAGGCCGGCTTGACGGAGCGGATTTCCGGGCGGGAGGCAGAAGCGGGAGCAACCGTTTTTCCCGGTTGCGTGCCGTGGGAGGAAGGGAGAACAGGAACGGTTCCCACAACCGTTTTTTGCCGTTCATGGGCCTTATAGGCGCGTTGCAGGGTAAAATCCCGCTGTTCTCCCGGTCTCAGGGAATAATCCGCCTTTTTGGGAGTTCCGGCTTTTTGCGCCAGAGGTTCCACGCGCCGCTGCAGCTGAGCGGCGGCATCCAGTTTGCCGGCCACCCATTCCGGATTCCACTCCGGCTCGGATGTTTTCAGGGACTGAAGCAACTGCTCCGCTTTCTTGCCGCTTTCCAAGGCTGCCTTATAATCCCCCTCCTTCTCCTGCCGTGCCGCGCGCGTCAGGGAAAGGTTGGCTTCGTAAAAAGTGTCTCCGGGATTGCCAAGGGCCGTTGTAGCCGCCAGGAACATGCAGAGCAGGGAACAGGGTAGAAACTTCCTTTTCATGATTGTTGGCACGATAACATGATTCCTCGTTTTGGAAAGGCCTTTCTTCCGGCATGTTTTGCGCAGGGCCGGACTCCGTTTCCCTTGCGGATAAAGGAAAGGTTCTCCATTCCGCACCCCGGAGCAACTTGACGGAAAGTCCGGAGTGCCGTATGCTGGACGGGACCTGCTATATGACCCGGAACGAGCCATCATCCCTCCCAGCTCCGCAGATGGAGGAAGATCCCAGATTCCTGACGGAACAAATTGTAACCTATTTGGGCAATAAGCGTTCCCTGCTTCATTTTCTGGGGACGGGGCTGGAACAGGTGAAAAAACGCCTGGGTAAGGAAAGGCTGAAAGCAGGGGACCTTTTTTCCGGCAGCGGCATTGTGGCGCGTTTTCTGAAACAGCATTCGGAAGAGTTGATCGTCAATGATCTGGAGGAATACAGCCGAGTCGTCAATACCTGTTACCTGAGCAACGCGGAGGAAGTGGAAAATCTGGAGCTGGACAGGCATTACAGACGCCTGCTGCGGTATATGGAAACGCATGAATCCCCTGGCTTCATCACGGAACTGTACGCTCCCAGAAATCCGGACTGCATCACGGCGGATGACCGCGTTTTCTATACGCGCCGCAACGCCGTGTACCTGGATACGGCGAGGCAGACCATCAGTTTGCTTCCGGCAGAAGTCAGGCCCTATTTTATCGCTCCTCTTCTGGCGGAAGCTTCCGTCCACACAAACACATCCGGCGTATTCAAAGGTTTTTACAAAGACAGGAACGGAATCGGCAAATTCGGGGGAACGGGAGGCAACGCCCTTTCCCGCATTCTGGGAGAAATTTCGCTGCCGTTTCCCGTGTTTTCCCGGTTTGACTGCCGGTATTCCATCCATTGCCGTGACGCCAATGAACTGGCTGCCGAGCTGCCGGAAATGGATGTGGTGTACCTGGATCCTCCCTATAACCAGCATCCGTACGGTTCCAATTATTTCATGCTGAATTTGCTGTCTTCTTATGAAAAGCCGGAGGAAACCAGCCGAGTTTCCGGCATTCCCGCAGATTGGAAACGTTCCACGTACAATAGCCGCCAGCATGCTCCGGAGGCCCTGTTCCGGCTGCTGGAGGATTGCCCGGCCAAATTTATTCTGCTTTCCTACAGCTCGGAGGGGTTCATCAACTATGAGGAAATGACCGGTTTCCTTGGACGCCTGGGCCATACCGTTACGCTGGAAACGCCGTACGCCGCGTTCCGGGGCAGCCGGAATTTCAGAAACCGTCCTCAGAACGTGACGGAATTCCTGTTTCTGGTGGAACGGTTTTAACAGATGACAGGAAAGGCAGCCTCCATGCAAACTCATTTGGAACGCTTCATCCGTTTTCTGGCCGCGGAAAAAGGCCTGAGCACCGCCTACCAGCTTTCCGTGAGACAGACGCTGGAGGCATTTGCCCGGTTTCTGGAAATGGATAATACCGGCCTTGCCCAAACGGGCATCGACACGCTTTCGGCATTTCTGCGGCATTTGCAGGACCGGGGCATGGCCCGCAGCTCCATGCGGGTGGAAATGGTGCATCTGCGTATTTTTTTCCGGTGGCTGGCCGGAACGGGAATACTGGAAAAAGACCCTTCCGTATTTCTGGAAATGCCCCGGCAGGGGTTGTCGCTTCCTCATGTGCTGGATCAGAAAACCGTCTCAAATTTGCTTGAAAGCATTGACATTCAAGATATTCCTCTGGGATGTAGAGACAGAGCGCTTCTGGAGATGATTTACGCCTGCGGGATGCGTGTTAGTGAAATAATTAATTGCAAATTAGAGAGTTTTGATAAAGATGAAGCTTTTGTCCGCGTGCTGGGGAAGGGGAATAAAACCCGGCTGGTGCCCGTAGGGAGATCCGCTTTGGATGCTTTGCAAATGTATTTGGAAAAAGGAAGACCCAAACTGGTCAGGACGGGAACGAAAAGCCACATCTTTCTGACAGTACGCGGCCGTCCGTTGACGAGGGAGCGGGTTCGTCAAATTCTCCGGGAACGCGCCAGAGCCGTAGGACTGGAACAGCATGTTTTCCCGCATATCCTGCGTCATTCCTTCGCCACGCATCTTCTGGAAAACGGAGCGGATCTGCGTATTATTCAGGAGATGCTGGGCCATGCCGATATTTCAACCACCCAGATCTATACGCATTTGGAGCAGCAGCGGCTGAACTCGATTCATCACCGCTTTCATCCCAGAGGATAGTAACGCTAATTCATCATTCATTCCCATACCGCGTTTTTTTTAAGTCCTCTCAATCTATCATAACCATTTAAATATTAAAGGATGGAGAATTATTCTACCGAAATTATATTTGGCATTACATATATTATGCGAAGTATAGTTTAGGCAGCATTCTCCCATTCTCATTGGACGGAAAACGCGCTCTGTCACTTGACAAATATGCAAGCATTTCATAGCTTTATTAAATGAGTGGCCCTTGCCTTGTCCGTACCGTTGCCATTTTCATCCTTTTTTCATCTTTTTCCCTTCTTCATGCCGAAGATGAGGAATTTTCCGATATCATGGAACTGGTATCGGAAACGGAGAACTGTTCCGCCAAACTGGCCCGTGACAAAAACGCGACGGAAGAACAGAAGAAGGAAGACAGAAAGCGCAGGAAAATCGGCATTGGAGAAACGGTCACCGTTACCCTGAACTGTAAAAAACCGTTTTTACTGGAACCGAAGGATCAAATCCAATGGAAAGTGATGGAAGGAAAAGAGTTGCTTGAAGGCGGTTTGGAAAAAATACCAAATAACTACCAGTCGATAAGATTTAAGATAAATCCTTACGTAAATAAAGAACAAATCCAACAGTCTGGAAAAATTGTTATTAAGGTGGAAACTGAACAGGGAATAGCCCTCCCCCGTCCTATCGAATTTGACGTAATTTTTCCAAGACTGCTTACTGCAGAACATGAAACTTTGGGCGGGCAGGTCAAAGGTCTTCCAGCTCTAGCTTTTGACTTTCCCAACGATGGAGACTTCGAACCAGGAGCTTCGGCTCAGCTTATTGTTTCCGTCCATCCTTTGGATGTATGTTTTAAAGGAGTTTGGGTTATTGAAAAGGATAAAGGATTTGAAGGTTCAGTCGGAAGCATTGGAGGTCCTCATCAAGCAGATAGTATCTGGAGAATTAATCCTGAAAATTATTTTAGTTCTCATGATAATATAGGGTTTCGGGGGACTCCAGATGATTTGAATGCTATTAAAGGAGTTGACTCAGATGGGCAACCTATTTACGAACATTCGTATCCCAATGAATTTATATGGAATTGCCTCTTTCGAACTTATAAAAATCCTGATTCCAGTAAGAATGGAATTTCAGATATTGCCACCGTTTATCAGCGTTTTCATATAAATCGAAAAGACAATAAACGATTTTATGTTAAAATTCAAAAATTTCTTATAGATCCAAATAAAAATGACGAATGTTCCGTTGAACGGACTTCTGGCGGCGATCATATTTTTAAACCCTGATTATATAACATGATGATGAATCTTCGAATGAATTATTTTCTGTTTTGTTCCGTTGCTCTAGCGTCGCCTGCGACCTTTTCCTCTGTTATTGCATTGCCTTCGTCCGCCGCTTTTCCAACAGATTCGCAAGAATTGAAATTCAACAGGGATTCTGACATTGGAGAATTAAAAAAACTTCTTCAGCAAGGAGAACTCGTAAAATTTTACCAAACAGCCCGTACTCATATGGGGCAGCTTGAGTGGAGTGACATCAGAGGGGGAGTTTCCCCGGACAAGCTGGATCGGTTATTGTTGATAGCCCGGATTACTTCCGCTGCTCCTCTGTTTGGAGAGAACGAAAATACACCGTTTGAACAAATGACGCCGGATTTTGACTTAAAAAATGATATTTCTCTCAAAGGGAAAGTTATGGTAGATCTGGTTATCATTTCCAAAATCAATCTCAAGCAAAAATTCTCTGCCGTGAGAAAGAAAGAAGTGGGGCAGCTTTGTTCCATTTACGCGGCAACGATGCTGAAGATGATGAAAGAAGCCTACATTCCTGATTTCGAGGGCTGGAAGAAAGAAGTTATGGAGAGAAAAACGGCGGTTTGGAGCAAAGAGTTTAACGCCAGGTGGGAGTCCTTCCTGAAAGAAAGAGACGAGAGAGTGGAGAGAAAAAAGAAGGAACTCTCCATACCATTCGAACAGAGAATGCGACGGCAAAAAACGGAAGAGGAACGGATAAGAGACAGGGAATTTGGAGAGAAAGACGCCGCCTTCATGCAGGAAGCCAGGGAAAAATGGGACAAATGTAGGAATCTTGCCAATATATTAAGTATCATGGAAGATCGAAACTCCAAAATCAAATCATTCCTCAAAGATGGAGGAGGAGGTTTATTACGAATTTTGTTGGACAACTACCCCGGCAAAGCCACCGAAGTGTTTAAATACCTGAAGCTGGCGGGATATGAGGAAGGAGAAATGATGGAGTTGGTTGATCGGGAGGAGGGAAAAACCGAAGAAACGGAATTTTTGTATCAAAGCCCGTTGGGAAGAAAGTTCCTTAAAGAGAAGAAACAAAAGAAATAATTACTGCCAGAGCGCGGAATCATGATATTTTTAGTTTGCAAGGATATTTTATCTTTTTGAGATTCCTTCTCTCTTGCCAGATCACCTTTCATCCTTCATAATAAAAAAAGCATGAATACTTTCGTTTCTCTTTGCCTGGTCGGGAGCCTCAGCCTGGGTTCCCTTTGTTATGCGCAGTACATGGATAACGATGCCAAGAAGAAGGTAATCAAGGATTTGGATAATTTGCTCGCTCTGAACAGGTCTGCAGAAACCAAGGTAATCAATGCCGCTATCAGCAAACTGAATTCCGCCGGCAGGGATCCCGGCGCCGCATATGACCTGCTGATTCAGTCCAAGAAGTTTCTGATGGAAACGGAAAAGGAGAAGGACAAGAGCCAGGGGAAGAGCGCCAAAATCGCCTCCAATTCCATGAAGGACTGGATGGACCGTGAAGCGAAGAAGTACCAGGATAAAAATGCCCGCAAAGGATTAATGCTTCAATATCAATGGGGAGTTCTCGTCCTCAAGGCTCGTCTTAAGGAAAATTTAATGAACGCCACCTCCCATTCCACCGGAGGAACAGCGGAGGAAACCCTGGATGTTACGGAGTTCCAGAAGCCGGCCATGGATTTGCTGAATGCCTACCTGTCCGCCTGCTCCGACCCTGATTTTGTCGACCCTTCCTCTTCCAAAAACAACAATGGAGCAGCCGGAAGAGCCGGCGCCCGTATTGCGGAACAATCCGTCCTTAATACGGAAGTGGGGGAGGCCCTGGGCATCAGCAGCATGTCTTCCAAGGCTTTCCCGGATTCCATGAAAAACCGGGATGAAATTTTTGACAAGCTGTTTTTCACCGGATACCGGAAGACCCGCAATCTTCCCGCCCTCAGGCAGGCGTGGAACAAGAGAATTTCCATGGAAGTGGCTCTGGGAAAAATCAGCCATGCCATTTCCTCCGGCAAGAAATCCGGCATGCAGGGCCGCATCGCCAATGCGTCCGAAGACGAATTTGATGAGCAGGGAGCCGCCGTTCTGGATCGTTTGCGCTGGCGCTGCGAACTGGATTGCTTCGACTTGGGAGACCAGGCAAACGCCACGAGGAATATGATGACGCTGATCCGGACGACGGTGGATCCCGTGCGCCGGGAACAAGGTATCCGCACCCTCCGGGATAAACTGGTTCAGAGCATGAAGAGCTTGATGGATTCTCCGGAAGAAGAAAGCATGGCTGACGGTTCTTCTTCATCCTCTGCACCGCGTCCTGCCATGCGTTCCTCCAAAAAGAAGGCTCCCTCCACCACGATTACGACCAGCCGTGAAATGGATGATCCCGGAGCCATCGGAACGGATGTGCCGAAGCCTCCCAAGCCGTCCCCAGCCCGGAGTGACGATTTTTTTGAAGACATCTGACTTTCTTCAGACAAAAGATGTTGCCCGAACGGCGGTTTCCCTGTTCATGGAATGCGCAGAGCATCCTTGACGTCCGGAGCCGCCGTTTTATACATTAAGGGCATGTATCAGCCATTTCAATTTTTCATGCCCGCGCAAATCTTTTTTGGCGCGGGTTCTTTGGACAATCTTGGTTCCGCCCCCCTGCCCGGCACCAAGGCCCTGATCGTCATCGGCGGGTCGTCCGTCAAACGCCTCGGGTATCTGGACCGCGTACAGGCTCTTCTGAAAAAACAGGGAGTGGAAAGCGTTGTTTTTGATAAAGTGCAGCCCAACCCCGTGGTGGAGCACGTAATGGAAGCCTCCTCCCTGGCCAGGGAAACGGGCTGTGATTTCATCATCGGCCTGGGCGGGGGCAGCAGCATGGATTCCGCCAAGAGCATCGCTGTGATGGCGGCCAATCCAGGAACCTACTGGGATTACATCCAGGGAGGTTCCGGCAAGGGGCTTCCCATTCCCTGCAAACCTCTTCCCATCGTCTGCATCACCACTACGGCGGGAACCGGAACGGAGGCGGATCCGTGGACCGTCATCACGAAAGAGGACACGCAGGAGAAGATCGGTTTCGGTTTCAGGGGTACTTTCCCCACCATGTCTATCGTAGATCCGGAGTTGATGCTTTCCGTACCTCCCAAATTAACGGCATATCAGGGGTTTGACGCTTTGTTCCATGCCGTGGAAGGATATATGGCTACAATCGCCTCCCCCATGGGGGACATGTTCGCGCTCCAGGCCATTGAATACATTGCCAAATATCTTCCGCGCGCCGTGAATAACGGGGATGACCTGGAAGCGCGCGCCTATGTGGCGCTGGCCAATACCTATTCCGGGTTTGTGGAAACCATTTCCTGCTGTACGTCGGAACATTCCATTGAACATGCCCTCAGCGCCTTCCATCCTTCCCTGCCCCATGGCGCGGGGCTAATTATGATTTCCTGGGCCTACCATGAAGCCTATGCTCCTTCCTGCCCGGAACGTTACGCAAGAGTTGCCGCAGCCATGGGACAGGAAGCCTCCGTGGACGGTTTCCTGAACGGCTTGAACAGCCTGAAGGAAGCCTGCGGCGTAGACAAGCTGAAGATGTCCGAATTCGGCATTACACCGGATTTATTTGACGAATACGCCAAAACGGCCTTTTCCACCATGGGCAATCTGTTTGAGCTGGACCGTTGCAAGTTGACTCCGGCGGACGTGGTCAGCATCCTGGAGAAATCCTATTCCTAGGAACAAGCAGCCGGGGATCCCATGCCGGGCTGGCTGCCGCCCGCCCGGCAGAATTTTTGCCGTTCCAATGCATTGGGAATGCCGTTAATTTCCATCATGCCTGGGCAACTCCCGGAATTAAAGGGGGAGCGTGGTTCTGCTGGCCGTCCATTTCCATTTCAGGAGTTCCCCTGTAAAACAGCGCGGCTGGCCATGCGCAACGCCGGGTTTCATGTTTTTTCTTTACCGGGCGGCCAGATAGCCCAGGCCAATGGCAAGGAGCCCCCCGGCAAAGCTGATGAGAGTGTAAAGGAAGAAGGCGAAGAAGTTCCCTTCCTTCAACAACAGGAAGGATTCATTCATCAGCGTGGAAAAGGTGGTGAAACCGCCGCACAGGCCTGCGGTAAGAAAGAGCCGCGTTTCCGTATGCAGCAGGCTCCGGTTGAACAAACCGTAGAGGAAGCCCAGGATAAAACATCCCAGCAGGTTGACTGCCGCCGTGCCCCAGGGGAACGAACTTGCCGAATTGACCTGGACGAACCGGGCCAGCAGGAAACGCAATACACCGCCCGCAAAGCTTCCCAGGCCCACTATCATCAGCATTTTCATCATATAGCGGCTTTTTCTATGTTTTAATGGGGAATAAAGTTTCGGAGCAGCTGCCGAAATCCGCCGGGAAAGACTGGCTGCGGCTTCTTGTCCATGAAAGGGTTGCTGGCTGCGTTCCCGAAAACTGGTTTGGAAACGTTCGTGTCGCCTGGTGAAGCCCTTTAACCGGAAACAAGACTTCTGCGGAAGCTGCCGGCCTGTATGCCGGCAGAACCCATTTCCTTTAAGCGTGCGCGGATAAAATACCCTGTTTTTTCCATATCGCCAGCCTTTTTGTTCTTGATTGCAGGGTAAAACCGTATTTCCTTTTCTCCATGTCCCTGCCCCTTCTCGTTACCGGAACCATCGGAATTGATACCATCCTTACTCCCGGCGGCAGGGCGGACGGCGTTCTGGGCGGTTCCGTTTCCTTTGCGGCCGTGGCCGCCCTTTTGTTTGCCGACCGCGTGGATGCCGTCAGCATCATCGGGGAGGATTTTCCCGCCCATTATGAAGCGGCCCTTGAGGCCAAAGGGGTGTGCATGAAAGGAGTGGAACGCAAGAAGGGGCCTTCTTTTGCCTGGACCGGGGAATATTTTGACAATATGAACAAGCGGAGGACCGTTTGTGCCAATGATGCCGTGATGCTGGAATGGAATGTGCACGTTCCGGAGCCTTTGAGGAACCATCCGGTGCTGGTTTGCTGCTGCATGGTTCCGGCCCAGCAGCTTAAGTGCATGGAACAATGCCCGGACGCGGCGCTGGTGCTTTCCGATTCCATGGACAAGTGGCTGCGCCGCCAGCCGGAATTGCTGGATGCCGTGATCAGCCGTTCCCATATCACCATGATGAATGAGGATGAGGCGAAGGAATATGCCCAGGCGTCCACCGTCATGGAAGCCGGGGAATTCCTGCTTTCCAAAGGCGCCGCATACGCAGTGGTGAAACAGGGGGAATACGGGGCCACTCTTCTGGGACGGGATGCCGGCGGGAATCTCCGGATTTTCCGTTGTCCCGCCTATCCCCTGAAAACGCTGGTGGACCCAACCGGCGCGGGGGATACGTTCCTGGGGGCTCTGGCCGGCCATTTGTCCACCCTGCCTCCCGGCCTTCCTTCGTTTGAGGAAGTGAAGAGGGGGATTGTGTACGGGACGGTGGCGGCCTCCTTCACCTGCGAGTCCTTTTCGGCAGACGCCCTTCTTTCCATGACAAAAGAGACCTTTCGCCGACGTCTTGAAGAGTATGCGGAGATGTGCCGCCTGCCAGACATCCGGCTCTCTTCCGCAAGTGCCTGTTAAGACGGAATCAGACCTCCTGAAAAAGAGGGGATGCCGCCTTTGATGGTTCGTTTTCCGGTTTCCGTTTATGCGGACTGTCCGGAATTTCCAGGTGAAAAAGGCCCGGACGCGGAACGTGGAAAACCCCGGCGTGGCTTGCACGGCCGGGGTTTCCGTAAAAACAGGGGATGCAGTCGGCGGGATCAAGCATCCTGAAGGCCGAATTTAAGCTCGGCTTCCGAAACCACCTGGCCGTTCACCAGGCAGCGTGCCGTCGCCTGGCCGATGTTTCCGCGCATCTTGGTCAGTTCCGCTTCAATGATGAGCGTATCGCCGGGAACCACGACGCGGCGGAATTTAACCTTGTCCGCACTCATGAAGTAGCCGAGCTTGCTGGCATTGCCGGGCTGGCGCAGCATGACGATGGAGGCTACCTGGGCCATGGCTTCCACCTGGAGAACGCCCGGCATGACCGGATGGCCCGGGAAGTGGCCCTGGAAAAAGAGTTCATTCATGGTCAGGTTCTTCAATCCCCGGCACTTCGTTTCTCCTTCAAAACCGATAATGCGGTCCACCATCAGGAAGGGATAGCGGTGCGGCAGAAGGCTCATCACTTCGTTGATGTCCAGCACGGCGTCTCCGTACGGAACATTGACGGGATTGGGCGCCATCTGCTGGTTGCGGTGGTGTTCCTTCTTGAGCTTGGCCGTAAGTTCGGTGTTCGGGCCGTGGCCCGGCTTGATGGCGATGACGTGGCCCAGGATAGGTTTGCCGCACAGGGTCAGGTCTCCAATAAGATCCATGGCCTTGTGGCGGGCAAATTCATTGATGAAACGCATGGGTTCCTTGCTCATGAGCTCCTCGCCGCGGATGACCACGGCGTTTTCCAGGCTGCCGCCCTTGATGAGGCCCTTTTCCAGCAGGGGCTTGATGTCTTCGTAGAACGTAAAGGTGCGGGCCGGGGCCAGTTCCTTTTCATACGTTTCCGGCGTGATAACCGAGTCAAAGTACTGGGTAATGCGGTTTTCCGGCCCCACGCAGGTGACGGAAACGCGGAATTGCTTGGAGGGGAGAATAGTCAGGATGGAACCGCCCTTGGTTTCAATGGTAACGGCCTCGCGCACTTCCAGATAGCGGCGCGGCACATCCAGTTCCACGATGCCGGCGCTCTTGATCAGCTCTACGTAGGGGGCTGAGGACCCGTCCCCGATGGGCGGTTCATTGGCGTCCATTTCAATGACGGCGTTGTCAATGCCCATGCCCGTGAGGGCGGAGAGAATATGTTCCACGGTATGCACTTTGACGGAACCTTCAGCCAGGCTGGTGGCGCGTTCCACAGTCTGCACCTTTTCCACGTCCGCGCTGATGAAAGGCTGGTCCGGAATGTCCACCCGGCGGAATTTAATGCCGAAGTCGGCAGGAGCCGGCTTCAGGGTCAGGGTAACGGGCTGTCCCGTATGCAAAGAGGTACCGGCCAGGGAGGCCGGAGAGCCGACAGTTCTTTGGTTTCCACATGCCATGCGGGGATGCTAGTGAATGAGCTTCCGTTTGGAAAGCACGAAATCACGGATTTTCCTTTAAATTCGGGGAAGAGGCGGCATTCCGGCGTGTCATCCCGGAAAGAAGAGGATAAAGGGCGCTTGAAAAAAAGCCGCTCACCCAGTAGTGATGTTCCATGCACATCACAGCAGGCCTCCGCATTTCCCGTGCGTTTATTCTCGGCGCCGGGCTGGGTACCCGCCTGCGCCCTCTCACCGGCATTCTGCCCAAGCCGCTGATTCCCTTTTTCCATGAGCCCCTTATTCTGCATTCCATGCGCCGATGCTACGATTGCGGCATACGGGAATTCATCATTAACACCCACCATCTGGCGGCAGCCTGGGACAAAGTGTTCCCTGAACATTCATGGAACGGCTGCCCCGTTCATTTCAGCCATGAACCCGTGCTGCTGGATTCCGGCGGCGGCGTCAAAAAGATAGAGCCCCTGGCTTCCGCGGAAGAACCGCTGCTGGTGGTGAACGGAGACATGGCGGCCACATTTGACCTGGGCCGCCTGCTGGAGGAGCATTTGAGCCGCCGCCCTCCCGTGACGTTGGCCCTCCGCACTTCCGGAGACAAGAAGAACGTGGGATTTGATTTTTCTTCCGGCCTGGTGACGGATATGAGGCACGCCCTGGGCCGCGACCCCGGATCCTGCCAATTCACCGGCGCGTACTGCATGGAGCCGGAAATATTCGGACGCATCCCTTCCGGGGAGGCCGTTTCCATTATCCCCCTGTTTCTGGATTACATCCGGGAAGGACGCCTGCGCGGCATTCTGGCGGACGACGGGTTGTGGATGGACATGGGAACACCGGAAACCTACCTTCAAGCTCATCTGGATTTCCCATCCCCCGCTCCGCGCATCCACCCCCAGGCTAGGGTGTCCCCCCGCGCCTTTGTGGACGGCCATTGCGTGATAGGCCCCGGAGCTGCGGTAGAGGACGGCTGCCGCCTGCAAGGCTGCGTTGTCTGGCCGGGCGTATGCGTGCCTTCCGGCACCTGCGCGGAACGCCGGATTTTCTATTGTTCCCCCACCGATTACTGACGATGCTTTTTCTGCGCCTGCTTCCCCTGATATTGTGCTTTTCCGGCCTGGTTCACGCAGAACACCGCGTTTTCACCAGGAAGGACGGATTTTTGTCCATGCGGGACAAGCTGAACGTATATTTTTTCCGTTCTGATACGCACCGCCTGTTGGTAAGAGATGAAGGGAGCGTCAAAACGCCCCGGTACGGCTCCCTGGACAAGGCCATGAGGAAAAGCCCCTGCGTGGCCGGAGTCAACGGAGGATTCTTCAGCGCAGACGTGGAGGGAACTCCCCTGGGCCTGGTCGTCCAGGACGGCAAACGGCTTTCTCCGCTGGCCACGGGGTCCTTCGCTGTTTCCGGTGTCGTTTACGAAGGAGGCAGAGACGGATTAACCCTGGTCCGCAGTTCCGTGCTGAGGCGCATGAGAAGACTGCCGGCCATGCAGGCGGCTATCCAGGGGGGGCCCTTTCTGGTGGAGAACGGCTCTGCCGTAAAAGGGCTTAACGCGCAGAAATCCACCTACCGCACCTTCATTGCCACGGACGGCGGCAGGAGGTGGTGCATCGGCGTTTCCTCCTCCCTGACTCTGAAGGAGCTGGCAGCCTGGCTGGCGGCGCCCGGGGCATTGGGGAATTTCCGGGTGGAAACGGCCCTGAACCTGGACGGCGGCTCTTCTTCCGCCTTCTGGTGCCATGAAACAGGCATTTCCTACCCTGCGTTCAAACAAGTCAGGAATTATCTGGGCGTAGCCCCCGTGGAACGCCGGTAAACGCCGTTCTCCACGGGGCCATGGACGCGTTTCCCTGCGCCTATCCTGCGCAGCAACAGAGCCGCGAACACCAGGAAACAAACCAGGACGGCCCAGTCGCCCAGCATGGCGTACAGGGTTATTTTCGTACAGCCCACAGGCAATGTGGCAGCCATCACCCCTCTGGTAAACGGTGAACCGGAGGAATCCCGCAAATCTGCAATAACCGCGCCGTTGGGGGCCAGAGCCACGCTTACGCCAGTATTGGCGGCACGGACCATGGCACGGCGCAGCTCAATACACCGGAACGCCGCATTGCGCCAATGCTGTTCGTTGGCGCAGGAACGGTTGAACCACCCGTCATTGGTCACGTTCACCATCAACTGGGGCTCCTGCCGGATGAAGCGGCGCACCCAGCTTCCCACAACATCCTCAAAGCAGACAAGAGGGATGACCCCCACCGTAACGGAGCTTCCAGGACGGATGGGCACGGGAACGGGGCTGGAGGAACACCCGGGCGTATAATTCAGTCCCATGGCGGTTCCGGCGGAAGCCTCAAAGGCTTTTTCCAGAAATGGGAATGTTTCCCGCATAGGGATGTATTCGCCGAAGGGGACCAGCATGGCCTTGGCGTGCGGCCGGGCTGTGGAATAATCCCCCTCAAAGACGGTAAGGCAGTTGTAAGCCCGCGCCACACGCCCATCATCAGACAGATAGATATCATCCGTGCCCGTCAGCAGAATAAAATTGCATATCCCGTTCCGGAGAGCCTGGACGTAATCTTCTTCCGCGCTCAAAAAGTTGACATTGTCCTGATTGGAGAAGCGTTCTCCCGTGGCATCACGGTAAAACGTGGAAATGGGGAAGGAACTTTCCGGCCAGATTACCCAGGCCGGCATATCCAGGGAGGCTTCCGCGCCGTCTTTGACCGCCTGTTCCAGAGCGCGGTTTTGAAGATCCAGCATTCCCTGTTCCGTCATGTCCAGCAAAGCCCGGTAAATGTTCCTCCGGTTGGCCGGGTCCCATTTTTCCTTCTGGCTCAGATTCAGCTGCACGGCCATGACGGGAACGGTGAATCTGCCGTCTCCCGTGGCTTCGGCAGACTGGGCGGAGTAACGGGCCGTCCAGACCACGCCAGTGACAAACATGGTTAAAAGAACCGCCACCAGTATGAAAAAATCCCAGGGCACAGTACGCCTGCCTTCATGGATAATCATGGTTCCGGCCCGACGGCAAACGCGCCAGAGCCAGACGGAAAAAACGGCCGGAATAAAAGCCAGCGCCGTTACTCCAAGGTATTCCGCCCACTGGGCCAGAGGATTGCCGTAAAGGGCCACGCCCAGATTGTTCCAGCCGAAGCCCGGTATCAGCCAGCCCCGCCCCCATTCCAGACATACCCATAAAGCGGCGCCCGCCAGAGCGGCGGAGGCGCTGGGCAGTATGTCGCCCAGGGCCCAGGTTTTCCAGGCGGCCCGGCGTTCCTTTGCCTTCAGACTCGCATCGGGCAGCGGCCGGGCGTCCGGTCGGAAGAACACTCCCATGACCAGAGCCCAGAGGCCGGGAAACAGGCCCCCGTAAAAAATCATCAGGGGAATATAGCCCAGCGTGCTGACTTCATTGACCCACCAGAAGGAAATGCCGTAAAATACTACCCCAAACATCCAGCCATACAGGGCGTATGCCAGCATTCCCCTTTTCCCCTCCCGCCTGCGGCCGTACCACAGGGCTGTCAGCAAAGGCAGGAACCCTATCCATACGCATCCGCCCCAGTCCACCGGGATAAAGGCGCAGGCCATCAGAATTCCGGAAAAAGCGGCCAGCAGCAGCCCTGCCCACACGGGCAGGAGACGAGGGAGGGAAGCAGGTGGGATATTCATCGTGAAAAGCCTTTTATTCCGGGAACGGGAATGCCGCCATTGTCCCCCATGCTGACTCATTCCTGCAACAAAAAAGATTGCAAAATTTACTCAAATGCGGAAATAGTGGGCGCAGTTCATACAACCCATCATACACAATGGCAGATATCGACGAAAAAACACCTCTAAACGTCCCCGGCAAATTTTACGTGGACAGTTCCTGCATTGACTGCGACCTTTGCCGCGAAACGGCTCCGGAAAACTTTGGACGGGATGACGATGAAGGAGTATCCTATGTCAAGAAGCAGCCGGACAACGACGAAGAGCTGAGCGCCTGTGAGGAAGCCCTGGAAGGCTGCCCCGTGGAAGCGATTGGCGACGACGGCGAATAATATTTCTTCATATATTATTTTAACCGCCCGGGGCTGTTGGCATTCAACGCTCCGGGCTTTTATTTTCCCCCATGTCCTCCCCCTGGTTTCCCTACACGCCGGACAGAGACCGTCCGGATCCCCACGCCTCCCCCGTCCGGTATGATTATCTTTCCCGTGACGAGCAGGAGGTGAGGCAGGCGTTGGCGGACTGGTTCCAGATATCCCCCGCCACCAGTGAAACACGTAACCTCCATACGGCGGAATCCCTGCTGGGGGATATTCTGTCCAGGCTTCCCCTGGACGGCGACGGGATGGATCCCGAATTGCTCAGGGAAGGATGGCTGAAAGCTGCGGGGCCATTCCTGGGCCAGCAATCCAACCTTCTTTCCATTGTCAAGGGAGTGGCCACCATCCAGGTGCTTCAACCGGCCATGCGCTACCATCTCCAGCAGTGGCAGGGAGCCCTGCTGGGAAAACTGAAGGACCAGTTCGGCAAGGACGCCGTTCATTCCATCCGCATACGGATAGGATAATTTTATACTGCGTAAAATGTTTTCTTTTGCAATTTCCCTGTTTCCTTGAAAGATCATTCATCATCCACGTGTAATATTTGCCATGCGATTATCCCTTTCCGCGCCTTTGCTGGCTTCCGGCCTGATGCTTTGTTTTACCTCCTCCCATGGAGACTGGACATCCCCGCACCCTCTCCAGCAGGAAAAAGCCGCTCCGGTCCCACTGATTCCCTTCCCGTCCCAGGTGGACTGGAAAACGGGAACATGCCCTAAAAAGGCTCCCGTTTCCGTGAAAAAAAACGCGTCCCTGTCCAAGACGCTGGGCAAGGAAGGGTATGAACTGCGGATCCGCCCCAACGGCATTCTGATTAAGGCCGCTGACGATGCGGGCGTTTTTTATGCCCGCAGAACGCTGGACCAGCTGGGAGCCAGGGGAGATTACCCGTGCTGCGACATCAAGGACAGCCCCGCGTTCGCCATCCGGTGCTTCATGCATGACGCAGGCCGCCATTTCCGGACTGTTGAAACACTCAAGGCGGATATTGATGAAATGGCCCGGCTGAAAATAAACGCTTTTCACTGGCATCTGACGGATTACCCCGCATGGCGCATCCAGTGCAAAAAGTACCCTGTTTTGAATGATCCCTCCAAGAGGATTCAGGGACGGGACGTTAACGGCACCTACTCCTACGACCAGATACGGGACTTATTCCGCTACGCCAGGGAGCGCCATGTCCAGATTATTCCGGAAATCGATATGCCCGGGCACAGCACCTATTTTAAAAACTGCTTTGGCTTCCCGATGCATGATCCCAGAGGCATCAACATTCTGGAAGAACTGCTGGAAGAATTTTGCAGGGAAATTCCGGCGGAAATGTCTCCCTACCTTCATATCGGAGCGGATGAAATCCGCATTCCCAACGGAAAGCAGTTTGCGGACCGGATGGCGGCCAAGGTCAAATCCCTGGGACGGCAGCCCATCCAATGGGCGGGCAACAATGACCTGCCTGTGTCCGGAGACAGTTATGCCCAGCTGTGGAATGATGAAAATTCCGTAGGCCTGCCGGATCCAGCCAGGCAGAAGAATCCCTACTTCGACTCCACGGCAGGATACGTCAATTCCTTTGACCCCGGCATTCTGGTGCGCAGGAATTTCTTCCGCCAGCCCTGCGGAACAGCCAAGGGAAACAACCATTCCCTGGGCGTCATCCAGTGTCTATGGCCGGATACCCGGGTGGAGAACAAAAAAAACATTCCTGTCCAGAGCCCCCAGTGGCCTGCCATGTTCGCCATGGCGGAACGCAGTTGGAAAGGAATTCCTGAGGATGGTTCCCGCTTTGCCGGCAGTCTGCCGGAAAAGAACACGGAGGCTTATCAGGCCTTCTCTCTGTTTGAAAAACGCATGGAAGCCCTGGCCGGAAGCAGGCCTTTCCCTTACTGGAGGGATTCTTTCGTGGAATGGACGGTATTCGGCCCCGTTCCGCAGGACAGGCAGGAAGAAGTAAGAAATAACCTGCTGGCGGGCAAATCTCCCGCAGGACTGCCTTCCGTCCAGACGCGAGGAGGCAATTTGTATTTCCGTACCCGTGCGGGTGCGGAGGGTCTATTTTCCAAGACAAAACCGGGGAATACGGTCTGGGCGGAGACGACGTTTCACTCACCCGTGGAGGGCACCATGCACGCTATGGTGGGGTTTGACGCTCCGGCCCGTTCCACACGGCGCTGTTCCGGAGTACCGGCTGCCGGGGAGTGGTCCCAGTGCGGCACCAGAATATGGGTAAACGGCAAGGAAATGAAAAATCCCCAAACTTACAAACTGGCAGGCCAACGGCGTTACGAAAAGCATACATGGAATTCGCCCGCTAATGAGATACCCTTTGACAACGAGGAATTCTGGTGGGCCCGGCCTCCTGTTCCCTTTCAAGTGAAGGCCGGGGAAAACAGGATCCTGATAGAACAACCGTACACAGGAGAATTCCAGTCGTGGGGAGTCAGCTTCATTCCGGTGAAAAAAGCGGGAGACCGCTGGATTGCCGACCCAAGCTATTATGCCAAACCCAGGAGAGGGAAACAGGATGACGTCTCTCCGGTGCCATAAAAGTAAACATGGAACACTCCCGGCGGAGCTTTCCGTCCGTTGTTCCAAAGGTCATTTTCCCCCGCTCATCAGGACGAGGGAACGGGGGAAATAGCGTTTGAGGAATACGTAAACGCTCCGCGCCATCATGTAAACCGCGGGAACCAGGCACCACCACGCCCAGGCAGGCCATGGGGAGAGAAAACAGCTCTCTACGCCCATCAGGGCTATCAGAACAAAAATATGGGAACAATACACGAAAAAGCTGCCGGACGCCCACCGGGCCAGCTTTTCCGACCAGCCGGGGCTGACGGCCTTTACAATAATTCCGAAGCTGAGGAAGGCCAGAACAATCAATCCGGGAAAAGAGTCGTCCGCAATCAGGAAAGAGTCCGTACAGCTTACCCAGACAAGACCCACGGAGGCTAAAAGAATGGAACCATGCACGGCAAGGGGCATGTTGCCCCAGCGGTTCAGACAGCCCGGTGCGGCGGACGCCAGCATAACGCCGAGCGCAAAATCCCCAAACATGTACGGACTGGGCCATGCCAGGGAGTCGTCCCACCGGTGCAGAAACAGGCAAAACAGGCCAAAGGCGTAAAGAGCTGGACGGAAACGGGAGAGCAAAAACGCAGCCAGGGTAAACATCATCAAGTCTCTCAGGAACCACATCGGGGTCAGCATGGGACATGTTCCCAGCCCAAACACGGAAGCCAGAGAACCAGGGGCAAGAGGCATGCCCGCCGCCAGCCAATAGGCCGCGCACCAGAAAAGATAAGGCCGTAGCAAAACCAGCAGGCGGCGCCCCGCCCACGTTCCGGCCCCCTGTTCATCAAGGCCGGAGGCGGAAAAATACCCCGCCAGCAGGAAAAACGTCGCCAGCGCCGGACCAATCAGCCATTGGTTGGGAGGAAACCCCATGGAAGGGACGTGCTGCATGATAACCACCAGCGTCGCCAGCAGCCGTGCAATCTCCACCCAGGGCAAACGAGGGTGAATTTCTTTACCGGACGCGGAGGAGACGGTCATGACAGCCCCATTCTGGATGATTGTTTTGAAAAAGCACTATTTTTTATTGATTTTATAGACGAAAAGCGGCCTTATCAACCTTCACAGGCATCGTATTATGGAAAATACCTGAAAATGATTTTTTTCTCATATTTTCATTTATGGCTTTATATTTCCATATGGGAAATAACACGCATTCCGAGCGCAAGGCTGCATCAATACACACTCCCGCACTGGATATTCCCGGATTTTGCCGAAACAGCTGCTGCCATATTGCAGGTGCTCCCGGATGGTTCTCCCATTGCAATTCCGTATTTTCCATTCATCAATGCCGTATGTCGCGAACGCCTCCCCTTCCCTGCCCGATGATTCGTAAAATCATCAGCGGCTCCTTTGGGGAATCAGGGCTGAAGCCGCCGCAAGGACCTGAAGGCCCACAAAAAGGAAAAACCAGAACCAGCCGCCTTCCACAAAACCGTAAGAGTGCAGGCCAATCCCCATGAGGTTGACACCGAACCACCCCCAGGCTGCCACGATATTTCCGAGCGAGGCAAGAACGAGGAAGCCTTGACAGGAACAGACGTGTAAAAGTCGGGCATGGAGGGAGCAGGAGCACCAAAGGAGTGTCATTAACGCACCGTTTTCTTTAGGGTCCCACCCCCAGAACCGTCCCCAGCTCATGTCGGCCCAGATGCCGCCGAGCATTGTCCCCAGAAAACAGAAGAAGAGCGCCACGAGAAGGATGCGATAGACTCCGCAGGCCCCGGCTTTCAGCCCCTTTTCACCCTGTCCGAAGAAACGGGCCACCAGATGATATGAGGCTAAAAACCCGGCAAAAAAAACACTTCCGTAGCCTATCATGATGGTCATTACGTGCATGGTGAGCCAGAAATTCGAATTGAGAACGGCACGCATCATGCCCATGGTATCGCCGCTGTAGGGCAAATTCATAGCTACCAGAAGTGAGAGAAGACCGGAAGCGCAGGCGATCGCGGCAACAGGAAGCTGACGGCGGAGGATATAAAGCGTCCCGCCGAATAATGAGGCTACCGCGCCCGCAAAGACGACCGAGGAATACAAATTGGTAACCGGGGGGCGCGATTGAATGTACATGCGGGCCGCAATGCCGAATAAATGCCATAATACCGCCATACACAGGAAGACCGTCGCAAAATGCAGCAATGTCTTCCGCCGCTTGAGAAACAGAGAGACCACGAAACAAACCAACGACATGCCGTAGAGAAGGAAGCCTCCCAAGAAGGGTTCGATAGCATTGACGCAATGCTCGAAATGCAGTTTGAAAGAATCCATGGGCAGTATTGACTCCAATTCCCCAGAAAGTTGACGCAGAGTCTCTGCCGCAGTAGATTCATCTCCGGCAGCATAGGCATCGCAGGCTGCGGCATAGGCTTTCAGGGCGGTCCACCCGGCGGGACTGAGATTTTTTTCGAGCAGAGCAGCAGCCGGGGTCAGGTAGCTTCCCTCATGAGGGATTACTCGCAGGGCCACATTCGGATCCGCTTCTTCTACCTGCACAAGAGCCTGGAGGAATTGAAAATAGCGATTGGCACGGTAGAGCCGGTCAAGCGAGGGATGGCGTTTTTCACGTTCAGCGGCTTCAAGCTCTGCTGAGGCTTCGGCCATAGCTTCATGCCATGCATCAAGCGTCCCCAAACAGCCCGATGTCCCCTCCAGGCGGAGAGCGAGCGCAACGCCGGCCTGCTCATAAACGGCGAGTGCGCCCAGTACGGCTTCCGCGGCATGGGCCTGAGGAGAATTTCTCCGCAGAGAGCCGCGCAGCAGGCCAGCCTTCTCAACTGCATCGGCATAGGAAAAATAACGGCCTCGTCCGCCAAGGAATTCGACCATATCCCTGTTATCCGAACGCAGAAAAGGTTCGCCGGCCATTTTTGCCGGGCAGGCGTTTAATGCCAGCAACCACTTCACCGGCCCGGTCCGAGAGCCTCCAAGATTCACCGACGTGCGGCCGCTTGCCAATTTAAGGGAATCCGCCGCTGCGCTTGAAACCGGCATCACTCGTCCAGCCTTCAGGCATGGCAGCGCGCCGGGTGAGGGCGCCCCTATGCCGTCAAATGAGGAAAAAGAACTACCAATCCTCTGAAACAGAGGCGATAACGCAATCGCAAGAGCAACGAAAAACGCCGTAAATAAAGTAATTTTACACTGCATGTTTTTTTCGGGCACGCAGGGTTGGGAGAAAAATCAGCAGCATGCCCGCAAATACGCCGGGCACCGATATCCACGGAAAAAAGCGCACCGGATTGCGTACGGCTGTGATTACACTCGTGCGGCCACCATTGGCGTAACTGCTCTGGTAAAAAATCCAGCCGCCAAAGGAGACCGGAGCATTCATGCGAATAACCGTTTCCGTGCTTTCCCCGCCGCGCATAAAGCAAACCTCGCTTGAAAAGCTGCTGGGGATATCGCTTCCCGTCCATGTCCGGGCATCAAATTTTTTCAGCTTTACTGAAAAACCAAGGGGGATATTTTTTCTTCCATTCCCTTCGCCTGCCAGTATTTCGTGTGAGACCTCACCTGCATCCAGAACGAGTATTCCCTCCGTACGCAGAAAATACTGCAACGCCCCCGCCAAAATCAGTACTACCAGAAAGGTATGCGTGAGGATCAAGCCCACGCCGCGCAGTGTGAAGCGCGCACGCCGGAAAACAGACGCCGAAATATTCAGTACGGCCAATGCCCCTACGCCGGCGCCGCCGATCAGAGGAATCATCCCGAAGGAAAGGCAGCCCCAGCTTTCAAAATACCTGGCCTGTACAGCGGAAACACCGACAGACCGCGCCTCAAGAGTGCCGAGAAAAATGAGCAGCACGGCGTAAGCCATCAGCACGCACGCGAGACGGGGAGATGCCATCCACTGCAAAATTTTCTTCATCAGCAGATACTGAATGAAAAAGGGCCGCACGCCTCTGCCGCTCCATCCGGGAAACGGAAGCATAGGGTCGTGCGGCCTGCTTCGTGATGAATAAAGACGGAATAATTATTTTTTGTCCGTAAAGGCAGCTTCCACTTCAGAGATCATCTTGTTCAGAGAAATGATGCCGCCGCCGGAAAGATACCATACCTGCGGGTCAAGCAGGATGATGGCGCCGTTTTTAGCCGCCTTCGTTTTGTTCACAAGCACATTGTTGAGGACATTAGGATTTTTGGCCGAGCGGCCGATAGCTACCGAACGGTCCACCGCAAAGATGATATCGGGATTGAGCATGGCAATGTATTCATAAGTCACCTGCTGCCCATGAACCCCCACCTTGATGTTTTTATCAGCCTGGGCCACTCCCAGGGCATCGTGTACCAACCCGAAGCGGGAACCCGAACCGTAAGCGCTTACCTTGCCGTCGTTCGTAAGGAGAACGAGAGCTTTCTTGCCGCTGGCCTGGGCCTTGTCCTTCGTACGGGTTACGGCTTCATCAATGTTTTTGACGGCTTCGGCTGCCTTTTCGGGCACGCCGAACACATCACCCAGAAGCCTGATGTTTTTCTTGGCTTCCCCCAGCTGATCCTTGGCCAGAGTATCGACCAGGTAAACGGGGGCGATGGAGGAAAGTTTTTGATAATAATCCTGCTGACGTCCTGAAATAATAATCAAGTCCGGCTTGAACGCATTGATGGTTTCAATATTGAATTCCTTAACCGTTCCAAGATCCGTATATTGTTCTCCGGAGAATTTGGAGAGGTAAGGAGGAAGGAATTTTTTGGGTAAAGCCAGCGCGGGAGTGATGCCCAGTTCACCGATGGTCTCAAGCGAACCGTAGTCCAGCACGGCGACACGTTTCGGATTGACCGGAAGCTCGACCGTGCCCAGCGTGTGCGTGGCGGTGATCGTTTTGGCTTCATCTGCGGCGGCCATGGAAAGACCGGGAAGAATCAATGCGGCCAGAAATGCGGTGATTGTTGTTCTCATATTATTTGTTGTTGTTTGTTGTTTTGGGAATTTAAGGAAATTCTATTCATAGTATACGCATATCTTTTTATCACCATAGGGTTCTATGGCGATATCCATACCGTAAATATCGCGCAGCACATCTGTCCGGATGATATCTTCCGTCGGCCCTTGATGGCACAGGATTCCGTCCCTGAATGCCACCACGTAATCCGCATAGAAAGAGACAAAGTTAATATCATGAATTACGATGCAGATCGTCTTGCCCTGCTCCCGCACCAGGGAACGCAGCAGTTTCATTATGCGCGCCGCACGATGCATATCAAGGTTGTTCAAAGGTTCATCGAGAAAGATGTACTTCGTGTCCTGTGCAATGGCCATGGCAATATAGGCCATCTGCCGCTGGCCGCCCGAAAGTTCATCAAGGTAGCAATGGCGCAAATCGGAAATCTCGGTAAGTTCCAAAGCCTTTTCGATTTGCAGAAAATCCTGATTTTCCAGGCGGCCGCGGGAATGAGGGAAACGTCCGAAGCGAACCAGTTCCTCGACCGTGAGCCGCGCCGGAGTATGGAGGGTTTGCCCCAGGATGGTGAGGGTTTTGGCAAGCTCCCGGGAATCCCATTTCCTGAGTTCCCTGCCATCAATGGATACAGAGCCTTCGGTGGGTTCCAGAAGGCGGCTGATAATGTTGAGCATCGTGCTCTTTCCGGCGCCATTGCTGCCGATGAAGGCCACCATCCGATCAGAGGGAAGCCTCGTGCTGACGTGCCTGAGCACGAAGGTTTCACGGTATTTTTTGGAAATGTCTCGTATCTCAATCATATACGTTTAATTTTCATGATCAGGTAGATAAAGTAAACCCCGCCAACGAAATTGATGATTACGCTCAGGGGCACGGAGAAGTTGAGCCACCGTTCGGTAAGCAGCATGCCGAAAGTCAATGCGGCTACGCCCACGAGAGCCGTGCCGGGCATGAGGACGATGTGGCGGTAGGTCGGGAATATGAAGCGTGCAATGCTTACGATGAGAATGCCCAGGAAAGTCACCGGCCCTACGAGCACCGTCGAGGCCGAGGCCAGAATAGAGACGATCATCAGGGAGCGCAGCACCACCCATTTGTAGTTCACGCCCAGCGTAATGGCCGTGGAGCGGCCCAGCGTAAGCACGTCGAGCTTCCTGAGGTCGCAAACCAGCCAGATGACCGCCGCGGCAATCACAAGCCCTGCCGTAAGCAGCAGTTCTTCATTGATGCGGTTGAAACTGACGAAAAGGCGCCCCTCAAGTATGGCAAATTCGCTCGGATCTATCAGCACCTGCATGAAGTTCGACAAGCCTCCGAAGGTTATGCCGAAGATCATGCCTACCAACACCACAAAATAAATATTGCCGCCATTCTGTCCACGGAACATGTAGAAAAAAATACCCGTAGATACGCAGACCATCAGCAGCAGGGCTCCCATGAAACAGAGCGGGCTCTGCATGGTCGTCAATTGTGTGCTGCCCACGAAGTAGAGCACGAGCGTCTGCAGTAATACGTAGAGGTTATCGAGCCCCATCACGCTGGGCGTGAGGATATAGTTGGTTGTGATCGTCTGGAAGACGACTGAAGACAGCCCCACGGCCGTTCCAACCAGCACCAACGCAATAACGATGGGAATGCGGCGGGCCATGTTAAAGTCCCACGTTTCGGGTGTCATCCCCTGAAAGACATATACGAGCGCCAGTCCCACGCAGAGCAGTCCCAGAATCAGGAAGGCCGGGAACGCGCGACGCCGGCCGGCAGCATTGCGGAAGGCATCATCTTTTTGATGTTGAATGGAATCAGGCATACGTTTTTCTATGGAAGAGCATGGTCAGAAATACAACACCGCCGACCACGCTCAGGATAACGCCGATGGGGATTTCGAAGGGGGCGATGAGCATGCGCCCTGCCACGTCGCAAACAAGAACAAGCATGGCCCCCAGCCAAGCCGTATCAAACAAGATTTTCTTCACGGCATCCCCCCGGAAAATGCTCACGATATTGGGCACGATCAACCCGATGAAGGGGAGGTAGCCTACCTCCACAATCGTGATTGAGCTGATGATGGATACTATCACCAGTCCCATGCGCATGATGCTTGCGTGGTTCAGCCCCAACGCCACCGCGGCATCACGCCCCATGCCGGCAATCGTAAAGAAATCGGCATAAACATAGGCCAGCAGCATCAACGGGATGCTGGCATAGAGCAATTCATAATTGCCCTCAATGACAAGGGAGAAACTCCCCTGCAGCCATGACGCCATATTCTGTACAATATCAAACTGGTAGGCATAAAAAACGGCTCCGGCATTCACCACGCCGCCCAGCATGATTCCTATCAGGGGCACCAGAATGACATTCTGGTGCCGCACGCGCGCAATCACCGCCAGAAAGCATGAGGTGCCTATCAGAGAAATCACGAAGGCGGCCCCCACGCGCCAAATGGGAGAGGCCCCGGGCAGATAAAGGATGGCGACCATTACCCCAAAGCGGCACCACTCCATCGTGCCTGCCGTGGTCGGCGACACGAAGCGGTTATTGGTGATGCGCTGCATGATCAAGCCGCTGATGGCCATGCTGCTGCCTACCACGAGAATGCTGCAGAGGCGCGGAATGCGGCTTTGCAACATGATCTCCCACCAGAACTGCAGTTGCTCGCCATCCATCCGCCACAGGTCGGACAAGGACACTTGAGCTGCCCCAATAAAGAGCGAATAAAAGGCAAGGCCAAGCAGAAAGCTCCACTGAATGATTCTGAATGCCATTTTCTCAGGCTTTCAACACGGCTGCATCAAGTTCCATTTCAAACAACAGATTGTCCCGGCACACATCGGCCTGTATGCCGATGCAGGGCATGATGGCGAGGCCGCGGCGCAGAGCTATTTTTTCGTAGTGAGGGGCATAATCCTTGTCTTTGAAATAGGCTACGGAGCGGACGACATCCTTCCAGCCCATGCCGCGTGATTTCAGGATGGCTTCAATCACGTCCAGCGAGAGCTCTGTTTGTTTGTCGATATCGCCGAGATGTACGGATTCGCCGCCAGGGGCAATGCTGGCCGTGCCGGAGACGATGACTTGCCGGAAGAGAGGGTGGTCCACTTCTACCGCACGGCTGAATGAGCTGCGGTAATCCTGAGCTGAACATTGCAGAGGCGAAGGGATATCTTTTACCGTCACACGGTCGCCCTTAGGCCGAATGGCAAATACGCGGGCCGACAAGGCCGCATGTTCCCGATTGCCGGAACCAATCCCCGTACTGGCCGGAACCAGACGATCAAACACGCCGCGGCTTTCAAAAAATGTGTCGCGGGCGCGGTTGAACTCTTCATACCAGTCCAGCAGGCGGTTGTTGTAAAACCATGTGCGGACCACGTGGGAAAAATCCATGCCGGCCCGGTTCAGCGCTTCTTCCATCTGCCGGAATACATCCAATGTCTGCTCAGTCCGTCCGGCTGTCCGGTCGCGGGGCGACAAACCGCCCAAAACGGCATACTCGGCATATTCATCCTCATAAAAAACCCCGGCGGTGCGGCCATTAAACTCAATCGCCCGGGCATTTATCCCCTCCACCGCGCAAATTTGCATGCCTCGATAGAAGGATGCGCCCGTTTTCGTACCCAAAAAGGCAGTCATCCCCGCCCCGGGCACCGGGGAGAGATCCAGATCAGCGCTGCCGTACACTTCCGGGCCAATCCACCGAAAACCGCTTTTTTCAGCTTTTTGGAGTAATTCGGCATGCTCGGCCAACTGCCCAGGTTCGCTTCCGGCAAGCGTAACGAATTGCAGAGATGCGCCTTCGCCGCCCAGCGGGAGCGACTTGACGGAAACACCTTTGTTTTTTTCCAAGTTGCAGGTCATGAGTATATTATTTTTTTAAAGTGCTTTCAGGAATTGAATCAGTTGGCCGCGCTCTTCGGCGGAGAGATGGCGGAACATTTCACGGGAGAATTCGCTTTCACCGAAATGCCACAGGATAGCCTCTTCAAAGTCGCGGGCGCGCAGGTCATGGAACATATCTGTATGATTGGCGGTTTTGTGCATCAGCCCCCTTCCCCAGAGGGGCGGCGTACGCCAGAAACGAGAACGTCCGCGGTTGATTTCCCCCATATCGTGACGCAGCATATCCGTATAGGGGCGGATGGTCTGGTTTGCATAACCGGGAAGCGGCTTATATTCCCCCGTTGTCCATTCAGGCTTGTGGCAACCGGCACACCCCAGTTTATTGAAGAGTTCCTGTCCGCGGCGCACGTCAGGCTTGTCCAGGTTGCGGGCGGCAGGCACGGCTAGCCCGCGATGCCAGACCATGAAATCTTCATACTGCTGCATTGAGAGTTCCTCTTCCTGCGGGCCTTCAAGACCGCTTACATCAATGCCAAGTTCCTTCTGTTTTTCGAGCCATTCGGGCGTCATGTAGATGTTCGGACGGTTCTTGCGCGTTACATTCGTCACGTTCCAAAGCGCATTGGCGCCAGGACCGTTTTCCAGTGTGGCGCGCGAGCAGTCCCACGTGAACTTGCCGAGGCGCCGGGTACCGTCGGGCTCGTCAATCCATTTGCCAGGAATCCCCTTCACCGGGCCTGTCATGCTCTGCTGGCGCCTGTATTCGGCAATAATATCCTCGTCACGGATGGCATCAAGCAGCCCCGTTCCGTAAATGCCGATTGTTGATTCGATTGACACGCGGTAATCGGCCGGAAGCGGAAGCAACGGCTCAATCACATCTGCCGTGGGATAAGTCAACGTGCCTTCCGTCGGCTTGCCCGCATTGTAGGGCGTTCCGTCCGGGTATTTGTTTCCGTACTGGTCAACAAAATCATGCCATTCTATTTTCACCCCCTTGGCATAAGGCACAAAAGGAGGAACCGCTTTCGTCTGCAGCATGCCCGTGTACCCCTTAACTGGGGTGCCATCGGGATTATGTACAAAGGCCAGATAACCGTTGCCGTACTGCCTGTCAAAATTGCCGGTGCGCTGTCCGCGGCCATAACCGGGGTGGCAGGCCAGACAGGATGACTTAATGTAAGTGGGACCGAGACCGCCGAAGCGATTGCGCTTCACGGGTACGAAGTTCCCTTCAAAAATAATTTCGCCCGCCTTGAAACGATTCGTCAGGCCGGCTTCAGTAATTGCCGGCGATTCCTGCTCAAACGCTTTACTGGTGGCATTAAACACTGTTCCCTTTTCACCGCCCAGATAGTAAGCCGGCCCGGGCTCGCCTTCTTTCGTCCTGAGCACGGGGGGCGTGAAATCACGGCCGCGGTTTACATGGCAGCTCACGCATGAAGCTGTCATGTATTCGGCTTTGATATTGTCAAATTTTGATGCACTCCCCTGGGCCGGATTAATCAGTGCGCGTCCGGAAATGCGGGGATGTCCCAAAACGCCGGCATTCCTTGCCGTGTCCGGGATAAAAGATTGTTCAGGAGCCGCATCCCCAGAACCTCCGGAATTCACTATTGCCCAGGCGGCCGCTCCCGCTCCGAGCACCAGGACAGCCGCAGGTTTTGCAAATTGTCGATACTCCATGTGCATTGATGATTGGCAGGCTTTCCAGAAATACGGCCCGTGGTACATGTCTCCGTCAGCCGGCCGACAATATGGATATTGCAGCCCAGGGTCTTTCCGACCCTGGGCAATGCGTGTTAAATTACTTCACAAGAAGTTCCTGAACCTTGTCGAGGTTTTCGGAAAGTTCCTTGCAACTGTCGATGATTGCCTTGAGCTGCTCCTTTTTGTCGAGGTTTTTCACCAGGGGGCCCTGTATGGCGTCGAGGCTCTTGAATACCTTGGCGATAGAACCTTTCACAGCCTGGTCAACCTTCGCGGACTTGGCGGCTACGAGAGGGGAAATCACATTGTAGGATTTTTCTACGCTCTGCACGTTGTGGCGGGAGTCCACCAGAGAAGTGTAGCTGTAAAGGGATTCACAGTCGGCGGCGTCAGCCGTTTCGTAGGGCTTGCCCACCTTTGAATCGGCTATTTCGTCAATAATGTCCTTGCTGCCGCCGATGATTTCATCAAGCACTTCAGAGTTTGACTCGTAGCGGCTGCCTGCCTGGCCAGCTTTTTTGAATTCCCCCGCATAGGACTTGCCGGGTTCTATTTCAGCTTCTTCAAGAATCTTGGCCTTCTCTTCGCTGATCTTGTCAGAACCCGCCCACCAGGCTTCAAGCGTGATGGCATCCTCTGCAATCACCTCGGCCACAGCGGCAAGGTAGGAAAGCTGTCCGGGCGTCAGATCGGCGGCCTTGCGGGGTTGCCCATCTCGGAACAAGAGGTATTCGGCAGCATGGAAACCGCGCGTTTCCGCGCCGAGGGAATTGCGGACGTAGGCGGCGTCAATCGTTACGCTCTTGCTGTCCGCGTTTTTGGCGACGGCGTCAAGGTTCGTGGTATCCAGGGGCCAGGAGTCCAGCTTCGGGTCAAGGTTGGCGAAAGCAGCCGGACCAAAGAGGAAGGATTCTGAAAGTTCCCACGGCACGCGCGTTTCAAGAAGAAGCTTCCCTGCTTCAGCAACCTTGGCATCGGTAGGAGCAGCCTTCAGCTCTTTAGCGGCCTTGGCGAATTTGAGAGCGTTATCACTCATCGTCTTGTAGGTGGGAATGACAAGCTCATCCGCGTAGGCGGCAATCGCCGCGCTCGTTTTGTCCACCTTGGGGGAAGCGGCCTTGGCCGCCTGAGCCTGGCTACCGAAAGCCAGGATTGTACTTCCGGCGCAAAAGCCGGCCAGCAACATGCGTTTGTATGCGTTCATGGTTTTTTATTGATAATGAAAACATCCGTATCCTCCTCAGGGAGGCATCCTCCAATCCGGCAGGATTTCATGGCATATCCGCCATTTTTTCCCGCCGGAGCGGAAAATAATAATCCTGCCAAACGATGTCAATTAAAAATTAGTTTAAACTAACTTTGCAACAAAAAACCCCTCTTGTGGCCGCATGCCGGAACATCCGGCATGTTATTGATTCGGAAATATTTTCTGTTTCCGAATGCGCCCAGGAGCCGCCTTTCACCAAATTCCGAGTTTCTCCGCGACAAGGCTCCTTACCTCGCCAAAAGATTTCACTGCGGGCGGATTTTCCGTATGGCCTCCAAGAAACTTCTCCATCCAGATCATATGGTACCAGCGGCCGAATTTGTATCCGCACCGATGAAATTTCCCTGCAAATTGATACCCCAAACGTTTATGGAACTGGACGCTGTCCCGTGTAAGATAGGGGTCCTCAGCTTCACAGGGATAAGCAATGCACGCGTTTAAATTCAAAATATTCTGCATGGAGAGAATCTTTTCCAGAGCTGCATACAGTTCCCTTCCCGTTCCCATTTTTTTCATGTCTTCCCGCACGTATACCGTCGTTTCCACAGCCCAGCGATACGCTGCGCGGTCCTTGAACACTCCTGCATAGGCATAACCGGAAATATCCCCTGCCCTTTCCGCAACCAAATAGGGGTATTTTCCCAGTATGTGATCTATTCTTTTTTCAAACTCCGTCACTGCAGGCACTTCATATTCAAACGTGACAGCTGTCTTTTCCACATACGGAGCGTAAATTTCCAGCAGCTTGGCCGCATCCCGCCTCGTTGCAATTCTGATTCTGCTGCTTTTCATTTCGGTTGACTGTGCTGGGCCCCTGAGCCGGAAGCGCTGCCGATCATTCTAATATTTCACAAGCGATTGTCAATTTGAGGCCGCCCAAGCACCCGCCATTTCCGGGAAATATCATCCGCCGCATGTTTTCCGCCGTTCCCGTTCATGAACGGGAAGAAACGGGGTCAATATTCATTTCAAAATCAGAGTAAAAACCGCATTTTTTACCTTGTCCGGTACCCCGTGTCCATTTATGGAAAGCCCTCCCGAAAAAGTGAAAAAAGGCCGGAGTCCATAGAGAATCCGGTCTTTTGGAAAGGATAGGATGCCACTTCGCGGCGAAATCCGTCTCAGGAGTAAAAACCGATGTCCGGTTCCCGGTCCCGCCGCCTGCGTTTAAAATACGGATTGCGGTAGCGGTGGATGCATTTGCCGGAACTCCCAGGGGTATAATGAAGAGGGGCCGCCTCCTTGACGGCTTCACGGCTCAATATCTCCACAAAATCCTTCAAGGACATTTCCAGATCTGCATCGTGGCATGCCAGCGCGGCGGACAGGCGCACTTTGCCGTTGTCATAGTCCACATACATGGCGAACAGCGTGGTCTGGTACAGGTGCCACGGTTCCCCGCCCATTTTTCCGGACTGGTGTTGGCTGATGGCCTCCAACAGCCACGTCAGCGCATGTTCCAGTTCCAGATTGTCCAAAACATCCCGTATAAGAGATGTTTCGCGGCCGAAAACGGCCACGCTTTCCTGTTGTCTTGCCCTGTTGATTTTCATGTCTTGGTTCTCCTTTCCGGTTTCCCTTGTTAAGCAGAACGGCGGATAATTCTGCCGCTCCAATTGTTTTGGACACTTTTTTTCAACAGGTTGTTCAATCTGAATTCTCAACTGTGTCAGCCATGACCACTTTCCCAATGTACGGGAGTTCCCGGTAATGCCCATCCAGGTCCATTCCAAACCCCACCAGGAAATCGTTTCCCTGCGTAAAAGCCACGTAATCAGCCTCAAAAGGCACTTTCCGGCAACAGTGCTTGTCCACGGCTACAGCAGTGAGGACTTCCTTCACCCCTCTTCTTTTCAATTCCCGGCAAACTTCATCCAGCGTAGCACCCGTATCCAGAACGTCATCCACCACCAGAACAGGCACATCGGGCTGGAAATCCCCGCAATCCCCCTCCCACGCCACGGAACCGGAATTTCTCATTCCGGCATAACTGGAAATTTTGACGGCTTTCACCGCAGGCCGGGATTTCAAATGCTTCTCCAACATCGCAGCGAAAGGAAGAGCGCCGTTCAGCAGCAGCAATAAAATATAGGGTTTTCCTGCCATGGCCCTGTCAATGGATGCGGCCAGTTCCCTGACGCGCGCGCAGATGGCATCCTCTGCAATCAAAGGAGTGATGGTGTAAGTCATGGAAACGGAGCATGATAATGTTTCCTGTAAGAAAATCAATCCTTAAAGAAGGATGAACGGAGACAAAACATTCCCGGCCGGGCTCCAGCAAATTTTACAAGAAGCAGGACTGGTCTTCATAGTCAGGAGGCAACAAAAAAGCGCTCTCAAGATTGTTTCTCCGCCCCGATCGGCAGAGAATGCGGAGGCGCATTTAACGGTGGCTTCCCGCCGGACCGCATGGTAAAGTAAGGCAGAAATGACTGATTCCCCTTCCAAGCGCCTTTTTATTCTGGATGGAATGGCCCTGGCTTACAGAGCCCACTTCGCCTTTTTCTCCAATCCCATCCGCAATTCCAAGGGAGTCAATACTTCCGCCGTGTACGGCTTCGCCAATACGCTGCTGGGCATTCTGGAGCACGAACGCCCCACGCACATCGCGGCCTGTTTCGACACTTCCGCTCCCACGGCGCGCCATAAGCTTTACCCTGCCTATAAAGCCAACCGGGAATCCATGCCGGAAGAGTTGAGCGACCAAATGCCCCTGATTTTCAGATTGCTGGAAGCCATGAATATTCCCATTCTGCGCTATGAAGGCTATGAGGCGGACGATACGATAGGAACGCTGGCACGCATCGCGGACGGTACGGAGGGATTCCAGACCTACATGGTTTCCCAGGACAAGGACCTGGGCCAGCTTATTTCCTCCACCTGCTTTCTGTGGAAACCCGGCAAAAGGGGCAATGACCACGAAGTGATTGACCTGGCAAAGCTCAAGGAGCAATGGGGCATTGAACGTGCGGACCAGGTAGTTGATATTCTGGCCCTGATGGGCGACAGCTCCGACAATATTCCGGGGCTTCCCGGCGTGGGGGAAAAGACGGCCAAGCTGCTGATCGGAGAGTTCGGCTCCGTGGAAAACCTGCTGTCTAATACGGATAAACTGAAAGGGAAGCGCAAACAGATTGTGGAGGAAAACGGGGACATGGCAACCCTTTCCAAGCAACTGGCCACCATTGACCGGAACGTTCCCCTGACGGTGACCCTGCCTGAATTGGTTAAAAGAGAACCCAGTCCGGAAGAACTGCAGGCCCTTCTCCAGGAGTTGGAATTCCGGTCCATGCAGGCCAAGCTGTTCGGGAAAAAAGCGCCGGAGCCCAGAAAAGCCCCCCTCCCGGCAGACGATTTGTTTGCTCCCGCCCCCCGGACGGAACAGCCTTCGTCGGCGAAACCCTCCGCCCCTGTGTCGGGAGTACGGCAGAACGGTTCGGGACAAATGGATTTATTTGAGGAACGCCATTTGAAAACGGTAGATGATTTCAGGCACGAATATATTATTGCAGATACGCCGGAAGCCCGTTCCGCCATGGCAGCCGAGCTGGAAAAGTATGATTCCTGGTGCTTCGACACGGAAACGACGGGCCTGAATCCCCTCATGGACAACCTGCTGGGCGTCGCCTTTTGCGCTGAACCGCACAAGGCATGGTACATGCCTGTCTCCGGTCCGGCGGATCTGGAAGCAGTCAGGCCGCTCCTGGAAGGCCCCGCAGAGAAGATAGGGCATCATCTGAAATTTGACCTGGAGGTTTTGCGAGCCAACGGCATCCATGTCAAAGGCCCCTTTTTCGATACATTGCTGGCTCATGCCCTGATCGCTCCAGGCATGAAGCACGGAATGGACGTTCTGGCGGAAAATTTGCTGCAATATTCCACGATTAAACTGAAGGACATTGCCGCTCCGGGAGCAAAAAAACGGGAACTGGACACCAGCGGCGTTCCCGTGGAAGTAATGGGCAAATATTCGGCGGAGGATGCGGATATCACCCTCCAGCTTTCCGCCGTCCTGAAAAGGCAGGTCAAGGAAAGCGGCATGGAAAAACTGTTCCGTACCGTGGAACTGCCCCTGCTTCCCGTGCTGGCGGACATGGAGTTTTCCGGCATCCGCGTGCTTCCGGAATCCCTGGAGAAGGCTTCCGTCAAGGTAGGAGCCATCATTGACGGCCTACGGGAAAGAATTGAAGAAGCCGCAGGCCATCCCCTGAATCTGAATTCCCCCAAGCAGCTCGGAGATTTCCTGTTCGGAGAACTGGAGCTGGTGAAGAAGCCCAAGAAGACGAAGACGGGCCAGTTCGTGACGGATGAAGACACCCTTTCCGCTCTGGCCCCCCAGCATCCCATTGTAGCGGATATCCTGGCTTACCGGGAGAATATGAAGCTGAAGAGCACATATCTGGATGCGCTGCCCAGGTATATCTGCCCGCGGGACGGACGCATCCATACCCAATTCCACCAGATGCTGACCGCAACCGGGAGGCTTGCCTCCCAGGATCCCAATCTTCAGAATATTCCGGTAAGGACGGAACAGGGGCGCCTGATCCGCACCGCCTTTGTCCCCGCCTCAGAGGAATACACCATGCTGTCTGCGGATTATTCCCAGATTGAACTGCGCATCATGGCGGCTCTTTCAGGAGACCCCGCCATGTGCGGAGCATTCAGGGAAGGACGGGACATCCATACGGAAACGGCCGCCCGTGTGTACGGCATTCCCCGCGACCAGGTGGACGCCGTTATGCGCCGTGCGGCCAAAACGGTGAATTTCGGCATTATTTACGGCATTTCCGCCTTCGGTCTCTCCCAGAGGCTGGGCTGCCCCCGCGGAGAAGCCGCCACTTTGATTGAAAACTATTTTACCCAGTTCCCCGTAGTTAAATCCTTCATGGAAGACCTGGTTCACAAAGCGGAACAAGCCGGTTACGCGGAAACGCTATTGGGGCGACGGAGGATGATTCCGGAAATCAATTCCGCCAACAAGACCATTAAGTCCGCCGCGGAACGTACTGCCATCAACACCCCCATCCAGGGCACGGCGGCGGATATGATTAAAATAGCCATGATCCATGTGGACAAATTGCTGAAAGGCACCAGATCCCGGCTTATCCTCCAGATTCATGATGAATTGCTGGTGGACCTGCACAGGGATGAGTTGGATCTCATTCCCAAGATAGAGGAAGCCATGGTCAGCGCGTTGCCCCTGCCCAACGGCGTTCCCATTCTGGTGGAAGCCAGGACGGGAGACAACTGGCTGGAAGCCCATTAAAAAATATTTTTTCAAAAGACTCCCACGCGTTCCGCATTCCAGAATTTCCTCGCCTTCCCGATGCCGTATTTTCCCTTCCGGCCGTATCGGGTTCCAGTTTGTGGACGAGTTATCCCTCCAGCGGGAAATTTTTGAAAAGAATGATTCCCCCGCGGCAGAAAAATGGGTGGGAAAGGATATCCCTTTGAAAAAATGAATTAAAGAATCAGAGCGTCCCCTGACTGGAATTCCGGAACGGTCACCAGGGCTCTGCCTTCTTTTAACGCCACTACCTGCACCTTGCGTTCCTGCATTCCTGACGGCGTTTTTACCTGGATGGAGCTGCCGTCCCTGACGGCGGAAGCAGGAATCCACGCAGAAACGGGAACTTGAACGTTAATGGCTACTTGAAGAGCCATGTTGACGGGAGCCACTTGCCACTCGGAAACATGGGAGGCATTCGGCTCCAGGGAGGCAATCAACACGGCGGAATTGCTTTTGGAATCCAGCGCCGCATCCACCGCCGTAACGCGGCCCAGCCACTGTAGCCGTTTTCCATTATTCAGCACACAAGAGGCGGTCAGAGCCGTATTCACCTTGCCCTGCTCATCCCTGGGCAATGCGGAAAATTCTTCCAGCGGAACGGGAATCCGTATCATCCGCTCCTGAAGAGGAATTACTTTCCCCACCGGCTGCCCGGCGACCACGCGGGCACCGGCTCCCACAGAGCATTCCACCACCTGGCAGGTATAGGGAGCTTCCAGCACCGTATCCCGGAGGGCCTGTTCTGCTTCCGCCACATACGCCTCCGCGGCGTTCAGCCTGGCGTTTACGGCTCTGCGCTGCGGAACCCGGAGCACCAGTTCGGATTCCTTTCCGCTTTTGGAGACGGAGCTGTATGTCTTTTTGATGGCTTTCAGGGCTTCCGCCTGCTCCGTAGAAACATCCAGGCGGGCCTGTTCCAGTTCCGCCTGAGCGTTCGCCAGTCGGGCGCGGTATTCAAATTTTTCCAATTCCATCAGGGGGGTTCCCTTCAGGACAATTTCCCCCACATTAAACAGGGGATGCACTTTGTCCACCTTTCCGGAAACGCTGGGAGAAAGCATCGTCAGGTAGGAGGCCTTTACGATGCCGGGCGCGGAAATGGAAAGAGTGTTCGTCTGCAGCCGGAGGGGTGTCTCCGTTCCTGCGGGCGCGCAGCCCCTGTTTCCGGAAGAGGAAAAAGAGACGGACGGCTCCGTTACAATAGCCGTGCCTATCAGAAGCGCCACAATCCCCAGGCCGATGCCTATGGACCAGGACGTTCCCTTTTTTTGAGGGGCCTCGCTCATCAACAGTTCCGGGGGAAACGCGTCCCGTTATTTGGGATATTCCGTCTCCATGATGTGAGAATAGGCCTCCGCCGTTTCCACAGCCACGGTTTCAATATTCTTCATCAACTGGGCAAACTGGGCTTCCGTGAGGTCCATGCCTTCCAGAACGAAGGACTGGCGGTAATAAACATACCCGCTGTTGGGGTCCAGCTGAAAGGCGCCGGCCGTCTGGTCCGCGTTCAGTTCGCTGAGGATAATGCTGACTTCCACACGGCGGTTTTCAGGAACCTTGGCGGCAAAAAGCACGTCAATGACCAGCGTCTCCGGACGTTCAATCATGGTGTACAGGAGGCTCACCGGGGTGAACGTATCACAGGGGACGAATGCGATGCCTGTCTTAATGTTGTGGTCATCAGCGGAAGTAATCCATTCCGTTTCTTCCCCTCTCTTTCTGAGAACGGTGTACACACGGTCCAAAAGGCTGAGATGCTGGTTTTCCATATTGAAAATTGTTTAACAGGGGGGTTGCTTGCAAAGGCGCATGCAACGTACGCGCCCGTTTACTGAATTCAAGCTTACTGGCATCCTTCTGATTCGTCAAGCTCTCCTGACGTAAAGAAATTGAAAAAACACGTATGCGGACGGCATAAAAAATACAGACGCCGTCCGAAAGGGCGGCGTCTGGAAAAAACGCGTGCGCCGGGAGTTCCGGCTTCTTTCCGAGGTTCTTTTTACAGGATATCCCCGGGCTGGTAGCCCGCCCCGTCCGGAAACCTGTCCGTCACTTCCTTCACCATGGAGCGGAATGCTTCCACCTGGGCGTCAGCCATGCCCGTAGCGGAGGAATTGGAATCAAAAATGCGCTGAAGGTCCGCCCGGTCTATTCCCAGGCGCCCGTCTTCCGCCAGGCGGTCCAGCAAATTGTTTTCCATGATTTTCCCGGCGCGCAGGTCATTGGAGACAGCCACGGCATGTTCCTTGATCACCTCATGGGCGGTCTCCCGGCCAATGCCGCGCTTGACGGCCTCCATCAGGATGGTGGTTGTCATCAGGAAAGGCAGGTAGCGGCGCAATTCCGCAGCCACCACGGCCTCATACACGCCCATCTGGTTCAACACGGTCAGGAAGGTTTCAAACAGGCCGTCCGCAGCGTAAAAGGAATCAGGCATGACTACGCGGCGCACCACGGAGCAGGAAACGTCCCCTTCATTCCACTGATCCCCGGCCAGCCCGGAAATCATCATCAGGAAGCCTTTCAAAATGACGTGGAAGCCGTTGACGCGCTCGCAGGAGCGGGCGTTCATCTTGTGCGGCATGGCGCTGGAGCCAGTCTGCCCCTTGGCAAACCCCTCCGTGGCCAGTTCATGGCCGGCCATCAGGCGCAGGGTCTTGGCGAAGGAGGAGCAGCCGGAGGTGAGTTCCACCAGCCCGGAAACCACGGAAAAGTCCAGAGAACGCGGATATACCTGCCCCACATTCATCCACTTGGCAGGGATGCCCAGGTGGGCGCACACGCGGTCTTCCAGTTCCAGCACGCGGACGGCATCCTGCCCGAAGAGGGAAAGCTGGTCAAGCTGGGTTCCAACGGCGCCCTTCAGTCCACGCACGCTGTAACGGTCCATGAGGGAAATCCAGGCCCCCAGGCCGTGCACGATGTCTTCCCCGAACATGGCGACACGCTTGCCCATGGTTGTGGTCTGCGCGGCTACATTGTGCGTGCGTCCGGCAATGGTCACGTGCTTCCATTGTTCAGCCAGGGCGCTCATGCGGTTCAACACGGCCACGGCCTTGTCCCGGATGATTTGCATGGACTTCCAAATCTGGAGCTGTTCCACATTTTCCGTCAGGTCCCGGGAGGTCATGCCCTTGTGGATATGCTCGCATCCGGCCAGCTCGCAAAATTCTTCTATGCGCGCCTTCACATCGTGGCGTGTCACGCGTTCGCGTGCGTCAATGGAGGGAAGGTTCACCTGATCTTTCACCCGTTCATAGGCCTCAATCACCCCGTCCGGAATATCCAGCCCCAGATCCCTCTGAGCTTTCATCACGGCAATCCAGAATTCGCGTTCCAGAATGATGCGGCCCTCTGCGGACCAGATGGATTTCATGGCGGCGGAGGCGTACCTTTCAGCCAGGACATTGGGAATCACGCTCATATCAAAATGTGTATATGCGGGGGTTATCAAAAACGGTGAGCCGCCATGATCATGACGGAAGGGAAAAAAGCAAGCACTTTCCCGCAGCTTCACGGATTAGGGACGCCGGGGAATTCCGCCGGCCGGCAAAGCCTCCCTTCCATGCCCCTGGTCCGGCATTGCGCCTCCCCGCCAATAAAAATTTCAAGAACAGGCAAAAATTTTTATTCCCGAATAACGGAATCGCAACACCTCCGCTTACCGCCATGTTCCTTCATTCCCTTGGCGGCGGCTCCAGGCCGTACCGGGCATAACCGGAAACGATTTCCTGAAGGATGGCGGAAATTTTTTCCAGGGAACGGACGGGGACGTATTCATACTTTCCATGGAAGTTGTGGCCTCCGGCGCACAGGTTGGGGCACGGCAGCCCCATGAAGGAGAGGCGGGCTCCGTCCGTGCCTCCGCGCACAGGGACGATTTCCGGCCTCACTCCCACGGCTTCCATGGCCCTGCGGGCATGTTCCACCAGGTGCATGTGCGGAAGTATCTTTTCCTTCATGTTGTAATAGGAATCCGTAATTTCCGCCTTTACCTTCCCCTCCCCGTATTTACGGTTCAGCAGGGCCGCGCATTCCTGCATGAATTCCTTCTTGCGCTCAAAGGCCGCCCTGTCATGATCCCTGATGAGGTATTCCGCAGCCGCCCGTTCCACATCTCCCCGGAGTGAATCCAGATGATAAAAGCCCTCGTACCCTTCCGTAAAAGCGGGATTCTGGAACGCGGGCAGCATTCCCTGGAATTCCATGAGAACCAGGCAGGCATTCAACATCCTGCCCTTGGCGCTTCCGGGATGAATGGAAGAGCCCCGCACCGTCACTACTGCGGAAGCCGCATTGAAATTTTCGTATTCAATTTCCCCCAGGGCGCCTCCGTCCACGGTATAGGCGAAATCCGCACCAAATCGCGCCACGTCAAAGGCATCCGTTCCGCGTCCTATTTCCTCATCCGGGGTGAAGGCGATCCGTATCTCGCCGTGAGGCCGTTCGGGGTTCAGCAGGAAGGAGGCTGCCATATCCATGATTTCCGCCACACCGGCCTTGTCGTCCGCTCCAAGCAGGGTAGTTCCATCCGTCACGACCAGGTCCTGGCCCAAATAATCCGCCAGTTCGGGAAAAACGGCGGGGGAAAGCACCATTCCCTGTTCCGGATTGAGCAGGATGTCTCCGCCGTCGTACGAGCGCACGATGCGGGGCTTCACTCCGCTGCCGGAGACTCCCGGAGCCGTATCCACATGGGCCACCCAGCCGATGACGGGAACATTCCCCTCCACGTTGGAAGGGATGGAGGCGTAAACAATTCCGGAATCATCATCCAGTTCCGCCTGCGCTCCCATGTCCTTCAATTCCCCGACCAACAGCCGGGCCAGCTCCGTCTGGCCGGGGGTGGACGGCACGGTGGCGGAATCCGTGTCCGACTGAGAGCCCACGGAGACATACTTCAAAAAACGGTCTAAAACGGAGATGTTCATGGGAAAAATCAAGGATTGGCAAGAGTCTACCACCCGCCCCCGCGAACACAAGCACAAGACACGGTTTATTCTTGCGATTCAGGACGGTGTGCCGTATGTAAACAAAGCTTCTCCCCATGATGACTCCTCTCCCCCTTGGCATTACCCTTGCTTTGTCCCTGACCTGCGGCTCCATGCCCCTTCTGGCCCAGGGGTCGTATATGCCCGGCCCCATGCCCGCCACCGCCGGGACAAAGCAGGATCCAACGGACATGTACCTGGAGGCGTTGAGGCTGGTGACCCAAGCCGCAGGACTGGTGGAAAAACGGGATTATATAGGAGCCATCCGCCTGACGCAGCAGGCGGAAGACAAGTTCGGACGCCTGGCTAAGTCTTATCCCCAATGGCGCCCCAACCTGCTGCAAACGCGCCGCCAGCTCAACAGGGAAAATCTGGACCAGTGGCAGAAGCTGGCCCAGCAGCAGGCCGCCGCCTCTTCTTCATCCGGCCTGGAGCTGGAACGCCCGGCCTCCGTGCCGAAGCGCCCCAGGCCAAAACCCAACATAGCCCTCCCTCCCGGCTACAAGGGCGTGGAATTCCCTACCCGTCCCGGAGAATCCCTGATCAATACCATCCCGTCCCCTTCCGTTTCTCCCGGGGCGGCTCCGGAAGTGGTGGAGAGCAATTACGAACGCATCCGCAGACTGCTGGATAAAACCACCATGGAGAACAATGCTCTGATCCAGGCTCTCAAGCGCACCCGCCGGGAGCAGGAGGAGATTCTGGCAAAACTGGCCGTGGCATCCGCCGGAGAATCCGTTTACCGGGATGAATTGCTCAAGGTCAAAAAGCAGATGGAGGATGAAAGAAAGACCAGCAACAAGCTTATCCAGACTCTCACCAGGAGAGTGGAGGAACTGGAACAAAATGTCACCTCCCTCAGCCAGGACAAAGCCCGTTATCTGGCGCAGATCGCCGATCTTCAGCTGCAGCTCAGGGAGTACCAGGACAAGCTGGACAAAGTGACGGATGAGAAAAACGCCCTTCAGAAAGACCGGGACCAATTGGCGGCCCTGGTGGAGCTCAACAGCCCGGACAAAACAAAAAACCTGTTGGACCGCAACCTGACGCTGGCGGCCCAGCTCAAGGATGCCCAGGACAAAATCGCCGCTCTGGAAACGGCCAAATCCGATTCCGAAGAACAGCGGAAAGCCAACCTGAAAGCGTTGGAAGAGGCGCGTGAGGAATCCGCAGACCTGAAACAGAAACTGATTGCCATCCGGGATGAAAACATCGGCTACCGCAAACGCATCACAGAGTTGAATACCAAGCTCATCAATGCGGATGTGGAACTGTCCAAGCTGGAGGCCAATCCGGAAAAAAGCCCGCTTCTTCTGGAAGAAAACCAGCTGCTGCGCTCCACCATCGCCAAGCAGCTCCGCATACTTTCCGTGCAGGACCAGAGCCGCTCCCTGCTCATCAGCACTTATAAGCGGCTGCATCAGGAAAATCCGGACACGGCGGAAATAGCCTCCCTGATGGACAATGAAGAAGCCATCAAGCTCACTCCTGCGGAAAAACAAATTGTCAACGCCATTGCCAGGGATAACAATATCAATGTTCCCCTGACGGATCAGCAGAAGGAAAAAATCAACAAGCTGGCGCAGGCCCTCTCTGCGGAACGCGGCAAGGCCGCCCAGCTTGCCCGGGATTTGGAACTGGCGCGCAGCCAGATGAAGACCAAAGCGGACAAATCCGCCAGAAACGACAAGAAACAGGCGGAAGCCCTGGCGCGGGCCCAGAAAGCCCTGGAACAGAAAAACATTCAGGTGGAGGAACTCACCCGGCAGATGGAAGAACTGAAAAGCCGTTCCGCCGAACAGGCCCGCCTGGCCGCCATCTCCGCCGGAACCATTACTCCGGACCAGGAAAAAGCGCTGAACCGGAGCATGGAAACCACGGTACGCCGGAAGCTGGAGGCGGAAGCCCTGGGGCAAGGCGCCGCAGAAGCCTTCGCCAAAAAACGCTATGCCGCCGCGGAACAGCTGTACCGGACTTTGCTGGACTTCCAGCCGGCCCACGTTCCGGCCCTGGTCAATCTGGGGACCATTCTGCTTCAGCGCAACAAGGCGGAAGAAGCCATTAAATTTCTGAAAAAAGCCACGGAACTGGACGCCTCCTCCTCCCCCGCATGGTTCATGATGGGGGTGGCCCAATACCGCGCCGGGGAAGACCACCACGCCATCGCCTCCCTGACGGAAACGGTCAGGCTGGATCCGGCCAACGCTCCCGCCCTGCTTTATCTGGGCAACCTGGAAACCAGCGCCGGGAACTATGAAAAAGCGGTGGTCCACTTTGAAAACGCCCTGAAAATCCAGCCGGAATCACCGGACGCGCACTTCAACCTGGCCTGGACCTATTCCCGGCTGGGCCGCACGGCGCAGGCACGCAAAAGCTATGATGCAGCCATCCGCTGCGGAGGCTTGCCGGATTCCGACCTGGAGCTTGCCATTACCGGAACCACCACCCTTCCCCGCAAAAAACAGGCTGCGGACCAGAATCCCGCATCCGCTGCAAAAGAGGACGGCCCCCAGCTGGCCGCGGCAATAAGCGATCCGTCTGCCATTCCCCACGACGCTAATGAAGTGCCTGCTCATGTGGCGGAGGATCCGAATGCGCAGGAAAAGCCGTCCGCCAGTCCCAAACAGGTTGTCGTCAGCCACCGTCCGGAAACCGAACCCGTTTCTCTGGCAGCCCAAATGAGGGAAACTGCCCCTGCGGCGGCATCCGCACAACCTCCGGCAGAAGCCGCAACTGCCGCAACGGAAACGACCAAGCCGGAAAAGCAGGAACCTCCGCGCAGGAAAAGCCGTTTCCGAATCGGTTCCTGATGGAATTCTCCCCTTTCCCACTAAATAAAGCCATGTATCACGTTTCCATTTTAGGACTGGGCCTCATTGGCTCACGGATTGCACGCCATATGGCCGGAATGGGCGACAAGGTCACCGTCTGGAACAGAACTCCGCGGGAAGATTTTCCGGAAGCGGTTCCTACCCCGGCGGATGCGGCACGCGCTTCCAAAGTTATCCAGCTCTATCTGAAAGACAGGAATGCTTGTCTGGAAGTGTTTGAACAAATGAGAGGGGCTCTGACACCGGAGCATATCATTCTAAACCACTCAACCATTGACCTGGCGACCGTCGGCAAACTCTCCCTGATGAGTTCCGCCATCGGCTGCACGTATGTGGATTGCCCGTTCACCGGCTCCCGTTTGCCCGCGGAAAAAGGGGAACTGGTTTACTACGTTGGCACGGATTCCACCACACTGGACCGCATACGCCCCGTGCTGGAGCACAGTTCCCGGGACATCCTGCACCTGGGCGGCATCGGAGCCGGCACCGTCGTCAAACTGGTCACCAACATGGTCTCCGCCACTATGGTGCAGAGTTTGAGCGAAGCCCTGGCTATCTCCCAGGCGTACGGCATTTCCCAAGAAATGCTGGGCCAGGCCATTTCCCGGAACGTCATCGCCTCCCCTCTGGCTGCATTTAAGCTGCCCCTGATGGCAAAGCGTGACTTTTCCACCCATTTCTCCCTGGACAACATGAGGAAAGACAGTATTTACGCTCAGGAACTTGCCGCAGAAAAAGGAATCCACCCGCCTGTTGCCGCCCTGGTTTCCTCCATCATGGGGAAGCTGTGCCGGGAAGGCCGCGCGGAAGAGGATTTCAGCTGTCTGGCGGAACAATTCGACTAACTTTTTCCGTTGATGAAATTCAGGGGAACATGCGTCTTTCTGTTGACGGCTCTTCTTCTGCTCCCTGCCGGCCGGGGACAGGAACGAAAGGAGCCTGGCAATGATTCTTCCGCGGAAGTGCGGCAGACGGAAGAAGAATCAGCATCCGTCCAGGATGCGGATTTTATTGATGACGCCTCGGACCGTCCAGTATTGCAGGGCAGTTCCAATGTAAACCCCGTCGTTCCCCCTTCACCTTCGGCAAGGACCGCCGCCGGAGCGGAGGAACAGCCCGCCAAAAGGCAGCCGTTCACCAGCGTTTCCACCTCCAAGCAATTCCACGTCACCGGGATGGACTCCCTGCTGGCCGGGGCCATCGCCACCCGGGCGGATGCCATACGCACCGCGCTGCTAAAAGTCCTCAAGCAGCCTGACGAATGGAAAAACGGCATCAACATCCGCCTGGTAGGAGAGCCGGGAAGCCCCGTTCCGGCCAACCCCGTCCGCATGCAAACCGTCATTGTAGGCAATACCCTCTCCTATAGCATTTTCATTCATCTGGGCCACGGCATCAACCAGGACAGCCTGCGCCGCGCCATCGTCTCCACCCTGCTTTATGAAATGATGCTGCGCACAGTGGACCCGGAAGGCCTGCCGGACAACGTCACGCTGCCCCCCTGGCTGATTGCCGGGTTGGAACAGGCTGTTCTGTGGCACAATAATGAAGCTGACCGTGCCATGTATTCCACCCTGTTCCAGCAGTCCGGAATTATGACTCCGGAAGAAATCCTGAATTGCCGGGAACCGGAAAAGGAACTGGATGCGACCTCTTACGCGGCCTATCAAACTTCCTGTGGAGCCCTGGTGCTTTGCCTGCTGAACCAGGAAAACGGTCCGGAAGGGATGAAACAGCTTCTGGACCAGGCTATTCTGGGCAATGACGATCCCAGAAACCTCATCAAACGCCATTTTCCGCAGCTCAGCCTGACCCCCACTTCCCTCCATAAATGGTGGACGCTTCAGCTTTCCCGCATGGCGACGCCTCCCCTGACGGAAACTCTCACGATTACGGAAACGGAACGTCATCTCCAGGAAGCCCTTACCCTGGTCAAGTATGATCCGGATACCCGCACCACCGTCACATTTCCCCTGGATGACCTGGAACAGGCCCGTTCCCTGCCGGATCTGAACAGGCAGCTTTCCAACGTGGCTGGCAGCCTGCTCAACCTCAGCAGGCGTTCCTTTCCTTCATACCGGCCCGTCATTGTAGAATATGCCAAGCTGGTGGCCCTGATGCAAACAGGGAAAGTCAACAGCCGGGAAGCCGTCCCCAAAATCAGCCAGCTTCGGGAAATAAGAAACCTTTCCATGAAAACCGCCCGCCGCGTCCGGGACTATATGGACTGGTATGAAATCAACACGCGGTCCGGAACCGGCAAGACATTCGCTTCCTACGCGGCAGCCGTGAAAATCCTCCGGGAACAGGAACAGCCGGCCAATACCCCTGTTTCCCGCTACTTGGACGACATTGAAAAACTGTACACCCTCCCGGCCAGGGCTCCCGTGCCCTCCCTGCATGGGAAGGATTAAGGAATTAAGGAAAGGCGTTCTGCGGCGGAGCCATCCTGCCGTCCCTATCAAGAGCGCCGCACTTCTAAAAAACGGCTTCCCGTGCCGTGCAATGTTCTATCTTCACGGCATCACAAAATGCCGATGAGTTCTCCCCGGAAGCCGGATGGTGCGGAAATCTGGTGCTATGAAGAGAATTGCTTGCCGGAACATGCCAAATCACCGGCAGAAACCATGCATCACGTCATGAACCAATAGACTGTCCGTCAGCGTTTTGAATCATTCTCTGCATCAGCGCTCATCCCCGCCGCAGAAACGCGCATTTTTTTATGTGGTCTTTTTTTATTCAGAAAGATTCAGGGATTGTCTTTCCCAAGATGATTTGCAATCATCACCCCGAATTATTTTCATATCACTACATAATATGGACACGTCATTGAAACTCCACGGCCTGGTGGCCGCCGTACACACTCCGTTCAAGGCGGACGGTTCCCTGAACCCTTCCAGCGTTGACGCCCAGGCCAAGCTGCTTGCCTCCCAGGGCATCAAGCTTGCTTTCATTACCGGCAGCACCGGGGAATCCTCCTCCATGCAGCTTGAAGAACGCAAGGAAATCTATTCCGCCTGGAAGGAAGCCTCCGCCAAGCATGGCGTGGAAGTTATCGCCCATACCGGTTCCAACAGCGTCTGGGACGCCCGGGAACTGGCCTCTTTTGCCCAGGAATGCGGATTCGTGGCCACCAGTTCCCTGGCCCCGTCCTACTACAAGCCCGGCACTGTTCAGCGCCTGGTGGAATGCTGCGCCTTCGCCGCCTCCGGCGCTCCCGACCTGCCCTATTATTACTACGATATCCCCGTGCTGACGGGCGTACGCTTCAATCCGGTGGATTTCATCAGGCTGGCCAAGGAACAGATTCCGAATTTCGCAGGCATCAAATTCACCAATCCGGATCTGGCCCTGTACCAGACCACGCTGAATTACGACGAGACCGTGGATATTCCCTGGGGTGTGGACGAATGGTTTACGGGCGCCCTTTCCGTGGGGGCCAAGGGCGCTGTGGGGAGCTCCTTCAACTTTGCTCCGGCCCTGTACCAGAAACTCATGAAAGCCTTTGCGGAAGGCGATGTGGAAACGGCGCGCGACTGCCAGTGGAAATCCGTTCAGATGATCAATATCCTGGCCTCCAAGGGCTATATGGGCTGCGCCAAGGCTCTGATGGGCTGGCTGGGCGTCGATCTTGGCCCCGCCCGACTTCCGCAGGGCAACCCGACCGCAGATCAGCTGAAGGAACTCCGTTCCGAACTGGAAGGCATCGGCTTCTTCCAGTGGGCTTTAAACTGAACCCCGGAACCTGACTGACATGGCTGCAACTCTTGATATGCCCTCTTTGGGCAAGTTCTACCGCCGCCAGCTTCTGGAAGACGTTCTGCCGTTCTGGTTCCCCCGTGCCTACGACGAAAAAAACGGTGGTCTTTACCACTGCTTTGACGCAGACGGCACGCTGGTGGACTCCGACAAATCCGTCTGGGCCCAGGGCCGCATGGCATGGATGCTGCTGACGATGTACAACAGCATCGAAAAGAATACGGACTGGCTCAAATGGGCGGAAAGCGCCTTGGAATTCCTGAAAACCAAGTGCGTTGACCCGGCGGACGGCCGCATGTTCTTTCATGTGGCTGCCGACGGCACCCCCATCCGCAAACGCCGCTACGCCTACAGCGAATCTTTCGCCGCCATCGCCTTTGCAGCGCACGCCAGGGCGACCGGCAGCCGGGATTCCGCCCGTGAAGCCCGCCACTGGTTCGACATCTTCACGGACAACTGCTTCACTCCCGGCAAAATGGTTCCCAAATTCACCGGGGAACGCCCTACGACCGGTCTGGGCACCCGCATGATTACCCTGAACACAGCTCAGGAAATGCGCAAGTACCTGGGAGATGACGACGGCTTCTATACCGGCTGGACAGACCGCTGCATCAACGACCTCCGCACCCTGTTCATGAAACCTGACATCCAGGCAGTCATGGAAGTGGTGGGAACGGACGGCTCCATCATCGACCACTTCGACGAACGCACCCTGAACCCCGGCCACACTACGGAGGGTGGGTGGTTCGTGCTGGAAGAAGCCCGCCATCGCGGCAATGACCCCGAACTCATCAAGGTGGGCTGCGACATGATCGACTGGGCATTCGCCCGCGGCTGGGACAAGGAAAACGGCGGCATGCTGTACTACACGGACGTGTACAACAAGCCCGTTCAGGAATACTGGCACAACATGAAGTTCTGGTGGCCGCATGATGAAGCGCTCATCGCCATGACGCTCGCCTACAAGCTCACAGGGGAAGAACGCTATGCCATCCGTCACGACATGGTGCGCAACTGGGCTTTCTCCCACTTCCAGGACGTTCAGCATGGCGACTGGTTCGGCTATCTGAACAAGGACGGTTCCAGGGCCAACACCCTCAAGGGGAGCCTCTGGAAATCCTTCTTCCACCATCCCCGCGCCATGTGGTGCTGCGCCCACTACTGCGGCGCCATTTAAGAAGGCGTCAGGCTGTTTCCCGTCAGGCGGTCATTCCATATCCATGGAACGGCCGCTTTTTTATGCCCTCAATACCAAAATTCAGAGGGTTCCGGATAAAACAATCTATCCGTTTTTCCACCCTCAACACAGGATAATATCCTCCGTCCGCACCACCACATCGCCGGGATCCAGCATGGCATTAATCAGGGAACAGAAGCGGAATTTGCCTATATCTTCCGCTTTTACGGAACATTCCTGAATGTCTCCGCGGGACAGCAGGAAGGCGCGCTTGGTTCCCGGGAGCAGGAAAGTTTCCGGAGTAACCCAGAAAGACCCGTCCCCGAACACCACGTTGCTGTACCGCGTATCCGTCACCATCCCGTTCCGGAGAATCAGCGCTTCTTCGTCACAGCCCAACGCCGCCCCTGCCGCCAGAAGCCCTGTCCGATCCTCCCACTTGCATGAGTAATCCAGCCCGGGCATTTCCACACACGTCAGCGTCTTCACCTGCCGGGGACGGTAGGGCTCAAAGGAGGTGCGGCGCACCCTTCCCCGCGTATCATACGTGATATGGCATTTGTAAACACCACGGCCCTCCGGGCCGGGACAGTCCGAAAGAACGGAAGCCAGATCGGGGACGGAAGCTCCGTCCGAACCATGAACGCCGATGGCGGCCTCCATCCTCCGCTGGTGCCAGGGAAGCAGACAGGGAGCGCCATTCTCCCATTTAACGGTTTCAAAAATCAAACGGCACATAAACTTTGGCAACAGCTTCCTGGTATTCCTCTTCCATCCGACTCATGACGGTAATTCCTCCACCGCTCTTGTATACCATTCCCCGTTCATCCTCCTCCATGAAGCGGATGGAGACGGCGGAATCCAAATCCCGCCCGTTGAAAAAGCCGAAAATTCCGGTATAAAACCCCCTCTCCATATCCTCCGCTTCCGCGATGGCCCGGCAGGTGGCTTCCTTGGGCGCTCCGGTCACGCTCCCGGCAGGAAGCAGCTTCAGAAGGATTTCCCCCAGGCGGGAACGCCAGTTTTCCGGCAACAGCCCGGAAATCTCGGAACTGCATTGAAGAATAGGCCCTTTGGACGTTTCTACAGGGCTGATATAGCGGTAACGCTTCACCCTCACGCCGGTTGCCACCATGGAAAGATCATTGCGCATCAGATCCACAATGGTGGCGGATTCCCTATTCTCCTTTTCATCCGTTTCCAGCCAGCGGCGCGCTTCCTGCGTAGCGGACGGAACCGTTCCCTTCATGGGAAACGTGGAAATGGAGCGGCCGCGCACCGTGACAAACGGTTCCGGAGAAAAGCAGACGCAGCCGCGGCCGTGCACTCCGGAAATCCGCGCGTCCGGCCCCAGCAGCATCCGGTAAGGCGCGCGGGCAAACCGGAACAGATGGCGCAGCGTCAGGTTGGTTTCCACGGGGGTGGACACGCATAAATTCAGCAGGTAGGAATCCCCCCTCATCAGATGGTTCCGGACGGAGGCGAAGGATGCCGCATACCGGGACACGGGATGGGGGGATGGAATGAACCGCAGCCGTTCCGGAAGCGGAGGGCCGCCGTCCTGATTTCCCATCGTGCCCAGCGGCAGGGAAAAAGCAGCCATGCGCTCCCCCTCCGTTTCCGAAGGTTCAAACAGCAGGTTATGGCCCATATCATGGGAGATGACAAAAAAGAACGGACACTCCGCACGGCCCAGGGCATTCATGCGGCTGATGGTCTGTTCCCGTGTGTACATTGTCGGGAATTACTCTATCATGTGCGCGCCATGAGTCAACCGAACGTCTGGATCATCGACCACCGGGATTCCTTCACCTGGAATCTTGCGGAACTCGTCAGAATGACGGGAATGGCCGTTCCGCGCGTGGTTTCCAATGAATCCCCGGAACTGGAACAGGCGGTTCAGGCGGGGGAAAAGCTTATCCTGTCTCCCGGTCCGGGAACGGTGGAGGATGCCTGCCACCGGGCCACCTTCCGTCTTCTGGACCGCCTGCCCCGCTTTACCCCGGTGCTGGGCGTATGCCTGGGGCATCAGATCCTGGGCGTGCGCTTCGGAGCCCGTCTGGAACACCTTTCCCGGCCCCTTCACGGAGCGCGGGAAGTCATATGCAGGACGGAGCAGTGTCCCCTCCTGGAAGGATTGCCGGAGCAATTTCCTGCCGCGCTTTACCATTCCTGGCGCCTTGCCGCTTTTCCCTGGCCGGCGGAGCTGATTGTCACGGCGAGGGATTCCGGGAAAAACGTGCAGGCCATCCGCCACAGGCACCTCCCCCTTTACGGCATTCAGTTCCATCCGGAATCCATCCTGACGCCGGACGGAGAAGCGCTGCTCCGGAACTTCCTGTCCCTTCCGGCAGGCAGCAGGGAAAAACGGCGCATCAAATGATTCAATTCCAGCCGCCTGGCATCAGGGATGAACGGGACAAGACCGGAAAGTGTCTCACTCCCGTGCGGTTCCGGTTCCCATGCCCGGCCGCTTCAGAGATAACGTTTTTCACCTTTATGAATGCACAGGACGAACTCAAGATCAGGGACATGGAAATCCTGTTCCAGCCCTTCCACTCACGCAAGCTCAGCACTCCCACCCGCATCGTCCTTCCGGCCATGACCCGGGGATTTTCTCCCAACGGGGTTCCCACGGACCAGGTAGCCGCTTATTACAGAAGGCGGGCCAGACATGAAGTAGGGCTCATCATCACGGAGGGCACTTTCATTGACGAGCCCAGCGCCTCGCCTTCCTCCAACTATCCCAATTTCTTCGGGGGCACTTCCCTGCGGGGATGGAAAAAGGTGCTGGAAGCCGTCCACACCACGGATTGCAAAATAGCCCCGCAACTCTGGCATGTAGGTATGGCCCGGCCCTTCAAGGGAGAAAACCTGCCCAATCCGGAGCTGCCGCCCATCGGCCCTTCCGGAATTGACGTAAACACGCTGGAACAGACGGCGGAACCGATGAGCATCGCTAAAATTGAGGAGGTTATCAATGCTTTTGCGAGGGCGGCTGCGGACGCCAAGCGGCTGGGTTTTGACGGTGTGGAACTGCATGGAGCGCACGGCTACCTGATTGACCAGTTTTTCTGGAAGGAGACCAACAGGCGCACGGACGAATACGGAGGCGACCTGGTAGGCCGGACCCGTTTTGCCAGCCGCATCATCCATGCCGTCCGCAAGGCAGTGGGCAGCCAGTTCCCCATCATCTTCCGCTTCTCCCAATGGAAAACAGGCCATTATAACGCCAAGCTGGCGTATACCCCCATGGAACTGGAAGCTTTTCTGGCTCCGCTGACGGATGCGGGCGTGGATATCTTTGACTGTTCCACGCGCCGGTTTTGGGAACCGGAGTTTGAAGGTACCCGCCTCAATCTGGCCGGCTGGACCAGGAAGCTTACCGGAAAGCCCACGATCTCCGTCGGCTCCGTGGGGCTTAAGGGAGATTTTACGAATGCCTTTGACGGGGGGCCGGAAGCGGAGGCCGCCAGTGTGGAACCTCTGGCGGAACGGCTGAAAGCAGGGGAATTTGACCTGATTGCCGTAGGCCGCGCCCTGCTGGCGGATGCGGAATGGGCGGAAAAAATACGCCATGCGCGGGAAAAAGATATCCACCTGTTTACGAAGGAAGACCTGAAAACGCTGAAATAACGGATTTGCCTGACCGCAAGGATGATGCGGGAACTCACTCCGCAAAGCCGGGAGAGGCAAAAACGCCAGGCCGCTCCAAAACGGAGGAGCCGTCTTCTTCCCCCGTTTCCGCAGCAATCATCATTCACGAAAAGGAGATTCTTTTATTTCTTCCTGACGCGGACAGTCAGGTACAACAGCCGCAGAAGAGCCAGTGCCGGAATCTGAAGCGTCAGCAAATACCACGGAGCGGACCCGAAATATTCCAGTACGGTTCCTGCCGGGGCATACCGGGTAAAACCGTAATTCGTATCCAGCCAGATATTCACCGGAATAATAAAAACCAGGTAGGCGTCGCACAAACCCAGCACCCGCATGTCATCCCACGGCCGCGCACGCCATTGCAGGACGGCGGGAAGGTAAAGAGCGGAAATCAATAAAAGCCCGTGCCCGATGAAAAAGGCGAAAAAGGCGGCGGAGGGGAAACCGTCGTGAAGCATGGGAGTAATCAATCCCTGGACGCTTGCCGTCAGCACGCCGAAATACGCCACGGCGCATGCCCAGGGTGTACGGAACCACAGGGCGATAAAACAGACCAGAGCCATCAGACTGCAAAAATGCAGCGGAAGCCTGTCCTGCCAGGGCTCCCAATGTTCTCTGACGATGCGGCCGAATGTTTCCATCAGGAAAGTCAGCAGGAAAAAGCTTCCCAGAACCTTTCCCACAAGCAAACGGCTCTCCATCCGGAGCCGCCGGCATCCCCACAGGAGCCCTCCTGCTGCCAGAGCCACGATGCCCAGGGCAGCCCAGTGCGGCAGGCTCCAACGGACAAACAGGGGCGCAATTTCTCCGGTCATAAAAAAATCCATCAACGGGAAGGAGGAGGTTCCGGGCACGCATGAAGTTTGGCGCTGACAGCCTCCACCTTAAGACGCAGAACACATACGGAACGGACCATGCCGGGGGTAAAATCCGCATCCCTGCCCGTCTGGTGCAGCATGATGCGGCGCAAGGCATGCATCTTTTCCTCATCCTCCCGGAGAAATTCGACGACGCCACGCCCCATGACGCAGCCGTAGGCGTAACTGTACCGGCACGGGACATCCCCCTCCAGCAACACATGATCCCCATCCATTTCAAAAGAAACCTCCGGACGGTTTTGCAGGATATCCAGCTTCCTCCCTTCCCTGGCGCAGTGGAAAAACAGGCTCAGGGAACCATTTTTTTCTTCATATCCGAAGTTGAGGGGAACTACATACACCTCCCTGCCGTCCCACAGTCCCAGGCGGCACACCTTGAACCGGGCGACCATTTCCATCAAATCCCCGTGCCGGGTCACTTCCCTGTCTTTTCTTCTCATAAGCCGGCGCCCTCCATCCATTCATTCATGCAAAGGGCGGCACGTCCGGCGAGCAGGGAGCCATTCCGTACGGAAGCCGCCCGAAGTCCGCAAATATCCGTTCCCGACTGCATCAATTCACAGGCATGGCCGGTCAGCCACTCCTCCATCCGGGAAACATCCGCCTCCACATGGAACTGGAGAGCCAGGGCATGCTTCCCTACGCAAAAAGCCTGATGGGGGGTCACTTCCGTGGATGCCAGCAGGCGCGCTCCGGAAGGGACATCAAACGTATCCCCATGCCAATGCAGGACGGGCACCCCCTCCAGATAACGGAGAGGGGACAAACGCCCGTCCCCCGTCAGGGATACGGTTCCCCACCCTATTTCCCTGGCCTTTCCGGGATAAACGCGGCTGCCGAGGGCATGGGCCATCATTTGAGCTCCGAGGCATACGCCCAGCAGAGGCTGCCGACTTTCCAGACGCATGCGGACCAAATCCAGTTCCGTCTTCAAATAGGGATACGATTCCGTATCCCCCACCCCTACGGGACCGCCCAGCACCACGCACAGGTCAGCCTCCAGCCATTCCCGGACGGAAGGACAGGGAGCGCCCGCCCGGATGTACCGTATTCGGAAGCCCCTGTCCCTGAAAAGAGGTTCCAGCGTACCGAGATCTTCAAAAGCCACATGGCGCAGGGCCAGGCAAGTGCGGGATGCAGAACGGCTACTCATGGCGACGGAGGATGAACCTCAACAAGGAATATAGAAAAAAATCCTCCGGGAAAAGCTTTTTGCCCTCTTCCCTCCGCATTTCCGGAACCAGGATGTCCATCATGAAACGGAAATATCCGCCACATCCGCAAAAAAGCCCTCCGCCGCACGGCATAAATCCACAGGATTCAATTCAATCTGGCACCCCAGACGTCCGCCGCTCACCACCATCTCCGGCAGGGCTTCCGCGCTGGCATCAACCACCGTAGGGTATTTCCTTTTCATCCCCAAAGCCGTGCAGCCGCCGCGCACGTACCCCGTCACGGCGGTAATATCCTTCACCGGAAGCATGGAAAGAGCCTTTTCTCCCACGGTGCGGGCAGCCTTTTTCAAGGAAAGCTCCGCGCCTATGGGTATCACGAACACGTAATACTGCCGAGGAGCTCCCTCCGTTACCAGCGTCTTGTACATCTTCTCCTCCGCCAGGTTCAGTGCTTCCGCCGTATGCCGCGCATCCACAAACTCGCGGCATTCATAGGAATAATGCCTGTACGGGATATGCAGCGCATCCAGCAGGCGCATGGCATTTGTCTTTGCCTCCTTCTTTTTGGACATAAACTTGAAAAGGGAACGTCCCGGTAACATAGAAAAAAAGCCTTCCTTTGACAAGGCCGAGCCCCCCAACGACCCCTATGAAAAAGTGGAACGGAAACGGGAATTTCTCTGAAAGAGCGGTAAGGACAGCAATGCCGTTCCCCCAGTGCAGACCGTTCACAGCGGAGAATTTCAGAAACGGCGGACGGCGAAAAAGAAAAAGGAAAAAACGCCTCATTTCCTCAGAACCCTTGACTTGCCGCTGGCAGAAAAGATAACATCCGGTATCATGGAAGATTATCGTGTCCGGAGAAGCCTTGGAGAACATGTCCTGCGCTGCTCCGTCCTGATTGCTGCGCTCTTCATCATGTCTCTGGGCATCGCTTTGTCCACCAAGGCAGACCTGGGGGTCTCCCCCATCTCCTGCACGCCCTATGTGCTCAGCCTGGCATTCCCTCTAACCATGGGGACCGTCACCATCCTCATGCACCTGAGCTTTGTGGCCGTGCAGGCGGCCCTGCTGAAAAGGCAATTCCGTCCGGCGCATCTGCTCCAGATTCCCATAGCTTTTATCTTCGGCTTTCTGACGGATTTTTCCATGTGGATTATGGCGCCTCTGGAACCGGACGGATACCTGTGGTCCGTTATTCTCTGCCTGTTCAGCTGCGTGGTAATCGGATTCGGCGTCTTTCTTCAGGTTAAGGCGGATTCCGTTCTTCTGGCAGGGGAAGGCATGAGCCTGGCCTTCGTCAAACTCTTCAAATGGGAATTCGGAGCCGTAAAAACCGGGATGGACTGCACGCTCGTCTGCATCGGCCTGGCCTGTTCCCTCATCTTCCTGCCCGGACTGACAGGCATACGGGAAGGAACCGTGGTGGCCGCCGTCCTGGTGGGAATGATCGTCCGTTTTTTCAACAGGCACGTCTTCTGGCCGGACAGGCTCCTGGAACGGCTGGCGCGCCCCGGAGCAGCAAGCGAGCTTCCTCCGCTGGCACAAACGGCCGCTTATGCTCCGGACGCCCCTCTGGTCATTTCCATTGACCGGGAATACGGTTCCGGCGGCCATGCCATCGGGAAAATGCTGGCGGAAAAGCTGGGCATCCGATTCTACGACTCGGAACTGGTGTACCTCACGGCCTCCCGGAGCGGCCTCACTCCGGACTACATCCGCAAGCACGAACAACAGCTTTCCAGCCGCTTTCTGCACGAACTTTACGCCCAGAACTATGCCTACACGGCGGAGGAAATGCCTCCTGAAGACGCTACCTTCCTGGCACAGAGCAAAGTCATCCAGGACATTACGGCCAGTCAGGCATGCGTCATCGTGGGCCGCTGCGCCAACTTCATCCTGAAAGGGAGACCCAACCTGTTCAGTGTTTTCCTTCATGCGGACCGGGCCACGCGCATGCAGCGCGTTATTGAAAACTATGGGGTAGAATCTGGCGGAGCAGCCCGGGCCATGGACATCATGGACTCCCGCCGCCGCACCCACTGCCTGCACTACACCGGGCAGGAACTGGGCAATGCACGCCTCTACGACTTGTGCGTCAACACGTCCGATTACGGCATGGAACGCACGGTGGAACTGATTCTGGAAGCCATCAATACCAGAACCGAACAATCTTCCGCTGTAGAAACGGTTCCCGTCCGCTCCGCATCTTTTCCCGAACCGGAAGAGGACAGCATTCCCGGAGAAATATCCCTCGCCTGACAGGGGCAAATGTATCCAGCAGCCAATACTTATGTAACAACTGCCCGCCCCGGCACCTTATTCACCGGTAACAGAATCCGTTGTCTGAAAAAACTGCCTGGCCGATAAATAGGAAACTCTTTCCCCCTTTCCATAATCCCCGCAAAGGGAAAGATTCCGTATCTCCTTCAGATGAAAAACCGGCTGGAAAACGAATGGCCCTTTCCACACAAAAGGCTGCCCCTCCCAACTCCCCGTTTTTTTGCCGGCTGCATAATTCAAAACAACAAAAGGCAGCCTTTCCGAGTCCAAAAAACATGAGACTCTGGTCACTCCACCCCTCTTACCTGGATGCTGTCGGCCTGGTTGCCCTGTGGAGGGAAGGCCTCCTGGCACGCAAAGTTTTGCAGGGGCAGACAAAAGGATATATCCATCATCCTCAGCTCTTCCGCTTCCGGGAGACGGAAAACCCCATTCATGTCCTGGATTTCTACCTGAAAACCGTCCATGACGAATCCATCCGCAGAGGCTACAATTTTGATTTAAGCAAAATTTCTCCCTGCGAAAGCCGTCCCCCTTCCCTTCTCCTGCCGGATAAACAGCTCGAATACGAATTCCTTCATCTTCTGGACAAGCTCAAGGAAAGGTCCCCCCGGCAATATTCCCTGCTGCAGCAAACGGCCTCCATTCTTCCCCACCCCATTTTCCAAGTAGAACCCGGAGATATTTGCTGCTGGGAGAAAAGGCTTTTTTATAATTAAAACGACCGCATTTCCCACTCCGACAACGGTTTTATTCCAATAAAGCCCTTTGTTTTTTTAAAGCCCATGCGGTGAGGGAAAAGGCTCATGGCCTCTGAAGGATCGGCAGCCTTAAAATTAATTTGAGAAAGAATAGCACGAGGCATACACACTGACAAAATGGTCTGTTGCACCATATGCCCAGTGGCCTGATCCAATACATCCGTTTGAACATGCACCGCCACCCTTGAAAGCGGCAAGAATGAAAATAATTCACGGGCAATTCTTAAAGCACATCCACATACGTAGTCTTGATACAGCTCACAAAACCTGGTCCGGGGCATATTTTTCACGCTTAACTTGCCCCTGGCAGTAAGGGTCTTAATCTGTTTGGGAACAACAACCTCTCCATCTATCGTCAAATAAATAACAGCAGTATCAGAATCAGGAATTGCAAAATGAATCTCGCATCCTATTTCCTGAATTTCATTCAAAGGGTTAATTTCCAAAATAGCCTGCTGATAGGCTAAAGTATCTCCCCGATTAATAGATAACGCCAGTTCATGAAGCGCCGACCACTGACTGAATTTAAGCTCATAACACTCAATGGATTTTTGATAATTATACTCATCCATTTGCTTCGCATGAACGACTTTTTGTTCAAGATCGGATCTGATTTTTTCAACTTTTCCGCACATGCGGTGGAAAAACTTAGGCCTGTACATCCTAAGTTTTTGCATAGCAAGACGTTCTTCCTTATCGTTTTTTACCGGATACGCCGGAGGGGGCTGATTAACTATTTCCCCCCAGTCAAACGAATCGCCTACTTCATGATGAATTGTAGTTAATTGGCTGATACGCTCCTCAAATTTTTCGACTTCCATTTGCGCTCTCACTAATTCATCATGTTTTTGCTGAAGAGCCAATTCCCTTAGGGCCAGTTTTTCCTGCCTTGCGGCCTCACGGGCCGCTCTTCTGCTCGCTGCTTCGAGTTCTCTTAAAAGTCTGCTGATAGTTGCCATATTCTTAAAACAGGAACTGTTTTACCTAATTTGTACAGACTATAAAGATAATCTTTCCGGTATAGATCAATTCCTCATGAGCATGCTCTTTAATCCATGCCTGGCAAAATGGAAAAGGCCTTAAAGCGTTTGTGCTTTAAGGCCTTTATTTGGTGGAGCATAGCGGGTTCGAACCGCTGACCTCTTCAATGCCATTGAAGCGCTCTACCAACTGAGCTAATACCCCTTTGACTTTCGTCTTGGTGCGTCCTGTTGAGGACGGGGAGAAATTATCATTTCCAAAGCGGGCATGCAAGCTTTTTCTACAAAAAAATTGCCCCGGGATGTTTTTTCCGGAAAATACTGAATCCGGAAAGGACTGCAAATCCCATACAGACAAAAACAGGGACAGTCTGAACAAATATGTTTGAATGAGATTCATTCCTGTTTTACCTTTGCATAAATGATGAAACGTCCTCTTTTTATTCATCGTATGATATTCGCCTGCGCTCTGGCAATTTTGTCCCTGTCCTGTTTCGTTCACGCCCAGGAGACTCCTGCTGCGGAAGGACCGCCGGCCCAGACGGAGGACAGCGGCATTTCCACTCCCCGCAGAGTCGCCGGACTGGGCGTTCTGGCATTCCTGATCGGCTGGATGATTTGGAGGAGCAGTTCCAGCCGCCAGAAGGACGGAGGCCATGACCAGGAGGCACCCCGGGAATGACGCCGTTTTTGAAAGGTTGCCCTGGTTCCTGCCGTAGTCGTTGCAGGAAAGGAGTCTCCGGCCATGAACATTATTCTACCCATCCTGAGCTTTCTGTGCGGTGTCATGCTGACGGAAACAGCTTCCGGCTCTTCTGAGGAGGGAAAGCCTTCTCCCGGCGTAGTGCAGGAATTGTGGTTCGGCATTCCGGGGGCATCCGTAAAGGACCTGACCCACAGGAAGATTTTTGAAACGGCAGCCCCGGATGTCCGCACGATCAGCCATCTGGATGTGGAAAACCTGGGAGACAGGTACGGAGCCCGTTACTCCGCCCTGCTGAAAGTCCCGGCAAGCGGGAAGTACCGCCTTTACCTGTCTTCCGACGATTCCGCAGAATTATGGCTGGGCAAGGATGCCTCCCAGAAGGACATGGCCTGCATCGCCACCGTCAAAGGATATTCCGACATCCATAATTGGGGCAACCAGCCCAACCAGGCTTCCGAACCTGTCCAGCTGGAAGCTGACCGGTTTTATTTTCTTCAGGTGATTCACAAGGAGGATGGAGGCCCGGACCATATGTCCGTCGCCTGGTCCGGGCCGGGCATCCCCGCCCCTGTCATCATTCCTGCCACGGCGCTGTTCATACCGCCCGGTATCTTGCCGGAAGAAAAAAAACAATCCCCAGCCAAAGCGGACTGAAAGTTTTTTTGATTACCTTCCCGCCGAGGAGACATCATCAATTTGCCGACGAGAAAATAGATATTTTCCATAAAACTCCAGCAATCAATCATTTCCAATACGAAAAAAAACCGGACCTCCCTCCATCGGGGAAGCCCGGTTTTTTCTCGTCGTATATCATGTAGTTAATTGAAGCGGCCTGACACAGAAAAATGCCAAAACACCTTCTGAATCCAAATCTAGCGGATTTCTAATCCGAGGTCAAGTTCCCAGTTTGAAAGGAAAGGCTTTGAGAAAAAGTCCCGATGTTTCACGGGGCTATCCATCTTGGAGTAAAAAACCTCTCTCTTTTTCAAGTGAAGTATAAGAAGGAAAAAGGAATTTTTGCTATTCATGTCGTTTCAAAATCCGGGAATCATTTGTTTTCAAAGATTTCTTTCTCTTTGAATTCATAATGACCAGCATTGCTTCTCAGAGGAGAAAAGCTTCTCTCCCTGAAAATTTTTTATCATGATGAAGGTTGCGGATTAGAAATCCGCTCTTCATTTCTGGAAAAGAAAATGTGTCTTTATCGGGTAATATTCAGAATGCCTGCCAGTAAATAATGTTACTGAAAAAGCACGCTTTCATCCCTTCCCTATGTTCGGCATGAATGAATTTTCCGCTATTGAAACATAAATAGTCATTCCGGTTATACACATGTTATTATCGTTTTATTCACAATTCTTCTTCCTTTTTCTCCAGTCCCCGCATTCTTTTTCCTGGGAACAGCGTGAAACAGGAAAGGGCCATGCGGAAACGGAATAAAAAAATGGAAATTTCCCATCCTTCCAAAAAATCCGGAATGAAACATAAAATTTTCACAGGCGTTTTTACTTTCCGCAAATCATTCCCATACCTTTTCCATTCCCTTGAAAACAGGTTCCTTCCATTTCCCCGGAGCAATACGGGAAAAACGTGACGACAATTGTCCTTGTTCCAATGACGGACGGACGGTAGATTTTCCGCGCCATATGAGCAGAGCATCCAGAACAGAACGCCTTGATTACCTGAAAGACCAGTTACGTAAGAGGGTTGTCATCCTGGATGGCGCCATGGGAACCAATATCCAAAAATTCAGGCTGGGAGAGGAAGATTACCGCGGAGAACGTTTTGCGGATGCGGCACGCTATCCCAACGATTTAAAGAATAATAACGACCTTCTGGTTCTGACCAGGCCGGATATCATTCTTGATATTCACCGCCGCTTTCTGGACACGGGACGGACGGATATTCTGGAAACCTGCACATTCGGAGCTACCAGCATCGGCCAACATGATTATTTCTGGCACCGTCCGGAGGAAGGCAGCCACAAGGACCAGCAGTATTTCCAGGAAGTGGTGGACGCCCACGAATTGAAAGCCCTTGTCCGTGAATTGAATTTGGCGGCAGCCGCACTGGCCCGGCAGGCATGCGACGAAGCGGAAGCTGCAGACGGCAAGCCCCGCCTGGTGGCCGGGTCCATCGGCCCCATGCCCGTCACCTGTTCCCTGTCCCCCGACGTGAATGATCCCGGTTTCCGCGCCGTGAATTTCCGCCAGCTCAGGCAGGCGTACCGGGATCAGGTGCTGGCCCTGCTGGAAGGGGGGGTGGACATGCTGCTGGTGGAGACGATTTTCGACACGCTGAACGCCAAGGCAGCCCTGTTCGCCATTGAAGAAATTTTTGAGGAACAACCGGAAAGCTCTGTTCCGGTCATGGTATCCGTAACGCTGACGGACAAAGCCGGACGCACGCTGTCCGGCCAGACGATTGAAGCATTCTGGAACTCCATCCGCCACGTTCGCCCCTTCTCCGTAGGCATCAATTGCGCCCTGGGGCCGGACCTGATGCGCCCCTTTGCGGAAGAACTGTCCGGACTGGCGGATTGCCACATGTCCATTTATGCGAATGCCGGGCTTCCCAACCCGCTCAGCCCTACCGGCTACGACCTTCTGCCAGCGGATATGGCCCGATTCATGAAGGAATACGCGGAACAGGGCCTGCTGAACATCGTGGGCGGCTGCTGCGGAACCACTCCGGAGCATATCGGCGCCATTGCGGCTGCCGTGGAAGGAATTCCTCCGCGCATTCCGGCTCCCCAAACGCCCGCGCTTCGCCTGTCCGGATATGAAGCGTACAACCATACGCGGGAAAAAAACACCCTCTTTGTCGGGGAACGCTGCAATGTGGCGGGTTCCCCCAAATTCGCCCGCCTGATTCGTGAAGGAAATTACGAGGAAGCGGTATCCATTGCCCGGCAGCAGGTGGAAAACGGCGCGCTGGTATTGGATTTCTGTTTTGACGACGGCCTGATCGACGGGCCGCAGGCCATGGTCCGCTTCCTGAACCTTGTTTCCGCAGAGCCGGATATCGCCCGCGTTCCTTTCATGGTGGATTCCTCCAAGTGGGAGGTGCTGGAAGCGGGGCTCCAATGCATGCAGGGCAAGGGAATCGTGAATTCCATTTCTCTGAAGGAGGGGGAAGAAGAATTCCTGAAGAAAGCGGCGCTGATTAAAAAGTACGGCGCGGCGGTCGTGGTCATGGCGTTTGACGAACAGGGGCAGGCCGCCAATTACGAGGACCGCGTCCGCATCTCCAGACGGGCCTATGACTTGCTGGTAAACCGGGTGCAGTTTCCTCCGGAAGACATCATTTTTGACCCGAACGTCCTGACCGTAGGGACCGGCATTGCGGAACACGCCGATTACGCTCTTGATTTCTTCAAGGCCGCAGGCTGGATTTCCCGGAACCTGCCGCATGCCCACATTTCCGGCGGCATTTCCAATGTCTCCTTTGCTTTCCGCGGCAACAACCCGGTGCGGGAAGCCATGCATTCCGCTTTCCTGTACCACGCTACGCAGCAGGGGCTGGACATGTGCATCGTGAATGCCGGGATGCTGGAGGTGTACGACAATATTCCCAAGGACAGGCTGGAGCTGATTGAAGACGTTCTGCTGAACCGGAGGACGGACGCCACGGAACGCCTGACGGATTACGCGGAAAAACTGGCTGCGGAAAAAACCGGAGACGGAAAGGAGAAAAAAACCGTACAGGCCTGGAGGGAGCAGGACGTTGCCAAACGTCTGGAATATTCTCTTATCAAGGGCATTACCGAATTTGTTGACGCGGATACGGAGGAGGCTTTTCAGGAGCTGGGGTCCCCGCTGAACGTGATTGAAGGCCCTCTGATGGCCGGCATGAAGGTCGTCGGGCAACTGTTCGGGGACGGCAAAATGTTCCTGCCGCAGGTGGTGAAAAGCGCCCGCGTCATGAAACAGGCTGTAGCCTGGCTCACCCCCTATATAGAAGCGGACAGCAAAGGAGCCGCCAAGGCGGGAAAAGCCGTAATCGCCACCGTGAAGGGGGACGTGCATGACATCGGCAAAAATATCGTCGGCGTGGTGTTGGGCTGCAATGGTTTTGAAATGATTGACCTGGGCGTCATGGTCCATTGCGATACCATTCTGGACCGGGCGGAAGCGGAACAGGCGGACCTGGTGATGCTTTCCGGGCTGATCACCCCTTCCCTGGAAGAGATGTCCCATGTAGCCGCGGAGATGGAACGCCGGGGGATGACCATTCCCCTGATGGTGGGGGGAGCTACGACGTCAGCCCTGCATACGGCCCTGAAAATAGCCCCCCATTATCAAGGAGCCGTGGTGCATACGGAGGATGCCTCCCAGGTGGTTCCCGCAGCCGCCTCCCTGGTGGGAGAAAAAAAGGATTCCTACATTGCCGCCGTGAAGGCCCGGCAGGAGGAATTGCGCAACAATCATGAAAACAAACCCGCCCGGGACCTCCTGCCCCTGGAGAAAGCCAGGGAATTGCGCTGGAAGGGAGCGGAAGGCGGCTATCTCCCCCCCGTTCCCGCCCGTCTTGGCCCGGTTTCCATCGGCAGCCTGCACAGCTCCGTAAGCTGCGGCTGCTGCAGTGACGACCCACGTTATTACGTAACTGTTCAGGAGCTTATCGAGCGCATGGACTGGACGCCTTTTTTCCACGCCTGGGAGCTGCACGGCACATGGGACCGCGCCCGCCGGGAGTTCCGCACCAAAGACCCGTCCAAGGCTGAGGCGGCCGCAGCGCTGTACCAGGACGCCCTCCGCCTGCTGGAACAGGCCGTGAAGGAAAACCGCTACCAGGCGCGCGGCGTCATAGGCATTTTCCCGGCCAATTCAACAGCCAGCCATGACGACATCACCGTCTGGGCTGATGAATCCAGAACCATTCCCCTGGCTACGCTGCTGACGCAGCGCCAGCAACAGGACAAACAGGGGAAACCCCGGCTGGCGCTGTCGGACTTCATCGCTCCCGAAGGCGTCAGGGATTACGTGGGGGCCATGGCGGTCAGCATCCACGGCTCCCGCCGCTGGGCAAAGGAATGGGAAGCCAGAAACGACTCCTACCGCGCCCTGCTGGTCAGCTCTCTGGCGGACCGCCTGGTGGAAGCTTTCGCGGCCATCGCCCATGACAAGCTGCGCCTTTTGTGGAATATTCCGGAAGGGGCCGGCGTGCGACCCGCCTGCGGGTACCCCAGCCAGCCGGACCACCAGGAAAAGGAAACTGTCTTCACCCTGCTCCACGCCCGGGAGGAAGCGGGCATGAGCCTGACGGAAACATGGATGATGCAGCCCGTTTCTTCCGTCTGCGCCCTCGTCTTCTCCCATCCGGAAAGCACTTATTTCTCCGTGGGCGTCACCGGGGAAGACCAGCAGGAGGATTACGCCTCCAGAAAGCGGGCCTCCCGGCCCTGACTCCCCTTTCCCTTTTATGCAGCACACCGACCAGATACAGGCCCTTTCGGAATTCCTGCTGGAATACGCCACCACCCTCATGGGCGCGGGGGTGCACACCAACCGCGCCGTGCGCAACATTTCCCGCATTGCCGCCGCGTACGGATACAGCGCGGACATGACCATTTTCCAGCGCAATATCACCATGAGCCTGATCTGCAAGGATGACGAGACGCTGCGCCGCACCTCCGTCCGGAAACTGAAACCCCTGGCGTTCAACCTGAACCTGATCCAGCAGCTCAGTGAATTGAGCTGGCTCCCGGTGGACAACAACGTCAGCATTGCGGAAATGGAACAGGCATTCCGCTCCATGGTGCGCACCAAAAGATTTTCCCGCTGGACGGACCTGCTCCTGGTCAGCGTGGGCAACGCCGCCTTCTGCCGCCTGTTTAACGGAGACCTGTGGGCCATGCTGACCGTGTTCGCCGCCACCATGCTGGGCTTTCTGGCCAAGCAGCAGCTTACCCGGTTGAAATACAACCCGCTGGGGGTCATCATCCTTTCCGCCTTCACCGCCTCCATGGCGGCCGCGTGCGCCGTCCTTTTCCAGATAGGCTCCACGCCGCAGATCGCCCTGGCAGCCAGCGTCCTGTTCCTGGTGCCCGGCGTCCAGATGATCAACTCCATCATGGACCTGATGCACGGCCACATCCTGATGGGCATCTCCCGCGGCATCCATTCCATCATGATGATTGCCTGCATCGCCATCGGCCTCTCCGCAACCATGCTCATCGTAGGGGTAAACAGCTTATGAATCCGGATCTTATTTCCTCCATCCTTCTGGACGGGCTGATGGCCGCCATTGCCGCCACGGGATTTGCCGTCATCTCCAATCCGCCCAGGCGCGCCATTGCCGTTTCCGCCGTTCTGGCGGCCGTCGGCCACGCTTTCCGCTTTTACATGCTGCACTCCTGGACCATTGACATTTCCAGCGCCACCTTCATTGCCGCCTTCACCATAGGCATGCTGGGCGTCATGACGGCCAAGCTGGTGAAGTGCCCGGCGGAAATATTCGCTTTCCCTTCCCTGCTTCCCATGATTCCCGGCGTGTACGCCTATAAGACCATCCTGGCCCTGATGCAGTTCATGCAGGAGAACCAGGACGCGGCCGTCATGAACCGTCTGATTGTGGACATCTGCAAAAACGGCATCACCGCCTTCTTCATCATCTTTTCCCTGGTTATCGGAGTAGCCATACCCATGCTGATGTTCAAACGGTTGAGCTATACACGCATCATCAAGCCGGGGCATTGACCTTCAAACAAGGGAGACAGGGCATTTTTCTCTTGCCAGACTGCGCCCCGTGTGGTTTACTACGCCCCGCAACGGCAGAAACGCCTGAGCAGACAGCCCCATAGTGTAATTGGTAACACACCTGATTTTGGTTCAGTATTTCTAGGTTCGAGTCCTGGTGGGGCTGCCAATCCAACCCTCCTTCAAGGAGGGTTTTTTGTTGCCTTTTTTCAGGATTCATCCTCTCCCGGAGCAAGCTTGAACGCCATTCCCCCATCATCCGCACAGATTCTTGAAAATCCAGCAATCGTCCTGCCGCGCATGGAACATGCGGGGGTGGAGGGAAATGCCGGAAAGAAGGGTATTCCATGAGCATCGCACACACGGCATCCCGGAACGGTAAAAGCTCTTGCGTTACAGGGATTTTTTTGCATAATCCCCCGGCAGGAATGACGGAAAAACCTATACAACTTGGGCTTGCCGGGCTGGGAACGGTCGGTTCCGGCGTTTATGAAACGCTGTGCCGCAATCACGCCCTTCTGGAAGCCCGGAGCAAGATTCCTTTCAGGCTCAAGCGCATCGCCGTGCGCAACCTGGAAAAGCCCAGGGAAACCGTCGTTCCCCGGGAACTGCTGACGGATGACTGGCAGGATTTGGTAAACGACCCGGAGATAGACATCATTATTGAGCTGATTGGCGGAACGCGCCAGGCTTACGACCTGGTGACGCTGGCCCTCCGTGCCGGCAAGCCCGTCGTTACGGGGAACAAGGCTCTTCTGGCCGAGTACGGAGCGGAGATTTTCAAGCTTTCCGCGGAAATGGGCACCCCTATTTATTTCGAAGCGTCCGCCGGCGGCGGCATCCCCATTATCCAGAGCTTGCAGAATTCCCTGATTTGCAACCACATCAATTCCATTGTGGGCATTATCAACGGAACGTCCAACTATATTCTCTCCGCCATGGGGGAACACGGGGCCGATTACGCGGACGCCCTGGCCCAGGCCCAGAAGCTGGGCTTCGCGGAAGAAGACCCCTCCCTGGACGTCAACGGCTGGGACGCCGCCCATAAGGCGCTCATCCTGGCGATGCTGGCCTACGGAACAACCATTTCCCCGGATAAAATTTACGTCAGAGGCATTGAGAATATCACCAGCCGGGATTTCGAATTTGCCAAAAAACTGGGCTATACCATCAAGCTCCTTGTCGTCATCCGGTACCATGAGGGGCAGGAAGACGCCCTGGAACTGCGTGTCCAGCCCTGTTTTGTCCATGACTGGCATATCCTGGCTTCCGTAAACGGCGTGTTCAACGCCATTTCCGTCAATGGGGACATTGTGGGGGAAACGCTGTTTTACGGCCGCGGAGCGGGCAAGAACCCCACCGCTTCCGCCGTCATCAGCGACATCATCACCGCCATGCGCGAAAGCCGCTATCCGGAATACCATACGGGCTTCAATCCCTATGCCAAGGCCTGCGGGATCATGCATATCAATGATACGGTCACTCCGTATTACGTCCGCTTCCAGGTAGCGGACCAGCCGGGAGTCATTGCGGAAATAGCCCGCATTCTGGCCACCTTCGGCATCGGCATTTCCGCCACCTCTTCCGCTCCCAGCCATATTGATGAAGGCGGAGCCCCCTGGAACGACCTCGTTTTCATCCTCCATTCCTGCCCGTGGGGCCAGCTCCAGAAGGCTCTGGAGGAAATAACCCGCATTTCCTGCGTGGCGGCGGAGCCCCGCGTCCTGCGCATAGAACATCTTCTTCCTCAATCCTAACCTACATATCATCCTGTTACATGGCTCTTATCGTTCAAAAATTCGGGGGCAGCTCCGTCGGCACCATTGACCGCATCCGCAATGTAGCGCGCCGCATCCATGAAACCGCCAGGGAAGGCAACCAGGTGGTCGCCGTCGTTTCCGCCATGAGCGGCGTGACGGACAAGCTGATCGGGCTTGCCAGGGAATTGTCTGAAACGCCTTGCGAACGTGAACTTGACGTGCTGATGGCCACCGGCGAACAGCAGTCCATCGCCCTGCTCTGCATGGCCCTGCATGAACTGGGTGAAAAAGCCATGTCCTTTACGGGGGCGCAGGCCGGAATCACCACCTTCGGCAGCCACACGCGGGGGCGCATCCACAGCATTGACCCGACGCTGATGAACAAGTACCTGCAGGAAGGCAACATCCTTATCTGCGCCGGCTTTCAGGGGGTTACGGAAGAAGGAATGGTCCAGACGCTGGGCCGCGGAGGTTCCGACCTCTCCGCCATCGCCATCGCGGCCGCTCTGAAAGCGGACGTGTGCCAGATTTTTACAGATGTGGACGGCGTCTATACCTGTGACCCCCGCGTGGTCAAAGACGCCAAGAAGATACAAACCCTTTCATATGACGAGATGCTGGAAATGGCTTCCAACGGGTCCAAGGTGATGCAGTCGCGTTCCGTGGAATTCGCCAAAAAATTCGGTGTCGTCTTTGAAGTTCGCAACTCCATGAACAACAACCCCGGTACAATCGTGCAAGAAGAAACCCCCTCCATGGAAGCCGTCGTCATCCGCGGCATTTCCATTGACCGCAACCAGGCCCGCGTCACCATTACCGGCATTCCGGACCAAATCGGCTACACGGCCCAGATACTGGGCGCCCTGGCAGAAGCGGAAATCAACCTGGATATGATTCTGGCCAATACTGCCCACGACGGCTATGTCCGCCAGTCCTTTACGATGCCCTCCAACGAACTGGGCCGCGCCCAGGCCGCCCTTAAACCGGTCATGGCCGCCCTCGGCTCCACCGTCAAGGTGGAAACGGAAGCGGGGCTGGCCAAGCTCTCCCTGGTCGGCATCGGCATGCGTTCCCACTCAGGCGTGGGAGCCACCGCTTTCAAGGCCCTGGCGGACGCCAACATCAAGACCGGCATGATTTCCACCTCGGAAATCAAGATTGCCGTGATGGTGGACGAATCCGATATTGAGGAAGCGGCCCGGGTAGTACATAAGGCGTTCAACCTGGGAGCCTGATTTTTCAGTATTTATCAACTCGTTTTTCCGCGCCGGTTCACGTCCCCGTGAACCGGCTTTTTCATGCGGCAAAAAAAGCAGCCCCTTCCCGGAAGAGGAATGCCATCCCCCCGTTTCCTGCCAATTCCCGAATGAAGGAAGAGCGTCTCTCTCCGCATGCTGTTGCGGGCGGAATGGCCGTCACAGGAACACAGGAGAATGACACCGCCCTTTCCCTGTTCCAGTTTTACCGGCTTGCCGCCTGCGTTTTTCAGAGTTCCCATAAAATCCATACCTTCAGGAACGGAAATTCTCCGGTTCTCCATGCAGGAAAGGGAAGTCCTTACAGGTACGGAGCAAAAAAAGCACAACAAACAAAAGGTTCATTTACAGGGGATCAACCGCCCCCCGCACCGCGCAGAGGCTGCCGCAGCCCATCCCTTCTATTGCACCCGTATCGTCTGCTCAATCAGTTCGTTCAGGCGCGGCGCAGTAATGCCGCCGACCATATCCTTCAGCTTCATCCCTTCCAGATACAGAACCGTCAGAGGGACGGCTTCCAGGCCATATTTGCGAGCTATGTCCGGATAGGCATCCGCATCAATCAACACGGCAAACGCCTTGCCGTCCTGCGATTCGGCATAAGATTTTACCGCCTGGACGTAATCCATGGCCGGGCGGCTCCACGAAGCGTAAAAAACAAGGAGCACCTTGCGGCCGGATAATTCCGTAAGCTGCCGCATGTCCTCACCCTTGTAATCCATCCATACGGGGGCCTTTTTCTTAGGTTTTGAAGGAGGGAGGACTTTTTTGGGAGGGTCAAACGTCCTTTCCAGAGGGCGCGGAGCGGGCTTTTTTTCCGCATAACGGGCGCGCCGTTCACTGGAATCGTCGCACCCGGTCAGGCCGGCCGCCAGCAAACCGCAGACCAATATGAACAAGCCCTGTTTCATCCGCAGGCAAGTATGCCCGGAGAAGGCGAATTTGCAAGCCTGAAACCCATCCCGCTTTTCGCGTTGCCCCTCCCCCTTCTTTCTGTTATGGTGAAGGTTGCATGAATGGCGTCCCTCCACTGGAATTCGCAGGGGTTTCCCACTGGGCGGCCCTGGCCGTCCTCCTGGCGGCGGGAACCTGCATCCTGGAGCTGGGGCAGTCCTACAAGAAAACCGTCAGAAACCGCACTACCTTCTGGCTGGGAGCGGCCTGCCTGTTCAGCCTGGTTCCCGACCTGGCCGCCATGCTGGCCGATGAACCGGAAAAGAACTGGACATGGATGCTCCCCCTGCATTTCTGCTCCGTCATGCAGGTGGTGTGCGCCCTGAGCCTGTGGATACCCTCCCGGCGGCTGCGCTCCGTGGCCTATTACTGCGTGCTGTGCGCCACCCTCCAGGGGCTGGTGACTCCTTCCGTGGCCCATGATTTCCCCTCATGGACGTATTTTGCCTTTTTCCTTTCCCACGGCGTGACAGTCATCACGGCGCTTTACCTGCCTCTGGCTCTGGAATGGAAGCCGGCGCGCTGGGACTTCCTGTGGGCTTTTTTGCTGGCGAATGCGTACCTGGTGGCCATTCATCCCGTCAACATGCTCCTGGGAACCAATTACGGGTTTACCGTGGCCACTCCCGCCGGAGGGTCCGTGCTGGACTTTCTCGGGCCATGGCCCTGGTATCTGCTGTGGATGCAGGTTCCGGCGCTGGCGCTGATGTATCTGCTCACACTCCCCTTCCGCCGTTATCCCAGGGGCCGCACGGGCAGTTCCCTGTTCCGCCATTGAAAGGGAATCTTTCTTCCCAGCCCCGCCGCTTCCGACGGAATCCCCGCAAAACGGCCCGCCCGCTTCCGGAAAAAAGAGCCCCGGAAAGTTCTTTATTGTATAATCGGCTTGAGGATGCCGATGTAGGTGTCCGATGTCCCTGTTCCGCGATAAATGGAATTAATCCTGATCTTGATGGTATGCACAGGCTGCCTGTAATACGGAGGCACGACGATCTGCGGAGTCCAGTCATCCCGCAGCGTGGCGTCAAAAGTATAAGTCCCGTTCAGCGTCACCTGAATGCCTTTGGGGCGGCTGAACATGGAGTAGGCAATATTCGGGTGCCTCCGGGCTTCCGAATCCTTTTCCGGGTCGGTCACCGGGGAAATGCCGGTCTCCAGCATGATTCCCAGCAGCCGGCCGGGTTTCCTGAGCCTGATTTCCAGGGTTTCCCCCTGGCCGTCCCCGGAAACGCTTTCCGCCCAATAACCGGAACTTTTTTTCAGATTGTCCGGGGAACATGGAACCCCGTAGGGGTCCCTGTCCAGGGTGGAGCTGGCAGTCACGTCATACTGGTCCGTCAGGACGCCCCTTTCTCCGCGGACGGTAATCCGCCCATCCTTGTCCAGCACCCACCCGGGCCCCGGAGTAAGCACCAAGGAGGGAGCGTAGGGCCTGCCGTCCGCTCCCAGCAGAGACCAGGTATAAACGCCTTTGGGCGTCGTCACGATGGATTTGGCATCCGCGGAGGGATCCAGCTTGACGGACTGGTTGGTCATCTCCGAGCTGTACACATTGACCACCGCCCTGGGGGTGCCCCCTGTCCAGGTCATTACCGGAGAGGTAAGCAGCGTCAGGCGCGGTTCCCCCATGTGGACCTTCGGTTCCGGCGTAATGGCAACGTCCTGCGTATAAGGAACGGAGAACTGGAAGGTAAGAACATGGATTCCCGCCTTGTTGGGAACCTGGGCCACCAGCCAGTGAGTTATGCCGGCAATGGGAAACATGGAGGGAGCGTCCGCCTGGAGATGCCGCCCCTCCACCAGGGAAAAATCACATTTCAAATCATCCACGGATGTGACGACGTCCTGCACCGCTTTCGTAAAAGGGAGGCTGCGTATGGGTTCCTGCCTGGCGGCATTGGCCTGTTCATCAGGCGGTTCGTACTGGAACGGCACGCCTACGGAAATGGTTTTCCCCCTGATTCCCCTGGGAATATCCAGCGCGCAGGTGTAAATGAGGAAGGCCTGGTGCTGCTTCAGGGAAACAGTAACGTCCAGCGCGTTCAGCCGGATTCCGTCCGCCTGCGTCAAATCCATGGGAACGGGCAAGCCGGGAACCGGAGCGATGCATTGAAAGGATATCTCCTGCTGGCGGGGGCGGTCCGCTTTTTCCGCGGCGGTCTGTTCCTTCTGCTGGGGTTCGGCGGCCATGCCCGGCACGCAGCATGCAATGCCGGCCAGCCAGATCAGGGTAGCCAATCTCATGGCCGTTAGATTAACGCGTGGCAGCCCGTTCATCAAGTCCATTTAGGGGAGGGGGAAAGGTCCCTTCCGTACCCGCCCTTTTCCCTGAACAAACAAGGGCGGCCCTCCTTTGAACCAGCGACGCCCGCAGCAGGAAAATATTCGTTCCAAACTCCGGAATTGGTCGCTTCATGCCCTTGGAAGCGGGTTCCGGGGTTCCGCCGGGCCATCTTTCCGCTTCTCCGGCAGAAAGATGGCACATGACAGGTAAAAACCAACTGAGGGGCATCGGAGGGCCTTTCCCGCCACAAACCAACATAATTAACTCATTAACAACAATCGGTATCCATTGTTGCGTATTTGCAGAAAGACCGTGTTCTTCCGCTTTCCAGGCGTCGTTAACGTACTCTTATTACCAGGTTTTTTCATGAAAAGCCCGTTTCCGGGGGAGAGCCAAAACGCCCAGCCACCCCCACTTCGCCAAACAAAAAAAGAAGCATGCGGAAGACAGAAAAAATCACGCAAGACAGGAGAATTTTTTCTAGAAAACAGGACAAACAATACAATATATAGTGTATATAAAAAAATACTGTACAATATTTCCTTTTCATCAGGATTATTTTTCAGTAGATAATGCACACGCTACGCGCCGCCGCCCCATGACGAAGCGCAAGCCTACGGGATTATTCCCAAACCTTTCTACTTCGCAATCCAATGACCACAGACAACTCGCAAACCATACTCAAACTGCGCACAGGCCAGGAAATCATCCTCCCCCAGAGGAAAGACCTGCTGGGCGGTTTGAAATTCACCAGAAGATTTTCACACAATGAAGTCCACCCCTATGATGAAGTGGACTGGACGCGCCGCGACGTCCGCATTATGGATTGGAAAACCGGCAAGACCATTTACGAGCGCCTGGGTCTGGAAGCTCCGGCCCACTGGGATGACAACGCCGTCAAAATCACGGCGGACAAGTACCTTTTCGGCAGCGAACCCGGCTCCCTGGAATATGAAGACAGCTTCCGCAATATCTACGACCGCATTTCCAATACCTATACCGTATGGGGATGGGAGGAAGGCTACTTCGCCACGCTGGAGGACGCGGAAATTTTCAATGAGGAAATCAAGGCCATGCTGGTGCAGCAGATATGGGCGCCCAACTCCCCCGTCTGGTTCAACATCGGCCACTGGGAGCAGTGGCGCTGGGGACGCCCGGACCTGAGGGAAAACTATACAGGCCACGGCAACAAGGCCTACCATACCAAAGGGACCAAGAACAATCTGAAAACCTTCATGGTCCAGTCTACGTATGAATACCCCCAGTGTTCCGCCTGCTTCCTGACGGAAGTGGGAGACAGCATGGAGGATATTCTGGACCACCTGACGACGGAAGGCCGTATTTTCGCGTCCGGTTCCGGAGTAGGCATCAACCTGTCCACCCTCCGGTCCTCTAAGGAGCCCATCAGCGGCAAGGGCCGCTCCTCCGGCCCCATCTCTTTCGACCGCGGCTGGGATCGCATGGCCGGAGCCATCAAATCCGGAGGCAAGACGCGCCGCGCCGCACGCATGGTCCTGATGTTCAGCGACCACCCGGATATTTTCGAATTCATCAATACGAAAAACCGCCAGGAAGACATCGCCAAGGTTATCCTGCGCGAACACAACGTGCATGTGGAGCTCAAGCAGATTGCGGAGACCAAGCTGGTTGCCGGCACTCCGGCGGAAAAGGCCGCCGCCCGCGTCATTCTTTCCCTTCCCCTGGCCACCCGGAACAGTTTTGACCCGCACATGGACGCCCTGCTGTACGGGGAAACGCTTTCCCACCAGAACGCGAACCATTCCGTTTCCCTGAAGGGGGATTTCTGGCAGGCGCTCGCCAATAACGGCAATACCTACACGCGCTGGGTCACGAATCCGGCCCACATCGAACAGACGTTCCGCGCCCAGGAACTTCTGGAAGCCATGGCCCAGTCCATCTGGGACAACGGGGAACCCGGCGTGCACAATAACGACGTGATCAACCTGTGGAATCCCGTCAAATCCATCGGCACCATCACTACGTCCAATCCCTGCTCGGAATACGTCTTCCTGAACAATACGAGCTGCAATCTTTCCTCCTTCAACGCCTACCGCTTCCTGATCAAGGGAGAGGACGGCAAGCCCGTTTTTGATGCGGACGCTCTGACCCACGCCGCCCGCTTGGCCATGGTCTGCGCGGACCTGAATGTGGAACGCGGCGGCTTCCCGATTGAAGAAATCGCGGAGGGCACCTACAAGTACCGCACCACAGGCATCGGCTTCGCCAACGTGGGCGGCTCCCTGATGGCCCTGGGCGTGCCTTACGATTCCGACGAAGGCCGCTGGATTGCCTCCCAGCTTTGCAGCGCCCTGACGGCGGCCTGCTGGACGGCCTCCGCGGAAATGGGCGCGGAACTGGGTTCCTACGTGGAATACCCCGCCAGCAAGAAAGACCTGCTCGCCGTGCTGCGCCTGCACAACGCAGCCCAGAAACTGGCAAGCGCCCTGCCCTCCCAGAAGGACTCCAAGACGCTGGACGACCTGATTGAGAACATCATCGCCAATGCCGGAGGGATCCTGCCGGAAGCGCAGGGGCTCACCGCCTCCTATGCCCTGCATGCCTACCTCAAGAGCTTCAAGGCCCCCACCATGATGAACAGGGAGCGCATCGCCCCTGCGGCCAAGCTGGCGGAAGCCGCTTCCGACATGTGGGCGAAGGTGATCAAGGCCACGGCGCACCGCAACGCGTTTGTTTCCGTGATGGCACCCACGGGCACCATTTCCGCCCCGCTGGGCTGCTATGATGAAGGCACTACTTCCATTGAGCCGGATTACACGCTGGTGAAATGGAAGCAGCTGGCGGGCGGAGGCTCCCTGAAGATGTTCAACCGCCTGGCCCTGGAAGGCCTCCGCTCCCTGGGTTACCCGGAAGACTTCGTCAATGAAGCCGCTCTGGAAGTGGCGGGCCTGGACGGCCTGATTTCCGCGTTCCAGGGGAATATGGATTATGTCGTGAACCAGCTCATTGTGGACCCCTGCAATGACCAGGCCGGCCCCGTGCGCCTCGCGTGGCGCCGCCTGCTCTCCGGCACGGAATCCCGCAGTGAAATTCAGGAAAAAGTAGCTTATATCAGCAACCCGGCCAACATGGCCGTGCTGACGGCGGATGAACTCGCCGTAGTCAACGGAGCCGCCCATATTGAATCCATACCGTGGCTGAATAAGAAGGACCTGCCGGTCTTTGACTGCGCCGCCACCAACGGCAACGGCATCCGTGCCATTTCCCCCGCCGGCCATGTGCTGATGCTGGGCGCCCTCCAGCCCTTCATCTCCGGCGCGTGCTCCAAGACGGTCAACATGCCCGTCTCCGCCAGCGTGCAGGATATTTACGATTCCCTCATCATGTCCCACGAGCTGGGCGTGAAGTGCATCGCCATCTTCCGCGCCGGATCCAAGGCGAATGCCGTTTACGTGGTAGATACCCCGGAAACGCGCATGTTCAAGGCCAACCACGTCTGGGAACAGCTGGTGAATGCCGGATCGGACGCCATTGACGAAATCATCGCGGAGGCATCCAAGCCGCGCCAGCGCAAGCTGCCCGGCCGCCGTCTGGGCCAGACCGTAAAATTCTCCGTAGGCGGCCAGCTGACGGGCTACCTGACGGTAGGTGTCTATGCGGACGGCACCTGCGGGGAAGTTTTCGGACGCCTGGGACAAGTCGGCTCCTTCGCCTCCGGCATGTTTGAAGCTTACTGCAAACTCCTTTCCACCGCCCTTCAGTTCGGCGTGCCTCTCAAGGAAGTGGTCAAGGGTTTCCGCAATTACTCCTTCGAGCCCTCCGGGTTCTGCCGCGTGGGGGACGACACGGAGGCGGACACCTGCACGGAAATCCGCTCCTGCGCTTCCGTGGTGGATCTGATTGCCAAGATCCTGGCGTGGCTTTTCCCGGAAAGCAACGGCTACCGCCTGCGGGACGTATTCTCCATCCCCAGCGTCAGCCTTCCGGGCCAGGCTCCGGATACGACGGTAAGCGTGCTGCCCCCCCGCATCATCACCACTCCGGCGCATCCCGCTACTCCGGCCCTGCCGGAAATTCCCGCCGGAAAGGTTCCGGAAGGAACGATGCTCAACGGCGCCTCCCTCTGCCCGCAGTGCCACTCCCTGGCCTATGTCCAGGACGGCAAATGCAAATCCTGCCGCTCCTGCGGATACAAGGACGGCGGCTGCGGGGAATAAACGGTAACCAGATCATTCCATACCCGCTCTTTCCAGGCGGAACCCGGCAGCTGCCGGGTTCCGCCTGGTGAATTTACGGAGAAGGCATTCTTTCCGGGAGAGACGGTTTTCCGGCCCTCCCGGCTCCCGCCCGGCATGAACTTTCCGGAAAGAAGCGAACGGAAACCGCCGCGCGGGGAAAAGGAATGATAGGCGTTTGCCTTGAAATCCGGCAGCATTTCATTCATAGTCCGGCGCGTACGCCTGAAGCCGTTCCCACATTTTCCATGAAACCCTACTATACCCTGGCCGATCTTCTGGATGAAGAACATCCGTTTGACGCCGGGGAAATCGTTCCCGCCAGACTGGCCGTAATCGGTTTCCCCATTGCCCATTCCAAATCCCCCGCCATGCAGCAGGCCGCGCTGGATGCGGCGGGCATTCGCGCCCGGTATATCCGCATCCAGGCCGCTCCGGAAGAATTCGGGGAGGTGGTGCGGCTCCTCAGGAAAAGGGGATTCACGGGGGCCAACGTTACGGTTCCCCACAAGCAGGCGGCCTGTTCCCTGTGCAGTGACACAGACGCCCTTTCCCGCGCTACCGGCTCCGTCAATACTCTTGTTTTCCAACAGGACGGTTCCGTCTCCGGATTCAATACGGACGGCCCGGGGTTCGCCCGCGCCATCCGGGAGGAATTTTCCGTGGATTTGCGCGATTTGAAAGTGGCCCTTCTGGGCTCCTGCGGCGGGGCCGGGCTTGCCCTGGCCTACACCTGCGCCATGCAGCGTTGCGAACGGCTGACGCTGGCCGGAAGATCGGAAGAAAAGCTTCAGGAGCTTAAAAACAGGCTGAGTTCCTTTTTCATTGACGAACACAGGCTGGAAGGGGCCTCCGACCGCCTGGCGGCCCACCAGAACAATACGCCCCGTTTCAATGCCGCCGTGGAGGAAGCGGACCTGATCGTCAACGCCACCTCCCTCGGCCTGAAGCCTACGGACCCTTCCCCCGTCCCCCCTGCACTGCTTTCCGCCCACCATCTGGTTTATGATTTACAGACGCATGACGATGCCTTCCAGATGGAAGCCCGCTTTCAGGGCGCCAGAGTTTCCAACGGCCTTTCCATGCTGGTTCACCAGGGGGCCCTTTCCTTTGAACGCTGGTTCGGCATCAAGCCGGATATTTCCGCCATGCGCCAGGCTCTTGAACAAAAGCATGACTGACAGCACCCCCCATTTTAACATCCATGCTTTCCGGAACGCGCTGGTAGAATGGTTCAGGCGCGAAGGGAGGGATTACCCGTGGCGGCGGACAACGGATCCGTGGCACATCCTTGTTTCCGAGCTGATGCTGCAGCAGACTACCATTCCCACCGTTTTGGGAAGATATGACAGATGGATGCGCCAGTTCCCCACTCCGGCGCATCTGGCTGCCGTGGACGAACAGACGGCCCTGCGCTCCTGGGAAGGGTTGGGCTATTACCGCCGCGTGCGTTCCCTCCAGGCCATCGCCAGGGAAATCGTCAACGAATTCGGAGGGCGGTTCCCGGACAATGCGGAAGGGCTGAAACGCCTGCCGGGCATCGGCCCCTACACGTCGGGAGCGCTCCTCTCCTTCGCCTTCAACAAGGCGGCTCCCATTGTAGACGCCAATGTCGCGCGCGTCCTGGCCCGCATTGACAATTATTCCGTTCCCGTGGATTCCACGGAAGGCCAGAAATACCTGTGGAGCCGCGCGGAAAGCCTGGTGGATCCGGAACATGCCCGTGAATTCAATTCAGCCATCATGGAACTTGGGCAAACCTGCTGCAGCATCAGTTCTCCGGACTGCCTGCTGTGCCCCGTGCGCCCCTTCTGCTCTGCGGAACGGCCGGAAACGCTTCCCGTCAAAAATCCCAAGCCTCAAGTCACCCGGGTGGAACACCACGATATTCTTTACATCCGCGGCAAATCCGTCCTGCTGGCCAAATGCCCGGAAGGCAAGCGCCATGCCGGCATGTACCGCTTCCCCCAGAGGGAGGACGAGCACACCCTTTCCCTGCCCCATGTCCTGAAACAAACCTACAGCATTACCCGCTACAGGGTGACCCGCTACATCCACCATGTGACGGATACGCCTCTCCTCAGGGAAGGAGAGGAATTCGTGCCGTTGGACAAAATCCACGGGCTGCCCATGGCCTCACCGGACCGCAAGGCACTGAACTCCCCCGCCCTCGGCAAACTGCTGGACCATATCAGATGAATGACAGATTGACGCCGGAACTTGTCCTCTCCGCCTATTGCCAGGGGTGTTTTCCCATGGCGGACCCGGAAACGGGAGAAATCTCCTTTTACGAACCGGACCCGCGCGCCCTGATTCCGCTGGACGACCGCTTCCACATCCCCCACGGCCTCAAACGGGCTTTGAATAAAAAACCCTTTGAACTCCGGATGGATACCGCTTTTCCGGAGGTGGTCCATGCCTGCGCCCGGACGGACCAGCCGGAAGAACAATGGATAGACGGACAGATTGAAGAAGCATACGGCAAGCTTCACGAGATGGGCTTCGCCCACAGTGTGGAATGCTGGGACGAGGAAGGGCTGCAGGGAGGACTGTACGGAGTAGCCCTGGGGAAGGCTTTTTTCGGGGAAAGCATGTTCCACCGGAAAACGGACGCCAGCAAGATCGCCCTGGTGGCCCTGGTGCAATACCTACGGGCGCATCGGTTCCTTTTTCTGGATACCCAGTGGACAACGCCGCATCTGCTGAAATTCGGAACCTATGAAGTGCCGGCCAGGGAGTACCGGAAGCTTCTGAAGAGGGCGCTGGAGGAACAATAAACTATATTTTACTGTCCGGTATAAACGGTCATGAGATTGATTCCCAATTATGGGAGATCCGGCAGCGCACCGGATTTCATAACCTGTTGATGATTTTTCTTCGGGCTTTGCCATCAATACTTGCCCCCCATGCCACCCCCTACGCCCAAACGTTCAGGAAGCATGGCTCCGGCATAAAAAACGCCGGAATCGACATTAACGGCACTCCGGGAAAGACTGCGGAGCATTTTGGGAAAGATGCACTTCCTCTTCCGCCAGGAGAGCTTCGGCCCATGATGCCATTAACATGATTTTTTGCAGCAAGGCGGAAGCCGTCAAACATGCCCAAACCAAACGCATGGAGCAGTTTGGCCCGCAAGGTTCAAGCCATATCTGACAAGACCGATCCATCCGCTAAAAAAACCCGTGGTTCCGAAGAACCACGGGCTTGTCTATTAACCCTTAACAAAAAGGTTTATTCCTGTTCCAGAGCAGCCTGGGCCGCGGCCAGACGGGCGGTCGGGACGCGGTAGGGCGAGCAGCTCACATAAGTCAGGCCCAGCGTGTTGCAGAACTTGACGGAAGCGGGGTCGCCGCCGTGTTCGCCGCAGATGCCCAGTTTGATGTCCGGGCGGGTGGAGCGGCCGAGTTCCACGGCAATCTTCATCAGCTTGCCGACGCCGTTCTGGTCAATGGAAGCGAAGACGTTCTTCTTGATGATTTCCAGTTCCTGGTACTGCGGCAGGAAGGAGCCGGAGTCGTCGCGGCTCATGCCCAGGCCCGTCTGGGTCAGGTCATTGGTGCCGAAGGAGAAGAACTGGGCGGTTTCCGCGATTTCGTCAGCCGTGACGGCAGCGCGCGGGATTTCAATCATGGTGCCGACGAGGTAGTCCACTTTGACGCCTTTTTCCTCAAATACCTGCTGGGCCACCTTGTCAATGATGGCTTTCTGGATGTCCAGTTCCTTCTTGAAGGCCACCAGAGGAACCATGATTTCAGGCACCACGGCAAATCCTTCTTCCTGGGAGACTTCCACAGCGGCTTCAAAGATGGCGCGGGCCTGCATTTCCGTGATTTCCGGATAGGCGATGCCGAGACGGCAACCGCGGTGGCCGAGCATCGGGTTGAACTCATGGAGTTCGGACACGCGGCGCATGATGACTTCCACAGGCATGCCGATTTTCTGGGCCAGGTCAAGCTGCTGTTCCTTCGTCTGGGGAAGGAATTCGTGCAGGGGCGGGTCCAGAAGGCGGATGGTGCCCGGCAGGCCCTTGAGCGCCTTGAAGATGCCCTTGAAGTCCCCCTTCTGGTAGGGAAGGAGCTTGGAAACGGCGGCTACGCGGTCGCTCTTCTTGGTGGAGAGGATCATTTCACGGACGAAGTCGATCCGGTCCCCTTCAAAGAACATGTGTTCCGTGCGGCAGAGACCGATGCCGGTGGCGCCGAAGGCGATGGCGGTTTCCGTCTGCTTGGGAGAGTCCGCATTGGTGCGCACTTTCATTTTGGTGCAGTCGTCGCACCACTGCATGAGCTTGGCGAAGTTCTGGTAGGTGCGGCTGTCTTCCGGCTTCATGGTCTTGGAAATCAGGACCTGGATGATTTCAGAGGGGGAAGTTTCCACCTTGCCGGCGTATACCAGGCCGCTCGTTCCGTCAATGGAGAGGTAGTCACCTTCGCTGATGGTTACGTCGCCAACGGAAACGGTGCGGTTGTTGTAGTCCACAATGATTTCATCCGCGCCGCAAACGCAGACTTTGCCCATCTGGCGGGCAACGAGGGCGGCATGGGAGGAAACGCCGCCGCGGGCGGTCAGGATGCCTTCAGCGGCAATCATGCCGCGCAGGTCTTCCGGAGAGGTTTCCAGACGGACCAGCAGAACCTTTTCACCTCTGTCCGCAGCTTCCACACAGCGTTCCGCGTTCAGGTAGATGCGTCCGGTGGCGGCGCCGGGCCCGGCGGGAAGACCGCGGGTCAGAACCTTGGCACTCTTGATGGCTTCACGGTCAAAGATGGGGGTCAGCAGCTGGTCCACCTGGTCCGCAGGAATGCGGCGCACGGCGGTTTTCCAGTCAATCAGGCCCTGTTCCACCATTTCACAGGCAATGCGGAAAGCGGCCACGCCGGTGCGCTTCCCGTTGCGGGTCTGGAGCATGTAAACGGTGCGGTCCTGAATGGTGAATTCAAAGTCCTGCATGTCATGGAAGTGGTTTTCCAGCACTTCGCGAATGCGCACCAGTTCATTGAAGGCGGCGGGCATCACTTCATGAAGGGCAGCAACGGGGGCGGGCGTACGCACGCCGGCCACAACGTCTTCACCCTGGGCGTTCATCAGGAATTCGCCATAGAATTCGTTTTCGCCGGAGGCGGGGTTGCGGGTGAACGCCACGCCGGAACCGGATTCCTCACCCGTGTTGCCGAAGACCATGGCCTGCACGTTGACGGCGGTGCCCCATTCGGACGGAATGCCGTATTTCTGGCGGTACACGATGGCGCGGTCATTGTTCCAGGAACCGAACACGGCGCCAATGGCTCCCTGAAGCTGTTCCCAGGGGCATTCAGGGAATTCATGGCCGGTGCGTTCCAGCACCAGGGCCTTGAAGCGGGAGACAAGTTCCTTCAGGTCATCGGCGGAGAGCTTGGTGTCTTCCACGTCCTCGCTGCCGAAGCGTTCTTTCTTGATGGCGGCGATGGCGGTTTCAAAGGGTTCGTGGTCTTCATCCGGGGTTTTCTGCACACCCAGCACCACGTCGCCGTACATCTGCACGAAGCGGCGGTAGCAGTCCCAGGCGAAGCGGGGGTTGTTCGTAGCCTTCACCATGGCTTCCACGGATTTTTCATTCAGGCCGAGGTTCAAAATCGTGTCCATCATGCCGGGCATGGATTCACGGGCGCCGGAACGCACGGCCACCAGCAGGGGCATAGCTTCCGTATCGCCGAACTTGCGTCCCAGGATCTGTTCCATTTTGGCAATGCCTTCCTTGACCTGCGCGTCAAGCTGGGCGGGATAAGTGCAGCCGTGATCGTAGTAGTAAGTGCAAACCTCCGTAGTGATGGTGAATCCGGGAGGAACAGGAAGGCCGATGCGGGCCATTTCCGCAAGGTTGGCGCCCTTGCCGCCCAAAAGATTTTTCATGCTGCCATTGCCGTCGGCGGACCCTCCGCCGAAAGAATAGACGAATTTGTCAGTAGATGCGCTGCACGCGCAGGAATTGGTGGACATATCGATTATTGTAGTCGAATTAATGATTCTGCCCAAACATCGACCAAAGGAGCCAACAAAAGACCCAATAGCGAGTTAGGGTCGAATAAGGATGCCTTCGGCTCCTTGCTTTGTCAATCCGAAATTGTACGGAAAACAAAAATATTTTTCAGAGTTTTTGGGGAAAAGAATGCATGCCAAAACCCTGCTTTTCCAGCCTGTCCCGTCCGGAGCCGCTCTTCCTCCGGGCAACGCCGCTTCCTGTTTTCCGGCGGCTCCGGAATTACCTGGGAAGAAAAGCGCAGCGAGTTTCTTTTCATGGCTGCCCGGAAAAGAAAAACGGACGCTTATCAACCGGATAAGCGTCCGCCGGAAATAATATGTCCTGTTTTTTATGCCTTGCAGAAGGTGTCTTCATCCGCACAGTCAGCCTGAACCCACTTGACGGAGGAATCACCGGAAGCTATATGCACAAGGCAATGGTACACGGCTTCCTGGTCCGCATCCAGCCGGGCAGCCATCTGGGCGGCGGTTTCCGGGGCGGTTCCCAGAGCCCCCCTTACCCTGCCCAGCAGGGCCAGGAAGGAACCCGCCGCTTTTTTGCCGGCTTCCACGCCGGGCTGGTGGTAGGCGTTGATGTTAACCAGGGAAGCATAGAAGGAAACAGCGCGCTCAAACAGGGCAATCAGCATGCCGAGCGTTTTGGCGTTCACCTCCGGAATGGAAATGGTGATGGAGGAACGGCCGGATTCCGCCAGCGCCTGGCGGGTGCCGCGCAGGAAGCCCTGGAGGAAGTCTCCGCAGGTGGCGCCCGCCTCCACTTCCACCGCATCCGCGGAACATTCGCGCACTTCAATGAAGGTGGCGAAGAAGTTGTTCACGCCGTCACGGAGCTGCTGCACATAGGCATGCTGGTCCGTGGAGCCCTTGTTGCCGTACACGGAAATGCCCTGGCAGACTTCGTTGCCCTCCAGGTCCAGCCGCTTGCCTAGGGATTCCATAATGAGCTGCTGGAGGTATTTGGAGAAGAGCACCAGGGCATCCTTATAAGGGAGAACCACCATATCCTTTTCCCCCTTGCCGCCGGTGGCCTTGTACCAGGCCAGCGCCAGTTTCATGGAGGCGTTGCATTTCACGCAGTCCCGGCGGGTCTTTTCGTCCATCAGGCACGCGCCTTCCAGCAGGTCATCCACGTTCACGCCCTGAAGCACGGCGGGAACCAGCCCTACCACGGACATGACGGAGGTACGGCCGCCCACCCAGTCTTCCATCGGGAAACGCCTGAGCCAGCCTTCCGCCTCAGCCGTTTTGTCCAGCCGGGAACCCGTTCCCGTGACGGCGACCGCCTGGGGTGCGAATTCCAGCCCGTTCTTCCTGAAGAAGTCCTGGGCCACCAGCATGCCGTTGCGGGTTTCCGGCGTGCCGCCGGATTTGGAAATGACAATGACAAGCGTTTCTTCCAGAGGGAGGGATTCCAGCACCCGGTACATGCCGTCCGGATCCGTGTTGTCCAGAAAGAACATGTCCAGCCCTGCCGCCGGGATGGCATCCGCCACCAGCTCCGGGCCAAGAGCGGAACCGCCGATGCCGATGACGAGGGCGGCGGAATATTGTTCCGCGCGGGGAGGCGTTATTTTGCCGTCCAGAACGTCCCGTCCGAAGGCTTTGACGTCCGCCAGGGGGCCGTCAATGGCGGCTTTCAACTCCGGCGTGGGAGCCAGGGAGGAGTTGCGCAGCCAGTAGTGCCCCACCATGCGTTTTTCATCCGGATTGGCGATGGCGCCGGATTCCAGCGCCTTCATGTCGGCAAACGCCCTGTCTATCCGTCCCTGCATGGAAGACAGGAATGCGTCGTCCAGCGGAAGTTTTGAAAAATCAAGGGAAATGCCCAGTTCAGGGTAGCGAACGAGTTGTTGTGCGTATAAGCTCATGATGGTCATGGATTGGAAAAAGGGTTACCGGAGTTTTTTCAGGATGCTTTTGGCCTGCACGTCGCCCTGGTCCGCCGCTTTCTGGAACCATTCCCGGGCTTTGGCCATGTCCTTGGGCAGGCCGAAACCGGTCTGATACATCACGCCCAGGTTGTATTGCTCCGAGGCATAGCCTTCCGCAGCCGCCCGGCGGCGCGTGCGGGACTGTTCCCTGGCTTCCGCAGCGGTAAGGCCCAGAACCCGCGCCGCGTCCGGCCACGCGGCTCCGAATCTGGAAGCGGAAGGGGCATAGCCGGCGGCTCCGGCCTTGCGGTGCATTTCCTCCGCTTTTTTCTTATCCCTCTTCACGCCGTATTTGCCCTGGTCATACAGAAACGCCATGCCCCAGTAGCCACGGGGGCAACCCAGCTCCGCCGCCTGCTGGAAGCATTCAAAGGCATCTTTATATTTTTTGGAACCCATGGCGCGCACGGCGTCGGAAATATGGAGTTCCGCCTCTTTCAAGCCTGGGAATTCCGGAATAGCCGCCCATTCCCTTTTCAGTTCCTCCCTGTCCCTTTTGGACTTGGGAGGCATGCCGGACGGACCGGAAAAACGGAAAAGGGGGAAGTAGCCCTCCATGGCTCCCATGTTGCCCAGGCCGGACATCAGAAAAACGCCGGGAGAGACCTTCCACATGTGCATGTACTGGATGCGGCCTTCCTGAAGGGATTCCCTGGCCACCCACTCCGGCATGTTCGCCGGTTCCCCGAATTGTTCCGTCAGGCCCACCAGAAGAGCCTTATAGGCGGATTTCAGCCTGGTCTCATATTCGGAACCGCGGTATTTGCTCCGGGAGTAGAGGACAACGGCCCTCAAGCCGCCGGAGGGGTCATAGTCAAAGTTCAGGGAAAAAGTCTGGCCGCCTATGGACTGCCTGGTTTTAAACACGCCGTTGAGCCCGGTGCGTGAAAGGAGGGCGTCCGTGGGCGGCCCTTCAAGCTGCTTGCTCCGCCTCAGGGTTTTCAGCACCTGGTCCTTGTCCATTCCCACCTCCAGTCCCTCATAAAGGGCGGCAAGCAAAGGGGAACATGTGAGAGCGAAGAGTCCAGCAACATAGGCTAGTTTTTTCATAGAAAAAGCAATTGGGCGGTTTTCTACCAGACCGGAAGAGTTTTCAAAAGGATAAAATGCGTCAGCGATGGAGAGGGAAATTTTTCATAAAATATTCATTCCCAGTCTACCCACAGTCTTTTCAAATAATCCTCCCCGGAGAAATCCAGGGGCATGGGGTCATGGGTCAGGCGGAAACCGGGAACGGCACGGGCCACCATCCTGCGGAAGTCCTCGTGGCCCAGCTTGCGGCAGTTGCTGGTGCACAGCATCCAGCCGCCCGGTTCCAGGCATTCGCGAGCCAGGGCCACCAGCTCCCCGTAGTGGGATTCCACCCGGAACACCTTTCCGCGGTCATCCCGGGAAAACGTGGGAGGATCCAGAATAATGCCGTGAAAGGTGCGGCCCTGCCTGGCGAACCGTTCCAGCCAGCGGCGCGCGTCCCCCTTGCAGAAATACTGGGCGGAGGGGTCAATGCCGTTCAGCATGAAATTTTCCCTGGCCCAGTCCAGGCACGGCTGCGCCAGATCCAGCGTGGTTGTCTGCGCTCCGCCCAGGGCCGCATAAACGGAAAAGGCTCCCGTATAGGCAAAAGTATTCAGCACCCTCATGCCCGGAGCGCTTTTTTCCCTCACCCGGCGGCGGTGGTCGCGCTGATCCAGAAAAATTCCCTGGGAATAACCGGCGGACATGTCTATTTTAAAATGCACTCCCTGCTCCAAGGCCGTAAATTGCAGGGGAAGGAGCGGCCCGGCGATCTGGACGGGCGCTTCTTTCTGGTTTTGTTCCAGTTTTTTGTGGAATACGGGCATGCCCGTATCCCGGAGTTCGCTTTCCAGGTCCGCAGGAATGGAACAGCCGCGCGTGGAGACGAGAAGACGATCCGCCATCTGATCCACAAAGACACCGGGGATTCCATCCCCCGCCCCGTCCATGACCCGGAACATATCCGTATCCGGCGGAATCAATTCCCTGTTGCGTTCCACGCAATAATGATAATTTCTCTCCACGGCAGAGCAAAGAGTAACGGATGAAGAACGTTCCCGCAACGTCAAAGAAGCAGGAGCCTCATTTCCTCCGGAGCAAGAGTTCCGCCAGGGAAAAACGGTCATCCGGACAGCCCAGTTTTCTCAAATCGGATGATTACAAAAAATTGTCTGCAAGATAAATTTTACAGGCAACAACATTTTTAACTGCCGGAAAAGAGGTTCTCAAGCTCTTCGGCGGCGAACCATCAGGGCCGCCAGCCCCAGCAGGTTCAGGGATGCCGCAGCCGGTTCCGGTACAGAAACAGTCTTGGCAGGAGCTTCCGGAAGCAGAGAACTGTTAAAATCAAACAATACAGCAGCAGCACTCGCGGAAAGAGCGGATATCACATCCAACATGGAAATAGAGGCTATTTTTCTTATAAATAGCAGGTAAACAGCAACTTATTGCAGTCAATCCGCTCACAAAAAAAGAGGCCGGATTTTTCATCCGGCCTCTCGCAACAGGTATTTACCTGATAAACAGGAAATTCCGTTTAGTCAGCGTACTGTTCGTTAAGAGCTTCCATGATTTCCCTGGAAGCTTCCGGAATGTTGGTGCCCGGGCCGAAAATGGCCACAGCTCCGTGTTCCTTCAGGAAGTCATAGTCCTGGGCGGGAATAACGCCGCCGCAGAAGACCAGGATATCCGGACGGCCCTGCTTGGCAAGTTCCTCCACCAGGGCAGGAAGGAGAACCTTATGGCCGGCGGCCAGAGAGCTCATGCCAATCATGTGCACGTCGTTTTCAATCGCCATTTTGGCAGTTTCCTCCGGCGTCTGGAAGAGCGGGCCCACGTCCACGTCAAAGCCGAGGTCGGCATAGGCGGAGGAGACCACCTTGGCGCCGCGGTCATGGCCGTCCTGGCCCATTTTGGCGACGAGGATGCGGGGACGACGCCCCGTGCGTTCGGCGAAGTCATCCGTCATCTTGCGGACTTCCTCCACCAGCGGATCTTGACCATAGGATTGAGCGTACACGCCGGTAATGAGTTTGATTGGTGCTTTATGACGCCCGAAGTGTTTTTCCAGGGCGGAGGAGATTTCACCCAGGGAGGCGCGGGCCTTGGCCGCCTTGATGGCAAGGTCAAGGAGATTGCCTTCCCCCGTGCGGGCGCATTCGGACAGGGCTTCCAGCGCGGCTTCGCACGCGGCGGAGTCCCGTTCCGCGCGCAGTTTCTGCAGGCGGGCGATCTGGGCTTCCCGGACGGTGGTGTTGTCCACTTCCAGAATATCGATCTGGGCTTCCTGTTCCAGGCGGTATTTGTTAACGCCGATGATGGGTTCCTTTCCGGAGTCAATGGCGGCCTGGCGGCGCGCTGCGGCTTCTTCAATGCGCATCTTGGGCAGCCCGGTTTCAATGGCCTTGGCCATGCCTCCGAGTTTTTCCACTTCCTGAAGGTGGGCCCAGCCCTTGCGAATGAGCTCATTGGTCAGGTATTCCACATAGTAGGAACCGCCCCACGGGTCGATTACCTTGCAGATGGTGGTTTCATCCTGAAGATGAAGCTGGGTGTTGCGGGCGATGCGGGCGGAGAAGTCCGTCGGCAGGGCAATCGCTTCGTCCAGGGAGTTCGTGTGCAGGGACTGCGTATGGCCGCAGGCGGCGGCCAAGGCCTCAATGCAGGTGCGGGTGACGTTGTTGAACGGGTCCTGTTCCGTGAGGGACCAGCCGGAAGTCTGGGAGTGCGTGCGCAAGGCCAAGGATTTCGGGTTCTTGGGATTGAACTGCTTGATGAGTTTGGCCCACAGCACGCGGGCGGCGCGCATTTTGGCCACTTCCATGAAGTAATTTTTGCCCTGGGCCCAGAAGAAGGAAAGACGCGGCGCGAAGGCGTCAATGTCAATGCCCGCCTTGATCCCGGTGCGGACATATTCCAGGCCGTCCGCAAGGGTGTAGGCCATTTCCAGGTCCGCCGTAGCGCCGGCTTCCTGCATGTGGTAGCCGGAGATGGAAATGGAGTTGAACTTGGGCATGTACTTGGAGGTGAACTCAAAGATGTCCGCAATAATCCTCATGGAGGGATCAGGCGGGTAAATGTAGGTGTTGCGCACCATGTATTCCTTGAGAATGTCATTCTGGATCGTGCCGGAGAGCTGGTCCAGCGTGCAGCCCTGTTCCTGGGCAGCGACGATGTAGAAGGCCAGCACGGGCAGCACGGCGCCGTTCATGGTCATGGAGACGGACATTTTGTCCAAGGGAATGCCCTTGAAGAGGATTTCCATGTCCAGGATGGAGTCCACGGCCACGCCGGCCTTGCCCACGTCACCCACCACGCGGGGGTGGTCGGAGTCATAGCCGCGGTGCGTCGCCAGGTCAAAGGCAATGGAAAGGCCCTTCTGGCCCGCCGCCAGGTTGCGGCGGTAGAAGGCATTGGATTCCTCAGCCGTGGAAAAGCCGGCGTACTGGCGCACCGTCCAGGGGCGCGCCACATACATGGTGGCATACGGTCCGCGGAGGTTGGGAGCCACACCGGCCGTAAAGTCCAGGTGCAGGCAGTCGTCGTACACGCTTTCCGAGTAGGTGGGCGGCACGGGAATTTGTTCATTGGTCATCCAGGTTTCCGTTTCGGAAGCCGGGGACGGGGCACCAGCCTTGATTTCAGGATAGGAGGCGGATGCAAAATCAGGAATATTGCTCATTGGGTGGAATAGGTTGGTGGTTATTAAAGGCCGATTTTGTTTTGAATGGCTTCAACGGTGTTGTAGCAGTTGGCCTTGACGTGGATGAAGATGTCCACGCCGGCTTCCTTGAATGCTTCCACATAGTCGGCCGGATAACCGGCAAGGGCCACCATCATGTCCGGTCTGGTCTCCCTGAGAGCCTTGCAGAAGGCGGGGACGATTTCCGGATAAGTGTCATCCGTGGAGCAGATGACGCACACGGCGCAGCCGCTTTCCGCAGCTGCCCTGGCCGCGTCTTCCGGAGTTTGGAAGCCGGCCGGATAAACCACATCCAGACCGCCGGCGCGCAGGAAGTCGCGGGAGAAGTCCGCGCGGGCCTTGTGCTGGCGGAGCGGTCCCATGTTGGCGAAGAAGACCATCGGGCGGGAACCCTTTTCTGCCACCCAGGCGTCAGCCTTGGCGAGCAGGGATTCAAAACGTTCCGCCAGGCGGCGCTTTGGCAGGGCTTCCATTTCCAGGGGTTCGCCGCACTTGCAGTCAGCGCCGGCCACCAGGGCCTTGTTGATGAGGCAGGTGGAAAAGCCTTCTTCGGCGGCCTTGCAGGCGGAGTCCACGCTCATTTCCACGACCGGGAGCTGAATATCCGCATTCCTGCAGCAGCCGTGGCCCTTGTGGGCGGAACAGCAGGAGCCTTCCGGAACTTCCAGCTTTTTCTCCGCCAGGTTGACATACTGGTTGACGCCCACGATGGACTGCCGGCGCTGGTCCGCCAGCTCGTAACGCCTGGCGGCGGTGGCGTTCACCTTCTTCTGGATGCTGCCGGCTTTGAGGGCCTTGACGATACCGCCTTCCTTTTCGATGCCCTGGAAGAATTCCCATATCTTCCGGGAGGCTTCATCCGTCAGGTTTTCCAGGTACCAGGAACCGCCGGCGGGGTCAACGACCTTGTCCAGATTGCATTCGCCCAGCAGAATCAGCGGGCAGTTGCGGGCAATGCGGCGAGAGAATTCGTCCGGCATGCGCACGGCAGCGTCAAAGGGAAGAACGTCAATACTGTCCACGCCGCCCATGATGGCGGAGAACGCCTGGGCGGAGCCGCGCAGCAGGTTGACCCAGGGATCCACCTTGGAGAGGGTCCAGAAGGAGGTGCGGGCATGGAGCTTGATTTTGGCAGCTTCCTCGCTGCCGCCGCATTCTTTTACGATGATGGCCCAAAGTTCGCGCAAGGCGCGGATTTTGGCGATTTCCAGGAACAGGTTGGCGCCGATGGAAACCGTAAAGCGCATGTGCGCCGCAGTTTCATCCACGGAGAGGCCGCGTTCCTCCATGGCGCGCAGGTAGGCCACGGCAGTGGACAGCATGGCGCCCACTTCCTCAAAGGCGGAAGCGCCGGAGTCCGCGTAAGGCAGCCCGCTGACGCCGATGGTCTGGAAGCCGGGAGCGTTGGCAACGGCCCATTTGGTCATCACGGCCATCTGGTCATAGTAGGCGCAGATGCCCTTCCCCCCGCAAAGGGAGCCCTTCATCACGGCTTTCCCCACCGGGTCATACAGAACGCCGCCCTTGAGGTCCGCCGTCTTGACGCCGGCGGCCTTGCAGGTGTTCAGGAACATGGAGAGGGTTCCCAGGCCGCAGGAACCGGGAGTGACATATACGGGAAGCCCGTCCAGCCGGACGCCCCTGAGGGCCGCATCCCAGTCAGCCTGCTTGCGCAGCTTCAGGCCGCATTTGCAGTTGAGCTGGACGTTTACGGCGGTCAGGCCGCGGTCCAGGTCATGCAGAAGCTTGGCGTTGAAGTCTTCCGGAGAGGAAGCGGGAATGCTCTGGGCGATTTCGCAGGGCTTTTCCATATAGCCCAGGGCGCGCGTTCCGCGGCGGTACGGAAATTGCCCGGCAGGCATTACCGGGGAATGTTCATCCCATTTGTTATAGATGGGATGCAGGGTAATTCCCTCCACAAGCTTGGTAAAAAGCTTTTTGTCAAAATCAGCCCCTTTCAGGGCAGCGACTGCTGCCTCGCGCCATTCGGCGTATGTGGCTGGTGCGAATTCTCCGAAATCAATTTCCGGAGCCGTTGTTTTATTTCCCTGTTGCATGGCGAAGTCAATGGGTAAGGCCTAATATGTTGGTTTTTAACTATGCGCAAACCAGGCCAAGTTTAAAGCGCAACATTATTTTAGGAAATCAAAGTGTAAAGTCCAGCGAGAAAAATCCTCCCGTCCGCCCGCAAATGCGAATTTGCTTCATCACGCGAGGCAAACTTGCAAAAACGATATCCATGGCGTAAATACGGGAATAAGCATGCCCCCTTCTACTACCGTCAAACTCCCTCCCCAGCTGGTCCGGCAGCTCCGAACTTTCCGGCGCCGCCTCAGAACGGTGAAGATGCTGGAAGCCGTATGCCTTGCAGGCATTGCCGTCATTCTTTCCTACGCGCTCCTGTACCTTTCCGACAGATTGTGGGAGACGCCCCCCGCCGTCGGCTGGCTCCTGTTTTTCATCGCCGTGTCCGGCCTGGCGGTGTTTATTCCCTGGTGGAGTTTCCGGTGGGTGTGGCAGAGGCGCACGGAATCCCAGCTGGCGCGGCTGATTTCCCGGACGGACGCGTCCCTGGGGGATCGCCTCCTGGGCGTCATCGAACTGGATTCCGAAAAGCACGGCCGCCAATACGGTTCCGAAAAGCTGAAAGAGGCAGCCATGGAGCAGGTGGCCCGCGAAGTGTCCGCCCGGGACCTGACGGCGAACATCCCCCGGCCAAGCCACAGAAAGCTGTTCGTCCTGCTGGCGGTTCTCGCCGCATGCACGGCGGCCATATGTGCGGTAAGCCCGGAAGCGGCAGGGAATGCCCTGAAACGCTGGGTCCGCCCGTTCAATCCTCCGGAACGCTATACGTTCACCCAGCTGGCCCCCACCCCGGATTCCCTAGTCATTCCCCTGGGAGAGAGCTGCCTGTATGAGATCCGGCTGGCGGAGGGAACCAAAACCCGCCCGCAGACGGCAGAGTATTTTTTCCGCAACAGGGTGAGCCAGCAGGCGCCTCTTGCGGACGGCACATACAAGATCCACATCCCCCCCATGCAACAGGCGGACAACCTGGAGTTTTTTGCAGGGGATGCCGTGCGACGGCTGAACATCATCCCGAAGGGGCGCCCTTCCCTGCTGGGAGCCGAAGCCGGCGTGGCCTATCCTGCCTATATGGCGCGCGCCAACGGCAGGGAAGCCATGAGAGCAGGAGTTATTTCCGCCCCGGAAGGCTCTACGCTGACGTTGAAGGTGTCCTCCTCCCAGCGCCTGCAGTCTGCGGAGGACGCGCAGGGCCAGCCGCTCCGGGTGGACGGAAGCAGCGTCATCATTCCGAACATCCTTTTGGAGAAAGAGCCCAGGGAAATAGAGCTTGACTGGATGGACAGCGACGGGCTGGCTACTTCCCGGCCCGTGAAGATACGACTGGAACCCATTGAAGACAAACAGCCTTTAATTTACCTGAGAGGAGGCGAAAACGACCGCTACGTGCTGGAGGATACCAGCATTGAACTGGAGGTAGAGGCGGCGGACGATTTCGGCCTCCGGGAAATGGGGGTGGAATGGCAGGGTGAAAAATCCTTTTACGACGGCAATGAGGATGAAAACGGGGCCTCAGCTCCAAAACCGGCCGGTGCGGACAAACCGGCGCCCGGCCTCCGCGGGGAGAAAGTGCTGGCGGACGGACAGCCCACGCAGACCGGGCTGAAAGGAACATTCCTGTTCCAGGCCAGGGCGCTGAAGTTATCTCCCCAGCGCGTCGTCATCCGCGGGTTTACGCAGGATTACAAACCGGGAGGCAGGCGCGTTTATTCGGAACCCATGATTATTTTCGTCCTTTCCAAGTCCGAGCACGCCCAGATGATCCGCAATGAACTGGAACGCATCACCAGCGAGCTGGAAGGCATGATCCGCCGCATGGACGCCATGGCGGACGAGGCAAAACGGCTGAAAGGAATGGAAAGCGGCAAATTGAAAGATGCGGAGTCCCAGGAACGCCTGCACGCCCTGGCCGATGAAGAGCAGGCCAACAGGCGCGAGTTGGGAGACTTGCTCAACCGCTCGGAAAGCCTGTTTAAGGAAGCCTCCCGCAATTCCCAGATAGACCCGGCCGGCATGAAGGAATTCATGAAAGGAATTTCCATGCTCAAACCCATTCCCGACGGCCCCATGAAAATGGCCCAGAAACAGTTCCGGGATTCCGCTTCCGAGAGCCGCTCCGAGCAGGAAAGCAGGAAGGACCTGAACGACGGGGAGAATTCCCATTCCGAAGCCACACAGGCGCTGAAAGACACCATGAACCAGCTCTCCAAGTCCGCGCAGGACATGGAGGCCAGCACATTCGTGGCACGGCTCAGGCAGGCCGCATCCAAGGAGGATTCCATCGCCCATGCGCTGGCCGGCCAGATCAACACCATTGCGGGCATGACCATGGAGGAGCTTGACCCTTCCACCAGGCGTGAAATGGAAACCATCGCCACCCTTCAAAACGCCTCCACGCAGGACATAGGCTGGATTCTGGAAGACCTCAGCTATTACAAGTCACGCACCGGGGAGCGCATTTACAGCGACCTGTACAACCAGATGAACGCTTTCTCCCTCCGGGATAAGCTGGACCTGGTGCACGGCAATATCCTGAACGCAATCACGGCCCGCTCCATTGACGAGTCCCGCCTGTATGCCTCCACCCTGCGCCATTGGGCCAAATTGATAGACGACTATAAGAAGAGCCGCCGCGGCGGCGGGGGAGGAGGCGGCGGCGGGGGAGGCAGCCAGTCCTCCATTTCCGACGCCGAGTTTGAATTCATGCTGAAACTCATCCGCATGATCCAACAGGAACAGGATATCCGCATGCGCACCCGCGCCGCCGAACAGGAACACCGCAAAAAATTTACCCCACCTGCCCCATGAATACCGCCAATTTCCCAGCCATGATTCTGGCGCTTTCCCTGCCCTGCGCCGCCGCTCCGGCCCCTGCTCCGGAATATTCCGCCAAGCACAAGGAAACGGCATCCAAACTGGCAGTACAACAGGACGAGCTCCAGGCGGACACTTCCGACCTTATCCTGGGAGAAACCAATGAGGAAGTAGTGGAACTGCTGAAAAAATGCCGCCATGCCATGAATGACGCCGTGGACCTGCTGGAAGTTTACAATACCGGAGGCCAGACGCTGGCCGCGCAGTCGGATGTGATTGAATTGATTTACCAGGCAGCCAAGGCCAAGATGACCGGGGCCGACGGCCAGCCCAAGCCGGGAGGAAGAGCTCTTATGGACATGCTGCGCCAGCTGCTCGGCATGGATCATGACGCCCAGTCCGCAGAACAACAGGAAGGGGATGAAAAAGGGCAGGAAGGTTCCCAGAAAGGCAGCGGCAACAATTCCGGACGCGGAACGAATGGAAAATCCAATATGGCCTCCTCCCAGGATAAAGGCGTTTCCAATCCGGACACGGCTGTGGAAACGCGTTCCGTTCCCAAATCCACCGGCATGTCCGCAGACGACATGCCTTCCGAATTCCGTAAGGCGCTGGACGCCTACAACAAGACTTTACAGAGGTAAAACGCCCCTCTCCGGACAGCCCTTTCACGCATGAACAGCAACTTCCCGTTTCCATGAAAAATCCCCGCCTCCTGCTTACCGCTTTCTTGACCTGCTGCATGACGGCCGCACCGCAAAACGCAGCGGCCCAATCCCCCATGAGAACGTCTTCTTCCGTGCCTCCCCAGGTGGAACTGATGTATGTGAAGGGGCTACGCTATCTTCAGAATGCCCAGAAAACGGATGGAACCTATGATGGAACTTACGGGAGGGAGCCCGGCATCATCGGCTTTTGCCTTATGTCCGTGCTGGCTCACGGAGACGACCCGAACGCGGGGCCGTACGCCACCATGGTGCGCCGCTGCGTAGATTACATCCTGTCCAAGCAGAACAAGGTATCCGGCTACATTGGGGATTCCATGTACAACCACGGCTTCGCCACTCTCGCCCTGGCGGAAGCCTACGGCATGGTGCGGGACGACCGCATAGGCCCCGCCCTCCGCAAGGCCGTAGCTCTGACACTGACCGCCCAGAAAAAAAACAAAACGGGAGGCTGGCGCTATTCCCCGGAATCCACGGACGCGGACAGCACGGTGACCGGCTGCCAGATCGTCTCCCTGTTCGCGGCGCGCAACGCAGGCATTCCCGTGCCGGACGAGGCTTTTGAACGCGGCCTCAAGTACATGGCTTCCTGCCGCGACAAGAAAGGCGCCTACGGCTACACCGGGCCGGCGGGCCCCCGCGTCACCCTCACGGCCATCGGTTCCCTGACGCTGTCCCTGGCGCGCCTTAAAATGGATCCGTCTTTCAAGGATTCCCTGGCCTACCTGAAAAAGCACCTGAATTACCGGGATTCCGCTTATCCGTTTTATTTTGAATATTACATGTCACAGGCCCTGTTCCATGCGGACCAGGAAGTGTGGAAGGAATGGAATTACAAAAATATGCGCTATCTGGGAGCCTCCCAGGCGCCCAACGGGTCCTGGCTTTCCGATCATTCCGCGGCATATTCCACTTCCGCCGCCCTGCTTTCCCTCGCGCTTAATTACAGATTTCTACCCATCTATGAACAATAGAATCCGCCTTTCCCTGCTGCTGGCCCCGGCCTGCCTGCTGACCGCCTGGGCCAATTCCGTCATCGACGTGGTTACGGATAACAATTACCGCCTCCGCGGGGAAATCATTTCTTACGGGAAACAGGGCATCGTCATCAAACACCCGGCCATGCGCCAGAACGCCGTCATTCTCCCGTCGGGAATCCGCGCTCTTTACTTTACGGGAACCGCCTCTCCGGATCTTCGCGCCCGGGACAAAATTTTCATGGCTGCGGGGCACAGGGACATCATCCCGTGCAATATCATTTCCATCACACAGGACAAAGTGCAGTACCGGGACATGCTGGGCCATGAACGTTCCGTTCCCCGCAGCCAGGTGGCCGGGTTCCGGCTGAATACGCTGCAGGAAAAGGGCTTCTGGCAGGAACCGCTGATTTTTGACAACAGCTGGGTTTATTCCGGCAACCGGGAGGAAGACTACCGCACCCAGGCGGGGAGAAAACTGATGAATGCCCTGAAGCCGAAAGTCCAGGGAGACAAGTACCAGTACCGGCTGGGCAACAATGATTACCCCACCTGGATACCCCTGTACAAGAATATCGGCCTGGATCCTTCCTCCTTTACCTTCCGCACCACCATCACCATGGACGGCAATAATGACCGCTCCGGCATTGTCTTCTGTTTCGGGGGGAATGAAAATATTCCTTTCCGGTCCAATTCCGGCAGCAACCTGAACAGGCTCATGCTCAGCATCTCGCCCGGAAAATGCACCCTGCTCCGGGAACAGAAGTCCGGCATCCTCGTGCTGGGGGAAGTGGCCATTCCGGCCCCCATTCTGACGGAGGGCGTGGATATTCAATTGACAGCCTCCCGCCAGGGTGGAAACAAGCAGGTTTACGAGCTGTTGATAGGCGATCTGCCGCCCAGACTGATAACAGACCCCAGCCCGCCGGAACAGCCATTGCAGGGAGACGCCTTCGGCCTCCAGATGGAAGGGCACGTGTCCCTGACCATCAGTAAACTGGCCCTTTCCTCCATCACCCTGAGCGCCAAATCCGTGGCCAAAAACGGGAATGCAGAGACAGACCTTGTCCTGACAAAGGAAGAAGACGCCATTCCGGGTTCCGTCAGCGGTTACGACAGCAAAACCGGAACGCTGACGCTTTCCACGGACAAGGATTATCCGGGCATTCCCCGTGATCTTTCCATCCCGGCCAAGTATCTGGATACCGTCTTTTTTGCGGAACAGAACAGGAAAGACGACTCCCGCTCCCCAGCCCGCCACAGCCTCCAGATGAAGGACGGTTCCCGCCTGCACGGAGATATTCTGAGCATGGATTCCCTGAATATCATCCTGCGGCATCCGCAGCTCGGACAGATTTCCCTGCCGCTGAAAAACATCACCCGCGTGGAATTCCTGAATCCCGCCCAGCCATCCCGTTCCACTCCCTGATTGATCCCGCCATGAAACAGGCAATTACGCTTTTCCTGTGCGCCTGCGCCCTGCCGACCGCCCTCCTTCTGCCCCATGCTCGTGCGGAAGGTGTCATTACGCTTAAATCCGGGGAAAAACTGCCGGGCAGCATGGATACGATGAACCGCCCTTACCTAAAGATCCGTTCCAGCATTCTTTCCAAACCCGTGGATGTCCATATGGGGGAGCTTGACGAGCTGGCCTCTTCCCGTCCGCTGGAAATACCGGAACAGTTTTCCATCATCAGGCTGGCCAATGGGGACGAGGTTTACGGCACCCTGAAGGCGCTGGATGCGGAAAATCTTCAACTCCAAACCGCTTGGGGCGGCCTGCTTCAGGTGGACCGCAAATATGTGCGCCACATCGGGTTCGACTCACAGAAAGCCTACCTGCGCAACGCTACGGAATCCCTGCAGGGCTGGGAGTCTTCCGCCAAAAGCACGCTGCCCGAATGCCGCAACGGATACTGGCTCATGCGCGGCTCCAATAATACGGAACTGCAAACTTCCTTCCCCATGCCACCCCGCCTCCATGTGCAGTTCTCCCTTTACCATACCAATACGTTCCGGATTAATCTTGCCCTCTGGAAGGATTCCGAATCCGGAAACAGCATCAACCTGGATCTCTCCCTGGAAAAAGCGGAACTTTCCAAGACCAGTTCCGGCCAGTACCGAACGCTTGGCAGGGTGAAAAGGAACACGGAGCGGAACTGGTATGCCGACAAAAGCGTCAAGCGTTCCGACGTTCATTTTTACGCCGATCCGGAAAAGGGCAATTATTACCTGTACGTCAACGGTGAACAGGTAGCCCGGTGGGAGGAAGTCAAAGAGATGGACACTATCTTTGAAAACGAGAGCGGAGACGATGAAGGGGAAGATGGAGAAAGCGCCGGGAAACACGAATTCAAACCGGGAAACACTCTTGCCCTGGGAGGTTATGACAGCTTGAACATGGCCGTGTTCCATTTGAATGTATTTGACTGGAATGGAGCCATTCCCCATCTGGAGGAGGAACTGGATATCATTTCCCGTTACGACCCGACCGCCCCCAGAGACAAGGCCCTGCTGGTAAACGGAGACGTGCTCAGGGGAGCCATTTCCCTTCAGGAAGAAGGCTCCATCCGCATCAAGTCCGACCATTATGACGTCACTGTTCCCACCGCCAGAGTACGCGCACTGGACCAAAAAGGCCATGAAGAGAAGGACCTTCCGGAAGACAGCTCAGACACCCGCGTTTTCCTGACGGACCAGAGCGTCCTTTCCCTGGCCCTGGAAACTATCCGGAACGGGGTCATGGAAGGGCGCTCCTCCGCAGTTGGCAAGGTCAGGATTCCGCTCCAATCCGTCAGAAAGGTCCAGTTCAACCTGCAAAACCCGGAGCTGAGGAAGCAGAGGGAAACGCCGTTCCGGTGCAAATAAAGGCTTCTCCGCCAGGCCGTCCTTTCCGGAGAAAGCCGGCTGCCGGGAAAGCCAGAAGAAGCATCCGTTACCGCTCCTCCATTTCCTCCGCGCGCCGTACGGCGCTTTTCACCGCCTGAATCCAGGCATTACGGAAGCCGCATTCATCCAGCGCATTCAGGGCGGCAATCGTGGTCCCTCCGGGGGAAGTGACCTCATCCCGGAGCGCCATGGGATGCTTCCCGGTCCGTTCCAGCATCAGGGAAGCCCCCCGCATGGTTTCCGCAGCCAGCCCCAAAGCGGTTTTCCTGGACAATCCCATGGCTACCCCTGCGTCCGCAAGCGCATCCAGAGCCGTAAACATGTAGGCAGGGCCGCAACCGGAAATGGCGGAAACGGCATTCATCCCGGATTCCGCCACCTTGTAAACGGAGCCGCAGCCGGAAAGCAGCATCCGGGCAGCCTCTTCATCTTCATCTTTTACGCCGTTTCCCGTACTGTAGGCGATGACGCCGGCTAGCACCATGCACGGGGTATTGGGCATGGCGCGTATAATGCGCGTTCCGTCGCTGGCGCAGGCTTCCATATCATCCAGGGAAACGGCGGCAGCGATAGAAATCAGAAGGGGAAGCTCCGCCCCCCGTTCGGAAAGAGAGGAAATGAGCGGAAGGACGCCGTGCGGCTTCACGGCCAGAATCAGGACTTCCACGGCGTCCGCCGCATCCGCCTCCGAGGCAGCTTCATGAACTCCGGGGTATTCCTCCTGCAGGGCCTGCACGTTTTCATGATGATGATCGTACACCCAAACTTCCTCCGGAACCGCTGCTCCGGCTTTCAGCATGCCCCGCAACAGGGCGCCTCCCATTTTTCCAAGTCCGATGATACCTGTTTTCATGGTTGATGATTTTTTACAGTCAACATATAAGCGATTTATAGAAAATGGAAATGCCAATTAAGGCCCATGGCTATGGACGAGAATGCCTCATTTCCGCGTTTGTTCCCTCCGGCCCTGTTATCAACGTCTCTGGCTGGACATGCGGTTGGGATTTTGCGTACTGGGCCGCGTTGCAGAAACAGCCCTCAATATGGTCGTTGACAAACCCGGTTGCCTGGAAAAACGCATAACAGATCGTCGGACCGAAAAACCTGAATCCCCGCCTTTTCATGTCCCTGCTCATGGCTTCCGACTCCGGAGAAACAGCGGGAATCTGAGCCAGAGCGCTGAAATGGTTAACAACGGGCTGATGATTGGGGAAAAACGACAAGACGTACCGGTAAAAACTGCCGAATTCTTCCTGAACGGCCATAAACAGTTTCGCATTATTGACAGCGCTGTTGATTTTCAAACGGTTTTTGACAATTCCATCAAATCGCATCAACCGTTCCACATCTTCTGCCGTCATCCGCGCCACTTTCTCCACATCAAAGCCATGGAAGGCTCTCCGGTATCCTTCGCGCTTTCGGAGGATAGTAAGCCAGGATAATCCCGCCTGGGCGCTCTCCAGCACCAGAAATTCAAACAGGATTTTGTCATCGGAAACGGGCCTGCCCCATTCTTCATCATGGTATTTCATGTAAAGTTCATCGGTTCCGGCCCAGCCGCAACGCGCATTGATGATATCCTTCATACGGTTGCGCCTTAGAATTCCTTTTTCCTGAACAGCCACGCCGCCAGCGTCATGTGAAAGACGAAGTACCCCAGCGTAATCAGGGCCAGGGTTCCGAACAGGGAAAGGGGAATAAGACGTCCGTTCAGGGCGGAATCCGTCACGGAATAAATCTGGAAATTCGGAAAAACCAGGGAAAAGAGCCTGCTGCCCGCCACCTCCCACCAGGAAAGTCCATCCGTGCCGGATCCCACCCACAGGGAAAGAGCCTGCGTCTGGAACAGCCCCGCCAGATAGATCATGAACGTCAGCAGCGCGCTGATAATGGTGCCGTTCGTCACGCAGGACATCAACAGCGTGAGGGAGGAAAGCACGACAAACTCGCACATCATCACGCCCAGCCCCGTCTGCACGTTCCAGGTAGCTCCCTGAAGGCGGATCCTGTCCAGGTACGGCTGCATTTCCTCCAACGTATAACGGCCTTTCAGAGAGGCTATCTGCTCCGCCACCACCGTATCCGTCCGCATCCACAGCACCAGCGTCATTACGGCATCCATCAGCAGCACGGCAACCAGGGTCAGGGCCAACACCCCCAGCACCTTCCCCATCAGATAGTCGATGCGCGGCACCGGTTTGCAAAGGATAGTGTATAGAATACGGTCCTCCGCATCCCTGGGAATAATCAGAGCCGTGGCCGCCACGCAGAAAAAGAGGCCGAACACCCGCATGGCGCCGTAGGCGGAGTTTTTCAGCAGCACGAGTTCATTGATTCCCCCGGTTTCAGGCCCCAGCACCGCGCTCAGGCGGAAGGAACTCAGAGCCAGCAACGCCACGGCGAAGAGCCCAAGAAAGAGAAACACCTTCATGCGCACCAGCTGCGTAAAGGTGGTACCGGCGATTACGGCCATGCGCCCGGGCGAAGGTATATAACCGGAGGTAATCCATGCCATGCGGATCATCTTGCCGTATTCCGGAGCAAATAAAAGAGCTTTTTATTTCATGTGCTGAACTCCTTCCGCCTTGAAGAAGCGCTTCTCCCGTGTTCTCATGGAGCGCGTATGAGTTTACGATCCCAGCTGGAAGAACTGCTCCCGGAACTTTTGCCTTCCGATCCGGCCCAGGCCATTAAGGGAACAGAACTCATCCGCCTGGTGCGCCTGAGGCTGGGGGAGGAATATTCGGACGCATCCCTGCGCTACCATTTTTCTTTCATGGCTTCCGAGCCGGATTCGGAAATCGCCAAGGTGGAACGCGGCCAGGGCTATTACAGGCGCATGAGGGAACGGGACGGGCAGCGCGCTCCCAGAGGGCTTTTGCCCCTGTTTCTCGGGGAAAACGACCCGGACGCCCTGAACTGCCGCGCCAAGGCGCTGGCCCTGGCCGTGCGCCAGTACGATACCACGGGCCGCGGCGTTTTCGTGTTCAGTACCAGTGAAACCGGAACTTCCTGGGTAAAGCCGGATCTGGCCGTTGTGGAATGGCCGGAGGGGGAATGGGAGGGAAACGCGCTTGTTTTTGACAAAAGCGCACTTCAGCGCCGCCGCATGATCGGGGCACCCATGATGGGCATCCGCAGCGTCTGCGTAGCCCGCATGCCCGGTGGAGAAGACGGCAGAAGGGAATTTTTCAGGACTCTGGCCACGTCCCGCTGGGCACAGTGCGGAGAACTGGTCATTGTGGGGGAACTGCCGGATGATTCCGAATGCGCCGCCCTCCGCGGGCTGGCCGCCGAGTTCGGCGTAGGGGTGCTTTGCCTGGAAATTGCGGACGAACGCCTGGGAGAACTCCCCGGCGCGGAGGAAATTTTCAAAGCCGGAGATGAAGAATGCGCCGCCCTGCTGGCGGAGCTCACGCCCGTACGGCTGGCCGCCGGAAGGCTGAAGACGCTGGAGGCAGATACGGGGGAAACCCTGGGCGGGGAATTCGGAGCCCTGTTCGACTGGCTGGCCGCCTGCCTGGAACGCGGCAGCGTGGAAGAATATGAATTCCGCGTCTCCTGTTACTGAATGCGGCGGAGAGATTCTTGACAGAACCTGCGTATTAAATTAAAGATTTTCCCGGCTCCAACCCGCCCTTCCCCCTGACATGGAACAAGAAACACTGGTTTACCCGCTTGCGGACAATACTGTTCTGCAAGACAAATATACGATATTGAGCGTGCTGAACGCCGGCGGCTTCGGCATCACGTACCTGGCTCTGGACAACCCCGGTTCCCGGTATGTCGTCATCAAGGAATGCATGCCGGACGCCTACGCCTGCCGGGATATGGAAACCGGCGTTGTCCATCCCCGGAACGAACAGACCGCCGTCAATTTCTCCCAGAGCGTTTCCAATTCCCGGCAGGAGGCTTCCGTCCTGTCCCAGCTCAACCATCCCGGCATTGTCCAGGTGTTTGACATGTTTGACGCCAACGGCACCTGCTATTACGTCATGGAGAATATCCAGGGACAGACCCTGTTCGACCTGATGACCACCATGCACGCCACCGGGCAAACCATGGAACCGGCCCAGGCCACGGATCTTCTGTTCCGCCTGCTGGACATCCTGCACTACCTTCACTCCATGGGAGTGTACCATTGCGACATCAAGCCGAGCAACATCTTCATCCAGCCGGACGGAACGCCCAAGCTCATCGACTTCGGCGCCGTGCGCACCAAAACCCTCCAGCATCAGGGGCTCGTCCAGATCACGCCCGGCTATACCCCGCCGGAATTCTACCCCGGACGCCGGAGCGAAATAGGCCCCTGGTGCGATATGTACGAACTGGGCGCCACGTTCTACGAATTGCTCACGGGCCAGGTTCCCCATCCTGCGGACCAGCGTTCCGTGGTGGACCGCAACCCGAAAGTGACCAGTTACGCGGCCCTGCGGAAAACTTATCCCATGAACTTCCTTTCCGGAATTGACAAAGCCCTGTCGCCGGACGAACGCAACCGCTTCCATTCCGCCAAGGCATGGAATGACTATATCAACGCCATGGCGGCGGCAGGCACCCTGCAGGCCGGCGGAGTATCGAGGAAGGCTCTTCCCCAGGCCAGGAAAAAATCTTCCGCAGGCACGGCTTTCCTCATCATCCTGCTCATCGCAACGGCAATCGGCTGGGTATGCTGGAAGCAGGGTCTGCTTAACTTCTGATTCCGGCCGCTTTCCGGCGGAAACATTGAAGGGTGATGTCCGCAAAGACACGCCCCCCAACGCAACAAGGGCTGAACCTGACGATCCAGCCCTTGCCAATACGGAATTGAACGGGAGAAACAGCCTTTACAGGCTTTCCCCGAAGTCCCGGCGGTATTTGGCCGCCAGTTTTTCAGGCCAGTCGCTCTTGGCGCGGAGCTTGCCCATGAAGAAGCGCAGGACGGGCGGTTCCTCCACAAATTCCAGGCCGCCAATCAAATCGCGGTTGTCATAGAGCCACTTCATGCGGTCCGCCACGTATTTCACCTGGGATAACGTGAAGACACGGCGCGGGAAGGCCAGGCGGAGCAGTTCCACATCCGCCAGAATGTCCTTGCCGTTTTCATCGCGGACGCTGGAAAGCGTGCCGCGTTCCATGCCGCGCACGCCGGAGGCGATGAAGAAAGCCGCCGCCAGAGCCCCGGCGGGATAGTCCTCCTGCGGGATATGGGGCAGGAAACGCCCTGCGTCAATATGGGCGCCCAGACCGCCAGCGGGGGTTACGCAGGGAATGCCCATGTCCACCATCTGGCCGATGAAATATTCAATGAAGGAGGGGCTCTGGGAAATCACGGTCAAATCCGTGGTTTCATACAGGCCTACGGCCATGGCCTCAATTTCCCGCACGGAGATGCCGCCATAAGTCAAAAAGCCTTCAAAGAGGGGAACGAGATGCTCCATTTTCTTGGCAATGGCCCGGTCGTTCGTGCAGATGCCGCCGCCGCGGGAGGAGGAAACCTTGCGGGCGGAAAAATACACCAGATCCGCCAGTCCGCACATGGTCTTCAGGATGTCCGCGCAGGACGCATCCCTGAACTCGTCTTCACGCATCTTGATGAAGTAGGCGTTTTCCCCGATCAGGGAGGCGTCCAGCACCAGCATGATGCCGAATTCATCGCAAATGCCGCGGATTTCCCGCATGTTGGCAATGGAGAAGGGCTGGCCGCCAATCAGGTTGGTTGAGGCTTCCATGCGCACGAAGGGGATTTTGCCCGCCCCGTGACGGGCGATGCACTCCCGCAGCTTGCCGGGATCCAGATTGCCCTTGAAGGGATTGGTGCTGACCGGATTGACGGCTTCATCAGCCACCAGTTCCTCAATCTTGCCGCCGTTCAGGTCAATATGGGCGTGCGTGGTGGTGAAATGGTAGTTCATCGGAACCACGTCCCCGGGCTTCACGAAGGTGCGGGCAATGATGTTTTCACAGGCGCGCCCCTGGTGGGCGGGCAGAAGGTATTCCTTGCCGAAGACATCCCGGACAGCCTGCTTCAGGCGGTCAAAGCTCTGGGAACCGGCATAGGCGTCATCCGCCCGGAACATGGCGGCGATCTGGTTGTCGCTCATGGCGTTGACGCCGGAATCCGTCAGCATGTCCAGATAGACATCGTTCGTGCTGAGCTGGAAGGTGTTGAACCCGGCTTCCCGTGCGGCTTCCAGGCGGCGTTCCACGGGGACAAGATGCAGCTTCTGCACCACGCGGACTTTATGCAGTTCCAGGGGAATTTGTTCCCCATTGTAAAATTTGACAACGTTGGATGGTTCTGAATTCATAAAATAAAAGGTAAACAAAAGTGTAGCAGAATGAATCTTTTCCGCAACATAAAAGGACAAACGGCCTTTTTTTGCCTTCCGACGGAAAGGCAGGAATGACGCTGGAAGGAAAAATGTGGAACTTTCCGGAGGGAGTTTCTAGCGTGGCTCCCTATGAAAAAATACTGGAAATTGATTCAACAGCACCTGGGCGTGGATGCGGACGGCATCCCCGGCCCCAAGACGGCGCTGGCCCTGCTGGACAGGCTGGGCATCCGCCAACCGGAACAATCCTGGCCCAGCCAGGAGGAAGTGCGCTCCGGGAAATCCGTCTTCGGCCGTGCGGGTGATGAAAGCAACATGACCAGCATCAAGCTGCCTTATATCATGCGGCTGGCGTGGGAAACAAACACGACCGTTTCCACCATGCGCTGCCACAAGCTGGTGGCGGAACCGCTCGTCCGCATCTTCCAGGCTACTCTGGACCATTACGGCATGGAGAAAATCAGGGAACTGGGGCTGGACCTGTACGGCGGCTGCTTCAACAACCGCTCCATCATCGGCGGAAAGGCCACATCCATGCACGCCTGGGGAATCGCCGTGGACATGGACCCGGACAGAAACGGCCTGAACATCCCCGCACCGAAAGCGGTATTGTCCGGACCGGAGTACGCCGCCTTCTGGCGATTCGTGGAAGCGGAGGGGGCCGTATCCCTGGGACGCTCCCGCGACTACGACTGGATGCACTTCCAGTTCGCTACTCTTTGACCGGAGCGGACGCGAACGTCCTCCAGCCCTCCTCCCAGCGGCGGCGGAGGGCTGGCCAGTCCTCACCGTTCCCTCCATGCCCCAGGAAAGAGCGCTTTTTCAGCTCCCGGAAACTTTCTCCGGGAAGGTGGAGAAGTTCCCCGCGGTCATAGGCATTCTGATCACACATGCCGTTAAAAACGGGAGTCCACTGCCAGCGGCGCACGCCCAGATAACTTTTGAATGTATCTACCAGTTCCGTCGTGCAGTTGGCGGTGACGGTATGATAATAGCGCGGGCGTTCATGGAGGCTGTTGATTTTTTCCGCAAACCCCAGAAAGGCCTTTTTCAGGTTTTCCCTGCCGATGTTGATGCGGTACAGGTACATGTCCTCTTTCCGGTAATTGGTGCGCAGGGCGAACAGGTCTTCTTCGTCCGCCAGGATGTAAATCACGTTGAATTGCTTGTAAAGGCCAGGGACACTTCCCTGCTCCACCCCCTCCGGCAGGCGCGTTTCCACGGACAGGGCCATATGCTTCCCATCCTCAAAACCGAAGGACAACATGGTATGGGCCACGAATTCCATCCCATCCCAGTGACTCACGGCAAAATCCAGCGTAGCCAGCTTGTCCAGGTCAAAGCGGCGCGTCACATAGCGCGCGTCGAAGTCCCGCTCCGTCCGGTAGATAAAACTGCGCACGTCCTTCACCACGATTTCATTTCCGTTGATTTCCACGGAGGGCAGGCGACTCCAGGACGGCTGCCATTCCTTATCGTTCGTCGCCGGTATGAACAGGTAGTACGCCAGCAGCAGGGCCGGCACTCCCCAGGAAGCGCGCCATAATACGGGCCGTTTTCCGCGGAGGGCGAAGGCGCATGCCATGGCCGCCACGTACAGCCACACCAGCACGGCTCCCCCCCATACGTTGTAAAAAACCACGCCCGCCGCCCATACGGAGAAACAGAACCACGCCGCCGTCATCAGGATGCGGGCGGCGGCCGGGCACGCGCGGCGCAGGAAAGTCAAATGCATGGAAAATGAAAAGCAGGCCGCGCGCTCCAGCCCATGAAACGCGCGGCCCGTTAACGGGGATTACCTGAAGGAAAGGCCCTTCACTTTGTCCGTCAGGGCTTTCAGCACGCGCTGGTGCGCTGCATCCACTTCCGCGGCCGTGAGGGTTTTGGCCGGATCCCTGTACAGGAAGGTATAGGCAATGGATTTGCGGTCCGCCGGCAGCTTTTCACCGGAGGGGTCCGTGAACACGTCAAAGCAGGAATAACTGACAAGCAGTTTTTCCCGTGCGGATTCCACGGCCTTGACAATGTCCGCATTGGGCGTGGAGAGGGGCAGTTCCATGGCCGCATCGCGGGAAGAACCGGGGAACTGGGGCAATTCCGCAGCCTTCACGGGCGCGGTCAGGATTTCCTGCATTTTACGGAGATCCAGTTCCGCCACGTACACGGGCTGACCCAGGCCCAGCTCCCGGCAACGCGCCAGGGACAGGCGGGCGAAATAGCCGCAGGCTTTCCCGTCCAGCTGTACGTCCGCCCCCAGGGCGGCCTGTTCGCGCGGTCTGGCAGGCGTGAGCGTAAAACGGTGGCCCGGCGCCAGAGCCGCCATCACGGCCAGCAGATCCTCAAAGGAGGCCTGCTCCGGCCTGGGATCCGCCCAGGAACGCGCCGTGCGGTCCCCGGAAACCAGGATGCCCAGGGTATCCGTTTCAATGTCCCTGCCCTTGCCGCCGCCCGTATTGCGGAAGACGCGTCCAAGTTCAAAGAAGCGCAGGCCGGAAACGCCCTGGTTGCTGTTGCGCACGGCGGCGGCAATCAGGCCGGGCGTATGGGCGGGGCGCAGCACGGAGTGATCCTCGCTGAGCGGAAGGGATACGCGGATGAGGTCACCGTCCTGAAGGGGGCGCAGAGGCAAAGCGTCCTTCACCTGGGCGATGGTGCCGTCCGCGGATTCGGAGGCGATGAGCTTGATGGTCTGGGTTTCATAAAATCCCAGGGCCGCCAGCTTGCGGCGCAGCTCCATCTGGAAGTTATAGGCCGCATCCACCGGGGATTCCGCCACGAAGGGGCCGGAGAAGCGGGACGGTATGCCGTCCAGGCCGAAAACGCGCACGATTTCCTCCAGAAGGTCGCACGGGCGCGTGAGATCCAGGCGGTGGGGGGGGATCAGCCAGCATTCCGGTGAATCCGGAACCTGCTTCAGGCCCAGCGCCGTCAGGATGCGAGCCCCTTCCTCATGAGAAATGGAACCGCCGGAAATCTGATCCAGCGCTTTCCAGGGAAGTTGTACAAAGCCCAGTTCATTAGTCACCGTGGCGCCCTTCCCCTGCTTCAGGGAAGCGAACACGGAAACGGGGCCGTCCGCCCCTCCGCAGGAAGGCATGGAAGCATGAGCCGGATTAGGAACGGGAGAACCGGCCACATACGTTGGGGAGGCCGTTCCGCCCGCCAGCTGAAGAATCAGTTCCACGGCGCGCACGGAACCGCGCAGGACATTCCAAGCGGAAGTGCCGCGTTCAAAGCGGTAGGAAGAGTCGGAGGACAGGGCCAGCCTGCGGGACGTGGCGCGGACGGAGGAGGGCTTAAACCAGGCGGACTCCAGAATGATATCCGTAGTGGCGTCCGTCACGCCGCTTTCCTCCCCACCCATCACGCCGCCGATGGCGAGCGCCTTGCCGGACTGGTCCGCAACAACCAGATCCGTGCAGTTAAGCGAGTATTCCTGCCCGTCCAGGGCCTTGATGGTTTCCCCTTCATAAGCGGTGCGGGTGACGATGCCGCCCTGCACTTTCGCCGCGTCAAAGGCATGGAGGGGCGTTCCCAGTTCATGCAGGACGAAGTTGGTAATATCCACGATGTTGTTGATGGGGCGCAGGCCGACGGCTACCAGGCATTCCTTCAGCCATTCCGGGCTTTCCTGCACTTTCACGCCGCTGATTTTTACGGCGGTGTAGTACGGGTTCAGCTCCGGCTGGTCCAGCCGCACGAAGTCTCCGGCGGGTTCCAGCGCCACTCCGGCGTCGTCAATGGAAACGGGCCTGTACCCCCGGCCGGAGATAGCGGCCAGTTCATACGCCATGCCGTTGTGGGAAAGCAAATCCGGCCGGTTGGGCGTTACTTCCACTTCCACCAGGGTATCCGCCTTGACAACCTGGGAAATCGGCGTACCGGGTTCCAGTTCCTGAGGGAGAATCCAGAGACCGTGCTCCTTGTCGGGAAGCCCCAGCTCGGAGGCGGAACAGAGCATGCCGCGGGACTCCACGCCGCGCAGCTTGCCCACCTTGATTTCAACGTTGCCGGGCAGCACCGCTCCCGGCAGGGCGCAGGGGACCTTGTCCCCCACCTTGTAGTTCTGCGCGCCGCACACAATCTGGTGCAGCGTACCGTCGCCCACGTCCACCTGGCAGACTTTCAGCCGGTCCGCCTGGGGATGCTGTTCCGCGGCAGCCACGCGGGCCACCACCACGTATGGGGAATCCACGCCCTGCTGGCGGATGTCTTCCACCTCAATGCCGGCAAAAGTCAGCATGTCAGACATTTCATCCACGCTCAGGCCGGACAGGTCAATGTACTGGGAAAGCCAGTTAAGGGAAATCTTCATAACGGGAAAACAGGTAAAAATTATTGGAATTGGGCAAGGAAGCGCACATCATTCTCAATCAGGGCGCGGATGTCCCTGATGCCCCAGTGGATCATCGCCAGGCGGTCCAGGCCGATGCCGAAGGCAAAGCCGGTCAGCCCCGTGTAGCGGGCCTGCGCTCCGGGGTCCAGGCCCAGTTCGCGGTCCACGGCTTCAAAAACATTGGGATCCACCATGCCGCAGCCGGCAATCTCCACCCAGCGGGGGGCCTGGCCGTCCACCTTCAGCTTGACGTCAATTTCAAAGCTGGGTTCCGTGAACGGGAAGAAATGGGGGCGGAAGCGCACCTCCGTTCCGGAACCGAAAAGGGCGCGCAGAAAATATTCCAGCGTTCCTTTCAGGTCGCCCACGGAAACGTCCGTATCCACATACAGGCCTTCAAGCTGATTGAAGGCGGAAAGGTGCGTGGCGTCAATTTCGTCGCGGCGGTAGGCGGAACCGGGAGCGATGACACGCACGGGCGGCAGCTGCTTTTCCATGGAGCGGATCTGCACGGAAGACGTGTGCGTACGCAGAAGCTTGCCGGAATCAAAGTAAAATGTATCCTTCTCATTGCGGGCCGGGTGATCTTCCGGCGTGTTCAGCGCGTCAAAGCAGTGGAACTCGTCCTCAATCTCCGGGCCGTCCGCCAGGGCAAAGCCCATGTGGCGCAGAATGCGGACGGCTTCATCCCTCACGATGGTGAGAGGATGCAGACCGCCAAACGGCAGGGAGCGGGCCGGAAGCGTCAGGTCCACACCGGCCACGGCGGCCTTGTCCGCCTGGGCCTGCACTTCCTCCAGCTTGGCGTCCAAAGCTTCCGTAATGGCCTTGCGGGCCTCGTTAAGCAACTGGCCGACGGCGGGCTTTTCCTCTCTGGGAACGTCCTTCATGCCCGTCTGGGCCAGGGTCAGTTCCCCTTTTTTGCCGAGGATGGCCACGCGCGCGTCTTCCACGCCGCGCCTGTCAGACGCCTGGGCGATGCGTGCCAGGGCGTCCCGTTGGATGCGTACAATCTCTTCCTTCATAAAATTTGACGGGCAAGAGCTTACCCGTCCCCCCCGCCAGCGTCAAGCCCTTCGGGCCGCGGGGAGGTCACTCAAAAGAAAATGGCGGACCCCGGAAAGGGGGGAAAAGAACAATGAACCTCTCTTCCTAGTCACTAATCCTTAACCATTAAATCTCCCCAGCAAATTACACGTATCCCGGCCGGGCGGACATGCGGCCGGAAACCATGCCGAGCACGCAGAAAAAGGTATAAACCAGGCAGAACGGCAAAAAGGAGCCGCCCTGATGCAGGAAGGAGGTAAACAGCAGGCTCAACAGGGCGCCCATGGTAAAGCCGATTCCCTGGGACATGCCGGAAAGCCTGATTGATTCGGAAGGGGTCCGGGCCCGTTCCACCATCAGCGCCATTCCACGGCTGAATACGGTTCCCGTCGCCAGGCCGAACAGAATAGCCATCCAGAGAGCCCAGTCCAGCGGGAGATACAGGATGCCCCAGCAGGAAAGGGCCGCCAATGCCATGGCCATCACGATGAGGAGCCCCCGGCCGCCCGTAGCCTTTTCCAGCACGTGCGCGGAAAGCGTGGCGGGCAGCTGGGCGAACATGGCCACGGAAAGGATGAACCCGGCATCCTCATAGCTCATGCCCCGCTGCCTCAGAAAGATGGGAATCCAAGTATAAAAGAAATAGGCCGCCCCAACGCGGCTCAAGTAAAAAACGGTAACCTGCCATGCTTTGCCGCTGCGCAGCAGGTTGTGACCGGAAGCCGCCGGATCACTTTGAAACACGCCGGCCGGGTGCCTGAGAAAATAAGCGCCCCATACCAGCATTCCCAGCAGAATGGGGATAATCCAGATCCCCAGGCCGAAACGCCAGCCTCCCAGCATGTTGGAAATGGGAACGGACAATCCTGAAGCCGCAGCGCTGCCCACGCCGATCATGGCGCTGTAAACCCCCATCATGGCGGAAGCATGGTCAGGAAACTGGTGCTTAATCAGTCCGGGAATGGCCGCCCCGGCAATTCCCATGCCCAGCCCCATCAAAACCATGCCGCCGTATAACCCCGCTACGCCGTCCCAGCTGCGCCAGAAAATTCCGGCCACCGCCAGAAGCTGGAACCAGAAAATGATTTTCCACGGCGTCATCCAGCGTGCCACGCGTGGAGAAATGGGAGCCGCCACCCCCAGCACAAAGACGGGCAACAGGGCGAACAGCCCTGAATTTTCCAGGGAAAGCCCCATATCCCTTTCAATCGTTCCCAGCAGCGGATCGGGAGAATCAAACCCGGTACGCAGATTGAAGCACACGATTAAAAAGGCGACAAACAGCAGCATCTTTCCCCTGATGCCTCCGGAAATCCCTGCCTTATCCATCCCATGTTATACATCCTTGTCCCCGCCCCTGTTCAAAAGTAACAGCCTTCCGGCTGTCAGCGGTCCGGAAACACGGCATGGCGGAAAGACCATCAGGGGAAACAATCTCCCTGCGGTTTTCCATCCCCCCTGCCATGAAAAAGCGCCGCCGTCCCGGAGAACGGCGGCGCCCGAACACGCTAACCTCTTAAGCTTTCATTTGGCAGGGCGTTTGCCGTACACCAGCGTCCGCCTGCCGTCCCAGGAAACGGCTTCAATCCGCGTAGAACCTTCCGGATAGGGAACCGTGGTGGAGGAATTATCCCTGGAATCCGTCCCCACCATGGTGATGCGGACCATTTCCCTGTCTTTGTATGTTTCAAAGACGACGGCGTTTTTCCACACGTCATGGGAAACAATGCGCCTGTTGCCCTGCTCCGTAACGCCCTGGTTGTAAACGCCGCGGACAGGCAGGCGGTTCTTATATGCTTCCGCGCTGTTGACGGAAATATAGTAAATGACGGGGCTTTCCGGCTTTTTGTACTTCCTGGCGTAGGCAATCAGGTTCTTGCAGTCGGCCTCCGTGATGGTCATGCGGGCGCAGGTGTAGTCGTCCAATTCCTGGTCAATGGGTTTGAGCATGCCCGTTTTCCGGAAAAAATCCGTCAGGTCCTGTCTGGCGGCGTCGCAGGCGTTCTTCATGAACGCAAGCTGGAGCTCGCCGTCCTTCTTGCCCCTGGTATCCATCTTGATGGCCTTATAAAAGATATCCGGATAAAAGTCGGGATTACCCTTCCCGGCTACCTTGAAATACAGCTCAAGCTGCCACAGGGGGGCCAGCTTGACAAAATGGTCGTGCACCATCGGACGGTTATCCCCGCCGGAACGCTTGTCCGGCCCGCTCTGGACAAGCCAGTTTTCCCCCTTCAAAATGCCGTTGTTCAGATAGGCGTTGAAGCGGCCGCCAATCATGTTGCCGTCCCCGCCGTTGATGCGTTCATGCTCCAGGCGCATGCTGGAGGGATTCAGCATGTAATTCACGTAAGCGGAGTAAATGTTATTGGTCACTTCTCCGGTGGAGACCCATTTCATGGCGGGGCGCACCTGGTTGACGTGGCCAAACTCATGGGCAATCCCCCAGGCGCTGCCGGGAATCCTGTCCGGATTGCCGACCTCCTTCATGGTGCCGTTATGAAAGGCGGCCCCCGTGCCGTCCGCGTGCATGAACCCGTTCCAGATCACACGGCCGAACATGCGGTTTTTGGGCAGCATCCTGTACTTGTACAAGCCCATGATCTGCTGCTCCATGCCGATAATCCTGTCGTACAGGGCAATAAGCTCCTCCCCCTTGTCCGGACAGAATTGTTTAAGTTCCTCCACCGGATACACCAGATGCACGCGGCTGCCCACGATGTCCACAACTTCCGTGGGGGAGTTTTCCAGCATCTTCTTCCAGTCGCTGTTTTTGCTGACTCCTCCCACGAAAACTCCGTTCACCTTGCCGGACAGAATGGATAAATGCACCTTGGGAGCCTTCTTATAATTGGGGGTGAAATACTCAATGTAGCCAAGCCCCTTGTTCTTCGCCCTGATGATGTTGACCCCCTCCTTCAGCGGATAGGAGCTGTGGCCTCCGTCCCGCCCGAAGTTGTGGATAACCAGATTCAGCTTTTCACCTTTGGGATCCCCCATGACCAGCAACACGTCCTCCCCCTCCTCAAAAAAGATGCCGGTGGGATTTTCAAATTTGCTGTACTGGCTGGTACGCAGGCGTTCCGCCAGATCCTTGACCGGTTCATACGGTTCCGCCGTAAGGGCGCGGGCCTTGCGGTCAAATTTCTTCTCCGCCATCCGCGTGGCGAGCCCGCGCACAAAGGGGTCCTTGATTCTGGCGATGCGGTCGCGCGTGACATTGGGCTTCAACGCCAGCATGTATTCATTGGCGAACACATTGGAATCCAATGCTTTCAAACCCTCCTCCGTAATCGGCGCACCCCCTGCTTCCTGGGCGGAAAGCACGCCGCCGCCCAGCACGCCGCAGAGGGCCAATAAAAGAACCCCCTTTTTCAACAATGGTGAGAAAATCATATTTGTTAAATAATACTGTTCAGTTTCCGGAATTGTTTCAAGGAAAAACGCCCGGCCCCTCCCATGCCCGGGAAAAAGCCCCTTTGTGTGACATGGAACGCTCAGGCCCAGGGAGAAAAACTGTCCATCCCCCTTGACGGGGGCCGTATAATGACGCTCGCAAAACATTTTTCCATATGAATACAGAAACACATCAATTTCAGGCGGAAGTCCGGCAGCTGCTGGACATTGTCATCAACGCCCTTTACAGCGACCGTGAAATCTTTGTCCGCGAACTTGTCTCCAACGCTTCCGACGCCCTGGAAAAACTGCGCCTGAAGCAGCTGACGGACTCCAATATTTACCAGCCGGACAACCCCCTGGAAATCACCGTAGCCACGGATAAGGAAAACAAAACCATCACCATCGCGGATACCGGCATCGGGATGACGGAAGCGGACCTGGTGGAAAACCTGGGAACCATCGCCCACTCCGGCACCAAAAAATTCATGGAAGCCCTTAAGCAGAAGCAGGAAGGCGGAGCGGACCTGATCGGCCAGTTCGGCGTGGGCTTCTACAGCTCTTTCATGGTGGCGGACCGCGTGGAAGTGTTCACCCGCTCCTATGAACCGGAAGCCGCCTCCCTGCGCTGGTCTTCCGACGGACGGGAAGGCTACAGCATCGAAACGCTGGCGGAACCGCTGGACCGGGGCACCCGCATCGTCATCCGCCTGAAAGACGAATATGAAGAATTTTCCCAGGAATACCGCGTCAAGGAACTCCTGCGCCGCTACTCCAACTTCGTGGGGTTCCCCCTCAACTTCAACGGAGAACACATCAACACCGTCCAGGCCATCTGGTCCAAGTCCAAATCCGACGTGAAGCCGGAGGAATATGACGAGTTTTACCAGTTCATCTCCCATACGGATGAAAAGCCCCTGTCCTACATGCACTTCAGCGCGGACGCCCCTATTGCCCTGAATGCCCTGCTTTTCATCCCCAGGCGCAATCCGGAAATGTTCGGATTCGGCCGCGTGGACGCCAACGTGTCCCTGTACTGCAAGCGCGTGCTGATTGACGCCAAGCCGGAAGGCCTGCTGCCGGAATGGCTCCGCTTCCTGAACGGCGTGGTGGACAGCGAAGACCTGCCCCTGAACATTTCCCGCGAAATGCTTCAGGACAATTCCCTGGTACGCAAAATCAGCGACATCATCACCAGGCGCTTCATCAGGCATCTGGAAAAACTGGCGAAGGACGATAAGGAAACCTACAGGGAATTCTACGCGCAATTCTCCCGCTACCTGAAAGAAGGCGTCGTCACCTCCTGGCCGAACAAGGAATCCCTGGGCAAGCTGCTCCGTTTTGAATCCACGTCCACGGAACCGGGGGAAACGACCTCATTTGAGGAATACCTTACCCGCATGAAGGAAGGGCAGACGGCCATTTACGCGCTTACCGGCCCTTCCCGCTCCCATCTGGAAAACAGCCCGTACCTGGAAGCCTTCAAGGCCCGCGGCTATGAAGTGGCCTTCTTCACGGACCACGGGGACGAATTCGTGCTGGACTCCCTGTCCAGCGTGGACGGCAAGCCCGTCACGATGATCGACCGCGCCGACGTGGAACTCCCCGCCCTGGAAGAGGAACAGAAAGACGCCCTGCCCCAAGAGGAAGCCGCGGCCCTGGAAGAATGGCTGAAAGGGCTGTACCCGGACAAATTCTCCAAAGTCACCCTGGGCAAGCGCCTGGTCAGCGGAGCCGCCGTAGCCCTGCAAAGCGGCAATGACATGGGGCCGGAAATGAGGGCGTACATGAAAGCCATGGGTCAGGAAGTGCCGGAAAGCCACCCGCAGCTGGAACTGAACCCCTCCAACCCTCTGGTGAAAAAGCTTTCCGCCTTGCGGACGGAAAACCCGGAACTGGCGCAAATGGTGGCGGACCAGATCGCGAATACCGCCCTGCTCCGCGCCGGCATGCTGGACGATCCCGCCGTGCTGGCCCAGTCCTCCCAGGCCCTGATGGAACAGCTCCTGCTGAAGTAGGGGCCCGGAAGAAACAGCTTCCTTCCCCAACGCCGCTCCCTGCCCTCCCCGCCGGGGGCGGCTTTTTCATTTCTCTTCCCGCCATGAACGCGTTACGCCACATGCCCCGCCACGTTCTATTCCTGAGGCTGGCCTATCAAGCGGGCATGTGCCTGCTGGCCCTGGTCGCCGTAACGCTGACCGCCATTGACCTGACAACGGAAGCGGCGGAATGGGAAGTCACGGCGGACCGCACCATCTACTGGATTTTTGTGCTGGATTATGTGATCCGCTTCTCCATCAGCCGGTCCAAATGGCTCTTCGTTAAGGAACACCCCTGGGATTTGCTGGCCATTATTCCCTTTGACGCCCTGTTCCGCCTGTTCAGATTCGCCTCGCTGGGAGAAATCTTAAGGCTCGCCAGATATCTGGACCTGTTTTCCTATGCTATGAGGTTCACCACGCGCATCCGGCGTTTCTTCAACACGAACGGATTCAAGTATATCTGCATCGCCGCCCTGGTCATCATCCTGCTGGGGGCCGTAGGCATCCATCTGGCGGAAGGCATGAGTCTGCCCAACGGCATCTGGTGGTCCTTCGTCACGGCTACCACGGTAGGCTACGGGGATACCTATCCGGTCACCACTTCAGGCAAATTCCTGGCTGTATTCCTGATGCTCACAGGCATTGGATTCGTGGGAACGCTCACCAGCACCATCACTTCCTTCTTTCTGAGTCCCCACGGCGGAGAAGCGCTGCCGTACCGGGAGGAGGAAATTGAGGCCATCAAAAAGAAACTGGACGACCTTTCCTCCATGACGGATGAAGACATAGACACCATGGCGGCCCTGCTGAAGACCCTTCGGGACGCTCCCCATCCCCACGCTGAAGCAAAGGAGGAAACATCACCTTCCGGCTCTTCCACAATCTGAAAACAGGTCATCTTCAGGAGCGTGACAACTCTGTGGAGTTATGAAAATTCCCTATTCCCTCCTTCGGCGCCACAACGCCGCCGCAAGTCCCAGCAGGGATAACCCCGCCGCTCCAGGTTCCGGGACCTGGAACCGGCGCCATGTTCTGGACGCACAGCTTTGTTTCTCCCGTTCCGTTAAAGAAAGACTGACAAAAATCCGTCTGGAATTGCGCGGTCAAAGGCGGACAATCCCCTGCGCCGGGAGCGTCCGTCGCCCCTCTTTTTTCAACCTTTCCGCCATTCTCCAACCATGCCAGCAACCAGCCCTCCCCGCGCCTGGGCCGAAATCGACCTTGGGGCCATCCGCCATAACCTGAATGTCGTCAAACAGGCGGCCAAAGGGGAATATTACATGCCCGTCGTGAAGGCCGGTGCCTATGGCCACGGCCTGGAACAGGTTTGCCGCACGCTGGATTCGGAAGGCATCGCTTTCTTCGGGGTGGCCAATGTGGGAGAAGCCCGGCGCATCAGCCAGGCGGGCTGCCGCACCCGCCCTTACATCCTGGGCCCCGCGTTCCCGGAGGAACGGGAGGAAATCGTGCTGAACGGCTGGCGCTCCTTCATTTCCACCATGGAGGAAGCCGCGCATTACAATTCCCTGGCGCGGCTGTACGGAAAGACGCTGCCCATCCACCTTTCCGTGGATACGGGAATGGGCCGCGGCGGATTCCTGCCGGACCAGCTTGAAGAACTGCTTTCCCGCCTGGGAGAACTGGATAGCCTGCATCTGGAAGGCCTGGGCGCTCACCTTCCCTGCGCGGACGAGGACCGGGAGATTACGCTCAGGCAAATCTCCCGCTTTGAACAGATGGCCGCCCGCATCCGGGAAAAACTGCCTTTGAAGTACTGCCACCTGGCCAACAGCGCCGCCTCCCTGGATTATGAAATTCCCTCCAACAACATGTGCCGCCCCGGCCTGGTGCTGTACGGTTTTTCCCCCATTCCCTCCCCATGGGCCGTGCAATTGAAGCCGGCTATGGCCCTTTTTTCCCGCCTGACGGTGGTGCGCACGCTGCCGGAAGGCCACGGCATTTCCTATGGGGGCACCTTTGTGACGGACCACCCCACCAGGGTGGCGACCGTAGGCATAGGCTATGCGGACGGCTACCTGCGTTCCCTGGCCCACAAGGGCGCCCGCGTCATGGTGGACGGCGTTTCCTGCCCCCTTCTCGGGCGCGTGACGATGGATCAGATCATGGTGGACGTCAGCCGGATGCCGCACGCGGAACCGGGCATGACTGCAGAGATCATGGGGCCGCATATCCCCGTGACGGAACTGGCGGAAAAGGCCGGCACCATTTCCTGGGAGATTTTTACCGGAATAGGCCCCCGGGTACCCCGCCACTATACCCACTAAACCAGGCAGGAGGGAAAAGGGCCACGCCGGCCGCCCATTTCTGGGGGCTTCTTTCCCGATTGACGGACAGACAGAAATATCGTTTAGTTAGCCAGTATGATGAAGGTTTCCACCAGAGGACGTTACGCGCTGCGCCTGATGATTGACCTCGCCCAGCACCGCGACGAGGGTTACATCTCCCTGAAGGAGATTTCCGCCAGGCAGGACGTTACCGTACGTTATCTGGAACAGATTATCGCCATCCTTTTGAAAGCGGGATTCGTCCAGAGCTTCCGGGGAAAGGCCGGCGGATACCGCCTTTCCAGGCATCCGCGCGAATATACTACGGAAGATATCCTGAAACTGACGGAAGGCTCCCTCCTGCCCCTTTCCTGCACGGCTTCCCACGAGAATCCGTGCCCGCGGGCGGCCGGCTGCGCCACGCTGCCTTTCTGGCGCGGGCTGCAACAAGTCATTGAGAATTATTTGCGCCGCGTAACGCTGGAAGATCTGGCTGAGCAGCAGAAGGAAATCGGCTGCGACTACGGAGCAGGCATTTAAGCAGCGGCCGCGGGCCTGAACATTTCCCCTTCCTTTCCCATTCCGGCCCATGTCCCGTTTTTTTTACCCGGAGCTTGACATCTGCTTTCCTTTTCATTATTTATTCCCTAGTTTTCCGATAGGAATATAAAAACCATGAGTAAGAACCATCGATTTGAAACACGCCAGATCCATGTGGGTCAGGAAAGTCCGGATCCGGCCACCGATGCGCGCGCCGTGCCTATTTACGCCACTACTTCGTATGTCTTCAAAGACTCGGAACAGGCGGCAGGCCGTTTTGCCCTGGCGGAGCCGGGCAATATTTATAACCGCCTGATGAACCCTACCGCAGATGTTTTTGAAAAACGCATCGCCTCCCTGGAAGGAGGGGCGGCCGCGCTGGCCGTCTCCACCGGGGCTGCCGCTGTCACGTATGCCATCCAGAACATCGCCCGGGCCGGGGACCACATCGTTTCTTCTTCCACCGTATATGGCGGGACGTATAATCTCTTTGCCAATACGCTGGCGGACGCCGGCATAGAAACCACTTTTGTGGATGCAAGGGACGTTCAGAATTTTTCCAAGGCCATCCGGAACAATACCAAGGCCCTGTACGTGGAAAGCCTGGGCAACCCGAACTGCGACATCGTGGATATGGAAGCGCTGGCGGAAGTGGCGCACGCCCACGGCATCCCGCTCATTGTGGACAGCACGTTCGCCACGCCCTTCCTGTTCCGCCCCCTGGAACACGGAGCGGACATCGTGGTGCATTCCGCTACCAAATTCATCGGCGGCCACGGCACGGTGATGGGCGGCGTGATTGTGGACGGCGGTAAATTCGACTGGACGCAGAACGACAAGTTCCCCGGCATCAGCAAGCCCAACCCCAATTACCACGGAGCCGTGTTCGCTGAGGTATGCGGCAATCTGGCCTATATCGTCAAAATCCGGGCCACCCTGCTGCGGGATACGGGAGCCACCATCAGCCCGTTCAACTCCTTCCTGCTGCTCCAGGGGCTGGAAACACTCTCCCTGCGGGTGGAACGCCATGTGCAGAACGCCCTGCGCGTAGCGGACTATCTGGCCTCCCATCCCCAGGTGGAGAGGGTGAACCATCCCTCCCTGCCGGACCATCCGGACCACGACCTTTACAAGAGATACTACCCGAACGGGGGCGGCTCCATCTTCACCTTTGAAATCAAGGGTGGCGCGGAAAAAGCTCGCAAATTCTGCGAAAGCCTGGAACTATTCTCCCTGCTCGCGAACGTGGCGGACGTCAAGTCCCTGGTGATTCATCCGGCCTCCACCACCCATTCCCAGATGACGGAGGAGGAACTGAAGGCGGGAGGCATTACGCCATCCACCGTGCGGCTTTCCATCGGGACGGAACATATCGACGATATTCTGGAAGATCTGGAACAAGGCTTCCGCGCCATTCTCTAACGATTTAACGGCAGCAACGCTCTTTTCCTACAAGCCATGAGAATTTATAAAAACATTACGGAACTGATCGGCGGCACCCCGTTGCTGGAACTGACCAATTACGAACGCAGGAATGGCCTGAACGCCACGCTCCTGGCCAAGCTGGAATACCTGAACCCTGCCGGCAGCGTGAAAGACCGCATTGCCCAGGCCATGATTGATGCGGCGGAAGCCGCCGGGAAGCTGAAGCCGGATTCCGTCATCATTGAGCCCACCAGCGGAAACACGGGCATCGGCCTGGCGGCGGTGGCCGCTTCACGCGGGTACCGGATTATATTGACCATGCCGGAGACGATGAGCGTGGAACGCCGCAACCTCCTGAAAGCCTACGGCACGGAACTGGTGCTGACGGACGGCGCGCTGGGCATGAAGGGAGCCATCGCCAAGGCGGAGGAACTGGCCGCGGGACTGTCCAACAGCTTTATCCCCGGCCAGTTCGCCAACCCGTCCAATCCGGAAGCGCATTTCCGCACCACAGGCCCGGAAATCTGGAATGATACAGAAGGCAAAGCGGATATTTTTGTGGCGGGCGTGGGTACCGGAGGCACCATCACAGGCGTGGGCAAGTACCTTAAATCCCGTAATCCGGACATCCGGATCGTGGCTGTGGAGCCGTTCTCCTCCCCCGTGCTGACCCAGGGCACGGCCGGCCCCCACAAGATTCAGGGCATTGGCGCGGGCTTCGTGCCGGAAACGCTGGACACCTCCGTGTACGATGAAGTCATCGCCGTCACCAATGAAGACGCTTTCTCCACAGGGAAGGAACTGGCGCGCACGGACGGCGTGCTGACGGGTATTTCCTCCGGAGCAGCTCTCTGGGCCGCCACACAGGTGGCGCGGCGCCCGGAGAATGAAGGAAAGACCATCGTCGTCCTGCTGCCGGACACGGGGGACCGCTATCTTTCCACCCCTCTGTTTACGGACTGATTCCTTCCATTCCCAGCCATGAAAAAATTCAATCTCCATCTCTACCTGGTCACGGATGAAGCATCCAAGTGCCGCCTCAGCCTTCTGGAAACCGTACGGAAAGCGGCGGACGGAGGAGTTACCATCGTGCAGTACCGCTCCACCAATCCGGATGCGGGAACCTGTTACCGGGAAGCTTTGCCCATACGGGATTTCCTGGCTTCCCGCGGTATTCCCTTCATCGTCAACAACCGCATTGACCTGGCTCTGGCGCTGGAAGCAGACGGCGTCCACATCGGCCAGAGGGACCTTCCGGTTCCATCCGTCAGAGCCATGATCGGTCCGGATAAAATCCTGGGGCTGTCCGTCTCCAATAAAGAACAGCTCCGCGCTGTGGATGCCTCCCTGGTGGACTACCTGGGCATGGGCCCCGTCTTCCCCACCATTTCCAAGCTGAACGCCCCTCCCGTACTGAGCGTGGAAGGCTTCGCCGCTCTGGCTTCCCAATCTCCCCTGCCCGTTGTCGCCATCGGCGGCCTGGACGCGGAACGGGCCCGTCAAGTGCGCGCCACGGGAACCGCCTCCGGAATTGCTGTTGTCTCCGCCATTTGCGGAGCGGAGAATCCGGAAGCCGCCGCACGGGCTCTTGCCTGACGGACGGACCGCAGGAAACACTGGACAATCAAGCACTTTTTAACGCCATGCTTTCATCGACAGACCTTGTTCAAGCCGTTACCGCCGATTTGGAAAAAATCAGGGAAACGGCCCCGCTGGTTCTCTCCCTGACCAATTCCGTCGTCCAGCCCCTGACGGCCAATCTCCTGCTGGCCATAGGCGCCGTCCCCGCCATGCTCAACGACGCGGAAGAAGCGGTGGACATGCTCCGCAGCGGAACAGGCGCCCTGCTGGTCAACCTGGGCACCGTGACGCGCGAACAGGGAGCCGCCATGCAAACGGCGGTGCGGGAAGCCAACCGGCTGAATATCCCCTGGGTGCTGGATCCTGTGGCCGTAGGGGCTCTTTCCCTGCGCACGCGGCTGGCGGGGCAATTGAAGGAACAATCCCCCCGCATCATCCGCGGAAACGCTTCTGAAATCATGGCCCTGGCCGGCTATTCCTCCATCACGAAAGGGCCGGAAAGCACCAGCTCCAGCGCAGACGCCCTGCATGCGGCCAGGGAACTGGCCCTGCACACGGGGGCGGCCGTGCTCGTTACGGGGCGTACGGATTATTCCACGGACGGCCGCCAGGTAACCGCCACGGAAAACGGCCACGCCATGATGTCCCGGGTTACGGGCGTGGGCTGTTCCATGGGAGCCCTGTCCGCCGCCTGCGCCGCCGTCTCCCCCACCCCCCTGCAGGCGGCCGTTTCCACAGCCGTACTCATGGGCATTGCCGGAGAAATGGCCTTTGAACAAAGCCCCTCCCCCGGTTCCTTTGCCGTATCATTGCTGGACAGCCTTTACGCCCTTTCTCCGGAAGACGTTGTCCGCAGAGCGCGCTTTCTTTCCCTTTGACAGTCTTCTCTTCCCCGGAAAGCAACTCCGCTGCCATGCACACGGCCTGACCCGGAAATCTCCGGAAGGGGAAGCACATCACCAGGAGCTGCCCGGGAGAGGGGAACCTCCGGCACCCTCCCCGCTAGAACAACCTGCGCCATATTTTCAGGCATCCCGCCTGCGGAGCAGGAAGCGGCATGCCGGGGACCTGACGAATCCCGGCACAGCCATTTGCCTATGCCGACCGCCAGAGCGCCGGAACCGCAAGCGGATTTAGTGTTGAGAAATACCTGCGGCCTTTTATAATGGAGGCAACCCATTTCAGCATGGCAAACTCCACTACCACGCAAAAACTCTGCAACTGGTTCATTCAGCAGGCGAACGCCAAGGGGCTCATCCTGACGCCCGTCAAACTGAACCATCTGGTCATTCTGGCGGACTGGTGGCATCTGCACCGGACTGGCGCTTTCCTGATCAATGAACGGGTGGAAGCCTGGCCTTCCGGTCCGGTACTTCCTTCCATTTATCATGAATACAAGGATCAGCCGCCCTACTCTTCCATAGAGCATCCCAGCCGCCGCCAGCCCCCTTTGGAGGAGGAAACGGACATTATCCCCTTTCTGGAGCATATCTGGAACGTCTATGGCAAATATACGGCCCAGCAGCTCGGACGCATCAACACCGCCCCGTCCTCCCCATGGAAGCAGTCCCAGGGCAGGCATGAACAGGCGCACCGCCAGCAAATCACGGAGGAGCACGTACTGGCGTACTTTAAAAGCCTGGCCGGATAATTCCGGAAAAAACAGCCTGCCGCTTACCTGTACAGCCTTTTTCCAATCAAAACATATCTTTGAGTAAAAAAAAACTTGCAAAAAACGGCATCTTCCGCTTTAATGCGCCCGCGCCGCAGAAGCGCCCGTTACATAGCCCTATAGTGTAATCGGTAACACAGCGGATTCTGGTTCCGTATTTTGGGGTTCGAGTCCTCATAGGGCTACCACTTCTAATAAAAAGGCCGTCTCTCCGGAGGCGGTCTTTTTATTTTCTTTCTATTACCGATTCCGCGCCGGACAACAAGGAGACGGCAAAAAATCTGGAAGCAAAAGATGATTCTTTGACAGAATCTGTTTCCTCCCCGTTTATATTGGAAATATGGCACGGCCCTTACCCATTCTCGGCGGCATTCTGCTCTCCTTCTCCCCTCCGGCAGAAGCAACAGCCCAATACAGCATTATCCCAGAGCCGTCCAGAACGGAATTCAGGCAGGAAACAGCTAAAACTTTACAGCTTCTTTCCGACCAGGAGGCTCCGTCCCTGGGAACGGACGCCTACCGGCTCACGGTCACCCCGCAGGGGGCGCACCTTGCTTCCGGAGGAAGGGAAGGCAGAATTTACGGGCTGGCAACCCTCCGCCAGCTCCGGGACCAGCTGGCGGGACAGCCGGAGGGCATTCCCTGCGGCGTCATCACGGACAAGCCGCGCTATCCGTGGCGCGGCCTCATGGTGGATCCCGCGCGGCATTTCATCCCCGCGGCCGATCTGAAAAAATTTGTGGATATGATGGCCTACTACAAATTTAACAGGCTGCACCTGCATCTGACGGACAACCAGGGCTGGAGGCTGCCCGTGCCCGGCTACCCCAAATTGAAAAGCGTCGCATCCAGGCGGGAGGAAAGCTTCGGAGACGGAATCCCCCACGAAGGGATGTACACCAAACAGGAACTGAAGGAACTGGTGGCGTACTGCGCAGCGCGCGGCATTGATGTCATCCCTGAAATAGACATGCCGGGCCACAACCAGGCGCTTCATGCCGCCTACCCGGAATTTTTCTGCTTCCCCAAACCGGACATGAACGTGCGGACGACAGCGGGAAACAGCAAGGAACTGGTCTGTCCCCAGAAGCCGGAAGTCTGGAAATTTTATGCCGCCGTCTTTAATGAACTCAAGGATATCTTCCCGTCCGGCATCGTTCATCTGGGCGGGGACGAGGCCCCCACGGAACTCTGGGAAAAATGCCCTCTGTGCCGGGAAGCCCGGACCAGGGCAGCCATGAAAGACGAACAGGAACAGATGAAAGCCTTTTTTGCGAAAACGGCAGCTCTGCTTGCCAAAAACGGGCAAACGCCGCAATTCTGGTATGAGGGGAACGCCGGCATTTACCATCCGGGGGAAACGGTTTACGCATGGCGGCAAGGCCAGGCCCTCCAGTCCATTGAGAAGACGAAAAAGGCGGGATTGAACCTGATTATGGCCTCCAGCGAATACTGTTACCTGGATTTTCCCCAGATTCAGGGGCAGCGCAACTGGGGATGGATGAAAACCACCACCCTGCAAAAATGTTATGACCTGGATCCCGCTTTTGGAAAACCGGAGAAAGAGGCAGGCCATATCCGGGGCGTGCATGCCCCCGTATGGGCGGAACGCCTGCCGGACTTGAACCACTTGCTTTACCGCGCCTATCCCCGCGCCTGCGCCATTGCGGAAGCCGGCTGGTCACCGATGGGCGTGCGCTCCTGGGAAAACTTCCGGCGCAAGCTGGCCGACCACCGTCAATTCATCCTCAAACGCTTCAATTATGATATGGAGCGCACTCAGGGGAATGAACCGGCCTTCCGCTGGGAAAACAACAAGTAATTTCACCGTTTTTCCTTATCACGCATCCCTTACCATGGTAGAATCTTTTCCGAAACAGTTCTTCATGATGTTTAAACTGCCCCTCATCCTGGCCTGCGCCATTTTTTCCGCCCACATGGCATGTGCCGCCGCAGCGGACAAATACAGCGTTATCCCTGAACCGGAAAAAACGGAGCTGCAGCACAACAGTACCAGAACCTTGAAACTTCTTTCCGACCAGGAAGTTCCGACCCTGGGAACGGACGCCTACCGGCTCACAGTCACCCCGCAGGGGGCGCACCTTGCTTCCGGAGGAAGGGAAGGCAGAATTTACGGGCTGGCAACCCTCCGCCAGCTCCGGGACCAGCTGGCGGGACAGCCGGAGGGCATCCCCTGCGGCGTCATCACGGACAAGCCGCGCTATCCGTGGCGCGGCCTCATGGTAGATCCCGCACGCTTTTTCATCCCCACGGCCGATCTGAAAAAATTTGTGGATATGATGGCTTACTACAAATTCAACAAGCTCCAGATCCACTTGACGGACGACCAGGGGTGGCGTCTTCCGGTGCCCGGCTACCCCAAACTCAAAAGCATCTCCTCCAAACGGAAAGAAAGCATGCGCAACGGAATTCCCCATGAAGGGATGTACACCAAACAGGAACTGAAGGAGCTGGTGGCGTACTGCGCAGCACGCGGCATTGAGGTCATCCCTGAAATAGACGTGCCGGGGCACAACCAAGCCCTGGCGGCAGCCTACCCGGAATTCTTCTGCTTCCCGAACCCGGATACGAAAGTGAAGACCGATGAAGGCGTCACCCTCCACCTCATTTGCCCGCACAAACCGGAAGTCTGGAAATTTTATGCCGCTGTTTTCAAGGAACTCAAAGATATTTTCCCGTCCGGCATCGTCCATCTGGGCGGCGATGAAGCACCCCTGGAAAAAACCTGGGCCAAATGCCCCCTCAGCATCCAGTACCGGGAGCAAAAAGGCATGAAGGACGTCCACGAGGAATTGAAGGAATTCATCAAAAAAATGTCCTCCATGCTGGCTGGTCACGGCAAGCGCATCCAACTATGGTATGAAAAACCGTGGGCCAGGACCAACATCTACAACAAAGGAGACACCGTCTTCACCTGGCGCATGGGACTGACACCGTCCACCATCACGGAGACGAAAAAGCAGGGGCTCTCCCTGATCATTGCTGCCGGGGAACACTGCTACCTGGACTATCCGCAACTTCCAGGGCAAAGCAACCGGAGATGGATGCCCACCACCACGCTGGAGCAAAGCTACAGGCTGGACCCCGCCTACGGCAGACCAGAAAAGGAAACAAACCATATCACCGGCGTTCAGGGCACCGTGTGGGGAGAACATCTCCCTACCCTGAACCACATTCTCTACCGCGCCTATCCGCGTGCCTGCGCCATTGCGGAAGCCGGCTGGTCACCAATGAGCGTGCGCTCCTGGGAAAACTTCCGGCGCAGACTGGCCGACCACCGTCAATTCATCCTCAAACGCTTCAATTATGATATGGAGCGCACCAAAGAAAACGAACCGCCTTTCAAATAATCCGCACTCTCTTTCCCATGAGCAACATCAAATTTGCACGTCCGCACCGCCCTTCCGTAGAAGAACTGGCCCAGGGAGTACTGGCCGGAAACCGCGCCCTGCTGGGAAGGGCCATTACACTGATAGAAAGCAATGCCGTCCGGGACCAGGAATCTTCCCGCGCCCTCATCTCCAGGCTCCTTCCCCATTCGGGCAATGCCGTCCGCATCGGCATTACGGGCGTTCCGGGCGCCGGGAAATCCTCTTTCATTGAAGCCTTCGGCACTTACCTATGCAAAAAAGGGTTCAAGGTGGCTGTGCTGGCTATTGACCCGTCTTCTTCAGTCTCCCGAGGTTCCATTATGGGAGACAAAACACGCATGGAGGAACTCTCCGGAGAGGAAAACGCCTTCATCCGCCCTTCCCCCTCCGGCGGCTCTTTGGGCGGCGTAGCCCGGAAAACGCGTGAAACCATGATTGCATGCGAAGCCGCGGGCTTTGACATTATTCTCATTGAAACCGTGGGGGTCGGCCAGTCGGAAACTACGGTACGCTCCATGGTGGACATTTTCATGCTCCTGCTCATCACCGGAGCCGGGGACGATCTCCAGGGCATCAAGCGGGGCATCATGGAACTGGCGGATATCCTGGTAGTTACCAAGGATGACGGCGACAACCGCCAGCGCGCCGCAGCCCACTGCCAGGAACTGAAAATGGTACTCCACTACCTGCAAAGCCCCACTCCCGGCTGGACGCCCTCCGTCCTCACCTGTTCCTCCCTGGAGGGACGCGGCCTGGACACCATTGAAGAGACGCTCTTCCGCTTCCGGGACAGCATGAAGGAATCCGGATTCTGGTACAGCCGCCGCCGGAGCCAGTCCCTTTCATGGGTCCAGTCCCTGGTGCATGAAGCCCTGCTCACCGCCTTTGAACAGCACCCCGCCGTAGCGTCCCGCATGCCCATTCTGGAAAACATGGTGGCGGGGGACAAAATGGACCCCGTTTCCGCCGCACATGACCTGCTGAGCCACTTCACTTATCCCGCGCCCGGACATTAAAGAAATCTTCCAGGACCCTGGCGTAAACTTTCTTTTTAAACTCCGGCAGCCACTCCAGCTTAAATTCGGCTGGGGCTATCCACTTGTAATCGCAAAACTCCCGGTCATCCAGGACGGGTTCCGGAGCATCCGCATGCAGCCGGCACAGGAAATACTCCTGCGCCTGCCCAACAAAAGGCTGCCGCCGCTTTTCACGAACATACTCCAGCACCTCCGGCGGATAATCGTAACGATACCCCTTCCGGGATTCCACAATATCATACTGGGACGGCAAAAACCCCACTTCCTCCCCAATCTCGCGCCGCACGGCTTCCAAAGCCGTTTCCCCCGGGTCAATTCCGCCCTGGGGAAACTGCCAGGCCCCTTTCTGCCCGGAACGCTCGCAAATCAACAATTTCCCGTCCTGCCGGACCATCATCCCCGCAACATTCGGACGATACAATCTTTCCATGCCCTGTTCATTAACATACCCTTTTCCGCATTTCCAGCCATGTTCTTTCCATAAACCCGTTAAAAACGGGCAAAAAAATCCTTTTACAGATTTTTCCCCCCTACTTCAAGGCACTCCGAATATCAACCGCCTTCCACCAGAAGAATAAGCGGTATAAAAAAACGAAAAACTTCCCGTTTGCGGCGGGAATTCCGGCCAATCAGCTAAAAACTTTAGTAATCAGATATTAACATACTGCCATTTTTCGAACATTGTTCTTTATTGGCAAGTCTATTGTTCCTGCAAAGTAAAATATGGGAACCGGCCTTCCTTTTACTTTTCACGCGTTCCGTTAATGAAACTCCGATCATGAAAACAAAAATGAACTATTTGACAGCCACGCTTCTGGCAATATTTGCATGGGGCGGTACAGGCGTCGGTATGGCAAAACAATCCAAAAAGGCGCTAAGGCATCCCGTTGAAGACAACAAAAAATCTCCCGGAGTTTACGATGCGAATCAAAATGACCGTCAAGGCACTCAAGATGCGGAACAAGGCCCCGGGGACAAACCGGGTACGTGGAGCATTTCCCGTCCCAATGCCAAAAACGCGCTGTCTGAAGTCACAAAAGGAATTTACCAGATTCACGGCGGAGGTTTTCCGAACATAACTATTATTGAAGGACGGGAAGGCATCATGATTATTGCCCCTTTCGTCCCGAAAGGAACCATGGCCGAGAGTCTTGACCTCTATTACCGGAAGGCGGGAAAACGGCCGATCAAGGCTGTTGTAGATGCACATCCACATACCAACTATTTTGCCAGTACCAAAAGAACGGCATCCGGGCTGGACATAGACGGCATAGAAATGGAATTCATGGCGGTTCCCGGAATGGGGGCCTCTTCTGCCGCACTGATGTATTTTCCCCAATTCAAGGCGCTTTTTTATGGAGAGGACACGGCAAGTGCCATACATGATATCTGCACTCTGGGAGTATCCAGAATAAGGGACGCAAAAAACAGGTGGAAAGCCCTTGATCAAGCCATTCAGCGTTATGAAGACAAAATAGAGATTTTATTCTCACAACACCATTGGCCCAGAATAGGAAAAGACAATATCAAACGGTTCCTGGCCAGGGAATGCCGCAACTGTAAATACATGCATGACCGGATATTGAACCTGGTTAGCAAAGGGTATTCTCCCGCAGAAATTTAGGGAATAATCAATCCGATTCCGGAAAGCGGCAGAATCAGGAATAGCCCTCCGGAAATCACCGGGCAAAAGGACTATCGTCAAGACGCCAGGACATTAAGGCACGTTATGTCTGCCCATCTAAAAAGAGGAAACATAAGGAATCTGGTAAAAAATATGTGGAAACAATTCGGTTATCAAACGGAATCCGCATTCCGGAACGATGAACTTCTCGTCAATGCCGGAGAACCGGGAATCGGGCTGCTTAAAAACTCCCGCGAACTCACGTTGACGGACACTTTATATGCCCTGACTCCGGAACTGCTGTTCGACTATTTGGGCGTCAGCCTGAATAGTGAGAAATCCAAAGGGAAAAAACTGGCTTTCAACTGGATTGCCCAAAACGGAAGATCATACGGCTTCTGGATTGAAAACGAAGTGCTGATGTACCGCGAAGGAAAACTGGTCAAACATCCCGACGCAGTCATCACCGGAGACAGGCTCCACTTCGCCCTGGTCGCCATGCGGGCAATGCCCTTAAAGACAGCTCTGGACAAAGGCATGATTAAAATTGAAGGCAATACGGATAAATTCAGGGAATTGCTCGGATGCATGGATAAGTTCCATGGAAATTTCCATGCCATAACACCCTGATCCCATTACCTTTTTACGTACGTTTCAGGTTTTTCATCCGGAAACAGGAGTATTGGCATTTCTTATCAACATCATGAACTGTGCCAGTAAATATTATTCAGACAGTCATGTATTCCGGCGCAAGGGAGCAACTGAAAAAAGGGATGACATTTATCCATGGACAGACATGTTCTCCCCGCAAACATTCAACGATTTTTCCTTCCCATACAGTAAGAGCTGATATTAAAATAGAAAACATGAAACGATTCTTCCTTCCTGTTTTAGCTCTATTTGTTTGTGCAGCCGCACCTCTTTCCGCCCAGTCCAAGAAAGGAGCCGCCGTCCCGTCCACGGATGACTACAACCAGAGCCAGTTCTGGATAGGCAATTTTCCGGAGGGGCAGTATGTGGTGCATCTCAGCCGGATTGTAGCGGTGGCGCAGCACAGGTATATTCTGGACAATGCCTGCATGGTGTATGAAGTAACGCTGATTACCCTGGGGAATACGCCCACCAAGTTTTATTATCTGGAAACGCTGGGTCAAAATTCCGGTATCAACGCCATCAGGAATGTGACTGACCGTGCGAAGGAGCTTGGGGCCGGCGCCGTCAACCGGGCAACGGGAGGCAGCATTGACCCGGATACAACCGTCGCAAAAGCTTACCCGAATACGAATACCGTGGAATTCCGTGTAGCTACCCTGGAACAGCTCAACAAAATGTATGCTTCCCTTCTCAAGGCGTGGCAGGACGGGAAAGGGAGGACGTTCAGGCCCTGACGGCTTGAATCAGTGATTAGAGAACAGCGCCGGGCGGTCAGATTTCAATCCGCGGGCTGCAAGTACGGTTTTTACGCTCATCTCTCATCACTGCTAAATGTATTTCCTCTCCATCATGTGGGCCTTCAAAGGGTCCGCAGAAAAGAGGTGGGTGAGGCCGATCGCCAGAGCGTCGGCGGCATCGGATTCCGGCGTTTCCCGGAGTTCCAAAAGAGCCCGCACCATGAAGGCGACCTGCGTTTTTTGAGCGGCCCCGCGCCCTACGACGGAGAGCTTCACGCTTTTGGGGGAATATTCCATAATACGCAGCCCGGCTTCCGCCGCGGCAATGACCACGGCCGCCTTGGCCGCACCCATCGTGATGGCCGTCTGATGAGACTGGACATAGATGATGCGCTCCACCGCCATTTCATCCGGGTTCCATTTGTCAATGAGATTGCCCAAATGCTGCTTGATGGCAAGCAGGCAGCCGGACTGGGACACGCTCCGGGGAATGGATAGCGTTCCATAGTCCAGGGCGCGCGCGCGCCGGTAATCTCCCTCCACCACGGCATAACCCGTGTTGCGGATGGCCGGGTCTATGGCAAGAATGCGCATGGGATGATCTTCATTCCATCAGAGAGAAACATCACGTTTCCCCCCCTCCTTAGCGCCTGCGGCGCTTGGGACCTGCGGATTTGGGCTTGCGGACGGATTTGACGGGCTTGTCTTCCAACAGGGCGGTGTACGTGTAGTTGAACCCGTCCAGTTTTTTGCGTTCAATGGGTTTCCCAATGAAATTTTCCACAGCCGCAGCAAAGTCCAGCTCATCCGCCGTCATGATCGTGAACGCATCCCCGGAAGCTTCCGCGCGGCCGGTACGGCCGATGCGGTGCACATAGTCTTCCGCGTTTTCCGGAACGCGGTAGTTGATGACGTGGGTCACACCGCTGATGTCAATGCCGCGCGCCGCCACATCCGTAGCCACCAGAATATCATATTTTCCGCTCTTGAATCCCTTAAGCGCCTCCATGCGTTCCTTCTGGGGAATGTCGGAGTGCATGACGGCCACCTCCCCGCGGTAGCCATGATGCTTGAGCATGCCGCATACCGCGTCCGCCTCCTTGCGGGTGCGGGTGAAAATCATGACGGAACGGAAGTCCGTCCCCTTGAGCAGGGCCAACAGCAGTTCATCCCGCTGGTCCAGAGCTACCGGATAAAAGGCATGGCTGATGGTGGCGGCCACTTCACGCCGGGCGATGGTAACTTCCGCAGGGTCCGTCAGGCACCATTTGGCAAATCCCGCGATGACCGGAGGCATGGTGGCGGAGAAGAAGAGGGTTTGCCTTCCTTCCCACGGACAAAGGTTGACGATTTTACGGACAATGGGCAGGAACCCCATGTCCAGCATTCGGTCCACTTCATCCAGAACCAGGGCCTTGACTTCTCCGAAGCGCATGGTGCAGCGGTAGAAGTGGTCCACCAGCCGGCCGGGAGTGGCCACAACGATGTCCGCCCCTTTTTTCAGCTCTTCCGTCTGCTTTCCGTACCCCACGCCGCCATACAGCAACGCTACTTTCAACCCGGTGAATTCACCGTATTCGGCAAAGGATTCCGCCACCTGGTCGGCCAGTTCCCTGGTGGGTTCCAGCACCAGTATCTGAGGTTTGCCGATGGGCTGAATCCTTGTCAGCAGCGGGAGGGCGAAAGCAGCGGTTTTCCCCGTCCCCGTCTGGGAGGCCCCAATGAGGTCCCTGCCTTCCAGAATGATGGGAATGGCCTGCTCCTGAATGGGGGTGGGATGTTCATAACCGCATTTCTCCACCGCCTTCAAGACGGGTTCCGATAAACCTAATTCTGAAAATAACATTGATCTTGTATGCTTGCTAAAGAGTAGAACACGATTCCGTACAGCGGCGCGGGAATCGCGGTCAGGAGATGAACGGATTGGTCAGCAGTTCGTTTTTCACGTTGGTATATGGACCGTGGCCCGGGAAAATCATGGTCGTGGCGGGCTGGTTGAGCACTTTCTTTTCAATGCCCTGTTTCAGCAGGCGCAGGTTTCCTCCCGGGAGATCCGTCCGCCCGATGGAGCCGGCAAAAATGACGTCACCTGTGAACATGATTCCTTCATCCGGCAAATCGTAAACAATGCTGTCCGGAGAATGGCCGGGCACCTGGTGGAGATGCCACAACAGGCCGCCCCAATTCGCCGTGTGAATGTCCGGAGTAAGTATTTCATCCACCACAAACGGCTGAACATTGAGGGGAAGCCCCCAGGCGTCGCGGGCCATTTTTTCCAGCGTCAGGCTTTCATTGTAAGGTTGCCCGGCATGAATGCGGCAGTCGAAAATCTGTCGCATGCGGCAGGCATCCTCCACATGGTCAAAATGCTGGTGGGTGATGAGAAGATCCGTGATGATGATATCGGGCTTTTTGGAATAAATCCAGTCCGCGAAGCCGGACGGAGCGTCCACCGCCACGTAAGCGTTATCCCTCGTCTTAAAGAGGTAACCATTACAGGAAGCAACTCCACCCGTATAAACGCGAATCCGATCCATGGGCAGGGATTGTAGTGAGATCGCCCGGAATATCCAGTATAAAGACGGTTCCCTTAAATAGCTTTCTGTCATCTTCCCCTGGAAAAGCCCCTTATATCAGTCTCCAGGGAATGGTGCATCCGGCATCCATCGGCACCACTTTCTGTCCATGCCCTTCATAAGCGTCCGGCACCAGCATTTCACGCCGCTGCAGACGGACCGTCCTGGCAGGCGGATTCAACCCGTACAAAGCGCAGGCATGACCGGAAACAAAGCCCTGCAACCGGTCCAGGGCTCCGTGTTCGTCAAACAGGGCCGCCAGACGAGGAAGAGCGATGGGGGCGGTAAATACGCCGGCGGCGCATCCGCACGCTTCCTTGGCATGGATGGGATGGGGGGCGGAGTCACTGCCGAACATGAGGCGGGGATGCCCGGAAAGGGCAGCCTGCAACAGGGCTTCCCGGTCTTCCGGCCTTTTGGCGATCGGCTTGCAGAACAGATGCGGCCTCAGCATGCCACCGGCCACATCGTCCAAAGTAATGAGAAGATGCTGGAGGGTTACCGTGGCGGCCAGGTTTTCAAATTCGTCCAGCAGCTGCACGGCGGCGGCCGTGGTAATATGTTCCATGCAGATAGTCAGCCGGGGGAAGCGCGTGGCCAAATCACGGTAAACATCCAGGAATTCGGCCTCCCGGTCCATCACGAAGCCGTGGCTTTCGCCATGCACCAGCAAAGGAATATCCATTTCCTGCATGATGGACAGGGTAGCTTCCGCATCTTTCATGGCCTTCACGCCGCCTTCGCTGTTCGTGGTGGCTCCTGCCGGGTACAGCTTGATGCCGAACACCAGTTCCTTGAGCCGGGACAATTCCTTTTCTGAATAGGAGCGGAAAAATGCCGTCATGTACGGCTGGAATACATCGTCTCCGCAAGCGTCCAGCACCCGCTGCCGGTAAGCCTGCACCGCACCCGCATCAGCCACCGGAGGCACCAGGTTGGGCATGATGACCGCCCCGGCAAAAGAGGCGGAACTTAACGGAGCGACCAGCTTCATCATATCGCCGTCCCTCAGGTGAAGATGCATGTCCAACGGGGAGTGCAGTTCCAGAATCATGCCGACATCATGAGGGAAGATTGCGCCCAAATCAAGCACGCTCCCCTGCCCTGCAGGAAAGCAATTCTCCGACGGTAAGGGAAAACGGGCATTTTCCCGCAAACCGGAAGGGATGCGGTACGCTTTGCTGCTGTTGCTACAAAGCAAAATCGCCGGGAAACGAATCGTAAAAGCAAATTCTGTCCCAATGCCTCAGAAAAACGCTGTTCTCCCGGACGGCTTTCTTGAAACAGCAGACGGAATGCAGGAACAGTAAAAGTCCGAATGCAAAAAAGCCGCCCGGAGGCGGCTGTTTTTCCTGAACAAGGTGGCGAAGCGGACGGGGCTCGAACCCGCGACCTCCAGCGTGACAGGCTGGCGCTCTAACCGAACTGAGCTACCGCTCCATAACCTTGGATGCCGTCCCTGCCTTGCAGCGGGGACGTGGAGGCTTATACACGCCTTTATACCCCGGTGACAAGAAAAAAAGACTTTTTTTGCAACTTCTGCAACCGTCGGCGGTTTGTACGGTGAAGAAACCGTAACTTTTCAGTTACCCGATTTATTTCAATACAGCAATAACTTCTCAACTTTATTTGTTTTAGTTTGACAACAATTAACCGGTTTTGACATAACACCCTCATGCTTCAGACTGCCGCGGATATCACAGCCTCCGTTCACAAATTCGAGACGATCCTTCACCAGTTCAAAAGGGATAACCTGAATGAGGTGGACCAGAGCCATTACCAGAAAATCATGGGGCTTTCCGTCCGGCAGATGAACGCCCTGGGTGCCCTGAACCACCTGATGACCAACCGCCAGGAAGGCATTCCCCTGAAAGAGCTTGCCCATTATCTCCGCATGAGCATTCCCTCCACCTCCCTGCTGGTGGACAGCATGGTGAAGAAAGGCCTGTTCGACCGCAAGGAGAATCCCCGCGACAGGCGTTCCCTGTGCATCCGCCTTTCCGAGGAAGGCGAATCCAGGTTCCAGATGCTTTTCAACGGCATGAAGGAAAAACTGGATACCCTGTTCAGCACTCTGTCGCAAGAGGACAAGGAGAATTTCTGCCGTATTGTGGATACCCTTTACAACCACGTTTACAGTAAATAATACCATATGAAAAAACACACGCATCATCGGAAGGCGCCCCTCCGCCTGCTGGCCGGTTCTGGCCTGCTTTTTTCCCTGTTTGTTCCGGGTTATTCCCAAGGAACGCCGGGAGGGGCTGCAGCCAAACCCAGTACCGTACTCGTCCAGAAAGCCGCCGCTATTGACAGCGCGGTGAACAAGAAGTACATCGGCCAGGTGGAAGCCATTGACCGGGTGACTGTGCAACCCCGCGTCTCCGGCAACATCGTAGCCACCCGTTTCCGGGAAGGAAAGGTCGTGAAGAAGGGGGATCTCCTGTTCGAAATTGAGGATACGCGCTACAGGGCGGCTGTGGAGGAAGCGGTAGCCAAAAAGGCCCAGCTTGAAGCCAAACTGCTTTACGCAAAAAATAGTTTTGAACGCTATAACAGGTTGCTGGCCTCCAAATCCGTCTCCATGGACACGGTGGAAAACGCCAAGAGCACCATGCATGCCCTGGAAGCGGAAATCCAGTCCGCAAACGCCGCCATTACGGTAGCGAAGGACGATCTTAACTATACCAGGCTCACGGCTCCCATCACGGGCCGCACAGGCCGCGTCACCTTTTCCACGGGCAATTACATCACCCCCACCTCCGGTTCCCTGGTGACCATTACAGGCATCGATGAAGTGTACGTGAAGTTCCCTATCAGCGAACGCGATTTCCTTTCCCTGTTCGGCACCCAGGAAAATATGAAGAAAGACGCCCTTGTGTCCGTCAACCTCGCCAACGGCAAGGCATACGACCAGCCGGGCAGGATTTTCATGACGGACAATACCGTCCAGACGACCACGGACACCCTGAATGTCTGGGCAAAATTCCCCAATCCGGAAGACGTGCTGACGCCCGGCGGCGTAGTCACGGTTAATCTTTCCAAGAAAAACGTGGACCGCTTCCCGGCTGCCAACATTTCCTCCGTGATGCACGATGCCTACAAGAGCTACGTTTACATCGTCAACGACCAGGGCGTCGTGGAACGCCGGGACGTTACGCTGGGCAACACGGTCAATAATGAACAGTGTTTCAGTTCCGGAGTCAAGGAAGGGGAAGTCGTCATCATCGACGGCATGCACAAGGTGCGTCCCGGCGCCAAGGTGAATCCGGTATATTCCGTTCAAAACTGAGCTACCCATGATTGCGGACCTGTTTATCAAACGCCCCAAATTCGCCATCGTCATCGCCATCCTGATGATGCTGGCTGGCGGCATCTGCCTGAACCAGCTCCCCATTGCGGAGTATCCGGAAATCGCGCCCACCAGCATCAACGTGCAGGCCACCTATACGGGTGCCAGCGCCCAGGTGGTGATGGAAACGCTGGCCTCCCCCATTGAGGAAGAACTCAACGGGTTGGAAAACCTGCTCTATTTCTCCTCCAAGTCAGATAACACCGGCGGGTATTCCCTGTCCCTGACGTTCAAGAGCGGCACGAATTCGGACATCAACATGGTGAACGTTCAGAACGCCTTGAAACGGGTGGAATACAAACTTCCCAAGGAGGTGACGGACCAGGGCATCAAGATCAAGAAACGCTCCTCTGACATCCTGGGATTCTTCGCTTTCCGGTCCACCAGCATGAGTTCCCTGGAGCTGAACAACTTCGTCAAGACCAGGGTGAAGGATGAGGTTGCCCGCGTACCGGGAATCTCTGCCGTCAACCTGATGCCGGAAAAGAATTACAGCATGCGCATCTGGCTGGACGCCCTGCGCATGTCCGCCCTGAATATCACGCCGGATGACGTTTCCAACGCCATCAAGGCGCAGAACGTTCAGGCCGCGGCCGGCTCCATCGGCTCGGAAGGGGAAAACAACTTCATCCAATACAAGGTGAACGTCACCGGACGACTGCAGACCGTGGAGGAATTCAGCAAGATTATCGTCCGCACGGGCCAGGATGGCCACGTTACCCGGCTGGACGACATTGCCCGCATTGAGCTGGGCGCGGAAACCTACACGGGCAGCAGCCGCAACAATGGGGAAGACTCCGTGAACATGGCTGTGTACCGCCTGGATGACGCCAATGCCCTGGAAGCCATGAACGGCGTGAAAGACACTCTGGAGAAGCTGGAAAAACGTTTTCCGGAAGGTGTGAGCTACGTCGTGAGCTACGACCCCACGCAATACATTTCCGCCACCATGGCGGAAATCGTGGAAACGCTTGTCATCGCCCTGATTCTGGTGGTGGGCATCACGTACCTGTTCCTGCAGGACTGGCGTGCCACGCTCATTCCGGCGCTCGCCATTCCCGTCTCCCTGATAGGCACCTTCGCCATCCTGCTGCCCCTGGGCTTTTCCATCAATGTGCTGACCATGTTCGGCCTTATTCTGGTAATCGGGTCCCTGGTGGACGACGGCATCATCGTAGTGGAAAATACGATGCGCATTCTGGAGACGGAGGATCTCTCGCCGGAAGAAGCCACCAGGAAGAGCATGCACCAGATTACAGGCGCCATCATCGCCACCACGCTGGTGACGGTCGCCATTTACGTGCCCATCGCCTTCTTCGGCGGCATGGTGGGGAACATTTACATGCAATTCTCCGTAACCATGTGCGTGGCCCTCTGCCTTTCCGCCATCAATTCCCTGACGCTTAGCCCCGCGCTGTGCGTTCTGCTACTGAAAAGGAAGCAAAAGAAACAGAGCAGGTTCAGCCTCTTCCGCCCCTTCAATGTCTCTCTGGAATGGGCGCGCAAAAGCTATATCAAATGCGCCGGCATCATGGTGCGCCGCGCGTGGCTTACGCTGATTCTGCTGGCCGCTGTCCTGGTCGGCAACTGGAAACTGTTTGAGACCGTACCCAAATCCTTCCTTCCGCCGGAAGACAAGGGCACCGTTTTCTGTGATATCCAGCTGGCCCCTGGCGCCACGCTGGGCCGTACGGAACAGGCCATGCGCAGTGCGGAACAGAAGCTGATGAGCATCCCCGGCGTGCGCCAGGTTTCCTCCACTTCCGGATTCAGCTTCATGGGCGGCAACGGGGAAAACCTGGGCATGTGCATCGCCCAGCTTGACCCTTGGGACAAACGCAAGACGCCGGAGCTCTCCCTGGATTCCATCATGCAGAAAGCTTCCATCCTGTGTGATGAAATTCCGGCGGCCAAGGCCACCGTGTTCAGCCCGCCCGCCATCATGGGGCTGGGCCTGACGGGCGGCGTCTCCTTCATGCTCCAGGCCAGCGGGGAGGAAACTCCCAAAGACCTGGAACGAGTGACCAACGACCTGCTGGACAAAATCAACAAACTGCCGGGAACCATGTACGCCCGCAGCGCGTATGAGGCGAACACCCCCCAGCTTTTCCTGAACATCGACCGTGAAAAGGCGCAGAGCATGCACGTGCCCGTCAGCCGCATCTTCACGACGCTTCAAAGCAAGCTGGCCTCCATGTACATCAATGATTTCAACCTGATCGGCTACACGTTCAAGGTGAAGATGCAGTCCGCGGCAGAGGACCGCACCACCATCAATGACATCATGAACACCTACATTCAGAACGATCAGGGCCAGATGGTGCCTCTCAGCTCCGTAGCCACCCTGTCTTACATGGTGGGGCCGCGGCAAATATCCCGTTTCAACCAGCTCATGTCCGCAGAAGTGACCGCCCAGGCAAAACCCGGCGTCAGCAGCGGCGAGCTGATGAACCAGATTGAGGCTATTCCGCTGCCGGAAAATTACTCCATCACCTGGACGGACATGAGCTATCAGGAACGGCAGAACGATGGGAAAATCGTCCTGCTGATGGGTATGGCCCTGCTCTTCGGCTACCTGTTCCTGGTGGCGCAATATGAAAGCTGGACGGTTCCCATTTCCGTCATTGTCTCCGTCTCCGTCGCCCTGTTGGGCGCTTTGCTCGGCCTGATTATCTGCAACACGCCCCTGAGCATTTACGCTCAGCTCGGCCTGGTGATGCTGGTGGGCCTGGCCGGGAAAAACGCTATTCTGATGGTGGAGTTCTCCAAGATGGAGCGGGAGCGCGGCGTTCCCATCCAGGAAGCCGCCCTGGAAGGGGCCCGGCAGCGTTTCCGCGCCGTGATGATGACGGCCATTTCCTTCATCATCGGGGTATTCCCCATGGTCATCGCCTCCGGAGCGGGCGCGGCAAGCCGCAAAGCCATTGGCATCTCCACCTTCTACGGCATGATTCTCGCTACAGTGGTGGGCATTCTGTTCATTCCGGCCCTGTACGCCATGTTCCAGCGTTACCGCGAATGGGTGAAAGGCCTGTTTGCCAGAAAGGCGGAATAAATGTAAAGGAAAACTGCTCCATGAAGGACGGGGCGGCCCTGGCCGCCCCGTCTTTTTCTTTTTTATGCTTCAGCGCCTCCCGCGGAGTTACGGACAAGAGCGGCTATTTGACCTGCTCGTACAAATACAGGTCAAAATCTTCAAAATGTTCCTTCAGGACGACACGCTCCAGCCGGTTCTCAAATGGAGGAAGAAAAGTATCCGCCGGATATTCCCCCTTTACTTTGGAAACCCACATGCGGGACATGGCCGGCATCATCAGGGAAAAAATCTCCGCCCCCCCGATCACCATGATTTCCGGGTCCATCAATTCCAGACATTCCAACTCCCCTGCGGAATGAACCACCTGAACGTCTTCCGCCGTCCACGCCGGGTCACGGGTCAGCACGATGTTCTGCCTGCCGGGAAGAGGCCTGCCTATGCTCTCATACGTTTTCCGGCCCATCAGCACGGGGTGCCCCGTCGTAATGCGCTTGAACGTCTTGAGGTCGTCCGGCAAATGCCAGGGGAGCGCCCCCCGGTAACCAATGCCGCGGTCGGGAGCCATGGCGACCACTCCTGTATAAGTAACGGGTTGTGACATGATGGATTAAGGGATGAATGTTCTAAACGGAGATGGGAGCCTTGATGTGCGGCAGGGGATCATACCCCACGAGCTCAAAATCCTCATAATGGAATCCGTCAATGGTTTTTACCTCCGGATTGAGCTTCATGACCGGGAGAGGACGGGGCGTGCGGGAGAGTTGTTCCCTCGCCTGGTCCAGATGGTTCCGGTACAGGTGCAAATCCCCGAACGTATGGATGAATTCCCGGGCTTCATACCCGCATACCTGGGCGGTCATAAGCAACAGCAGCGCATAGGAAGCAATGTTGAAGGGAACCCCCAGAAAAAGATCCGCGCTGCGCTGGTAAAGCTGGAGGGAAAGGCCGTGCTTTTTTTCTCCCGGCTGGGCGGGAATCACGCAAAACTGGAACAGGGAATGGCACGGAGGGAGGGCCATGTCATCCACCAGGGCCACATTCCACGCACTGACGATGTGCCTCCGAGACCATGGATTGTGTTTCAGGCCGTCAACCAGTCTGGCAATCTGGTCAATGGGTTTGCCGTCGTTTCCCGGCCAGCAGCGCCACTGCGCGCCGTACACGGGCCCCAGATCCCCGTTTTCGTCGGCCCATTCATCCCAGATGCTGACGCCGTTGTCTTTCAAAAACTTGATATTGGTCTCCCCTTTCAGGAACCAGAGCAGCTCATAAATGATGGAGCGTAAATGAAGCTTCTTGGTGGTAAGGCATGGAAAACCGTCACGCAAATCATACCTGCTCTGCCGCCCGAACACGCCGATAGTGCCCGTTCCGGTACGGTCCTCCCGCCCCGCTCCATTGCTCAGGACATCCTCCAAAAGTGCCAAATACTGCTTCATTCCCTTAAATTACGCTTTTCTAATCCCTGGACCCGTGATAATACGAGCATGCGTCACCTTAGTATCATCTCCAGCTCCAAAAGCCAGCCTTTTCACTTCTCCCCGCCGTTTTCATCCCCCGCATCTTTTCCGGTTTTCCGTTCCATGATCATTCCTGAAGAGCCATATTTGGGATTTGCCGCCTTTTGCCACATTGCAGGCGCCTTCTGCCTGATTCCGGCCCTGCTCCATACGCGCACGCCTCAGGGAACAATCGCGTGGCTCATTTCCCTGCTGGCATTTCCATATATTGCCGTCCCCTTTTACCTGATCCTGGGACGCCGGAGATTCAGCGGATATGTGGAAACGCGCCGCCGCCAGACGGACCCCGAATCCGCATGGGGGGAACTGACGGATAAAATTACAAACTGCATGGTTCCGTATGCCGTACAGTCATCCGACACGGCGGGAAAAATCATGCACACGCTTTCCAATATCGTGCGGCTGCCCGTCTGCCGCGGCAATTCCTGCCGCCTGCTTATTGACGCGGCCAACGCTTTCCCGCGCATCTACGACGCCATCAAGAACGCAGAGCATTACATCCTGATTGAATTCTTCATCATCAAAAACGACTCCGTGGGGCAGAACCTGAAGGCTCTGCTGATTGAACGGGCCAGGGCCGGCATCCGCATTTACATGCTGTATGATGAAATCGGCTCCCACAAGCTCCCCCCCGGTTACATTTCCGCCCTGCGGAAAGCAGGAGTGAACATTGAACCTTTCAACGGGAAGCGCCATTTCCTGAGCAACATCCTGCGGCTGAACTTCCGCAACCACCGGAAACTGGTGGTGGTGGACGGTTCCACCGCCTTCATCGGAGGCATGAATATAGGCAGGGAATACCTGGGCAAGGGCGCTCTGGGCTACTGGCGCGACACGTTTGTCCAGCTTGAAGGCCCCTCCGTCCAGCAAACGCAAATCAGTTTTCTGGAAGACTGGAACTGGGCCATGCTGAAATGCGGCCCCTCCTCCCTTCCCCGCCTCCGCTGGGAAATCACGCCCCAGCCGGAAGATGAAACCCTGCTCATCCTGCCCTCCGGCCCCGCAGACGTCATTCCCGCCTGGAAAACCGCGCTCATCGCCCTGGCGAACAGCGCCACCCGGAGGCTCTGGATATCCACCCCCTACTTCGTCCCGGACGAGGGAGTCATGGCCGCCCTGCAGGCGGCGGCCCTGCGGAACGTGGATGTGCGCATCCTGCGTCCGGAGCGGGCGGACCATATTCTGGTGAAACTGTCCTCCTTTACTTTCCTTCGGGACCTGGACACATACGGCATCCAGCTCTGGGCCTATCAAAAGGGGTTCCTGCATCAGAAAGTAGTTCTGATGGACGATGATATAGCCACCGTGGGAACCGCCAATCTGGACAACCGTTCCCTGGCCCTGAACTTTGAAATCACCGCCGTTATCCATTCCCCCTCTGCCTGCGCGAAGGTAAAAGCCATGCTGGAGCAGGATTTTTCCTCATCCAAGAGGGAATCCCTGGCGGATTACAATAACAAATCCCTGGGCTTCAAAATGCTCTGCAACCTGGCGCGACTGACGGCCCCCGTCCAGTAGTTCTTCCGGCGAATCCGCTGTTGTATGCTTGACCTGCAAGGGAGGCTGTGAGAAAATCATCCTCCAGAAGCCACCTCTTCAATTTTTAACAACAGTTAACTAAATAATGAATCCTGTTACATTCAATTGCACCGTTCTGCGCGACGGGCATCAATCCCTGGCGGCAACCCGCATGAAGACGGCAGACATGCTGCCCATCGCCCCCATTCTGGACTCCATGGGCTTCAGCGCCCTGGAAACCTGGGGCGGCGCCACCATCGACGCCGGGCTGCGCTTCTTGAAAGAATGGCCTTTCGACCGGCTGGACGCCCTGAAAAAAGCGGCCCCCAAGACGCCGCACATGATGCTGCTGCGCGGCCAGAATATCGTGGGCTACACCAACTATGCGGACGACGTGGTGGAAGCCTTTGTCGCCATGAGCGCCAAGCACGGCATGAACATCTTCCGCATTTTCGACTGCGTGAACGACCCGCGCAACATGGAAACCTCCATCCGCGCCGCCAAGAAAGCCGGAGCTCAGGCCCACGGCACCATCTGCTACACGACTTCTCCCGTGCACACCACGCAGACTTTTGTGGACATGGGGCGGGAACTCGCGGATATGGGAGCGGACGCCATCGTCATCAAGGATATGGCCGGCCTCATTCCTCCGTATGTCACCCAGGAACTGGTCAGCGCCCTGAAGAAAGACCTGAACATCCCCGTTTGGATCCACACGCATGACACTGCCGGCCTCGGCGCCTCCACCTACCTCAGCGCCATTGACGCCGGAGTGGACGCGTGCGATGTCTCCATCTCCCCCTTCGCCAACGGCACGGGCCAGCCGGACTGCCTGCGCATGCTTGCCCTGCTGAACGGCAATCCCCGCAAGCCGGATTACGACGCGGACAAGCTCATTGAAGTTTCCGAAATGCTCAAACCCGTCTATGAAGGTCTGGGCAAATTCGCCTCCCACCGCAACGAAGTGGTGGACTCCGACACGCTCCGCTATCAAGTGCCCGGCGGCATGCTTTCCAACTTCCGCACCCAGCTCAAGGAACAGGGTATGGAAGACAAATTTGAGGAAGTATTCGCGGAAATCCCGGTAGTCCGCAAGGCCCTGGGCTGGATTCCGCTGGTGACCCCCACCTCCCAAATCGTAGGCGTGCAGGCGATGCTGAACGTCAAGTTCGGCCGTTGGAAGAACATCACCCCCCAGGCGGCGGACATTGCCCTGGGCTACTACGGCCGCACCTCGGCTCCCGTGGACCCGGAAGTGCAGAAACTCTGCGCGGAAAAGATGGGCAAGGACCCGATCACCTGCCGTCCGGCGGACCTGATCAAGCCCGGCATGGAAGACCTGCGCAAGAAGCTTGCGGAAAAGGGGCTCCCCACGGACGACGAACACTGCGTCATCTACGCCATGTTCCCGCAGCAGGTGGAAGACTTCTACAAAAAGCCGGAACCTAAGGAAGAAGCCCCCGTACAGGTAAACACCGCTCCTGCCGCAACGCCTGCGTCTGCCGCGCCGTCCATGACCGTCATTGACAACGGAATCACCGCCCGGGTAAGCGGCCCTTCCGGTTCCCGTGACCTGACCATCATCATCAACGGCCAGTCCCACTCCGTGAAAGTGGAACGCATCGGCTAAAATCTCCGAAGCATCTGCTCAAACCGTTTGCGGGCGGTTCCCTTCATGGAGGGGACCGCCCGCTTTGCATGAACGTCCCTGCTTCTCATTCAACCTCTCTGTTTTCCCGAGAAGGAGGGCTTACGCCGCCAGCCAGAAGGCACGGGCATCCTGCCTTTTGATTTCATCCATATTCAGATATCTGGTTTTCAATAAATGGGCGTTTTGGTGCCCCATCTCCCATTGCAATCCGGCATAATCCCGGAATTCCAGCGCGTGGTAACTGGCAAACGTGTGCCTTAATACATCCTGCACCCATGGCCGGCAGTTATTCCAGCCGGCGCGGGTACGCACCAGCCGCCACTTGCGTTCCCATCCTGCCGGGCACAATGGTTCTTCCCCAGAATGATGCCGGAAAGCCCGCAAATACCGCAACGCTGCCGGCCGAAGGGTCACCCGCCGCGCCCCTCCCGTCTTGGAATGCCGTGCCGGAATGAGCGCCGCTTTTTCTTCCAGCCTGATATGCCGGAATTGGAGCCTTCTGACCTCCTGCGGACGCACTCCGGCATACAGCATCAGCGCAGCTGCCGGCAGACACTCGCCACCGCACACCTCCTGTGCTGCCGTCATCAGCCTCCGGCACTCCTCCGGCGTCAGCACAGGCACCCTTCTTTCCTTCACATGCGGACACGGCGTCTCCGCTGCCGGGTTCTTCCCCGCCCATCCCCTGCGGCAGGCAAAAGCACATATTCCGTGTAGGATGATGCGCGCCTTGCGCCGTCCGCTGGCCGTCGGGAATATATTCAGGATGCGCTGGCAATCTTCCCGCCTCAGGCTCCGCATCATCTTATGTCTCAGGTCCGGCCACGCCTTCACCATCCGCGCCGTAACGTACCGGATTTCTTCCAGCGTGCGTCGCCGCCGATGCGCCCGGGCTTTCAGGGACTCCGCCACGCAAACGGAAAAACTGACCGTCTTTTTCATCGCTTTCCATTCCTTAATCCCCAGCTCCACGCATTGCAGCCGCCCGGATATCCCGGTTGAAACACCCCGGAGCAACCGCGCCATGACCATTATTTCCGCAGCCTGCACGCGTTTTTTACGCATCCAGCAAATGAGCAGGGCTTCTTCTTCCGTCAATTCCTGTTGAGTCATGAAGAAAAGATAGGAAAACGGATAGGCTATCCGCATCAAGTATAAAACGGTCAGAGCAATAAAAAAAGATAAGGAAACAAAAACGTAACGGCAATACTCATTCATTGACTAAGTACACAAATACTTGCGCCGTTGCTCTTTCCCCAAAGAAAATCAATCTATACAAATCTTGCGGATAGCCTATCCGTGCGAAAAGAGAGGCGTCATGTCGCCCAATCCTCAAACTCCTTCTCAGATTAAATCCCGTAAACGGGTAACGGATCACGGAGAAGTATTCACCCCTGACTGGCTGGTGAATGACATGCTCAACCTGGTGGCGCATGAAGCGGAACGCATTGACAGCCGCTTTCTGGAACCGGCCTGCGGAGAAGGAGCCTTTCTGGCCCCTATCCTGTTGAGGAAGCTGGAATCCGTCCGCCGGCAATACGGCAGTTCTCCGGCAGATTATGAGTTCCGCGCCGTGCTGGCTCTCATGTCTATCTACGGTGTGGAACTGCTGGCGGATAACGTCCGCGCCTGCCGGGAACGCCTGCTGATCCTGTGGCTGGCGGAATATGAACAACGTTTAAAATGTCCGCCCTCCGCGGAATGCCAGAAAACCGTCCGTTTTGTTCTGGAACGCAATATTCTTAACGGCAACGCCCTGAGCATGAATCAGGTGGATGACGCCGCACAGGATACGCAAGACCCCATCATCTTTTCTGAATGGTCCGCCGTGGGCGGCGCCCTCATCAAACGCCGGGACTTCCGGCAAGATGAACTCCTGCGTGATCAAAGCGCCCGGACTTCCCTGGAACAGGCAAAAGGGGAACTTCCTCTGGAATACGTACCCAAATACCCGGTACGAGAGTTCCCTCCCATGGATTACCGCAAACTGCCGGAAGCAGAATCATGAGCAACGGCATCCATAACCCTGACGTGTTGAGCTGCCTGGCCAATCTTTCCAGTGATGAGGTGTTCACGCCTCCGGAAATTGCCAATGCCATGCTGGATCTGCTGCCGCAGGAGCTTTTTTCCGACCCCTCCGCCACCTTCCTGGACCCCTGCTGCAAGAGCGGCGTTTTTCTGAGGGAAATTGCCAAACGGCTCAACAAGGGGCTGGAAGCTCACATCCCAAACCGGGAGGAGCGCCTGGAACACATTTTCAGAAATCAACTCTTCGGCATCGCCATTACGGAGCTGACGTCCCTCCTCGCCCGCCGCGGAGTGTACTGCTCCAAATACCCCAATGGGCCTTATTCCGTCGTTCGTTTTGACAATGCCGACGGCAACATCCGCTATAAACACATCCAGCACTCCTGGAGGGGCGGCAAATGCGTCTTTTGCGGCGCCTCCCAAGCCGCCTATGGAGAACAGGCACGACAAGAGGGTCTGGAGAGCCACGCTTACGAATTCATCCACACCAACAATCCGAATAACCTGTTTCCTATGAACTTTGATGTCATCATCGGCAATCCTCCCTACCAGCTCAGTGACGGCGGTGACACGGAGGAACGACGAAGAGGCGGAGCTATTCCTCTTTATCATTTATTTATTCAACAAGCCAAAAAGCTTGATCCCCGTTATTTGATAATGATTGTTCCATCCCGCTGGTTTTCCGGAGGGAGAGGACTCAATCAATTTCGAAATGAAATGCTGAATGATAAAAGGATTGAACAAATCGTAGATTACCCAGACTCTTCCGAATGTTTCCCTGGTGTTCAAATAGAAGGCGGAATCTGTTACTTCTTATGGACCCGTGGACATGATAAAAATTGTTTAGTTAAAACTATTCAAGGAACAAAAATCTCAAGTATGATCCGGCCCTTACTGGAAAACAAAGTTGAAACTTTTATACGCTATAACGAATCCATATCAATTTTAAGAAAAGTTCAAAAACACAACGAACCAATTATTAGCAAATTATTTAGCAGTCAAAAACCTTTTGGTCTTAGAACATATATAAAAGGAAAAGATAAAAAAGAATATGATAGTATAACTCTTTATGCCAATAATCATATTGGATACATTAGAAAAGAAGAAATTTTACAAAACAATTCATGGATTGATACTTATAAAGTATTTATTTCTGCAGCATACGGTATGGGAGGAAAATTCCCAACCTTCGTTATAGGTAAACCATTTCTTGGAAAGCCAGGAACTTGTTGTACAGAAACATATTTATTTATTGGACCATTTAGAACAAAAATAGAAGCGGAAAATGTTATTTCTTACATTCGAACAAGATTTTTCCGTTTTATGGTTCTTTTGAAAAAAAATACCCAGCATGCTGCTGCTCAAGTCTACTCCCTCGTACCAATGCAAGACTTCAGTAAGGCGTGGACGGATGAAGAACTTTACGCAAAATACGCTTTAACGAAAGAAGAAATAGAATTCATAGAAAATATGATCCGTCCGATGGAAAGTTAATGGGAGCAAGAAAAAAGGAGCAAAAGTCATGGAAAAGAACGGGCGTTTTTTTGAAGGGAAGACGAGCGCGCGGCCAATGATTTATGCCTATGAGGATGCCAGCTACCCCGGTTGTCTGAAAGTGGGGTACACAGCGGTGGATGTGGAAAAACGCGTAGCGCAACAGTACCCTACCTTGAGGCCGGAAGGGAAGAAACCCTACCGGGTTATCTTCGCGGAACCGGCGCTGCATGAAGACGGGAGCAGCTTTACGGACCATGCCATACACCGGATGCTGGAGAAAAAAGGCATGGAGCGAGTGGGCGGAGAATGGTTCCGCTGTACGGAGAAAGAAATCAGGGCGGCATGGCTGGCGGTACGCACCCGAACGGCCAACATGGAAAACCGTACCAGGGATTTTGCCATGCGTCCGGAACAGAAGGAAGCCGTGAAGCGGACGCTGAACTACTTTAAGGCAGAACGCGCGGATGGACGGACGCCGCGTTTTCTGTGGAATGCCAAAATGCGCTTTGGCAAAACCTTTGCCGCTTACCAGCTGGCCCGGAGGCTGAATGCGCGCCGGGTACTCATCCTGACCTTCAAGCCGGCGGTACAAACCGCGTGGAAGGAAGACCTGGAAACACATCTGGACTTTGAAGGCTGGCAATTCATCTGCCGGGAACAAGGTCCGGAGGCCCTGCCCATTGACGCACAATACCGGCAGGCGGACGCCGGGCGGCCTATTGTGTGCTTCGGTTCTTTTCAGGACTTTTTGGGGGTAAATAAAGAAACGGGCGGCATCAAGCCCCAGCATGAATGGGTGCGGGAAATCAACTGGGATCTGGTCATCTTTGACGAATACCACTTTGGAGCGTGGAAGGAAAACGCCAAAGCCCTGTTCCTGATGGAGGATGAGGAAGAAGAATACAACACCGCGCTCCCGGAAACCAACAGCGGCAATGTCTGCGATGAACAGGATCTGCCCATCACGGCGGACCACTACCTGTACCTCTCCGGAACGCCGTTCCGCGCTTTGAACTCCGGAGAATTTATTGAAGAACAAATCTACAGCTGGACATATTCCGATGAACAACGCGCCAAGGCAGCCTGGCAGGGAGAAAATAACCCGTATGCCGCCCTGCCGCGCATGGTGCTGCTCACCTACCGCATGCCGGAAGACATCCGGCAAATCGCTCTGGGGGGAGAGTTCAATGAATTTGACTTGAACATCTTCTTCCAGGCGAAAGGGAAAGGGAGTGAAGCCCGCTTTACCCATGAAGAGTACGTCCAGAAATGGCTGGATCTGATCCGCGGCTCCCATCATGCCACGGCGACGGATGAGCTGAAGCTGGGCGGAAAAAAGCCCCCCATGCCTTATTCAGATATCCGGCTGATGAGCTTGCTCAACCATACCCTGTGGTTCCTGCCGGATGTGGCATCCTGCCACGCCATGAACAACCTGCTGCAACAACGCCAGAATATCTTTTACCATGACTATCAAGTCATCGTCTGCGCCGGACCGGAAGCCGGCACGGGGGCGAACGCCCTGCCGCCCGTGTTGAAGGCCATGGGCGGCAATCCGCTGGAAAGCAAAACCATTACGCTCTCTTGCGGCAAACTGACCACGGGCATCACCGTCAAGCCCTGGTCCGGAATCTTCATGCTGCGCAACCTCTCCAGCCCGGAAACCTACTTCCAGGCAGCCTTCCGGGTGCAAAGCCCGTGGACGGTGGACAGTGATCAGCCGGGGAAAAAAGAAATCGTCAAACCCAATTGCTACGTCTTTGATTTTGCGCTGGACCGCGCCCTTAAACAAATAGCTGACTACAGCTGCCGCCTGAACGCCAACCCGGGCAATCCGGAAACCAAGGTGAAGGAGTTCATCAGCTTCCTTCCCGTGCTGGCCTACGACGGCAGCGCCATGAAACAGGTGGAAGCCTCTGAAATACTGGATATGGCCATGGCGGGAACCAACGCCACCCTGCTGGCCAGACGCTGGGAAAGCGCCCTGCTGGTCAATGTGGATAACGTCACCCTGCAACGCCTGCTTGCCAGCCGGGAAGCCATGGATGCCCTGATGAGCATTGAAGGCTTCCGCAACCTGAACAGTGATCTTGAGACCATTATCAACAAATCAGATGCCGTCAAAGGAATGCGCAAAGAAAAAGACGATCTGACCCATAAGGAAAAAAAAGACCTCTCACAGGAAGAAAAGGAAATCAAATCCCTGCGCAGGCAGATACAGCAGAAACTGATCAAATTTGCCGCCAGAATCCCCATCTTCATGTACCTGTCAGACTTCCGGGAATACTGTCTGAAGGATGTGATTACCCAACTGGAGCCGCATCTGTTCCGGAAAGTAACCGGGCTTACGGAAAAAGATTTTGAACTGCTCGTCAGCCTGAACGTCTTTAATGAGGCCCTGATGAATGATGCCGTGTACAAGTTCAAACGGTATGAAGATGCCAGTCTTGTTTATACGGGTATCAATCGCCACGCGGAGGAAAACGTGGGGCTGTACGCTACCGTCCTGAACCGGAAAGACTACGAAATGATGGCTGGTGCCCAGCAGGATTCCATGGCTGGCTCTATAGAGGAAAAAGCCCTTCCCACCCCAACGATAGACAACAGTGTTGCCTGCCGTCTGGAAGAAAAAGGCGGAGCCCCCCCACCCGCTCCGAATGCGCGCATTCATAAAGGGATGCTCCTTACCCACCGGGAATACGGCCCGGGCATTGTAATAAAGGTGGACAAAGCTGTCGGCCGAATGATCGTAAAATTTGGCAAAGAAAAAAAGCTCTTCCCCTACCCGCGAATTCTGGAACAAGGAAAACTCATCCCTGCTGAGAAGGCAATCCCGAAAAAGGAGGGGGATTAACCTCTCCATAAAAACGGGAGGTGAGCCCATTACGGTTCATGGCGCCGCATCATCTTAAACTCCCGTTTAACGGTACGGACAACGCGCCAGAGCAGCAGAACCGCCGCTACTGCCAGGCCGATGATGAATCCCGTCCAGATGCCCCGCGCTCCCATGGCCGGGACAATCCAGTCCGTACGGGCAAGGATGTAGCACGCCGGAAATCCTACCATCCAATAAGAGAAAAACGTAATGAAGGTAATGGACGCCGTGTCCCGGAATCCTCTCAGAACCCCGACGGAAAGCACCTGCAAACAGTCCGGAAGCTGGTAGGCCGCCGCCAGAACCAGCAGGACGGAAGCCGTGCTGACAATCAGCTCCGAGTCATTGTACAGGTGCACGATCTGCTCGCAGAACAGGGTGATGCCTCCAAAGGTGCACAGACAGATGGTGAGCACCAGCACGTAGGAAGACAGAATGGCGGATCTGGTGCCTGCCAGGTCATTCCTTCCGTGATGGTACGCCACGCGGATGGAAGCCGCCAGCCCTACGGAGAGCGGGAGCATGAACACCAGGCCGCCCACGTTCCCGGCAATCTGGTGGCTAGCCACCTGCGTCTCTCCCAGCGGAGCCAGCACCAGAGCCGCCGCGCAGAAGAGCATCACCTCGCACAGCTGGGAAACGCCTATAGGCACGCCCAGCCGCACCAGGTGCGTGATGACGGAAGGCGTAGGCCGCCGCCAGGAAATGATGTGCCTGCGGTACGGCCTGTGCTTGGGATTGAAGTAAACCAGCAGGAACATCAGCAGGAATTCAATGTAGAAAATGACTGCCGTGGCCGCGCCGCATCCCGCTCCGCCCATGCGGGGAAAACCGTACATGCCGAAGACGAACATGTAGTTCAGGGGAATGTTGAGCAACAGGCCGCACAATCCCACGTACATGGCGGGACGTGTCATGTTGGAGCCTTCGTTCAGGCTCTTCAGGGCCACGAACCCCAGGTTGGCGGGAAGGCCCCACATAATGGCGAACATGTAGGCGGAGGCCATCTGGCACATGGCGGCGTCATCGGAAATCCAGCCGAACACATTTCTCAGCACATAAATGACCGGCATGGAAACCAGACTGAGCATGAACGCCAGCCACAGGCCGTGGTTGGTCATGTAGCCCACGCGGCTTTCATGGCTTTTCCCGCGCATGTTGGCAATTACGGGGCCGATGATCATCAACACGCCGCAGGCGAAGAGAGCCACGGGCAGGTACACGGAAGACCCCAGGGCCACGGCGGCCATGTCCGTCACGCCGGCGCGCCCGGCCACAATAGCGTCCACCGCCCCCATGCCCACAATGGAGAGGTTGACCACCAGCACCGGAAGGGCCAGCGGTATCAACTTTTTCATTTCCTTCAAATTCCACGTCTTATTCATTTTTTTTATTCCCTTCCATGCATCCTCACTCAAAAAGCCGGAACATGCCGGCAAACAAGCCGGACCAGAGCGGCAGGCTCCAATCCGGCTTTAAAGTTAAAGGTTGCCAACCGTACCGGGCCTCCCGCCCCGTCCGGGCATTCAGCGGTCAAGCACCACACGGGCGCATTGTTCAGCCACCTGGCGGAACGCGGCGGAAACCGGATTCTGCCCGGGCTCTTCCAGGGCCACGGGGCGGCCTTCGTCCCCGCCGGAGCGGGTGGAAATATCCAGCGGAATCTTGCCGAGCAGGGGCACTCCCAGCCTGGCCGCCTCCCGTTCGCCGCCTCCTTCGCCAAAGATATGGTAAATCTTGCCGTCAGAGGGGCACTGGAAATAACTCATGTTTTCAATTATGCCCAGAATGGGGGTTTCCACCCGTTCAAAGAGGCCGATCGCCTTGCGGGCATCAATCAGCGCCACTTCCTGCGGGGTGGTCACCACCACCACGCCGTCCAGTTCGGCCGTCTGGACAATAGTCAGCTGAATGTCTCCGGTGCCGGGAGGCAGGTCCAGAATCAGAAAATCCACATCCCCCCATGCCACGTTGCGCAGGAACTGCTGGACGTAGCGTGTCGCCAGGGGACCGCGCACCGCCACAGGATCGGATTCATTTATCAGCAGCCCCATGGAAAGAAGTTTCACGCCATGGGCCGTTACCGGGATAAATTCGTCATTCTCATTGGCTCCGGGGCGTTCCTTGGTGCCGAACATCAGGGACATGGAAGGGCCGTAAATATCCAGGTCCACCAGACCGACGGAATACCCCAGCTTGCTCAGGGCCACCGCCAGGTTCGCGGAAACGGTGGATTTGCCCACGCCGCCCTTGCCGGAAGCCACGGCAATGACATGCTTGGCTCCGGGAACGGAGGATTTCCAGGTAGAGGGGTCGTCATTGATTCCCTTCCTGGCTTCCGGAGCCTTATGCTCGATATTGACGTCACAATGCTTCACGCCGGGCAAATGTTTCATCACGCCGTGAACGCCTTCAAAAATGTAACGGGGAATATCCGCATTCTTGCTCTCAATCACCAAATCAATCGTGACGTTGTTTTCAGCGTCAATGTCAATCTTTTTCACCAGCCCGAAAGATACGATATCACGGCTGAACCCCGGAAATTTTACCGTGGTCAGCGCAGCCCGTATCAATTCCGGAGTCAATTCCTGTTGTGTCGTCATATATCTGAAATATTCATGGTTGCATCAATATTCCGGCCCCGCGCCTCCGGCATGCAGAATGCTCCGGAATATGAAAAAAGGGGACGGCAAAACCGGGAAGCAAAAATACTCCCTTTTTTATTTTTGACAACGCCTAATTCAGACAAAACGGCTTTTTGCCCGCCGGATTTGCAATGACCCGAATACTAAGAAATGGCGGGACGGCCGCAGCCCCGCTATTGGTGAAATAAAAAACAGGAGGGAGGGGGAAAATTTATTCCCCCTGCTGCTTCAGTGTCTCCCGGATATCCTGGAGAGCGGCGATGAAATCATCCAAAATTTCCGCGGGCACCATAATCCGGTCCCGGTTGGAGCTCACCTTTTCCGTAATACGCACCACTTTGCCGCGCGCATTCTGTTTGAGATCAAGAAAGAACGTCTTGCGTTCCGCAATGATTTTTTCTGTACAAATAATATCGTCCTCCACGGCTGTAATCTACCTCTGGTTGAATGAGGATTTCAGGATAAAGCTTCCCCGCCGGCGGGTCAATGTTTTATTTACCCCGGCAGATGCGGCCGGGAAGCAAAAACCGGAAAAATAACGGTATTTTTCCGGCAGGGCATCCATTCGCCGGGCAAACCGGCAGCAATCCGGCGTCCCGGCGTTAACTGCGGCAACGTGATTGACCAACATGAATGGAGAACAGGAAAGAACACCGTCGCCCGGGCCTGTTCACGAAGCTCATTGATCTTCTTCCTGTTCATTTTGAGCCATCCAACCGGCAGGAGGAACTTTTTCCGCCCTTCAGCTTCCGGCCCGCCCCACGCAAGGGAACGGGAAGAAAATGGAAAAGCCATGAGGGCCGCCCACGTCCCCCGGAAAGGAGCGCCGCCCATCAGCATTCCGCACGCCATCTGGCCTGCTCCGTCTTGTAGAGCTTGTACGTGACGGCGTCCGCCAGGGCTTCCAGGCTGGCCTCAATAATGTTGTAGGAAACGCCCACGGTGGTCCAGGTGGCGACGCCGTCCGAGGACTCAATAAGCACGCGGACATTGGAGCCGGTGCCGTTTTCATCCTCCGCCTCCGGAATGTTCGTCCGGGTGGGGGAAAGCACGCGTACCTTGTAGTCGATGAGGTGCATCTGCTCCAATTCCGGATACCAGCGCGTCAGGGCGCGGCGCAGAGCCCTGTCCAGCGCATGCACGGGGCCAAAGCCCCCGGCGGCGGTGTGCTCCACATTGCCGTGGACATCCAGCTTGAGGGAGGCTTCCACCATCATGTCCGGGTCCATTTCATGGCGTGAGGTCAGCACCACAGTGCGCAGGATGTTGAAATACGGTTTCAAGGCATTGTCCGGCATGTGCCGCAGGAAGAGCAGCTCCGCACTGGCCGGGGCGGCCACGTAATCATACCCCAGAGCGGCATTTTTCTTCACGGCGGCGGAAAGCACGTCCAGAAGGGGGTCTCCCTTTTCCAGTTCAAAACCCAGGGTGCGGGACAGGGAAAGGATGTTGCTCCTGCCGCCCTGCTCCGTCATCAGCACGCGCTGGGCGTTCCCCACCAGGGAGGGGTCGATGTGCTCGTACAAAGCGGCTTCCTTCATAATCGCGCTGACATGCACTCCGCCCTTGTGGGCGAAAGCGGCGTTCCCCACGAAGGGCTGCCGCCGGAAAGGCGCCAGATTGGATACTTCCGAGACAAAGGCGGCAGTGGATTTGAGCCGCGTCAGGGAGGCGCCGCTGAGGCAGGAAAAGCCTTTCATCTTCACCTGGAGGTTGGGGATGACGGAACAAAGATTGGCATTTCCGCAACGCTCCCCGATGCCGTTCACGGTCCCCTGCACCTGGATGGCTCCGCTGTTTACCGCGGCCAGGCTGTTGGCGACGGCCAGTTCACAGTCATTGTGGGCGTGGATGCCCAGAAGGGCATGCGGCAGGCGTTCCCTGACCGTCCTGATAATGGAGCTGATTTCCTCCGGCATGGTGCCTCCGTTGGTATCGCACAGCACCAGGCAGTCCGCTCCATGTTCCCAGGCTGTCCGGAGCACAGCCAGGGCATATTCCGGATCCCGCTTAAAGCCGTCAAAAAAGTGTTCTGCGTCAAAAAAGGCTTCTTCCATATTTTTCTTAAGGAAGGAAATGGAATTGCCGATGATTTCCAGATTGCGTTCCCGGGAAATGCCCAGGGCCACTTCCACATGGCGGGGGCAGGATTTCCCAAAAACCGCGGCCACCCGCGCACCGCTGGATATCAGGGCGGTCAGCGTGGGGTCCGTCTCCGGAGTATGGGAAGGATGGTGCGTGCTTCCAAAGGCGGCCAGCTTTGCATTCCTTAGCCCGACATCTCTCATGGCGTTGAAAAATTCCGTTTCCACCGGATTGGCGCCGGGCCAGCCGCCCTCAATGTAATCCATGCCCAGATAATCCAGCTGGCGGGCGATGCGGACCTTGTCCGTCGCGCTCAAATTGACGTCTTCACTCTGCGCGCCGTCCCGCAACGTAGTATCATAGAGAAAGATTTTGGTGGACATCCCCTTGATTCATACATGCAAACGGGAAGCCGTTCAAGACCGGGCCCCGGCTTTTCCCCTGATGCAGACACGAAAAGCGCAAGGCTTGAAGGAGAAACCGGCTTCCGGTAGGATGGCCGCCATGAGTTTACTCAGACAGTCTCTTCATCTCTTTTTCCTCTTCTTCTCCGTAGCCCTTCCCTCCCCGGCGGCCACTTCCGCCCACCCTTTCCTGGACAGGGAGCGTCCTATCCGCTGGAGCCGGCTGACCCAGGACAAGCTGGAACCGGATATTCAGGAAGCCATGCGCCTCACCCGGACAGCCATAGAGGAAATCAGCCGCCTCCATCCGGAAGAAATGACGTATGAAAATACGTTCGGAGCGCTGGAGAAAAGCAATGACCTCCTTACGGAAGGCATGTGCAAGGCTTATGTCCTGAAAAGCCTGTGCGACAGCGGGGAACTTCGCAAGGCTATGGATTCGGTCGCTCCCCGCGTGTCCGCCTTCCTTTCCTCCGTCACGAAAGACCAGGCCCTGTGGAAAGTCCTGAAAACCGCGGAGGAACGCCTGCGGCAAACTCACCTGAGCCCCGAACAGGAACGGTACATGGAACTAAGCATGCAGAGCTTCCGGGATAACGGCGCTGATCTGCCGCCGGACAAACGCGCACGGCTTGAGTCCATTGACAGGGAACTGACGCTCGCCTCCCAGCGTTTCAACAATTTGTATATGGATGCCAGGAAATCCTGGACCTGGACGGTGCGGAACGCCGCCCTTCTGGAAGGGATAGACGGAAGCGCCCTGCAGCAGGCGCGTGAAGAATTTCTGAAGCGCCATCCCGGCCAGTCCGGTCCGGGCTGGACGTTCACGCTTGATTCCGCGGCTTCCGCCCGGGTCATGGAAAAAGCCCGGAGGGAAGAATGCCGGAAAGATTTATGGGAACACCGCCAGTCTCTGGCTACGGGAGCATGCGACACGGAACCCGTCATCAGGGAAATCCTCTCCCTGCGCCGTGAAAAAGCACATTTATGCGGATATAAGGAATACCCGGATTACGCCCTGCGCGAGAGCATGGCGGAAAACGGGGAAAACGCCATGAAGTTCGTCAATGAGCTGCTGGACAAGATCAAGGCCCCCTTTTTCCGTGAAATGGAAACGCTCCGCAGCCTGAAGGCCCGCCTTACGGGGCAGGAAAACGCCCGCCTGAATCCCTGGGACGTGGCATATTACGCCAATCTCCGGGCAGAAGAACATTTCCGGCTGGACCAGGAGGAGCTGCGCCGCCACTTCCCCCTTCCCCGCGTGCTGGACGGCCTGTTTTCCCTGGCGGAGCGGCTGTACGGCATCCGCGTGAAGGAAGTTCCGGCGCGGCAGTCCCTCTCCGGCATCCCGGCAGGCGAATCCGCCGGAGCCGTGGAAGTATGGCATCCGGACGTGCGCTTTTTCACGATTGACGACGGCAACGGCAACCGGCTGGGTTCCTTTTACCTGGATCTTTTCTCCCGTAGCAATAAACGGGCCGGAGCGTGGATGAACACCCTGGATACGGGCAGCCCGTCCACGCCGGAGACCCCGGGCAAGCCGCGCCTGGGCATGGTCTGCCTCAATATCCATCCCCCCGCGGCAGGAGACACGGTGATACTGTCCCACCGGGAAGTCAGGACTTTATTCCATGAGTTCGGCCACTTGCTGCACCTGATGTTTACCAGGGTTTCCATTCCTTCCCTGGCGGGGACCAGCGTGCCGCGGGATTTTGTGGAAGTCCCCTCCCAATTCATGGAAAACTGGTGCTGGCGGCCGGACGTGCTGAAAAGCTTTGCGCGCCATGAACGAACGGGACTCCCCATTCCGGAGGAAATGCTGAACTCTCTGGACGCCTCCCGCGGCAATACGCCTGCCCTCGCGCTGGCCGGGCAGCTCCTGTACGCAAAGATGGACCTGGCCGTGCATTCGGAACCGGAACGCTTCTCCGCCGGCTCTCTTGATGATGTGGATTCCGCCGTAGCGGGAGATATGGATTATTTCAAAGATTTCAAAAGAGCCGGCAAGCTGCGCACGGCGCGTCACTTGTTTTCCTCTCCTGCGGGCTATGCCTCCTTTTATTTCTCCTACCAATGGGCGGAAGTTCTGGACAAAGATATTTTTGAAGCCTTTGAACAGGCCGGAGGCCCGGACAGGGAAACGGCAGGAAAATTCCGGAAAACCATTCTGGAAAAAGGCTATGCTGTCCCGCCCATGCGGCAGTTCATGGATTTCATGGGAAGAAAGCCGCGCATGGACGCCATGCTCCGCAAAAGGCGGCTGGCATCCTGAAATAAAGGATTCCCAAACCGCAGCAGCCTCTTCCGCGCGGTACAGGTGCAAGTCACATATTATACATTTGTTTAATTAAATTATCCCTTCATTATGCAAATGTTACAGATATTTTGCAGAATTCAGAACACATCTTTGCGTTGACTTTGCAAGAAAAAGAAGAGAAAATTCTTCCGCTTTGCCGCATCTTCCGGCACCAGCCGCAACCAACCGCATTCATTTATGTATAATAAGCCTTTGACGTTTGCCGCAACAACCCTGCTCCTTTGCTCCCCGGTGATGATATTAACTTCCTGCGAAGGGGAAAAGGATTCCGCAGCCCAGGCGCCGGCGCTCGTTCCCGAAGTTCAGGTGACCAAACTGGTCACGAAGGATGTTCCCATCAGGCAGGAATGGGTGGGCACCCTGCGCGGCACGGAAGATGCCGAAATCCGCTCCCAGGTGACGGGATATCTTCTTTCCAAGGATTACCGGGACGGCGCTTATGTCAAGAAGGGCCAGGTGCTTTTCCAGATTGATCCCCGCCCGTTCCAGGCAACGCTGGACCAGGCCCAGGGGAGATTGGAACAATATGAAGCCACGCTGAAAAAGTACAAGCTGGACGTGGAACGCTATACCCCGCTGGTGAAAACCGGCTCCGTCAGCCGCAAGCAGCTGGACGACGCCCTGCAGCAGGTCCAGGAAACGGAAGCCGCCATCGCCACGGCAAAGGCCCAGGTGGATGAAGCAAAAATCAATCTTAAATTCACCACCATTACAGCCCCCATTTCCGGCCTGGCCGGCCTGGCAACCCCTTCCATCGGCAACCTGCTGACGCCCTCCAGCCCCACGCCGCTGACCACCATTTCCTCCATTGACCCCATTCGGGTGGATTTCTCCGTAAGCGAACGGGACTTCCTGAACTCCATGGACAATAATCTGACCAGGCAGAAGCACCTCAAATTTGACGTGATTCTTGCCAACGGCACGGAATATCCCATGCAGGGCGAACCCGTGGCCATTGACAGGAATGTGGATGCCCAGACCGGTACCATCAACATTGTCGGGCATATTCCCAATCCGAACCTGACGCTGCGGCCCGGCATGTTCGTCCGCGTCCGCGCCACGGTGAAAACGCTGGAAAACGCCGCGCTGGTGCCTCCGCGCGCCATTCTGTCCGCCCAGAGCGCCAAATTCATCATTTACCTGGATGACAAGAACATTCCCCACATGCAGGTCGTCAACCTCGGCCCCGTTGTTGACGGCATGCAGGTAATCAACATCATTCCCATGCCGCACTCCACCTTCACGAAGGACAGCCCCATCGTGGTGGAGGGAATCATGCAGGCGGCCAAGGTGCAGGGACAAGCCCCCGTCAAGCCGCTTCCCTACAAGCCCGTAGTTTCCCAGCCCGTCATGCCCTCCATAGGGGCCCAGTCCTTTGAAAAGGCCAGGACGCCAGAAGGCATGAAGGATGGAGAAGCCCAGCCGTCCGCCAAGTAACCTCCCTTATCCGGAGACCCACTATCTTCCCTTTTCCCGCGCATTTTCATGATTTAACGCCATGTCCAGCTTCTTCATCAAACACCCGACCATTGCCATCGTCATCTCGATCGTGATGATCCTGCTCGGCGGCCTGTCCCTGATGGGGCTGCCCATTGAGCAGTATCCGAACATCGTCCCGCCCACCATCAAGATGCAGGCGACCTACCCGGGCGCGAATGCGGAGACGGTGGCCAATTCCGTAGCCTCCCCCATTGAGCAGTCCATTTCCGGCGTCGTGGGGATGGATTACATGACTTCCACCAACGCCAACAACGGCATTTGCTCCCTGAGCATCGTCTTTGAAGTTGGCACGGACCCCAACATGGACCAGACTCTGGCCTACATGCGCTACGGGCAGGCCACCGCCCAGATTCCCGCGGAGGTCTCCCAGATGGGCATCACCATCACGCAGTCCACAGGCAGCCCGCTGGCCGTAATCAACCTGTATTCTCCGGATGACAGCCTGAACGCCATCTTCCTGAGCAACTATGCCTACGTGAGCCTGGTGGACCCCGTGAAACGCGTTCCCGGCGTGGGCGACGTGCAGGTGTTCGGCGCAGGCCGCTACGCCATGCGCATCTGGCTGGACACCACCAAAATGGCCGCCCAGAACATCTCCGTGGGAGAAGTCCAATCCGCCATCCAGGCGCAGAACACCGTGATTCCCGGCGGCCAGATCGGCGCGGAGCCGGCCCCTCCCGGAACGGAATTCACATACAGCATCCAGACCAAGGGACGCCTTCAGACGGCTGAGGAATTCGGCAACATCATCATCCGTGCGGACGGGAACAAGCTTCTTTACCTGAAAGACATCGCCAAGGTGGAGCTGGGTTCCCAGACTTACAACGTATCCAGCAAATACAACGGCAGGGATTCCGGCGCCATCGCCGTGTACGCCGCCCCCGGCTCCAACGCCATCAACACGGTGGACGCCCTGGTCAAGCTCTTTGAAGACCGCTCCCGCAGCTTCCCCGCCGGAATGGAATACAACCTGACGCTGGACACCACGCTGGCCGTGCGCGCCTCCATTGAGGAAATTGAGCACACGCTGGTGGAAGCCCTCCTGCTGGTGGTTCTGGTGGTGTTCGTCTTCCTGCAAGGCTGGCGCGCCACGCTGATTCCGGCCATCGCCGTTCCGGTTTCCATCATCGCCACCTTCGCGCTGTTTCCGCTCCTGGGCTTCACGTTGAATACCATCTGCCTCATGGGCATGGTGCTGGCCATCGGCCTGGTGGTGGATGACGCCATTGTGGTGGTGGAAGCCGTGGAATCCCACATGGAGCGCGGCCTCACGCCCCGCCAGGCGGCTTTCGCCGCCATGGAGGAAGTATCCGGTCCCGTCATCGCCATCGCCCTGGTGCTGGCGGCGGTGTTCCTGCCCTCCCTGCTGCTGCCGGGCATTACAGGCACGCTCTTCCAGCAGTTTGCCGTGACCATCGCCATTTCCATGCTCATTTCCGCGTTCAACGCGCTGACGCTCTCCCCGGCGCTGTCCGCCATTCTGCTCAAACCCAAGGACCCGACCAAGGGCGGCCCGCTGAAATTCTTCTACCGCGTTTTCAACCGCAGTTATGACGCCACGGCCAACGGCTACACCAAAGTGTGCCACTTCCTGACCCGCAAGCTCATCATCTCCATTCCGCTGCTGGCTCTGATCGCCTACGCGATTGTCCCCGTAGCCAAGAAAATCCCCAACGGCTTCCTGCCGGACGAAGACCAGGGCTACCTGTTCGCGGCCCTGATCATGCCGGAAGCCCGTTCCCTCCAGCTGACTACGGCCGCCGCGGACAAAGTTTCCGAACTCATCCGCCAGAACCCGAACGTAAAAGACGTGATTGCCATCTCCGGCTTCAGCCTGCTGACGGGCGTGCAGAGCACGAACAACGCCTTCTTCTTCGTCATGCTCAAGCCCTGGGAGGAACGCCCCAATCCGGACCAGAGCGCCCAGGCGGTCACCGCCCAGCTGAACGCCCTGCTGACCACGAAAGTTTCCGAAGGCATCACCATGTGCTTCCAGCCTCCGGCCATTGCGGGGGTAGGTTCCGCTAACGGCGTCACCTTCATGCTGGAAGACCGCGACGGCAAGGGCACGGAATACCTGGCGGAACAAACGGACATCTTTGTGAAGGAAGCGAACAAGCTTCCGATATTCGACCCGAACAACAACGGCGGCGTGCGCAGCGTGATGTCCTTCGCCGTGGAACAGAAAGATGTGCGGCTGGATGAAGAAAAATGCGCCACGCTGGGCGTCAGCATCAGTGAAGCCAACAGCCTGCTCCAGGCCTACATGGGTTCCCTGTTCATCAACTACATCACCCTTTACGGCCAGCAGTGGCAAGTGTACATCCAGGCGCAGGGCAGTGACCGCACCGGAACGGACATGCTCAAAAACTTCTACGTGAAGAACAACACGGGAAGCTCCGTCCCCCTCTCCACCCTCGTGAAAATCACGGATATCAAAGGGCCGGAATTCCTGCTGCGCCAGAACCTGTACAACTCATCCAAGCTCATGGTCACGCCCGCCCAGGGCTACTCCAACTCCCAGGCTATGGAGGCGCTGGAAAAAACCTTTGAAGCCAGCATGCCTTCCGACATGGGCTACAGCTATGCGGACATGAGCTACCAGGAACAAAAAATCCAGAACGGTATCGGCATCGTGCAGATTTTCCTGCTCTCATCCGTCTTTGTCTTCTTGATTCTGGCGGCCCTGTATGAACGGTGGTCCCTGCCCCTCAGCATCTTCATGACGGTGCCCATCGCTGCCCTCGGCGCGTTCCTGGGCCTGTACTGGTTCGGTTATGAATTGAACCTGTACGCGCAAATCGGCCTGGTGATGCTCATCGGCCTGGCGGCCAAGAATGCCATTCTGATTGTGGAATTCGCCGTCATTGAAATGGAACGCGGCAAAACGCTGATGGAAGCGACGCTTTCCGCCGCAAGAATCCGCCTGCGCCCCATCCTGATGACATCCTTCGCTTTCATTCTGGGCTGCGTTCCGCTGGCGCTGGCCTCTGGTTCCGGCGCTTATTCCCGCAATATCATCGGAATCGTGGTCATTGCCGGGATGACGATGGCGACGGTCGTGGGCATTTTCCTGATTCCGTGCTCCTTCTACTTCATCATGAAGCTCTTCCGCGTACGCATCGCCCGGAAGACGGTGGAAACGGAAGACCCGGACGAAATCATCGCCCGCAAACACCTGTTCCACGAAGCCCATGAATCATTAAAAGGGTAAAACCGCCCCTGCAACCATCTAAAAACAGACTAAACGCATATGCGAACAAACCCATACATCACACGCGCCATCCTGCTGGGAACGGCTTTTGCCGCCTCCTCCTGCATGATGGGCCCCGACTTCAAACCGGTGGACATGCCCATGCCCGCGGCATTCAGGGGAGCCCCTGCAGCGACGGAATCCATTGCGGACCTTCCTTGGTGGAAAGTTTTCAAAAACAAGGACCTTCAGGACCTCCTGACGGACACCTACAATAACAACCGCGATTTGAAAGCTACCATGGCGCGCGTGGAAAAGGCACGCCAGTACATCACCATCACGGAGGCCCCGCTCTTCCCGTGGGCGAATTATTCCGGCTCCGTCAGCAAAGGCTCCAACTATACCGGCGGCAGCATCGCCCAGACTACCGGAACCACATTGACGCCTGGAGCGATTGATGCCGGCATTTCCTGGGAACTGGATATCTGGGGCAAAACGCGCCGGATGACGGAAGCGGCCCGCGCGGATTATCTGGCTTCCGAAGAAGGCCAGCGCGCGCTCATGCTTTCCCTGCTCCGCCAGGTGGCGGACTCCTACCTCCAGCTCCTCCAGCTGGACGAACAGCTTGCCATCGTGCAGAAATCCGTGGAATCCTATTCCGAAAGCCTGCGCCTGTTTGACGAACAGCTTGAAGGCCAGGTAGGCGACAGGCTTCAGGTGGCTTCCGCCAAGGCGGCTCTGGCCTCCTCCCAGGCCCAGATTCCCGCCATTCAGGTGCAAATTGCCAATCTGGAAAATGCAGTCTCCGTCCTGGCCGGACGCGCTCCCGGCCATATCCGCCGTTCCGGCAGCACCCGGGACATCGCCTATAACGTCAAGATTCCCGCCGGCATTCCGGCCTACATCCTTTCCAGAAGGCCTGACGTCCGCCAGAGCGAATACCAGCTGCGCGCCGCCAATGCGGAAGTGGGCGTGGCCATTGCCAATTACTTCCCGACCATCTCCCTGACGGCGGCGGGCGGCCTCGCCTCCGCGGATCTGCGCCACGTGCAGGGGCGCCGCGGCGGCTGGGGGCTGGGAGCCAATCTGACCGGCCCCCTCTTCCAGGCGGGCAAACTGACGGCTTCCGAAAAGGCGGCCAAGGCCGAATTCCTGGCGGCCAGAAACGATTATGAACAAACGGTTCTCAATGCCCTGGCGGAAGTTTCCAGCACGCTTATCCAGAGGGACAAGCTGCGCAGCATCACCGCCACCCAGTCCGAGGCCGTGGAAGCCTACCACACGGCGGTGAAACTCTCCTTCGAACGCTACCGCACGGGCCTTTCCAATTACATTGAAGTATTGTACGCCCAACAGAACCTGTACCCCGCTCAGATTCAGCTTTCACAGTATTATTACCAGCACGCCAGCACGCTGGTTTCCCTGTACACGGCCCTGGGCGGCGGCTGGAACATGAGCCACAAGGCTATCATGGACGGCCCTGCCAGGCAGTAAAACGCGCCCCTTAAAACAGGGAATTTTCCTGACTGTTTTTTCATCCTCCGGCAAGTACGGCTTGCCGGAGGATTTGTTTTCCGGCCATGAGGAAAACGCCGGTTCTCCAACTGCCTCCCCGTCCTGTCCGGAAACTGCGGGCCTCCTTCGCCCGGCCGCAGGAACCGCGGGCCGGGAACGGAATTCCCAACGGAGAGGCCCTTTCTCCTGTTCTTCCTCACATCCGGAAAGTGCAAGGTCTCCAGCTGCCCCCCTCTCTTCTTTCCCCGCAGAAACGGAGGCCATGTCGGAATCGATTCAATTTCCGCCCACTTACGGTCAACAGGCTGCGGAACAAATTCATTTCGTTTTTCAGGAATGAATGGCCGTTGCTCCCGATATTCCATCATTTCCAATAAGGCAAGGCATCTCCTGCTTTTTTCCCTGATGTTCAACCTCCTGCCGGATTCCTAATCCGCCAACAATTAAAAATATTGATGATAAGTGTGTTATTTGATGTAATACATTAACTTTCATTAGTATTGCCGGGTGCTGGTCTTTTCCGGTCCATTTCTTTTGCCATGATTTTCCTGCCTTTACCCCTGTTGGAAGGGCAGGATGCCGCAAACGGATTAGGAATCCGATAAAAAGCGGAATCCCTTTATGCAAGGGCTTTTCTACTAATTGACATGAAGACTAAATATCTTGCCCTCCTGATCGCCGCCATGGGAAGCAGCCTGTCCTTCGGGGCTTCCATCGACGGCCTGGACGCGGCTTATTCAAAAGATTCCACCGTCTATGACGGAACCTCCGGCGATGCGTTGACTGTATCCTCCCCCACGACTATTGGCGTAAACAACACCGCCCACTGGACAATGGCTTTCACGATTTCCGGTCTGGGAAGCACTTCAGAGTCAAATGTAGGATTGCTGTTTACCTATAATACCGGCTCTTACAAAAATCTGGAAGGGTTGGGGTTTCAACTTTCGGAGTCAGGAGATCTCACCCTGTGCGCCGGAGGTTTTGCTTACAACGGAGGCACTAATTCCTCCCCTTGGAAAGCACAAACATTTTCCGATTATTCCACCAGCAAGCCTCTGACCCTGTTTTACACATTCAATGCAGGGAATGTCTCTATCTCCGCCATGCTGGGCAACGACACATCCACACTGACCACACTGACCACATTGAGCAGCGGCGCTGCCTTCAGCGGCCAAAACATGACCCAGATCAATTTTTCCGCCAAAGACACCTCCGGAAACACATGGAGCGCTCCGAACGGAATCACGGGAGAATACACCTTGAATAATTTTGACCTGTACACGGCCGTTTTGACAGAAGACCAGATGAGGGAATATGCCCTGAGCGCCGTTCCGGAACCGGCTGCGGCCTCTCTCGGCCTGCTGGGGCTGGGTATCTTTCTGATGCGCCGCCGCAGGGCCTGACTTTTTCCTTACCGCATCCATTCCTGCTCCGTTCAGGGATGGACGTTTTCTTCACTCTTTTTCAAATATCCTTTTCATTTTTCCTTGACGCTCTGATGAAAATCCGGCTCCCTCTCCCCCTCCTGGCTGCCCTGGCGGCGGCATTTCCCGCAGCAACCGCCGCCCCGGCGGGCACGGAACTGGGAAACGTCATGTACGTGGGGGACTCCATCACCCACGGGGTCAACAGCGCCTCCTACCGCTGGGCCCTCCATAAAATATTTACAGACAACGGTATTTCCTACCAGGCGAAAGGCGTCAAAACCGGCAATTATTCCGGGGGCGTTACTGCGGGCACCTCCTACGGGGGCCAGGTATTCAACAATGAACATTCCTCCCAGGCAAGCGCCAGGGCCTGGGAAATATCCGGCAGGAGCAGCGGAAGCAGGTTTGACGGCTCCAACATTTACAACTGGCTGGGGCTTTCCGGCACCAAGGCAAACGGAAGCGCTTATTCAGGCCAGACATTCACCGGGGACAATACGCCGGACACCTTTTTTATGATGATCGGCACCAACGATCTCCTTTCCGACGGAAACAACGCCACGCTGGCGGACCGCCTTGACTCCGTTTCCCAAAACCTCCTGAACGATATGGACACCATCGTGGAGGCCATGTTCCAGGCCAATGAACATGCGAATGTCATCATCCTTACCATTCCCTGCTGGACCCGGCATTCCAACGGCAATTCGGACGCCACCCACCAGGCCGTGTCTGATTACAATGATCGTCTGAAAACATGGGGGAATGGCAGGCAGAACGTCACGGTCATTGACATCAATGCCGGCATCATTGACGTAGCATCCTCCACGCCGTTCTACGGCGTAAGCTCCATGTTCAACAACCCCGGCAGCGACGGCCTCCATCCCAATGCCCAGGGAGATCTGCTTATGGCCGGCAATATCGCCAGGGCCATGGGCTATGCGGGGCGCACCGCCGGACAGGAAAGAAAAGCCGCTGGCGGCCTGGCCATCAATTTTCACCAGGGCGGGCAATCCCCCGCATGGAGCTCGAACAGCCAGTTGGAAAATAAAGGGTTTTCCCTCGCCAACGTCACTGTGGACGAGAACGGCATCAGCCTGGGGCAATCCGGGGAAAGCTCCATTTCCTATTCCTGGGCGGAAGGGACGGATCTGCAAAACGGCTTCACCTTTGATTGCAACCTGGTTCTGGGAAACGGCGCAGCAGACGGATGGGATACTGCCTCCGATTTCAGCATCAGCCTGGGGAACAGCTCCTTTTACGGCACGCTCAATATTAATGAGGCCTACATCAAATGGGGCGATGCCATTCTGTATTCCCTGGACATGTCCGCCAATGCGGAAAACCTGCGTATGGCATATATCTGCGGCAATGATATGGAAGGACTGAAAGGCGGTTATTACGTCTGGCTGGGAGACATGCTGATTGGGGAAGCGCTTTCCGTTACCTCCGGCTCCGGCTGCAACGGCCTCACCATTCAATACAACGGCAGCGGAACCGCTGTTCTGCACGACCTGGCCCTGGACGGCACGGGTTCCTATGCCCCTGCCACTTCCGGAATGCTTAACGCGGAAAAGTCTTTTATTTCTTCCGGCTCCTTCACCCAGGGCGGAACACCGGAAGGCAATATTGAGTGGAAAACGGAGGGATTCACTAAAACCGCTGATAATCTGGCCAGCTCCGGTACCTTTAATGCCCGCTCCCAGGCGGATTCCTCCGCAGGGGGAACGGGGAATTCCGTAAACGTCTCCATTACCTCCGGAAACGCCACTCATATTTATGCGAACAGCGGCAACTACACGGGAGACGTCTGGCTGACCATCTCCAAGGAGGGACAGGCCTCCGCCTGGTACGGAGCTCACGGAGCTTCCGGCACGCTCAACGGGAACACCTTCCTCCGTTTCACGGATGCCGCCACAGGCGGAAGCACGGTCTTCGGAGCCGTGAACGCCGCCGGCGTCACCGGAAACGTTTATCTGGAATTCTCTGCGGAAAACGCCTCCTTCGGCACCTTTACCAGCAGTAATTCCTCCTCTGTGGTCGGCTCCTATGCCACGGATATCCAGGGGAATGTGGACATTGTGGTCAACTCCGGCACCTTCAACCATCAAATCATGGGCGGCATTTTCGCAAATGCCAGAACCGGAACCACCACCATTGGAGGAAACACGCATGTTTACATCAACGGCGGCTCCGTCACCGGAAATGTTATGGGCGGCGGCCTGACAGGCTCCATTTCCGGCGGCGCCAACGTCACCGTCACAGGCGGCGTTATCAGCGGTTCCGTTTACGGCGCGGGCCAGGGCGGCTCTATCCTGGCAGGAAGCTCGGTTTGCTTGACAGGAGGCCTGGTTAAAGGGGACGTCTACGCCGGAGGCAAGGCGGGTTCCATTCAGGGGGACACGTCCGTCACCATCACCGGAAACACGGCCACGCTTTATAACGGGAACTCCTGGGGCAGCATCTCCGGCGGCGGTTCCGGCGGAACGGTGGAGGGAAACTCCACCGTACGCATCCAGAATCTTTCCTCAGGAACGACGGCCTACGGCTTTGACAAGTACGCCGGAAACATCAGCGGAGGAACCAACGTAAGCGGAGACAGGAGCCTGGTGCTGGACCATGTAACCGTGGACAGCCTCCTGGCTTCCCTGAGTGACTTCACCCATATCTCCGCCGTCAACCAGACCCGCACCTCACTGGATTCCCTGGGCGGGGCGCTCACCGTAACCATTGAGGCGGGAAGCAGCCTTATCCTGAACGGAACCTCTGACCTGACCACGCTTATTCTGGGGGAACACGCCTCCCTGACGCTTCAGGGGCTCACCGCAGATGCGGTCATCGTAGACATTACGGGAACAACCAATTACACACTCTCCCTGACAGAGATACCTGCCAGCCTGGACAATATCAAATTCCTGAACGACGGCGTCCTGTACGACGCGGCCATGTCCATGGATCTTCAGGCCAATTCCGCCATGCTTTTCGCCCAGGTGCCGGAACCCGGAAGCGCCGCCCTGGCCCTGGCAGGACTGGCCCCCCTCCTGTGGAGGAGGCGCAGAAAAATGTCCCATTGAGGCCCTTCGTTTTCTTCAGGCCCTGATGGACAAAAGAAGCCCCCGCCGGCGCAACGCCGGCGGGGGCTTCCCATGCGGAAAAACGGCGGAGAAGAAAAGGAAAAGCATCCACCCCTCCCCGGGAGTTTTTCATGGAACTGGGGGGATCAGGCCCCTCTGTTTTTAAACAGTTCCAGTGCAAGCTGGGACCAGGTCTCCAGTTTCTCAAACATTTCCCCGGACAATTCCTCCGGAGAAACAAAACGGAGATTGGCCAGAGCCGCTTCATTCGCGCGCACACGGTCCGTATCCAGCTCAAACAGGTGGACAATGCCCAGATGCACGGCCCCCACGTCATTGGTATCGTCATTAATCACGCCGAGAACCCGCTGGGTGCAGTTCCCGTCAATAACCAGTTCCTCGCGGATTTCGCGCTCCACTCCGGCCAGATAGGTGGAAACGTCGTCATGGCCGGATTGGCGGTCCACCGGATTGATATGGCCTCCGATGCCGATGGAGCCCTTGTCATGCAGGCGGGCCTCGCCGCCGGAGCCTCCGCGCGTGTAATGCAGAATGCGGCCCTGGTGGCAGAAAATGGCATAGGCGATGATCTGTTTGTGGGAAGGGTCATTTTCCGCAGCCTCCCGGTCCATGAACGAGGCGACGCCCGGCTTCATGAACGCATTCAGATAATGATCCCCGCCTTCCCGGTGTCCCTGGAAATAGCCCGCTTCCTCAAAGGCGGCGCGGGGAACCACCAGAACCTGTTCTCCATGGTAACGTGACATGGAAACACCCTACCCGTTTTCATCCCGCGCTCAACAAAAAAGGCGCTGAAACGGCAAATTTGCCCCTTCCTTCAGGAAGGCGCGGGCTGCCCCTCCGCATCAGGAGACATCCCTCACTTCCACGCCATGATTCCGGAACCTGCGCATGATGCTTTCCAGCTGTTCCGCATCCATGAGATGGAGCGGCAGCCACAGCACCAGCTTCTTGCCGAACAGGAACAGCAGCGCGTGGCGCGTCCTGCACAACGTGGAAAAACGGTCGTAGGGAATATTCATGGGGTCAACGCCCTTGCTGGAGAACGTCAGGTAATCCTCATGAAAAACGTAATCCTTTTCCTGATGGTACATGGGCACCTTTTTATTGGCGGCCAGAGCGGCCTTTGCCAGAAAGGGGACGTAAAACCAGGACAGGATAATCGCCATCAGCGCCCCGGCCAGGGACAGCCAGGCAAATAAGGGCAGTGGGCGCAGGGAAAAGGAATACAGCGCCATCAATACAAAAAAGGCCGTAATGGCCAGGTCCAGCGGCTTTTTCCACCTGGGGCGCACCGCATGGTACCATGCCACCAGCACCTGGGTTGCCAGGCGGTCGGAAGGTACGGGCTTGACGAGTTTGATGACTTCTGAATCCTGCATCATGGCGGCAGGGTAGCTTCATTCCCGCTGAAGAAAAAGCCTAAAAGCAGGCTCTTCCACCGCCATTGTGTCAAAAAAGCCCCTCCGGAAAGGTATCTTCCCCCTTTTTCCCGCCTCCCATTCACGGGGGAAAGCCTCCTTCCCCCGTATGCAGGCCAGAATTTCCTTGATAATCATGCCTCCCTTCATAGAATAAAAAACCAAAAGCCTTCAGAAGACCCGGTGGCAGACAATCTTCAAATTCACGTACGCACGTTCCAGCCCTCAACCACTCAGGCACAGGCTCTGGAAACCCTGACGGATTCCATGGCGGAAGTCCTTGACGACCGACAGCTAAGACACATCAAGAATGCGGTTCTTCTGCGTGAGGAAACGCAAACCACCTATCTGGATCACGGCCTGGCCGTCCCCCACGGACGCACCAGCGCGCTGGATTCCATGCAGGTCACCGTAGGCATCAGCCCAGAGGGCGTCCTCTGGCCGGACGATTCCCGCAACGCTCATCTCATTGTGATGCTGGGCGTACCCGCCGCCATGGTGACCGGCTACCTGACCACCATGCAAAAATTGCTGCGGTGGCATAAAAACGCCCCCCTGGGCCCCAATGGGGAATGGACGGGAGATGAAGCCAGCCTCCTGGCGTCCCTTCAACAAGCCCTGCAATGACGGACAAGAAAAACCAGCCTGCGGAAAAGACGCGCCTTTCCTGGTCATGGCTGCGCATGGCGTTGAGCCTGCGTGAAAAAATCAAGCTGGGGGACAAGCAGGTCATCTTCATCTGGGCGGTCGTCGTCGGAGCGCTGGGTGCCCTGATGGCCCTTGTCTTTGAAATGGGCGTGGAACTGGTGCAGGACGTCCTGACGGGGCGGGCCAGCTACAGGCAAATTCAGGTCTTTCAGGAAATGGCCAGCCAGGACCCGGCCTGGTGCATCTTCGTTCCGGCGGCGGGCGGCCTTTTGGCGGGGCTTACGCTTCTCTTCACCCACCGCTTTGTGCCGGCCAAGGCGACGGAATACATGGAAGCCGTGGCGCTGGGCAATGGATACGTGCCTCCCAAGCCCAGCCTTCTGCGTTCCCTGTCCGCCGTTTTCTCCGTAGGTTCCGGCGCATCCATCGGCCGTGAAGGCCCGCTGGTGCAGGCCGCCGCCGTAGCGGGCTCCGCCCTGGGGCGTTTCTTCCACCTCTCAGCTCCTCGCCTGCGCCTGGTAGTGGCCTGCGCCGCCGCCTCCGGCATGTCCTCTGCCTTCCATACGCCCCTGGCGGGCGGTCTGTTCGTAAGTGAAATCGTTCTGGGCGCGCTGACTATTGATTTCCTGGCTCCCCTGCTGGTTGCCAGCTGCGCGGGGTACTTTACTATGGGCCTGTTCCATGAACCCGCCCCCATCTACCAGCTCCAGCAGGAAGTTTCTCTGGCGGGCAACCAGCATGTGCTCTGGTGCGTGCTGCTGGGAGCCCTGGCCTCCCTGGTCGCCAGTTTCTGGCTCCTCATCCTCAAAAAATCGCGCCGGTACCTGAACGGCAAGCGCCAATGGCTGCCCGTGCGCCTGACGGCGGCAGGCGTGCTGGTGGGAGCCATCGCCATCTTTTACCCGGAAATCGTAGGGAACGGCAAAAATATCATCACCTCCCTCATTCATTATGAATTTGACGCCGCGAGAGCCGCCGTCCTGCTGTTCCTGAAAATATTCACCGTCGCCATCGTCTTCGGCGTGGGAACCGTGGGGGGCGCCCTGACCCCCAGCCTGACTATCGGGAGCGTCTGCGGCTTCCTGTTCAGCGCGGCTCTTACCCAGCTGGGGGTGCCCGGGGACCATGCCATCGCCTATTCCCTGGTGGGCATGGCCGCCTTTTTCACTACAGCCGCAAACGCCCCGATCACCTCCCTGGTGCTGGTGGTGGAATTCACCATGGCCGGGCAAATGATGTTCCCCCTGATCATCGGCGTGCTGGTTTCCTATGGAATGGCCAGGCTCACCAAAGCCCAGTCCATGTACCATGATTCCCTGGCCTTCGGCCCCAGAAGCACCTTTGACAAACCCCTGGCCCAGGTACAGCTTCAGGATGTAGCGCGCAAGGATCCGCCCGTGGTGCATCCCCTGGACAAATTCGGCACCATTGCCGCCATGCTCATTAAAAACCCGGCCCAGCCCATCTTCGTCACTTCCCCGGCCGGCAAATACCTGGGAAGCGTGGTGGCGGAAGACGTGGCGGCCTTTGCCCGCAACAAGGAGCTGGCCCAGGCCGTACTGGCCATGGATGTGCTGCGCAGCGACATGCCTACGCTTCCTGCGGACATGCACCTCCCGGAAGCCCTGGGTATTTTCTCCCGCCCCCACTGCGCGGAATCCCTGGCCCTTGTGAACCCGAACAACGGTCTGCTGCTGGGCGTAGTCAACAAAACGGACCTCTACCTGGTGCTCTCTGAAATCATGCGCAGGGAAAAACTGCAATAAAATCTGCCTTGCCGCGCTGTATCCGTTGAAATACCGGAAAAACGCCGCCCCCTTCCGCGGTTTGCGGGAAATGCTCGTTCAAGGCCGAACACCCTTCCCGTCCAAAGGGCAATTTCCCATTCTTCGTGTCTGCAGCGTCCAGCCTTCCTTTCACGCCCTAATCCGGGGAACGACGCATCCGGGGCTCCGTTCATGAGAAAACACGGGGCAAAGGCATGCATTCCCCGGCAAATTGCCCTGCCGTCGTCCCGGAACGTGAATCCAGCTTCTTCCACAATCTCTGCCCGGAGCCCTCCGAAAAAATTTGCTCCTTCCAGGAAACGCGGACAAGCCTGGAAATGCATTTTTTCCACCCTCTTTTTTCATAATAGGGGTCAGGTTAAAAATAACAACAAACTTGCATTTCAGACCTTTTCCGGTACGCTTCCGGCATGAGCCGCACCCTGAGAATAGAATACCCCGGAGCAGTCTATCACGTGCAGAGCGAGGGCAACCGCGGAGATGCCATTTACCTGGATGACGAAGACAGGGAAACTTTTTTGCGAACGTTTCAGGAGGCAGCCCGCAGAAGCGGCTGGACCGTGTACGCCTACGCCCTGATGGCCAATCACTACCACATTCTTTTCCAAACCGCGCGCGCCAATCTGGTGGATGGCATGAAATGGCTCCAGACTGCCTATACCCAGCGTTTTAACGCACGCCACCGAATGCGGGGTCATCTGTTTGCGGGCAGATACCACTCCATGGTGGTGGAAGCGGATAACGCCCACTATTTTTCAACCATCATTGACTACATCCACCTGAATCCGGCCCGGTCCGGCCTGGCGCGACGCCACACGTTCCTTTCCGGCTGCAAATGGACGAGCCTGCCCGCATGGCTGGCCTCTCCCGCCAAAAGGCCCAAATGGATTCATCCGGAACGCGGCCTCGTCTGCTTCGGCTGCGACGACACGGAAGACGGCCGCCAAAAATACCTCAACCATCTGATGGGCCGTTTTGAAGCGGAACGCATGGATGAACGCTCCCTGCTGCCCGCCGGCCACGTTGGCCCCGGCACCGTCCAGCGGGGCTGGTGCTACGGCTCCAGCGCCTTCCGCGCCAGGCTGGTGGGGGAACTTCCCCGTCTGGCGCGCAGAAAGCCCGTCACGACGGACATGCGAGCGTCGGAAATTGGGGAGTACCAGGCGGAAATTATTGTAAAAAACGGTCTGAAGGCCTTTGGACTCTCGGAAGAGGAGCTGCTTGTCACGCCTTACAGCCACCCGTCCAAGCTCATCATCGCCCTGGCCGTCCGGCAAAGCACGCTGGTACCGTATGCCTGGATCAGCAACCGGCTGCACATGGGCATTCCCAAATCCATGGGAACCTTGCTCCACCGGGCAAAAAAAATGGCAGAAACGGATTTGAAAACGAGGGCGTGGATCGAGCGCCTGAGCTCCTGACCTCCGTTCCTCCCATGGAATAATTTGAAAAAATTTTCCTCCCGACACAAGGATGCGCCGGGCATGAAACCGTCCTCCTGCGGCAGGAAGCACTCAAGGTCAGCCCCTTCTCCGGCGCATCATCATGCAGGCCAGCCCAAGCAATCCCACGGATGCCGCAGCCGGTTCCGGAACTACTGAAAAAGCCATGGCGGCAATTCCGGCTTTCTGCCACCAATGCGGAAATCAAGATGGCTCCCACCCACCTGACCAGGTCAGCTTGTTGTTTGTAACATTCCAGCTCTGCCGCCTTATCTGTTCCTGATAATTTTTTCCTTTGTCATCCATTCTTCATGGACACCGGATTCAAAATTCGCCTTACGGAAACAGAAACCCGAATAACCGCATGCAAACTACATGTCCCAGCATCCGGAACACGCAGTTCTGGCAGGCGTCAATCAGCAAGAACAGGGTCAGTTTACAAATCACAACATATAAACATATTTTCTATTTTCTTACTGACCCCTGAAGGCCGCCAGGGAAAAAAATGATTGCCAGTCCGCTTCGCGGAATGATAAACGGAAGGCGCGTGCGAAAAACTGCGCGTAAAGCGTCAACCCAAATACAACAACAGAAAAGATGGCACAGACATATTCCCAGCGCGTGCTCGACTTGGTGAAGGCCAAGCATAGCCACGAAAAAGAATTCATCCAGGCCGTTCAGGAAGTGCTCAGCACGATCGAACCGGTTTTGGCCGCGAATTCCAAGTATGAAGACCACGCGATTCTGGAACGGATCGTGGAACCGGAAAGAACCATCCTGTTCCGCGTGCCGTGGATCGATGACCAGGGCAAGGTTCAGGTGAACCGCGGGTACCGTGTGGAATTCAACAGCGCCATCGGACCGTACAAGGGCGGCCTCCGCTTCCATCCCAGCGTCAATCTCGGCATCCTGAAGTTCCTGGGTTTTGAACAGGTTTTCAAAAACTCCCTCACCACCCTCCCCATGGGCGGCGGCAAGGGCGGTTCCGACTTCGATCCCAAGGGCAAGAGCGATAATGAAGTGATGCGCTTCTGCCAGAGCTTCATGACGGAGCTTCAGCGCCACATCGGCGCGGATACGGACGTTCCCGCGGGGGATATCGGCGTGGGCGGCCGCGAAATCGGCTACCTGTTCGGACAATACAAGAGAATCCGCAACGAATTCACCGGCGTTCTCACCGGCAAGAGCCTGAACTGGGGCGGCTCCCTCATCCGCCCGGAAGCCACCGGCTACGGTTGCGTATACTTCGCCCAGAACATGCTCGCCACCCGCAACGACGACTTGCAGGGCAAAGTCTGCCTGGTGTCCGGTTCCGGCAATGTGGCCCAGTACACCGTGGAAAAACTTAACGAACTGGGCGCGAAAGCGGTCACGATGTCCGACTCCAACGGCTATATTTACGATCCGGACGGCATTTCCCCGGAAAAGCTGGCCTGGGTCATGGAACTCAAGAACAAGCGCCGCGGACGCATTGCGGAATACGTGAAGCAGTTCCCGAAAGCCCAGTACTTTGAAGGCCAGCGTCCCTGGAGCGTTCCGTGCGACTGCGCTTTCCCCTCCGCCACGCAGAATGAAATCAACGGGGAAGACGCCCGCACCCTCATCAAGAACGGCTGCACCCTGGTGGCGGAAGGCGCCAACATGCCTACGGATCTGGAAGGCATTGAAACCTACCTGGCCGCCAAAATCCTGTACGGCCCGGCCAAGGCCGCCAATGCCGGCGGTGTGGCCACCTCCGGCCTGGAAATGTCCCAGAACAGCCAGCGCCTCTCCTGGACGCGTGAAGAAGTGGACCACAAGCTGAAGACCATCATGGCCAACATCCACGCAAACGCCGTGGCCCACGCCCATGAATACTCCTCCGACAAATCCTTCACCAACTACGTCACCGGCGCCAACATCGCCGGCTTCGTGAAAGTGGCGGATTCCATGATCGACCAGGGGGTAGTCTGACCCCGGCCCGACATACTTGCTGCCAATGTAAAACACACCAGAAGCGCCGGGTTCGCCCGGCGCTTCTCTTTTCTGCGGAAACGTCTCCATACCGGAAGTTCCTTTTTCCTGTATGAGCCAGACATGACAGCGGAAGGACTTCAAAAGCCTCCCGGCATTGGGGACAACCACCCTCAGGACTTTTTCCCGGCGGCAGGGACTTTATCTGCTGCACCACGGCAGTCTCCGGGTATTCATTCTCCGAGTTGGACTGGGCGGTCAAAAACGAGCCAGATGACCTGTCTCCGGAATTTGAAGGGCCATTCTCTTCCCCTTCCCCATTTTCCCGCATCAAGAGCCGGAAAAACGCTTCCCCGGCTCCGATGCTTAAAAGGTACTGTTATTCATTTAACAGGCGGCAGACGGCCTGGGCCGCATGTTCCGCCGCCCCTCCCTGCCCCAACTTGTCGGAGGCCTGTTTCATTTCCTCCAGCAGGGCATCCCGGTTTTCCGGGACAAGCAGGCGTTCTATTTCATCAATCACCTTGTCCGGTGTAAAATCAAACTGAACCAGCTCCTTCACCACGGGGTTCTGCGCCAGGATATTCACCATGCCGATGAAGCGTATCCTGATGAGCATGCGGGCCATCCAGTACGTCAGCAGGGGAACCTTGTACACCAGCATGTACGGCAGACGGTGCAAGGCGGCCTCCATCGTGGCGGTGCCGGAAGCCACAACTCCCACGGCGGCGCGATCCATCAGCTCATGATATTTTCCCACCGCAATGTGGAACAGTTCCGGAGGCATGCCGGCTTTCCGCACCATGCCGCGCATTCTTTCCGCCAGAGCCTCCGTGGAAGCGGCGGTTTCAAAAGACAGTTCCGGCCGTTCCCGGGAAAGGCGGTTCACTACCTCTATAAATACCGGGAAATGCCTGTCAATTTCACGGTTCCGGCTGCCGGGAAAAAGACCGACCAGTGACGGATCCCGGACGCCCTCCTTACGGATGGAAGCAATTTCATCTACCAGGGGATGCCCCACAAACTCCGTTCTCAGTCCGGCTTCCTGGAACAAGGGAGCCTCAAAAGGGAAGATGCACATCATCAAATCCAGCATGCGCACCATCTTGGGAATGCGCCCGCGATGCCATGCCCACACCTGCGGGGAGATAAAATAAACGATTTTGGTGCGGGGGCAGCACTTGCGGACCCTCTCCGCCAGCCGCAGATTGAACCCCGGATAATCAATCAAAACAAGGCAATCCGGCTGGTCCTGCCGTATCCTTTCCAGAATGGAGAGAAAACGCTTTCTGAACCATCCGTATTTTTTGAGTACCTCCACCACGCCGATAACGGCGGCTTCATCCGCCCAGTCTTCCACGCCGGGACATAACGCGTGCATGCCCTGGCCGCCCAGCCCTGCGACCTCCATGCCGGGCATCAGGCGCAGCAGATTCTTCAACAGCAGGGCGCCATGAATGTCCCCGCTCTTTTCGCCTGCTATAATATAAAGCTTCATCTCTATCTGCATCGGCGCACGCCGGACGCCTCCCTACCTTACCAGCCCCGTTCCCGGGACGCAATAAAAGACTTTCCTTTCAAGGATTTTAATGCAAGATACGCGCCGTTATGCATGAGTTGATCTCACTTTGGATGTCCTGGGTGCAGGACTGGGGATATGCGGGTGTCATTGTCCTGATGGCCATGGAAAGCTCCATCTTTCCCGTTCCCAGCGAAGTGGTCATCCCGCCCGCGGCCATCCTGTCCGCCCAGGAAGGAGCATCCATGAGCTTCTGGGGAGTGGTGGCTGCCGGAACGTTCGGCTCCTGGCTGGGTTCTGCCATTACCTACGCCGTGGCCCGAATCGTGGGCCGCCCGGTCATCATGCGCTGGGGCAAATTCTTTTTCATGCCGCCCCACAAGGTGGAAAAGGCGGAAATCTTCCTTCAGCGGTACGAAGTTTCCGGTGTCTTCTTCGCCCGCCTTCTGCCCGTCATCCGCCACCTCATTTCCATTCCCGCCGGCATTGTCCGCATGGGATTCGGCATTTTCTCCCTGGTCACCGTGCTCGGCTCGTTTGCCTGGTGCACGGTGCTCGCCTGGTACGGGCACCGCATCGGGGAACGGCATCCGGAATTGCTCAAATCTCCGGAGGAGCTGATCCGCACCGTCAAAAGCGAAAGTCTCCCCCTTATTCTGGCCGTGCTGGTTCTGGCCGTCTGTTACATACTCATGCTTCGTCTGACGGACCGCAACAAGCCGGAAAAAGCCGCAGCGGACACGTCCGCAGAAAAAGAGCAGTAACCCCCCTTTTTCCCATGATCCCTTCCAAGGAAGACCGGGCAGCCCGGGCGCTGGATTATTTCCACCAGGGATATAATTGTTCCCAATCCGTTTTTGCTGCTTTTGCAGATGTCTGTGGCCTGACGGAAGAAACGGCCCTGAAACTGTCCTCTCCCCTGGGGGCAGGCATTGGACGCATGCGGGAGGTATGCGGTGCTTTTTGCGGAATGAGCATGCTGGCGGGGAGCCTGTACGGAAACAGTTCCCCGGAAACCGGGGAAAAGGAAAAAATCTTTTCCCTGGTCCAATCCCTGGCCGCCTCCTTCAAACAGGAATTCGGCACTCTTTACTGCCGGGAACTGCTGGGGCTGTCTCCGGAGAGCCTGGCAGCGGAAACGGCGCGCCCCGGAGAAAGGACTGCCGCCTATTACGCCTCTCGCCCCTGTGAACGCTGCATTGCCTTCTGCGCCCGCTGCGCGGCCGAGCTGGAAGCAAAAGCCCGGCGTCATGAAAATACCCAGCCCCCTTTGCAGGGGAACCGGGCGCTTTAACCATACGCAAGGCACCGTCAATGAGCGGAGGAACTGCCGCATGCGCCGTCCGGGCAGGACGCCTTCAGCTTGTCTATCTTTTCATTGGTTTCTCCCATCCCCTCGTCATAAAAGCCCTGCTCGTCCGGGGCCAGCACCTGGAGGAGGCGGAGAAATTCGCCCGCGTGTTCCTTTTCCTCATTGGAAATATCCAGCAGAACTTCCTGGGCCAGCTTATGGTCTATGGATTCTGCAAGCTGGGTATAAAGCTGGATAGCTTCATATTCCGCTGCAATCATGAACCGGATGGCTCTCACCAATTCGTCATGGGTGAGTTTCCGGTTTTCCTTTAATCCGCTAAATGCATTTGTAAATTCAGGCATGCAGATATGACCCAGACCGCAATGAATACATTCAAAATGTTCCTGTCATATATTTTCAGCGACATTCTTTGAACTTTTATTCATAACCAATGGTCTAAGAAGGCCAGTATCATCCCGAATACGGATGAAACACGGGGTTTCACTTATACTGCCCGCTTTTACAATACATTCCCGCCACTGGCACGTAATAAGGAAAAAAGATACTGCAAGACCGGAACAAAAAAACACCCGGCCCCTTTTGCAGGGAACCGGGCACTTTAACCATGAGCAAGGTTGCCGTCAATGGACGGCGGAACTGCTGCATGCGCCGTCCGGGCAGGACGCCTTCAGCTTGTTAATCTTTTCATTGGTTTCCCCCATTCCCTCGTCATAAAAGCCCTGCTCGTCCGGGGCCAGCACCTGGAGGAGGCGGAGAAATTCGCCCGCGTGTTCCTTTTCCTCATTGGAAATATCCAGCAGAACTTCCTGGGCCAGCTTATGGTCTATGGATTCTGCAAGCTGGGTATAAAGCTGGATAGCTTCATATTCCGCTGCAATCATGAACCGGATGGCTCTCACCAATTCGTCATGGGTGAGTTTCCGATCCTCCTTCAGGCCGCTAAATGCATTTGTAAATTCAGGCATGCAGATGGGACCTGATACGTAACCCCTTCATTCAATATGCTTTGTCATAACTTTTATACGATGGTGGCCTTAAAGCAGTCCAGCGAACAAATTTCCAGCCTCTCTTGCCGGCACAAAAAAGAGCGCCGGATTTTCTTCCGCCGCTCCTGTTAATCAAGCTCCTCTCCGGAACACCTGACTTACTTGCCTTCCGCAGCCTTGGGTGCGTATTTCTTGAAAAATTCAACGTACTGGGCGGGAGTACGGCCGGGAACATAACCCGTGCGGCCCAGCTCCTTGCCCTCCGCATCCACCACCACCATGGCCGGCACGCCGGTAATGTTGTACGTCTTGGCTTCCTTGGACTTGCTGAAATCCGAACTGCCGAACTCAAATTTGACGCCAATGGCCACGCCGTCCATGCCTTGTTTGAAGTCCTTTTTGGAAAGGATTTCTTTCTCCAGCTTAACACAAAAGCCGCACCAGGACGTTCCCGTGAAAAGAAGAACAATGGGAAGGCCGGTTTCCGCCGCCTGCTTTTGAGCGCTTTTCAGGCTCTTGCCCCAGCGGAATTTCACTTTCGCCGCCTTGGCGGCCTTGGCTGCGGCTTCCTTGTCCGTGGGAACGCTTTGAGCCATGGAAATGCCGGAAACGCTGAACCCCAGCACAGTACACAATGCAAAAATAAAATGTCTGTTCATCATACTCTGTGAAACGTTCCTCTCAGACTAGCAGAAATACTTTGTATAGGAAGAGAAATCAGTGTCTTTTTCCCCGAAGGAACGCTTCCGTCCCCCGTCCCCAAAATGAGGCGTTCTCAAAAAAAGTATTGCTCTTTCCTCCTTAATCGGGTAATAATCCGCCCGCACTTACAAATGCGCGGTTAGCTCAGTGGTAGAGCAACACCTTGACATGGTGGAGGTCGTAGGTTCAAATCCTATACCGCGTACCACCTTCAACAAAAAGACTGCCTCCGGCGAGGCAGTCTTTTTTTATTCTATCTATTGAATATCAAAAGGATTACATCATCTTTACCTGTCTGCAAATTCCGTCCGTTTACTAGGGGAACGCTAAAATGCGTTGACGTTTTGTGTAAAAAATTGTGTAAGTAATCCGTGGCCATCATCAGACATCTTCCAACATCCCGGTTCTGGATTGCTCAATTTGCCCGCAAACTCCCTTCCGGAGCGTGGAAAACTGTTTCCCGCTCCACAAAGGTTCCCATTGAACCGCCTCCCGGATCTGAACAAACGGCCAAAGAACTCCGGGAAACTGCTCAGGAAATCGCCAACACCTACGAACGTACCGCTAACCAGAAACTCAAGGCTACCCATATCCGGCGCGTACTCGTTGACCTGAGCAATGAATCGCTCAGGCTTCCGTCCGTGCGGGAATGGATTGAAGAGAGGCTCACGCTCATGTCCAAAACCAAAAAAGAAGCCACCTATAGGAACTACAGCGACGCAACGCGTCTCTTTTTTGAATGGATAGAAGAAAAAGACGCTCTCCCGCTGGATTCCGTCACCTCTCTCATGATGGATGAATTTCAAAACTGGCTGGACAAGCGTTTCCGGCCATCCACCCGCAAAAAACATTTTAGTGCCATCCGCCATTTTTTCAGCACCGCAAAAAAACTGAACCTGCTGGACACCGACCCCTGCGAAGCGGTGACACATCTTTCATCCCTCTCCCGCGCCGTTTCCGTAGAAGTTTCCCGCCGCCCGTTTACCGTGGAAGAGCTTCAACTTATTCTGACCAACAGCAATGAGGAATGGCGCAGTATGATACTCACCTCCCTATATACAGGCGGCCAGCGTCTGGGAGATATTGCCTGCCTCCAATGGGATGCCGTGGATTTTGAGAAAGGCATTCTCCACTTTCGGACCCAAAAACGCGGCAAATCCCTCGTCATCCCTTTGTGGAACCGTTTACGTGCCTTGCTGGAAGAAAGATATCCCCACCGCATCAACGAATACATACACCCCTCCTCGGCTCAAAAATACCAGCGCACGGGAAAATCATCCACCCTGTCCAATGAATTCGGGAAAATCCTCTTCACCTGCGGCCTCGTTGAACGAGATCCTTCTCTTGCCGGGAAACGATATCAGAAACAATATGGAACATCTCAGGACAAAACCCGGCACAAAAACGCCCTCTCCTTTCATAGCCTGCGTTACACGGCTACCACTCTGCTTCACGAAGCGGGAGTGCCGCCCCTGATTGTACAGAAAATAGTAGGTCACGATTCTGCGAAGATCCATGAAGGATATGCCGCTTTCTCCCTGCGGGAATCGGAAGAAGCCTTCAACAAATTGCCCTCATTCTAATCGTTGCTGATAGCCCCGGCCAGAATCAGGCCATGCCCCCGTGCAATGCTCAGTTCCAAGGCACGTTTATATTGCCCATCCGTGGGAGCCACTACATTCACCCAGCCGTTCCCCTCACTCACAGGAAACAGTTGCATACTCCCGGAACCACATCCGCACTTGGCACCAGTCAAATCCACCTCATCCATCAGCACGCTCACTTTCGGAGTAACAGCTTTCATTCCGCTAAACTCCGGCAAATCCATTTGGGTCGTCCTCAATACGGCAGTAAACGGTACACTCCGTTTTCCCACGCAATCATAATCGCGGGCTTCCCAGTCCATCTTTTCGAGCATAACTTCCCCATCTCTCTGCACCGCAAGGAATAATTCATCCACCGCCCTACCTGTCGCCGTACAGGCCAAGCCAACAACATCCCCCCCAAAATCCCAGCAAAACCAAGAGGCAAGTTCCTGATCCGGATTATACAGCATCCCCATCAATTTACCTGCATACTCCCCGGATTCCGGAACAACCCACGCCACCGGTTCCGGCGCACGTTGCCATACCATCCCGTTAATTCCTCCGCTCAACACGCCGTAGGAAAATACGGTCATATCGCGTGCGAAATAAAATTCATTATCCATCGAATAACTAATGCGCCTCAGCCTCTTGCCGGAACGGTCTACAAACATGATAGCATCCGTAGTCATCAACACGTCACTAGTTGAAAAACTCCCGCAATTACTGTGCTGTTCTGCTACGGCGGAGGAACTGCTCAGTACGTCAGCTTTAATGGACCTGACGGCCACTTCCCCGCAGGTTGTTCCACACAGCAAAGCCGTCCCGGAACTCGCCGCCCACACAAGCTCGCTTTGTTGACTGCTCACAAGCGTTAATAACATGGCATCCGCCGTATTATCGCCGGTACGGAAATTGAAATAATCGTCCACGGCACTAAACCACAGCGTCAGAGGTTGTCCGGACGTACCGCCGAACACCAGCCGGCCGGCGTGTAGCACACATGTTACAGGGAAACCGTTTTGTTTCCGGAATGCAAAAAAATCCCACTCCCAGCAATGGCGCACGTCAAACATGTCGGGATCATTTAACAAAGTCACTTGTCCTGTCCCATCATCCTTTAAGGAAACAATCTCCGCATAATTGATTAAATCAAACCTCTTACGCTTAAAATATTTCTTGCCCATATTACTAACGGCAAGATTAACGTCATGCTCTAAAATAACGCACCTCATCAACAAAGGAACGCCATCATTATTGCCCGTTAAAATGACCTCCGTATTAGGCGTATAGGAATCAACATTGGTAATCATGTTCTCCCACCTCAGACCATCGGAAGAAGTCTGAACCGCCCACAAATTATAATCGGATTTATTGACAGACCCAAACTCAAATTCCCCGCTCACCACCGAACGGAAAAACTCTATCCCAGGTTCAAAATAAGACGGCCACGCATCCAGATCGGAACCGCTTGCTACCGTTGAATCAGCAGTCCATGCCTTCACGCAAGTCCAATACTTACGGATGCCGGAAATATCGGAATACAACTTTTTACCTACGGCATAACTCGTTGTCTTGAGGTTTGCCGCCGACAATCCATTCATGTGTTGGCTCACATCGAAATACCTCTTCCGTTCGCTGATTTTATGCCGTATTGCCAGCACGTCGCCTACACAAAACATCTTTCCGTCATATTCTGCGCGAATCACATCCCCATCTTCGGAGGGTGTTACGCTCATCCTGCGGAAAACCTCTATCACAGGCTGTTCCGCCCAGTTGGAATTACTGGAATATTCATAAAATTTAAACCGCAACAATGTATCTCGTTCTACAGTTTCTTCTAATTCCGTCAGTTTCCCGTCAAATCGGGTACGTTCTTGCCAAGAAGATCCGTTATCAGTAGAAACCTCTATAATAACTGTACCTGTCCATTTACCCGGAAAATTCAAACGATAAGTCATGCCTCCCGCAACCGTCACGGAAGGGAAATAATTATAATAAGCTTCCGACTTGCCCGTAGTCAAACTGGCCTTTTCCCAATAATAAACCCCTTTCCCTGAATGATACTGTACAATAATAATATACTCGTTATTCAGTTTATACCCATGTTGTTTTACATATTGTGAAAAACCAAAACTATAAGTCTTCCTGTCTACTTCCACCACTTCCTCCCCCGGTTCCAATGTATTCCCTTCGGTCTCTCCGCGTTCGCAAAAATCCCAGGCATCCGCTACCCTGAAATTCACTCCGGAAAACGACAAAGGGAAAGACTGATTAAAACTCCCTTCCAATGGATAATGATCCCACGTAATTTCTGCCACATCATACACGCCGCCCCGGTTCGTCAACTTCACGGGCAATCTGTTGGAATTGGTAATGATAACCAGATCATTAATTTGCCGCATCCGGACAATGCCGCCATTAGAATCATAAGCGCACCGGAACAATTTGACACCATCCTCAGAAAAAATAATCAACTCCGCGTCCAGCACCACGACCACGGCCAACATCCCGTCCGACCAGCGGAACGCCTGCATGGCAACAGGCCGTCCGGATAAATCCGCCAACCAGCGGCTACCGAAACGCCTGCGGACGGCACCGGATTGCAACAACTCAAAATTCTTCATTTCCACGCATGCGCGTGAAACACCGTCCACATCAATCCTGCCAGCCAAATCACGGGACATCAACCCGGAACCAAAACCAAACCTGCTAAACTTCATAAATCAATAAGTAGGGGGGAAAAAATCACCATCCACGCCCATCATGGCATCCAGCGGAGCCACAACCCGCCCATTACTCGCATACTGCCTGACATCAACCAATTTTGCCTCATCTAAAACAACATCGTATAACTTATGCAAAGACAGCTTCTTGTCCATACTGCCTGACACAATCACGGCCAAACGTTCTGACGTTTTACACACAACGCATTCTATGAAATACGCCGGCAGATCTGCCACACCGTTGTTCTCCAAAGCGTCCACGCAACTCCGGGAGATATACAACACCTCTAAACAATTTCCTGCAAAACACCTTAATTCACGGCCAAGCAGTTCATAGCTCTTTGCCGAACACCATAACAGCAAAAGAAAATCATCAGGAAGAGCAAACACTCCATCATTCCCGGATAATGTCACACGCTTTCGTGCAAAATACCACGAATGACCTTCCAGACATCTCAACAATACCCCCTTGATGATCTTTAATGACTGTTCATAATGAGGATGCTCGCAACCCGGCAATTCTGTCACCCCTAAGGCTTCATACGCTTCTTCGCGTATATCTAAAATACTGATATTCATTATTTATTATTTGGAGGTGAAAAACTTGAAAAACGCCACAGCGGCAGGTGAAGTAACCGAAAATTCGGGATAGTCATCAACCATGAAAATCCTGCGGCCCCCTTGAGAATTGACGGCCTCAACGGTCAGCTCCACGGTTTCCAACGTCCGCATAGGGTCATCCACCTCCGGAGCGAAAAACTCTTTCAGTCGCGCCCACACCTGAACGGCCTGCCAATCCTCACCCAATCCCACCAGAGCGGCAACTACCGCCTGCATGGCCGGAGTCTGGTCGGCTGGTATATCGGCAGGAGTGTAGCGGGCCGGAGGTCTATAACCTCCCGAATCCTGATAAATGGGCATCAAAATGAATTCATCCCATTGACCGGGTTTTGGAAACTGTATTTGTATCTCGGAATTATTCATGATTCTAAAGGCACGTTAATATCTTCGAAACCCGCCGTTTCTTCGGCTTCAATAGCATTGACGGCCATTGCTTCCAAACTATAGAAAACCGGGTTCATTCCTCCCGGCTGGTAATAAGTGTACTCTCCGATTCCCGCATAAACAGAAACGTCGCCACCCGCATTATTCACAACATCAGTCACCCAACTGGAAATGCCGACGCCGGTCTCAAAATTGGAGACGCCCCGGCATGTGGCAATTTGATACAGATTATACCCCTGACCTCCGGTGAGCATGAGCCAGAGCGCGCCCGTATCTTCATACCTGGCAATACTGGCGACAGATTTCTGTTGGTAAATAACCTTGGCAATCGTCCACGGAACAGGCTCGTTCTGACTGGCCGGAATAAAGCTGGTTGTAGTCTTAACCTGCCAGCTGTTCGTATTATTAAGCGCAAAAATCTCACGCACCCGCACCGTATAACCGTTGCGTTGTGTGTCCCTGACATTATCAAAAGTAATATCCAGAATTTCGCCGTGATTATAAGCCAAACCGTTTGCCGGGATAATACTGTAAGAATCTATGGAAAGGTCGGGACGAATCGTCTTCGTGCCACGGCCGATACCAAAAGACAACTTTGCGGCATTGGTAGCGCGCCAAAGGAAAGAAAACCCGGCGAAACTGGAATAATTCCATTGAGGATTGCTCACCTCAAATTTCGCCTGAATGGTCGAATGAGTACCCTTGGGGATCTTAATGCCAGCCAAATGGTAGGGAACCATCTTGGTCACCGTCGAAGATCCTGACGCGGTAATGGCATCCGTATTGAGGAAAGCATTAGAGGTCAGGATGCCTGTCACGCCGGCCATGCCCGCAGCGTACAGGCGGTTGACCGCTGACGTATCCGTCGCTGCCCCCACGGCCAGCGGGATGTTGATGCCGCCGTTGGCGTTGACGGTCCCTGCAAAAGTCCCGGAACCGGAACAATTAAAAGCGGCGTTAGCCCCAATGCGAACAGTCCCACTCTCCACCCACAAATCGCCACGTAAAATACCCCCCTTCCGAAATTCTACTTGCCCGTAAAACCAGGTTAAACCGTAAATCTGATTGTAGGAGCCATCGCCCATGCTTCCGTTCGGATTGTTGACCACCAGTTTCCCGTTAAAAATACCTCCTGTGGCAGAAAAACTGCCGGGAATCATCATGTTGCCGGAGGCATCCACCTGCGGCATGGCCTCAAGGGCCTGCTGGGCAGCCGTGGCTGAATTGGCCGCATTGGTGGCGGAATTCTCAGCATCAGTCCCTACTGCATTGATACGGTTTTCTGCCTGATCTATAGCCCCTTTAACGGTTTCCACCTCTTGAACAAGCGGGGTAATCGCACCCACCGCCTCCCTACGGCTAGATTCCACCGATGCCACAGCGGACTTTCCGGCCTCCGTAATGGCCGTAGTAGCCGTCTCTTTAGCTTCCTTCACCGCCTGAACCGCTTCTTTCCGGCCTGATTCCACCGATGCCACAGCGGACTTTCCGGCCTCCGTAATGGCCGTAGTAGCCGTCTCTTTAGCTTCCTTCACCGCCTGAACCGCTTCTTTCCGGCCTGATTCCACCGATGCCACAGCGGACTTTCCAGCTTCCGTAATAGCCTTGGTAGCTGTATCTACAACATCCCCAAAACCATCTACTTTCTGTACAATAAATTCTTTCAGTTCCCGAACAGAAGAAACATGGCCTCTTGCCTCTTCGGCAAACGCCCAGGCTTTTCGGCTTAATAAATCTACCAGCCCAACTTCTGACAATTCAACAAGGATAATGCCATCCGCAGTATCCGGCAAAACCAACGTAGCCGCATGATTAACAGAATAGCTTTCCTGATCTAATGGAGGCATTACACGTCCGGAAACCACAAATGCCCCCCGAACCAACGCTTTTTCCACATGACCAGTCACTAAGAACAAATCGAAACTATGCCGCCCAGCAGGAAGTCCAGACCAGCCAAACAATACCTTCCCACCTTCGACGGCACACATCAATTCCTGCAGGGGAGCCGTATTCACGGCCCCCCTGAAAGTCACGCCTTCCAAATCTGCCACACTCCCCGTAGAATCTGTAAGCGTCAGCTCAAACACCTGAGCCAGACCGCTCACCGTCTTAATATCCATCACAGCGGGTTCCAGCCCAGCCCACGTATTCAGCTCAACCATATCTTACACCTGTTGGAAATACCCATCTATGGCGCGGGCAATCGCCACGCAAAGCGCGTCAACCCGCTCTTCCAGCCTGTCGCAATCCGTCACGTGTGAGGCCGCAAACGCAGGTTCCAGCATCAACGCCGGCATCCGAGTATCCTTAAAATAATAATACCCCCTGTCACTCTTACACTTAACCGGCTTCAAACCGCGATCAGGGAGCCTCAGCACATCACACATCACCGCCTGAATCAACTCCGCCGCTCTCTTGCCATTCTTGGAGGCGTACCAATACAGCGTCTCCGTGCCTCCAATCCCTGTATCCGCACCGTTAAAATGAAATTCCACGGCCAAATCCGCGCCAACGGCATTACACCTCCGGGCCGCGTAAACCGGTGTCGTGCCCCCAGCCTCAGACCGGTTGCACACCACAGCCTCATAACCCAGCCGCTCCAACTCATCCTTCACCTTGCCAATATGCAACTTCCAGAAACCATACTCTGAATGCTTCCGGTTCGTCATCACAGACCCTCCATCCTGCGGGCTATGCCCGATGCTCAAAGCAACAACCTTCATTTCCCGCATCCTTTCCCCTTATTTTTCTTATTTCTTGCCATAACTATCTCTCTTTAAAACATTATTTATTTCTCAAGCTTCCTCTCAATATCTTCCACTCTTAAAGCCAGCAACTGAATGGCTTTAGCCGTTTCTACCTGCGCCTGCGTCTGCATGGTCATCAAATCACAAAGCCGGTCATTGTGGTGGCTGACCACCTCCCCGATGTACCAGCACGCCGCGCCGCATATCGCCAGCGACATCATGACACAGGCAAACACGGGGGAAGCCTTGGCAAAATCCAAAAAACGTGCCGGAACTTCGGAAAGTTTGCACATAACCTTTTACTTCTTTAGTGATTGAACAACAGGAATATTTTCATCCTGAGGCTTCACAACGGACACCACCACAGCACCCGTATTCCCGTCACGGGACACCACCAGCATCCCCTGTTCAGAAGACAGGCTCATACCGGCAGAAGTGGTGCAACCGCCCAACAGCGCAGATGCCGCATAAACCATACAGGCAAGAACCAGCCACAACAGCCGTTCCCACCATTTCAACCCCTTGCCTTCCGTCTTCTGATAAGCATCTTTCACGCCCTGCTTCCCGGCCTCAATAGCCGCCTTTTTCTCTTCATCAGTAAAATTTTTCATGATTTTCAACTTCTTTTTTCTGATTCTCTTATTCATTATTAACCATTTATATTATCCGGCCTGAGAAAAAAATCCTCAGGCCGGATTCATTATGCTTCATCCGGCTCTTCGTAGCATTCCACAGCTACTACCCCCTTATCTTCAAATCGCACGCCGCCCAAACCGATAGTGGTATAAATCTGCGTACAATTCTTCTTATCCGCACGTTTGGAAATCTCTGTCCGGGAATCTTCCCAGAACCCGAAATCAACAGCTTCCCTCACATACGCCACACAAGTACGTTTTTTCATTTCCTTATCGTAAGGCAACTGTTCTGTCTGTACCCATTCAAACCCCATGAAAGGAGTTTTCAAGTCACCATCTATCAGAGACTTCACAGCAACATACTGGGAATTTGTCGCTTTCTCGTCATCAAGCAATTCCATCAACTGATTGACAGAAACAAGGAAAATAGCCTTATCTCCGCGTTTCAAGGCTTCTCCTTTAACCAGTTTTGCGCGGGCCAAACGGATCTTGTCAAACGTCAAACCGGTATCTACCGGTTCTGCCGGAGCCTTCCCATAAACGGCATTCATGGCAATTTTTTGAGAATCAGGCAAAGCCACCTTTTCCGGCCCGGTCTTGCCCGCTTGCAAAGCATCCGACAGGCACGCATTAATAATATACTTATCAATCGTGCGTTCACAAGCGGCCAACTGAGCCTCCTGCGTTTGTGTAATAATCTGATCTCCATACTGGGTTTGCAGATCCAGCTGACGATCATGTACATAACCGTCCTCTTCCCACGATGGAACAATATACCGTTTGGAAAACGTATTATCATTATCCGGCGTATCCGCTTTCCCTCCGGTGGATGTGGACAAAGCTCGTTTACCTATTCTTGGTATCTCAAACATCTTGTCCCTGATGCCTGTATGCACAGTCACCAACCCTCTCAGTTTCGATGCCGTCTGTTGCAGGTCTGCCCGCAACCTACGGCTGAACTGAATCGTCTTTATGTCTTCTGATGTCAATTCATTAGCCATGCCTGAAACATGACAGACCATTCAAAAAAAAGAGTGAGTGCTATTATCGCACCCACTCCGGAAATCCCCCCTGTATCACCTTCATCCGGCTCACTCCCCAAACCACTTTTCAGCCATCCCGGATAAATGCTTCAAATAATTAGCTATAACTGCCACTCCCAGACTGACGGAAGTAATAGCCCCGCCACGCGGATTCCGCCATGCCCCGAACATGGCGGCCAAACTCCCCAGCGTTGCCACGCTCCGGCTCTGCTGTCTCACGTCACGCCAGCTATCGGCCTCAAAAATATGAGTCAGGCGCATCAAATCCTTAACAGTTAAATCTACCTGAGACCCCATGACTGCCGTCTGGGTCTGCATCTTCAATCCCAGCCAGTCACATACCGACTCTACGTAGGAATCCGTCAATTTCCCCAATAAAGGCATACCATTCAGCGGCCCCAGAACAATTCCCGGCAGATAATTCAAAGGATTCTTCTTCTCGTCATCATCCCCCCCCGGTCTCATGACATTATTGATCAAATACCCAAGAGCCTGCATAGCCACCCCCTGAATAAGCCAGCTTCGAAACGCCAGCCTCATATTCCCGCGTGTTAAATAATGGATCACCGTAGCACTCCGTTGAAAAGTCTCTGACATCAGAAACCATTCCGCAGAAAAAATCCCCTTCGTCTTTTCAAGAATCTTTGGCATTTGAATCCAGTTGATAGGCTGAGCCGTAGATAACCCTTCCTCAATAACATCCCGTGCATACTCCATCGCTTCCGGCTTCGTCATGCCCTGCTCTACGCCCTGCCTGAAATAATGGTCAAAAGCTGCGGCAAAACTCACCGCATTGCTTCCGGAATCCAACAAGCCAAAAATCTTCCCTGACTGGTTCGTAACCTCTTCCAACAAACCGATACGTCCCCCAAGTTGTTTCTTATACCCCAAAAGGACGGAATACATAAATCCATCCTTCCTTGCCTGAAACAAATCGGAAGAAAACAACTCCTGAACGCTCAGAACAGACTTCCCGCTTGCCACCCGGGCCAGACCATGAACCCAGTCTGAAATACTCAAATCGCATCCATGCAGGGCATTAAATACCGCCGTCGTCTGTTTAAGATAACTCGTCACCTGCCCAAGAATCACGGAAAGAGCGCGGGCATTCATCACCTCGTTCTTCATCCTCTCCGCCGCATCCAATTCGGCTACGGCATCCCTGCCCCCGTGTTCCAGTCGGTTAATCAATGCCTGAAAACCCCGGTAATCCAATCCCCCTATATTAGTCATCAGCTTCTGGGCTACTTTGGAATCACTCAAAATCCCTTGATACCTCTCTACAATCTCCTGAGTGCAAACCCAATTAACAGCATTTGCATGATGTTTCCAGAACAGAGCAAGTGCCCCCTGAGTGGTATCCAGATACCTCTTATGGTCAAAAATACGGGTGGAAAGAAAACCGTCAGACCTGCCTACGGCTATCGTGCCGTCATCACCAAGAATGGAAGCCAATTCACTATCTTCCCGCGTCTCCGCAACCATCCAGCGGAGCGGAGAATAATTTCGGCGTTTACTGAAAGGCACCCCGTAGCGGTCTTCGTAAAGCGGCCTGATTTTATCTCCCACAAGGGCGTACTCTTCAAAAAGAACACTCTTTAAAGCCATCCCTACCGGGCCTATAAACTCTTCAAGCTTAGCCTTATGTTCATCCGTCCATCCGCGTCTCCGCAACGGAGGAACAAAATCATCCATCTTGGAATAAAACACATTCGGCTGATCCATGCACATCAGCACAAAAAGGGCCTGATCCCGGCTCAGCTTCGGCATGGGCTGGGGTGTCATATCATACCATTCTTCCACTTCAAACCATTTCCGCGCCCGATTCTCGCCGCGTCCCCATGCCTCATACTCTTCCCTCAGCAAATCAATCGCCTTCTGGGAATACATATCCACCCCCCACCAGGGATTCTCTTCACGTCTTTCCAACAGCTTAGCTGTCTGGTCAATCGTCAATCTGGTCTTCCTGACACCCTTTTCTGACAGGGATAACCCCAAATCTTCCGGGGTGCTCCACATACTCAAAAACTCGTTGACCTTCCTGTCAGACTTCGTATTCAACAGGCGTTTCAACACACTATTCATCTTATCCACTTCTTCTGCATGAATGGATTGCGCCCGGTCGGTTGCTCCAATAAATTCTTTCTTGAAGCGGGAAAAAAACTGTTTCCCCGGCCCGTCACAAAGACGTTGCAGGAATCTGACCGGATTGTCCAGCCATCCCACCATCACCCCGCGCTTCGCTCGTCCGGTCTCACTATCCACCCCCAAATCACTCACTTCCATCTGGGCCTGATGAAGACCGTTCTGATTCACAGCCTTCGGCAACTCTTCCATCAGAGCGGCCCCATCATTCTTCCATCCGTCCACCTTCTCTTGCAAATGAGCCTGCCACACCTCCGCGCTACGGCTGATAAACGCACCCACAGCCTCATGAATATCCAGCATTCTATTCACATCCGCTGAACTTGCGGCAGAATATTTAATCCACCAATTCAGTTCCCCGCAAAGTCTCTGCTTTTCCATCAACAGGCCGCCTTCCGCTTCTGAACCGTCAGTACCCAATTCTCCATTCCAGAACTTATCCGTCCTCAATTTCTCTTCAATCGCCGCAATCCTGCCGCTCAGCTCATTCACCCTCTCCTGAACCTCCCTCCCCGTTGCATACACCGCAGGTTTAATTACCCGCCGTAAAAACTCCGTAGGAGCGGCCCCCAGACGGCTTACCTTAAACTTCCGCGTCTTCTCGTCAATCACCGCTTCATGTTCGGAAATCATACTTCTCACTTCCCGGAACAACTCATCACGCACATACAGATCAATAACCTCCCCGCACCGCTGGTATACCTTCGGCAACAGGCTTTCCACAGTCTTACCTACCAGATCATCAAAAAACTCCGGATGCAACTCCATCTTCCGGTTAGCCGCCGCAAGCTGTTTTTCCGTCAGGGCATCCGTAGCGGAAAAACGCCCTGTCTCCAATGCGGACATCAAATAATCCAATAGCTTTTCCTGCCCCGCAAGTTTACCGCGCACCCTTTCCGGTAGCGTGGAGACAGCAACCTTCATAATGCTTCGTGCCTCCGCAATCTTCACCCGGACATCATTCGTATCAGCTTCGCGGCCCCTGAACAAAGCATCCAGCGCACGGCCTTCTTTTTCCACCCGCTCTGTCACATGTCTCCAATACTCACGCACGGCATCACTCCGGGTCTTCTCCATCCGGCGTTTCATATCTCCAAGAAGATCTTCTCTCACGGAAAATGTTGCAGATCCATCCACATAATCTGCCCACGCCCCCCCGGTGGACTCATCCGAAAATGCCGTAATCTTAATATCGTTATCGTCAAAAATCACGTAATTATACGTCTGCTCATCTTCCGCCTTATGGCGAGAAAAACCGTCTGCATACCTGATGCCCTTAATGCCAAACTTCCGCAGGGCAAGAGAAGCCTTCTTCATCCCCTTTCCCCAATCCCTCGCAAAACCTTCGCAAAGGCCAACATAAATCTGCTTCCCGGTAAACTGGCGGCCCTCCATCAACAAAGACTCAAGCGCAACCTCCTTCGTACACCCGATTCGTTGCGCCAATTCCCCGGCCAACGCATCCTTCACCGTCTCGCTCTGTTCGGAAAACGGCTTATCCCAATTCAAAAGAACAGAATCATCCACATTCAACTCCACGCGGTAATTGGAAGGCAGAGCGGCGTATGGCTCCACCGTATTCCCGGCCTCTGCCCACTCACGCGTCAGTCCGGCATTACGCACATACTCTTGTATATCCTCAAGCTCTCTTCTCTCACCCTCAACAAGGCGCTTCAACTCCTCATCCCTCTCCTTGCGCTTCTTTTTCTGGGTCCGTTCCGTAAATCTGGCAATATCCCGTTCAAATTTTTCCTGATCTACTGTCTTACGCCTCTCAGCTAAGGCAGTATACAGATTCTTCTTAAACTTATAAAAATCCAGAAAGGTCTTTTCTTCCTTCCGTGCTGACTCCAAAAAATTCAGCCCCTTGTAAAACGTAGGCACATCTCCTTTTCTCACGCCCGGAACAACCTTCCACAACTCATTAACAGAAACATTCTTTCCGTTTACCTTCCAAAATTGACGCAATCCCTTTCCGAACTGGTTCATATACCTCCGGTTCACCTTCTCTGACTCCGCAAAATACAACCCCCAGCCATACGCCTGCGCACCCTCTCCCTGCCCCATATAATCCGTAGAAAACTTCCGGAAAGAATGCGGGGAAGCATGCAGGGCGGCAATGGAAAACGTCACCCCCGGTTCCGTAATGACGGCGTTGCCCGCCTCAAAATGCCCGTCCCGGAACAGGCCCCGTTCCTGTGCTTCCGCGACAGAATTGACATTTTCCCCTTCATTTGCCATACTGTTTTCTGTCCGTCGGGGAGTATAAACCCCCATTGTGCCGGGCTTAGATCCGGTGGGCGTTGACTCAACCCAGGCTGTCTTAAACGTCAGTCTGGGCTTTTTACTGTAACGCCTTTTTGTCGTCTCAATTACCTGTTCTACCGCATGAATCTCTCCATGCGGATACTGTTTCACATAAATAACGGATGACAAATTTTTTCCCTTCGGGCGGAACTCCATCCTGTCGTATTCGTCCAAAACATCAAGAACCAACTTCACATCATCCTTCGTTAAATCTAATTGATTCTTACCCTTCTTCCCGTCATGCCCGTGCTTCTTTAGCGCGTGAATAATGGCATCAGCGGAAAACTCATGCACCATCCCCGTCACATCAATCCCAAGGCCGGACTTAATATCGGCAATCTCCCGCGCGGATGCGCCACGATACTCCACAACGCCAAGACTGGTCTTATCCGGAACACTGCTGGAAACCACCATATCCACAAAATCCATCACCTTCCGTTTCCCGGCATCCTTCCCCATTTCATCCAGCTTCTCTGTCAGGGAAAAAGAAGCGGTCTCTCTCCTGCCCTCTTTAACAAAAGACAAAACCGTTTTTGCTTCCTCCAAAGTTGCCCCCTTCATCAACTGGAAAAAATCTACTCCGGCCTGAGCAAACTCCCGTTCCCGCGCTTCCTTGTCATTCGCAAGCAAATCATTCATCACCTGTTGGCGGTAATTCTGCAAACCGTACCGCTCAGCGTACATCAAATGAAAACCATAATCCTGCAAAAGCCTCTCCGGCTTCTCCCTCAATTCCTTCAACTGCCTCTCAAACTTCTTCTTCGTCAGCTCGCTCTGGCTCTGTGCGAAATCCGCTCCAACGGCATCATACACGAAAGATGCAAAATCGCCTTTCACGGCTCCTGAATCCACCGCCTTCCGGAATGCCCCGGCCAGACCGACCATATCCGCGACCTTCCGGCTCAAAGCCTCCATCACCTCCAAAAAACGCCTCACGGGCGCAGGCAAACCCTTCTTCCGGTACTCTCCCGTAAACACCGCCTGCATCAGCTTGCTCATCCCTTCAATCACGGCCCTCTCCCTCTTTCCGGCATCCACCCCATCAGCAAAAAAGCTCTCATCCACTAATTTCCAATTCTTCACCCCCTGTTCCCGGAAAGCCTTCTGAGTATCCAGCAGATTCCGGGAAAACCACGTCAATTCCCTGCCGGCCTTCATTTCCCCCTTCACATACAATTCCGCCATTTCCTCCACCAAATCCAGAAACGTAGCCTCACCCTCATAATACCGGATCACCTTCTTGCCCATTTCCAGCTCATAATTAAAGGCGGGGGTATGCACCCCTTCCCGCTCTGCCACAACCGCAATTTCCTCTTCCGTCACCTCTCCGGAAAAACCCTCTCCGCGCGCCAGTTCTCCGCGTTTCAAGGCAATCTCCACGCGGTCGCGGAAATTATTCGGTAAAACAGCCAGTAAAACATCTTCTTCATGGGCATTCTGGTCATCCCTGCTCCATTCCTTTTTCCGGCTCCTTTCCGCAATGCGCATCAGGGCATCATCAGCCATCCTTTTCAAGACCCGGTAAGAAATAGTAGTACCCTCTTTCTTGAAATCCACGCCGCACCTCTCCGCAAAATAATCTACGGACGCATCATTCAACGCCGCATTTCTCAAGGTAAAATCCTGATTCACAGCCCAATCCCGAACCTTCGCCGTCAGGAACCTGTTTCCTGTCTCCAAATCCATTTCCACAAACTCTTTCCCGTTTTCCCTCTTTCTGGCCGCTCCTTCTCTTCCTTCCGAACCCAGAACAGAATTCTCATCCTTATCCCACGTCACGGCTCCCCATGCCGTCTCCATATCATAAACGCGCAGCTTCCCGTTCACCACCTCCGCACGGGGAATAACCCTCTCTTCCATCAGGGACTTCACCAGCGGAACATCCGGAGTCATCAACACCCCTATGGGTTCCCCAACGGTTTCTGCCACCTTCCCTTCAATCTTCCTGTGAAGCGTCAAATCAAACAACCTTATTTTATCCCTGTCATTCTCCGTATTGAGAATCATTTTAATTTCTTCGTCCGTAAAATGTAACCCCTTCATCGCCTCCGGACACTCCGCGCACTCAGCCTTAATGCCCCGGATACGTTCATCAGCAATAGCCGCCGCCCGGAACGGGCTATTCTTGGCATACCGCCCATACCCCAGCAACAGGGACATGGGAAGGGCCACCAGAAAATTCCTCCATGTCATTGCCTCACGGGCCTCCGCATCCGCTTCATCCCAGCTCTTCCCATTCCCCCAGGAAAACATATTGGAAGCCACGGAACGGGCATAAGGCTCAATAACTGTCTGAGCATGCAACACTCCCCCTTCCAGACCAACAAAAAGCGGCCCGCGTCCCCAGAACCTGTCTGTCTCCAAAGCACGGCCCAGAAGCCCCTTCATGCCGGTTTTCCGTCCGGCCCAGTTCATCAGCTTGTCATAAGCCTTCCCAACCAGCTTCCCGCCTTTCCCAAGCCCCCAGATATTGGCCGCCCACATTCCCACGCCTTCGCCGTAAGCCGCGTTTCTTGCCGTCAAACCATCCACTCCCTTAGCCAGATAACCGGTTTCCGCCGTATCTTCCGCTTCCAGCAAAGGCCCCACCCCGCCTGTCATGATAAACGGTACAGCTCCGCCAAAAACGCCGGAAGCCTCTTCCAGAAAATTCACCATCCCATGAGAAGAACGTGCTTTATACTGCCCCATCCTCACCTGTTGAATATCCTGCGCCACCTTATTCACTCGCTGAGACCAAAGAGGATCGTCAAACTTCTCTTCCCCACGCTGAGCAAACCCGGCACTCTGTAGAAAATCCATCACTCCGGATTCAAGCCAGCGGGAAGGGCCATGAACCAGCCCTTCAACCGCCATTCCGGAAAAATTATTCAGCATCCGGGAAAAAGCAGATTCATTTTCCTTCTGATAATCCACCAGCCCGGCAATCGCGCTGACAGCCAATTCATACGCCTGTTCATTTTTCCGGTGCAAATTCGCCAGTTCCACAATCCAGCGGCCATCCTCATATTTGGAATAACCATACGTCCTTAACCCGTCAATCCCCGTCTCCATCCCCTGAACGCGCGGGCTCCTACCGTCTTCACCGTACACCATATCCTTAATAAAAGCCGCCGCCATTCGTTGGCTATCCGCCAGACTGGCCGCGCCCGCCAGAAACTCCGGACTACGGCCCTGATGATCATGGGGATCTAAAGAAAACTCCTTCCCGCTTCCCGTTGCCGTCACCATTTCCCCCCATACTTCCCCCATGTCCTTCTTCACCTGTTCCCTTCTGGTGCGGCCAACTCCGGCCTGACGGCGCAACTCCGCCGCCATAACAGAAGCCTCATCCGTGTCCAGTCCCAGCCGTTCAGCCAGATATACGCGGCTCAAAGCGGGTGCGCCACCTACGAAAGACTGAACAAAACCATCCACAAGCACCTCATCCTTCTCTTCCTGACTCAGGCCCTTATAAAAGTCCACCACACCCTTCCCAAGCGTGCGTTCCACCTCATTCACCTGTTCCTGATCCAACTCCGAGCCGTCTTCCAGCTCTGCCATCAGCTGATAAGCCCGTCCTCGCCTGACATCCGCCGCCTCCGCGACATGGCCGTTCCCCAATCCTCTCCTGTCCCAGTATTCATCTAAAGACTGCCTCACTCTGTCATAATCCGGACTAGACACGGACATCAAATTAAAATCCGCCATGACGGACCGGTACTGCCGGTCATTCGTAATAACCTGCCCCGGTTCCCAGCTCTGCCCCTCATCTTCCACGGCAACCGCCACATTCCCGGCCTGTTCATCATCCAGAACGTTCAGTTGCATTTCCGGCCCCGCCTGCGGCCTGTTCACAATCGGAGGTCTCAAATCCACATGCCCGGATTCATCCGGAACATTCATTCTGTTCAACTCTTTCTGCCCATTCACATTCAATGCAATATTCATAAATCTATTAAATAATTCAAATTAACGGACATAGGCGCGAGCCTGTTCTTCATGTAGCTTCTTGGCATAAGCCGTTGCGGATTGTGGAGACCGGAACACGCCTAAATGCCTGCCTGTCCTCTTAAACATCTCTACAGCCTCATCATCAGAAAGAATGGAACCGTCATCAGACACCGTAGGAATCAAATATTCCTTTCCATCCATGCCAATAGATATGGAACGCACGGTGCTAATAGACCCATCCCTGTTCTTCACAACCGGACGATTCGTCAAATCAATATTACCCTTCTCAAGCAGTCCGGGAATCTTCTCTTCCATCCCCTGAATACCATGTTCAAAAAGCCTCTTGCGGCCTTCCTTGCCGGCTCTTTCCGCATCCGGAAAATCAAACCGGACCGCCGCCTTAAACTTGCACCCGGGAACCAGACGCAACGCAATAGCGGCCCTCCGGGAAAAACCAAACGCGCGGCCCGGCACCACGGCAACTTTCTGCGGACGATAAATCCGGCCATCCGCAAGCTCAAAACTCACATCCGGCACATACTGTTCCTTCAACTGCGGATAACGTGACAAATGATCTTCCCCAACAATAAAACACTCATCATCCCACACCTCTTTCACATGAGCATCCCGCACATCCGCTACGGGAATATTCATCGTCTTCGTCCTCACGCTCAGCCTTTCATCCGGTTTTGGCAAGGCGAGTGCCTTCTTCCTCAAATCATCCAGTCCCTTTCTGGCCTCGTTGCGCCGCACGAAATCCGTATCATCATCTTTCACGGAATCCGCATGTTCCCCATTTTGCCGGAGCAGAAAATCCAGCGTAGAAGCATGTCTTCCGGTCAGTTGATACATCTTTTCCTTCATGGCGGTCACAAACCTCACAGAACTTTTCTCACCCGGATGCGCCGCCTGCCACTCAAATACCCACCTCCGCATCTCCATTGAATTCCTTTTACTCTGAATCTCCGCTTCCTTCTTCCAACGCTCCACATTAAGCTCCAACCCGCTCTCACGCCGCGCCATCTCTCTCTTTTTATCGCCAGTCCCGGCAAAACCGGCCTTCTCAATCTCAAATTCCCTCAATGCCCCACGATGCCACTCCAAATTCTTAAGAGCATCAGCAGTAACAAACTCCCCTGTTCCTTCCATCGTTTTCACAACGTCATCCACATTAAAACTGATTCTGTCCGTCTTCTGCCCCTGCATGGACAAAACTCTATTTTCAAGAGTAGATTCCATAGCCTCCTGAAAATCATTACTCACTCCATGATCTTTCCATCTCCGTTTCAACTCTCCCAGATACATCATATACGACGGAGACCCCACGCCGCCATCCTTCACCAGTCCGCTCACGTCTGCCGCCAGCACCTCATTCATGCTGACTACGCCAATCTCTTCCGTTGTCGGCAACTGCCCCTCAGCCGCTCTAATCCTCATCAAATCCACCACCGGATCAGCCACGCCGCTACGGAACTCCGGCTTCTTTTTCCTGATGCCGCCGGAAGAGGAAAAACCATTGGCAACACTCCCGGCCTGCTCATGAACTCCGTCTCTTTCAGCCATTCCCCCGCCCTCTCCATCATCCTCAAACGGTTCATCCAGCAAAACCCGGTCATAAAGCTTCCGGCCCCCTTCTCCAAGAGGCATGCCGGTCACGTCATACAAGCTGACAGTCGTAGGAACCCCGGACTGCCCCTGCAACAATCGGCCATAAGAGGCAATGGCCGTATTGGACAGAACCCCCTGATATTTCCCGTCAATCAAATCCGCCGCCAGCTGGTCGGGATTCTCGTCAAAATCCTTGGCCGCCTTTAACGTGCCAATCTGTTTCCTTGCGGAAGCCAGCATCCTTGATGCCTTCATGCCGTCCACGTACACGCCCACCCCGGAATTCAGCACGGATTGAACACGTTCCATATCTCCGCTTTCCACGGCGGCGGCCCAATCCGCAGAAAAAGCGGCTCTGGCCCTCTTTGCGCTCACCCTCCGTTGTCTATCCTGCAATGCCTCCCCCCCGCGCTGAAACAAATCCTCAATGGCGGCGCGGTAATGTACAGCCGCATCCGGAGTCATAAACTCCGGTTCATCCACCAATTCCCGCTTCTTGGCAAGCGTTTCTTCCCAGTCCTCTCCATTCTCAACATCCTGTTCAGCGGCGGAAATCAATCTGCGGGCGTTGGTAAGTCCCATCCGGAAACTCTCATCATCCCGCAAAACATTCTCTTTGTGCATCAAATCCTGCCCCAAATCATCCACCGCCCGCCCGATTTTAGCCGCCTGTCCAAACACTTCGGCTGTAGCCAACGCCGGAGCCGCGGCCGCATTCCCATTCACATGCCCGGCCCGGAACCCGTTATCTCCCATCAGACCAACTTTCATAACCCTCTTAGCTATTCATCCATTACTTGTTCAACACCTGCCCGGCCTTCATGGCCGGAACTGCCGCCATGCCAAAACCGGTTAAAGAAAGAGCCGTTCCGGCTACTGCCCCTAAAATCGTCCCCAAAGCCCCGCGCTTGGAGGCCCGCGCGGCCTGCCTCGCCTGCCACTCTGCCAAATCAGCCTGATACAGCGCACTCCTGCGCTGGTTCTCCCTCTGAGTAGCCGCCTGAGCAATGCCATGCTCATACTGCTTCATCAGCGTTAATTCATTCATATTGCCGGTTCCGGTGGACATGAAACCGGATGCCGCCTGAGCTGCCCGCGCCGTACTCGCGTCAGCATTCTGATTCATCCTTTGCAGATATTCATCCGCCAGCGCGGAATCATATGCGCCCTGAGCCTCCCGCCGCATATTATCCGCCGTTGCCAGCCCAGCCGCTTTCTGCGCTTTCCCGGCCTGGTACTGGTTCAGGGCGGACAAGGCTCCGCCGACCAAACTCACGCCATTGCCAAACAAGGAAAACTCTCTCGCATGGTCACGCATAAACCCTTGAAACCCTGTCGCACCCGTCGCCATATAAATAAAAACTATTAACTGTTAACAAAAATCACCCCTGCATCGTCATCCGGGTCAGCTCATTCACGCGCGTCTGCGCCCTCTTCCAGTCCGGATGAGAACTGTCCATATAAGCCTTGCTCAAGGCATGCGTGCCATTGTAAATGGATTCAAGTTCCTGTTCTGCGGTAGCAATGGAAGCCATTTGATTCACATGGGCAAACCCGGCCTCTTTCATCCGTTGGGAAAGACCGTAAAAAAACTTCACTACCTCCGGATTATTCCGGATTTCCGGGAGGTCGAACACATGGGCATCTACTCCAAATTCAACGGCCAGATTGTTGAGCGTGTTATTGCATGCCTCCATCACAGCCTTAAACTTGCTACCGTAAGTCTGTTGCAACTGCTTTAACTGCTCATCACAGGCATCTAACCGCGCCTGTTCAATCTGCGCTTCTGTTTCGTTGATAAACGTTCGCACATCCCCCATCACGGAAGACAAGGCATCCTGAGGAATCCCCGCCTTATGAGCCGCCACGCGGGCGCGTTCAAAAAGCTTGTAATCCAGACTCTCAGGCTCCACCCCCTCAAACAGCCCGATAGCGTAATCCGCCAAATCCGGAAAAGCATCGCCACCGGCAGGAGGCGTTAAATCGCCGGTTCCCTGAACCGGAGGGGGAGCAATACCACCGGAGGGAGCCGAAGGCGCAGGCGTATCGGTTCCCTGTGTTGAAGGTGCATGAGAATGACCGTCATTCCCCAGAATCGGCTGTACAGGCACAGCCCCGTCATTATTGTTTTCTTGTGTTTCGCTCATAGAAAAAATTGATTATTAATCGTTAAAATATGATACTTCCTCTGTATTGCCCGGTTCGTGGACTTTCTTCCAGCTCACGGCCATGCTGTTCCAGACCAGCCGGAATGCGTCTTGTCTCATAGCATCCAGCGGATTCCATTCGCCGTTAAAAACGCGGAAAGCCGCCTGATGAATGCCGAATTCACCCCGGAACCACTCTTCCAAAGCCTTCATGGAAGCCTTGTCCAGCTTCCCAAAAGCATCACATAGCAACCTCTTCTGCTTTTCTAATTCCTTATCTTCGTCAAATTCAAAAGGATCATCCATTGTCATATACTGTTGCTTAGTTATTATCCCTCTCCGGCAGAAGATTGCTCCATCATCATCCTATCCTGCATTTCCCTCAAAGCCTCTTTCTTTTCTGTATCATTCCTGATGAAACCTTCCGGAACACCCATGCCGCGTGCAACCTCCTGAGCCGCAAAATCAAAATCAAAACGGGCAATCACGCCGGGGTCAAACTTGGCCATATTGGCGATAGTCTCCTGAGACCCGACCAGCCCGGAAAGCTGAACCTGCTTCATCAACTGGGCAAACTTGGAATTGTAAACGACATCCGGCAAAGCCTTGGGATTAAATTCCTTCCCTCCCAGTCCGTTAGGTATCATCAACTCCGAAGGTACATTCGGATCAAACAACCCTGCATCCAGCATCAGGCGGAAAATCCTCAGCATCATAGGCCGGAAATCATTCAGGTGTTGGCAGAACGTCGGGCTGAACGCCAACAGCCTTTCTTCCAGTCGGGCATTCACCTCCGTCGCAGTCATTTGCCCTGTCTGCGCGCCGAACAAATCCAGCATATCCAGATAAAAAGCAGACCGCACTTCCTGACGATCCATTTCCATTTCATTCATCACTTCCCGATAATCGCCCACTGTACCCCACTCAGACGGGAAACCAGCATCCGCAGCACTGACGACAGTCCAGCCGCCCGGCCTCAAACTCACGCGGCCCACAAGATCTTTCGTAATCTTAAGACGGGGAAAAGCCTTCAGTTCTCCCAGCGTCCGGGTAATCCTCCGGCTGTACTGCAAAGACAGGATATTAGACCAGCACAGCCGGGCCGGGGCCAATCCCCACGGACCAACCCATTTCAAAAAACGGGAAACCATATAAGGAAATTCGCCAAACTCGCCCTCTTCCAAAACATCCTTGCTCCCTTTCTCTATGTAAAAGGAAAAATATTCTTTCTCTGTTAATGGATCGTACTTTTCCTTTCTTCCTACGGCATGGAGAATAGTAAATTTCTTTTTGACGCGCTCTGTTTCATCCTCATAGGCATCCTTCATTGCTCTGTTCAGCTTCTTTGCGTCGCCAAGCCAGCGGGCCGCCTGGACGGAATTCCATTCAAACCTGCGTATCAATAAATTCGGCATGCCCTGTTCATCTTCCGAAAACACGAAAGAATCAAAAGGAACATAGGAAAACATCAGCCTGTTATCATTGCTGATGCCGCCGTAATAAGACCCTGTGCCAAAACCGCATCTGTCCAGCAACGCCTGATGATTGACCGTATAAAAATTGCTTTCGGCCAATGCCTGATACGTTCTTTCCGCGCAGTCTCTCAGCCACTTCTTCACCGGGCCGCTCTTCTGTATCGTTGACCCAAGAGCGGCGGAAGGTTCAAAACTGAACCAGAGCTTCCCAGGATCGCTTAAAAAACTCTGATGCGCCGCCGCCAGCCGTTGATTGGCCCGCACCGCCGTGGAATCATGCAGGTTTTTCAAACCAACGCCCAGAAAGGAAAAACTGCTGGGTAACCCGGTAGGGGAAAAAGGATAAACAAACTTCTTCAACTCTGAGGCCCAGCTTGCCGCATCCTGCTTTTCCCTCTCCAAACTGCTATACAAAGAAACGACTTCTTCCCCGTCCATAACTCACCCCCTGAACTGATTAACCCAGCGTCTTCCGGTAACTGGCCCCGGAAGACTGACCAAAAACAGAACTGCCAGTCCCTTTCGCCGTAAAAGTCTTATCAAATCCATAACGCTTCCGGGCACGGGCCTTGACGGTATTTTCCGCCGTCTCGCTCGTATCAATGATTTCCGGTTCCTTGACCACCTCTTTTTGCTGAGGAACCGGAGCCGCCTTTGGACTAAGAAACTTTCCCATACGCGCACCATGACAGTACATCCGCAAAAAAGAGTGGATGAAGTTGTCACACCCATGCCGGACATCCCCCCTTATATCAAGGCATGTCCGCAACGCCGGTATCGTAACAGGACGCTGTTCCCAAGCATTCCATGCCAACGACGGAACTTTCAAACCCCTCAATCAATCCGTGACAGGCCGCCTCAATAAACATCCGGAAAGCGTCCGCAAAATGGGAACAATCATCATGGTCAATCTTCCCGTTCTGATCCACATGGTAGCTTTCCATGCAATCCAGCAATCCCGGAAGCCCTTCCTCACTGCCGTCTTCAATCCTTTCGCCGCATCGTTCATGCCAGACCGTGGAAGGAAGAAAAGAACGCACTTCGCCAATGGACAACCAGACGCTTCCCGTCTTCGGCACCAGCCTGACATCCCGGCATCCGTTCTCTTCCAAAGTCTGTTGATTCGTCTTCCGGTCATTAGTGGAATGATGCCCGCCGTCATGGGGAAGCAAATGGCGAAACACCTTAAACCCATGAGCCTGCTCAAACTCCCTGACCCTTGCCAGCATATCCAGCACGCATGACTTCTTGGCCTGAATCCCTCCAATAATGCGGGTTTCCCCTCCCACCTTCTGGAAAAACACCGTTGCCATATGGTCGGCAACGCCAATATCCCAGGAACAATAAACCGGAGCATAGGAATGCACCACAAACCGGCATCCAATACGGTTGTCACGGCGCAACTGACGGAATTGAGCGCAATAAATAGCATCGTCCCCAATAGCGTCAAAAGCCTCATCCGGTACAGTAGGATACTCTTCCCCCATATTGAAATCAGATTGCCCGTTCTTCCATTCCCACCACAACCGCGCGGATTCCGGCACATCCACGCCATAAACCTCTTTCATCCGGTTGAAATATTCAATGGTCTCATCCCGGAATACATACCCTTCCGGCACGTCCAGTTGATAACGGCTTTCTTCGTACCACGGAAAAAAGAAAAACCGCCAGTCCACCGGGAGAAGAGGCTTCCCCGATTTTGACATGGCATTCTTCATCAAATTATAATTCACGCCGCTCCTGCCTCCTTCATGCGTGCTTTCTACAATAATTGTTCCGTTGGTCGGTACGGATTCAAACCCGCCGTTCACCACTTCCCTTGCCCTGTCCGGGAACCGCTTGGCCATTTTAGCCAGTTCGGAAACGTGCATGAACTGCGTTGTGCCTCCGCGAAATGTATTATCCGTGTAAATCACAGACCCGTTCCGGAACGCCAGCTTATTAGCCGTAGCTGTCACAGGGACAATAGTCCCATCCTTCTTGACCATTCCCAAACGCCTCTTCTTCTCGCGCATCAACCACGCAATAATGCGCCGTTCACGCTCAGCCCCTTCCGGCACATAATCCAGATGTTCCCATTGAAAACGCACTCCAAGAAGTTTTTTCTGACCCTCCGGCAACCTCCAATCAATAATTGCCGCAGTCTTATTCCCATTCCAAAATACAAAATCCGCCATCAACACGCCTACCAGCGTAGAAAGGCCCAACTGGCGGGCCTTCAAAATAGCATTGCGTCCATGTTGCCTTTCCAGAAACTTCCGCTGTACTTCATTTGGCCGGAAAGGAATAACAATGCCGTCAACATTCTTGATCCAATACAGATGTTCCAGCCGCCAAAGCCGGTTATTCAGCCTTTCCTTCCAATAATTCAGAACCTCCTGATACTGTTTCTCTTCCCTCTCCATAATCAAACAAATCTTCAAAGAACAGCCCTTGAATGCTCACATCCTGCTTTTCCGGAGCATAATCACCCGTCATCTTGTTATCCAAATCAATCGCCTTCATCCGCTCGGCATGGGAAGGCGGAACCTCAAACAAAAATTCATCACCGGAAAACAACGCTTTTCCGCGTGCAATTTCCGCGAGCTTGAGCCTCTTTTCTTTCAACGTCAGGCAATTTTCATCACAAAGACGCTCACGGATTTTCCTGATTTCTTCCTTGATTCCCGGCTCTTTCATCTTCCGGGAAGCCGCCGCCTGCGCGGATTCATTGCTGGTGCAACAAAAACCGGCCTCAATATAAGCCTGATACGCCATCAATCCGGAGGCCACTTTCTCGCAAAAAATATGGTCACGCTCACTTAACATTTCCTAACAACAAATTACATTCCAACAACTTACATCAAATTTTGTAAAGCCTCACTCTTCCCGGACTTGGTATTCTCTTCTTCTCGTATTCTCCCGTCATCCCCCAGGGCTTCAACATTCTTCTTCTGGGCAAGGCAAGCCATCAGTCCATCAAACTCCCCAAGACATTGTTTCAGGGCATCAGAACCTTTCTCCGTCAAAGTATAAATATATTCCACCTGACCATGCCCGGAAGACCGGTAAGGCCGTAAAATCACATCATCCTGTTGTCTCAGGCGTTGAAGAATCTGTCTGACGGCGCTCCGGTCATATCCGGTTTGAGTAACGATTTCCATACAGGTTTGTTCCCGTTCTGCCAAAGCAACCATGACCGTTAATTGACCCTGATTCAGCGCGGACAAATGAACACGCCTGAAAAACCCGCGTAATGCTCGCAATAACATTTCCATGCGGGAATCTTTAGCACAGACCGGAAAGGAAAAAATAGAGTCTTATCGGCACCCCTTCCAAAGAATAGGCCAGAAAAACGGGAGAGAGAGCATAAACCCCAGCCGGCTCATACTTGCGCCAACCACGTTACAAACGTCTAAAAACTCTCCTATTGGAAAATATAAATGGATAAATCCTGATATCGGAGCATGGCGAAAATGATAACAAACTCAAAAACAACAAACAGGAAAAACACAGCACAAAGAAATCCGTCAGAAACCCGGCGCAAATCCATTGAAAACACGCGCAAAAAACTATTGCCGCGCCTTGCCCGTTTCCGTGCCTGCTTGGCACTCGCAAAGCCCCCTCAGGGCCTTCACTCCCGCCAACCTGAAAAGATAAAATATTTTGTCATACCACTTGAAAACGAAAAAAGGACGGCCGCCGAAGCAACCGCCCTTTCGCAATGAATGTCCTGAAAGAACTAATCACAAATGAGATCTTCTGAATGCAGATTTTCTTTTTGTTCTTCTCTCAAGACTTTTAAAAACTTACCATAGAGGTCAGGTCTGTTAAGTTCTATTCCTAAACGACGAATCGCCTGCCCTAATGATTCAAAATCCAAACATTCTGAACCATACTTATAAGAATAATACAGACTGATGATACGATCCACGATCTCTTGAAAAGCCATTCTACTCGTTCCGGAACTCTCATTACTGCTTATCAATGGATTAATGGAAATATTTTCCTCAGCAGGTTTTACTATTCTAGACAAATTTCGAATATTTTCTAAAACTTCTTCTAAAATATCTGACTGAGAACGTTTTTTAGCTTTCTTATCCTTATCATCAGACGAAGAAAGAATACCTTCAATCATTTTTTGAACTTTAGGCCATTGATTTTCAAATATTTCATTCAATGTTTCTGTATCTCTTCCATTTTCTCCCTGCTTTTCATTAATATCTAACAGAAGTTTTCTAAAATCTTCCTTTTCAAATTTAGTCGCCTGAAAATTTGATAAAGGCCCTTGTACATCGCTCGGAGCTATATTAAAAAGAAGCACGCAAACTCTTGCATTATTTTTAGATTTTGATAAGGCTCCCGCTTCAAATAAAATCCATTCATTACTCAAATTATAAGGGGTCAAACAAATTAATCCTATTTCTGCATTTTCAAGATAAGTGGAAATAGCAGATTCCCAACGATCCCCTTTATCAATGTCTCTTGGAGTAAAATAAGGAGAAATATTTTGTAAAAACCAAGGAAGAACCTTTCTCATTATTTCTGCTAACTGGTAGCTTAACTCTCCGCTCCAACTAATAAAAATATTATCTTTCATATATTTATCTCCATATACCAGCTTTAGGCAAATTCAAGTACAAATTTATTGATGAAAAAATCATCAAAAACATAAAATATTAAGATAAAATGATTAAAACAATATAATATTTGTTAGAACAAAATCTACATAGAAAAAGTCACAACATTTGACATTGTTACCCTCACCACTATTATAAACCTGTTCATGTTATTCCGCTCCATTATTCTCACGCTACTCATCTCTTGTCTCTCATCATTTGCTGAAAAAACTTTCTCTAACAACACCTCTGATATCGGCCCAAACGACGTTGACTGGAACGGTTTCTACACTACCGCGGAGGGGGAAAAAATCTACTTCCCGGAAGCTTTCCGGGAAAAACGCAGGCAATACGCCATCAAAAAACAGAAGGAAAGGGACGAGCTTCGCATTGCCAATGAAACCATTGCCATAAAAACCGCCTGTATCGTCATTGGCTCCCTCGCCTTGATTTACCTCATCCGCAACTGGTTCAAACCAAAGCCAGAAACGTCATCTATTACCAATATGAAAAAAAAGCTGCAGGAAGATTTAGAAAGGAAAAAAGACACCTCACCCCCGCTTACCCCAACAGGAATCCTCTTACGCACCCCGGAAAATGATCTCATCAGTCAATTAAAGCAGGACTGCCAAAACTCTTTAGCCCATTTCAATCAATATCTAGAAGAAAAACAAACACAACAAGGTCTAGCCTATGAACAATACATCGGCTACCTGTTAGAGACAAAAGGATATATCGTTTTCTACCGAGGAGCAACTTCCAGTCTACAGGATAAAGGAATAGATCTCATCGCCATAAAAAATGGACACATCCGACTCATCCAATGTAAATGCTTCAACGAAAATATTCAAAACCATCAAATCCAAAAATACCTTGGACATATAGCATTCGACTGGAAATTTGCACCAAACGCCCCCATTCATGGCCTCTCCCACACATGGGAACTCTATTACACTCCTTGGCTTAGCAAAGCTGCATACCAAGCCTGTAGAGATAACCACATCCAACTCACTAAGCAGAGTGCCGGTATTGCCCCTCCGGTCAAAGCTTTCCATTTTGAAGGGAAAAAACGCTACATGCTACCCGGCCAGCAATTTTATGATCACATCATCAGCTATATAGACGGTCAGGATCACAGACGCTTTTACAAACCGGAAGACGCGGAAAAAGAAGGATTTTCCCGTCTGCAACTCATTGACAACAATACCGTCAGACTCATCAATGAGGAAACTGTCACAGCATACGTTCAAGCACACCCGCAAACACCCTTGGAAACCCTCACCCGTCCGTGGTTGGACTTTTAAAATAAGAAAAAATATTCTAAAATCATCTTTTTACAAAAATCGAATTGACGACAAATGATTACAGGTTATAGTAACCAGCAGATGCCAAACCAACACGATCCAAGAAAGCGAAGTCTTGCTGTATATATCTCACGTGAACGCTACTACCAAGTTAAACGTTTGGCGGCGCGTGAAGGTATCAGCATGTCTCGCCTGCTTGAAATCCTTGTTGAACAAGCCGTCCGTGATATTGAATTAACACCAGAAGACTATGAACAAATCGCCTCAGAAATTAGAAACGCTCGATCAGGAAAAAAAGTCGATTACCGTAAAACTAAACAATGATATTTTTTTCAAACTGAAAGCATTAGCTGAAAAAGAACATCGCTCGAAAAGCGCACAAATTTGTTTTTTTATCGAACAAGGTTTTAGTAACCTAGAATATCGGCTAAATCTGGAACAGGCGATAAAAAATAATCGCAGGTTTTAGTAACCTTATTTTTTAACTGCCCTGCCATTTATGACGCCGGAAGAACTCAACACCCTAGCAGAACTCGTCACAGAAAAACTCTGGGACAAGTTCGCCGTCATGGGCGCAACCGGCATCTTCCGAGCCAATCCTTCCCCTGCCCCGGTGACAACGCCGGATGACTACATTTCTACGGATCAAATCACCCATGAATTCGGGTGTTCCAAGCAATGGCTTTACAACCAGCGCAAACGCCATCCCCAATGTTCCCGCCTTGTTAAAAACAACTCTTACGACCAGCGCGGAAAACGCTTCTGGAGCCGTTCTTACATCAAAAAAATAATCCATGAATCAGAGGAATTATGAATGCAAACCAACGCCTTATCCTCAATCTGGACACCAAATACAGCCGGCACCTGCTTTCTTTGCCGGAAACGGAACTCCGGAAACGTCTTGTTCATACATTGGAGCAACTGACGCACTACGCTTCCCTTGCTGATTCCGAAGTGCATCAGGAAGACCCCGTATTTGGAAGTATGCTTTACGCCCACCTGATCAATGTAGGAATTGCACAGCAAACAGACGGTAGTGTTCACCTTACCCAGCGCGGTAAAGACTTGCTGTTTATTCTGGCGTGCTATCTGGACGCAACCATCACGGAATCAGCTAATAACGAATTTTCCCTGTGAACTACTCGCCCGTCCAGCACCATCACACCCAGAGCCGGGAATTTAAGTCTGCACGGCTCTCCCAGCGCGGAATCTGGATAACCCTTTTGCAATATTGCACCAGTCAGGAAAACAACGGAATCATTAAAAATTTCGCATCTTGGAAACCTGCTGAAATCCGGAAAACGCTGAACGTAGATCCTGCCACTCTCCGAAAAAAATCCACCCTTTGGAATATGGTCGGGGAAGACCTGCATATTTACGGCTATCCCCACGACAAACAAGCCATACTCAACAAAAAGCGTCAAACTCTGGCCAACAATACCGGCGTGCAACCTTCCCCCCGTCCGGAAAACAATCATTCCCCGTCCGGAAAATCGGAAAACAAAACGCCGCCGCTCGCATTCTGGGCCTTTCTGCGGAACACCTGCGTTATGGATGCTTGGCAAAACAAAGACCTCAACCAAAAAGAATACGCCGCCGCCATACAGGCTTACCAGCAAACGATCACATGCGGAGAGCGGGACTGGCAACTACTGAAAGCTTACTATAACGGATATTACAAACGCGGCCAGACCAGAGACAGCCACAACAATAAATACTACTGTCCGGCCTCCCGGCTTAAATTCTATGAAGACATCATTGACGTGCTGACCAAGGCGGAATTATGGGCGAAAGACACGCGCTGGAAACCAAAAATTTCCCCGGCCAACGCGCCGCCGCCACAACGCAACCTTGCCATCCCTCCCCCACAGGAAACGGACGTTCCCGTTACCCCCGAAGAACTTAAACAATTTTTTGACGAAATAAACCCGCACTAAACAACTAAAAAAATGAGATACTACATACACCCCTGCAAACTCCGCTTGAGCCGCCTATGGATTTTTGACGACGGTATTAGAAGCTGTTGCCGCGTCGCCGTCAAATTCGGCATCCGAAAACGGCATGCTGTCAAAGGAACCTCCGTCACCATGTCCCCCGGAGAAGCCAGACAGGAATTAAATTCTATGGAAAAAGCCCTGTTTCAGGAAGGTTTCTGGCCGCTCTGGCTCTGGATATTATGCTGTAGTGCTTATGTCATCACGGCGATACAACTTTTATCATTTATTCTCAACCTTTAACGCTATGTGCCATGAACATTATTCAGGCTTATTTAACCATCATAAGAAACATTAGTCATTATCTGCCACACCAGAAAAATGCCTACAGGAAAACCGCCATATTGGCGGCCATCGCATTAGGCTATACAACCCCCAAAAAAATATCCGATGCCGTCTACATCGACCAAGAACAAATAAAAAAAATAGCGAAACAGCTTATTCTTGAAGATCTCATTACCTGCGAACTCCTTTCTACTTGGCCCTACCGAAATAAATACGCTCTAACCGCTAAAGGAGAAAAAATGACAATAAATCTTATGAATCATAGAAAAAACACTTCATTCTAAATCATGAATGCCAAAATAAAAGAACGGCCCATCCTGTTCTGCGGAGACATGATCCGCGCGCTATTGCAGGAATACAGCATGCCCGGCCAGTACAAGAACCAGACGCGCCGCACGCACGGCCTGCACCGGTTTAATGATTTCCCTCCATACCTGAAAGAAAGAGGCTGGGAAATTCAGGAATTCATAGAAGAAAGTCCCGGCTGGTGGCTAGCTATCTCCAACGACGAAGACGGGGAATTCCCGGATGATGATTTTAATATATTGGTAAGATGCCCCTATGGGAAAGCGGGTGATCGACTGTGGGTCAAAGAAAACGGTCAAATGCCGCGTCGGGCCGCCCGGATTTTACTGGAAGTGACGGAAGTAAGAATTGAGCGGCTGTTAGACATTACACCGCAGGATGCCCAAATGGAGGGCATTGAAAGCGTCTGGTACGACGAAATGACTGATGCCCACTTATGGAAGGATTATTCAGGGAAATCCAATGGATTGGCTTTTGCCCGGATGTCTTTCTTTTCCCTGTGGGATAAAATTAAAGGAACCGGATCAGCTAAAATGAATCCGTGGGTATGGGTGATTAAGTTCAAGGTTTTAACAATTAACGGAGATATTAAATGAAAACGCCTAAATGCCCTATTTGCGGGAATCCCTTAGAATTAGATGACTTTCTTTATCATAACCAAAAGATAAGATATAGTCAGTTTGAATATGAAACGGTATATATTTATGAATGCCCTTATTGCTCACTGGCTACCGAATGGGCAATAACGCCGGAAGAAGCACTAAAATATGCCGAACATCTTATTGCCAAGTTCCCTCCCTTCATGCGGATACATCAGGGAGATAATCTCAAACTGGATTTTGAGGACGATATTTTAACCGTCATTGGCAAAGATACCACCCGCTGTAAAATCTATCTTGAGAATTGCTATGGAAATATAGAAACAGCCACGCCGGATGACGTGGATCAATGGCCGTGGGAACTTAAAACGGAATGTGGGGACGAATAATAAAATGAAAAAACTATATACGCTTATTGGAGAAATTCATGATCCGGGTGATGAAGATTATTGCCTGCGACTCAATGAAAACGGTTACGTGTTCAACATCCTGATCACAGACCGTAAACATATCATATCGCTAAACATCAATTTGAAAACATGTGATATTCGTACCGCCCGGAAGAAAAGGGACAATATGTATAAAGCGTTGTACGGGAAAGAATTTACCCTATGAAAAAATGAAACTGACGCCTGAACAGAAAGCTTTTTACGAATACGGGGGAGCATGGGAAACAACCGTTGTTATCCATACCTTCATCCGTAGTCTTTTGAAAGATAAAGGCTATCAACTCTCCCCAGAATTGTTGCATCATTACCGTGACGAGAAGTCACACTATGGGGCCGTCTTGCGCGAAGCATGGAAGTGGCGGCGTGTGTGCAGAGCATGGACTTCTTAAAAATGGAAATGCTATAATTGTAAAAATCGTCTCATTTTGATTCACAATCATTCATACTGGAATTGTCATCGCGATACTGTTCACAAACTATGGTAGCTAATTAAAAAACTCACTATACACTTTTCACAAATCCCATATCTTCAACAAAACTTCTAGCTATTTTTCTTATAGAAGCCAAATCATCACAAAAAACGCCACTAAATTGTTTTATTAAATCATCTATTTTTTGCTTATTAATATAATTATTTTCATCATATTTTCTATCTAAACATTCTAACATATTTCTAAGAAAACTCATTTTTCTAAAAGACATTTCATCATTCGCTTTAAGCTCATTTACAATAACATCAGCTGACACATCATTTGCTAAAATTAAATAAGCTATATTCCTCTTAAAACAATAACAATAAACCACAATAACAAACAATAAAACAAAAGCCTCCGGAAATTCTATTAATTTTTTATACCTAGACATTTTTACAGATACTTTTAGATAACGAACAAATTGTTCCACATCACGCAATGTATGATTATTTCTTCTTAAAAGATAAGAAACACTAATACCAATATAATTTCCAGCAAAAAAACTTAATTCAACATCTTTTTCAACTAGATATTCAAAATAAAAAAAATAGATCATTTTTAATATTTAATGAAGGAACTAAAGAAACACTTAATTTTAAAAATTTGTTCAAATACCTATTAGAATCAACATATTCTCCATAGACATGAGAAACAGATGCACTCAACTGCTTCATATTTGCTACTAATAGAAAACTCACATTAGGAACATTAAACACATGTTTAATCTTCTCTAATAGGGTGATGGAAAAATCCGGCCGGCAACGATCCAGTTCGTCAACAACAATAATCATCCTCTCATCCCTAGCAAGTTCAGCAAGAATACTCTTCAACGTTTCAATATTGCTATTAGATTCTTCATACTGCTGTAAAAAAGCATTCACTATAGCATCCACCCCCTCTTCCGCAGACTTCGTAATAGCATCCGAAATCTCGTCTCCAATGCTATCTGCGTTCTGCTTCAAAAGTAAACCAATAGAAGCCTTTGCTACGATCTTGAAACAACTCTTTGCTACAGCTATACTGGCATTTTTCCACTTCTGATAACACTCAGACCTATCCCCGTTTCCTTCTTTATCCTTTATAAAACATGCAATATTGCCAAGCAACATCAATAACGGATCATCTCCATGATCTTCCGCAAACGCATCAATGTACAGACATTGACACCTTGGAATATTCTTATTCGTCCCACCTTCTTTACTCTGATCAGCCCTGATCAAATTAATCAGTTTATGACAAAACTCCGTTTTCCCAACTCCCCAATCCCCATCAAGCACCATTGGAGAAAACTCATCATCCATCAATAAATTAACTATTTTTTCACCAATTGCTCTCCTCTTAAACTCATCTCTATACTCAAACGTCAATTCATCATTGCTCATATCTTCAAAAAACTAAAATTTTTTCTAAAGTCAATAAAAACAAATAAAGTGAATAACTACGACGCCAGAACAAAAACCCTCTTCTACTATACTGAATACTGCCAAATAGCAGGTCTTTCCATTGCTCCAGAAAAACTGCTCCACGACGATATACAAAAAGCTGTTAACACTAACGGCCTCTGTATATGGACACCAAACCTTGTTTTTTTTGCATGGGAAATAGATAATCAAACTCTCTGGGTAGAGCATGCCATAGGATACCTTTCTGACCTGATTCCGCTGGCATCAGGCTACGGCCCGGAATGGATAGTCCGCTACCAACACCGCAACAAAATACGCCATCAAAATATGCACCATTTACTAGGTAGACTATAATATTATTTGTGTAAGAAATTATGTAAATAAATCATAAATAATTTATAATCAACAATAATATAATTCTACCGCGTACCATTTTTCTTAAAACCCCGTTCCTTTCCGGACGGGGTTTTTCATTGCCTCCCTCCAGTCAATAGACATAGCATCAGCCTTCCCCCGTAACAGGCTCAATTGAAAAATGCCGGCATAAAGAGACGGTTAATGCAGAAGTTTGCGCTGATAAGAAAAAATACCGGATATCTCCCTCTTTACTCACTTACAGTGAAAGACATGATGAGCATTTAACCTCATTAGTCTCCCATACAGGGAAAAATGTTTTTCCAACTTTTTTTGAACACAAGCCCCTTCCCGGGACGCTAATGGTAGGAGGGCAGCTTAAGGCCCCAGCCCTTACCCCCTCCTTCCCTGATGAAACAATGACTATTAAAAGCCCGGCGGAAAGCATTCCGCCGGGCTTGCTTTTTATAAGACTCCGCCGGTTAAAACGTCCGGGAAATTAACGGGTAGTCAAACGATCATATAACTCATTGGCATATTTATGATTGGGATGGTTCACATTCATATACGCCTCATAAAGAGGATGGGATGGATCCGATTCCATCCGCATGGCTTCCTCCGCGGGGGAAGGTGCCGCATTTCCTGTATGATGGAGAGGAGCCTCATCAAGCAGGCGTGATGCCTGGTACAACAGGCGGATTGCATCCGGATTGGAACCGAGTCCCGGATTATCCAGTAAAACGTCCGCATCCACCCCTGTTTCAGAGGCAAGCCGCCGAAGAACGGCGGCAGCCCTGCCCATGTTGCGTTCATAATTGGCGCCCCATTCCTGCTGAAGGGATTGTTCCGCCTGCATTTCCATCTCCATCCGGGCATCTTCCATGTGTTCACGGGCCTCGTCATATGCCTGGGCCATTGTCTCCTGAAGAGCATTCATTGCCTCCGGCGGTACTCCGTAACGATAGGCCGTGCGGGCCATACGCTCTGCCAGCCCGGCATTCCATTCGCTTTCCGGCGTGGATTCAGGACGTTCCAGTCGGTATTCTTCCTCCGACTCCGGCAATCCGGCCAGCCGGCGGAACCGCGCCATCTGTTCTTCATTCTCCACACCGGGATAATGTCGCAGGCGTTCCAGCTCCGCGTAACTCTTCGCCAGAGCCTCCGGCGTCTTAAACTTGGAAAGAGATTTCTCCATCCCTTTCAACTCATCAAACCGGGCGTACCAATCCGGAGCAAAACCTCCGTCCTCACCCAGAAGGGGAGGAAAAGGTTCAGTTTGAACTGCGGTTTCGGACAGCGCGTCCGTCTCCGGGGAAACGGCCCCGGAACCCTCCGCATCCCTGAAAGGAGCGGCCATGCTGTTATCAATGGAATCAATCATTTTTCTCTTCTTCTGTGGTTTCTTTAATGGCTAATTGAAGCTGGCGGCGGATGTACAGAAAAATCTCCCTGTAGGCATCCCTCCTCATGGCGTCCAGAGGGTCGTAATTCCCCGGACTTCCTTGAAAAACGGGCAAATCAGTCTGGAAACGGGCTTCCAGAAAGGAAAGAGTCTCACGCCCGTCCGGGGTGTCAAACACCCGGAGAAGCTGGCGCCTTTTGAAACGGGCCTCCCGGACGGAGGCCTCCTGCTGCAATGTCGTATCCTGGTTCATTTCTGAATCGCGGTTAACTGGTCAAGCAAGGGATTGAGGGAAGCATAAGGATCCTCTTCCGCCGGAGCCAGGGAGGCTCCCTGCTGGAGGTCCGCCCGTTCCTTCCGCATGGCACGGACATCGGCCCAGGGCCTCAGCATGCTCTCCGGGGCGCCGTCCACACGGGCGGACAGGCGGAAACAGTGGTCCCAGTCCACATGATCCGCCAAATCCGGGGCAGCCTGCATCATCATATTCAGCCGCTGAAGGCTGCGGTCCATCCCTTCACTCTGCAAGCGCCTGAGCACCAGGGCAATCTTTGACTGATAGACAACCCTGGGTTCTCCCACGGCAACGGAGCCGTCCCTCCCTACCCTCAATACCGCACGGGGTGGCCTGGGAAACTTGCCCATCCGGAACAGCAGGGAAAAAATGCGTGTCATTGTGGAATACAGATCACTCACAAACAGCGTGAAGGAAGGAGAAAACATCAAGACGCGCTCATTCTCCCGCGCCATGACCTCCGTGGCAGTCATATTGCCGCGGTGCCCGCTCCAAAGCTCCAGCATAGGCAGATAATAGGCACGGCGTATCGCATCCTGCTTCTGTGCCAGACGGTCCATCCCAACATCATACCTGCCCTGCGTAGCCCATTCCCGGGGAAGGTGAAGGGAAGCGGCCTCCGGGGTAATGACGGTCCTGCCGCCGGCCCGCAAATCCACTTCCCCAATCTGGTTGGCGAGCTCCAGAATACGGGGAAAGGCGGCCACCTCGCCAAGAGTATCCAGAATACGGTTCAGGAACTGCACCTGCTGGATGGCGGGAAACACCAGCCTGCCGGGAGCCAGACCGTACGGGCCGCTGCCCCACTTCAAAAAGCGGGTCACCAGATAAGGGAACTCCATGTATCCCCCTTCCTCCACAATCACCTGGTCGTCCAGAGACAGGTAAACGCTTTCAAACGGCATGTGGGAGGCCTGCTCCCTGCGGCGGCTGCGCCGGGTGCGCGGGCGCACCACATGCAGAAACCTCAGAGTTGTGGCATACGGATTGCCTCCGCGCTCCAGAACTTCCCGAGCCTTGGGCCCCAGAGCTTTCACCCCGAACATGGAGCGTGCCTGATGAGCCGTGTAGGTAAACTCCCTGACGTAGGTATCCACCCGGCCTTCCGCATTCTCCGCACAGGCGAACTGTCCGCACGGAATATTGGTAAACAACAGCCTTCCGTCCGAGGATGTGCCCGTAAACAGACTTCCGGTCCCCAAAGCCACCCGGTCCAGAAAACACTCATGAATCTCCGTATAAAAATTGGAAACGGACAATTCTTTCAGGGCAATTTCCGAACACTGGTTATACCAGGCCTCCGCCTCGTCGCCTCCCCGGTCATCCGGAGCCGACCACTTGAACCATACGTCATGGCTGGGCGTAATATAGGACATATGGCCGCTGGCCAGCTTCTGGCATGCCTCCACAGCCGTAGTATCCGTCATGCGGTCCATGGCGTCCCTGTTGGGTAGGGAAACCTCCCCTTCCCGATTCAGGCGGCGAGGCAGCACGTAATCCCTCAGACGGTCCCACCACGTTTCCCATGGCGCGCGCTGGGCGGCCAAGGACTTGTACACGGAATTCAATTCCGCAACTCTTTCTTCCATGGTAGCGCCTATCCCAGAGTTTTCCTAAGCAGAGTCCGCGGATTAACCTCCCCCTGCCCGGCGGAAGAATGACGGCGCGCCAGAATGGTGGAAATCATTCCCTGCCTCTGCCGTTCCCGGGCCTGATAATCTTCCCCTACTTCTTGTTCCACGCTCTCCGCCTTGACCGGGATGGTCTGCTCTGGAGCAGAAGCGGAAGGTGTGGACGGTTTCATAAATCCCATAATTTCTTTTGCTTTCTATTCATGGTTGATACTGATTCCCCTTCCCTTCTGCCGGATATAAGGCTCCAGAGGATGCCGGACGCCCGCCTCACAGACAATCCATGCGGCGGGGGCGTCCTTTTCCCATGGAAGGAAAGGGAACTCTCCCCACCTGCCCGGGCAATCCGGGCAAGTGCTTGCATTTATCAAATAAACAAATCGGCAAAAAATGCACCTGAGGAAAAACCGGACGCATACATGCCATTGGTGGCATCAAAGAGGTCGCCTCCAAACGTGATGCATTCCGCATCCGCTTCCTCCAAAACATAGGGCGCTATGATCAATGAATCCTTACTTCAGCCGGATACGCCATCCGCGCTGGACATCTGCAACGCGGCCCTCTCCAAAATAGGGGAGGCACCTCTGGACGCGCTGATTGCCAATGAATCCACGGCATCCCGCCTTTGCGTTCTTCATTACCATCCGGCCCGCAGGGAAACCCTTTGCATGGCGCGCTGGACCTTCGCCGCCACGCAAACCACTCTGGACTCCGTTTCCGCACAGGCGCCCAATTCCCTGACCCCCTATCAATTCACGCTGCCCGCAGACTGCCTGCGCGTGCTGGATGTGGAATGCTCGGAATGGAAAATGCAGGGACGCCGCATTCATGCTTCCTGCGCCCCGCTGCCCCTAAGCTACATTGCCGATATTGAAAACGCCGACCAATTCGATCCCCTCTTCATGGACGCACTGGCCACCCGGCTGGCAGAAAAACTGGCCATGCCCCTGACGGGCAACCAAAGCCTGCGCCAGAATCTTAACCAGGAATTCCATAAAATCATTCTTCCGCAGGCGGCTACCGTCAATGCGGTGCAGTGCTTTTCCAATGATTCCCACCCGCTGCTGGATTTGCTGAGAAAAATCAAATCGCCCTCTTGCCCGGAAGAATGTGAATAACATGAGAATAATAAGCAAATAACATAATAATAAGTTGTGAATACATGCTCATGAAAGCACTGGATTTCATACAGATATTTGCCTCCAACGTCCGCAGGCTGGACTTCCGCCTCAGCAGTGCCCAGGTCATCCTGGCCGTCATTGCCGGGTACAGGCGCCACAGCACCATTACGGAAGCCACACGGCTGCACCCTAATACCGTCACCAATATCCTGCAGGATCTCATTGCGCAGGGATATGTCAACCGTATTGGAGACGGTCGCCCTTATGTTTACCGGCCCACTGCGGATGGAGAACAGCTTGCCGGAAACCTGCTGGACAAAAATACATTCCCCGGCACATGAAAAATCCCCTGCTCAGTACGGAAGAAAAACGCCGCTGGTTGGCCCGCGTTTTCCGGGACGAGGACGGAGAATACTCTCAGGCGGACAAATTCAAGGCGCTGGTGGAAGACACCAAACTGGCAGCCCTGCAGCAGGAAGAGGAGGAATTCAAACGCCAACGGGAAATGGGCGCCGAACCGCAGGACCCCATCCTGGCTCTGCTCCAGTCCCTCCCCCCGGCAGAACTCAATCTCAATAATCACCCCTCTTCCTGACAACTTAACAGGATGATGGAACAAAAAAGCTCTCTAGACCAAACAAGCTTGGTGATCTTTATCAATGAAGGGTGGAAAGGGGTGAATTTAGGGTGAATAGGGGTGAACGCTAGGAAAATCAAGGGGAGCAAGCATTGAGTGATCAGAGAAAGACTGTGTAGAAAATATCGGCGTCAGAAGAGGAAATTATCAAGCATCGTGGAAAATAATCATGGTAAGATGTCCCGCATGTGTACACCTGCATATTGCATCCCCTTGTATGGCTCCATGACTGTTATCTCGCCCGAAGACCGAAGGAAAAAGAATCCGCAAATTTATCATCTCCATGATACCGCTGTCGTGTTGATGTGGACAACCCGTGAAAGAAGAAAGACGACATGCTGGGTGCGGGATGTGCTCGACAACGTGTGGATTGTGATCAGGAACGAAAGAGAAGATGATTGAAAAAGGCCGCCAGGAACAACCTGACGGCCTGAATTGTATCTGCCCATTGGGCTAATCATCGCAACATAAAGCACGGACAAAGGGCGTCATTTCCTCGTCCTGATGGTCTTCTATCAGCTTGTCTGTCCTTTCGTCCATAATGCACAGGACGCTTGAATAAAGACCGTCAGCAAATAGTGATTGCTTGGTGGCAACAACAAGCGCATGTACTGCATAGCCGGACTGCTGGCCATTGCCATCTACAACATAACAGTTGATGTTGTCTCCTGGCTTTAAGGGAGGCATGATGATTTTTCTGTTGTTTCAATCCGCGCCTCCGCAGGGATGCGAAAAGTTACAGGGGGAATTCGTCTTCAATTACTGTTCCACTCCATCCCCTGGCCGTTTTCGGTTCGGGGGCCGGGGTGGCCCTGGGCACTCGGACGGCTCCCATATGATCCGCCAGCCCTCCCGGAGGGAGCGTTCCCGGCAGGGCGTGCGGTTCGTAGGTTTCCACGCCCGTTTCATCCGCCATCTTCCGGGCGGCGGCCCGGCCCCGGTTGATCACCGTGTAATTCAGATGGCGGATGTGTTCAGGCTTGGCATATTTCCGCAGCTGGTCATAGACATTTTTGCCCGTGCAGGACAGATGCAGCTGATCCCTCACCACTTCTGCCAGATAGTCCGGCCCAGTTTCAAACCGTTGCATGCTGTCCCGAAGCAGGTGCAATTCCTTGTCCATTTCCGTGTAGGTGTTGTCTCTGATGGCTTCATATCCCAGGTAGGTGGCAAAACGATTGTAAATTAGCGTATAATCCTTTTGTGTTGCGCGGGTGAAAGAATCCGTGTGTCCGGTGGCTTTCCAGGTCTCGTCGTGCCGCCATTCTTCTAGGAACGGCACCGGGCAGCCGTATGCTTGTAGCTGCTTGTAAGCCTGGGAGGCCAGCTGGGCCAGCACAGCCTTTTGCTTATTAGTGAGGGGCTTATTGCTCATGATCGGATTGTTGCTTGGGATGTTGCAGAGCCTTGATCAGTTGTTGCCGCTGCTTGGGCGTCAGATAGATAAGGGTGGCTGTTGCTGCGCCTTTATTAGTACCTGTCCAGATAGTTAGCACGGTCTGGAAGCTCATGTGCTCGACCTCAATCTTAGTCATTCGCTGATCCTTTCCGCCGTGTCGGTTTTTGGTTCTACCCAGTAAGCCTCCGTCTGCTCAATGCGCAATCCCAGGGAGGCCAGCCGTTCGTCATCCAGATCGGCCTTGAGCTTGTCCTTGTCGGGCTTGGGGTCGGACACTTTGAGATAGGAGGTCAGGCCCATTTCCCTGATTCTGGCGCAGACGGCTCCCCAGGTGAATTTGCGGGAGAGTAGTACCAAGGTGGGGTTGCCCAGCCGCCAGCCCCAGCGAGCTTTGCCAGTCTCTCCGGACTTGGAATCACCTTGCAGCAGAGTTTCCCGGTTGCGGGTAGCGTATTGCTCGGCCTGGGCCAGCTTGACGGTAATCTGGTTGTTGAGACCTTTAATCACGCCGCCGTATTCTTCTCGGGCGGCCAGGATGGCCTTGTCCAGCTGGGCCTGTGCCTTGTCTCGCTTGACAGTCAAATCGGCAATCTTGTCCAGACATTGTTCATATTCGGCCAATGTGGACAGCCCGGTGTTGCGTGTTGTTATTTTAGCCATTGTTGTGTGTACGTTTTTTGTTAAGTGATTTTTGCTTGCGGTGGATTGTTTGGAGAACATCTTTCAAGGTCCGTTTGGGGTCAGTAATCCAGTCATAGAATTCTTGTCCCTTGACCGGAATCCATACATCCCCAACCTGCTCTAGCTTGATGGCAACTTTCCCAGGCCAACGGGAATCGCAGTTTGTCCAAGCGTTACCAAGACCGGGGAAACGGTTTAATTCCATGCAGATTTTTGTGCAGATAGTTTCAAGTTCAATGGTCATTTTTTTTGTCCTCAAGATTTTTTCATTGATAGCAATGCGCCATTTTATCTGTTTAGAGGAAAGGTTCCTCTTACGCCATGTTTCAGAATAAAATATATATTCGGTATTATTAATAGTTTTGTTGATCAGTGCTTCCTGTAAACATGATAGATTAAGTGGTTTAGTAATATCCTTCAGAACTCTCCGCATAGCGGAAAAATTTTTGGATACATCAATATTTAGAATTTTTTTCACACAACAGTTTCCTACAATGAGAGAAATTCCGTTGTGAATATTTCTGATTACACAATGCTCAATGATGAGATGGCCGCAAATACACGTTCCAAATTCTCCGTCTTCGGGAAAATACGTTTCTACGTGTTTCCATTCCAATTTAGCAAGGTGGAAATTTCGAGATACGGAACATGCCAGCAGTTTTGACTTGAATCGACGAATATGGGAATTATTCATTTTTTTCTTTTTTCTGTTCGTGAGGTATGCATGAAATGCGCCCTCACTATTCAGGAGCATTTTCAAAATACATTTTTCCCTCATATATTTCCCTCTCGTCTCTTTCTGAAAACGGCCGGTTTTCTCATTTGATCACTTTTCTGCCACTAGATCTTTCATGATAGCTATGATGATCAGAGGTTAGTTTTTTCTTGCTGGATCATGGTTTCCTACAAGGAATATCTCATCCTCGAGTAACCGTCTGAGCAGGTGTATGGCGTCGCCAAAGTGCCGCAGTTTTTATTGTTGTTGGTGCCGTACATGATCGTGGTGTGGTTATGAAACTTGATCATCATGAAGGGCGATCAGGCGGGTAAGCTTGCCCAGCATGGCGTCCCGTTGGTCTGCGGGGATGTTCACGGGCCAATCCTGGCCCGTGCGGATGATGTGCTGTAGTTTGTTCCTTTCCTCCCAATCCACCACGATGCGGACGCATTTGCTGTCTGCCCGCATGGTGGCGGAGGTGATGTAGGTGCGGATGTCCAGCGTGCCGTTGGCATACCGGATCAGGGCAATGTATAAAGGCGCGGGCATAGTCAGGAGGCAGTGGCCAGTTTTTCCAGTTGTTTGTGGACGGCTACAAAATAGCCCCATGTAAATTCCTTGCCGGCCTTGCGGGCGGTCGTGGCGCCGGAGCGCATGCGCTTGGTATAACGTCCTAGGCCGTACTGCTTGACCATTTCCTGCACGATTTTGAGCGTGGCCGGGTCGGGGTCCGGCAAGCCGAACGCCTGCCAGACGCGCTGCTGGTCGGCATAGGTGATGTTCTTGGGCAAGTAGATATTGATGCCGCGCAGGATGGTCTGGCTCAACACTCCTTCCCAGCTCGCAGGCATCCCATGCCATTTTACCTGTCCGTTTTTGGACTGCCCGGAAAGGGTCTTCCCCCATACATCCGTGCCTACCAGGGCCATGCCGCAATGCGTTTCATCATAGATTTCCCTCAGGGTTTCTATGGTTTTGAGGCCCCGCGCTCCGGTCATGCACACCTGATGCACTTCGTCAAAAATCAGGAGATGGGACGGAGTAACCGTCTGCTTGATACGGTCCACCATCTTTTCATAGCGAAGGTTTTGCCCAAGGCCCAATTCACGGGCAATCAGGTTCACGACACGCAAGGCGGATGGGGACGTGGGTATGCGTACCAGCACCACACGGCTTGTGTCGCAACCGGCTTGACGGTCGGCAATATCCTTGCGCCGCTTGTATTCTTCGCAAGCCCAGGTTTTGCCGATTTGAGGGTTCCCCACCAAGCTGACAATCTCCTGGTACTCCACGGAGTATTCAAATGCCTGGGTGATTTTGCGGAATATGTCCGTATCAACAAAAGGAATGCCCGCAACCCACGTTTTGTTGTTGTACCTGCGCCGGAAGTTGGCAATGCTGTTCACTACCTGGTCCGGAGCGGCTTCCCGGCTCTCATAAAAGAGTTTGGAAAGCGTGGAGGGGGAATAGCCCACAGTTTCGGCGGTTTGCTTGAGCGTCCATTTTTCCTGTTTGGCCGTCGCCACCAGCCAGGAAAGCAAGTCCTTGGTCCGTGGATCGTAGCCGGATGCCGCCAGTGATGCGGCGTAATTGTCCCAGAGGGATTCGGTTGTTTCTATTGCGTCCATATTGTTATTGGTTTGGTTGTTGTTTGAAAAAAGAGCTTTAGCCGGGGATCATGTCTTCCAGGGAAAGGTGATATTCCGCTCCTGCTTCTGGCTCCGGTTCGTCTTCCCTGTCAGGCAAGGATGGAGCGGCGAACACGTCCACGCCGGGGACAGAGGGGGCGCCGGGCAGCGCGTCCCGGTCATCCGGGAGAACGTCAGGCTGCTGGCGCGCCAGACGGAGCACGGCATCATTGTGTTCCTTGAGAGCCGCCGCGCTTTCCCTGGCGGGGGCATTGCGGACTTTGTAGTCCATCATCAGATCAGCGCGGCGGGAAGCGATCAGGCCCATTTGGGATTTCACGGCGTCCTCGTCGTTCCGGGCGGCGGCCACGCTCAACGGAGCCGCCCCCAGGATGCCGCCGCGCTTGTCCAGCACGATCACCGTGTCCGGCTTGAACGGGTTGATCACTACGTCGTGCTTGTCGTCCGCCAGTTCATGGCGGCGCCCGTCGTCAAGGTCTGTATAATAGGCGTGATAGATGCGCGGTTCCGGGGAAAGCGTTTTGTCCTGCAAGGTCATGTACCCCCGTTTGACGGTCAGGGTACGCACCTTTTCCGGTCCCAGCAGGGTGACGTACAGGTCCAGCGGTATGCGCCAGAGTTGCTTTTTGCCCTGTTCCCACACGGCGGAGGGAGACAGGCGCGTTTCCCGGAGGCGGGAGGGATCGGCCAGCACCAGCGCGCGGATGGCCTGCCATGCCTGCAATTCCGCCTGTCCCCTGGTGGGATCGGGAAGCTTGTTCTCCGGCGTCCAGACGCCTTCCGCCAGCGCGTACTCGCGGATCATGTGGCCGCATTCCCGCCAGCCTTCCAGCATGTGGTTGGTGCGGTTGTTGATGATGGCGTACACGTCCCGCAGAATCAGACTGAACTGGTAAAAATCCAGGAAGGGGGATTTGATCATGTCGGCATACTCGCCCAGGCGCGGCAGCGCCTTGCACAGCTGGTTCTGGTAGGCGATCATGCCGTCGGTGCTTTCCGGCTGGCGGCGGTCGCGGCCTGACTGTCCGGGCAACGCCCCCAGCACATTGTGAATCAGGCTGTGCAAGCATTCGATCATGGCTTTATAACGGGGATTACCCGCGCCGCGTCCGGCCCAGCCGCCCATCAGGGCGTTGCCGGCTCCGGTTATGCCGCCCATGCCCACGCGGATCACGCCGCCCGTGCGGTCGTGAAGCGCCGCAATGTATTTTTCTGAAAGGTTGGCCGTGCCGTGTTCCATCATCAGCAGGCAGCCATCTGGGTGGTAGCCGGTGGAATAAAGGATGTTGGCCAGGAAGAGGCGGAACATTTCATTATCCAGCGCTTTGCGTTTCTTGGGATCATCCGGCAACGTCACAAAGGGCATGTGCCCCCAATCGAACCGGCAGCCGGACGCAACGTCATGGGCGCCGAATTCCAGCACGCGCACAGGCTTGCCTGCAAAGGTGACGTAGTGGTCATGCCATACGTCGTCGAACATGTATTGACCTCCCACGGGCAGCCCCACGCGGGAAGTGCGCACGTAAGGCAGCACGGCAGCGGCGGCGCGCGATCCCCATTTGCCCTGCTGTTTTTCGGCTTTGGTGCGGGCCAGCACTTTGCGGAGATTGGCCGCAGAGCATCCGGGCGGCAATGTGGCTTTGGTCCAGTCCTCGAACCCCGGCACTTGTTCCCGGCCGGAAATGATGCGGTGCTGGATTTCCAGAATGCCCTGCTGTTCCGATCTCTGGTGCTTGTCCAATATGGCCTTGCCCCAGGCAATGAAACGGGGGGAATGCACTCCCGTGTCGGCGGTGCGGGATTTAAGCGTGTTGCCGTTCACCAGGGCGCGCCAGTTGCCGGGGTCTTCCCGCCAGGCATAATATCTTTTTTTGGCAAGCCCCTTGCTGCACCCCATGGCCTTGGACAGCCGGTCGATGATGCCGCCCGTACCGCATACCGGCAAGCCGGAAGGCAAGTCGGAAAGGGCCGCCAGCCAGCAATAAACCCGGTCGCGGGTAGGCATGTCAAGTGCCAGCCAGTCTGGATCATGGGCAGGTACGGGTACTTTTTTCATAGTGGCTTAAACTGCGGGGAAAGGGATTGATGGGAGGCCGTCGCCGTGACCGGCAAACACATCCGCCACAGGAAGGTTGTTCGGATTGCTGGGGCGGTCCTGGGCGGATTTGCGGGCGGCCTGTACCTGGTCCAGGGTGGAGCGCAGCACGATTTCCAGGGCGGCCAGGTCGTCCTTGTCCAGTAGAGCATGGCGGCCAAGATCGCAGAATTCGCTTAAGCCCTGGCAAAGTTTGTTTTTGGCATAGGCGGCCAGCTTCCTAGCTTCCGCGAGTTCCGCTTCTGGATCGGTTTCTTTTTCCCTTGCCGGGCGTCCGTCAGGGTTGCCGGATGCCTGGAATCCGTGAGATTTGGGCGGAGTGACCACGCCAAAGTCAAAGTAGGCTTGCCGGAGACTGTCAGCGTCGGAAAGCTTGCTGATCTCTTCCAGCGTGCGGGCGTCTCGGCGTCCGCTTTCTATAAGCGCCACATCCACCGTGCCCAGCCTTTTGGCGCGCTTGAGCACTTCCCGGTGGAGTTTCATGTATTTTTGAGCCGTCCTTTTATCAAAAACGAACCATGATTCGCTTTTGGGGCTATCCTTTTTACTATTAAATAGTTTTTGAAAATCACCATGTTGAGAGGCGGATTTCATTCTACCTAGCAACCCGCCCAACACCACCGCCGTCATCCAGCGTTTTTGTTCAAGGTTTTGAATCTGATTTGTCAATCCGGTGATTTGGCCGTGGAGCGCGTTGGCCCGGACGATTGCAATTTCCCAATCCCGGTTGGTAGTTGTCACCTCATTTTGAGGCATGATCTGAATCTCATATTTCATCTTTGAATTTTCTGAAAGCGATTTTGATTTTGCGCATGGCGGCGCGCTCAATGCTGAAAACCCGTTGCCGGGTCAGGCCCAGATAGAGGCCAATTTCGCGCTGTGTCAGGCTGCCGGCATGATCCAGGCCATAATGGCGCCGGAATTCCGGCACCCGCCAGAGGGCCTGCCAAATGGCCCATTCTTCCTCCGTCATGGGGGTGTTCATGTTCACGTCGGCCTCAGGTTGCATGGCGTTACTTGGTGAGGGGTACAGGCAACACGGCGGTGCGGGCATCCTTGAGGCCCTCGCGGATCTGGGCGGCTTCCTTGTCCAGGCAATACACCACCGCCCAGGCCACCAGCCAGCCCATCAGGGCCATAACGGCAACGGCTCCAGCAAATTTTGCAATGTCCCGCATAGTGATATTGATGTTAATGGCGGAGGCGTTCAGGAAGCTTGCTAATCCTGTCCAGCAGAGCTTTACTCTGTCTTATCCCTGTGAGGACGCTGGCCAAGTGCTGGTAACAGACACCTAATTCCGGGGCAGCTGTTCTATAGCTCCAGCCCTTGTCCTTGAGTTCTTGCCGTGCTTTCACCAGATTCCCGGTCAGGGCTTTGGCCTTGTGTTTCTCTTGTGCTCGTGCGAACATAAGAAATCAGATATACGATTTATGAATTGAGAGCAAGGAAGAAATATCATAATTATGAATTTTTCTCACAGACTGATGGAGGCAATGGTGCGGAAAGGCATTAACCAAAAAGAGCTTTCAGAAATTGCAAGTGTTCCTCAAGGAGCTATATCAAACTATTGTAATGAGAAAGGCATGCCATCCTCGGAGGTGCTTTATAGGCTATCAAAAGCACTGGAAGTGTCTATGGAATGGCTTATATCTGGAGAAACATCTCGCACAAAAGATCCTGCCCCGCAGGACAATCATTGGCGAGACCGCGCTCTCAAGTCTGAAGAGAAGCTGAAGATGCTGAAATCAGCCATGCAGGGGTGGCTGAAAAAAATTTAGCAAAAATGTTCGCGGGGGAACAGTTCTCTTGACATAACCAAAAAAAAATAAGAAGTTGCCGGAAATAATATGAGTGAAGAGATAGCTATGAAAGGATCTGAATACGAACTATCTGGTGATTTTTTTATCAAATTATCACACGATGGAGTTATGACATCACGTTCCTTAAGGGATGTTCTGAGCGGATTAGATAGCGTAATAAAAAGTTGTACTCCGATTCTTTCCGAGGTATATCAGGAACGGGTAGCATTGGAAGGGCTTGCCATTGGATCAATACAATCAGGTAGTTCTTGGTTAAAAAAACTCAAGTTTATTACTGAAAAAACTCTACCAGCATTGAATAGTATGGATCCAAAAATCGTTATTCCCATCTGTCTTGCCGCTGTCTTATGGAAGGGAATAGACGTTTTTAAAGAGGGCGGTAGAACGAATAATTTGATAGGAAATGATATCCGTATAGAAAACAATGCTCCCATCATTATTGGGGAAAATACGTCTCCACAACTCAAGGAAGTATTACTAAGACAATATCCAGGACGAGAAATGGAAATAGATGCGGTTTTAGAGGCTGTGGATAAAGCCTTGGAAAAAAAAGTTACATTGTTTGAATCAGCAAAAAAAGGATTAGTTAAATTAAAATCCCCTAATGGACAACCTGTTTCCGCAATTACTTTGGGAAATGAAGAAGAAGGGTCTGCATTACCGCCGCCAATTTTGACACAAGATCAGTTAAATTTTGTGCCTGATAAATACGAAGAGCCGGAACAAAAGGAGCAAAAAGCCTTTTTTGGTGGAGTCTTGTTAAACGTAACGCGAATGAGCAAGAGTAAGGAGAAAGTAAGTTGGTCAGCACAAGTAGAGGAGGATGAAAATATACCTTTACCTAAAACAGTAAAACAGCTCATTGTTGATTCACCAGAATTACAAAAAGAGATATTCGCCCACTCTCTAGATAGGCCTTTTCGTGCAGATATTTATGCTGTTTATATCAGAGATGGTAAGGGAAATCCTATTTATAAGAGGTACATTTTAAAATCCATAGAATAAAGGATATTTGTAATTTGGAGAAAAATAGTAGGATGAAAACATGGCAGATATACACTCTAATTGGCCTTGCGGCATGTATAACCTTGATGCAAGCATGGACCACTTACCGTATGGTGCAATCAGAGGCTGTATTTCCAATGAAAGCAGTTCAATATCTAAAGAAGAAAGAGTTTGATAAACAGTTAAATACATTAAAAACAACTACTTATTACTGGAGAGCTATCCCAAAAGATCAATTGACGGAAGAATATGTACAAGAAGAAATAGACAATGATGACCTTGTAAAAAAGGGGAGTGTTGATCGAGATACTGTTGAAGATAATCTCCACAAATTACTAGATCCTATTTACGATGAAGAATATGTCGGTACTTTGTACGAAACTGATAAAGATGTAGTTATCGTTTACAAGAAAACAGAAACAAGCCACGCTACCACGGAAGACTTTTTCTATCATGATCCCAATAATCCAGAGGATTGTGATCCTTTCAAATAATCTTTCCTACATTCCTCTTACAAACCCCATGCAATATCATTGCATGGGGTTTTTACATGGCCTGAAATATTGGAACAAGGCTGTTGCCCGTGTGTTATATTATGCACATGGACGCAAATATCACTCGCTGGGTGAAGGGGGGAACTTGTGGAGTGACGGAGGCCGCCCGAATCCTTGGTTACAGCCAGGACACCGTGCGCCGGATGATAGAGGACGGCGAATTGATCGGTTGGCGTGCCAGGCGCGGAGGCCGTAAATTTTTGATGTACAGGGCGCAAGTAAAAGATGTCGCATCCAGGGCGCAGGCTCAGGCGGTGCAGTATGCGCGGGACATGCAGCAACTGACGCTGCCCCTTTAATTTTGCCGCAAATGCCGCAAATACAGCTTTTGCGGCAAACGCCGCTTTTGCCGCAAACGCCGCAGCACCATCCGGGAAATGGGCTAAACTGCCCACATGAACGACGCGCAAAAACAAGATTTTGGAGCTGCAACGGATAGTGGAACGCATGACGAACAAACCCTCACGTTGGGAAACGTCGGGGTGAGCGAGCCGAAGGCGAACGAATCAAACGCCGGGGCAGCTGCCACGCAGCAAACGGCAAAGAATAATACGCCCTGGTATTTGAGCCGGACATTTTGGATCAACGCTGCCGCCCTGGCCTCTTTATTGGTGCCGGCAGTGAGGGATTGGCTTGAATCCAACCCTGTGGAATTTACAGCCGCTCTTGGGGCGGTCAACGTATTGCTCCGGTTTGTGACCGTGGGCAAATATCAATTTGCGGAGCCGACCGGTGATCAGGATGGAGGCGTTGACGAGTCAGCGCCGAGAGCGTCCAACACGTCCTGCGCCGGCGGCTCCGCCCTCCTGCTGATGATCGGCATGTCCCTGGTTATGATGACCTGGGCTTGCAGCAGCGCGGATAAGCAGACCGCCGCCAGCGTGGCTCTTACGGATGGCCAGGTGGTGGTCATCCGTGGCGGCTCGTCCCTGGTGGTGGACCGTGACAATCACAGCGTTTCCTGGTCCCAGTCCACCCCGGACGTGGTTGTGGTGCCGCCCGTGGTGCAGGCTACTTCCAAATAATCGTTATTAACTTTGACTATTAACTAATTATGAAAGTAGCACTGGACATAGGGCATTGCTCCACGGGCGACCAGGGCGCAGTAAGCCGCGACGGCCTGGCAGAGCATCCTTTTTGGGCGCAGTACACGCCGGCAATCGTCAGAGAACTGGAAAAGCTGGGGCACCAGGTGCGCGTCTTCCGGCGCGAGGATTACAGCCGCAGCATCAAGAATGAATGCGTAGCCATCAACGCCTGGGGCGCCGATGTAGCCGTGAGCCTGCATCTCAACTCCGCCGATAGCCCAGCCTGTAAGGGGGGGCATGAAGTGGTGCACTACGACGGCAGCAAGAAAGGCATTGCCCTGGCCAAAGCGATAGACGCGCAGTTTGACCTGATTGCGGAGCTGGCCGACCGCAACATACGGACGCCTTATGCCAACCGTGGCGACGTGTTTTTACAGGGCACCGTGTGCCCGGCGGTGATTGTGGAAGGGGCGTTTTTGTCCGTGGATTCCGATGTGGAATTCTTGCATGAAAAGGGTGAGGTACTGGCTCAGGCCGTTGCTCACGGCATCCATGCTTACGCAGTACAATGTGGGGCCTGATTGCAGATGCCGCATCAGGTATTCCCCCTGAAGTGGTCGGAGGCATCATCGTGGCTGTCCTGAGTGCGTCCGGCGGATGGGTAGCCAGGGGGCGCAAATCCCCCCAGCAATCAGAGGATGCCCAACGCGTTTATCTGGAAGATAAATTCGCCACCCGTGAAGAAGTTGCCGAAATCAAGCAACAACACCGGGCGGAGGTGTCCGACCTCCACGCGCGCCTAACCGGAATCACGGTCAAGCTCAATGAGATGTACGGACAGCAAAACATGATGATTGAAATTCTTAAATCACGGAAATCACTATGAACCAACATGCCAAGGTTAAAATCGCCATCCTGCGCAGTCTCAAGCGGATGCCCAAGACCTACACGATGCGCGACGAAGCATTGCGCGCAGAGGTCTGTCTGGACGTGCAGCCGCGCCCCACGCTGCTGGAACTGGAAGACGCTCTTACGGACCTGGAACAATCTTCCTGCATTATCGGCACCCGCAACGAGCTGACCGGGGAACGCAAGTGGATGATCACGGATGCCGGAATACTACAACTTGGACAGATATGACCATCCCGGACGCTATTGTTACCATTGCTTCCATGGCCTTTAGCCTAACCGCTTTATATTTATTCATTAAATACCGATGAAGAAACTCCGTCAGGACAGCGTAGCTGCCAATCTGCCGCCCTACCTCCGGGATGCGGTGGACGAGATGTTTTTCTCCGGCACGACCTACAAGGCCGTGCAGGAACGGGTGGCGGAAGACGGCATCACCTGGAGCCTGACGAGCATCGCGCAGTATTACCACAACCACGTCCAGCCGCTGATGGCGACACGCCGCAAGGACATAGCCGCCAAGCTCAACAAGATGGACGCCTCCGACCTGGACGAGGCTACCTTGCAGGCTGTGCGCTCCACGGTGTTTGACCTGGCAACCTCACCAGGCAGCGACCCCAAAACCCTGAAAACTCTGTTCGGCATCGTGCAAAGTTACGCCAAGGGCAAGCTGGAATCCACTCGCCTGCAACTGGACATCGACAAATGGCAGACGATGGCCGCCCAGGCACTGCTGGACAAGGCGCTTTCGCCGGAGGTCCAGGCAATCGTCAATGGCGAGGGCAGTGACGCCCAGAAGGTGGCCATGCTGCGCCCGCTGCTGTTTGGCAAGGCACAAACAATTACACCGGAATTTATCAATGGATAAAGGCAACTCCCAGCCCCTGATCAATCTGCTTACCTTCCAGGAAGTGGCCTTTTGGCTGCGGCTGCGCACCATGTTTTTTTTGTGGGCTCGGCAGCGCGGCAAGTCCTACCTTATTGCCGCCAAGGCGATAGACCGCATGCTGGAACGTGCCGGACGGAGTTGTTATTTTGTCAGCGCATCCATTGCCACGGGCAAGGAAATCGTGGAAAAAGAGGCCCAAATCTGGCACGACGCGCTGGCCAAACTACGGGCAAAACAGGAAGCCCTGGGCAAGGAACTGGGCGGCAATGTGGTGGACAAGCGTTCTCACAAGCTGCTGGCCGTGGATGATCTGGCGGAACTGATGGACAAGCAGACGGCCCAGGTGCGCATCTACCATACGCGCACCTCTTACAGCCGCACCAAGATTCTGGCCCCCAACCCGGACACGGCGCGCGGCTGGACCGGAGATGTGTTTGGCGACGAGGTAGGGTTCTGGCCAGACTTCCGGGCGGTCCTGGACGCTGTGGAGCCGATCATCTCCCGCAATCCTGATTTTCTGATGTGGATGTTCACGACGCCGCCGGAGGACGACAAGCATTTCACCTATGATTTTCTCAACCCCGGCCCGCTGGAATTCACGCCCAACGCCCAGGGGAATTTTTACAAGACGGAGGCCGGCTATCCGGTCCACCGTGTGGACATTTTTGACAGCGAGCTGGCGGGACTGTCCCTGTTCGATCCGCTCTCCGGCAAGCCGGTGGCGTTTGAAGAATACCGCGCCCACGCCATGGATAAGGCATCTGCCGATCGCAACTATGCGCTCAAGTTTGTTCAGGGCGGGCAATCCGCCGTGCAGCTGGCGTGGCTCAACAACGCCATGTACAAGGGAGCGCAGTGCTGCACGGGCATTGATCTTAGCAAGGAGGTACTGGCAGCATGAGCAACTATGAGACATTGATACCGTCCACATGGGCGGAACACTTGAAAGGCGGCAAGGTATGCCTAGGCCTGGATGTGGCGTCCACCATTGAGGACAAGTCCAACCCGAGCTCGCTGACAGTGATGGAGCAATGGGAAGGCGTCTATTATGAACGGCTGGTTGTGCGATGGAAGACGGAAGACCTGGACGTGATGGAATCCATCATCCGGCACGTCCTCAAACCCATCGCCAAATCATATCGCAAGGCCTTGGTGGTCGATAAATCCAATGAAAAATTTGCGGCTAACAAACTGCGACAAAGACTGTCCGGCGAAATTCGCGTAATCGGATTTGCTGGGAACAACAATGTCATCTACGAGGGAGAAAAGACCGACGCCAAAACGGCCATGGGGTCCGCGTACTGTGGCGCGTTGGAAGATGGCCTGATCGCCATGCCCTCCGGCAAATGGCTGAGGGATGATCATCGGCTGGTCAAGCGCAACGGGGCCAAGTTTGAGTGCAAGCCGGACAAGAACGGCAACCATGCCGACACGTTTGACAGCGGCAAACTGGCCTACTGGGGATTTGTGGGCAAAAGCTTTGTCGTAGTTCCCCCCGAACCGGGCCGGCGCGACGTGAACAACTCCTGGGCACAAGCTGCTAATCAGGCGGGCCTGTGGAATAACCAAAACCTTGATGAAAGACCGTTTGCATGAGCCGGAACAATAAATTCAGAAAGGGAGGAACTCTGGGCAATCTCACGCTGACACCAGCACAGGCTGCCCGCCTGAAAAGCGACAGCAAGCCGGTGGTATTTACCGAGCAGGACTTGCGCGACATCCTGGGCGACCAATCCCGGCATCTGTCCTATACGCCTCCCCTAGACTTTTTGAACATTTCCACCGTGCGCTCCTGTATGAATGAAGCCCTGCGCGGAGCGTACGCACAGGTGCAGTGGATATGGGAACAGCTGGAACCGGCCGATGCCGTGCTGGCCAGCTGCGTGGAAAAGAGGGACACCGCCCTGAAAAAGCTACCCTGGCGCATCGTCAAAAAGAAAGGCCTGAGCGATTTGGAAGACGCTATTGCAGACGCCCAACTCAGAACGGCCAAGGACTTTTGCAATGCCATATCCAATATGGACGAAGCGATCGCCGCGTTCGGTCAGGCATCTTTCAGGCATTTCCGCCGGTTGCAAATGGTGGAGACTTCCCGTGAATTTATCCTGCAAGTTACCGATAACTGGAATTGGAGCCGAGACGGCTACAATGGGAAATGGCAGTGGAACCCACGCGCGACATTTGGAACGGCGCGGGCGGAAGAGGTACCCGTGCCAGAATGGTCCATCCTGACGCGGCTCTGCCCGCGTCCCATTGACCAGGTGGCCATGATGCTGTGCCTGGACCGCAAGAACGCCAAGGCACAGTGGATGACCTGCAACGGACGTTACGGCACGCCGCCGTTTTTTGTGATCATGCCGGAAGGAACGGATGAAGACACCAAGACGCTTTATCTGAAAATGGCCATGCAGTGCATCAGCAACAGCTGCGGCACACTACCTCCCGGTGCTGATGTCAAGGCCGTGAGCGTACCGGCCAGCACGCCGGACATGTTTCTCAAACTGATCGACCTGTCCACCCAGGAACTGGTGCTGCGCTCCACCAACGGCCAGATGACCATGCTGACCGCTCCTGGGGCAGGCACCAACACGGAAACCGGCTCAACGCACGAAGACGGCTTTGACGATTTGGCTGCGGCCGAAGGCAAGGACATTGCCGGCGTTCTCAACCGGGGTATGGTGCGGCCCATCATCGAACAATGGCACCCCGGCCAGGAAATTTACGTGGAACTGGAAATCAAGCACCCGGAAGCGGACGACACGGTGGCCAGCGTCACCAACATTTCCCAGCTGGCCGGAGTAGGCTACCGAACTCCCGACGACCAGGTGCAGGAATTGACCGGGTACAACGTCACCACCCAGGCCATGCCGGGAGCTGACGGGCTGGGCTTGCAATCTCCCCTGCTGCGGGAGATGCACACCCGTTATGCGCCAACCATGCTGTGGCCGGCAGCGCGTGAAGCGTTTGACCAGTCCTGCATGCGAAAAGACTGCAACAGCCGCACCCAGGAACCGGCATTGAGCAAGGATGAACTCGATACCCTGCGCCGTATGGCGGAGGTGCCGGGAATAGGAGAAGTGGCCAAATTGGCGGAAACGCTACAGGCCCCCTTAAAAGCCGCCATGGACACCGAGATGCAAAACGGCCCGCAAGAGCCGGGAACCCTCGTTGCAACCCCGTTGCAAATCGCAAATTTGGAGGATGACGACGAAAGGAAGGACACCAACGGGAAGATGAGCCGGTCGGAAGCGGCCAGACACGCCGCCAGAGTGCGCTGGGGGCAGGAAGGAAGAACCGGCCGGAACCGTGGCGTCGGGCGTGAAGGGGAAACCAGATCCGGCAGGAGCAACACGCCATTGAAAGCCGGCCAAAATGCCACAGTCACCGAAAAAGTGGATGCGGTGGAAAAGGCCATCACCAGGACGGCCATGAAAGGCGGCAGCGTGAAAACTGGCGTGAAGGTCGGCAAGAAAGATCTAACGGTGGATGGAGGGCATAAGGACTACTACGGAGCCAAACACGCGCAGAAGCATATAGACAAGGGAGAGACAACCGCCCGGAAAGCAGCCCAGGCCATTGTCACGGGCAAACGCTCCAAAGATGGCACCGGAGTAGTGGCACGGGGCAAGAAAGGCTCCAAAGCGGTTTTGTTCAACGACGGGAAAAAACAGATCAAACTGAACACGGCCTACAAAGACAAACGACCATAAAAGAGAAAGGCCCGGTCATGAACCAGGCCCTACGGGCGGATAACACGGGCTTTGGCCCCAGTTTACTTGCTCAAGCTCATGCGTCACCGCAAAAGCAAGTTGCCGACCGGATCTTTAAGCTAACACACAAGAACTAAAGAACAAGAGCGAATTTAAGACATGAAAGTGATACCGTTTAACGAAGCGCCCCATGCGCCCTATGAACTGGGGAAAGTGCCGGCTGCCGGATGGTTTGCGGTGGAGCCAACCTGCGAGTGGACGCCCAAAATGCAGGATGAACTGCGGCGAGCCTTGAACGATCCTTCCGACACGGTGTACCAGGCCCGGCTGGATGCCCAGGGATTGATGATCCTGGAAGACAGTTTTTCCCTGGAAGACACCGACGGGCGCGGTCTGCCCACCTCCGAGCAGCACAAATTTGAAAAGGCGTTCGGCTGGGTGAAGGCGCTGCACGCGGAAGGGGATATGCTCTGGGCCTGGATTGAATGGACCCCCAAGGGACACCAGGCCGTGAATGAAGGGGAATATGTGTTCTTTTCCACAGAATACGATTACCCGGATTTTGAAGTGATTGACAACCGCGTGGTGGCTCCGGTCCGGCTGGCCGGCCTGAGCGTAACCAACTACCCCAACCACAAGGGACAACTCCCGATGACCAATTCTCGCAAACAAGCAAACCGAGATAACCAACAAGACAAAGACATGAAACCGACCAACAAGACCCGCACGGCCATCACCAAGCCGAAGCGTGACAAGAACAGCGAGCTGGACCAGACGCCGGATGAACCGACCGAGGAAAAGACGCCTCCCACCCCTCCGGCCCAGGAGGATAACAAACCCGCCGACACGAATTCGGACACTGACCCAGATGACCCGGAAAAGGACACCAACGACGACGGCAGCGCTGCCGTAAACATCCTGATGCAACTCGCGGAAGAGATGGATCTGGACGAATCCGCCAACGCGGAGGACGTGCTGGCCGCCGTCCAAGGCCTCAAGTCCAAGGTGGAGGAACTGACCGCTGCTCTGGCTGCCGCCAACGCATCCGGAGGACCGGACACCAACAGCCGCAAACGGCGTTACCCGAACCTGGCTCCCCTGCGCGACGTCAACACGCGGATGCAGGGCCAGAAACCCAACCGGGATGTGAGCGTGCGCATCAACGGAATGAGGCGCGACGTGAACACCCAGGAGAAAGCCATGACGGACTACTGCCAGGGCCGCGTGGATAAGGAAGAACACAAGCTGGGGCGTCAACTCAACTCTGCCGAATACGCCCGCGTCTGGCGCGATGCCCGCCAGGACTACCAGGACGGCCTGCGCTAAGGCATCCGGCAACAACCAACACACCAACACACGAAAGGAAATCAACCATGATCGTCTATGACAAGCCGGTGCTGCGCCGGCAATACACGGAGGAAGCCAGCAAGCAGGGCCACCTCCATGAAGGCAAATTTGCCTCCATCAATGCTGCCGGGGAAATCGCCCTGGAAGACAACGACACAATGCCCCATGGCGTGATCAGCGAGCCGGACGGCCAGCTGCGCTCCATGCTGGGCAATCGGACCGGGGCATCCATCATCCTGTGGTCCAGCCAGTCCATCGTGCAGGCCCAGCTGGGCACAGACCCCGGCACCATCAAGATGAACACCCCGCTCAAGCGTAACGCTGACGGTACCGTTTCCGCATCCTCGGAAACCGCCGGCGACCTGATTGTGGGTTACGCTGTTCAGGACGTGGCCACCACCAAGGCCGGGCAGCTGATCAACGTGATCATGTGCAAGCCCTACAAAGTGGAGGCAGCCTCCGAATAACATCATTATTAACTTTTAACCATTAACTGATATGAGCACAAATTACACTTACTGTTACTCGTTGCACCAGATGGTGGTGGGCTGGTTCCGCCGTTCTCCGGTCAATCCATTGTCCTTTATCGCGCCGTCCGTGAAGGTGGACGGAGACAGCGGGACGTATGACTATTTTCCCCAGGGATATGCGTTCCGTCGCGTGGACACCTCGCGCGGACGCCATCAATCCGCCCGCAGCCTGGACCTGGTTTGCACACCACATCCATTTGCCCTGGAGGACCACAGTCTGCGCATCGGCATCGACGATCAGGATTTGCATTTGTCCAGGGAAGAACTGGACGCCCGCCGCTCCGAAGTGGCCGCCCTTAAAGCGGAGGCCAGGACGGGAACGCTTCTGGGCGTCTGGCAAAGGTCCATGATTGCCGACGGGTTTGACCATTTCCGCAGCCAGGTTCAGGCGCGTTCCGGCGTGGGCAACTGGTCGTCTTCCTCCGCCGATCCAATGAAGGAACTCAAGGACGAGATTGACCGCATGGAAACCCAGGCCGGCATCAAGCCCAACCGCATTCTGATTCCGAGCAAGAAGTGGGATGTGCTGGGGGCCTCCCCCGCCATCCTGGATGCCATCACCTACAACAGCGCCAGGGAACTGACCGTTGACTTGTTCAAGCAACTGCTGGGCGTCCATGCCGCCGACGATCTCCAGGTAATGGTGGCCAATGTCTCCGTTGGCAAGGATGAAGCAGGACCATCCGTGGAGTTTGAAGGAACCAACTTGCTGGGTGACGACGTATGGCTGACCTATGCCCAGGAGGGAATGACCGTCGGGGACTTCTCCGGCCTCAAGGTGCTGAGCGCCGGCGGCGACGCCTACGCGGAAAACGTAGAAAGCTACTACGAGCGCGGCATCCATACCACCTGGTACGAAATCAATATGAAGCATACGTACGCCGTAACGGCTCCGCCCTGCGTGAGCCGCCTGACGATCAGCTGATCATGGCCTCCCGCTTCCGTTGCGGAAGCGGGAGGCAAAGACTAACAACAACTAAAAGACCAAATCATGATGACAAAACCTAATACCAGCAAGACCAAAACATCCGCCCCCATGGCTGAACCCCAGGGCGACAATACCAAACCGGCAGACGGAGAACCCACCGCCCCCAACATGACCAAGCAAGAATATGACGCCTTGACCGGCACGGCATCCCAAGAAGAGGATCCTCCTAAAACGGAAAACAGAGAAATTAAAGGACAGGAACCTGTATCATCCGCCGCCACCTTGCGAACAGCTGAACCTTCCCGCGTGGAAATTGCCGCGACTATTGCCTCCGGCCTGGTGGCTCACGGACGCTATGCAGCACTGCTGCGCGACGAGCGCATGATCCGCGAGCTGGCGCTCAACTCCCTGCGGGTGGCCGATGCCCTGATCTCCGCCGCTAACCCCCAAGCCTGACCGCTTCATGAAAGCCTGGATCAAGCTGACGACGGATGACCTGGCCCTGGTATTCAACGCCAAGGAATTGGCCGTTGTGGCACCGTCCGGCCCGGACTCCGCCAATCCCTGGACGCTGGACACCCTGGACGACGTGACAGCCATGGTCAGGGAATCCATCGCCAGCAATCCGGCCAACGCGCTGGACGATGACCAGGCAACCATACCGCGCACGCTGCGCGCTGCCGCGATGGACATTGCGGCGGTGCGTCTGCTCAAGCGTTTCAGCATGGCCATCACCGACGAGCGGCGCAAGGCGGCGGATGATGCCGCCGCACTGCTGGCCTCCATTGCCAGGGCGGAACGCAAGGTAATGGGGCCGGACGGCAAGGTGCATGTGCCCGCATCGCACAAGCCGTCCATTATCGCCCCGTCTCCGGCCTACGGCAACGACGGCACAGGCTGGTACCCGGAGCCATGATCGAGGCATCATGGCAGTTAATAGTGAATAGTTATCAGGTAATAGCATGCCCGCTCCCGGTCAGTTTATCCTTAACAAGCAAGTCATCCCGTCCGAGCTGCGCAGCCGGGAATGGGAAGCTGCGCGCGTGGATTACTGGCGTATGGAGCGGGCCTTTGTGATGGCGGGCAAGGTGCGATTTGAGGATGCCCAGGCTTGCCGGAATGCTGCGGCTGCTCTGGCCAACGGGAAAGTGTCTCTGATTGAAGCGCGCCGGGCGGTCCGGGAAGAACTGGAACGCGCCGGCTACCGTCCCACGCCGGGAACCGCCGGAACGATTAAAGACATCTACACCCCGCGCCGCCTGGATGTAACCTTGAAAACCAATGTCAACATGGCGCGCGGATATGCGGAAAAGAACCGGCTCACGGGCAATGCCATGTACCCGGCCAGCGAGCTGCACCGCAACCGTCAATCCCGCGAGCCCAGGGACTGGCAAACGCGCTGGAATGAGGCCGCCGCCTCCGTCAATTATGAGGGTGTGGCCAGGGACGGTTCTTTCATTGCTCTGAATGATTCCCCCATTTGGGCGGCGCTGTCCCGGTGGCGGACGCCTTACCCGCCTTTTGACTACGGCAGCGGCATGTGGTGGCGTCCGGTGAAATGGCGTGTTGCCGAGAAAAAAGGCCTGGTAACGGACGAAGATATGGCCCGCATCGAATCTCAGCGGCCGGAGTCGTTCAACCATGATGTTGCCTTGGACACCAATATCCGGGATGAAGACTTGGGCGCAGCCCTGGCCGAACAGATGAAGGGCATTGCAGAATGGGACGGTTCCTCCCTGCGCCTGGTGGACCGCAACGGCACACGTCCCTATGATGCCGGAGAGATTGGCCGGGTGATCGCCACCCAACCGCGCGAGGACGTGCCGGCATCTCTGCGCACCAACTACCAGGCCGACGCCCTGGCTGAATTTTTAAGCAATCCCGACGGCTTCCGGGCCGATGCGCCAGAGAACCGCGCGGGATTGGACATGATTGAAGACGTGGCGCGCCTGTTTGGCCGGATTCTGCCGGACGCAGCCCCGGAACTGGAAACGTCCCTCACCCTGACAGCGCAGGATCTGGCAGCCCTGCAATCCGGCGTCTATCGCGTGCCGCTCACGGTAGCCGCATTACCGGCTGTGCCCGTCGGGAGTGCGTCCCCTGCCTCCGGCAACGTGCGCCTGGTGGTGCAAGGCGGCAGCAGCGCCCGGCGCATTGACTTGGCGGCGGCTGCCATCGGCCGCCAGGTGGCGCCCGGCAGCCGGGTATTGTTGGGCGGTACGGCGTACCGCGTCATCGGCATCGACACGGCCACCAGGCCGGCAACCATCACTGTGCGCGAATTATGATCAGTCTGAATGTGACCATCACGGGCGGCATTGCTTTGAAACTTGGGCGCAAAGAACAGGCCCAGGTGAATGAAGCCATTGCCTTGGACCTTCAGGACAACCTGCGTACCCGCTTTGAGGATCGCGGCGGCCGGTCTTTTTGGGCGGACGCTGCCCGCGCCACCGTCGTGGAACCGGACGGCAATGACCGGTTGGCCGTGCGTGTGTACAAGCGCGGCGTCCGGCACCAGTGGCTTGGCTCCATTAAGGCCCTGGGAGGTCCGCTACGCGCCAGCGGCCGACCGTCCGAAGTGACGGGAGAACCGACCAAAAATCTGGCCATCCCGACGGAGTATGCCCCGTATGGGTTGAGCATCCAGCAGGCAGGGCTGGGGGGAAGCCTGGTGTTTGTGCCTTGCAAGGGGCCTGCAACGGGGGTGCTGGTTGGCGGCAAAGACGTTCCCATCACGAGGGGACCGCGCAAGGGGCAGACCCGGCGTGTGGCAGATCCACAAAGCCCGATTTTCTACATCCTGATGCGGGAGGTCACCATACCGGAACACCCGGATGTGATGCCCGATGAAGACGAAGTGCGCAGCGTGGCCGAGGAAGCCGTACATGATGCCCTGGATTTTTTAAGCAGAAAGAAGAAATCATGAAGAAAGCGCCCAGTTACCTTTATGCCCGTAAACTGATGGGACATTTACAGGGGGACACAGATCTTGCCCCGCTGGTGATGCCGGGCCTGTTTGACCGCGTGAGCCAGTGTGACCTGCTCCTGATGACGGCCAATTCCCAGTATTGCTGCGTGGCCGTCACACCGGGCGATCCAACCAACACGGACCAGGCGCAGCGCACGCGCACCACACGGATGGATTGCCCGATGGTAGTCGGCATCTACATGCAGCAGGAATCCCTGTTGCCGCCAGGGTATGAATCCGTGGATGAATATCTGGCCGACGTCGCGGCTACCATTATTGCGCGTGTCCAGAACTGGATGCGTGATGAAGAGGACAACCAGGAAGAACCGGTCGTTATTGGCGTAACGCCGCTGGATTTGAGCAAGCTGGAAAAAATCAAGAACCTGGTAGGCAAGGCCGTCGTGCTGGCTCCGAGACTTTTTTATTAACCCTGAACCATAAATTAAACCATGGCAAAAGCAGAAACCAAACAGGAACAGGCCCCGGCAGCAGCCGTGGGGGAAGCAACGCAGGAAGCCGCCGTCAAGGTGCGCATCCTCAAAACGGGCACCGAGATTGACGGCTGGCGCTTTGCCGCCCGCGCCCTGGTGACGGTAACGGCCAAACAGGCCGCCGCACTGGAAGCCGACAAGGCCGCCAGGCGCGTGTATTAACATCAGGCTCAACTATTAAAGAAAAAAGACTAAACATCATGAGTGAAGCAACAAGACGAGTGAACTACCTGATTGGCGGCATGCCGGTCAGGATTGCCAAATTCGGAGTGACGGACGGCAGCAAGACGGTAGGAGTGGACGCATGTCCGGCAATCCCCACCTCCGAAGCTCCCGGCCCCTGGCTGTACCTGGGCAAAATCAAGAGCGGCCAGGTGGAGCAGGTCAAGAAGAACGTCCAGATTGAGGGCGTGAATGATGCCACCGGCATGTATGAAATGGAGGATGTAACCATGGTGCAGCAGTACAAGCTTAAATTCACCACGCAGTACATTGCGCCGGAAGTGATTCAGCTGGCTTTTGGCGTGGCCGGGGAATTGGAAGACAACCAGGAAGCCGTGCCGTTTGTGTCCAACGGAGAAATCAAGGTCTGGCTTTATGGACGCCTGACGGACCACGCGGAAAACGGCAAGGAACTGATGGAGTGGTGCGTCATGGGGAGATTGCGGCTGACTAATACTCCGAATTTCGCGTCCGACCCGGCAACCGCTGAATGGGAATTGAGCATTGAATACAGCCCTTTGCAAAAGCTGACGCCCAAGGCGTTGGCATCTCCGGCGACGGCCTGATGAAAACCCGGAGCGGCGGGGGCACGCAGCCTCCGCCCTCCGCAATCCTAATCACGAGACATGGAACTGGTAATTGATGGCAGAACAATGGCGCTCCGCTGGCCCTCCGGGGTGCCGGTGACGGATGTGTCCCTGGTGCTGGGCGATACGGTGCCGGTGCGCATCCGTGTGGAGCATGCCCTGGATAATTGCACACCGGCGCTGGCGGTCAAGCAGACGATAGGCAGTCCTGACCTGATCATGACCGTGACCGGGTTTGTTCGTAAGGATGACTGGCAAGAAGCGTCCTGGGTGGTCAATACGGCGCCGCTCCAGGAGGCGCTGGACAGTGCGGACAGCGTGGCCCTGGTGGCCGAGGTGGTGCTGGTGGCCCCTGATGGAGCGCAGCACACGTCCCGCCCGATCCGGGTGACGGTGCGCCGGGACATCCTGCCGGCGGATTATGCGCCGCCCGCAGAGGTGTTGGCCGACTGGTCCGAACTGGTAGCCGACGCCCTGGCCGCGCAGCTGCCGGACGCGCTCAAGGAGGCGGGCGTGGAATTGGAAGCCGCGACCGGGCAATCCACCTTGTCCAGCGGAGATGCCGCCGACACCTGGACCATCGTGGGTGGCTACGCGTTCACGTGGGGAGACGAGATACTGGCCGGGCATCTGCCCGACAGCTGCCGCCTGAAAAGCATTTCCACTGTTTATTTTTTTGACGATCCCGCCCTGAATCAGTATTGCCTGCGTGTCTGGCGGCTGACGGACGGCGCTTACAGCCTGATTGGCACCTCCGCCTATGTGTCCAACCTGTCCAGCGGCCAGACGGCCACGTGGGTATTTACGCCGGGCATTCCCCTGACGCGCGGGGATGTCATTATCATCCAGGTGTGTGAGGGGACCGAGATGACGCCCTACGCGCTGGGCATGCACGCCGTCCTGACCCCTTCCGTCCCCGGACGCGGTTTGATCACGGAGGTGTCCAACCCGCCCACCGTGAATGGTACGATGGCTCCCTTGATGACCGTGGTGGTGGACTATGACGACGGCATCACCCTGGGAGGGATGGAGCTGGCCACCGCGCGGCAACTGGATAGCCTGGGGCGGGATGTGCGCCAATCTTCCGCGACCGCCGAGGCTGCGGCGCGGACGGCTGGCCAGGCAGCCGCTACCGCGTCCACGGCTGCCGATAACGCCGCAACATCTGCCACTAGCGCGGCCAATTCCGCGACGGCGGCCCAGCAAGCTTTGGCAGCCATGCCGCAGGTGGACGCTTCCGGCAACATGACGCTTCCCGGCAATATCACCGCCGCGGGAGGCACGTTTGCCGGGGCCGTCAACGCCAACGGAGGCATCAATTCCCCGTCCCCTATAGCAACCATGCAGAGCATGACGACCCTGGGGGCGGGATATGCCGCCGAGGCTTTTGATTTATCGGGATATGTCGATTTGCGTAACATCGCATTCGCCAATGCTGTTAATGTCAGCAAAGTGACATATCCGTACTTGATGGACAAAGATCTGGTTATTTTCAGGGAGGTTTCCGCCGGGAATAACTTCATGTCTTATCCTCTTATTAAGTTCGATAGGTACAATTTTGCCTGGGGGACATTTCCCCCGTCATCTATGGTGTTGAGCATGGGGGGAACCTACATGAATTTCGAGGCGGGGGAACACAATGCTTTCATGGGATTTGCTCTTGGGCAGACTTCCATTGACGCGCAAAGCGTTTCGGAAGTGGCTCCCCCCTATATCTATCTCAAAATGTACAGCCGTGCGCGGGCGCAAACGACATTTTCCATTTATTACAATACTGGTGACGGGGAGCAAGTCATTGAAAAACCCGGACGAACTCAATCCATCAACAGATTGTATCTTATTTACGAGCAAGTGAATAATTTGTCCGCGCGCATTTCGGTAGGAGTGGTGTACAGCTCATCCAACCTTGGCGTGACATCCAGGGAGGTGACCATCTACAGCATGGGGGAAATTGCTGTTGATTATTATGCCTGCGCGGAAAAAGTGATCCCCTTTTTCGCCAACAACACCACGGCTCCGACAATCACCTCCATGAATAGAGCTTTGGGATTGGGCGTTTATCCTGGCATGTTGATAACTGATTATTTTTCAAAAGTAATATGAATGCAGAAATACAAATTCAGTTTCCTCAGCCCGGCAACTGGCAGGAATTCACCCTGACAGCCGTCTATGAGGACGCTGGAGGTTACACCCGGACAGTCCGCTACACTCCTGCCGATATACCCGCGGAGCAGGCCCCGGCCATGCAGGCCGTCGTTGCCGCGCTGGTAGGGCTGGCGGAACCGTGGCAGGCGGTGCAGGTGTGGGCACGGCTGAAAGAGTTTTACGCTCCGGAGGAAGCCGTGGAACTGACCGTTGAGGCCGTCAATCCGCAGGGCGGGCGGAGGGTGTTCACTTCCCGTG